>Ga0233377_1000005_pt1 | contig 376358 bp, 343 predicted proteins | sample ElkDunMinimDraft_6_FD_191540 | JGI IMG/M metagenome (GOLD analysis project Ga0233377, IMG submission 191540) | Fecal eukaryotic communites from dung pellets of Tule Elk in California, USA - Elk Dung E36 | ecosystem: Host-associated > Mammals > Digestive system > Large intestine > Fecal...
AGCTCCAAGGCGATCCTGCGCGAGGCCGGCTACGTCGGCGCCGGCACGTGCGAGTTCCTGGTGGGCCAGGACGGCACGATCTCCTTCCTGGAGGTCAACACCCGCCTGCAGGTCGAACACCCGGTGACCGAGGAGGTGACGGGCATCGACCTGGTACGGGAGATGTTCCGCATCGCCGACGGCGAGGAGCTCGGCTACACCGACCCCGTGTCACGCGGCCACTCGATCGAGTTCCGCGTCAACGCCGAGGACGCCGGCCGCGGCTTCCTGCCCGCCCCCGGAACGATCACGACCATGAACGCCCCCTCCGGGCCCGGGGTGCGCCTGGACGCCGGCTACGAGGCGGGCATGACCGTCCCGCAGTCCTTCGACTCGCTGGTCGCCAAGCTGATCGTGACCGGGGCGACCAGGAAGCAGGCCCTGGAGCGTTCGCGCAGGGCCCTCGCCGAGTTCGAGATCGGCGGCATGCCGACCGTGCTGCCCTTCCACCGGGCCGTGGTGGACGACCCCGCGTTCACGGGCGAGCCGTTCTCGGTGCACACCCGGTGGATCGAGACCGAGTTCGACACCACGATCCCGCCGTACGAGGGAGAGCGGGGCACGGCGGGGGAGCCGGTCGAGCGGGAGCGGATCACCGTCGAGGTGGGCGGCAAGCGGCTTGAAGTGGTGCTGCCCTCGGGATTCGCCGTCGGCAACGCCGCGGGCGCGGGCCGCGCGGCCGCGAAGGCGCCGCGCCGGAACGGCGGCGGGGTGACGGGAAAGGTCGCGACCGGTGACTCCCTGATCAGCCCGATGCAGGGCACGATCGTCAAGATCGTCATCGCCGACGGCGACACCGTCGCGGCCGGTGACACGATCGTCGTGCTTGAGGCGATGAAGATGGAGCAGCCGCTCACCGCCCACAAGGCGGGCACCGTCACGGGACTGGTGGCGACGGTCGGCCAGACCATCTCCTCCGGCGCCATGATCTGCGAGATCAAGGACACCTGAGCACGCCCGCGGACCACGGTCTGGCGGGGTCAGCGTGACGATCCCTACCGAGGAAGTGGACGAAAGGCGCCTGACCCGGGCCGAGAGGATACGGTCGAGGGGTAGGGAACTCTGTCGTCCACTCATTCGTCTTCAGGACGAAGGAGGCTTTCTGCCGTGACCATCATAAAAGCCGCGCCTGGTCGTTTCGGTGCCATGATCATGGCATTGTTCGTCGGGCTACTGGCCGTGTTCATGATCGCCCCGGCGGCTCACGCCGCGGCGCCAGATCCCAGTGCGATCGTCTCGGAACTGAAGGACGGGGACAACTTCTACGCCGATCCCGCGGCGGGCCTGCCCGCCGACGCCGTCGACGCCATGCGCGGCGCGGCCGACCAGACTTCCTCCGTCTATGTGGCGCTGCTGCCGAAGGGCTCGATCAGCAGCCAGTCCCAGGCGAGGACCTTGCTGAGTTCGATCCTCAAGGGCGTCGGTTCCAAGTCCACCGTCCTGGTGATGAGCGGCACCACGCCGTTCGGCGTCACCAACGTCAAGGGCGTCGACGTCGACGAGCTGCTCGGGCGGGCCAAGACCGCCTCCAGCCCGACCGACAATGTGATCAACTTCGTCAAGCTGGCCGACGAAGCGGCCATCGGCGCCGGTGCTCCCTCCGGTTCCTCCGGCTCCTCCAGCTCTTCCGGCGGCTCCGGCACGGGCGTGCTGGTCGGCATCCTGGTGCTGGCCCTCGCCGGTGGTGCCGGCATCTTCCTCTACTCCCGCAAGAAGAAGAAGCAGCGCGAGGAGCGCGAGGCCGCCGAGCTGGCCGCGGTCAAGCAGACCGTGGACGAGGACGTCACCAAGTTCGGTGAGGAGATCACCGACCTCGACACCGACGTCAAGCTGCTCAACGACGGCGCCGACCACCAGCAGGACTGGCAGCGCGCCCTCGACTCCTACGAGCGGGCCAAGCTGGAACTCGCGGCGGTCAACCGCCCCGACGAGCTGCGTGGCGTGACCACCGCGCTGGAGGAGGGCCGCTACGCCCTCGCCTGCGTGAAGGCGCGCGTCAACAACCAGCCGCTGCCCGAGCGACGCTCCCCGTGCTTCTTCAACCCGCAGCACGGCCCCTCCATCCGCGACGTGCGCTGGGCACCGCCCGGCGGCGCGCTGCGCGACGTACCCGCCTGCGCGGCCGACGCGGAGGCCGTCGAGCGCGGCTTCGAGCCGCAGACGCGCGAGGTCATGGTCAACGGTGAGCGCCGTCCGTACTACGACGCCGGACCGGCCTACCAGCCCTACGCCTACGGTTACTACGGCGGCTTCGGCGACGTCATGACCGGCATGCTCGTCGGCACGATGATCGGCAGCATGATGAGCGGCGGTTTCGGCGGCTACGGCTACGGCGGCTACGGCGGCGGCGAGAGCGGCGGCGCCACCGACTTCGGCGGCGGAGGTGACTTCGGCGGCGGAGGCTGGGGGGACTTCGGCGGCGGAGGCGACTTCGGTGGCGGTGACTTCGGCGGCGGCGACTGGTAGTCGTTCCGCGCGGAACACCCGGCAGAAGCAGCACAGGCAGGACCAGTACGAACGGAACACCGGTGGGCGCGTTTCCCTCAGGGGGAACGCGCCCGCCGCCGTTGGCGGGAGGCGCCTCAGGTGCTCTCGCGGACGGTGAGCCTCGGCTGGAGCAGGGTGCCGTCGGGGACGGCGCGGCCTTCGAGTTTCTCCATGAGCAGCCGGACCGCCTGACGGCCCACCTCCTCGGCCGGGATCAGCACCGAGGTGAGCGGCGGGCTGGAGCGTTCCGCGATGTCGTCAGGGCAGATCGCCACCACGGCGACGTCGTCGGGCACCCGCCTGCCGTACTGGCGCAACGCTCCCAGCACGTGGCCGACGGCGGCCTCGTTGTGCACGACCAGCCCGGACAGGCCCGGTCTGCTGTCGAGGAGCTCGGCGATCGCGGTGGAGACCTGGTCGAAGTTCTCCTCGCACGGCAGGGCCACCCCCCTCAGACCGGTCTCGGCCACGGCCGCGACGAAGCCCTCCCGGGTGCGGCGGGCGAAGCCCGTACCCCTCTCGTAGACGACCGAGGGGGCGCCGAGCAGCGCGACCTCGGTGTGCCCGCGCTCGGCCAGATGCTCCACGCAGAGCGCGCCCGCCCGCGCGAAGTCAAGGTCCACGCAGGTCAGGCCGATGGAGTCCGCAGGAAAGCCGATCAGCACGCTGGGTTCGGCGAGATCCCTGAGCAGCGGTACCCGGCTGTCGTGGAGCTCCACGTCCATCACGATCAGCCCGTCGACCAGCGCGCTCGCCGCCGCCCTGTGGAGCCCGTCGGAGCCCTCGTCGGCGGTGAGCAGCAGCACGTCGTGGTCGTACCTCCGCGCGGCGGTGACCACCGAGGTGGCGAACTGCATCAGCACCGGGACGTGCACCCCCGCCCGGAGGGGCAGCACCAGCGCGATGACGTTGGCCCGCTTGCTGGCCAGGGCCCTCGCCCCGGCGTTGGGGTGGTATCCGAGGACCCGCACGCTGTCGAGCACCCGGCGCCGGGTGTCGGCCGAGATCGCGCGCTTCCCGCTGAGCACGTACGACACCGTGCTCACGGCCACCCCGGCGTGCCTGGCGACCTGGCTGATCGTCACCGCCCGTCCGCTCACGTGACCGCGCCGAAGCTCAGGGAGGCGAGGGTGACCCCCGCGTTCTCGAACACCACATAAAGATCGTGGACTCCCTCGGCCTTCGCAAGCCCGGCGCGTATCTCGGCGAGGTCGTGGCGGCCCGCGCGGGGAACGAGCAGGTCGCCGACGACGGGCCCGTAGAGGGGGTCGTCCAGGCGCAGGGTGAGCACGCCGCCCTCGGTGCTGGTCGCGGCGGCGGAACAGGACGCGGCCCCCTCCCCCAGGTCGACCGAGCGGAACACGATCCACGCCCCCTCCGCGGCGGACCGCACAGCGTCGCCGGAGACCTTGGCGGCGTCCACGAACGCCACCGAGTCGTACTCGTCGTGGTCCACGGCGGCGATCGGGCCCGCGAAGGCGCCGCGCGGCGGGATCCGCTCTCCGTCGACGTGGAAGGGGGCGCACAGCCGGATGTCCCGCGCGGAGCCACCGACCATCACCTTGTGGGGGGCGTCCTCGACGACGAACCGGCCTCTGGTGACGTCCCAGAAGGCCAGTTCCGCGAGGTCGAGCCCCCAGTCGACCCGGGTGCTCTCGCCGGGGGCGAGGCGCACCTTGACGAAGCCGCGCAGGCGGCGCAGCGCCTGCTTGACCCGGGAGCGTCGCTGGCGGGTGTAGATCTGGACGACCTCCACCCCTTCGCGGGAGCCGGTGTTGGTGACGGTGACCGAGGCGGTGAGCCTGCCGCCCTCCACCGAGACGGCCAGGTCGGCGTACTCGAAGGTGGTGTAGCCGAGGCCGTGCCCGAAGGGGTAGAGCGGGGTCCCCCTGAAGTACTGGTAGGTCGCGTCGGTGGCGATGATGTCGTAGTCGAGCAGGTCGGGCAGCTCGCTCGCCGAGCGGTACCAGGTCTGGGTGAGCCTTCCCTCGGGGTCGACGTCGCCGAACAGCACCTCGGCCAGCGCGTGACCGTACTCCTGGCCCCCGTGCGAGGACCACAGCACCGCGGGCGGGCCGTCGCCGTCCCAGCTCACCGGGTAGCCGCTGCTGATCACCATCACCGTTCTCGGGTTCGCCTCGCTCACCGCCCTCACCACGGCCTGCTGCGCGGCGGGCAGCGCGAGGTCGAGACGGTCCTCGGTCTCCCGGCCGTTGACCAGGGGGTGGTCGCCGACGACCACCACGGCCACGTCCGCGGTCGCGGCGAGCGCGGCGGCGACCTCGGCGCCGCTCACGACTCGCTCCACGGCGAGCCAGGCCGCGGCGTCGGCGTCGTCGGCGAGACGGAAGACCTCGCCGTCGAAGGCGAGGTAGCGGCCGGTGGAGATGTGCCGGAGCGCGAGCGCGCCTCGGGGGCGGTCCTCGGTGCGGAAGGTCTGGCGCACCTCCCAGCCGTTGGGACCCGGCTGGTCGTTGACCAGCACCCCTTCCTCGTCGACGGACAGGTGGCGTCCGGTCGTCACGGCCCGCAGGGCGTAGCAGCCGCCGCCCCAGTCGAACAGGTCGAACAGGTCGGGCTCGTCGCCGATCCCGAGCGGTCCGCCGTCGGGGTCGGCGACGACGAAACGGCTGCTCCCCCCTTCCTCGCCGCCGTCCACCGAGATGGTGATCCGGTCCACGGCCTCGCAGAAGACGGTCTCGCACCGCTCGGCGAGCCCCGCGCGGGCGGTGACGGCGTACGGGAGGGTCCCCGAGTACCAGTCCTCCATGAGCGTGTCGCCGAGCTGGCCGATGACCGCGATCCTGCGCACCGAGGCGTCGAGCGGCAGGACACCGTCGTTGCGCAGCAGCACGATCGAGCGCCGGGCGGCCTCACGGGCGAGGCTCTGGTGCTCGGGGCAGTTGACGACCGCCTCGTCGATGTCGTCGTACGGGGTGGAGGGGTCGAACTCGCCCAGCCTGAAGCGGACGGACAGCGCGTGCCCTACGGCGGCGTCGACGTGCTCCTCGGTGAGCAGGCCGCGCTCCAGCGCTTCGCGGATGTGGCCGAGGGTGGCGTCGGAACGGTCGTCGTCCTGGGTGAAGCTGTCGAGCCCGGCCCTGATCGCGTGGGCGTACGCCTCGGCCGGGTCGTCGTGGTAGCCCTGCGCACCGGTGAGGTTGCCCGGCGCGTACGCGTCGCTGACGACGAGGATGTCGTCGGGAGCCCATGCCCGCAGCACCTCCTCGATCAACGGGCTGAGGTGGGCGGGGCGGCCGTTGACCAGGTTGTACGAGGGCATCACGGCGACCGCGGCGCCGCTCTCCAGCGCGGGCCGGTAGGCCGGGAGCTCGTACTCGCGCAGCACCCGGGGCGGTAGTTCGCTGGAGGTGACGCATCTGTCGGTCTCGTTGTTGTAGCCGAGGAAGTGCTTGAGGGTGGGCGCGGTCTTCAGCACCGTGGGATCGCTCCCACGAAGGCCGGAGGCGTACGCCGTCGCCATGAGGCCGGTCAGCCACGGGTCCTCGGAGTAGCCCTCCTCGTTGCGGCCCCAGCGGGGGTCGCGCAGCGGGTTGACGACCGGAGCCCAGACGTTGAGCCCCGCCCCCGTCGGATCCTTGTGGTGGAAGGCGAGGACCTCGTCGCTCGTGGCCTCGCCGACCCGTCGGACGAGGTCGGGGTCCCAGGTGCTGGCCAGCCCGACCGCCTGCGGGAACACCGTCGCCGGACCGTGCCAGGCGAGGCCGTGCAGCACCTCGGTGCCGGTGCGGAACGGGCCGACTCCCAGGCGTGCCACCGGCCGCTGGTGCTGGTGCAGCAGCCCGATCTTCTCCTCCAGGGTGAGCCTGCCCCGCAGGTCCGCGATCCGCCGCGCGAGGGGGAGTTCCGGGTCACGGAACGGTTCGTTCATCGGGGACCATCCCTTTGAGAGCGTCGAAGCGCTTCGATTTTCCGGTGCGGAAGGGCGCCTCAGTCGAAGCGCTTCGATAATCGGTCCGGGAGAACTCCGTCGTCGTCCGCGCGCCCCGGTGTTCATTGCGCGCGTGTTTCGAACGGAGCTTCCCTGAAGGGTGCACTCCTGTGCGGCCGGGGTCAAGAGCTATGCGGCAAACGCCCCGTATCCCCCCGAGCCCGATTGGGAAGACCGCCTGCAAGCGACCGGAAATCTCCGGATACGGGCCAGGAGATTCCCTGAAATCAGCGTGAATCCAACGGGACGTGCACCCGGACGCGGATCACGAGACCCGCCGCGGCCCTTCGATCCGCCCGGGGGCGCTTCCTCGTCCCGGCCGCACGCCGATCAGGAGACTCGCGGCAGGCGGCCGGAGTCCACGGAGTCGAGCACCCGGGCCGCGCCCCCCAGCGCGGCCGCCCCGTACCCGAGCGTGGAGGCCACGACCCGGCAGCCCCCGGCGTCCGGCGCGATCGTGCGTCCGGCGATCTCGGCCTCCACCGCGGGCAGCAGCCACGGCGCGAACGGCACGTAGTAGCCGCCCAGGATGACCACCTCGGGGTTGAGCAGGTTCGCCAGCAGGGCCACGCCCTTGCCGAGGTTGCGGCCCACGGCGCTCAGGACGGCGAGGGTGCGCTCGTCGCCCGCACGGGCCAGTCGCGCCACCTCTTCGAGTTCGGTCTCGACCTCGGCGGGCGAGACCGCGGCGTGTTCCAGCACGGCGCCGATCCCGGCGACGGCCTCCAGACAGCCCAGGCGCCCGCAGCGGCACTCGGCGCCGAGGGGGTCGATCTGGATGTGGCCGATCTCGCCGCTGTATCCCCGGCCCCCGCGACGCAGCCGCCCGTCGAGGATGATCCCGGCCCCGACCCCGATCTCGCCCGTGAGGTATACCAGGTTCGCCGTCCCCGCGTGCGGGCCGAAGCGGTGCTCCGCCAGGGCCGCGAGGTTGGCGTCGTTGTCGACCTGCACGGGGAAGCCCGGGTCGCGCAGGGCCTTGGTGAGGTCACCGCAGAGGTCGGCGTCACGCCAGCCGAGGTTGGGCGCGACGCGCACGGCGCCGTCGGTGCCGATCAGTCCGGGCACGCCCACGGTGAGCCCCAGGACCTGGCGCTCCTCCTTCACCATCCGGCTCACCACCCGGCGGACGATTCCGGCGACGGTGGCCATCGCCTGGCCCGCCGTACCGGCCGCGCCGGGAAAGGATCTGCGCCAGGACAGCAGTTTCTCCCCCGACAGGTCCACCGCGACCGCGGTGAGGTAGTCGACGTTCACCTCGATGCCGATCGCCGCGTACGGGGAGCCGTCGAGCACGAGCATCGTGGCGGGGCGGCCGACGCGGTTCTCGGTCAGGCCGGTCTCCTTGACCAGCCGGCGGTCGATCAGATCGGCGACCAGGCTCGACACGGTCGCCTTGTTGAGGCCGGTGGACGCCGCGATGTCGGCCCGCGAGCACGGCGCGTGCCCGCGTACGAACCTCAGCACGACGGCGAGGTTGGTGGCCCGCACGTCGGCGAAGTCCGCCGGCCGCGGGTCAGTCGTAGATGTGATCAAGGTGAGTCCCGCTCCCGCTCGGCCAGGCTGGCCCCATCATGCCCCATCGTTCACCGATCCGTGATCGCCCCCCCTGTGCTCCGCGATCGGCGGTCCCTTGTGGCGGCGGCCACCCTCGACTAATTTGTTTGGTCGAAAGACGAACTAATTCTACCCCGGAGCCATCCTCCACGACACCCCCCGATCCACCACGAACCAACGAAGGGAGCGCCCCGTGAACGACCTCCCCCAGGGCGCGTTGACCAGCCGCCGCGGATTCCTCGGGCTGGTGGGACTCACCGCCGCTATGACCGCGGGCGGTGGCCTGCTGAGCGCGTGTTCGGCACCGAGCGGCCCCCGGCCGGGCAGCGGAGGGGCCACGGCCGCCGCGGCGGACAAGCTGACGTCCCTCACCCCCACCTACACCGCCTTCCCCGGCCTCAAGCCCGACATCCCCGGCACGATCTCCACCCTTCCCGGGGTGCCCGACGTCAGCGGCGGCTTCACCTCCTACCCTGCCACCCCCTCTGCCGCGCTCACCCAGAAGGCGGGCAAGGGCGGCACCTACAAGGCGATGACCCCGCTGTGGGGCCCGCCGCCCCCCGGCCTGGCGAGCAACTCCTACTTCCAGGCCGTCAACGCCGACATCGGCTCCACCGTGGAGTTCCAGATCACCGACGGCAACGTCTACGTCGACAAGGTCATCGCCAGGCTCGCCGCCGGGGACATCCCGGAGATCATGTGCATCCCCAGCTGGGAGATCGACAAGATGGCGGACTTCAACACCGCCGTCGACAAGGCCTTCGAGGACCTCACCCCCTACCTGCAGGGCGACAAGGTCAAGCCCTACCAGCTGCTGGCCAACCTGCCGACCGCCGCGTGGCAGTGGTCGGTCTGGAACGACAAGCTCATGGCGGTGCCCTTCCCGACCGAGCCGTACCCCTTCGCGCTGCTCTACCGCAAGGACCTGTTCGACAAGAACGGCTGGAACACCAACCCCAGGACCGCCGACGAGCTGTTCGAGCTCGGCAAGGAGATCACCGACGCCAAGGCCAAGCGCTGGGCGTTCGGCAGCATCCACGAGATGATGTGGCCGACCTTCCGCATCCCGCAGGAGTGGCGGTACGAGGGCGGCAAGCTCGTCCACAAGTACGAGACCCCCGAGTTCGAGCTGATGCTGGAGTTCATGCGGAAGGTCTTCAAGGAAGGGCTGGTCCACCCGAGCGTCGTCGGCAGCAAGGGCGCCAACGAGAAGGAGCTGATGGGGAGCGGGCAGATCCTGATCTACCGCGACGGGCTGGGCGGCTGGAAGGAGCTCCTGCAGCAGCACCGCGGCAAGAACCCCGGCTTCGGCCTGGACGCCTTCCCGGTCTTCGCCCACGACGGCGGCACCCCGCTGATGTACCACGGCAACGCGGCGGGCCTGTTCACCTTCGTCAAGAAGGGCCTGCCGAAGGAGCGGGTGGAGGAGATCGTCTCCATCCTCAACTGGTGCGCGGCGCCGTACGGGACCAAGGAGTACGAGCTCGCCAACTTCGGCGTGGAGGGCGAGCACTTCACCCGGGGCGCGAACGGCATCCCGGAGGCGACCGACCTCGGCCGCAAGGAGGTCGCCTACACCTACGGCTTCCTCGGCGGGCGCCCGATCTACGTGGACTGGGCCTTCCCCGACGCCGTCAAGCTCAACATGGAGTGGCAGAACGCGAGCTTCCAGTATCTGGAGAAGGGGCCGTTCGACGGGATCAGGATCCAGAAGCCGTCGAAGTACTCCGGGCTGCAGGTTCCCACCGAGGACAAGTTCACCGACATCATGCGCGGCCGGCGGCCGGTGAGCGACGCCAAGCAGATCGCCACGGAGTGGCGGCGGGACGGCGGGGACGAGGCCCGAGAGTTCTACATGAAGGTCCTGCGGGACAACGGCCGTGCTTAGGACCACCCCCGAGGACGGCGGAGGGACCGGGCCGGCGGGTGACCTGACCTCACCCGCCGGCACCGGCACCTCCAAGGATGTCCGTAAAAGGGGTCCGAGGACAAGCCGGGCGCGCCCACAACCCTTCATCTCGCGTCTGAAACGTGACTGGCAGCTGCTGCTGATGGCCCTTCCCGCCATCGGGCTGCTCATCCTGTTCCACTATGTCCCGCTGCTCGGCAACGTGATCGCGTTCCAGGACTACTCGCCGTACGTGGGCATCGGGGACAGTCCCTGGGTGGGGTTCGCCAACTTCCACTGGCTGATGTTCGACGCGAGCTTCTGGGACGCGACGATCAACACCCTCACGATCACCACGTTCCAGCTGATCTTCTACTTCCCCCTGCCGATCCTGCTCGCCGTGCTGCTGGACAGCGTGGTGCGGCCCCGGCTGCGGCTGTTCATCCAGAGCATCGTCTACATGCCGCACTTCTTCTCCTGGGTGCTGGTGGTCACGCTGTTCCAGCAGATGTTCGGAGGCGCGGGCCTGCTCGCGCAGACGCTGCGCGACCACGGATACGACGGCATCGACATCATGACAAATCCGGATACGTTCATCGTGCTGGTGACGGCGGAGACGGTCTGGAAGGACGCCGGCTGGGGAACGATCATCTTCCTCGCCGCACTCGCCGCCATCAACCAGAACCTCTACGAGGCCGCCGCCGTCGACGGCGCGAGCCGCTGGCGGCGGCTGTGGCACATCACCCTGCCCGGCCTGCGCCCGGTCATCGTGCTGCTGCTCATCCTGCGCCTCGGCGAGGCGCTGAACGTCGGCTTCGAGCAGTTCTTCCTGCAGCGCGACGCGGTCGGCAGGGAGGCCGCCGAGGTGCTGGACACGTTCGTGTACTGGCGCACGCTGCTCACCGGCGAGTGGAGCTACGGCGCGGCGGCCGGTCTGGTGAAGGGCCTGGTGGGGCTGGTGCTGATCCTGGTGGCCAACAAGGTCGCCCACCGATTCGGCGAGCAGGGAATCTATAAACGATCATGACGACTCTTCCCCCCTGGGCCGAGCGGCCCAGCCTCGTCGGCGGGCTCCTCAAGGGGTTCGTCCTCACGCTCATCGTCGCGTGCGTGCTCTTCCCGATCTACATGGTCGTGCTGACCAGCCTGTCCACCCAGGAGGCGGTGACGGAGGCCGGCGGCCTGGTCACCGTGCCGAACGGGCTGTCCCTCGCCGCGTACGAGGAGCTCTTCGCGGGCGGCGTGGTGACCCGGTCGGTGATGGTGAGTCTCGGCGTCACCCTCGTCGGCACGGCGATCAGCCTCATCGTCACCGTGCTCGCCGCCTACGGCCTGTCACAGCCGGGCTCGCTGCTGCACCGGCCGATGCTGTTTCTGGTCCTGCTCACCTTCCTGTTCGGGCCCGGCCTCATCCCCAACTATCTGCTGGTCAGCTCGCTGGGGCTGATCGACACCTACTGGTCGCTCATCCTGCCGGGCGCTGTCACCGCGTTCAACCTGGTGGTGATGCGGGCGTTCTTCATGAACATCCCCGACGAGGTGACCGACAGCGCCCGCATCGACGGCGCGAGCGAGTTCCGCATCCTGCGGACGATCGTGCTGCCCATGTCGAAGGGCGTCACCGCCGTCATCGGCATGTTCTACGCGGTCGGCTACTGGAACTCGTTCTTCAACGCCGTCCTCTATCTCAACGACAGCGCCAAGTGGCCGCTGCAGGTGGTGCTGCGGCAGTACGTGCTCCAGGGCCAGTCGCTGATCGCCGGCCAGACCGGCGTCGGCACCGTCGCCGGGCAGTCACCACCGCCGAGCCTCGCCATCCAGATGGCCATCGTCGTCCTCGCGCTGCTGCCGGTGCTGTTCGTCTACCCGTTCGTCCAGCGGCACTTCACCAAGGGGGTCATCATCGGCGCCATCAAGGGCTGAGCGGCTTCCCGTGGGCGGCGCGTTCCCTGGCCAGCTCCTCCCGCAGCTCGTTGACCTGCTGCTGCAGCACGAAGATGCGGCGTACGGCGGCGAGGGTCATGCCCTCGCCGACGAGCTGTATGGCGTCCTGGAGGTCGCCGATCTCGTGGCGGCTGTAGCGGCGCTGGCCTCCGCTGGAACGGGCGGGGCGGACCACCTCATGCTCGTCGAGCCTGCGCAGGAACGCCTGCTCGACGTTGAGCATGTCGGCGACCTGGCCGACCGAGTACAGCGGGGCGTGCTCGTCGTCGAAGGGCAACCGAGCCATCTCCGCTCCTTTCCTCGGGGGGTGAAAGGTAGGTGAAACGCGCGGGGTGGGCACCGGAACCCGGCGCCCACCCCGCGGAGGCTGAACGGTCAGATCTTGGCCCCTACGCCTTGATCGACCTCTTTTCCGAGGCGTGCTCGGCCTTCTGGATCTCGACCTTGCGGGGCTTGGCCCGCTCGATGACCGGGATGCGCACCGCCAGGACACCGTTGGAGTAGGCGGCGTCGATCTTGTCGCTGTCGAGGTGCTCGGACAGGTAGACGCGGCGGGTGAAGGTGCCCATCGGGCGCTCGCGGACGAACAGGCGGTCCTCCTGCCCATACTCCTCCTCGCGACCGGCGCTCACCGAGAGGACTCCCCGGTCGACGGTCACCTCGATGGAGTCGGGGTCGATGCCCGGAAGGTCGAACTTCAGCAGGACGTCGTCCTTGCGGCGTACGCCGTCCAGCGGCATGGCCCCGCGCGCGGCGCCATCGCTCGATCCGAACGCGTGACGCGTGATCCGGTCGAACTGCCGGTCGAACTCCTGGATGAACGGATCGATCGACGTCAGCAGCATCGATAACCACCTCCATATGGATAGGCAGGTATCCTCAAGCCTGCCTGCTCGAAAACCTCTTACTAGAGTTATAAGTTATCGACTCGCCAGAGTGCAAGTACCTTGGCGAAAATTCTCGGAGCCCGTCTCCCGGAGACTGGCCGATCCCGGGCGGCTGTCCGGTCAGGCCCCCTTGGACAGCGCTTCGAACTCCTCGTCGGTCAGTTCGACGCCCGCGGCGGCGAGGTTGTCCTCCAGGTGGGAGACCTTCGAGGTGCCGGGGATGGGGAGCATCACCGGGGAGCGCTTCAGCAGCCAGGCCAGGGCGAGCTGGGACGGGGTGGCACCGTGCGCCCTGGAGGCCTCGGCGAGCGGGCCGCCCTCCTCGGCCAGCTTGCCGGTGGCCAGCGGGAACCACGGGATGAAGCCGATGCCGTTGGCCTCGGCGTACTCAAGCAGGGGCTCGGCGTCACGGTGGGCGAGGTTGTAGAGGTTCTGCACCGAGACGATCCTGGCGTACTCCCCCGCCTCCACGAGCTGCTCGACGCTGACCTCGCTGAGGCCGATGTGCCGGATCTTGCCCTCCTTCTGCAGCAGGGCGAGCTCGCCGACCTGGTCGGCGAGGGGCACCTTGGCGTCGATGCGGTGCAGCTGGAACAGGTCGATCCGCTCCACACCGAGGTGGCGCAGGCTCAGCTCGGCCTGCTGGCGCAGGTACTCGGGGCGGCCGACCGGGCGCCAGTCATCGGGGCCGGGGCGGGTCAGGCCCGCCTTGGTCGCGATGACCAGGTCCTCGGGGTAGGGGTGCAACGCCTTCTTGATCAACAGTTCGGAGACGAACGGGCCGTAGGAGTCGGCGGTGTCGATGAAGTTGACACCCAGCTCGACGGCGCGGCGCAGGACGCGGACCGCCTCCCCGGGGTCGCTCGGCTCTCCCCACACCCCCTTGCCGGTGAGCTGCATCGCCCCGTACCCCAGGCGGTTGACCGTGAGGTCGCCGCCGATGGCGAACTGTCCCGATGCGTCGACGGGACGTTCGGTGCTCGTCATGCTCTTCTCCTCAGGATTGACCAAAATCGCGGCTCACAACGGCCACGACGCGCTGTCCCAGCCGATGCCTTTCAGGCCCTGTACCGGTAAAAGCCTTTTAGGCCCCGTACCCGTAAAAGCGCTGTTCACCCCGTACAGCCCGCCGCCAGGAGGGGGTCAGCCGCGACTCGGCGATGATCAGGTAGGTACGCCGCGCCAGGCGGTGGTGAGGACGATCGGGATGTCGGTGCCCACCTGCTCGACGCCCGCGATCCGCGCGCTCCCCGAGACGGTCACCCGCAGGCCCTCCCCCTCGGGAACCACGGTGATCGTGGTGTCCCCGTCGAGGTCGGAGACGGTCGTACGGATCTCGCCGGTGTCGGCACCGACGCCGTATGCGACCAGGGTGACCTCCCCGAACGGCCCGTCCCCGACGGTCCCGCTCGCCCCGGTTCCGTCCCGTTCGGTGAGCACGGGGACGACGGCCCCGCGCCGGACGTACAGCGGGACGCGGTCGAGCGGCGTGGCGGCCGTGACGTGGCGGCCACCGGGCAGGACCTCGCCCGTCCAGTGGTCCACCCACTCCCCCTGGGGCAGGTAGACCTTCCTCACCTGCTCGGGCGAGGTCATCGGCGCCACCAGCAGGTCGCGGCCGAGGAGATACTCCAGGTCCGCCTGCCAGGCCACCGGGTCGTCCGGGTAGTCCACGCACAGCGCCCGCATCATCGGGGCCCCGGTCCTGGCCGCCTCGACGGCCGCCGTGTAGATGTAGGGCATGAGCCGGTAGCGCAGCCTCAGCGCCTCGACCGCCTCCGCCTCGACCTCGGGAAACTCCCACGGCTCCCTGCTGGTGGTGCCGTGCAGGCGCAGCAGCGGGGAGAGCGCGCCGAACTGGGTCCACCTGACGTACAGGTCGTCGGTGGGGCGGCCGGTGAACCCGCCCGCGTCATGGCTCCAGAACGGGACCCCGGACAGGCCGTGCGCCAGCCCGCCGCGCAGCGTGCTGCCCATCGCGGCGTAGCTGGTGTAGGTGTCGCCGCTCCACTGCGCCGAGTGCCGCTGCCCGCCGAGGAACGACGAACGCGCCCAGACCATGCCGTGCCCCGCGATCTCCCTGGTCACCTCGGAGACGGCGTCGTTGAACATCAGCGTGTAGACGTTGTGCAGGTCGGTGCCCGACATGCCGTTGGCCGCGACCGCGTCGTGCGGCACCCCCTCGGCGAAGTCGGTCTTGAAGACCTGGACGCCCTGTTCGAGCAGCGGGCGCAGCAGTCCCTTGAACCACTCGGTGGCGGCCGGGTCGGTGAAGTCGACGATTCCGCAGGCCGGGTAGGAGCCGTGCCAGCAGTCGGCGACGTAGACCTCACCATCAGGGTTTTTCAGGAAATATCCCCTCTCGGCCGCTTCCGCGAAGATCGGGCTGAGGTGGGAGATGTACGGGTTCATCCACAGGCAGACCTTGAACCCCATCTCGTCCAGCTCGGCCAGCATGCCGGCGGGGTCGGGGAAGCCGCCTTCGTCCCAGCGCAGGTCGGACCAGTGCCCGTCGGTCTGCCAGTAGGTGTCCAGGTGCAGCACGTCGCACGGGATCCCGCGCTCGCGGATCTTCCGCGCCCTCGCCATCACCCGCTCCTGGGTGTCGACGAAGAACCCCGAGGAGATCCAGGTGCCGAAGGCCCACTTCGGCGGGAGCAGCGGCCGGCAGGTCAGCAGGTCGAACCTCTCCAGCACCTCCGGCGGGGTCGGCCCGGCGATCACGTAGTAGTCGATCAGGTCGTCCGGGACCACGATCTGCACGCAGCTGTGCGTGGACTGGCACACGTCGAACTCCACCGGCGTCCCGCTGTCCACCAGCACGCCGTAACCCCTGCTGGACAGGTAGAACGGGATGTTCTTGTACGCCCGCTGCGACTCGGCGCCGAACGCGTCGAAGTTCCACATCACCGGCCGCTGGCCGCGCTTGTCCAGCCGGGTGAACGACTCGCCGAACCCGCTGAACGCCTCGTCGGCGGGGGCGGCGAAGCTCTCGTGGTAGCCGACCACCGCGCCGCCCGAGCTGGAACGGCCGAACGGCAGCGTGCGCAACCGTCCGCTGATGTCGGTGTGCCCCCGGTCCTGCTCAAGCAGCGGCGCCCCGCTCGCGTCGGTGAACCTCAGGTGCCAGGGGGCCAGGGTGATCTCCGCGCGCAGCGAGCCCGCGTCCAGCACGATCGCCCCGTCCCCGCTCTCCACCCGCGCCCCGGCGAACTCACCGGGCGTGACCATCGAGATCGCCGCGGCCGACCGGGTCCGCGCGTCCGCGTCCTGCCCGAGCCGGACCCGGATCACCCCCTCACCCGCCACACCCACCTGGACCAAAAGCGTCTCCTCGGCGGAGGTCACGGCCTTCAGGATCACCCCTGCCGCGTCGGAGGCGACCGGCTCGGCCGAGATCAACGCCGACAGGCCCCCCTCACCGTGCGAGCGTACGGGCAGCTCGGGCGGGTCGGCGACGAAGTACTCGTGCGCGACCAACGGGGGACGGTAAGGCATGGGAACTCCAGCGCTCGGCATCCTGTGGCGTAATTAGTTTTACGTCCAAACCAACAAACGTCAACGGCTGGCCCGTCGTCGCCCGCCCTCGCCTTCCGGGCCGATCCGGAAACCAGGGGCGCGCGGACCGGAGCCGCCCCTTGAGCAGAACCCGCCGCACACCGATAATTAGTTTAGTTGCCATCCAAATAGAGGAGCGGTCGATGGACTGGGGCGGGCTGTTCTACGGCGGGGACTACAACCCCGAGCAGTGGCCCGAGGAGGTCTGGAAGGAGGACGTCGAGCTGATGCGGCGGGCCGGGGTCAACCTGGTCAGCGTCGGGATCTTCTCCTGGGCACGGCTGGAGCCCGCACCCGGCGTCCACGACTTCGGCTGGCTCGACCGCGTCCTCGACCTGCTGCACACCGGCGGGATCGGGGTCAACCTCGCCACCCCGACCGCCTCGCCTCCCCCCTGGTTCGGCCTCGCCCACCCCGACGCCCTCACCGTCACCGCCGACGGCACCCGGCTCACCCACGGCAGCCGCGACACCTACTGCGTGCACTCCCCCGCCTACCGCGCCGCCTCCGCCCGGATCGCCCGGACCCTCGCCGAGCGCTACCGCGACCACCCCGCGCTCACCATGTGGCACGTGCACAACGAGTACGGCACCGCCTGCCACTGCGACCACGCCGCCGACGCCTTCAGGACCTGGCTGCGGGCGCGGCACGGCACCCTGGAGGCGCTGAACGACGCCTGGACCACCTCGTTCTGGAGCCAGCACTACTCCGCCTGGGAGCAGATCACCACCCCCCGCGCCACCCAGTATCTCCCCAACCCCTCCCAGGCCCTGGACTTCCGGCGGTTCGTCTCCGACGCGATGCTCGACCACTTCCGCGAGCAGAAGGCGGCGCTGCGCGAGCTCACCCCGGACACCCCGGTCACCACGAACTTCGTCCTCGGCGACTGGGTCCCGGTGAACCAGCGGCACTGGGCCGCCGAGGTCGACCTGGTGGCGATCGACCACTACCCGTCGGCCGACCCACCCGCCGAGACCGCCTTCGCCGCCGACCTGGCCCGAGGCTGGGCCTCGGCTCCGGCGTACGGCCCGGCTGGTCCGGCGCGCGGCTCAGCCGACCCGGCACACGGCCCGGCCACCGGCCCGGCGCACGACTCGGCCGGTCCAACGCATGCCTCAGCCGCCCCGGCGCGTCGCCCGGCCACCGGGAAGCCCTGGCTGCTGATGGAGCAGGCGGTGCTCACCTACACCGGCCCCCGGATGCTCGCCAAGCGCCCCGGCGAGATCACCCGGCTGAGCCTGTCGCACCTCGCGCGCGGCTCGCGGGGGGCGATGTTCTTCCAGTGGCGGGCCTCCCGGGGCGGCGCCGAACTCTGGTACGGCGGCATGGTGCCGCACGCCGGGCCCGACTCGCGGATCTTCCGCGAGATCTGCGACCTGGGCGCCCTGCTTCCCACCCTGGAGGACGCCTGCGCGGCCCCCGTCGAGACCGGGGCCGCGATCCTCTGGGACGTCGAGGCGAACTGGGCGCTCCAGGCCCCCGGCCTGCCCTCCACCGGGCTGAACCACATCGAGGCGGTACGCCAGGCGCACCGGGTCCTCTACCGGCACGGCGTCACCGCCGACCTCCTCCACCCCTCCGCCGACCTGTCGGCCTATCCGCTCGTCCTCGTCCCGAACCTCTACCTCCTCTGCGACGCCGACGCCGACAACCTGCGCCGCTACGTCTCCGGCGGCGGCACCCTGGTGGTCTCCTACCTCAGCGGCGTCGCCGACGAACACGCCCGCGTCCGCCTCGGCGGCTACCCCGGCGCCCTCCGCGACCTGCTCGGCATCCGCGTCGAGGAGTTCCACCCCCTGCCTCCGGACGTCGCCCTCACCCTGTCCGCCCCATCCCCGAACGGATCCGGCCTGGGCCCGGCTGCCCCCGTACCCCCCGAGGCCGAAACCCCCGCGCGGTCCCGCCCCGGAGCCGGCGCCTTCGCCTTCGACCGGCCGGAGACCGGCACCTTCTGGAGCGAGCACGTCCACCTGGAGGGCGCCGAAGCACTCGCCCTCTACACCGGCCCCCACGCCCTCGGCACCCCGCTCTCCGGCCGGCCCGCGATCACCCGCCACCCGTACGGCTCCGGCACCGCCCTCTACGTCTCCACCCGCCTGACCGACAACGCCTACGGCCGCCTGCTCGGCCTGACCCCCACCCCCGTGGAGGTCGTCCGGCGCGGCGACCGGCTCTTCGCCGTCAACCACGGCGACGAGGAACACCAGGTGGAGAACCTGCGCCTGCCTCCCGGCGGCTTCGCGGTACGAGTACGCGGTTAGCCTCACCTCCCCCGGAGGGCCGGTGCCGGGACCCGCATCGCCGGCCCGTCGCGATCCTCGATCGCGACCGCCGGTCTCCTCCTCCCTCGACACGACCGCACGCCCCGCCACGAACGTTCGCGGTCGATCACGGGGCCTGCGGGGGTTCGTCACGGTGGGGGCCGGACCCGTTTCCCCACCGATCGGATCGTGACGGCGAGGCCGGCGTTCGCCTGATCCAGCGCTCCGCGCGAAAGCCCGGCCGAGTGAGGCGTGCCCGGACGGCTGCGCTCGGGCTCAGCGGGTGAGGAGTTCGCGGAGCCGCCGGACGATCTCGGCCGGGGCCTCCTCGGCCATGAAGTGGCCTACGGCCGTGGTGTGGTGGCGCAGGTCGTCGGCCCATGCCTTCCAGAGGGCGGTGGCCTCATACCCGAGGGCGGAACCCCAGTCCTGCTGGATGACGGTGACGGGCATCGAGAGCCGAGTGCCGCGGGCGCGGTCGGCGGCATCGTGCTCGACGTCGACGCCCGCCGAAGCCCGGTAGTCGGCGACGATCGAGGGGACCGCGGCGCGACTCGCGGCGAGGTATGCCCCGCGGATCTCGGCGGGGATGGCCGAGGGGTCCTTCGCCCATTGGTCGAGGAAGGAGCCGAAGAACGCGTCGGGCTCGGCTCCGATCATTTTCTCGGGGAGGCCGGGCGGCTGGGCCATCAGGTAAAGGTGGTAGCCGACGGCGGCCGAGACCCCGCGCATGACATCCCACATGTCCAGGGTGGGAAGCACGTCCAGGCAGGCCAGATGGGTGATCGTGCCCGGGTGGTCGAGGCCTGCGCGAAAGGCGACGAGGGCGCCCCGGTCGTGTCCGGCCAGGGCGAACCTCTCGTGGCCCAGCGCACGGGCGAGCGCGACGGTGTCGGCGGCCATCGTCCGCTTGGAATAGGTGTCAGGCCCGGTCTCGGCGGGCTTGTCACTGGCCCCGTAGCCACGCAGGTCCGGGCAGATGACGGTGTGGTCGGCGGCGAGGTCGGCGGCGACATGCCGCCACATGAGGTGGGTCTGGGGGAAGCCGTGCAGCAGCACGATCGCCGGGCCCGAACCGGCGACGGCCGCGTTCAGCGCGACGCCGTCGGCGACGGGGACGCGATGACAGGTGAAGCCGTGAATGGTGTTTGACATGAGGTTTCTCTCTTTGGGGAGGTCTGGTGACACCCTGGTGTCCCCAGGCTGCCGGGTGCGGATGAGCATCCGATCAGCGCCGGCGTGGCGAGGGAGAACAGGAGGGCGGAATGGGCGTTCTCATCGGTGTTCTCGGACCGGTGGAGGCTTGGGACGCCTCAGGGACGAGACTCTCCCTGAAGGGACCGAGGCACCGCGAGGTGCTGGCGCGTCTCGTCGCGGCGCGGGGCCGGATGGTGCCGGTCGACCTGCTGGCCGTCGACCTCTGGGAGGACCCACCACAGGGTGCGGTCGGTTCGATCCGCACGTTCGTCGGCGCGTTGCGGCGGGCCCTGGAGCCCGACCGGCCGCCCCGGACCCCGCCCGGCCTGATCGTCACCGCCGGAACCGGGTACGCGCTGCGCGCGGCGGTGGACGACGTCGACGCCTGGCGTTTCGAGCAGGCGGTCGAGGCCGCGGAGCCACCCGCCAGGCTGCTCGCCGTGCTGGATTCGGTGCTGTCGTTGTGGCGGGGGCCGGCCTACGCCGAGTTCGGCGACGCGTCATGGGCACTGCCCGAGCGGGCACGGCTGTCGGAGCTGCGGCTGCGCGCGGTGGAGCGCCGCGCCCAGGCGCTGCTGGACCTGGGCCGCGCCGCCGAGGCGGTGCCCGGTCTGGACGCCCACGCCCAGAGGCATCCCTGGCGGGAGGAGGCGTGGCGGTTGCTGGCGTTGGCGCTGTACCGGTCCGGGCGGCAGGCCGACGCGCTCGCCGTGCTGCGTGGAGCCCGCGGCGCTCTGGCCGAGCGGCTGGGCCTGGATCCCGGTCCCGCGCTGCGTGAGCTGGAAACCGACATCCTGCGGCAGGCCGACCGGCTGGCCGGTCCGGGCGACGCGGCGGCCCGGGTGTGGGCGAGCGCCGCCGCGGCCCACGAACGTGCCGCACCCGACGCGCGCCTGCGGCTGGAGGCGACCGTCGAGCTCATGCGAGGTCTCGCGGTGACCGGGCCGAGCGGCCTCCTCGCGGCCCGTGAGCACCGTGCCGCCGCCGTCGAGGCGGCCGAGGAACTGGGCGACACCGACCTGGCCGCGCGGGTGATCGGCGCCTACGACGTCCCGGCGAACTGGACCCGGTCCGACGATCCCGCGCAGGCCGACCGGGTGGTGGCCGCCGCCGAACGGACGCTGGCCCGCCTTCCCCCGGACACGGCCCCCGGCGTCCGGGCCCGCCTGCTGGCGACCATCGCCGTCGAGTCCCGCGGCGGGGCCGCCGGGCGGGCCCGCGCGGCGGCGGAGGAGGCCGAACGGATCGCCCGCGGCATGGACGATCCGGCGCTGCTGGCGTTCGCCCTCAACGGGGTGTACATGCAGTCCTTCGAACGGACGGGCCTGTCCGGGCGGCGGGACGCCATCGGCACGGAGATCATCGGCTTGTCCGAACGGCACGGCCTGGTCGGCTACGAGGTGTTGGGACACCTCATCCGGCTGCAGTCCGCCGCCGCCCTCGCCGACTTCGCCGCCGGAGACGAGCACGCCTCTCGTCTGGACCGGCTCGCCGAACGCCATCACCGGCCGCTGGTGACCGTCTTCACCACCTGGTACCGCGCGCTCCGCCTCGCCGAGGACCCGCAGGTCTCGCTCGCCGGCAAGGAGGCCGCCTACCGCGCCGCCGCCGCTCCGCTGGACTCGGCGGGCATGCCCGGCCTGAGCGAGGGCCTGCTGCCACTCGCCTTGCTCGGCCTGCGGCTGCGCCACGGACGCGCGCCCGAACCGCAGGAGCCGGATCGCCTGGGGCCCTACCGGCCATGGGCGCTTCCGATCCTGATGCTGAACGCGGGGCGGCGCGACGAGGCGTCCGACGCCCTGCGCGCCGCGCCCGACCCTCCGCACGACCTTCTCGCCGAGGCCCTCTGGACCCTCCTCGCCCGCGCCGCGCTGCCCCTGGGCGACCTCCCCGTGCTGCGGCGCGCGCACGCCGCGCTGCTCCCCGCCTCGGCCGAACTCGCGGGGGCGGCGAGCGGCCTGATCAGCCTCGGCCCCGTCACCGGGATCCTCGCCGAGATCTCGGCGGCCCTCACCGCGCGCCAGGACCTGTCCCGCGGATCATGAGAGCGGGATCCGGGAGCGGTGGCCCCTGGACGGCGCGACGCGGGAAGATCTCCGTGGCGAGGACGCGGCCACCGGTTTTCAGCGCTTCGGCCCAGCGTGCCGCGCGGCCGACCCGGTGCCCCGCCGGCCAAAGACCGATGCCTGCGTATCCGCGGGAATCGCGTCCGGAAAATCGGTGGACGGCGTCATTATCGTGCTCGTATGGCGATGGTGGATGTGGAACGTTTCGTTGCCGAAGGGTTCGTCAAGCTGGAGGCGGCCGTCCCCCGGGAGGTCGGAGACGCGGCCAGAGCGGTGGTGTGGCATCAGATCGGCCTGTCGCCCGAAGACCCCTCCGGTTGGCGGCAGCCCGTGGTGTGGACCGCCGACCTGGCCGGCCGCGGGCCCTTCGGGGAACTGGTGCACAGTCCACGGCTGCGTGAGGCGCTGGACGAGGTGGCCGGTCCCGGCGGCTGGGTGCCGCTCGGGGCCATCGGCAACATGCCGATCCGCTTCCCCGGCATGTCGCCGGTCAACGACCGGGGCTGGCACATCGACGCCTCCGTGACCCGGCCCGACGGCTCGTGGGCCGTGTCGGGACGGCCGGAGACGATGTTGCTGCTGACGTTGCTGTCGGAGGTGGGGGAAGACGACGCGCCGACCCGCGTCAGGGTGGGCTCACACCGGGACTCCGCCGAACTGCTGGGTGAGCAGGTGCTCGACCCGTTCGAGGCCGGGCCGCTCCTGGACGCGGCCTCCAAGGACAGACCGACGGCGTACGCGACCGGACAGCCGGGCGACATGTATCTGGTTCACCCGTTGACCGTGCACGCGGCCGACGAGCACCGGGGGACGCGACCGCGTTTCATGGCCCAGACACCGGTGTTCCTGACCGCGCCCGTCGCACCGGGCGAGGGCAACGCCCTGGCCAGCGCCATACGGTAACGGGATGTTCGGGTCGGTGACGACCATCGAGACCGTCGCCCCCCGGTGAGCGCGGATCGCCATCACGCCGCCCGTCGCGATCCGGAGACCCTCCACGCCCGCCGTCGCGTGCGCCTCGACGCGAGACGGGCGGCCGGTCAGCCGCGGGTGTCGAGCGGGACGTGCAGCGAGAGGTGCGAGGACAGCGCGTCGAGGAAGTCCGCGGCGTCGAAGGCCGCGCCCGCGGAGACGACGCCGGTGGCCCTGGTCCGGCCGGTGAGGATGCGATCCACGGCCTCCACCGCGAGCGGCGCGCTGACGGCGTAGATGTCCTGACCGGCGGCGACCACGCGGCGTTCCGCGCCGCCGGAGCGGACGAGGACGTCGATGACGAAGGTCTGCGCGGAACGGCCGCGCCCGTCGACGGCGGTCGGCGCCGGGGCGTCGGGAGCGGCCAGGTCCGAGGCCGCCTTGGCGGTCATGTAGGTGCGCACCTCCGGAACGGCCAGGTGGCTGGGAACGGTGACCACGTCGGCCATGGTGAACTCCCCGATGACGCTCTGGGGGCCGAGCGGAGCCGGGAAGGGCCACATCAGGGTCGGCGGGGCGTCGTCGTGATACTCCAGCCGTCCGCCGGTGAAGCGGACACGGCGGCCACCCCGTCGCCGCCCAGAGACCGCGCCCGAGGCGAGCGTTCCGGCGGTGGGGTGCCAGCCGCTCAGACCGTAGGCGACGTGCGCCTCGTCCGCCGCCGCCCAGTCGCCCATCGCGACGGTGACCAACAGGTCGCCGAGGCCGCCGAAGAAGGCCATCGCCGGGACCACCACGGTGCCCGCGGCGCGGGCACGCTCCGCGAAGTGCGCGAACGTGTCGACGTTCGCCTCGATCTCGGCCGCCACGTCGACATACGGGATGCCGGCGCGCAGCGCCGCCTCGACCAATGGAGCGGCGGTCGCGGCGAAGGGCCCAGCACAGTTGATCACGGCGACCGCGCCGCTCAGCGCGCGGTCGAGCGAGGCCGGATCGTCGACCGACGCCGGCCGCGTCTCAAGCCCCGGCTGGGCTCGCGCCAGCGCCAGCAGCTTGTCCCGGTCACGTCCGAGGAGCAGCGGGACGTATCCGCGCTCGCGCAACTCCGCGACCACGAACCGCCCGGTGTGCCCGTAGGCGCCGAACACCGCCACGTTCTGCCCCGACCCCATGCCCGCTCCAGTGTGCTCGAAGTGATCTACTGCTTGAATCCTGCCCCCGGCGGCACAACGGTGCCAGCGTCCGAAACGACAAGACCCGTACAATTCCGGACATGGGTTCTGTCCCGCGTTCCGTCGCGGTCGCCGCCACCGACGGGATGCTCCACTTCGAGCTCGCCCTCGCCTACGAGGTCTTCGGCTCCGCCCCGGCCGCCGTGCCGGGCCCCTGGTACGACGTCCACGTGTGCGGCACGCACCCCGTCCGGGTCGGGCGGTTCCTGCTGGAGCCGGACTGCGGGCTCGACCGGCTGGCGCACGCCGGAACCGTGATCGTCCCCGCCCTGGCGGACGTCGACGAGGACCCGCCGGCCGACCTGGTCGAGGCGGTGCGCGCGGCCCACGAGGCGGGCGCGCGGATGGTCTCCCTGTGCACGGGCGCGTTCGTTCTCGCCGCCGCCGGCCTGCTGGACGGGCTGCGCGCGACCACACACTGGGCTCACACCGAGGAGCTGGCCGCGCGCTACCCCCGGGTGGAGGTCGACCCGGACGTGCTCTACGTCGACAACGGCAGCGTGCTCACCTCAGCGGGCAAGGCCGCGGCGATGGACCTGTGCCTGCACCTGGTCCGCCGCGACCACGGCTCGGCGATCGCCAACGTGGTCGCCCGCCGCCTGGTCGTGCCGCCCCACCGGGCCGGCGGCCAGGCCCAGTTCGTCACCACCCCGGTGCCCGCCCAGGACGGCCACCCCCTGGCCGAGCTGCTCACCTGGGCGATGCGGCGGCTGGACCAGCCCATCACCGTGGAGGACCTGGCCCGCCAGGCGAACATGAGCTCGCGCCACCTGGCCCGCCACTTCCGCTCGGCAGCCGGCACCACCCCGCTGCAGTGGCTGCTGACCCAGCGGATCCGCCGCGCCCAGGAGCTGCTGGAGAGCACGGACGACAGCGTCGAGGCCATCGCCTCGGCCTCGGGCATGGGCACGGCGACGACACTGCGCCGCCACTTCCACCGCACGATCGGCGTACCACCGGACGCCTACCGCCGCACCTTCCGGCCGTAGCGCGCGTCCCTGCGGTTGCCCTCTCCGGCGCGGTCGCGCAGGCGGTAGCGCGGCCGGGTCTCACGCGGCTGCGCCTGCGACTCGTACACCAGCTCACCTCCGGCAACGCCGTCGTCTCCCTCCACCACCGCCTGCTCCCCTACACCGACGGCGAAAACTTCTGGTGGACCGGCCCCGACCTCGACCACACCGGCAACCCCCCGCTCAGCTCCGCACCGACACTCCTCGCCACCGCCAGGCAACTCGCCGAACACCACTCCAACCTGAACACCAAAACCAAGACGGTGCGCGACAGGCTGCCTCTACCGGCCGACGTGATCAGGGCCGAGCATGTCGGCCCTCGGTGACCTCGACGCGTTGTTCCAGCTGGGCCGGGTGACCGGGACCACGGTGAGCAGGTGATCCAGCCCTTTGAAGTCCTTCGGGTCGCAGGTGTAGAGGGGGAGCCGGTTCGCGATCGCCACGCAGGCGATCATCAGGTCAGCCGTTCGAGGACGGGGTTTGCGGCCGGAGGCGATGACGGCGGTCCACAACTGGCCGTACTCGCGGGCGGCGTTGTCGTCGAAGGGCAGCGGGTCGAACTCGGCCTCGGCGGTTTGCAGGATCCTCATCCGCTGGGCGAGCTCCTGTGCTCCACCGGCCGTCAGTACGCCGACCGACAGCTCCGCGGTGGTGATGGCACTGATCATCATCTCGTCCGGCAGTTCGTCGGGGTCGATGCCGGCACGCAGGATGAGGATGTCGGTGTCGAGCAACCCCTGGGTGAGGGTCATTCCCCTTCCTCCGTGAACTCGCCCCTGCCGTAGGCACGCTCGAAGGGGTCGTAAAGGTCGTCGTCGACGTGGCGGTCCATGTCCTCGCGGTACTTCCGGTCGTCCAAGCGCGGCATGCCACGGGACACGGCGGCGAACTCGGCCCGCGAGACGGCCCGGCGCCGGCGGCGGATGGGGACCAGGTCGCCGATGTGGTGACCGTTGCGGGTGACGGCGTACCGCTCTCCACGTTCCAGCCCGTCCATGATCTCCGCTGACCGGTTGCGTAGATCGCGTTGGGAGATCTGGTGAGAGTGATCGGGCTCAGGAGTGCTCACTCATCAACTCTGCCTCCGCGTGCTACGTGGTGCTACCAAGTAGCACTTGGGTGTCGCCTGCGATCCGCCACGTCTCCAACGACTCCCGCCATGGTGATTCCGTCCTGGAGATCGACACCTGCGAAAGGATCTCCCAACCGCTCGGTCTGGTCACGACCTCCTGGCTCACAGCAGCCTGAGCAGCCCCGCGCACCTGCGCGGGCCAGGACTCACTCTCCCAACCCTTGGACCAAGAAGTGATGCTCCATGCCTCTCCCGTTGCCCCTTCAACGGTGCAGAATCGTTCCCCTCACCGCCCCTGAGGGGACCGCACTGGGACGCCCAAACCCGCCTCAAGGGCAGCGCCACCGCTGGTTGCGATCCTCACCGACCCCGGAGGGACGGTGCTGGGCCCTTGCGGAACTTGATGCGCTTGCCGTCCGTGGGGTTGCGATCCTCACCGACCCCGGAGGGACGGTGCTGGCGTTCCTGAGCTGGGGTAATGGTCGTTTCTTGCAGGAGCAAGGCCGGATGAGGAGGAAGAAATGACTGATTGGTGGTGATTTTTAGTTCGGAACAGGTGGCGTGTTGCGGGCATGCTTGAGGTTCCTAGATCACCAAGGGGCCTCGGGGCTCAACGGCTCGTCTGAGGCCCAGGTGTTCGACATCGTCCAGCGCCTGGGCCGGAAGGCGGTAGATACGTACCGTGTCACTGCCGTGATCGATGGTACGTCCAAGAGCCGCGACCAGACGGAGCTTATCTGCCTCGGAGCACACGACTTCAAAAACTGACTTCTGGACGCGGTGGCCGTAGCCCTCGCAGATCTTCGCGACCCGCCGCAGCCGCGCCTGTCCCTCCTTCGTGATCGTCTCCACGTCGTAGGTCACCAGCAGATCCATGTCAGTTCACAGTCCAGGGGAGGTATTCATCCAGATCGCCACGTAAGTGTCGAGCCAGTAGCCGAGCTTGGATGAGGGGCAGCAACGCCGCAGGCACGTCACGCTGCAGGTGAGCATGTGGCCATGCCCGTTGGCGGCTGGTCTGCCAGGCGTTCAGGACGGTCCGCCGGGCGTTGTCGGTGAGGCGGACCACGTCTCCGGGGAGGCGTTCGAAATCGTTCTCGGTGAGCTCTTTGCGGTTAAGCATGGTCATGACGAGCCTGTCGGCCAGCAGCGGTCTGAACTCCTCCATCAAGTCCAGCGCCAGAGCGGGCTTCCCTGGCCTTACGCCGTGGAGAAATCCGATGTAGGGATCGAGCCCAACCTGTTCCAAAGCACCGTGGACCGCTACGCGCAACATGCCGTACAGGAATGACAGCAGGCAGTTGACCGGATCGGTCGGAGGGCGACGGGTGCGTTGGAAGGGCGTGGTGGCGCTGGGGCACATCGCGGGCAGGGCGGCGAAGTAGTCGCGGGCAGCGAGGCCCTCGGCGCCCATCAGGATCGAAATGTCGTCGGCTTGGCCCGTCTGGTTCAACGCGATGGCATTGCGTTCGGCGGCTACGCGAAGGGTGCTCTGCTTGGCGCCGGTGGCGTCCCGAGCAGCTCGGAGAAGCACCTGCCGACTGTTGTGAATCTTTCCCGCGACCATGCGCTGTGCGATGGAGAGGCGCCATACCTCATCATCGTGGGCTCGGTGTTGAGCACGGCGTAGCAGGGGATTTCCCGCTGTGGGGCCGCATACGCGAGCACGGAAACGTCCGAAACCCGTCAGCCAGCTGATGCTGCGACGGTCATCGGCACAGCGCAGCAGCAGATCGTCGGTGATGGTAACGCCGCCGAACAGCACCAAATGGTCGATACGCGCAAGCGGGAGGATCTTACGGCCGGGCTGATCAGGATGAACCACTCGCAGGGTGTCGCTTTCCAGATGCAGGCTGCTGCCGGGCGTCTGGACGTACAGGGTATTAAGGAGTTCAGTCACGCCAGGCTCCCAACAGGCGGATCTCGAAAGGTGTGACGGTCCGGTGTGATGTGTGAGTGAGTTCGGGCATGCAGTCGTCGCGAAGCGAGCAGCGACGGCAACGGCGATCGTTGTGGGCGGGAGGGAGCCTGTCCTGCAGCAGGAGATCACGCATCGCGACAGTGGCTTCGAGAGTGCGGTTGATCAGTTCAGGCGTGATGAGTACCTGATGACGGCGACGGTCGGCGGCAGAGTAGATGTAGCCCTCAGGTACGGTATAGCCTGCCTCGGCCAGGCAGATGGCTTGCCCCGCAAGCTGGAGGTCGGCCGGCCCCTGAGGATGGTAGGGGCCGACCTTGTACTCCACGGGTATCGCGTGGTCGCCGTCGATCTCCACCAGGTCGCAGATGCCGTGCAACCCGTGGACCCGACTGCGGACCGGCAGAGAACGGACCAGAGCCACCCCACGTCGCCGACGGGTCCCTGGCAGGTCAACCGCAGCGTGTGCGAGTTCGCCACGCACGGTGTCGACGTTGTCGGTCCAGGTGGCCTCGACGTGGATCAGAGCCGCCTGGCGACGGCAGTAGGTCACATGTTCCAGCGCCGACAGTGTGATGCTGACCGGTTCCTCGTCCCCAGTGGTCAGGGCCATAGATCAACGGCTGTCCAGAAGGCGACACCTTCCGGGAGGTCGTCGTTAGCGATGACGCGCCGGTAGTCGGTGTAGTGGCGCGGAGGCTTTTCTGCGTTGGCGCGCTCCAGTCGGATTCGGCTGGAGAGTGCAGCTGCAGGTGCCACACCGAGAGCGTTGGGGTGACTGTAGACGTAGAGGCCGCACAACCTCATCTCCCCGCGTGCGGCGGAGCGGTCGTGATCGAGCATCAGAGTCAGTGCCATCCACAGGGTTTGCAGGTCCTCGCTGGTGACACCGGTCTTGGCCGCGCGTCCTGCCGAGTAGAAAGCATGAGCGCGGTAGAGCCCGTAAGGGAGGGTCCACTTGGAACCCATCTCGGTACGCTTACCGGCGTCGAGGTCTTCTTGCTTGGTGGGAGTAACCCTGGTGATGGCATTGTCGCTGGGCAGAACCGGGTCCAAGCTGCGAGCAAAGGTGAATTGCAGTGGGCCGCGTACCTGTCCCGCTCCGGCGGTCTTACTTCCTTCTTCCTTCTTGCCGGTGCTGAGCACCGCGCCGAACAGGCGGATGTCGACGTAGCGTTCACACAGCCAGCGCTGCTGTTCCTCGGTCGAACCCTTGGTGATGGCGCGAGCCTGCTCGATGCGCGGGTTGAGGGCGTGTCCGGCCTCGACGAAGATGCCGTAGCGGTCGTCCGCGGGCTTGATCTGAGGGATGACATCACGGATCTTACGTTTAAGTGCGACGTCGGTGACCAGGCCCTGACCGGTCTCGTCATCGGTGCGCGGCTGGTTGCCCGCGTCCGGATCGCCGTTGGGGTTGCCGTCGGTGACGTCGAACAGCAGCACGATGTCGTGCCGGACGGCCGGGTCCAGGTGTGCGCTCATGCGCGGGCTCCTTCTTGCGAGGCGGGGTCGGGCTGCTAACTGGAGGCTTTGGCCGCTTACTTAGCGATACGTTCGGCCCGTGTGGTGGCACGTTGGTGGTGGTAGCCCAAGATGAAGGCCGCCTGATCGGCCAGGACGGCACCGTGCGGGACACCTCCGACGGCTGCCAATTGGGAGAACAGCTCGTCGAGGATTTCCTCTGCACGATGGGCCCACCCGGGCTGGTCACGGCGCAACCGTTTGAGCCAGGCCCGCGCGTCTTTTCGACCGGCGACCAGGGCGACTGCGGGGCTGGTCACCGCCCGGCTGAAGTAGCGGTCGGTAAAGGTGACATTGGGTGCGTCGTCACCACCCGCACGGGAGGCCGAGAGCTGCACGTCTTCGAGAACGGCGAAGAGCCGACCGGCCAGATAGGACGGCTGATGATGATCGGGGTTGAGCAGGGGCATGTACGCCTCCGGACGAGAGATACCGGGTCGCCGGACCAGCGCCAGGCGCAGCAGGGTCGCGCGTTCGGTGTCCAGACGGCCATCGGTTCGGATTCGGTGAACCACGTGGGCCAGCAGCTTGGGCGACAACGGTTTGTTCAGCAGGGCGGCGCGGAGTAATCCTTGATACAGGCCGTCGGGGCGATCGGCTCCGGAGGCGCCGAAAGCGGCATATATTTTACGATCGCCCAGCCAGCGCCCACTGGCCAGCGCCATCCGGCCAAGCCCGATGTAGCGGACCTCTCCGGTCCAGGCATCGACAATCGCGTGGTCGGTGAACCAGGCCGCGAGATTTTCCTGAATCCGCGCCAGAGGCAGTTCGATCCAGTCACGGACCATCACCCGGGAGACGTTGCCTCCGATGGTTAACGCACAGAAGGTGCTCAGGTCCTCCTGAGAAAGCGGAGCCGCCTGCCTGCCACGGGCTGCGGCCCCCAGGATGCGAGCCACTTGTTCGGGATGGGCGCGGGGATCGTCCAACGGATCCAAGGTGAGGTCGGCCTCGCCGGTGACCCACCAGGCCAGACGAGTGTTCTGCCCGGTCAGTGCGCTTCTCCACTGGTGGTCCAGCAGGCTTTCCAGGGCACCCATCGCCGCAAGGCCACACTGTACGCAGATCGGGGTATGGGTGAGCTGTTCCTGCAGGGCGAAGCCATGGGTGGCCTTGTTGATACTGACCAAGGACGCGCTCTGACTTGCCTGTGGCACCAGCCGCGCGGGCAATTGCTGAGGAATAGTTTTCAGTAGTTTTCCCATGCTGCCACAGACGAGGCAGAGCCCGCTGTTTCCTGAACCTTTTCGCGAATAAGCCACCCTATCCCAAAACTGGTGGGCCGACCCGGTCTCGTGGAGAAAGAAACCCCCAGGTACCGAATCATCGTGAATTCGCACCAAAATCAGATCCCCCCGACCCCACCCTTCTGGCTCGGTGAATCGCTCAACATGCCCTTCGGTCAGGAAGCGATGCAATGCACGCGCGGGAGAGTCAGGATCAGATTTCACCCACTGATCAATCAGATCAATGAATGCCTGATGGGCTTTGGCCACCCGATCAGCTTTGGCGCCTTTGGCGATCCAGCCCAGCAGGTATTCCGGGTTGTCCAAAGCAACTTTCGGTTCGATGCCCACAGTCTTGGTAATCGAGGGCACCACGTACTCGACACCGTTCTTACGCAGCGGATCACCAGGATCGGCCAAGGGCGTCAGCGTAGGTGTCAGCGGAGAACCATCGGCCCTCAGTTCCAGGATCCATTGAGCTTTCTGTGCTCTGTAGAACGGCGGTGGTGATATCAAGTGGTCTCTGGTGTACTCCACCAGACGCGCCAAAAGCATCAGCCACCGCCAGCCGAGGCCGATGGGACGCGAATCCCATGCTCGGGTACGTGCAGCACACCGTTATCCAGTCGGGCGGTGAACCACTCCATCTGAATCGGTGGCCCGAAATGGATGGTGTGCAGCATCACCCCCAGATCCTCGGTCCGGTTGATCGGCGGCGTGTCGTCGGGATCACTGAAGTCCGCGCTGAACTCCTTCGTGCCCAGGAACGGCTGCTGGAAGCAGGAGCCTCGGGTCACCCTGCGCCGGAACTGGTCCCGGTAGGCTGCGGCGTTCTTGTTGGCTTGCGCACTGGCCTCGATATGGGCGTGGATCCGATAGGCCACATCACGCAGGCACACTGCGTTGCGCTGGTCGCGGTTGGCAGCGGTGTCCACCCGGTCTCCACGTAGCGCCCCGGCCATCGACACCACCTGATGGGTCTCGTTGCGCCGGATGGTGAACTGCCTGATCGGCTTGAGCACTTCGATGGCCACCACCTGGTAACGCATCTGCGGCTTCCAGAAGATCGCCTCCAGCACTCCCCTGGCGGCGGTCGGTGTCATCACCGGATAGGTCAGCCGCTCGGCCTTCAACTCCGGCCGCGAGAACAACGCGGCCTCCCCAGCGACCTGCACCACTACCGGAGGAGTACCGTCGGAAGAGCGCGGTAACTGCAATGGGGGCTTGACCATGTTCAACAGATGAACTCCTCGGTGCGGGGGTCGAGTTCGATACCGGTGTGCGAGTTGTAACCGCCGATCCACTCGGCAAGAGAGCCGGCTCGTCCGGGCTCGCCGATGATCGGTTTCATCAGAGAGACCACACCGGGCTTTCGCATCGCGGAAGGGTGCACGGTGGTCACGTAGGGCTGAAGCAACCGCAGGTCGGCTCTATCGGGACGGGCTGCGGTACGGACCCGTTCCACGGCCTGGTCAATGCGTTCTTGTTCCTCCGCATCGACGGCTCCCCGCGAGGTCACGACGCTGACACCGTCGTCGGTGATCATGCGGAAGGCATGGCGGCGATCACGGATACCGGTGACCAGATCAGCCGGGCCATCGGTCACAGCAGGAAAGTCGAGCAGGCCTCTGGCATCCTGAATCCGCTGGCCAACGCTGTGTGAACCCTCCAGTCTCAGCGCGCCGTACACAGACCGGTAGTAACCACGCAGCGCGGCAAGATTGTCGGGGTCGGCCTTGCCCGGCCCGAAATACAGGCGGGTGGCAGCCAGCAGGGTTTTGTATGCCTGTGGATGACCGGCGTCCTCGGGATCAACGATGACCACCTTCCCCAGGCCGGACAGATTGCCCTCACGGTTGGCGCGTCCCGCCGCCTGAAGCAGCGAGTCCGCCGGAGCCATGACCCGGTAGACGAGGGGGAAGTCGACATCGACCCCGGCTTCGATCAACTGCGTCGATACCAGAAGCACCGGCATCCCCTCGACCAGTCGAGCACGAACCGTTTCGAGCACGCGGCGCCGATGTGCGGCGCACATGCGGGTCGACAGGTGCCAGGCCACACCCTCGGGCACCCGCGTACGCCATACGTTGAACACCCTGTGTGCGTCGGCGGTGGTGTTGACCACGACCAGTGCCTGTTCCTGGAGGGCCGCCTCGTCAGAGAGTTCGTCCAAGGTGGGACTCGGGTCGATTCGCCAGTCGAATTCGACCCGTCGCAACCGGGATACCAACGCGGCGGGATCAGCGACGATCTCGGTCGCCGGAAGGGTCTTGAAAGGACTCAGATGCCAGAAGTCCGGCTGAGTGGCCGAGGTGAGGAGCACGGTCGTCCCGAAATGGTCCACCAGCGTTCGAAGGGCGTCCAGAATCGGTACCAGCATCTGATGCGGCAGTGATTGAACTTCGTCCAGCACGATCACCGCTCCCGCCAGCCTGTGTAGTCGGCGCATCGCGGCGGGTTTTCGGTCGAACAACGACTCAAACAGCCGGACGGTGGTCGTCACCACAAACGGAGCGTCCCAGTTTTCCGCCGCCAGACGCGCCCACCGATTGGGGGGATCATCCAGGTTGACCCCGCTGTGGTGTTCCAGCACGACCTGCGTCTCCTGCGAGGTCTCCAGCAAACTCCGGTAGACACCGGCGTTCTGCTCGGTGATCGTCAAGAATGGGACCGCCACGATCACCCGGCGGTGTTGGTGAGTGGCGGCGTGGTGCAGCGCGAACCCTCCGGCCGAGATGGTTTTCCCTACTCCCGTAGGCGCGGCCAGTCGGAAGATGCCGGGCTTGGCATCAGCGGCACGTACACATGCTTGATAGACCTCCTCCCGCTCAGCGTCGATGGCAGAGCGAACAGGACGGTCTTCCAACAGAGCCGCACGTTTCTTCTCAAATCGATCTCGCAGATGCGTGAAATCGGCGTCGAGTCGGACCGCAGGGGCAGGGGCATCCGCAAAATGAGCGGCGGTGTCCAGAAAGTCTGCATCGCACAGCGCACTAAAGGTCAGTCGAAGCGCCATCTCTCGAACTAACGGCTGCCTCCACGCTGGAGGGATCACCACGCGATCGTCATTGGCCAACTCCGGGAGTATTCCGCCTTCCAGCACAGCCAGTGAATCGGCCTCCCGGTCGCGATCCACTTTCGTCGGGTTGTCCAATCGCTCGCGCAACGCCTGCGGATCCATGAGCCCACCGTGATGGCCCGCGATCGCCAGAGCGAAGGATCCCAGTCCACGCTTCCGCGCCAGGCGGGCACCCAACATCTTGTGATCGATGCCCACTGGCCGCCCGGTCCCCGATACCTCTGCCAGGCGTTTCTGCCAATCACACCCGGCCTTGCCGCAATCGTGCAGCAGACCCAGCCACCAAGCGATGCGTTCCCCGCCGAACACCCCAGCGAAGCGGGCTGCCAACTCCGCCGTACCCCGCAGATGATCCGCCAACAGATGCCAGTTCCGTAGCCGGTCGCTCTCACTATGAGCAAAAACCACAATGATCCTCAGCCCGTACCTTCATACCCAGATCTGGGAAAACGGCCGACTCACCATAACAGGAGAAGAAGCATTAACGCATCGAAAACAAAACATGAAAATTACTCGATGCGCCACACTCGACAATTGCGACTTATGTATGCAAATACGACAAAGGTAACATAAGCCGCAAATTTGAAAGCGGCAACGAGGAGGTAAATTGATCTACCCGATAACACGCGCTTCTCTCATCAAGGCCGAAGAAAACCGCGAGGGATTCGTGTTCGAGAGCATGCTCACGCGGACAGTTCCCAAGATCATGTAAATGCAAGTCGAGCTTGATGGTCCAGTCATCACGCAGGACGACCGAACCATCAAGTTCTTCACACACCCTGGACTTCGAGTTGGCGGCGTCAACCACCGCATTGCGATCCTCACCGACCCCGGAGGGACGGTGCTGGTAGCCGTCGCGGTGGGGGTTGCCCCACACGTCGATGCCGTTGCGATCCTCACCGACCCCGGAGGGACGGTGCTGGCAGCACGATCGCGAGACACGTTCCGAAGCCGACGAGGTTGCGATCCTCACCGACCCCGGAGGGACGGTGCTGGGTTCGGCCTCCTCGCGGGTCAGCTCGCCCGGGTCTGGTTGCGATCCTCACCGACCCCGGAGGGACGGTGCTGGTCGGGGGTGAGGAAGGGGGCCAAGCACTACGCTCCGGTTGCGATCCTCACCGACCCCGGAGGGACGGTGCTGGCAGGGGGTGCCTTTCATGCGTTCGGCGGTGACGGTGCGGTTGCGATCCTCACCGACCCCGGAGGGACGGTGCTGGACCAACGGCAAGACCGACCCGGCCACGGAGCCCGTGTTGCGATCCTCACCGACCCCGGAGGGACGGTGCCGGGAGGTCGATGTCGCCGACCGCGCCGCCGTCCACACCGTTGCGATCCTCACCGACCCCGGAGGGACGGTGCTGGGCACAACCCGCCCGATCGGAGAATCGCGGTTCTCCCGAGTTGCGATCCTCACCGACCCCGGAGGGACGGTGCTGGGAGGGGTGGGGCCATCATGCGTATAGGGAGACGTCTGTTGCGATCCTCACCGACCCCGGAGGGACGGTGCTGGCCTCTGACGGATGGGTGGCAGTGGTTCGGGACGGCACAGTTGCGATCCTCACCGACCCCGGAGGGACGGTGCTGGCGGCCGCCGTGCAGTCGCAGGTGAACAGCGCCTACCGGTTGCGATCCTCACCGACCCCGGAGGGACGGTGCTGGGCGGGCGTAGCCTCGCCGCTCCTCCCCACCGCGGACGTTGCGATCCTCACCGACCCCGGAGGGACGGTGCTGGACCTGATCTTCTTCGGCATCCCCGCGAGTCACTGCGGTTGCGATCCTCACCGACCCCGGAGGGACGGTGCTGGACGCCATGCGCGTCTCGCCGGCACCCTGCACGCTCTTGTTGCGATCCTCACCGACCCCGGAGGGACGGTGCTGGCACCGATCGAGCGACTCAAAGCAGGAGGTACAGCACATGGGTTGCGATCCTCACCGACCCCGGAGGGACGGTGCTGGGGTTGAACGCCTCGTCCATGATGTTCACGGAGCCTGAGTTGCGATCCTCACCGACCCCGGAGGGACGGTGCTGGAGTTCTTGAGCTGGGATTTTAGCTCCTTTCAAGGAGAAGGACACCTCGCAGACGAGGCGAAATATCCGATAGTTGCCGATTTTCGGTTCGGAACAGGTGCCGTGTCGCGGGCATATTGGAGGTTCCTAGATCAACAAGGAAACAGCTTGCGTGGCGCCCACCCGTTCGATGTTCGAGCGAAGAACAGGTGGTCCCCCGCCACTCTCATCAGGGCACCGACCGGCATTCGGCACCATCCTGCCCAAGGTGGCGTCCGATCGCGTCCGATCTGCGAGCGGCTTTCGGTTGCACATCATGGAACTCGATGGCCCGGGAGAGCATCTCTCCGTGCCGCCGCGCTGCTCATGGTGGGTGCAGCGGCTCGGCGTAGTGCTTGCCGAGCTGTTCGGCGATCCGGGCCGCGACCTGTATCAGGTCACTCACCGGAGCGTGTTCGGCAGGTTCCTCCCGGTAGAAGGCGCCCCAGCAGAAGACGGTTCCCGCGCGATCGGCCCATACGGTCAGCTCTGTACCGACCACGAGGCGAGGCTGTCCCTCGTCGTAGGAGATCGCCGGGTAGATCCGGTGGGTGTGCAATTCCATGCGTAGGCGCTGCAGAACCGCGACGGCGGCGGACCGACGAACATCGGCCGGTGTGTCGTAGGACGGGATCACAGTCAACTCCTCTCACCTGCTTGAGAACATGACTCCGAAGGGCTCAGATGATCCGTCGCGATGACCACGAGCGGCGTGACACCTGAGGACGAGTTTCGCCAAAGGTCGAGTTCCACCTGTTGCATGCGGTCCCACAGCTCGGCGGCGCTGTTCGCGTAGACGGTGCGGAAACACGCCGCGTCCCGGCAATCCCAGGCTTCGAACCGCCGGTATCTCAGGCTCCACCACACCAACCACCCGTACGCGTACGCCTGAACCTGCTCGGCGGCCCGCACCGCGTCCGCGTCAGCACGGGTCGACATGCTCTGCCAGGATCACGTCGGCCAGCAGTGGCAACTCGTAGCCCAGCCGCGTGGTGAGGGGACGGACACGCAGGATCTCGTAGTGCTCAGCGAGCCGTTCGGCAGCCGTGGCCGTGGCCGAGGCGGCGCTGAGCAGGTGGTCGCCAAGTCTGTCGAGTTCAGGGCTGGTCCACCAGAAATACTCACCGTCGCTGTAGGCCAGGAGCCCGCGATAGACGGACACGATGGCGTTGCCGGAACGAAGTTCGTGGATGTCGGCCGAGATGCCATGGACGCGATCCAGTTCGGTGACCAGCTCTTCGGCGCGGAGCCAGGCGATGGTCGGCAGCGCGACGGCGCGCGCTGGGGAGGGGAGAGCGCCGCGCCCGCTCACGGAACCATCGCTGCGCTTCGGGTCCCCGTTCATGCCGCGCCCCCTCTCCGGTACGGCTCACGCGGCCGGGGAGGAAAGGCAGGATCCGGCGATCGCCCCCTGCCGTAGGCGTCGGTGACCATCGTCGGCCGCACGTGACGCCCGGAACGAAGTGGGGAGGGAACCACGGGCGGATGGATCTTCAGCGGGCGCGACGGCACCGCTACCGGCAGCCGACCGTTCAAGCCCAGACGCCGCCGCGCGGCCATCCGGGCGCACACCTGCCGGGACGTGGGCTGCTCCCACAGGTGGTCACGACGATGCGGCAGGCTGTGCGCCTCATGGGCATAGGGGGCATGCCCGCACCACCGGCAGCCCAGCGGCAACGGCGGGAAGTCCGAGTGCCAGCGGATCCGGATGGCTTTAACCTTGGCCATACGTCAGGACTCGCTTCCTGGTCGAGGGGCCCGTACGGCGTGTCAGCGCCTACGGGTCCCGTTTTCGCGTCTCCTCTCATTGCAACGCTGTGTAATCCCTCCGGCACAGAGGCGTTTGGGGGACACTGAGGGCGACAGCCCCTCCCCCGAGTACGGCGAAGAGGTGTACGTGATGGCCGCTGATCTCCACGCGTGGGCCATACGACTCCGTGAGGAGCGACGCAACCGGCTGTGGACCCAGCGTGAGATGGCCCGCCGACTCGTCGAGGCCGCCGACGTGGAGACGCGCGGCCAGTTGCCCGCCCGCGAGACCATCATTCGCCGGATCAAGGCTTACGAGGCCGGACACAACCGGCCCGGTGATCCCTACCGCGTGCTGTACGCGCGAGCATTCGGCATCCCCGAGACCGAATTGTTCCGGAAGGAGCACCACCAGGTGATCCCGAACCTCCTTCCCTTGGCCGCTCCAAGCCTCCCGCTCTCCCCGAACAGCTGTGTGGCGCCGGAGTTGGTGGATTACTTTCGCCTTCAGTTGCTGAGCCACTATGCCGCTGACGCGTTCTTGGGACCTCGCCATCTGATCGGCACCGTCGTGGTTCAGTACCAGTCCATCGCCGAGTTCGCAGGCCAGGCGAAAGGCGAGGTACAGCGCGAGTTGCTCCGCCTCGCTGCGGGCTTCGCCGCCTTCGCCGGGTGGCTGTTTCAGGACACGGGCATGACCGAGCAGACGGCCTTGTGGCTCAACGCGAATCTGGAGATGGCCCATCGCGCCCAGGACGATCAGTTGATCAGTCATGCCCTCACGAACAAGGCGATGCTGGCGGCTGATCTCGGTGATGCCCCCGCGGTGATCGACCTCACTGCTGCGGCCTTGTCAAACCGAGCCAAGCTCATGCCCAAAACGAAAGTACTCGCTTTGCAGCAGGGTGCTCATGGGTATGCGCTGGCATCGGACCGTGCCCGCTGCGACACGTTGCTGGACGAGGCTGCGGCACTCATCGACGACATCGACGATGACCGCATGTGGGGGAACGCCTGCCGAACGCCCAACTACGTGGAGATCCAGCGAGCCACCTGCTACGGGCGGCTCGGACTCAATGCTGAGGCTATCGCCCTGTGGGATCAGATCCTTCCGTCGATACCGGTCACAGCCCGCCGTGACATGGGAGTTTTCCTGGCTCGGCAAGGTTCCGCCCTCGCTGCGGTTCCTGAGCCCGAACGAGCGACGGAAGTTACAGGAAAGGCGATCGAGCTTCTCCGTCAGACCGGCTCGGTGCGCCAGCGTGCGGAACTGATCATCATGCCGACCCAAATGGATGCGTGGGTGAATACCGCCAAAGGACGGGAGATGACTGAGATGCTGGCGGGTGTCATATAGCAGGAAACTTGAGAGATGAAGAGGTGGTAGGCGTGGGCCTTCGTGATCCTCTGCCCGCTGAGGAGGTCGCACGACGGTTGGCATCGATCGGCTGGTCCGGAGACACCCGTCAGATCAGCAAGAGCTATTCGATCGACTACGACAGCGCGATGCGGGCTGTCGCAGAAATCGCACAGGTCGCCATCGAGCTGGAACATCGTCCCGACATCGATATCCGCTGGGATTTCCTGCGGATCACCATGACCACCCATACATCAGGCGACGTCGTGACCGAGTTGGATTTTCTCCTCGCCACTCGAATCAACGAGATCGTCGAAAAGCACGGAGACGCGACAACCTGAAGCACACGAGGGGCACTCGCGCTCCCCCACGTCCGCGTCGGTCATCGACATGGTGGCTTCGTCCGGGGAACAGGTTAGGAGTCATCCCGAACGGCGGCCGGGTCATTGTTGGCGGCTGTAGGCGCGGATGGCGAGGGGGCAGAACACCACGAAGAGGGCGGCGCACCAGATGAGCGTGGTGGTGACGGCGCCGCCGACCGGGGTGCCGTTGAGGAGGGCGCGGCAGGCGTTCATGGCGTGGGTGACGGGGTTGATCTCGGCCCATGCTCGCAGCCAGCCGGGCAGGGTCTCGACGGGAGCGGCGAGGCTGGTGCCGAGCTGTAACGGCATGAAGCTGATGAAGCTGACCGCGAGGACGGTGTCGGCGTTCCTGGCGAGGACGCCGACAAACACGGTGACCCAGCTGAGGCAGAAGCCGAAGGCGATGGCGAGGCCCGCGGCGGCGAGGGCCGCGGTGAGACCGCCGTGGGCGCGGAAGCCGAGGAGTGCGCCGACGGCGAAGAGGATGGCGACGGCGAGCAGGTAGCGGACGACGTCGGCCAGCACGGAGCCGAGCAGCGGGGCGAGGCGGCTGATGGGCAGGCTGCGGAACCGGTCGGTGACGCCGTTCTTGAGGTCGAGGTTGATGTTGGTGCCGGTCGAGACCATCCCGGCGAGGCCGGCACCCATGACGAGGATGCCGGGGAAGAGGTACTGGAGGTACTCGGCGGTGGAACCGGCCACCGACCCGCCGAAGAGATAGAGGAAGAGGACCATGAACAGGGCGGGGGTGATGACCCCGTTGATGATCGGGCCGGGGTTGCGGGTGGTCTTGGCGAGGCTGCGACCGGCGAGCACGAGGCTGTGCCGTAGCCAGGCGAGCGGCCGGGTGCGCGGGTGTTCGGTGCCGGACACGGTGGTGGTCATCGGGCGGCCCTTGTCGGTCGGTGGGTGGCGGTGGGTGCTGCGGCAGGCGGGTGTTCGATGACGGTCATCGGACGGCCTTTGTCGGTTCGTCGGCGGCGGTGGCGGTGGTGGGGGTTCCGGTCAGGGCGAGGAAGACCTCGTCGAGGCTGGGCAGGCGCAGCGACAGTTCGGAGACGCCGATGCGGCGTTCGCGCAGCCGGGCGGCGATCTCGAAGAAGTCCTCGTCGCCGGTGACGGGCACGACCAGTTCGTGGCGGGTGGAGCGCTCGGGGGTCCGGCCCGCGACCTCGGCCAGGATGCGGGCGGCCGTGTCGGTGTCGGCGAGGTCGTTCGGCCGCACGGCGATGGTGTGCCCGCCGACCTCTCGTTTCAGCTCCGCAGGGGTGCCGGAGGCGATGACCCGTCCCCGGTCGATGACGGCGATGGCGTCGGCGAGGGCGTCGGCCTCTTCGAGGTACTGGGTGGTCAGCAGGATGGTGACCCCGTCCGCGCTCAGGCCCCGGATCATCTGCCACAGCTCGTCGCGCCTGCCGGGGTCCAGTCCCACCGAGGGCTCGTCGAGGAAGACCACCTCGGGGTGTCCGACCATGCTCGCGGCCAGGTCGAGGCGGCGGCGCATGCCGCCGGAGTAGCCGGCCACCGGTCTTTTCGCCACGTCCTCCAGGCCGAAACGGGCGAGCAGGTCGGCGGCGCGCCGCAGGGCCTGCGGCCGGGGCAGGTCGAGGAGCCGGCCGATCATGACCAGGTTCGCCAGGCCGGTCAGCTCCTCGTCCACGCTGGTGTGCTGGCCTGACAGTGCGATCCGCCGCCGCACCTCTCCCGGCCGGCCCGCCACGTCGAACCCGGCCACGGACGCGTGTCCGCCGTCGGGGCGCAGCAGGGTCGCGAGGACGCGGATCACGGTGGTCTTTCCCGCGCCGTTGGGGCCCAGCAGGCCGAGCACCTGCCCGCGCGGGGCGGTCAGATCGACACCGTCCAGCGCGGTGACCTTGCCGAATCTCTTGGTCAGCCCTTCGGTCTCGAACCCATGATCGCTCACCGTCACCATCCTTCGTCTCGATCGCCGCGCGTTTCAGATGTTTTTAACATCTGAATTTTGATAGTATCCTAATGCCGGTGGTCTGCGGAAAGGAACTGCGATGGTCCGACTGACTCGGGTGCAGCAGCAGGAGCGCACCCGGAGATTCGTGCTGACGGCGGCGAGGGAGGAGTTCACCGAGCACGGCTACGCCTCGGCCAAGGTCGACCGGATCGCCGAGCGGGCCGACCTGACCCGCGGGGCGGTGTACTCGAACTTCCCGAGCAAGCGCGCGCTGTATCTGGCGGTGCTGATCGACATGGTCGAGAACGCCACCGCGGATGAGCCTCCGACGACGACGTCACCGACGTCACCGACGTCATCGCCACAGACGTCGCCACCGCCATCGCCGTCGACGACGGCCGACGCGCTGGGCGTGTTCGCCAGGACCTGGCTCGAACGGCTGCCCCTGGTCGGCGACACGGCCTCCGGAGGGCGCCTGCACCTGCGCTCGCTCGTCGGCGTCCTCGATGACGAGCGCGGACGCACGGTGCTGGCGCAGGTCATCAGGGTGGAGGCGCTGCTGCTCGCCCTCGCGCTGGAATCATGCGAACCGGTCCGCGCGATGCCGGTGCGGCACGTACGACTGGCCGAGCTCGCGCTGACGCTGCTGGACGGTTCGGGGCACCTGGCCGAGAGCGCACCGGGATTCGGCGACCCCTTCGATCTCGCACGCGCGTGTGAGCATCTGGCCGGGATCGATCTCGCCGACACCTGGACGCCGCCGTACCTGCCCTATGTCACTCCGGCGCGACCGTGCGAGGACGCGTGGAGTCCGCCCGCCGAGCTCACGGACCGGATCAGCGGGGATCGAATCGACCTCGGCGCCGACGGCCTGATCGCGGTGCTGGGGGCCGGTCGTCTCGCCGCCACCGAGGAGGCGGTCCGTTCCGCCCGGCCCGGCGAGCAGGTGACGGTGGCCGTCGTGACGAACGACGCCGCCGAGACGGGCCGCCTCGTACGGCTCAGGACCACCGATCTCATCGGCTGTCTGCGACGGGTCTTCGCTCCCGATGCCTGGCGGCGTGTCCGGCTCGTCCTCGATGACGATGCTTTGGTGGCGTCGGCGATCGGCCTGACAGACCTCGACGACGAGACGCAGTCCGCCGTACGCGTCCAGGGCGGCGCGATCGTCGCCCGAGCCCACGGGAGAGGCGCCGCGTACGCGGTCTCGACCGCCGACACCCAGAAGACCACCGGCACTCCCAAGACCACCGGCACCCGGAAAACCACCGACACCCCGAAGAGCACCGACGCCTCGAACCGCACACGGTCACGAAGGGCCACGCCATGACCCGATCCGAGTCGCCCGCGACCGGCACCGGCCTGTCGGTGCTCCACGCCCTGCGCTGCAGCGGCGCCGCCGGCCCCACCCGCCTCGCCAACGCCACGGGTCTCGGTGAGTCCGACGTCGAGTCCGAGCTGATCGATCTCGCGGTCGCCGGTCTCGTCACGTACGCGGGCGGCGACTTCGGCGGATGGAGTCTCACCGACACCGGCCGCGCCGTGAACGCCGAACGCCTCGCCGCCGAGCTGGAGTCGGCCGGTGCCCGTGCCGCCGTGAAGGCTGCGTTCGACGGCTTTCTCGTGCTCAACCCGGAACTGCTCGAACTCTGCACGGCGTGGCAGATCCGGTCCGTCGACGGTGTCATGACCGCCAACGACCACGGCGATCCCTCCTACGACTCCCGCGTCCTGGCCCGGTTCGTCGACTTCGACCGGCGGGCCGCCGTCGTCGGCGCCGAGCTGTCCGCGGCGCTGCCCCGGTTCGGCCGTTACCGGGTCCGTCTCGCCGAGGCGCTGGACCGCGCCGTTGCCGGCGAGTTGAAGTACGTGGCCGACGACTTCTCGTCGTACCACGTGGTGTGGGCGGAGCTTCACGAGGACCTGCACGCCACCCTCGGGATCCCCCGGTGGGTATGAGGTGGATCCGCCCGCTCTCCCCGCGAACCGAGGAGACGGCGGAGACGCTGGGCGGCAAGGCGCACGGTCTCCTGGTCCTGAGGCGTCTCGGGTTGCCGGTGCCTCCCGGGTTCGTCGTCACCACCCGGGCATGTCGCGCGTTCCTGCGTGACGGGCGTCTTCCCGACGGGCTCGACGACGAACTCGCGACGGCCGTCGCCGGCCTCGAAGCCTCCACCGGGCGCCGCTTCGGGGGGTCACGGGCGCCGTTGGCGGTCTCCGTCCGTTCCGGGGCCGGGGTGTCGATGCCCGGAATGATGAACACGATCCTCAACCTCGGCCTCACGACCGCAGCCACGGCCGCGTTGGCGGCCGAGACGGGCGACGCGCGGTTCGCGCTGAACTCACGGCTGCGGTTCCTGACCGGCTTCGCCGCTGCGATCACCGACGTGGACGGCGAGACCCTCGGGCGAGGGAGCGGCGACGAGCAGGCACGGATCGAGGCGGTCGAGGAGGTCATCCGGCGACGGTGGGGCCGGCCGATCCCGGACGACGCGGCCCGGCAGCTGGAGGCGGCGGTCGGGGCCGTGTTCTCGTCGTGGGACACCCCGCGCGCCCGGACCTACCGCGAACTGCACGACATCCCGCACGACCTCGGTACGGCCGCGATCGTGCAGAAGATGGTCTTCGGGAACCTTGACGACCGCAGCGGCACCGGGGTCGCGTTCAGCCGCGACCCCAACACCGGACAGAACGTCCCGTTCGGCGAGGTCCTGTTCGGGCACCAGGGCGAGGACGTCGTGTCCGGCAGCTCACTCACCCGGCCCCTGCGCGAACTCGCCGGCCGGGAGCCGGCGGTGTGGACCGGCCTCCTCGACGCCCTGGGCCGGGTCGAGGGGCACTACCGCGACGCGTGCTACGTCGAGTTCACCTTCGAGGCCGGGGAGCTGTGGATTCTGCAGGTCCGGCCGGGAAGGTTCGCCGGGGGCGCCGCCGTCCGCGTCGCGACCGACCTCGCCGACGAGCGGGTGATCGGGCGGCACGAAGCGCTGCTCAGGATCTCGCCGCGGCATCTCCCGCACGTCCGCACCCCCCGGATAGCGGCGACCGCCGACATCCTCGCCAGGGGGATCGGCGCCTGCCCCGGTGTCGCGACGGGCAGGGTGGCGACCACCTCGGACGGAGCGGTGCGCATGGCCGCGGACGGCCCGGTCATCCTGGTACGGCCGGAGACCTCCCCGCACGACCTGCGCGGCCTGGCCGCCGCCGCCGGAATCGTCACCGCCCGCGGCGGGCCGGCCAGCCACGCCGCGGTCGTCGCGCGGTCGATGGGAAAACCCGCCGTCGTGGGGATCGCCGGCCTCGTCGTCGACGTCGCCGGCGCCTCGGTGCGAGCCGGTGGGCGCACCATCGGTGAGGGCACCCTCGTCACCGTCGACGGGACCGGCGGCGAGGTCGCCCTCGGCAGTCCCCGGATCGTCACGACCGGGGCCGACGCCCACCTGCGCCGGCTCCTCGAATGGGCCGACGAGGTGTCGGGCGACCGCTCGGACCGCGACGAGGCCCTGCGCCTCGGCGCCGCCCACGCCGTACTCCGTCACGGCTAGGACTTACCGCCGCTCAGGGCCGCGTGCCCGGCCCGGGCCCCGGCGGCCGCGAACGCGGATCCGATCGATCCACCGGCACCGATGACGAGTCCCGCTGATCACCGTGTCTGCGGTCGCGCGCTCATGCATCCGCCTCGACCCGCCTCCGGCCGGAGGCGGGTCGAGGCGGATGCATGAGCGGCGAACCGGCCGCACAACCGATGGAACCGCGTCAGCCGGAGGCGACCGCCCGGCCCGCGCGCCTGCCGAAGAAGGTCGAGTCACCGAGTGAGGTGCCGCTGCAGTATCCCCAGGCGGGGATGCCGCTGGTCGTGCGTCCCGCGGCGTACAGGCCGGGGACCGGGTCGCCGTCGAGCGAGAGGACCTCGCCGTGAACCGACGTGTGCAGGCCGCCGGTGGTGAAGATCGAGAACATCGCGTTCCGGAGGTCGAGCACCCCGTACGGCGGCTTGAGCGGCCTGAGCCACCGGGCCGACTTGTGGCAGACCGGGTCCTCGCCCTTCTCGGCGGCCGCGTTGTACAGCCCGACCGTGGCGGTCAGCGCCCCTGGCGCCAGCCCCATCTCGGTCTCCAACTCGGTGAGGTCGTCCGAGACCCAGGTCGGCTTGACCACGTACCCGGACGCCTGCTGCGTCTCCTCGTTGGCCGTGTCGTCGTAGAGCAGGAATATCTGCCGGTCCTGGCTGAACAGCGAGACCTGCCCGACCCGGCCCGGGTAGCTGTCCTCGTTGATGAACCGGTTTCCGTGCCGGTCAAGCAGCAGCGACCGGTAGAGCAGTGCCGGGTCGGCGGGAAAGGCCGTCTGACCGGCCTCCATGTGCCGGACCGCCGCGCCGACCGCCTGGCCCATCCGGATGGCGGTGCCGTCGTCGCCGTCGGTACCGGTGAGGCGGTTGCCGAGCAGTCTCGGGGAGTGCTGGGCGAGCATCGCATCGTTCGCTCCGAACCCGCCCGCCGAGAGCACCACCCCGCGCCGTGCCTTCACGAACGACCGCTCGCCGAACGTCACCACCTCTGCCCCGGCCACCCGGTCCCCGTCGACGACCAGGCGTCCTACCCGGGTGTTGTAGTGCGTGCGCACACCCGCGGCCGCCGCGGTGTCCGCGAGGTGCCTCATCAGCACCCAACCGGCTGACTGCTCCCCCGGCTTCTTGCCGGTCATGGCCGGAACGTGGCCCCGTGGGGCGGGCGCCGCGATGTCCGCGAACGGATAGGCGTTCTCTCCGCCGGTGAACATCAGCCCGTACCCGCTCGGGGCCTCCCACGACGGCTCGGTCCACAGCCTCGGCTCGAACGGCACGCCGCACCGCACCAGCCAGTCGAAATGCTCAAGGCTGTTCGCGCAGTACACGGCCAGCTTGGCCTCATCCGGGTCCGGGCCGGTGGCCGCTCTGAGGAAGGCGAACATCGCCTCCTCGGTGTCCTCGACGCCGCAGGCCCGCTGAATCGGCGTTCCGCCCCCCAGGTAGAGGGACCCGCCCGCCATCGCGCTGGCGCCACCCCAGCCACCGGCCGCATCGACCGCATCGACGTCGGCGCCGCCGGCCGCCGCCTCGATCGAGGCACTCGCCCCGGCCGCCCCGAAACCAACGACAAGGACATCCGTCTCCAAAGCCCAGTCTCCGACCTCGGATGCCTGGACGGGAGCCACCGAACTCACACCACCACCACCTTGGCGGCAGAGAGCACAAGATCCATGATCGACAAGCTCGACGCTCCTTCCCCGACCGGGTCGATCGGATGCTCATACCGGGGGGCACCGCAAGGACGGCACCACGGTCCGCGGCCTGTACGCCGCCGACCGTGATGCCGTCGGGATCCGCTCCCTCTCCTACGTCAGCGGGTCCTCTCGCGCCGACCGCGTCTCCGTCACCGCGACGACAGCCGGGTGCCTGGATCCACGACGCTTGCGGGACGGCGCGGACCCCCGCCCGGGTCCGCGCCCACCGGACGGACGCGTGGTCAGCTCCAGTCCCACTTGTGGCCCCAGTAGCTGTCGGCGGTGATCTCCTCGGCGGTGTAGGAGGTCTCGTCGACGAGCATCCCGTGGCAGCCGACCTCAAGGTCCCAGCCGCCGGGGGTGCGCACGTAGAAGGAGACCATCTTGTCGTTGGTGTGCCGGCCCAGCGTCGAGGAGAGGTGGTAGCCGCCCGTCATGACGCGGTCGAGGGCCTGGCCGACCTCGTCGAGGGTCTCGCACTCGACCATGATGTGCACCAGCGCCGGAGCCTTGAGGTTCGGGGTCGGCAGGATCGCCAGGCTGTGGTGCCGGGCGTTGACCCCCATGAACCGCAGCCGGGTCGGACCGTGCTCGGGCGGCGTCATGAGACGGAACGCCCCGCGGGGCAGGAAACCGAGGGTCTCGGCGTAGAACCGGTGGTCGCCGTCCAGGTCGCTCACCGGCACCACCACGTGGCCCAGGCCGAGCCGCCCGGCGACGAAGCGGTTGCCGAACCTCGTCGCGATCGGGCTGTGGTCCAGCGCGGGACCGTGGAAGATCTCCAGCGGGGTGCCGCCCGGGGTCTCGAAGGCGATCCCCGCCTCGATCCTGCGGGCGTCGGTGTCCTCCTGTGACAGCGGCTTCGTCGCGATCCCCGCCGCCTCGACGGCCGACTGCACGCGCCGCAGCGCCAGGTGGTCGCGGACCTCCCAGCCGACGGCCTCCACCCGGTCCTCCTCGCCGGGCAGCAGCACGATACGCGCGTGCCGCTCGTCCATGCGCAGATACAGGGCGTCGGATTCCGGGCCGGTGCCTTCGGCGAATCCGATCGTGTCGAGGGCGAACGTGCGCCACGCGTCCAGGTCCGTGGCCCGGACGCGCACGTAGCCTAGCGAGCTGATGTCTGTCATGCCCATCTCCTGAATCAGTTGAGGCGGTGGTTGGGATCGTCCGGCGGGGGTCAGATCAGCGCTCGCAGCGCGCCCTGCGGCTCGACACCCAACTGGGTCAGCGCCGTCGCGTGGTAGGCGTGGCCGGGAATGTGGATGGCGTGCTGCAGCCCGACGTGCGCGTCGCGCCAGAACCGCTGCATGCGGTTGTTGCGGCGCACGGCGTTGCCGCCGGACCGCGCGAAGATCTCATCGAGCGCCGACACGGCCCGCCACGCGCAGCGGACCTGGTTGCGCCGGACCATGGCCCGATCCGCGAGAGTGATCGTCTTTCCGGAGTCGGCGAGATCGTAGAGCCGGCTGATGCCGTCGAGCAGTTGCAGCCGCGCGGCCTGGATGTCGGAGGCGGCCTCGGAGATCGCGTACAGCGTGTACGGGTCGTCCTTCACCTTCGTGCCGCCGGCCATCACCCGGTCCCGCTGGTAGTCCAGGTGCGTGGCGAGCGCACCCTCGCAGATACCGATCACCGCCGAGGTGATGCCCAGCGGGAACATCGACCAGAACGGCAGCCGGTACACCGTCTCGGTCCGGCCGGCCCGTTCGGCCGCGACCTCGCCCTCGGCGATCTCCGCGGCGTCGACCGTCCGGTAGGAGGGGATGAAGGCGCCGTCGACGATGATGTCCTTGCTACCGGTCCCCTGCAGCCCGATGACGTCCCAGGAGTCCTCGACGATCGTGTAGTCGGAGCGGGGCAGCACCACGTGCAGCCCCTTCATCGGCTGCGCCGGCCGGCCCTCGGCGTCCCCGACCAGCGCGCCGAGGAAGATCCAGTCGCAGTGGTCGGTGCCCGAGGAGAACTGCCAGTGGCCCTTGAGGATGTAACCGCCGTCGGTCGGCGTCGCCACCCCGCTGGGCATGTACGGCGAGGCGATCCACGTGTCCGGGTCGGAGCCCCACACCTCCTCCTGCAGCCGGCGGTCGCACAACGCCATCTCCCAGGGGTGCACTCCACCGACTCCGCACACCCAACCCGTTGAGCCGCACACCTTCGCCACCGCCATCACCGCCTCGGCGAAGTCCCGGGGGTGCGCCGCGTATCCCCCGAAATCGGTCGGCTGCAGCAGCCTCATCACTCCGGCCTCGCGGACCAGCTTCACGCTCTCGTCGGAGAGCTTGCCCAGGCGCTCGGTCTCGTCCGCGACCGCGGCCAGCTGACCGGCGAGCTCCTCTACTCGGGAAACAACTTCATGCGCCATCAAGGCACCTCCGGAATGGATCTGGGAAGGTCGCGATTTGCCGTTTCTGTGGCGGCTCGCTGACGCTAAGCCGCTTTCGGTCACCGGGTCGCGGCACATCCCGCTGGTTGGGACTGTGCGAGAGGGTGCCCGTCGTCCGCGAGGGGAATATGCCGGCGCGCACCGTCGGGTCATCGGGAAAACATGGAGATCAGCGGCCGTGGTGAGGGGTGGCCCTGCCGGTGCCGGCGGCCCGGTTCCGCTCACCGGGACGTGACGGCGGACGAACTCCGGGCACCGTGACGGACGACGGGACGGACAGCGGGACGGACAGCGGGACGGGCAGCGGGACGGGCAGCGGGACGGACGCCGGGACGTATGACGTGACAGACAGCGGGACGGGCGGCGGGACAGACGCCGTGCCGGGCACCGTGACAGACAGCGGGACGGGCGGCGGGAGCCGCCCCGGTCACCGCCTCCTTTTCTCCGCGTACGACGCGAGGAGCAGCCGCGCGCCCGACCGGATGTCGGCCTCCGCCGCCGACGAGGTCGTCTGGCCCCCGAGGGTCGAGACCAGCGCGCCCCACCAGCAGTACATGAGCAGCCGCACCAGGGTCAGATCCTGTTCGCCCGGCTCCTCCACCCCCATGGCGCACAGAAGAATGCGGCTGAGCCCGGACTCCGTCGGTCTGACCTCGTCCATCGTCACCGCCACATATACGGCGTTGGTGGCCTGGAACATCGCGGCGGCCAGTATCGGCCTCAGCAGCAGATGGCGGCTCAGCCCCACCAGGAGGTCGGTGACCCGGTCGACGAGCTCCCCGTCCTCATCGGGCCGCCAGTTTTCGTGGAAGGTGTTGATCTCCTCCTGGAAGACCGCGGCGAACAGCGCGTTCTTGGAGGGAAAGTATCGATACAGGGTTGCGATCGCCACATTCGCGTCCTTGGCGACCTCCTGCATCTGCACCACGTCGATTCGCTTGCGGGCACCAATCGCGGCAGCGGCGCCCAGAATGCGCTTTTGCCGGGCGATCTGACTCTTCGAGACCGGTGACGCCGGAGCCCGCGCTTCGGCGATTCTCACCACGAATTCCCCTCGTCTGCTCTGTCTACTCCCGTGTGAACCGTGAGCGAATGCCGAATCCAGGATATCGACTGCCCAACAAACGTGGGCTCCACCGCGTCATTGGGGTGGAGCCCACGTCTTCGGCGCCCCTTCGTGCCGAATGGCCGGCGGGGGCGGCCTGTCAGCCGTCTTGGAGGTCGGGAACCGGGATGGCCCCGAGACGGACGGAGTCCTCGATGCTGTCGCGCAGTCGCGTGCAGGTCGAGACGACACCTCGGTCGACATGCCGGCTCAACTCGACGCACTGATCGGTCTCCGCGGTCCACTGAACAAGTGTGTGCGCCAGGCTGTGCTTCTTGACCAGGACGCACGAACCGCAGCTGCTGCAGGACACGGGGCGCACGGGACATCTCCTCGGTTGCGATCATTGACGTTCTTGGCGGTGGTGGCGCGTCCTCGCGAGGCGTCGCCACCGGTCCGTCCCCGCCGAGGGGCGGGGACGGACCGGGCCCGGCCTCCCACGTGCCGCGTCGTCGCGGGTCAGCGGCGATGCTGAGCCGGTGCCGTGAGCGATCGCCACGGCCCGATCGGGGTCACGTGCGGAATACGGGGTTAGGCGGGGGCCGAGGTGACGATCCGGCCGCTGGCGATGTTGTCGTCGACCTCTTTCTGCCAGAACTGGTTGGCCCGCTCGGTGTCGATCTCGAACTCGAACCGCTGGGTCATCTCCGGGGTGACGTCCTCGACGTCGACGTAGAACTGGTCGTACCAGCGGCGCATCTGGTAGACCGGGCCGTCCTCCTCACACAGCAGCGGATTGTCGATCTTGGCCTTGTTCTTCCAGATCTCCACATCCTGCATGAAGCCCGCCTCCACGCCCGCCGCGAAGCCGGCCGCCATCTCCTGCGCCTTCTCGTCGGAGACGCCCAGGGGCTTCTTGACCATCGCGCCCCACTGGAGCACGAAGCTGGTCGGCGACACCGGGTAGTGGCAGTTGATCAGGACGGACTCGATCGTCTCCCCCGCCACGTTGTGCCACAGATAGTCGATCATGTATGACGGGCCGTAGTACGCCGCCTCGGAACGCCCGTCGGTCCTGTCACCGGAGTAGTTCGTACCGGCCTGCATGTCCGGACGGGGCCTGCTGTTCATGTACTGCGCGGCGACGTGTCCTTCGAAGACGTTCTTGAAGTACGTCGGGAACGCGAAGTGGATGTAGAAGAAGTGGGCCATGTCGACCACGTTGTCGACGATCTCCCGGCAGTTGGAGCCATCGATCTTGATCCGGTTCCACGTCCAGGAGCTCCACTCCGGCGTGCCCGCACCGGCGATCTCCGGGATCGTCACCTCCGGCGGGGGCGGGTTGCCCTGCGGGTCGTGCCAGACGTACAGCTGCTCGTTACGCTCCAGGGCGAGCCACGTCCGGGTACGTGCTCGCTGCGGCACCCGGCGCGAGTACGGGATCTCGGTGCACCGGCCGTTGCCCGCCCAGCGCCAGTCGTGGAACGGACAGGCTATCGCGTCACCCTTGACCTCCCCCTGGCTGAGGTCTCCGCCCATGTGCGGGCAGTAGGCGTTGAGGACGTTCAGCTTGCCGGTGCTGTCGGCGAACACGACCAGCTTGGTGCCGAATGCCTCGACCCTGTGCGGCTTGCCGTCCCTGAACTCGTTCGTCAAGCCCAGGCAGTGCCAACCCCGGGCATAACGCTCCGGAGGCGGGGCCGCCTCGATCACTCGGATCTCGTCGTCACCGGCGGTGTATAGCGACGTCATGAAGTCTCCCTTGCCGTCCAATGCGCCCGGGCCGAATCTTCCTGCCCGCGGGATCCTCATCATGCGAAGTCGGCGGTGTGCGGCACCGCTCCTTTCCCACTGACCGGGACCTCGTCTCACAAGTCGCGGTGGCGCGTCCCGCGAAACACCGCTCACCGATCGCCGGTCTCCGGTCGGCATCGAGCGCCGAGAAAGCTCGTCCCGCCTGCCGGGAGGACCGGTTGTGAGGCATCTCCGGCGCCGACACCGTGGGATCGACCGGCTCGGGCGAGCAAGATCGCCTGTTTCGGGGACACGAAGGAGACCGAAGGCCGATATGACCACTCACCCAAGCTTGACCGGGCCCGGCAGCGGGAATTCGACACGCGCTCCTGATCCGGCCCCCACCGTGGTGAAGCACCCGTTGCGGGCGGTCGTCGTCGTCGCCTTCGCGGCCCTGGTGACCACGCTCAACCAGACACTTGTCATCCCGATGCTGCCCGAACTGCCCGACCGTCTGGGGGTCACCCCCTCCGTCGCCACCTGGCTGGTCACCGCGACGGTCATCGCCGGCGCGGTGTCGCACCCGGTGCTGGGCAGGCTGGGCGACCAGTTCGGGATGCGCAGGATGATGACCGTGGCACTCGCCGCGATGATTCTCGGGTCCCTGATGTGCGTGATGACCGACAACATCGGCGTTCTCATCGCCGGGCGGGCGCTCCAGGGGATCTCCAGCGCGACGATCCCGCTCGGGATGAGCCTGATGGGGGTGGTCCTGGAGCCGAAGCGCCGCGCCTCCGCCATCGCCTCCGTCAGCGCGATGATGGGGATCGGCGGCGCGCTCGGACTGCCGACCGCCGGGCTCGTCTCCCGGCTGTGGGGTTTCCACGGGCTGTTCGTCGTCTCGGCGGTCGCGGGCGCGGTCGCGGTGGTCGCGCTGCTGCTCGCGGTCCCCGCGCCGCCCAGGCGCGAGCGCGCGCAGCGGGTCGACGTTCCCGGCGCGGTGCTGCTCACCTGCTTCATCGTCGCCCTGCTGGTCGGGCTCGACCGCGGCGGAGAGTGGGGCTGGACGAACATCCTGACCGTCGCGTCCTTCCTCGTGGCGCTGGTGGCCGGGTGCCTGCTGACCCTGGTGGAACTTCGCCGCCATGCTCCGCTCATCGACCTCAGAGCGGCGATGAGCCGCTCCTCCGTCACGATCAACGGAGGATCGATCCTGATTGGCTTCGCGTTGTTCGCGAACTTCCTCGGGATCGTCGGACGCCTCCAGGCGCCGGTGTCGACCGGTTACGGGCACGGGCTGTCGGTGCTGATGACCGGTCTGTGCCTGCTGCCCGGCGGGCTGCTGTCGGCGCTGGTGTCACCGCTGTCGGCCAGGCTGAGCGCGATCGTCACCCCGCGGGTGACGATCGCGCTGGGCTGCGCGGTCTCCGCGGCCGGGTTCGCGGCCCAGATCTTCCTGGGACACGGATCGTTGTGGGTGCTCGTCTGCCTCATCGCCGTTGTCTCCGCCGGCAACTCCATGGTCCTGGCGAACCTGCCCGCCCTCATCCTCCAGGTCACGCCCGAGGAGAACATCGGCGTCGCGAACGGGCTCAACTCGCTGGCCCGCGCCGTCGGCATGTCGGTGAGCAGCGCGGTGTTCGGCATCGTCATGACGATTCCCGTCGGCGTCGCGTTCGTACCGCACGCCTCCTACGACGCGTTCACCGCAGCCGGCGGGGCCACGACGCTGGTCGCCCTCGTCCTGTTCCTCCTGCAGCGCTCCCGGCGCGCCACCTCGGCCTGACGAGAACGAAGCGGCCGCTCCACCGATCCGGGGATCGGTGGAGCGGCCGCGGTTGGTTCTGAGGTCAGCGTCCGCTGTCCGAGGCCGCTCCCACGGTGGCGGAAGGCGGCTCGGGCAGTGAATCCGGGACCTGACTGATTATCGAATCCTTCTTGGGGATCCGCAGGACCGTCGAGGCGAGGATCAGCCCGACGACCATCAGGCCCATCAGGAACACCCCGCCCGCGTTGATGGCGCTCTCGGGGTACAGGACGGCACCGTCCGGGGTGCGCATCGCGAGCTCCCCCATGATGACGAAGAGGATGACCGGCGTGGTGCTGGCGAAGCCGCTGTAGCTCACCTGCACCATCCCTGCGATGGAGCCCTGCTTGTCCGCCGGTGAGCCGGCGATGACCAGGCTGGGGACCGAGCCATAGGCCAGGCCCGTGCCCGCGCCCACCAGCAGGGCGGCGATGAGGACCTGCACGTAGCTGCCGTGGTTGAAGGCGAGTTGGAAACCGCCCACCAGCATGAGCAGCAGACCGATCCTCATCATGGTCGCGCCGCCCACCCGGCTGAGCATCCGGCCGACGACGACGCCCATCACCACCATCGCCATCGACTGGGGTGCGGTGACCATCGCGTACTCCGACGCGGTCATCCCCAGGCCGTAACCGAGCCCGGCGGTGCCCGGCGTCATACCGATCATCGGAAGGAGCGAACCGGTGATGGCGGTCGCCCCGTACGCGGTGGCGGCCGTCACCGCGGCGAGCAGGATCGGCCGGCGGGTGAAGATCCGCAGGTCGACGATCGGCTCGGCGAAGCTCAACGACCGCTTGATGAACCCGAACACGAGCAGCAGGCCGATCGCGAACGCGCCCAGCGTGACGACCGAAGTCCAGCCCCACTTGCTCCCCGAGCTGATCCCCAGAAGCAGGATGCCCAGACCGAAGCCCAGCATGGCGGCACCCAGGAAGTCGACCCGCGAGGGGACGCGGCGCCGCGTCTCCGGGGTGGTGATCAGCAGCAGCGGCGTGAGGATGAGCATCCACAGCGCGTCGAAGGCGAACAGTCCGCGGAAACCCCAGTTGTCGAGCAGCCATCCGATGAGGAACGGCACCCCGATGGAGAAGATCCCGGTGCCGGTCATCGCGACCGCACTGGCCAGCGGCAGGATCCGCCGCGGGTACACGTCACGCATCAGCGAGTAGCTCAGGAACATCGTGGGCAGCACGGCGCCCTGCAGCATCCGGCCCGCGACGAGCACGCCGAAGGTCGGCGCCACGGTCGTGACGACCGAGCCGACCGTGCTCGTCATCAGACAGATGATCATCATCCGCCGCTTACCGTGGATGTCGGCCAGTTTCCCCACCAGCGGGCAGAGGATGGCCCCGGCGAGGATGAAGCCGGTGAGGAGCCAGCCTCCCTGGTCCGTCTTGAAGTGGTTGGTGATCGCCGGCAACGCGGTCGTCACCAGGCTGTACCCCAGGGCGGTCCCCTCCAGGATCATGACCATCGTCACCATGGAGAAGACAAGCCGTGGGGTCCACCCGCCCGTCTCCGCCGTCGTATCCGTCGTACTCATCGTCAGGCCCTCCAGAAAAACGCGGTATATCAATGAATCTCGGCGTAGCCACTGACCCGGCGCGTTCGTCGCGCGGGGTCTCGGCGGGGGGTGCTGTTCCTCCTTGGCGCCACGCGTGACACCGCGGTGTCACGCACATCTCTCGGTCGATGACGGACCACAGGTCCTCCACGACGGGGATACGGTCGTCCCGGCCCGGCGGGGAACCGCCGGGGCCGGTGACCATGCCTTTCATCGAGCATTCGCGATGAGCGGCGTCGTGCATTGGCGCAGACGCTAAGCCCCCGATGACACGGATCACGTCGAGATCCCAATGAGCGGGACCCGGTGGTGAGAAGACCGTCACAAACATCTCGTCCGTACGGCGGGTCCCCGCCCGGCGAACCCGTCGGAGCCGGCGACCGGCAGGTCGTGCGCGCCGCCGATCGGCCCCTTTTCTCGCTCTTGTCCTGCGGGTCCTGCTGAGCGAGACCGGTCCGGGATCGCGGCGAGGCCGTTGATTACGGTCCGGTTAGCCGGAAGGCCGGGCCCACCGGTTCCGGCGGGCCGACGTGGACCGTACTGGAGGAGATCAGTGCCGACTCAGTGGGATGAGACGACCGATGTCGTCGTCGTGGGATCGGGGGGTGCCGCGCTGACGGCGGCCTACACCGCGGCGTCGGGCGGACTGCGCACCCTGGTGCTGGAGAAGACCGAGTATTTCGGCGGCACGAGCGCCTACTCCGGGGCATGCCTGTGGCTGCCGGGCAACCACGTCCTGCACCGGGCGGGCGTCGAGGACAGCACGGAGCGGGGGCTGGAGTATCTCCGGGCCGTCGTCGGCGACCGCACACCGGCCGCGCTGCAGGAGGCGTACGTCTCGACGGCGCCCGAACTGGTGGAGTTTCTGGACCGCGACCCGGTGCTGAACTTCGGCTACCTGCCGTTTCCTGACTACTACGCGGCTCCGGGGCGCGCCCCCGGCGGCCGGGGGATCTGCCCCGAGCCGCTGCAGGCGCACCTGCTGGGCGCCAGGCTCGACCAGATGCGCCCGCCGATCTCGATTGACCAGTTCGGCCTGCCGCAGGACCGGGAGACGCTGACCGGGGGTCAGGCCCTCATCGGCCGGCTGCTGCTCGCCCTGGACGGCACCGGGAACGCCACGCTGCGGACCGGAACGCGGATGCGCTCGCTGGTGGTCGAAGACGGCCGGGTCGTCGGCCTGGAGGCCGAGCACGAGGGCCGCACCCTGGTGATCCGCGCCGAGCGCGGCGTGATAGTGGCCGCCGGCGGGTTCGAGCGCAACGCGGAGTTGCGACGCGAGTTGCAGGACCTGCCCGGCGCGGACTGGTCGTCGGCCGCGCCCGGATCGAACACCGGGGACGCGCTCGCCGCGCTCCAGGCGGTGGGCGCCGCGACCGACCTGGCCGACGAGGCGTGGTGGTGCCCGGCCGTGCTGTTCCCCAACGGCCACGCCGCCTTCACCCTCGGCCTGCGCGGGGGTGTCTTCGTGAACGCCGCGGGCGAGCGGTTCGCCAACGAGTCGCTGCCGTACGACCAGATGGGCCACCGGATCCGCGCGGGGCACGCCACCGGCGTGTCACACCTGCCCGTGTGGTGGGTCTTCGACGGGCGCTTCACCAACGCGCCGGGGGTGTCCCAGCCCGCGCCCGATCCCGAGACGTTCCAGGCGGCGGGCCTGTGGCGCAGCGCCGACACGCTCACCGCCCTCGCCGAGGGGATCGGCGTGCCCGCCGACGTGCTCGGCAAGACCGTCACCCGGTTCAACGGGTTCGCCGCCTCCGGGGTGGACACCGACTTCCATCGGGGTGAGGATCCCTACGACCGGTTCTTCGCGGCCGGTGACGGCCCGAACCCCGCCCTCGTCCCGATCGAGCGGGCCCCGTTCCACGCGGTGCAGGTGGTGCTCGGCGACCTCGGCACCAAGGGCGGCGCGCGGATCGGGGAGGACGGGCAGGTGCTCGACGAGGATGGGAACACGATCCCCGGCCTGTACGCCATCGGCAACTCGGCCGCCTCGGTCGCCGGGCACACCTACCCGGGCCCCGGAGTCCCGCTCGGCTCCGGAATGGTCTTCGGCTACCGCGCCTCCACCCGGATCCTCAAGGAGAACCGATGAGCACCGAGAAGATCAACAAAGCCGTCCTTCGTTACCTGGACGCCGTGGCGAACGGGACCGCGGACGACATCGCGTCCTGCTACGCGGAGGACGGGACGCTGGAGGACCCGGTGGGCAGCGAGCCGCGCCGTGGCCGCGCCGCGATCCGCGAGTTCTACTCGACTCTCGAAGGCGCGCGACGGAACACCGAGCCGCTCACCGTCCGCGTCGCCGGCGACAGCGCGGCCTTCCACTTCCGGGTACGGATCGAGCGGGGTGACCTGACGTTCGAGGTCGAGCCGATCGACGTGATGACCTTCGACGAAGACCAGCGGATCACCAGCATGAGGGCGTACTGGAACGGCGACGACATGCGGCAGCTCTGATGAGCCCCCGGTGCGCGGCCGGGGCGGATCGTCGCCCTCCGCCACCGGGCCGCCTAGGGTGAACCCGTTCATGCCACAGGCCCGGCGCGCGACACGCCGGGCCTGTGGCCGTTCCCCCACCGCCCTTCCGCACCCCACCTGGAAGAGCGGCCGGTCTCAGACCAGGCTGTCCTCGATGGTGAGGCCGAACTCGCCCTTGCCGTACATCTCCAGGGCGCGCGCGGCGTCGTTGGCGACGTGCACACTGCCCGCGTGCGCGTCCCGCCAGGCCCGCTCGATGAGGTTGCCCCGGCCGAGCGAGTTCCCTCCAGCGGTCTTGAAGAGGCCGTCGATCGCCTCCACCGCCCGCTCGGTGGCACGGACCTGGTCCCTGCGGACGCGCAGCCGCAGCCTCATCGGAATGCGCTCGCCCCGGACGGCGTACTCGTACACCTCGCGCACGTTGTGGTCCGTCTGCAGCACCGCCGCGTCGATCTCGGAAGCGGCCCGGGCCACCGCGACCTGGGCGAACTGCTCCTCGGCGAACCGGCCGCCGCCCAGGCTCAGCCGTACCCGGTCACGCATGGCGGTGACGTAGGCCCGGTAGCAACCGGCCGCCATGCCGACGACGGGAGCGGTGATCGCGTTGGTGAAGACGGTCGCGAACGGCATCCGGTAGAGCGGGCCGGTGTTCACCTTCTGGCCGGGGCCGCGCAGTTGTGCCTGCTCGTAGTTGCGCATGGTGCGGTGCTCGGGCACGAAGACCCGCTTCATGATGATGTCGTTGCTCGCCGTGCCGCGCAGTCCGATGACGTCCCAGACGTCATCGATCGTGTAGTCGGCGCGCGGGACGAGGAGGGTCATGAAGTCCACCGGCCTGCCCTGCTTCTCCACCACCAGGCCCCCGACCAGTGCCCACGACGCGTGGTCGCACCCGGAGGAGAAGCGCCACCGGCCGGAGAGCTCGTATCCACCCTCGACCGGGGTGAGCCGCCCCATCGGGGCGTACGACGAGCACACGAGCACGTCCGGGTCCTTCCCCCAGACCTCGTCCTGCGCGGCCTCGGCGAACAGGGCGAGCTGCCAGGGGTGGACGCCGAGCACGGAGACCACCCAGCCCGTGGATCCGCAGACCGCGGAGATCTCCCGGACGACCTCGAAGAACCTCACCGGGTTGCTCTCGAAGCCGCCGTACCTGCTGGGCTGCAGCATCCGGAAGACTCCCGTCCGGATGAGCTCCCCGATCGTCTCCTCGGACAGCCGCCGGTTCACGTCGGCCGCGCCGGCCCGCTCCCCGATCCTCGGCAACAGCGCGCGGACCGCCTCCAGGATCTCGTCGCCCACGGGAGAGCCGCGTTCGCCCGGCCCGTGCCGTTCGCGCCGGTGCGTCGTACCGGCTCTCATCTCCTCGCCGCCAGGGCGACCGCGATCTCGATGAGCTGGTCCTCCTGGCCGCCGACGAGTTTGCGGCGCCCGGCCTCGATGAGGATCTCGGCGCCCGACACGCCGTACTTCTTCGCCTGGCGGTCGGCGTGCTTGAGAAAGCTGGAGTAGACCCCGGCGTACCCCATGGTGAGCGAGAGCCGGTCGAGCAGGCACTCGCCGTCCATGACCGGGCGGACGACGTCCTCGGCGGCGTCGATGATCTTCAGGGTGTCGATGCCGGTGCGGATGCCGAGTTTCTCGGTGACCGCGGCGAACCCCTCGACGGGCGTGTTGCCGGCACCGGCGCCGAACCTCCGGGTCGAACCGTCGATCTGGAGGGCTCCCGCCCGCACGGCGATGATCGAATTGGCCACGCCGAGGCCGAGGTTCTCATGGCCGTGGAAGCCGACCTGTGCGTCGGATCCGAGTTCGGCCACGAGCGCGGCGATCCGGTCGCCGGTCTCCTCCATGATCAGCGCGCCGGCCGAGTCGACCACGTACACGCACTGGCATCCCGCGTCGGCCATGATCCGCCCCTGCCGGGCGAGGACCTCGGGCGACTGGCTGTGCGACATCATCAGGAACCCGACCGTCTCCAGGCCGAGCTTCCTGGCGAGACCGAAGTGCTGGATGGAGATGTCCGCCTCGGTGCAGTGAGTGGCGATTCGGCAGATGCTCGCGCCGTTGTCGGCGGCCTCGCGGATGTCGTCCTGGAGGCCGAGGCCGGGCAGCATCAGGAACGCGATCTTCGCCCGCTTCGCCGTCGCCACGGCGGTCTTGATCAGCTCCTGTTCCGGGGTGTGGCTGAAGCCGTAGTTGAACGACGAGCCGCCGAGCCCGTCGCCGTGGGTGACCTCGATCACCGGCACGCCCGCGTCGTCCAGCGCGGCGACGATGGAGCGGACGTGCTCGGTCGTGAACTGGTGCTGCTTGGCGTGCGAGCCGTCGCGCAGCGACGAGTCGGTGATCCGGATGTCGAGGTCGGAGCTGTAGGACATGGATCGATCTCCCTGTGACTAGGAGCGCTCGGCGAGAATGCGCTGCGCGAAGCCTTCGCCGACCTTGGCGGCGGCGGCGGTCATGATGTCGAGGTTCCCCGAGTACGGCGGCAGGAAGTCGCCCGCGCCCTCGACCTCGATGAACACGGCGACCCTGGCGAGCCCGCCGCTCATCGGCGTGGGGTCGTCGAACTGCGGTTCCGCGCGCAGCCGGTAGCCGGGCACGTACGACGCCACGACGCCGGCCACCTCCTTGATCGAGGCCGTGATCGCGTCCTGGTCGGCGTCGAGCGGGATCGAGCAGAACACCGTGTCCTGCATGAGCATCGGCGGCTCGGCCGGGTTGAGGATGATGATGGCCTTGCCCTTCCGCGCCCCACCGATCATCTCGATGCCCCGCGCGGTGGTGCGGGTGAACTCGTCGATGTTGGCCCGGGTCCCGGGGCCCGCCGACGGAGAGGCCACACTGGCGACGATCTCCGCGTAGGCCACCTCCGTCACCCGGGAGACGGCGTGCACGATCGGGATCGTCGCCTGCCCGCCACAGGTGATCAGGCTGACATTGGGCACGTCGAGGTGGTCCCCGAGGTTGACGGCGGGTACCACCGCGGGCCCTATCGCGGCCGGGGTCAGGTCCACGGCCGGGATGCCGAGCGCCTGATACCTGGGCGCGTTCTCCCGGTGGACGTACGCCGAGGTCGCCTCGAAGACGACGTCGGGCCGTTCGGCCTGGGCGAGCAGCCAGTCGACGCCCGCGGCCGAGGTGATCAGGCCCGCGGTCTCCGCCCGCTTCAGCCCTGGGCTGTCCACGTCGACGCCGATCATCCAGCGCGGCTCGATGACGTCGGAACGGAGCAGCTTGTACATCAGGTCGGTGCCGATGTTGCCCGAACCGACGATCGCGGCGGTTGCCTTGGTCACTGTGTCACTCTCATTCGAATCGAGCGGTCACGGAGCCGAGCCCGGAGAACTCGGCGCGGAAGATGTCGCCGGGGCGCGCGTCGACCGCCTTGGTGCAGGACCCGGGCAGGATGACGTGCCCGGCTTCGAGTTTCACGCCGAAGGAGGCCACCTTCCTGGCCAGCCAGGCCACGGCGGTCGTCGGGTTCCCCAGCACCGCGTTGGTGTTGCCCCTGGTGATCTCCGTGTCACCGGCGTAGAGCACGGCCTCGATGTCGGCGACGTCCATGCCCGCGGCCTTCAGGTCGGCCGGGCTCATCCGGGCGTCGCCCAGGATCACACCGGCCGAGGACGCGTTGTCCGCGATGGTGTCGGCCAGGCGGATCCGCCAGTCCCCGATGCGGCTGTCGATCAGTTCGATACTCGGCACGACGTACTCGGTGGCGGCGAGCACGTCCTCCTCGGTGCACCCCTCGCCCGGAAGGCTCGACCCGAGCACGTACCCGATCTCCACCTCGATCCGGGGGTGGCAGTACCGGTCGGCCTGGATCGGCGTGTTCTGCGACAGCACCATCGTGTCGAGCAGATGACCGTAGTCGGGCTCGTCCACGCCCATCATCTGCTGCATCACCGGAGAGGAGAGTCCCACCTTGTGCCCGTACACCCGGTCCCCGGCGGCGAGACGGCGGCGGATGTTGATGAGCTGGATCTCGTAGGCGTCCACCACGCCGATACCCGGGTATGCGTCGGTCAGCGGTTCGATCGGCACCCGATCCCGCTCCGCTTTCCACAGCCGTTCGGCCGCGGACTCCCGTCGCGTTACCTCCAGCATTCAATCCTCCCGGATTCGTGTCCCGCATCGCGTTCGGGCGGTGCGGGCGGTTGATGGACGGGGATGGCCGAAGGTTTCCCTGACGGCTCTCCCCGTGGGCGAAAGCGGTCCGCTCACCCGTCGTAGGTGACCCTGAGGTGCTCGCTGAGCGGCGTCGCCTGGCAGGAGAGGATCAGCCCGTCGGCGAGGTCCTGCTCGTCGAGGAGCGTGTTGCGCTCCAGCGCGACCTCGCCCTCCAGCAGCACGCAGGCGCAGGCACTGCAGGACCCCTCACGGCACGAGTACGGCGCCTCCATGCCGGCCGCCAGCATCACGTCAAGGAGCTTGTTCTCCTTCGGCCAGGTCAGCGTCCGCTTCTCACCGTCCAGCTCGATCTCGACCGTGCTGCCGGTGCCCGAGGGGTCGACCGCGACCCCGGGCCCGGCGAAGGGATCGGCGGTCAGCGACTCGAACCGCTCGACGTTGACCCGCCGCTTCGGGACTCCCAGGTCGGCGAGGACCCGCACGGCGAGGTCCATGAACGGGCCGGGGCCGCAGACGAACACCTCCCGGTCGGTGTAGGGCCGGGTCAGGGCGGCCAGGCTGCTCGCGCTTGGCAGGCCCTGCACCGACTCCAGCCAGTGGACGACGGTCAGCCGCTCGCCGTACTCGGCGGTCAGCGCGACCAGTTCGTCGCGGAAGATCACCGAGTTCTCGTCGCGGTTGGCGTACAGGAGGGAGACGGTGCCGCTCCCCCCGCGCAGGCACGATTTGAGGATCGACATGACCGGGGTGATGCCGCTGCCGCCGGCGAGCAGCAGCAGGTCCTCGTCGAGCGAGGCGGGGACGAACGTGCCCGCCGGTCGCAGCACCTCCAGCATGTCGCCCTCGGTGACGTGATCGCAGATCCAGTTCGACCCGTAGCCGTCCCTGGTGCGTTTCACCGTCACCTTGAGCTTCTCGTCGCACACCGGTGAGCTGCTCAGGGAGTAGCAGCGCGCCGCACCCTCCGGGCGGGTGGTGGGCACCCGGATGGTGAGGAACTGACCTGGCCGGTAGCCGAACCGGGCATGGTCTCCGTCGGCGGGCTCCAGCACCAGCGAGTGCGCGTCGGAGGTCTCCCGGATGACCTCGACGACCCGCGCCTTCAGCGGCCCTGGCTGGGTCATGCCCGCCACTCCTCGCCGAGCCTTCCGGGGGTGGACGGGACCGGCTCGACCGACCGGCTCAGCGGCCCGCCGCCCTCGAACTCGTGGTCCCGCCCGCTCACCGCTCGTCCTTCCTGGTCAGGAAGGCCAGCACGGCGCTCTCCCAGGCGGCTTTCTGCTCGATCATCACCCAGTGACCGCAGTCGGGGAAGATGTGCACCTCGACGTCGGGGATGGACCTCATCGGCAGGATCGCCATGTCAACCGGGCTGACCCGGTCGTCGCGACCCCAGGTGATCAGCGTCTTGGCCTTGACCTTGTGCAGCATCGCCCAGTACGGCGGGACGTCCGAGTCCGCCGCGGCCGCGGCGCGGGCGGCGAACGCCGCCTTGCCGTACATCTGCCGGGCGCCGGCCAGGGTGGCCGGTTCGGTGGCCAGCGTCCAGCGCTCCTCGATCAGCTCCTCGGTGACCAGGGACGGGTCGTAGACCATGGAGTCCAGCCACTGGACGAGCCGCTCGCGGGTGGGCTCCTCGGTGAAATCCATGAGCAGCTTGATGCCCTCACCGGGGCCCGGGCTGAACAGGTTCCTGCCGATGCCGCCGATGGTGACCAACCGGCGCACCCGGTCGGGGTGGGCCATCGCCACCTGGGCGCCGATGGCTCCCCCCATGGAGTTGCCGATCACATCGACCTGCTGGAGGCCGAGCCCGTCGAGGAAGCGGATCACCGCTGCCGGCGCCCCCACCATGGGATGTTCGCCGGTGGAGTCACTCACCCCGAAACCGGGGAACTCCAGAATCAGGCAGCGGAAGTGCTCCGCCAGGACCGCGAGGTTGCCCCGGAAGTTTCGCCAGCCGGTGACGCCGGGTCCCGAGCCGTGCAGGAGCAGCAGCGGCGGGCCCTCGCCGGCTTCGTGGTAGCGCAGTACACCCTGGTCGGTCGCAAGTTCCCGCGCCGTCGATTCGTAGGTCAGCTCGGTAAGCATTCATCCGTCCCGTTCATCGCGGAGTATCGACGTGGGGGAAGGTAGCCCGCGAGAGCCGAAGAGCGGATCGTTTCTCCCGATGAGTGAGACCCGGCCCGCCTCCACCCGGTATCGGCGCGGACACCGGGCCCCGCCCCGCGCCCCTTCCGCTCAGCGGGATCCGGCCCCGGCAGGTCTCGCGGGAGGTCCGTAACTTCGTTGCCCGAGGCCGCCGACGGGGCGGCGCCCGACGTTACCCGAGGTGAACCGCATGACAGCCGAGCCCTCCCTCACTCCGGACTCCACCGATGTGGCTTCGCCGGATCCCGCCGAGATGCGGCAGGCGATGGGCATGTTCGCGAGCGGCGTGACGGTCGTCACCGGCATCGACGGCGGGGAACCGGTGGGATTCGCGTGCCAGGCGTTCGCGTCGGTGTCCCTCGAACCGCCGCTCGTCCTTTTCTGCGCCGACCACAACAGCCGTACCTGGCCGAGGATCAGGAAGTCGGGGAGGTTCAGCGTGAACATCCTCGGCGAGGAGCAGACCGACCTCTGCGGCCGGTTCGGCTCCAGCAGGGGCAGGAAGTACGAAGGACTCGACTGGGAGCTGTCCCGGTGGGGCACTCCGGCGCTGCGCGATGTGCTCCTGCGCGTCCACGCCGACGTCGTCGACGTGCACATCGCCGGGGATCACGACGTGGTGATCGGCCGGGTGCTGGAGGTGGAGCGGGACGCCGGGCGGCGTCCCATGGTGTTCTTCCGGGGGCAGTTCGGCATCGACCATGAGACGGACGCCGCACAGGCGCTGTTCGCTCCCGGCCTGGGGGGCTGGGCGGACCAGTGGGGCCGGGACCGGATCTGGGATTGACACCGGGCCGCGCGGATCACAGCCAGTCGTCGTTCTCGCCCATGGTGATCAGGCGGTTCATGGTCTCCGGTGACCAGTTGCAGTCCGGCACCCGGACGGCGTGACGGGATCGCCCTCGCTGGTTGGCCAGGTCGGGGAAGAGTGCGAGTGAGACCTGCCGTGCCGCGTCGACCACCAGCGGGGCGACGTTCTCCAGTGGCGTGTGGTTGTCACCGACGAGGGAGATGCTCGCCACCGGGCCCTCGTGGCCCCGGATCGCCGCGGCGGCACACGAGATGCCGGGGACGTTCTCGCCTCGTTCGAAGGCGAGCCCCCGGCGGCGCCGGATACGGTTCAGCTCCTGGTGCAGGGTGCCGATGTCGGCGATGGTGCGGCTGGTGAGCCGGCTCATCCTGTCTCCGACCAGTTCGTCGACCCGCTCGGGCTCCAGCCACGCGAGGATCGCCTTGCCCAGCGCGGTGGAGTGCGCCGGTGCGCGGCCGCCGACCCGGGAGGGTACGGACAGGGCGAACCGCCCGCCGACCTTGTCCAGGTAGAAGATCTCCGAGCCGTCCAGGACCGCCAGGTGGACGACCATCCTGGTTCTCATCTGCAGGTCGTGCAGCAGCGGCGCGGCGGCCTCTCGGATCTCGCTGTGGCTGCCGTCGCCCCCGCCGATTCCGAGCGCCCGCTTGCCCAGGCTGTAGCCGAAGGACGAGTGCTCCAGCCAGTTCAGTCGTACGAGTTGATCAAGGATGCGATGCGCCGTCGAACGCGGCAGGTGAGTGCACCGGGCCACGTCCTCCAGCGTGAGGTGGGTGAAACGGCCGTCGAACGCGTCAATGATCAACGTTACCCGCTCGACCATCGAGGGCGGGAGCTCTCGCCGCGCGGGCGCGGCCTGGCCAAGCTCAGAGAGAGCTGTCATCACATCTCCCCAAAACTGAAATGAATTCTTGTTTTGGAATGTAGCAACGGGACGAGCAACAGGGAAGGGGGAGAAAGGTTGCCGAATGATACTTTTTGGCCGATTCGTCCTGCAGGACAGCTGGGTCCGCAGTCTTCACACGGGAAGACTGCCGCGGGGAGTTCCAGGGTGCGAGAAGTCGCTCGACACGTTGCGGAGCGTGACAGCGAGCTGGTCAGATCCATGCCATATGTAACATGTAGCTAATAAGTGCGTCAACGGACACAAGACCGTCATATCTTCGCAACACGCCCTTGTCAGCCAGCCCTTCACCTCCCGCCTTCCAGCAGCCGGCTCAGCGGAGACGGACCTCTGACGCCCCGTCGACGACGACGCGGTGAACACCGTCCGGACGGACGGACCTTCGGGGGCCTGCTACAGGGCACTTCCCGTGGCCGCCCTCCGGCGTGCGGGGCCGAGGAACTCCCCCGACCGTTCAACGCGACAGGAGACAGACGCCGGTGGCCGTATACCGCCTCATCCGTGACGATCGGCCTGGAGAACGCGAGGGTCTCGATTCCTTGGGAAGAGCCACTCGCGGCCGGTCAGATGCCGCTGGGGGTCATCGGCTGCATGAGGCGGCGGGCGGCCTCGGTGACGGAGCCGGACAGGGAGGGGTAAACCGCGAAGGTGTGGGCGATCTGGTCGACGGTGAGCCTCTGCTGCACGGCGACCGAGACACCCAGGATCAGCTCCGACGCGCGGGGGGCGACGATGACGCCGCCGAGGATGATGCCGGTGTTGGGGCGGCAGAAGAGCTTCACGAAGCCGTCGTTGAAACCCTGCATCTTGGCGCGGGCGTTGGTGGCGAGGGGCAGCTTGACGATGTTGGCCTCGATCTCACCGTTCTCGATCGCCCGCTCGGCGATGCCCACGGCGGCGATCTCGGGGTCGGTGAAGATGGCGGAGGCCACGGTCGCGAGGCGGAGCGGGTGCACGGCCTCGCCGAGGGCGTGCCAGACGGCGATCCGGCCCTGCATCGCGGCGACCGAGGCGAGCATCAGGACCCCGGTGCAGTCTCCGGCCGCGTAGACGCCGGGCGCGGAGGTGCGGGAGACCTTGTCGACCTGGATGAAGCCGCCCCGATCGAGGGTGACCCCGGCCTCCTCAAGGCCGATCCCCGCGGTGTTGGGGACCATGCCGACCGTCATCAGGCAGTGGCTGCCCTCGGCGGTCCGGCCGTCCTCCAGGGTGACGACCACACCGCCCGGGGTGCGCTTGACGGACTCGGCGCGGGAGCGGCCCATGACATTCATGCCACGGCGCCGGTATACCTCTTCGAGGACCTCGGCGGCGTCGGCGTCCTCGTTGGGCATCATGCGGTCGCGGGAGGAGACGAGCGTGACCTCCGAGCCCAGCGAGCGGTAGGCGCCCGCGAACTCCGCGCCGGTGACGCCGGAGCCGACCACGATGAGGTGCTCGGGCAGTTCCTCCAGGTCGTACAGCTGGCGCCAGGTGAGGATGCGCTCGCCGTCGGGCTCGGCGCCGGTGAGGATGCGCGGGGTCGCGCCGGTCGCCACGATGACGATGTCCGCGCGGATCGTCCGGTCTCCGGCCCTGACCACCTGCGGGTCGACCAGCCGCCCAGGGGCCTTGATCACCTCGACGCCCTCCGCCGCCAGCCGGGCGGCGATGTCCGCGGACTGGGCGCGGGCGAGCTCCTTGACGCGCCTGTTCACCAGCGGCATGTCGGCGACGACACCGCCGGCGTCACCGTCGCGTCCGTCGGCGTAGTGGACTCCCAGCATGCTGGCGTCGAGGAGCGCCTGCTTGCGCACCGAGGTGGCGATCAGCGTCTTGGACGGTACGCAGTCGGTGAGGACACAGGCCCCTCCGGGGCCGTCCTGTTCGACCACGGTGACCTGCGCTCCCAGCTGGGCGGCGACCAGCGCCGCCTCGTATCCGCCGGGACCGCCACCGATGATCACTATCCTCGTCACATAGCCCATTCTCCCGCATGACGGGACCGGGCATCGCTGGGCACCCCTCCTAAGCCACGGAACCACCACAAAACCATCGAGATTCCACCAGTCATCGGCGTGGCCTCGAAGCCGGGTGAGCGTCTCGCAGATCTTGGATTAGTGTTTGTCTCCGTGCCTGTCTACGCCGCTTACGGCAGCAACATGGACCCGAAGCAGATGGCCCAGCGGGCCCCTCACTCCCCGATCAGGGGGACGGGCTGGCTCCAGGGCTGGCGTCTGACCTTCGGCGGGAACGATCTCGGCTGGGAGGGCGCGCTCGCCTCCATCGTCGAGGACCCTGACGACCAGGTCTTCGTCGTCCTCTATGACGTGCCCGAGTGGGACGAGAGTTCCCTCGACCAGTGGGAGGGCGCGGCACGCGGCCTCTATCACAAGGTCAAGCTCCGGGTGCAGACCATGGAGGGCGAGGTCCTGGCGTGGTTCTACGTGCTCGACGGGTATGAGGGCGGACTGCCCTCGGCCCGCTACCTCGGCATCCTGGCCGAGGCGGCCGAGCGCGCGGGTGCCCCCGACGACTACGTCAGGGAGCTGCGCGGACGCCCCTGCACCTCTCTGGGGGGCTGATCTCCCTGGAGAGACCCCCGAGGGCCTGAGGCTTTTTTCCGGAAACACTCCCGGCGCGCGTACGGCGACCTCCCGAGGGAACTCCCCCCGGGAGGTCGAGGGCATCGCTCGTCACCTCCCGCACGCGGACACGCGGTCACTCCGAAGGTGGGCGCGAACGGGCGCGGGGGGTGGAGTTAACCTGGACGCCACCCCGCCTTCACCTGGAAAAATGTCATGATTCCCTGGTGAATGACGTACCTCCCGAAGATGGTGAAACCGGGCGCGGATCATCCCTGGGCGAGGTGACCCGGCTGTTCCTGCGGCTGGGCGTCATCGCCTTCGGAGGACCCGCGGCGCACATCGCGATGATGCACGACGAGACGGTACGGCGACGCGGCTGGCTGACCGAGCGGCGTTTCCTCGATCTGGTCGGCGCGACCAACCTCATCCCCGGCCCCAACTCGACGGAGCTGGCCATCCACATCGGCCACGACCGCGCCGGGTGGCGCGGCCTGGTGTCCGCCGGGGTCTGCTTCATCCTGCCCGCCGCGCTCATGGTCGGCACGCTCGCGGCACTGTACGTCCGCTACGGCCACACCCCCGCGGTGAGCGGGATCCTGTACGGCATCAGGCCCGTCGTCATCGCGATCATCGTCTGGGCCCTGCTCTCCCTGGTCCGTACCGCGCTGGGGACCACCTACCTGTGGATCCTGGCCGTGGGCGTTCTGGCGGCCTACCTGCTCGGGGTGAACGAGCTTCTCCTGCTCGCGGTCGGGGGCCTGCTGACCGTGGCGGCGCGGACGGCCTCCGCCTGGCGCTCCCGCCCGCGCGGGCCGGGAGAGGAACCGCCCCGGGACGGCTCGCGGAGCGCGCGGGCGCTGCTGACCGCGCCGCTGGTCCTCACCGGCGGTCAGGACCCCGACCAGTTGCTCCGGCTCTTCCTCACCATGCTCAAGATCGGGGCCGTCCTGTACGGGAGCGGCTACGTCCTGCTGGCCTTCCTGGAGGGCGACTTCGTCCAGCGGCTCGGCTGGCTCACCGGCACCCAGCTCGCCGACGCCGTCTCCATCGGCCAGTTCACCCCCGGCCCGGTGTTCACCACGGCCACCTTCGTCGGCTACCTGATCGCCGGGGTCCCCGGCGCGATCCTCGCCACGGTGGCGATCTTCCTGCCGAGCTTCCTGCTGGTCGGACTGCTCACGAAGATCACCGACCGGATCAGGTCGAGGGCCTGGTCGAGTGCGCTGCTCGACGGGGTGAACGCGGCCGCGCTGGCGCTGATGGCCGGAGTGACGCTCCAGCTCGGCCGTACCTCCCTGGTCGACCCGCTCACCTGGGCGCTGACGGCCGGAACGCTGCTCGTGCTGTGGAGGACGAAGCTGAACTCGGCGTGGCTGATCGCGGCCGGAGCCGCGGTCGGCCTGGTCTCGATGGCCGTCACCGGGCTCGGCTGATCGTCTCGGACGCGTCGTCCCCTCCGCCGAGCGGAGACGGACCTGGGCAGGAGACGGACCTGGGCAGGAGACACGACACTGCGTGAAGGCGGGCGACCGGTACGCTCACTGACGTGACCAATGACCCGTATGCACTCGCCACCGACGCCGCGAACGCGCTGAGAAGCGCCGTCGGCGTGGACTCCTTCGACGTCGCGCTGGTGATGGGCTCCGGCTGGGTCCCGGCCGCCGACATGATCGGCGAGACGGTCGCCGAGATCCCGGTAACCGATCTGCCCGGCTTCGCACCGCCCGCCGTGGAGGGCCACGCGGGCCGGATCCGCGCCGTACGAACCGAGTCGGGCAAGAACGCACTGATCTTCCTGGGCCGTACCCACCTCTACGAGGGCCGCGGCGTGGACCCGGTCGTGCACGGCGTACGGACCGCGATCAGAGCCGGGGTGGGCACGGTCGTGCTGACCAACGCCGCCGGGGGCCTGCGCCCCGAGACCCAGGAGGTCGGCGAGGCGGTGCTGATCAGTGACCACATCAACCTGACCGGCGCCAGCCCGATCACCGGCGCCACCTTCGTCGACCTCACCGACGTCTACACCCCGCGCCTGCGCGAGCTGGCCCGCGAGGCCGCCCCGTCGCTGACCGAGGGCGTCTACGTGGCCTTCCGCGGCCCGACGTACGAGACTCCGGCCGAGGTGCGCATGTGCCGCGTCCTCGGCGGCGACCTGGTGGGCATGTCCACCGTGCTGGAGGCGATCGCGGCCCGCGAGGGCGGCGCCGAGGTGCTGGGCATCTCCCTGGTCACGAACCCGGGCGCCGGACTGGTGGGCGAGCCGCTCAACCACGAGGAGGTGCTGGAGGTCGGTCGCGCCACCGCCACGCGCATGGGCGGCCTGCTGGCCGGCGTCGTCGGCAAGCTGTAGCCCGAGGGGTGACGATGAGCAGCGATCTCGCGGGGCTCGCCCGTTCCTGGCTGGCGCAGGACCCCGACCCCGACACGCGCGCGGAGCTGACGAGGCTGCTGGAGAGCGGCGACGGCGACGTGCTGCGCGAGCGGTTCGGCTCCCGGCTGGAGTTCGGCACCGCCGGGCTCAGGGGCGAGCTGGGCGCCGGCCCCAACCGGATGAACCGGGTGACGGTCATGCGCGCCGCGGCCGGGCTCGCCCGCGTCCTCGGCCCCGGCGAACACGTCGTGATCGGCTACGACGCCCGGCACAAGTCGGATGTCTTCGCCCGCGACACCGCGGCCGTGCTCACCGGGGCGGGACTGCGCGCCTCGGTTCTCCCCCGGGCGCTGCCCACCCCCGTACTCGCCTTCGCCGTCCGCCGTCTCGGCGCCGGCGCGGGCGTGATGGTCACCGCCAGCCACAACCCGCCCCGCGACAACGGCTACAAGGTCTACTGGGGTGACGGCTGCCAGATCGTGCCGCCGGTCGACGCGGAGATCTCCGCCGCCATCGACGCGACGGGACCCGTCTCCGAGCTGCCCCTCGGCTCCCCCGGCGACCCGGCGTGGCACGAGCTGGACGACGGCGTCGTGGACGCCTACCTGGAGGCGGTGACCGCGCTCCCGATCGGCGACGCCCGCGAGCTGCGGGTGGCCTACACCCCCCTGCACGGCGTGGGCGGCGACACCCTGGCCAGGGCCTTCGCCGCCGCGGGGTTCGACGCGCCCGCGACCGTCGAGGCGCAGGCCGACCCCGACCCCGACTTCCCCACCGTCGCCTTCCCCAACCCGGAGGAGCCGGGCGCGATGGACCTCGCCCTGGAGCTCGCCGAACGGGCCGGCGCGGACCTGGTGCTGGCCAACGACCCCGACGCGGACCGTTGCGCGGTGGGCGTGCCGCTGCCCGGCGGCGGTTACCGCATGCTGACCGGCGACGAGGTGGGCGCCCTGCTGGGCGAGCACGTGATCCGGCGGACCTCGGGTGACGGCCGCCTGGTCGCGACCACCATCGTGTCGTCGTCCCTGCTCGGCAAGATCGCCGCGGAGTACGGGGTCCGCTGCGCCGAGACCCTCACCGGCTTCAAGTGGATCATGAAGGCCGGGGGCGGGCTGGTCTTCGGCTACGAGGAGGCGCTGGGATACAGCGTCGGCTCCGACGAGGGCCTGCCCGTTCACGACAAGGACGGGATCGGCGCGGCGCTGACCGTGACCGGGATCGCCGCGCGGGCGAAGCTGGAGGGGCGCGGCCTGCTCGACCTCCTGGACGACCAGGCTCGCCGCCACGGCCTGCACGCCACCTCCCAGCTCTCGGTCCGGGTGGCCGACCTGTCCCTGATCACCGCCGCCATGGCCCGCCTGCGCACCACCCCGCCGGCACGGCTCGGGGATCGGGAGGTCGAGTCCGTCGACGACCTGATCGAGGGCTCCGCCGACCTCCCGCCGACCGACGGCCTGCGCTACCGGTTGTCCGGCGGTGCCCGCGTCGTCGTCCGTCCCTCGGGGACCGAGCCCAAGCTCAAGTGCTATCTGGAGGTCGTCGTCCCGGTCACCGGTGAGGTCTCCGAGGCCCGGGAGCGGGCCGCGCGGGACCTCGACGCGCTGAAGTCGGACCTGGCCGGCGCCCTCGGCCTGACGCCGGGACGTTGACGCGCCCGCCGGCCTGAAGGCCGGAACGCCGGCCCGAGATCCCGGTAGCCGCCGGGTGCGGCGGGCCGGTTCGAGTACACCACGAAGACCGATCACGAAGATCCCGCGACCGCGGAAGACCCGCGACGGACAGGCCGCCGGCCGCGGTGTGTCCGCGAGGGCGGCCTCGACCCGCTCGGTGAGCGGCCTCCACCGGCCGCAGGGGTAAGAGCCGTCAGGCGGCGAAAGCGAAGGCCACCAGGACGAGTACGAGCACCAGGGCGACCAGGGCGCTGGGTGACCAGGTGACCTTGAGCCCGCCGCCCCCGGCCTTGGACGCGCTCCCGGACACGGCCTCGGATCCGGCCTCCGACACGCTCTCGGGCGAGGGCGCGGTCTCGGAGTCGGCCGCGCCGGCGGTCACCGCCGCGGTTCCGGTCGTGGAGGCCGTCCGCCGGGCGGCTTCGGCCCGTTCGGTGATCTGCTCGGCCACCCAGTCGGCGTGGGTCCTGCCCGCGAGCGCCTCGGCGACCGCCTGCTCGCCCTTCGAGCGGACCGGTTCGGTCCTGAAGCGACCCCGAGCGGGCCTGGACGCGGCCCTCCCCCTGCGCACGGCCGCCGCCCGCTCGCGGGCGGAGGTCTGCGGCGCCCAGCAGCGGACGCTCTCACCACCGGAGGTGATCGTGATCGAGTGGGAGACCGTGACCTCGTCCACGTCCCGCCAGGGCACGAAGGCGTTCCTCAGCGGGTTGCGGACGCGGACGCCCTCCTCGGACAGGAGGATCGCGGGGCGCAGGCAGCCGACGAAGACCAGCGCGGTCAGCACCGCCAGCACCGCCCCGGCGATCAGCGACATCCGCCCGCTGTAGCGGACGACCAGATCGACCGCGTTGATCGCGGCGAAGACCATCCAGACCCAGCCGGCGATCATCGCGAAGTTCGAGCGGAACACCTGCTTCATCGGGGAAAGCTCACTTCACTCGTACGAACCCGTTCACGCCTGCCACTTGAGGCGGGCGAACCCGGGCTTGATGACGCCGTTGATGAACGAGAGGCGCTCGTCGAACGGCAGGAACGCGGACTTCATGGCGTTGAGGGTGAACCACTGCATGTCGTCCCAGCCGTAGCCGAACGCCTCCGACAGCTTGGCGAACTCCGTGGAGACGGACGTGCCGCTCATCAGCCGGTTGTCGGTGTTGACCGTGACCCGGAAGTTCAGGCGGCGCAGCAGGCCGATCGGATGCTCGGCGATGGAGGCCGCCGCGCCGGTCTGCAGATTGGACGTCGGGCACATCTCCAGGGGGATGCGCTTGTCACGGACATAGGCCGCCAGGCGGCCCAGCTTGGGTTCGGCGTCGTCCTGGACCGAGATGTCGTCGATGATCCGGACGCCGTGACCGAGCCGGTCGGCGCCGCACCACTGGATCGCCTGCCAGATCGACGGCAGGCCGAACGCCTCACCCGCGTGGATGGTGAAGTGGGCGTTCTCCCGCTGGAGGTATTCGAAGGCGTCGAGGTGACGGGTGGGAGGGTAACCCGCCTCCGCTCCGGCGATGTCGAACCCCGCCACCCCGGCGTCGCGGTAGCGGACCGCGAGTTCGGCGATCTCCATGGATCTGGCCTGGTGGCGCATGGCGGTGAGCAGCGTGCCCACCCGGATGCCACGGCCTTCGGAACCGGTGTCGAAGCCCTCCTGCACGGCCTCGATGACCTCTTCGAGACTCAGGCCCGCGGAGGTGTGCTGTTCGGGCGCGTAACGCACCTCGGCGTAGACGACGCCGTCGTTCGCCAGGTCCTCGGCGCATTCGGCGGCGACCCTCACCAGCGCCTCGCGCGTCTGCATGACGCCGACCGTGTGATCGAAGGTCTCCAGGTAGCGCTCCAGCGAGCCGGAGTCCGCGGACTCCCTGAACCAGGTGCGCAGGCTCTCCGTCTGGGTCGTGGGCAACTTGTCGTAGCCCGACTCGCGGGCCAGATCGATGATGGTCTCCGGCCGCAGGCCACCGTCGAGGTGATCGTGGAGCAACACCTTCGGAGCCAGGCGGATCTGCTCGAAAGTGGGTAGCTGACTCATTCGGCAACCTTACCGTCAGGGGCCTGACCGGTCGGCCTGCGCGAAGACGCCGCCAGGGTCCGGCCTGGAATGTTCACACGGGTGCCCCGCTCAGGGGGATACGGCGCCGATCCCGTTACGGGGACACCGGGATCGGTGCGTGACGAAGCGTCACCGGGGTGTCGTCTCCTCACTCACCCTCGCGGTTGACGGTCTCCGGGGAGAAGGCAGGCAGGCAGACGGCGATGTACTCGGCGCCGTCGGGACCGGCGCTGTAGCGGATCCGCTCCCCCGGCTCGCACAGGAACACCTGCCCCACCCCGACCTCGGTCGTGCCCCCGTCGTGCTCCACGATGACGACGCCCTTGAGCACCAGCGTGTATTCGGCGAACTCCGGCGTCTGGGCGGGCTCGTCCCACCCCGCGGGGGCCTTCATGTACGCGATCGAGATCCGAGGGTCGCCGCTGTTGGCCAGACCGACGTATTCGTCGATCGTCTTGCCGCCCGGGACCGGAATCCGTGTCGCGCTGTCGATTTTGCGTATCATCAAACCAGTCTGTCACCCGGTCTCGGGGCCCTGCGCCACCCGGTTCCCCAGCGCTCTACCTCCCTGACGCTCCCGCCCCTCTCGGGCATCCGGGCGTCCCGACGCCCCGGCTCCCGAACACCGTGGCGTCGTCCTTGAGCGCCCGCAGCGCCCTCAGCCCTCAGCGCCCCCGGGCACTCTCGGGGCCCTCAGTGGGAGATGTCGACGACCAGCCGGTTCGGGCTCTTCTGCTCCAGCACCCGGAACGGCGCCTTGCGGTCGAGGACAACGCCCACGCTCACCACGCCCTCGAAGTCGCCGACCTTGACCACGTTCTGGACGTTGCCCAGCTGGGCCTGGAAGATCGGGCCCCCCTTCCAGGTGGACTGGCCCGCCTCGGTGTGCGCGACGGCCGGAGTGATCGTCAGCTGCAGGTAGGCCCCGCCCTTGACGTCGACCCGGTCTCCCGAACCGTCCTGGACGAGCTCGGGGACCCACCGCGCCCTGTAGCCCGGCAGCTCGCCCTTGAGGTCGATCACCACCCGGTCGAACCCCTGGTGCTCGGCGAACCGGGCTCCGGTGACGATCGGCTGGGTGGAGACGGCGCGGTCGACCTCGACCTCCTTGGTGCTCGTCGGAGGAAGGAGGGCCGCCGGGGTGGCGGAGGGCACGGAAGACACGGAAGACGCGGAGGGCGTGGGCGGCGGCGTGGAGGGCGGGTCCGCCGGAGCCGTGGTCACCGTGTCCGCCGGCGACGGGGTCGCGGTCTGCGTGACCGAGCCGCAGCCGGCCGCGAACAGGATCACAGGGACGAGCGCGAGAGGAACGAGGGTGCGGTTCATGATGAGCCTCCTGCCCCGTTAGATGCTCAGATCCCCGAAGAGGTTCACTCTCCGGCCGACCACATGCGCCCTGGCCGGATCGTGACACCTCCTCGAAGGAGGAGTCAAGCACCTCTGTCGCGACGAGGACGGTGGCGGCCCGGCTCACCGGTGGCCTGCCGTCGAGGATGCGCCGGAGTCAACCCGGTCGACTACAAGATCCGCCGCGGTGACTTCGCCGGCACCGGACCCGCGCGCTTTCCACAGCGCCTGGGCAACGAGTTCGCGGGAACCGTCATCGCCCTCGGCCCCGACGCCCCGGTCGGCGGCCCCATCGCCGTCGGACCGTGACCACCGGGCAGCGGCCCGCTCCAGGCACCCGGCCGCGACGGCACAGGAAGCTGTGCGCGCCGTCAGGCGGTGATGCGGTCGATCACCAGCGGCAGCAGGTCGGGGTCCGAGGTCTCGCCGACGGTGTAGGCGCCTTCGAGGGCGGCGAGCGCCCGCTCGAAGCGCGAGGTCTCGTCGGCGTGCAGCGTCATCAGCGGCTGCCCCTCGCGGACCAGGTCCCCTGGCTTGGCGTGCAGCACGATGCCCGCGCCGAACGACACCTGGTCCTCCTTGCGCTCCCTGCCCGCGCCGAGCCGCCAGGCCGCCAGGCCCACACCGTACGCGTCGAGCCTGGACAGCACGCCCGAGGAGGGAACGGTGATCTCCATGGTCTCGGCGGCCCTGGGCAGCAGGGCGTCGGGGTCACCGCCCTGGGCGGTGATCATCCGGCGCCAGACGTCCATCGCCGAACCGTCCGCGAGGGCCCGCTCGGGGTCCTTGCCGCCGGAGATGCCCGCCGCCTGGAGCATCTCCCGCGCCAGCCGTACGGTCAGCTCGACCACGTCGGCGGGTCCGCCTCCGGCGAGCACCTCCACCGACTCGGTGACCTCCAGGGCGTTGCCCACCGCCCGGCCCAGCGGCCGGTCCATCGCGGTCAGCAGCGCGACCGTCTCGACCCCGGCGTCGGTGCCGAGCTCGACCATGGTCGTGGCCAGCTCGCGGGCCTGCTCCACGTTCTTCATGAAGGCTCCGGAGCCGACCTTCACGTCCAGCACGAGCGCGCCGGTACCCTCCGCGATCTTCTTCGACATGATGGAGGAGGCGATCAGCGGCATCGCCTCGACGGTGCCCGTGACGTCGCGGAGGGCGTAGAGCTTCTTGTCGGCGGGGGCGAGGCCGTCGCCCGCCGCGCAGACGACCGCCCCGGCCTTGCCGAGCACGTCGAGCATCTCGTCGTTGGACAGCGACGCCCGCCAGCCGGGGATCGACTCCAGTTTGTCCAGGGTGCCGCCGGTGTGACCGAGTCCCCTGCCGGACAGCTGGGGTACGTATCCCCCGCACGCGGCGACCAGCGGCGCCAGCGGCAACGTGATCTTGTCACCGACGCCGCCGGTGGAGTGCTTGTCGGTGGTGGGTCCCGGCAGCGACGACCAGTCCATCCTCGCCCCGGAGCGGATCATGGCCTGGGTCCACTCGGCGATCTCCCGCCGGTTCATCCCGTTGAGCAGGATCGCCATCGCGAGCGCGGACATCTGCTCGTCGGCGACGCCCCCCTTGGTGTAGGCGTCGATCACCCAGTCGATCTGCCCGGCCGACAGCTCCCTGCCGTCCCGCTTGGTGACGATGACGTCGATGGCGTCCATGCTCAGGCTCCCCGGCTCAGGTCGTCGGGCCCGAAGGCGTAGGGCAGGATCTCCGCCATCGGCTTCGGGCCGTCGATGGTCTCCAGCAACAGCTTGGGGCCGCCGAACTCGTACAGGAGCTGGCGGCACCTGCCGCACGGCATGAGGAGCTCCTCGTGCCCGTCGACGCAGGTGAACGCGACGAGACGGCCGCCGCCCGTGGCCTGGAGCGAGGAGACCAGCCCGCACTCGGCGCACAACCCGATGCCGTAGGAGGCGTTCTCGACGTTGCAGCCCGAGACGATCCGCCCGTCGTCCACCAGGGCGGCGGCGCCGACGGGAAACTTGGAGTAGGGGGCGTAGGCGTGCCCCATCGCCCGTACGGCCTCGGCCTTCAGCGCCGCCCAGTCGATGCCCTGCCCGGTGCCCGCCTCAGCGCCCGGTTCGACGCCCTGCCCGGTGCCCTGGCCGGTGCTCGGTTCGCTGCTCATCTCGCTGCCCATCGAATCAGATCCGTTCGTGAAGCGCGCGTGTCATGGTCACTTGCCCTGTCCCCTGCGGTACGCCAGACCGATCGCGGCGGGCGCGCGGAGCCGCTGCGCCGCCAGCGACAGCACCAGCAACGTGGTGATGTGCGGGGTGACGGAGGTGAACTCCGAGGGAACGGTGCCGGTCAGGGCGAACACGACGAACACGGCGACCGCCGCGACCCCCGTGATCAGCGCGGCCCGCGTCCGGTTCTGCCGTACGAGCTGGTAGACGGCGACTCCGACGAGCAGGATCGTCACCACGAGCAGCAGCGCGTGCACCGACTCCCCGCCCCTGCGCAGCTGGAGCGCGTCGGTGTAGCCGAACAGCACGGCACCTCCGGCGAGCCCTCCCGGCCGCCAGTTACCGAAGATCATGGCGGCGAGGCCGATGAAGCCGCGTCCGCCGGTCTGTCCCTCGCGGTAGGCACTCGCGGCCACCTGCGACAGGAACGCGCCGCCCAGGCCCGCCAGGGCGCCGGAGACGAGCACCGCGACGTACTTGTAGGTGTAGACGTTGACGCCCAGCGACTCGGCGGCCACCGGGCTCTCACCGCAGGAACGCAGGCGCAGGCCGAACGCGGTGCGCCAGAGCAGGTAGTACGAGAGCGGGACGAGCAGGATCGCCAGGATCGTGAGCAGCGAGACGTTCGTCGTCAGACCGCGCAGGATGCCCGCCACGTCCGACAGCAGGAACCACTGCTCGGCCTCCAGCGCCTTGAGCGGGTCCCCGATCCACGGAACGCTCACCACGCCCGGCTTGGGGACGGGAGGCGACTGGGAGTCACCGCCGCCCGGCATCTCGGCGAAGGTGACCTTGGACAGGAACTGGGTGACGCCCAGGCCCAGGATGTTGATCGCGACACCGGAGATGATGTGGTCGACGCCGAACGTCACGGTGGCGATCGCGTGCAGCAGGCCGCCCAGGGCCCCGCCGATCGCGCCCGCGACGACCCCCGCCCACGGGTTGTCGAACTGGAGCGCGCCCCAGGCGCCGCACCAGGTGCCCAGGATCATCATGCCTTCGAGGCCGATGTTGACCACCCCGGCCCGTTCGGCCCACAGGCCGCCCAGACCGGCCAGGCCGATGGGGATGGCGAGCGCGACGGAGGCGTTGATCGCGCCCGCGGAGGTGAGGTCGACGGCGCCGGTGACGGCCCGCGCGAACGAGAGCAGCAGGACGAGCGCGCCGAGGGCGAGCAGCAGGACCCGCCAGGTGACCTTGAATTTGCGGGCGGGGGCCTTCGGCTCCAGGAAGGGAGCCTCCGGCGTGGTGAGGGCGCCCTGGCTCATGCCGGCGTTCCTTCCCTGGTCGGGGTGGCGTCCGCCAGCCGGCGGCTCACCCGGCGCTGCTCGGCGGAGATCTGGTAGCGGTGGACCAGCTCGTAGGCGATGATCACGGAGAGCACGATCGTGCCCTGCATGATGGTGACGATGTCCGGGGAGATCTTCTGGATCTGCAGGATGCTCGCCGAGGTGTCGAGGAAGGCCCACAGCAGGGCGCCGAACGCGATGCCGATCGGGTTGTTGCGGCCGAGCAGCGCGATCGCGATGCCGGTGAAGCCGAGCCCGGTCGGGAAGTCCAGGCTGTAGCTGTAGGAGGCGCCGAGCAGCTGCGGCATGCCGACCAGGCCCGCCACCCCACCGGACAGGATCATCGAGATGAGGATCATCCGCTTGACGTTCACGCCGCTCGCCACCGCGGCCGACTCCGAGCGGCCGGTGGCGCGCAGGTCGAAGCCGAAGCGGGTCCGGTTGATCACCACGTGGTAGAGGACGCCCATCACGACCGACAGGATGATCAGGCCGAACACCTTCGTCTGGGTGCCGGCGACGAGCTCCAGCCCCGGCACCTGGCCGGAGGGGCCGATCGGGTTCGTCCCGATGTTGTTGCTTCCCGCGACCTCGACCGCGAGGCGCTCCTTGTTGAGCAGCCAGGCGCCGAGCGCGGTGGCGATCGCGTTCAGCATGATCGTGGAGATGACCTCGCTCACCCCGCGCCGCACCTTGAGCAGCCCGGCGATCGCGGCCCATCCGGCACCGACCAGCACGGCGACGAAGATGATCAGTGCGACGTGCAGGGGGGCGGGCAGGGTGACCGCGCCGCCGACGGCCGCGGCGGTGAGCGCCGCGAGGCGGTACTGGCCGTCGACGCCGATGTTGAAGAGGTTCATCCTGAACCCGATCGCCACCGCGAGCGCGGACAGGTAGTAGTACGTCGCGGCGTTCAGGGTGAGCACGATCGAGCGCGGCCGGGTGCCGTACTCGCCCATGATGACCAGCGTGTCGAGCGGCGGGGCGCCGGTGACCGCCAGGATGACCATGGTGATCACCGCGGCGAACGCGATGGCGACGAGCGGAGCGGCGAGCGAGAGCAGCCCCGCCGGGGAGACCCTGCCGAGCAACCGGTCGGCGAAGGTGGACTTTTCCCGGCTCATCCGCGCGTCCCCGGGGGCGTGTGCGCCGCCTGGGCGTTAATCCCGCGCGTTTCCGGGGGCGTGTGCGCTACGTGGGTGTTCATGCCGCCTCTCCAGCACCCGTCATGGCCGAACCGAGCCGCTCGGGTGTCACATCCTTGGGATCCACCTCGGCGACGATCCGGCCGCGCAGGATCACCTTCAGGGTGTCCGACAGGCCGATGAGCTCGTCGAGGTCGGCCGAGATCAGCAGGACCGCGAGGCCCGCGGCGCGCGCCGCGCGCAGGTGGTCCCAGATCGCGGCCTGGGCGCCCACGTCGACGCCGCGCGTCGGGTGGGAGGCGATGAGGAAGACGGGTTCCCCGCTCATCTCCCGGCCGACGATCAGTTTCTGCTGGTTGCCGCCGGACAGGGCCGAGGCGTCCACGTCGATGCCCGGGGTGCGGACGTCGTACGCCTCGACGATGCGCCGGGTGTCCTCGCGCGCTCCCGCGCGGTCGATCCAGGGGCCCCTCACGCTGGGTCGCCGTGTCTGGTGGCCGAGGATGCGGTTCTCCCAGAGCGGGGCCTCAAGCAGCAGGCCGTGCCGGTGACGGTCTTCGGGGATGTAGCCGATGCCGGCCTCGCGGCGGCGCAGTGTCGTCCAGCCGGAGATGTCGTGCTTACCGAGGCGGATCTCGCCCTCGGCCGGGCGCATGCCCATGATCGCCTCGACCAGCTCGGCCTGGCCGTTGCCCTCGACTCCCGCGACGCCGAGCACCTCGCCCCTGCGGATCTCGAAGCCGACGTCGTCCACGACGCGGCGGCCGTCGGCGGACAGAACGGTGAGGCCGCGCACCGACAACGCCACCACGTCGGTGACGGTGGAGTCGCGGGTCTCGGGGCTGGGCAGCTCGCTGCCGACCATCAGCTCGGCGAGCTGCCTCGCGGTCACGTCCCTGGGGTCCACGCTGGCCACGGTCGTGCCGCGCCGGATGACGGTGATGGCGTCGGCGACCGAGAGCACCTCGTCCAGCTTGTGCGAGATGAAGATGATCGTGAGCCCTTCGCGGACCAGCTCGCGCAGGTTGGCGAAGAGCTCCTTGACCTCCTGCGGTACGAGCACGGCGGTCGGCTCGTCCAGGATGAGGATCCGGGCGCCCCGGTAGAGGACCTTCAGGATCTCCACCCGCTGGCGGGCGCCGACACCGAGGTCCTCGACGATGACGTCGGGGTCGACGCCGAGGCCGTACGAGTCGGAGATCTCCTTGATCCTTCTTCGCGCGGTGCCGAAGTCGAGGGCGATCCCGCCCTTTCTGGGCTCGCTGCCGAGGACCACGTTCTCCAGGACGGTGAGGTTGTCGGCCAGCATGAAGTGCTGGTGGACCATGCCGATGCCCACGGCGATCGCCTCCCCGGGGGAGCGGAAGCTCACGTCCTCGCCGTTGACGCGGATCTTCCCCTCGTCCGGGCGTTGCATGCCGTACAGGATCTTCATGAGGGTGGACTTGCCCGCGCCGTTCTCACCGACGACGGCGTGCACGTGGCCCTGCCGCACGGAAAGGGAGATGTCGCGGTTGGCGACGACGCCGGGGAATCGTTTGGTGATGCCCGAGAGTTCGACGGCCGGTGCCGAGGTGCTGATGACGGCCTCCTCCGTACGGATGCCCGATACGGAACGTGGTGGTGAGAGTGGAACGAACGGTGATCAGGGTAGGACGAAGGGCCCGGGGGAAATGTCCGCCGGGCCCTCGCTAGCACCAGGTCAGGAGGTCTTGTCCGGAACGGTGAGCTCGCCGGAGATGATCTTCTGCTTGTACTCGTCGAGCTGGGCCTTGATGTCGTCGAGCTGGCCACCGGTGGTGGAGTAGTCGACGCCGTCGGCCTTGAGGTCGTAGATCGTGCTGCCGGCCTTCACCGCGTTGGTGGTGAAGCTCTTCAGGAAGTCGAAGACGGCGACGTCGACCTTCTTGACCATGGAGGTCATGATGACGCTCTGCAGATCGGCGGCGGCGGTCTTCGCCTGGTCGGAGTCGACGCCGATGGCGAAGCCCTTGGCGGCCTTCGCCGCCTCGAACACGCCGCCACCGGAGCCGCCCGCGGCCTGGTAGACCACGTCGGCGCCCGCGTCGAACATGCCCTCGGCCGCGGTCTTGCCCTTGGCCGGGTCGTTGAAGCCGGTGAAGTCCGGCGGCTGGGTGAGGTACTTGACCTCGATCTTCACGTCCGACTTGACGGCCTTGGCGCCCGCGGCGAACCCGGCCTCGAACTTGTTGATCAGCGGCACCTGCACACCACCGACGAAGCCCACGTGGTTCTTCTTGCTCTTCAGCGCCGCGGCGGCACCGACCAGGAAGGAACCCTCGTGCTCGGCGAACAGCAGGTTCGAGATGTTGGGAGCCTCGGCCGCCGCGTCGTCGACGATCGCGAACTTGACGTCGGGGAACTCGGTCGCGACCTTCTTCACCGGGTTGGAGTACGCGAACCCCACGGCGATGATCGGGTTGAAGCCACCGTCGGCGAGCAGGCGGAGCCGCTCCTCCTTGGCCGCCTCGGTCTCACCGTTGCCGGCCTCCAGCTCGCTCACCTCGGCCAGGTTCAGCTCGGCCTTGGCCTTGTCGATGCCCGCCGCCGCGGAGTCGTTGAACGACTGGTCGCCACGCCCGCCGATGTCGTACGCGAGGCCGACCTTCGGTCCGGCCGCGGCCGGCGCCTCACTGCTCGCGGTCCCGCTCGGCTGCGCCGACGTGGCCGGTTCCTCGCTTCCACCACACGCGGCAGCTCCCATGAGCATGCTGCCCGCCAGTGCGGTCACGGCCAGCTTGCCGAATCGGTTCTGAAGCAAGATGGACTCCCTTCGCGTTTCAGTGCACGCGCGAAGAGACGCACGGCAACCCTGCACGGAAGATAGTTGGTCTACCAGGGTTGACCAAACCAACACATGAGTCCGCAACAGGTCCGTTATCCAGCTCAGGCCACCTTGTGACACAAAACCGGACAGGGTTACCTGTCGGTAGCTCCGGGCGTCCACCGCGGTCCGGCATCGGCGCGGCCGCCCGGGAGCCGATGATCCTCTTCGGGGACCAGCGGCTGGTTCATCAGGATATGTCCGGACTTTCCGCCTGACTAGATGTCAGGAACGCGCTACTTGTCGGCGTTCACGACCATGAGGGCGTCGCCCGTGACGGGACGCTGCCCCTCCCACAGGGCCGTGAGCGCGGTCGCCGCGAGGAAACGCACCCCGGTGCCGATCGCACGCTCGTCCACGTCGAAGGTGCCCTGGTGGATGTCGGCCAGGTGCGCCGACCCCGGCTCACGGGTGCCGAGCCTCGCGAACGCGCCGGGGATGGACTCCAGATACCAGCCGAAGTCCTCACCCCCCAGGCTCTGCTCCGTCGGCGCCGAGGCGCCCTCGCCCAGCACGCCCTCCGCGGCCTCGGCGAGCATCTGCACGCTCACCTTGTCGTTCACCACCGGCGGCACGCCGCGCACGTACTCCATCTCGGCCTCGACGCCGTACGCGCCGGCGACCGACTCAAGCAGCGACTTGATCATGTCGGGGGCCGCGTGCCAGGCCGCCTCGTCCAGGCAGCGCACGGTGCCCTCGGCGACGCCGTCGTCCGGGATGGCATTGGCCACCGAACCGGCCTCGACCCGGCCCCAGACCAGGCTGAGCGAGGAACGGGGGTCGATCCGGCGCGAGAGCGCGGCGGGAAGCTCGGTGAGGATCTTGGCGAGCGCGAAGACGAGGTCCGCGGTGAGGTGCGGCCTGGCGGTGTGCCCGCCGGGACCGCTCACCCGGATCGTGACCCTGTCGCAGGCCGAGGTGATCGGACCGGCCTTGAGGCCGACCTTGCCGACGTCCAGCCGGGGGTCGCAGTGCAGGCCGAAGATGCGGTCCACACCGCTGATGCCACCCGAGGCCATGACCTCCAGCGCGCCACCGGGAAGCTCCTCGGCGGGCTGGAAGATCAGCCGGACCCGGCCGGGCAGCAGACCGGCCTCGGCCTGCTGAGCGAGGAAGAGCGAGGTCCCGAGCAGGATCGTGGTGTGCACGTCGTGCCCGCAGGCGTGACACACGCCGGGGACCGTCGAGCTGTAGGGGACGTCCTTCTCGTCGGGCACGGGCAGCGCGTCGAGGTCGGCCCGCAGCGCCACGGTCGGGCCGTCGCCGCTGCCGACGTCACAGAGCAGGCCGGTGCCGCGCGGCAGCACCGAGGGAACCAGTCCGGCGGCGCTCAGGCGCTCGGCGACGCGCTGTGTCGTGCGGTATTCGGCGAACGCGAGCTCGGGATGCATGTGCAGGTCCCGGCGGAAAGCGATGAGCTCCTGCTCACGACCGGCGAGGAACATGTCGAGTTCTCCCCGCAAATTACGCCCCCGCATTGCACACCGTCCCATCCGCGCCGGCGGGCTCTGGATCCTCGACGCACCGTGCAACTGCCCAGGATCTCGAAACCCATGAGGCAGTCTCGAAAAAAGCGATCGCCGCACCGACGGGCCGGAGTGGGGTCTCACGGGCCGCATCGGCACAGACTGGTCGGTCACCGACGCGAGAGCGGCAGGCCGGTGCCCCGGGGAAGCCGTCGCGTTGGCGATGACAACGACTTTATCCCTCCTCCGGAGCAGCTCGCCGACATCCAGGCCAAATGTTTTGTCGCCCCATGCCCCACTCGTACACCTTCCACCCCGGGATGACCAGGAAAGATGACCCGAATTGACTATGGGACGATGGTCGCACCGGGGGAGGGCGGGCCCCGAGAGCCGTCACCGCCGGGCCATTCCCAAACATCGCCGACCTGGCAATTTACGTGACCTCAGGTGCCGGTCATCGAACCCGGCGGAGTGATGCAAATGGGAGGAATGCGTGTTTCACTCCTCACATGATCGCTAACATCCCATTCGGGGAGAGGCAGTCGCGTTTGAGCATATTCGAACCGGACGAAGGCACCCTGGTGGTCCTTCCCTCGCTGTCACTTCCCCAGGATGAGCTGCGCAGGATCACCGGAGCCCTCTCCTACGAGGAGCGGCTGCTGTTTCTCCTCCTCACCCTCAGGAAGCCGAAGGTCGAGGTCGTCTACCTCACCTCGACGCCGGTGGACAGCGCGGTCGTGGACTACTACCTGGGGTTCCTCGACGATCCCGACGAGGCCCGCACGCGCCTGCGAATGATCAGTTTGGATGATCCCGACACGCATCCGCTCACCGAGGCGCTGCTGCGCCGCCCGGACGTGATCGCGCGCATCCGTGCCGCCCTCGGCGACCCCCCGCAGGGCGACGCCCCCTCCTTCGCGGACAGGAACGCCAGACCCGCCTGGATGGTGCCGTTCGTGGTGAGCGAGTACGAGGAGCGCCTCGCCGGGATCCTCTCCCTGCCGGTGTACGGCCCCGCCACCTCCCTCGCCCACCTGGGTTCCAAGAGCGGCGGGCGCATGATCGGCGACGAGGCCGGGGTGCCGCTGGTCAGAGGCTTCGGCGACCTGCGCTCGCTGACCGAGGTGGAACACGCCGCCCGCGCGATGAAGCCCGCGAGCAGGCTCATGGTCAAGCTCAACAACAGCTACTCGGGACTCGGCAACGCCATCGTGACCAAGGACGACCGGCCGCTCACCTCATGCCCCACGAGCTTCTCCGCGTCCGACGAGAGCTGGACGACGTTCGCCGAGAAGGTCGCCGAACGGGGAGCGGTGATCGAGGAGTTCATCGAGGACCGGCCCCTGTACTCCCCCAGCGCGCTGGCACGGATCACCCCCGGCGGCTCCTACGACGTGGTCGCCACCCACGAGCAGGTCCTCGGCGGCCCCAACGGCGACCTCTACCAGGGCTGCAGCTTCCCCGCCCGGCAGGAGTACCGGACCCGGCTGGGCGAGTACGCCGAGCGGATCGCCGGGATCCTCGCGGGCCGCGGGGTGGTGGGGATGTTCGGCGTCGACTTCTTCGCCGTCAAGACCGACGGCGGCTACCGGACGCTGATGTGCGAGATCAACCTGCGCATCGGCGGCACCACCCACCCGTTCGGGGCCGCCCTCCTGACCACCGGCGCGTCGTACGACCGGGAAAGCCACACGCTCGTGCACGAGGGCCGGCCGAAGCACTACGTGGCGACGGACAACTGCGCCGCGCCCGCCCTTCTGGGCCGTCTGCCCGGCGAGGTGGTCAAGCTGATCCACGACGAGGGCCTCGGCTTCGACCGCGAGCGCCGCACCGGCAACGTGCTGCACATGCTGGGCGGGGTCACGAAGTACGGCAAGCTCGGGTTCACCAGCATCGGCGACTCCGCCGAGGAGGCCGCCGAGCTACACCGGAGGACGCTGGCCACGCTTCGTCAGAGCGCGTAGGCCGATCCCGCCGAGCACGATCGCCAGCACGATGTTGACGGCGATCAGGATTCCGTGGACCACGTAGAAGGCCGTCGGATGACCATCGGCGAGGTTGAAGCCAAGGCTGATCCATTCGATGATCATGAAAGCGGCAAGGCCGATCAGGAAAGCGACTGTCTTTCGCGTTATTCGCATGATGTCAGTATTCCGCCGAGTGGTTCGTGACTGGTCAGGGCACCTGTAACTCCATGCGAACCGGTACGAAGCTACCCTGAGCTCATCATGGGGATCAAACATGTCGCACCCGTCGGGGTGCTGCTCGCGGCGACCGCCCTCCTCGGCGCGCCCGCACAGGCCCGGGTCGCGGACGTGCCCGCGACGGCCGGTTCGCCGGATCTGCGCGCGGGTGCCGGTTCACCGGCGCGCCTGGGCGCGCACCGTGAGAGGGAGCCGGTCGGCGGCTCCCGGCTCGGGGAGCGGGGTCTCATCCTCCCCGCGGGCGTGAAGGCCCCTCCCAAGACGGCCGCGAAATCGTACGTGGTCGCCGACGCCGAGACCGGTGAGGTGCTGGCCGCCAAGGACGCCCACGGGCGCTACCTTCCCGCGAGCACGCTGAAGGCGCTGACCGCCCTCACCCTCATCCCGAAGCTCGACAAGGACATGAAGATCACGCCGAGCAGGCGCGCGGTGAACGAGGAGGGCAGCGCGGTCGGTCTGGTCCCCAAGCCTCTCTACACCGCCGAGGACCTGTTCAAGGCGCTGATGCTGGTCTCCGGCAACGACTGTGCGATGGCACTGGCCGAGGCGAACGGCGGCCTGGCGGCGACCCTGGCGGACATGAACGCCGAGGCCAAGCGCCTGCAGGCGTTCGACACGGTGGCCAAGACCCCGAGCGGGCTGGACAAGCCCGGTCAGAGCAGTTCGGCCTACGACCTGGCGCTGATCGCCCGCGCCGGCCTGGCCAACGCCGATTTTCGGCGATATATCAGCACAAAGACTGACAAGTTCCCTGCCCCCAAGGGCTACTACGAGATCGGCAACCACAACAAGCTGCTCTGGCGCTACAAGGGCATGATCGGCGTCAAGAACGGCTGGACCTCCAAGGCCCTGGGCAGCTTCGTCGGCGCGGCGAAGCGCAACGGCCACACCGTCATCGTGTCGATCATGCGACATGACGGCTACTTCTGGGGGGAGGTCGCCGACCTGCTCGACTGGGGATTCGCCAATCGCGGCAAGGTCGTCCCGGTCGGCAAACTGGTGGACCCGGTCCCCGAGCCCGCCCCGCTGCCCACCGGGCCCGCCGCCTCGGCGCCCCCCGTGGCCCCGGCCCCCGCACCCCCGGCCCCGGCCTCCGCGCAGGACCTGGCCGCGGCCACGAGACCCGCCGACGAGGACGCTCCCGTCATCTACTACGCCCTCGGCGCCGTCCTGCTCGGTGGCCTGACCTGGCTCGCGTACGGCCTGCGCGGGCGCTCCCGCCGGGCGCGCTGACGAAGGCCCGCACCGCCGGGAGCGAGCCGCCCCCGGCGGTGCGTACGCCCCCGCGCGCCCGGCGGAGAGGCCCGCCGCGGACATGCGCACGCCGCTTGAAGGCGGGCCCCGCTCCGAGGCGGTACGCCCGGCCCTGCCGCGAAGGGCGGCCCTTCAGCCCTCGACCCGCTCCCCGCGGCTCCCGGCGAGCGTGGCCGGGAGGACCCTGAGCCCCAGGGCGGCGCCCCCGGCGACGAGGACGAGGAGCAGCGCCGCCTGGCCGACCATGCCGAGGGTGATGATCCGGCTTGTCTCGTCGACGAAGCCGAAGTGGTAACCCAGCCCGGCCAGGCGAGCACACAGCACCGGCAGCGCCAGGATCGCGAGGGCGAGCGGCCATGACGGGGTGCGCCGCGCGGGTGCGTACGCGTGCACGCAGAGGTACGCGACGCCGGCTCCCAGGACGAACGCGCTTCTGATGCCGGGATCGTCCAGCCACGGCCATGTCCAGGCGATGCTCTCGGCGGGAAACGCGACCACCCCGTACAGCATGGCGACGGCGACGGCGACACCGGCGGCGAGAGGAGGGAGCAGAAGCCACGGCGACCGCCGCGCGGCGCGCGAGTCCCCGTGGAAACCGGCCCACAGGGCCGACACGGTGACCAGGGTGCCCAGCAGGTCGGCGAGCGCGAGCCCGGGGATGCCGTTCAGGGACATCCGGACCAGGGCCGGCAGTCCCGCCGCGAGCGCGACGAGCGCCAGTGCCCTGGCGGCGCGCGGACGTCCGAGGAGGAGCGCCGCGAGCGGGGCGAACCACAGGGGACCCGCGAGGGCCTCCAGGATGTTCGCGAGCCGTTCTGGCGACCCCGCGGGCCCCGCCGCCTGGGCGAGCAGAGGGTCGACGGTGCCGATCATCCCGTACGTGCGCAGGGCGACCGTGGCGGTCAGGGCGCCGAGGAACGCCTGGAGGCCCAGCCCCAGCAGGGCCACCAGGCGGACCGTCTCGCCCCACGCGAGGAACCTGGGCTCCGCGCCCCCCGCTCCCCCGAGGCGGACCCGGACCGCGAGCACGGCCACGCTGGCGATCTCCGACCAGCGTGGCCGGGGCCCGTCGGCGTCGGAGACGCCGGGCGAGCCCTCCAGGAACGCGGAGACCATCTCCTCCTCGCGCTCGGCGCGGTAGGAGGCGGGCAGCAGGCGCAGCCAGCGGCGGTAGCGCGTTTCCAGCAGGCTCATCGGCACATCGTCACCCTCGCCCTCCCTCACGCGGGCGTCCTCGCTCTCTCTCACGCGGGGCCTCCGGCGGTGGAGGGGCGGCCGAGCCGGGCGTGGAGGCGGTCGACGGCGGTCCTCGCGTTCTCCGCGAGCCGGAGGGCCTCGGCCTCCAGCGTCCGTGAACCGGAGTCGGTGATCCTGTAGTAACGGCGCAGCCGTCCCTGCTGGACCTCCTCGCGGTCGAGAGCCACCAGTCCGTCGCCCGCCAGCCGGTCGAGCACGCCGTAGAGCGTGCCGACCTTGAGCCGGACCCGCCCGCCGGACAGTCGCTCGACCTCCCGCACGATGCCGTAGCCGTGACACGGCTCGCCGACCAGCGCGGTGAGGATGAGAAACGCCGGCTCCGTCATCGCTTTCGAAGTCATGCCTGACAACATATATCGGGAAGCAGGATATATCGAGCGGAGGAGGCCGCGGGATGGCGAGAGGTCAGGCGCGAAGGGTGGGCGCCGGGACCGGGGTGGGGTCGGGCGGGGGGCCGAGGGACGCGGTGGCGGTCCAGGCGGCGGCATACATGATCACCCGAGCCGAGAGGTTGAGCCAGACCAGCAGGCCGACGACCACGGCGAACACCCCGTAGACGGGATTGTTCAGGGTGCTGGAAAGGATCAGTGCGGCGAGTTGCTTGAGCAGGGCGAACCCGAGCGCGCCGAGCAGCGCGCCGCGCAGCAGCACCCGCGACGGCTGCCTGGAGCGGCCCAGCCAGCGCAGGATGATCAGGAAGACGATGACGTCGGTGAGCACGCTCACCGCCAGCCCGGCCAGCCGGATCGTGACGGTCGCCACCGCCGATCCCTCCAGGCCGAACCACTCGGCCACGACCCCGCTGGCCTGGGTGGCGAACCCCCCGACCAGCACCGACACCACCAGCGTGGTGCCGACGAGCAGGAGCGCCGCCAGATCCCTCAGCTTGGCCAGGACGAAGTTGAGCGGCGCCTCGGTCGTCATGAAGATCTCGCGCAGCGCGCCGCGCAGGGCGTCGATCGCGCCGAGTCCGGCGTAGAGGAGCCCGAGCAGGCCGATGATCCCGGCGCTGGTCCGGGACTCGGCGATCTGCTGGATCGGCAGTTTGTCGGCGAGACCCGGCAGATACTGGTCGATCGCCGTCCGCAGGGTCACGATCGCGTCGGGCCTGACGGAGAGGAAGTAACCGAAGACCGCGAAGGCGAGCGCGATGATCGGGAAGAACGACAGGAAGGCGAAGTAACTGATCGCTCCCGCGAGCCGGTCGCCGGACTGGATCTGGTAGCGCTGGAAGGTCCTGAACAGATGATCCAGCCAGTGCCACCTGATCCGGGCCGCACCGAGCACCCTACCGAACCGCTCGCGGGCCGATTGGATGCGTTCCAGCACGCTTGTCACGTGCGCTCCCTACCCAATCACCGCCGTCCCGATCGTGGACGGCGGCGAAAAGCAGCCGTGCGTACGCGGGAGATCACACGACGGACGGGAAGATCACGAAGTGGGCAGGAAGCCCACCCGGTCACGCACCTTGGCCATGGTCTCCGCGGCCACCGCGCGGGCCCTGGTGGCCCCGACGGCGAGCATCCGGTCGAGCTCCGCCTCGTTGGCGAGCAGCTTCTCGGTGCGCTCGCGGATCGGGGTGAAGGTGTCGATCACGACCTCGGCCACGTCCTTCTTGAACGCGCCGTACCCCTGCCCGGCGTAGCGGGCCTCCAGCTCGGGGATCGGGACGCCGCTCAGCGCGGACTGGATGCGCAGCAGGTTGGTGACGCCGGGCTTGTTCTCGTCGTCGGCGAGGACCTCGGAGCCGGTGTCGGTGACCGCACGCATGATCTTCTTGCGGAGCGGCCCCGGCTGCTCCAGCAGGTCCAGGATCCCGGTGGGCGAGGAGGAGGACTTCGACATCTTCGCCGTGGGCTCCTGGAGGTCGGTGATCTTCTCGACCCCCTTGACGATGTGCGGGTCGGGCAGCGTGAAGGTCTCGCCGAAGCGGTGGTTGAAGCGTTGCGCGAGGTCGCGGGTGAGCTCCAGGTGCTGCTTCTGGTCGGCGCCGACCGGCACCCGGTTGGCCTGGTAGAGCAGGATGTCGGCCGCCTGCAGGATCGGGTAGGTGAACAGCCCGACACTGGCCGAGCTCTCACCGGCCCTCGCCGCCTTGTCCTTGAACTGGGTCATCCGCCCGGCCTCGCCCATCCCGGTGAGGCAGATCAGCACCCAGGCCAGCTCGGAGTGCTCACGGACGTGGCTCTGCACGAAGACCGTGGAGCGCTCGGGGTCGAGACCCGCGGCGAAGAGCTGGGCCGCGGCGACCCTGGAGCGCCTGCGCAGCACCTCCGGCTGGTAGTCCACGGTGATCGCGTGCAGGTCGACGACACAGTAGAAGGCGTCGTACCCCTCCTGCATGGCGACGTACTGCCTGATGGCACCGAGGTAGTTTCCCAGGTGGAAGGAGTCTGCGGTCGGCTGGATTCCCGACAGGACACGAGGACTGGCCATAGCAGCCAATTCTGTCAGCTGTCGGGAGTGCTTGGCCCGCCGATCACGGCCTCCCGCCCCCCGCCACGTGGCTCGGCCGCCGAGGGCGGGCGCCGATCCGCCCCTCTTCCGCTCCCGCGAGGCTCAGCCCTCGGAGGCGGGGGGCGCCTCCTGGCGCGGCGCGCTCCGCTTGATCCTGACCCGGGAGACCCTGCGACCGTCCATGTCGGTGACCGTGAGGTCGAACCCCGGGATCTCCACCCGGTCCCCCAGCGCGGGAAGGTGCCCGAGGGCTCCCATGACGAACCCGCCGAGGGTCTCGTACGGACCGTCGGGCAGGCGGATCCCGGTCTGGTCCGCCACCTCGTCGAGGTTGGCCAGACCGTCGAGCTCGACCTCTCCCGCGGGCAGCGCGACGTGCTCGTCCGCCACGTCGTGCTCGTCGCGGATGTCGCCGATCAGCTCCTCGACGAGGTCCTCCAGGGTGACGATGCCCGCCGTGCCGCCGTACTCGTCGATCACGATCGCCAGGTGGTGCCCCTCCTTGCGCATCTCCGACAGCGTCGCCATCAGCCGCTTGCTGGTGGGGACCAGTTTGACCGGGCGGATCGGCACCAGCTCGCCGATCGGCTCGATGGACCCGGTCAGCACCGGGTCGAGCAGGTCGCGGATGTGGACGAAGCCCACGATGTCATCGTAGGAGTCGCGGTAGACGGGGAAGCGGGAGTGCGGCATGGCCGCGGCCAGGACCGCCGCCTCGGCCAGCCGCGTGTCGACGGACATGAACTCCACCTCGGTGCGCGGCAGCATCACCTCGCGCAGTTGCCGCTTGCCCGCCGCGAAGACCTCCCCGATCAGGTGGCGCTCGTCGGCGGTGAGTTCGTGGTGACCCACCACCATGTCGCGCAACTCCTCGGTGGAGATCTTCTCGCGGTCGGCCCGGGGGTCGCCGCCGAGCAGCTTGACGACCCCGTCGGTGGACTTGGACAGCGCCCAGATGACCGGTCGCGACAGCAGGGCCATCCGGTCGAGGAACGGCGCGACCAGCAGGGAGATCCCCTCGGCGCGCTGCCTGGCGATCCGCTTGGGAACCAGCTCTCCGAGGACGAGCGAGGCGTACGAGATCGCCAGCGTCACCAGCACCAGGGAGAGCGGGGCCGCCACGGCGTCCGGCACCCCCCGGCCGGTCACCACGGGGACGAGGTCCTGGGCGAGGGTGTCGGCACCGAAGGCGGCCGAGAGCATGGTCGCCACGGTGACACCGATCTGCACGGCGGACAGGAAGCGGTTGGGGTCGCGAGCGAGCTTCGCCGCCCTCGCCCCCCTGCGCCCCTGGGTGCCGAGCCGCCTGACCTGGCTTTCCCTGAGGGAGACCATGGCCATCTCCGCCGCGGCGAAGAATCCCCCGATCAGCACGAAGAGCATGACCAAGGTGATGTTCGCCAGGACGCTGTTCACGAGATCGTCTCCGTCATGGCGGTCGCCCGTTCCGGCGGTGGTCGATATTTGATGTGCCAGCATATGCTGGCAATAGACTGACAAAAATAAACAAGTACAAACATCATCAAACAGGAGGCCCCGTGAAGCTGCTCGTCACCGGAGGCGCCGGATACATCGGCGGCGTCGTGGCGGCGCGACTCGTCGAGGCGGGCCACGAGGTCACCGTGCTGGACGACCTCTCCACCGGCCACGCCGACGCGGTGCCACCGGGCGCCCGCTTCGTCGAGGGGTCGATCACCGAGGCCGCCGGCCTGCTGACCGGTATGGACGGCGTGCTCCACTTCGCGGCGAAATCCCTCGTCGGCGAGTCGGTGGAACGGCCGGACCTCTACTGGACGCACAACCTCGGAGGCACCCTCGCCCTGCTCGACGCCATGCGGAGCGCGGGAGTGGGACGGATCGTCTTCTCCTCCACCGCCGCGACGTACGGCGAGCCGGAGCGCTCCCCGATCGAGGAGACCGACCCCACCCGGCCGACCAACCCCTACGGCGCGTCCAAGCTCGCGGTCGACACCGCGCTGAGCGCGTTCGCCGGGCTGTACGGCCTGGCCGCGGTGAGCCTGCGCTACTTCAACGTGGGCGGCGCCTACACCGCCGCGGACGGCACCGTCTACCGCGAACGTCACACTGTGGAGACCCACCTGATCCCTAACGTCCTCGCCGTCGCACTCGGTGGTCGCGAGCCGGTCAGCGTGTTCGGCACGGATTACCCCACTCCCGACGGCACATGCGTGCGCGACTACATCCACGTGGCCGACCTCGCCGGAGCCCACCTGCTCGCACTGGACGCCTGCTCGGCGGGCGAACACAAGATCTACAACCTGGGCAGCGGGACGGGCTTCTCGGTGCGGGAGGTGTTGTCGGTCTGCCGCGAGGTCACCGGCCACGAGATCCCCGCGGTCGTGCGCGAGCGCCGCGCCGGTGACCCGGCCGTGCTCGTCGCCTCGTCCGACAAGATCCAGCGCGAGCTCGGCTGGAAGCCCGAGCACCCGTCGATCCGCGACGTCGTCGCCGACGCCTGGGCCGCCCTGCGCGCCTGACACCGCGCCGCCGTCTCCGAAGACGCGGGGCCGGACGATCACACCTACCTCAGGCTGAAACGGGCCGTGTTGTTGGCCGGGCGGCGATCGCCCAGCCGGAGGGAGTAGACGGTCGCCTCGGCCCGGGGCGCGTGCGCGCGGGCCACGAAGGCGAGCGTGAAGCTCACCCGCCTGCCCGCGCCGACCGTACGGAGCCTGCACCCGACATAGGCGGGGTGGGACTCGCAGCGCGCGCCCCTCACCGACATGAGACGCGCCCCGCCGGTGTCGAAGAGGACCCCGGCGTCGTGGACGCGCCGCGGTCCCCGGTTGCGCACCACCGCGGCCACGGTCACCAGACGGCCCATACGCGTCGTACGAGCCACGCGCGACAGCCGGACCGCCAGATCCGTCCCCTCGTCCACCTCGGTCAGCGTCTCGGAGAGGTTGTCCGTCTCGTCGTCGTCCACGACCTCGGAGGAGAGCGTCGCGCTCGCCCTCAGCGGCCCCCTCGCGCCGGACCTCACCAGCCCGATGATCGTCACCCCACCGGCCTGACCCGCCATGACGTCCTTCGCCGAGGGGCAGAGCACCTCCCCTGCCACCGCGACGGGGAAACACTCGGCGACGTTCACGCCGATCGCCGCCACCTCTTCCGGCAGCCGGACGGTGAGCAGCGGAAGCACCGCGTCTCCCGGCCCGTCGTTGCGCACCTCGGCCCGGTAGGTGAGCGGCTGCCCCGGCTGCGCGCGCTTCGGGGAGACCGTGAGCCGCACCGACAGGTCGGCGGCTCCCCAGGTGTCGTCCCCGGGCGAGGCGAACGCTCCCCGGGGGGTCGCGACGAGCGCGAGACACATCACCCCGGCGACGACCCTCACCGCGGCGTACTCCCTGAACACCGATCCCCCGGCCACAAGTGATCATTGAACGCCGGGTCACACCGCTCCGCGATGATCGACACGCCGCGTTCTCCCTTCACCGCCCACGAGGCGAAGGACGGGGGAGCCTCGGGGAGCAAGGGCACGGAACGTGAGCGGGGCCCCGGCACGCCGGGGCCCCGCTCACGTGGCGGCTCGGATCGGAGATCGCGCGACGAGCTCGGATCGGACTCGTACGGCGCTCAGATCGAAGACCGCGTGGCCGCTCAGACCAGGCCGAGCTCACGCACCGCGGAACGCTCCTCCTCCAGCTCGCGCACCGTGGCGTCGATGCGCTCGCGGGAGAAGTCGTCGATCTCCAGGCCCTGGATGATCTCCCACTTTCCGTCACGCGAGGTGACGGGGAAGGACGAGATGAGCCCCTCGGGGACGCCGTAGGAGCCGTCGGAGGGAATCGCCGCCGAGGTCCAGGCGGTGCCGTTGACCCAGTCGAAGACGTGGTCGATCGCCGCGTTGGCGGCGGAGGCGGCCGAGGACGCGCCCCGGGCCTCGATGATCGCGGCGCCGCGCTTGGCGACGGTGGGGATGAAGGTGTCACGCAGCCAGGCGTCGTCGACCAGCTCGGCGGCGATCTTGCCGCCGACCTCGGTGTGGAAGAGGTCGGGGTACTGAGTGGCGGAGTGGTTGCCCCAGATGGTCATCTTCTTGATCTCGGAGACCGGGACCTGGAGCTTGGCGGCGAGCTGGGAGAGCGCGCGGTTGTGGTCGAGACGCGTCATCGCGGTGAAACGCTCGGCCGGGACGTCCGGGGCGTGCTGCTGGGCGATGAGCGCGTTGGTGTTGGCCGGGTTGCCGACCACCAGCACGCGGATGTCGTCCGCCGCGTTGTCGTTGATCGCCTTGCCCTGCGGGCCGAAGATGCCGCCGTTGGCCTGGAGGAGGTCACCGCGCTCCATGCCCTTGCTGCGGGGACGGGCCCCGACCAGCAGCGCGACGTTGGCGCCGCTGAACGCCACGTTCGGGTCGTCGGTGACCTCGATGCCGCTCAGCAGCGGGAACGCGCAGTCGTCGAGCTCCATCGCGGTGCCCTCCGCGGCCTTCACGGCCTGCGGGATCTCCAGGAGGCTCAGCGCGACCGGGACGTCCGCGCCCAGCAACTGGCCCGAGGCGATGCGGAAAAGCAGCGCGTAGCCGATCTGACCGGCGGCGCCGGTGACGGTGACCTTTACGGGAGTCTGGGCCATGACCTTCCCCCACTCGAAGGATGAATTGTGACGCTCGGATGCTACCCGTCCACGCTGGAAGACCATCCGGCGAGTGCCTTGATCGGCCTCCCTGCCGGCGGGACCGGCACGGCGAGCACTCCGCCGAGCGTGGGTGACGGCACATCCGAACGCCCCCGCCGATGGACGCCGGTGGACGCCGGTCAGACTAGGAGCAGGGCTCCATGGCGGGGAGGGCGTTCTCCCGTTCGGGGAACTCGACCCTGGAGAAGTGCTTGTCGAGCAGCTTACGGACCGTGCCGCTCCGGTGGAGGTCGGCGATCGCCCCTTTCACGGCCTCGCAGGTGCGCACGTCGCCCCTCTTGAGCGCCACCGCGTAACGCTCGTCGGTGAGCTTCAGGCCGAGCAGCTTGTAGCGGACGCTCTCCCGGTTGCCGAAACCGGCGAGCAGCAGATCGTCACCGGGGATCGCGTCGACCTCGCCGGCCCGCAGCTTGTTGACGCAGTCGGAGTAGGTCTCCGCGGGAACCAGCGTGAGCCGCTCCACCGCACCCTGCAGGACCGACACGGCCGCGCTGAAGGCAGGCTCGCACATCCGGCTGCCCTCCAGACCCTTCACGGTCACGATCGGCGAGCCGTCCTTGACGAGGGCGTCGACGTGGGCGAGGTAGTACGGCCCCGCGAAGGTGACGTCGTCGGTGTCGTTGATCGCGTACGTGGCCAGGATCAGGTCGACGTCGCCGTTCGCCAGCAGTTTCGGCCGGTCGGGACGGGCGGTTCCCTGGAAGGTGACGCCGCTCTCCGGCACCCCCAGCGCCTTGGCGATCTCAAGGGCGAGGTCGACCTCGAAGCCGCTCCACCTGCCCTCGTTCCTCAGCGCGACACCGGGCAGGGAGTCGCGCAGGCCGATGACGAGCTTGCCCGTCCTGGCGGCCTTGTCCGCCACGGAGGTGAACGCCGCCGGGGCGGGTTCCTCCGTCCCCCCCTTCTCGACGGACCCCGGCCACCACTGGAAGGCGGCGACAGCCCCCGCGGTCAGCAGCAGCACGGCCACCGCGGCGGCGATCCAGTGCCTCCCGCGCGGGCGGCGCGGCGTCTCCGGAGTCCCCACGCGGGTCGTGGTCGCCTGCCAGCTGGGCGGCGGCACCTCCCCGTCGTGCCGCGCGTACCCCCCGCCGTCGCCGTACCCGGGAGAGGAGGAGTGGTCCCGGTGGTCGGGAAAGGTCGGATGGTCGTGACGGCCCGGGGAGCGGTGCTCCTGCGGGCGGCGGTCCGGGGGGTACGGCTCGGGAGCGCGGTGGTCGGGGAAGGACGGGTGCTCCGAGAGTGTGGGGGCGTGTGGGGGCCTGCCGCGGTCCGCGGGTGCGCGGCCCCCGCCCTGGCCGGGCCCGGTCTGGCTCCCCTGCCCGGAGTGGGTCTCCCCGCCCTGATCGCCGTGGCCGGGGTGGAGGCGCTGGTCGTGGCCGGGATCTCGGGCCTGGAACCCCGTGGACGGGAGAGGCGGGTCACTCGGGAGACCGCCTGTCCTGGGGTTCGGAGTCCGCATGGGACTGGTGGCGTCGTCGTCGCGGCCCTGACCACCGTCGCGGGCGTACCCCCGCTCACGGCCCCGGTCATCGGGACGGCCCCGGTCGCGAGAACGGCCCTGGTCATCAGGGCGGTCCTGGTCGCGGTTTCGGTCACGGTCCCGGGTGCGGGGCCGAGGGGCGTCGCGGGAGGACTTGGGGACGGCGACCTCGGCGCCCTGGGTGAGGATCGCGGGCGAGGCGTTCGTCGTCTCGGGATGGCCGAGCAGCCGGAGCAGGAGCTGGTCGGCCGAGGGTCGCGTGGCGGGTGACTTGGCCAGCGCCGAACCCACCACGCCGCGCAGCGGTTCCGGCATCATGCCGAGGTCGACCTCGTGGTTGAGGATGCGGTTGAGCACCACGGCGATCGAGCCGCCCTCGAAGACGGTCTCGCCGGTCGCGGCGAACGCGATGGTCGCCCCCCAGGCGAAGACGTCGGTGTGCGGTCCGACGTCGGCCCCGGAGATCTGCTCGGGCGCCATGTAGGCGGGGGTGCCGATGGCCCGGCTGGTGATCGTGCCGCTGGAGTCGATGATGCGGGCGATGCCGAAGTCGACGACCCTCGGGCCGTCGGCGGCGATGAGCACGTTGTCCGGCTTGAAGTCGCGGTGCACGATCGCGGCGTGGTGGATCGCGGTGAGCGCGGTGGCCGTACCGATCGCGAGCCGCTGCAGCGTGGCGCCCCTGAGGGGGCCGTCGGCCTCCACGACCTCGCGCAGCGACCTGCCCTCGATGTACTCGCTCGCGATGTAGGGGGTGTCGCCTTCGAGGTCGGCGTCCAGCACGCCCGCCGTGCAGAACGAGGCGACCCGCTGGGCCGCCCTCGCCTCCCTGGCGAACCGGGATCTGGCGACGGTGTCGCCGGAGAACTTCACGTGCAGCAACTTGATCGCCGCCCGCTCCCCCGCGGCGTTGATCCCGAGGTAGACGACGCCCTGCCCGCCCTCGCCGATCCGCCCGACGACGCGGTACGGCCCGAGCCGGCGCGGCTCTCCCGCTTCCAGTGGCGCGATATCCGGCATCATCGCCCCCACGGTCTCGTAATCTTCGACGTGGCAAACTTTACGGCGCCATGACCCGCTCCCTCCCGCTGTTACCCCGACGTGACCTCATATTCCTTCCGCCGACGACCGGTCTTCCGCCTGGGTCACGTCCAGAGACGACGGGCATCCCACCCACCAAATTTCCGACATTAACCCCAATCTGGCGCTCCAGCCGCTTAGATCGCTACCGTTGTACGTCCCTCAGGCAAGCCGGAGCAAAAACTTCCATGCGCCGATATATCGGTTATCGCGAGTTCGTACAGCGCGATCAGCGTTCCCTCGTCGGCACCGCCCTTCTCCTCACCGGCAGCCACGAGCAGGCCATCCGCCTCACCCTGCGTTCCTTCCACACCGTCGCCCTCACCTGGCCGCCGCCGCTGTGGGAGAACCCCACCACGCACGCCCAGATCGCGCTCTACCGCCGCTTCCTCCAGCGGCCGAGCGCCGCGGGGCCGACGGCGCTGGTACGGATCCCACCCCGGCAGCGGCTTCTCGTCGTCGCCTGCCTGCACGACGGCAGGTCCCGCGCGGAGATGGCCTCCCTTCTCGGGCTGCCGGAGAAGACCGTGGAGGCGGAGATCGCCGAGGCGGTCGACACCCTCACCAAGGGCAGCGAGAGCCGTCTGATCACCAGGATGGCCAACGCCGCGGGCGACGCCTCCGTCCCCGACCTCACCGTCCGGTCCATGCGCACGCTCAGGCGGCGTCGCGCCAGGGGGATCCTGCTCACCGTGGCCGCCGCGCTCGTCCCGATCGGACTGGTCGCCGCCTTCATCGTGTTCCGGCAGGGCGAGGTGTGGAACTCGGCGCTGGGCGAGCGCAACCAGGCCGCGGCGCAGGCGCGAGAGCCCGTACGGGCGGTCTCCGGCCCCGACTCCGGCGAACCGGAACAGCCCGGCCCCGAGCCCGGCGGTCAGGAACAGGCCGGCCGGGAACCCGGCGGCACCCTGGCGCCGTGGCAGGCGCCGCGGACCTCCTCGGTGATCCGCTACGCGGTCCCCGTGCCGTGTCCCGGCGGGAGCGCCGCGCCCCCGGCGCGGGCCGGAGACGTCACCTGCGCGGGCTGGAGGCTGACACTGGCCCCCGGCGGCCCCGAGAGCCCTCCTCCGGGCCTCGACGCCTGCGAGGGCCGCGAACCCTGTGAGTGGACGCTGAGCGTCCCCGACGCCGCCCAGCGCCTCGCACACGGGGATGAGGGGGAGCGCCCCCTGCTCGTCCCCGCCGTCAGCCGCGACGGGCGCCGCGTCGCCTACCTCAGCGCGGCGGAGCGCCGCTACGTCGCCCATGACCTCGGCAGTGGCGTGAGGCGCCATCTGTCGCCGGTCCTCCTGCCCGCCGACACCGAGAACGGCACCGCGGTGAGCGTCTCCCCCAACGGCCGCCACTTCACCGTCACCCTCGGCGAGCGGCGTCTGCGCACCGACTTCACGACCGGCGCCCTGACGTCCGTGCCCGCGGAACGGACGTCTCCGGCGGAGAAGATCTCCTCCTGGCTCCAGCGGCGGTACGGGACCTGGTCGGACTCCCCCAGCGGGAGACACTCCGCCGCGATCGCCGCCGGAAACGGCGAGAAGCCTCCCAGGCTCCACATCGTCGACGCCACATCACGAGACGTCTTCAAACGGCTCCCGCTCCCCGAGGTGAGGCGGCCCGCCGAGGCCGAGGTCGTGAGCTGGCTGAACAACCGCGAGGTGGTCGTGAGGATGAGCGCCGCGGCCGGGGGCGACCTCCTCGGCTTCTTCCGCGTGAACGCCGTCAGCGGGCGGGCGCACCGGGTGCCCGGCCTGCCTGGCGACACCCCGCTCGTCCTGGGGGCCGCGACGGCACCGTGACCGGTGTCCCGCCGCCGGGCCGTGACCTCACCGGCCGCCTGGGTCCCCGTACCTGAGGACACCGGGGGCACCGGGCGGCACCGGGCGGCACCGGGCGGCCTCGTCGGGGAAGCCCGCCCTCGGCCGGGGAAGGCGGGAGGCGAAAAGGCCCGCGTCCGGCGTGAGAAACGGGAAAAGGGCCGCCGTGGGGCGACCCTTTTCCGCGGGTTCCGCGGGCGACGGCGCCGGCCGGGTGAGAGCCGGTGCCGCCGGATACCGGCGGGTGCCGGTCAGCCCACCTTCTTCTTCAGGTTCTCGTCCAGGGCCGCCAGGAAGTCCTGGGTGGTGAGCCACTTGGCGTCGCCACCGACCAGCAGGGCGAGGTCCTTGGTCATCTGGCCGCCCTCGACGGTCTCGACACAGACCTGCTCAAGCTTCTCCGCGAAGTCGATCAGCGCGGGGTTGTTGTCGAGCTTGCCGCGGTGCTGCAGGCCCCGGGTCCACGCGAAGATCGAGGCGATCGGGTTCGTGGAGGTGGGGTTGCCCTTCTGGTGCTCGCGGTAGTGGCGGGTCACCGTGCCGTGGGCGGCCTCCGCCTCGACGGTGCGGCCGTCGGGGGTGAGCAGGACGGAGGTCATCAGGCCGAGCGAGCCGAAGCCCTGCGCGACGGTGTCGGACTGGACGTCGCCGTCGTAGTTCTTGGCGGCCCAGACGTATCCGCCCTCCCACTTGAGCGCCGCGGCGACCATGTCGTCGATGAGGCGGTGCTCGTAGGTGATGCCTGCGGCGTCGAAGTCGGCCTTGAACTCGGCCTCGAAGACCTCGGCGAAGATGTCCTTGAAACGGCCGTCGTAGGCCTTCATGATCGTGTTCTTCGTGGAGAGGTAGACCGGGTAGCCGCGCGACAGGCCGTACCGCATGGAGGAGCGGGCGAAGTCGCGGATCGAGTCGTCCAGGTTGTACATCGCCATCGCGATGCCGGGGCCGGGGAAGTCGTAGACGTCGAGCTCGATCGGCTCCGAGCCGTCCTTGGGGGTGTAGGTGAGGGTGAGGGAGCCTTCACCGGGGATCTTCAGGTCGGTGGCGCGGTACTGGTCGCCGAAGGCGTGACGGCCGATGATGATCGGCTTGGTCCAGCCGGGGACGAGCCTCGGCACGTTGGACATGATGATCGGCTCGCGGAAGATGACACCGCCGAGGATGTTACGGATGGTCCCGTTCGGGGACTTCCACATCTTCTTGAGGCCGAACTCCTCCACCCGAGCCTCGTCAGGGGTGATCGTGGCGCACTTGACGCCGACACCGTACTTCTTGATCGCGTTCGCGGCGTCGATCGTCACCTGGTCGTCGGTGGCGTCGCGGTGCTCGATCCCGAGGTCGTAGTACTTCAGGTCGACGTCGAGGTAGGGAAGGATCAGCTGGTCCTTGATGAACTGCCAGATGATCCGGGTCATCTCGTCGCCGTCAAGCTCGACGACGGGACCCTCTACCTTGATCTTGGGCATGCGCGTGGTTCCCCTTCTGAACTAATTTGGCCAGACAGTCCTTTTTGAGGCTCGCTGGCCGTTGAGGCTATCGGACCGGGCCGATCGCCTGGCGACGCACCCGTTCCTCCGGCCTATCGCATCGGCATGAGCGCCGGGTATTCGAGGATCAGTCCACCCACCATGAGCGCGATTCCGAGACCCGCGAGAGTGAGGACGTCGGTCGCCTTCCTGCGCACGGCGAGCCGCCCGCCTCCGGCCAGCCTGGCCAGCGCCCCCAGCGTCATGACGGCACCGAGAGCGAAACCGCCCCACTCGGGCATGTCAAGCAGCACCGCGAAGAGCATGGCGGCGACCGCGCCGGCCACCACCAGCGGGTAGGCGCCCCAGCGCTCCTCGTTCGTGCTCGCGTTCGCGTTCGCCGCTCGCGCGTTCACCGGCCCATCACGTGCTCTCGCCTCCGGCTCATCGATTTCGACCCGTCCGATCCCGGTTCTTCTGATTCAGGGGTACATGATCCCGGTTCGCATGATCCCAGTTATCTGATTCCAGGTCATACGATCCTTGATCACCTGATCCCGGCTCATCGCTCGGTGATCGGCTTCCACTTCTGGTCACGCTCGCCGATGTACTCGCTGTCCGGACGGATCAACCGGTTGTCGGCGTGCTGCTCGATGACGTGCGCGGTCCATCCTGACATGCGGCTCACCGAGAAGACGGGAGTGAACAGGTCCGTCGGGATGCCCAGATAGTGGTAGACGGTCGCCGCGTAGAAGTCGACGTTCGGGTAGAGGCCCTTCGTCTCGAAGACGACCTCCTCCATCTCCTTGGACATCCGGTAGTACGTGTCGTCGCCGGACGCCTCGCCGAGCTCCCGCGACATCCTGCGCAGGTGCGTGGCTCGCGGGTCCTCGGTCTTGTAGACACGGTGCCCGAAGCCCATGATCTTCTCTCCCGCGGAGAGTTTGTCCCGTACGGCCTGGGCGACGGAACCCGCGTCGAGCGACTCCAGGGTGCGCATGACCTGCTCGTTGGCCCCGCCGTGCAGGGGGCCCTTGAGGGTGCCGATGGCCGCCACCACGGCCGAGTGCATGTCGGACAGGGTCGCGGCGCAGACGCGGGCGGCGAACGTGGAGGCGTTCATCGTGTGGTCGGCGTGCAGGACCAGGCAGGCGTCGAAGATCTCGACCTCGCGCTCACCGGGGGTGCGGCCGGTGATCTGGAGCAGGAAGTTCGCGGCCACGCTCAGCTCGGGGTCCGCGTCGGGAACGGTGGCCCCCGTCCTGGCCGCGTGGTAGCGGGCGACGAGGATCGGCTGCTGCGCGGTCAGCCTGGCGGCCTTGCGCAGGTTCGCCTCGGGGTCGTTGGTGTCCTTGTCGGGATCATCGCCCCCGGCGAGGGAGACCAGCGTGCGCAGCGCCTCCATGGGGGCCTGCTTCTCCGCGATCTCCGGGATGTTGGCCTCGACGAGCGCGCCGAGCGTGCGCCCTCGAACCAGCTCCTCACCGTAGGCCGACAGTTGCTCCTGGGTGGGGAGGGTGCCGTACTGGAGCAGGTGGGCGGTCTCTTCGAAGGTGGTACGGCCCGCCAGATCGTGGATGTCGTAGCCACGATAGAAGAGGCGACCGGCCTGACCGTCGATGTCACTGAGCGCTGTGGACGCGGCTACGACATCGGCGAGACCTTTGGTGGGTTTGTCCGCCATGAGTGTTTCCTCCGCTTATCTGTGCCCGAAGTCTACCTGTGAGCAGCGGAAACCCTCCCCGGAGGTGCAGGTCAATTTCACGCGGGATTCTCCTCCTGGCAAAGGCGATTCCCCATCACCTCGTCTGGGTAAGCCGGAGCTGTAGGAATAGTTACGGCGGGCTACCTGGGGAGGAACTGCCGTGGAGGGGCCGTTCATACGCATCGAGGACACAGGCGAGGTGGTCCCGTTGCGCCCCGAGATCACGACGATCGGGCGTGGCCGGGGAGTGGACATCCGGCTCACCGATCCGAGTGTTTCCCGGCTGCACGCGGAATTCGTCCGGCGCGGACCCTACCTGTACGTCGTTGACCTGGGCTTGTCCCGCAACGGCACTCGGGTCAACGGTCGGCCGATCGCCCGGAGGGTGCTTGACGACGGTGACGTGGTGTCCTTCGGTGCGGCACGAGGCAGGATCGGCGGAGTGCCACGCGAGGACTTCGCCCCGGAGATCGAGCTCCGCCGCGCCGCGGCACCGGAGCTGACCAGACGGGAGGTTGATGTCCTGACGTCGCTGTGCCGTCCGGCACTGTCGGACGAGGCGTTCGTCGCACCGGCCACGGCCAGGGAGATCGCCGACGACCTGGTGGTGACGGAGGCGGCTGTCAAGCAGCACCTCCTGCGCCTCTACCAGAAGTTCCGGATCCCCGAGGGGACCAACCGGCGCACCAGGCTGGCGAACGAGGTCGTCGCCCTGGGGCTGGTCAGGCCCACCCCCGTGGTGCCACCGCAACGCGCGGCCGGTGCTCCCGAGCCTCAGACGGCGTCGTCCACCACCGCGAACCGCAGGGCCTCGTGAGCGAGGCCCGGTAAGCAAGATCTCGTGACGAGCGAGCCGAATGTCTCGGGCCGGTCTGGACGAAACCGGTCCCGCCCGAGACATTCCGCGCCGCCCGTGCCGTCAGGCGTCGCCGGGCCCGCTCCGCGTCCCCGAGGGACGGCGGGCCCGAGGGACGGCGGGCCCGAGGGCGCGGGATCAGCCGCGCTCGGCCTCCCTCGCCTCCTTGCGCTCGATGATCCTCCGGGTGAAGGGGATCCACTCCATCGCCCGCCCGCTGAGGTAGGCCGTGCCGAGCGCGATGATGATCATCATCCAGGGACTGATCCAGACGTCATGCATGATCACAAAGGCGTACAGGGCGTAATCGAGCAGGGGCATGAGGAGGCTCCGCGACTGTGACGAAAGGGATGCTTCAGACTAACCGCAGGTCAAAGCTTTTTCACCCAGGTAGTCCTGTCTAATCCGCCACTTTCCTATCTCCTGTGCGCAGCCGCCACAGCCATCGTGACGGCCACGCAGGAGGAGTGGATCAGTGGAAGAAGTGGCGGGTGCCGGTGAAATAGAGGGTCACCCCGGCCGCCTCGGCCGCCGCGACGACCTCCTCGTCCCTGATCGAACCGCCCGGCTCCACGATCGCCTTCACACCCGCGTCGATGAGGATCTGCGGGCCGTCGGCGAAGGGGAAGAACGCGTCGGAGGCCGCGGCTGCCCCTGAAGCGCGCCCGCCCGCCCGGGAGACCGCGAGCCGCGCCGAGTCGACCCGGTTGACCTGACCCATGCCGACACCCACGCTCGCGCCGTCCGAGGCCAGCAGGATCGCGTTGGACTTCACCGAGCGGCACGCCCGCCAGGCGAAGGCGAGGTCGGCGAGCACCTCCGCGGAGGCGGCGGGCCCGGCCTTCAGCTCCCAGGCCGACGGGTCGTCACCGAGGGCGTCGACCCGGTCGGCGGTCTGCACCAGCAGGCCACCGTCGATCCGCCGGAACTCCGCCGAGTTGGACGGCCCCGCGGGGCAGGACAGCAGCCGGATGTTCTTCTTGGCGGTGAGCACCTCCAGCGCCTCCTCCGTGAAGGAGGGCGCCACCACGACCTCGGTGAACACCTCGGCGATCTGCCGGGCCGTCTCCCCGGTCACCTCCGCGTTGACCGCGATCACCCCGCCGTACGCCGAGACGGGATCGCAGGCGTGGGCCTTGCGGTGCGCCTCGGCGACGTCCGCGCCGACCGCGATGCCGCACGGGTTCTGATGCTTGATGATCGCCACGGCGGGCGCCTCGAAGTCCCACGCGGCCCGCCACGCGGCGTCGGCGTCGAGGTAGTTGTTGTAGGACATCTCCTTGCCGTGCAGCTGCTCGGCGTTGGCCAGGCCGTCCCTCTGCCCCGAGTACAGGGCGGCGCCCTGGTGCGGGTTCTCGCCGTAGCGCAGCGACGACCGCAGCTCCCAGGCCGCGCCCATGTAGCGCGGCCACGCGCCCTCCTCGGCGGCGTAGACGCTCGCGAACCAGGAGGCCACCGCGGTGTCGTAGGCGGCGGTGTGGGCGTACGCGGCGGCGGCCAGGCGGCGGCGCTCGGCGAGGGTGAAGCCTCCGTCCGCGATCGCGGCGAGCACGTCACCGTACGAGGCGGGGTCGACGACCACCGCGGCGGTGCCGTGGTTCTTGGCCCCGGCCCGGATCATCGCGGGGCCACCGATGTCGATCTGCTCCACGCACTCGGCGTCGGAGGCGCCGGAGGCCACGGTCTCCTCGAACGGGTAGAGGTTCACCACCACCAGCTCGAAAGGCTCGATCTCCAGCTCTTCGAGCTGCTTGGTGTGGGACGGGTTGCCGCTGTCGGCGAGCAGCCCGGCGTGCACGCGCGGGTGCAGCGTCTTGACCCGGCCGTCGAGGCACTCGGGGAAGCCGGTCAGCGACTCGACAGGAGTGACGGGAACGCCGAAGGAGGCGATCTTCGCGGCGGTACCCCCGGTGGAGACGATCTCCACACCCGCGGCGTCGAGCCCTCGGGCCAGTTCCTCCAGCCCGCTCTTGTCATACACCGCGATCAACGCGCGCCGGATGGCGATGCGGGTCACTTCGTGCTCCTCCTGGTTGGTTTCCGGGTTTCTCCGGGGCACCCGGCTCATCCGCCGGGTCGTCCGAATCGAACAATCCTGCCGGTGACGCTCCAGCCCTCGCGGGCCATCCGGCCGACGGTGTCGACGAGCAGGTGACGCTCGACGGTCTTGATGCGTTCGTGCAGGGCGGCCTCGTCGTCGCCGTCCAGCACGGGCACGGCCTCCTGGGCGATGATCGGCCCGGTGTCGACACCCGCGTCGGCGAGCATCACGGTGCAGCCGGTGACGCGCACGCCGTACGAGAGCGCGTCACGAACGCCGTGCGCGCCGGGGAAGGAGGGCAGCAGGGCGGGATGGGTGTTGAGGACCGGGAAGGCGTCCAGCGTCGGCGCGCCAAGGATCTTCATGAACCCCGCGCAGACCACGAGATCCGGCCGGTGCTCGGCGATCCGGGCGGCGAGCCTGCCGTCCCACTCCTCGCGGGTGGGGTGATCGGCCAGCTTCTCCACGAAGGTCGGCACCCCCGCGCGCCGCGCGCGGGCCAGCCCCTCGATGCCGTCGCGATCGGCGCCCACGGCCACGATCCTGGCACCATAGGTCTCGTCTGCCACAGCGTCCAGCAGGGCCTGTAGGTTGGTTCCAGAACCGGACACGAGAACCACAAGCCGAACGGCCTGGGATGACACCGACGCACTCCATTCGGACGGGGACTCACGCCGCTGCAAGGGTATCGGCCTGTCCGCACGAACAACGCAAGGAGGTCAGGTGACACTACCTGTCGAGGTCCGGCCAGCTGAGAGTGCCGGTCGCAGGGCGTTGTGGCTCGCGCTCACCGCGGCGGTGATGACACTACTCCTCCCCCTCGCGGGAATCGTCATGGCGATCTTCGCCCTCGCCACCTCGATCCGCGCGATCAGGACGCTCCGGTCCATCCCCAAGCCGGCGGGCATCGCCATGGTGGGCGTCGTGCTGTCGGCCACGGCGCTGCTGATCTCGATCGCGGTGACGTCGCTGCAGTTCTACTTCGGTGACGAGCTCGCCGCCTACACCGAGTGCGGCCGGGGCGCGGGCACCGTGGCGGCGCAGAACGAGTGCGTGGAGCAGCTCGAACGGGCGATGGAGAAGAAGCTGCCCTTCCTTGAGCCGGGCCAGGTGCGCTTCCCCTTCCCCCCCTGACCGGCTCGGCCCTCGGCCCTCCGGCTCAGCCCTCAGCCCTCGGGCTCCGACCGGCGCGAGGCCTCTCCCGGCATCGCTCCGGCCGGCGCGGGGGTTCAGTCGCGGTCCCAGGCGTAGGGGTCGACGTAGATGACGTGGCCGCCCTTGTCGTCGCTTTCGTCGACGATGTCGCGCCGGGGCGGGCGCGGCGGGTCGGGGCGGCGGGCCTTCTGTGAGCTCTCCGCGGCGGCCGAGGCGTGCTCGTCCTCCCAGTCGTCCCTGATGACCGGGATCGGCTGGGTGTCGCACTCCGTGGCGTCCAGCCAGTAGCCGGGGAGCTTCTGGAGCTCCTCCGGCTCGGCGAAGCCGACCTTCCCCGCCGCCGAGGCCGCCGCCTTGGCGATCTTGACACCCGCCTTGCGCACCGGCGCGGTGGCGGTGCCGACCTTGGCCGCCGCCTTGACGACGACCGTGTTGTGCCCGCGGAAGATCAGCCACCAGTTCGCCAGTCCCGCGGCGATCCCGGCCGCGACACCCACCTCCAGGGTCACCGAGACCATCACCTCCCAGCCCGAAGGGCCCAGCGCGGACAGCCGCGCGCCGCCGAGCGAGCCACCGGAGAGCGCGGCGAGCAGGCCCGCCGCCGTCCCGGTCGCGAGACCGCAGGCGAACCCCCACAGCGGCGCCCCCTCGTACGAGGGAGAGGGCGAGATCCGGACGACCAGGACACCCGCCACGGCCCCGGCGAGGAAAGGCACCGCGATCACGATCATCACCCAGGCCGGCGTCGGGCCCGCCTCGGGCAGCGCGCCCAGGATCGGCAGGCTCGGGACCGTGCCCAGCTGCACGCCCGTCGGCGCGACCAGCGTGCCGGCGCCGACCGCGAAACCCGGCCCCGCGATGTAGGCGAGGCCCCAGATGACGGCGTTGAGCAGATAGAGCCCCTGCACCAGCAGGAGCAGCACACCACCGACGAATCCCGGCGCCAGGACCCCGGAAAGCTCCTGTACCTGCCCGAAGTTGACCACAACGGCCCCGGCCACCATGACGGCACCCGCCACAAGCATGATCGCCAACGCGGCGGACGTCCCGGCCACGACCGAGCGCAGCCGCTCGGGCAGCAGACGCAGCATCGAACGCCAGGGCCCGATCGTCCTGGCGACGGCCACGGAGCCCGCGATGAAGGCCAGCACCAGATGGCTGACCAGCACGTCACCGAGGAAGGGCTGGGTGATCTCGTTCCTGGTGACCAGCGCGATCAGCCCGGCCAGCAGCGCGTACGGCGCCGCCAGCGAGATGCCCGCCTGTGCGATCAGGACCAGCTGCGCCCTGCGGCGGGCGTTGGACACCTCCTTCGGGGTGTTCTTGGGCAACCTGGCGGGCAGCCGGAGCCGCAGATCCGCGTCACGGGCCATCCACATCCCGGCGCGGTACAGCAGGAAGGCGGGCAGGAGCATCAGCCCGAGCGGGAGCAGGCCCACCGAGCCGCCCGGTATCGCGAAGCCCGCGTGGTGCGCGGCGAGCCACAGCTGCGACGCGGTGCGGAACACCGCGGGAAGGCCCGCGCCGAGCGCACCGCGGGGAGCGGCGATCCAGCCGACCAGGGTGAGCGTGGTGAGCACCGCCAGTCCCACGCCGAGGGTCCACGCGGCGGCGAGCATCCCGGAGACGGGAAGCGGCCGGCGGGCGTCGTCGTCGTCACCCGTGAGGCCGGGCAGGGGGATGCGGCTGAGGACGTTACGGGGAGCCGTCCGTAGCTGATCGAAGAGGGCCGTCACAGTAGTCGATGCTCTCAGGATCTTCGGTGTGGAAGGGACTCCCTCGCCCGCGTGTCGCGCACCGCGTCGCGGGAGCCCCCTGTGGTATCCCGGTGGCGCCGGTGCGGGAACCGCCTGTCCGCCCTCTCCCGGGGAGGGTCAGGACTGCCGGGTCTCCCGCGAAGGGGCGTGCGGCGTTCGTGCGGCCGGACGATCAGGCGATCACCGGCGCGGCCCCGGTGGGACCCCGCGGCGGCGCGATGACCTCACCGGGGCCGCCGCGGCAGGGCCGTACGGCGAAGGGCGCCCGGCGGGATGCCGGACGCCCTTCGATGGTCCTCGACGTGGTGGGACCGCCACGCGCTCCGATGCCTGACCCTCCACCGGACCGCGCGGCTCCGTGCCTCACGCTCACCCGGGGCCGTGGGCCCCGGGCTTGTGCGCTAGAGCGACTTGACGACCTCGCGCATCAGGCGGGCGGTCTCGCTCGGGGTCTTGCCGACGCGAACGCCGACCTTCTCCAGCGCGTCCTTCTTGGCCTGGGCGGTGCCCGCCGAGCCGGACACGATCGCGCCCGCGTGGCCCATGGTCTTGCCCTCGGGGGCGGTGAAGCCCGCCACGTAGGCGACGACCGGCTTGGTGACGTGCTGCTCGATGTAGGCGGCCGCGCGCTCCTCGGCGTCGCCGCCGATCTCACCGATCATCACGATCGCGTCGGTGCCGGGGTCGTCCTGGAACGCCTGCAGGGCGTCGATGTGCGTGGTGCCGATGACCGGGTCGCCACCGATGCCGACCGCGGTGGAGAACCCGATGTCGCGCAGCTCGTACATGAGCTGGTACGTCAGCGTGCCCGACTTCGAGACCAGGCCGATGCGGCCCGCGCTGGTGATGTCGGCCGGGATGATCCCCGCGTTCGAGGCGCCGGGCGAGGCGATGCCGGGGCAGTTGGGCCCGATGATCCGGGTCTTGCCCCCCTTGGCGACCGCGTACGCCCAGAACTCGGTGGTGTCGTGGATCGGGACACCCTCGGTGATGACCACGCAGAGCGGGATCTCGGCGTCGATCGCCTCCTTGACGGCGTCCTTGGTGAACGCCGGGGGCACGAAGACGACCGACACGTCGGCACCCGTCTCCTTGATCGCCTCCGCGACGGTGCCGAAGACGGGCAGGCCCTCGTGAACGGTGCCTGCCTTGCGGGCGTTGACACCACCGACGACGCGGGCGCCCGAGGCGAGCATCCGGCGGGTGTGCTTGGTGCCCTCACCGCCGGTCATGCCCTGGACGATGATCTTACTGTTCTCGTTCAGCCAGATGGCCATTACGCACCTACCGCGGCGAGTTCGGCGGCACGCTTGGCCGCATCGTCCATGGTGTCCACCAGTTCGACGCCGGGGAGCTTCGCGTCGGAGAGAATCTGACGCCCGAGTTCGGCGTTGTTGCCGTCCAGGCGGACGACCAGCGGGCGGCTCACGTTCTCGCCCCGGGCCTCCAGCAGCTGGAAGGCCGAGACGATGCCGTTGGCGACCGCGTCACAGGCGGTGATGCCGCCGAAGACGTTGACGAAGATCGACTTCACCGCCGGGTCGGAGATGATGATCTCCAGACCGGCCGCCATCACCTCGGCCGAGGCGCCGCCGCCGATGTCGAGGAAGTTGGCGGGCTTGGGCCCGCCGGGGAACGCCTCACCGGCGTAGGCGACGACGTCCAGGGTCGACATGACCAGACCGGCGCCGTTGCCGATGATGCCGACGGAACCGTCGAGCTTGACGTAGTTGAGGTCCTTGGCCTTGGCCGCGGCCTCCAGCGGGTCCTCGGCGGCCTTGTCCTCGAAGGCCTCGTGGTCCGGCTGGCGGAAGACCGCGTTGTCGTCGAGGGTGACCTTGCCGTCGAGGGCCTTCACCTGGCCGTCGACGGACAGGATCATCGGGTTGACCTCGACGAGGGAGGCGTCCTCGTCGACGAAGGCGCACCAGAGCTTCTCGATGAGCTCGGCGGAGCCGTCGAGCGCGACCTCCGGCAGCCCTCCGGCCTCGGCGATCTCACGGGCCTTGGCCCGGTCGACGCCGTCCAGGGGGGAGATCGGGATCTTCGCGACCTTCTCCGGGGTGCTGTGCGCGACCTCTTCGATGTCCATGCCGCCCGCGGCGGAGCAGATGGCGAGGAACGTACGGTTGGCGCGGTCGAGCAGGAAGGAGAGGTAATACTCCTCCGCGATCGCGCTGGCCTCCTCGATCAGGACCTTGTGGACCGTGTGGCCCTTGATGTCCATGCCGAGGATGTCGGCGGCCTTCCGCTCGGCGTCGGCGGCGTCGTCGGCGACCTTGACGCCACCGGCCTTGCCTCGACCACCGGTCTTGACTTGGGCCTTGACGACGACACGGCCGGTCAGCTGCTCGGCTGCCGCCCGTGCCTCCTCCACAGTGTGCGCGACAACGCCACGCGGCACCGGGATGCCGTACTCCGCGAAGAGCTCCTTCGCCTGATGTTCGAACAGGTCCACGAGGGTCCGTCCTTGCTTGTCCGGCTGGTGTACAGATGAGAGCGGGCCGACTCCATAATCCAAGGGGGAGCCCGACGGTTTTGCGCCAATGAAGCCTAGCCCGCCTGATGGCATGACCAGGTAACCGGGTGCCAGATCGTGCGCCTCGACCGCTGTGAGCACCGAAGCGACAGGCCCTGCCGCCGCTCCCGCAAGATCGTTTACCGGAGTGGCGAGAGACCCGTCGGAGGTCCGCAGGAGCGGCGAGGGGCCGACCCGAAGAGGGTGTCAGACGGGCGAGGGGATCGCGCTGCGCACCCAGTCGACGATCTCCTGGGTGGTGGCGCCCGGGGTGAAGACGCGGGCGACGCCCATCTCCCGGAGCGCGGGCATGTCGTCCTCGGGGATGATCCCGCCGCCGAACACGACGATGTCGCTCGCGTCGTTCTCCTTCAGCAGCTCCAGCACCTTCGCGAAGAGCGTCATGTGCGCGCCGGACAGGATGGACAGCCCGATCGCCGCGGCGTCCTCCTGGATCGCGGTGCGCACGATCTGCTCGGGTGTCTGGTGCAGGCCGGTGTAGACGACCTCCATCCCGGCGTCCCGCAGCGCCCGCGCCACGATCTTCACCCCCCTGTCGTGGCCGTCCAGCCCCGGCTTGGCGATGACGACGCGAATCCTTGACACGGCATCCATCCAGACCTCCTTGTCTGCGCTCCCCTCGCGACGTGGGAACTGTCGGAAGCGTAACCGGCCACGTCTCACCGAGGCCGGCGGGCCACCACAGCCGGCACATCTCGCCGGAGTCGGAGGGTCATCGCGAACCACGCTACAGCGGCGTCGATTTCATCGCTTTTCTCGTACGGTGCCACGGCCGTCTCCCCGAACGACCGCGTCCAGGTCGAACCGGCTGGAATGCACATCAAATCGGCTGAAATGCGCGGGAGGGCCGAAGGCTCGCCAAAGACTCACGAAAAAGAAAACCGACCGTCCGTGATCGAACGGAAGCGGATTCGTGTTCCGCGTCTAGTGGACGAGAGTCCTCAAAAGGTCGAGAAGGGGCCTTCTCGTCAAATATCTCTGCTTAATGCAAAACGATCACAAAATGCGCTACTGTTCGTGATCTTGTCTCGCAAGACTGCTTTCCCGCTCCATCGGAGTAGAGGGATCAATCAGGAGGATTTTCCTTTGAAGCGATACATTGCCGGTCTGGCGTGCGCCGCGACGGCCATGCTGGGCGTTCCGGCGCTGGCATCGACCGCGCATGCGCAGGCCGCCGACCCGATCAACGCGTTGAAGAAGCAGTTCAAAAGCGGCCTTGGCGTCGCGTACGTCGACACCACGAAGACACGGGCCTCATACGGCAGCGCGGTCATGGCTCAGCGAAAGGGGGTGTTCCAGTTCGGCGCCTCCGGAATCAACGCGTCCGACCAGACCACCAAACTGCGTCTCAAGGTGAGCGACGTCGCGGCGATTTCCGAGGACATGAGCGAGGAGGAGGCCAAAGCACTGACCGGGCTGGCCAATCCCGAGCGGGTGATCCGCGTCAAGAACACCTCCTACGTCTCCGGCGGCGTCCTCGGCCAATTCCTGCCCGACGACAAAACGTGGCTGAAAATGCCCGGTGTCCTGGGCTACACCGGCCGGCTGGGCCAGCTCGTCAACCCGGCCGAACCCGCGACGCTCAAGGCCCTGCTCGCACGCGCCGCGATCAAGCGTCCGACCGCCTACTCGGGAAAGATCACTTTCGGTGAGCTCTACCGGGTCTCACCGTGGTTCCGTGCGGGGGTCGTCATTGCCCCGACGGGCAAGCAGGCGAAGACCGTGGTGCGGTGGAAGCTGGTTCTCGGCTCCGACCTGCTCGCCAGGAAGCTGACCACCAGCTATTCCGCGGACGCCCTGGGCGCCGAGAAAGGGATGACCCTGTCGGTCGAGACCCGATACACCGGCTGGGGCTCCAAGGTCACGGTCAAGGCGCCGCCCGCCGACCAGATCGCCCAGCTCGACGACCTGGACGAGGGAGCCGAGGCCCCCACCCAACTGCTGGGTGGCGGCCGCTGACCGTCTTTCTTCGGCCGCGCGGGACCCATGACCTTCGGCGATTCTTGATCCAATGTTTCTGGACATAGGTAAGAATCTTCTTCCGCCCTTCGCGACGACGCGAGGACACATACGGGAGGACCCCCTCGATGAGGCGAATGATCGCCGCCCTGACCGGCGCCACCGTGGCAGCTCTGATCGCTCCCACGATGGTCGCCGTCGCCCCGGCGAACGCGAAGACCACCCCGGCCACCCCGGCCTCGGCGGCCGACCCGGTCTCGGCGTTGAAGCGCCACTTCAGGACCCACCGGGGCGTGAAACTCACCGAGAACACGAAAGTCATCGGTGAGGGCAAGAAGCACCGGGCGATCTTCACCCGGCGGAGCGGCGTGCTGGAGTTCGGCAGGACGGGTCTGGTCGCCTCGGACCTCACCACCAAGTTCGACCTGCCCTCCGGAGAGGGCGAGCTCAAGGGCATGTTCACCCCAACGCGGACGATCTCGCTGAAGGGCGTCTCCTACACCTCGGGCGGCATCTTCGCCGAGTCCATGCCCGAGGGCAAGAAGTGGCTCCGCACTCGCGGTGACACGGCCTACCTGGTCAGCGCGGTCCAGCAGATCATCAGCACCGTCGAGCCCACCACGCTGCGGGCGACGCTGGCCCGCACCACCGCCAAGCGTCCCGGAGGGACGTGGGACAAGACCCCGACCACGGTCCACTCGGGCACGATCACGCTGGCCGAGCTCTTCAATGCCTCCCCCGCGTTGCGCACGATGCTGGTCAAGAAGCCCACCGGCAGGTCCGCGACGCTCCCGGTGACCTGGAAGATCTACCTCGGCTCCGACCAGCTGGTCCGCCGGGTCGTGTCGTCGTACACGGAGTCCACCCGGGGCCTCAACAGCACCGAGCTGTCCTATGTCAACGACACCCGCTACACCGGCTGGGGCACCAAGGTCACGATCAAGGCGCCGCCCGCCGGCCAGGTGGTCGAGTTCGACCAGCTCCTCGGCGACACCTCCCCGCCGGAGGACCCCTTCGGCGAGATCTTCAAGGGCTGAACGCCCCAGGAGCGAAGCCCCGGAAGGCCCGGGGTCGTCGGATGTCCGGATCGCACGCGGCCCGCGGTGATCGGGACCTCCGACTCCCCGGGCCGTCCGCGCGTCAGAGCTTCTCCAGCGGCGCGTACGCCAGGAGCAGGGTCTTCTCTCCCCCGCCACCGAAGTCGATCTTGACCTTGGTCTTCTCCGCGACGCCGTCCACCGACACCACCGTGCCCAGACCGAACTGGTCGTGGGTGATCCGGTCACCGGGGGTCAGGTTGGGGATCTGCCTGCCGCCGGGCTTCCTCGCCGGGGCGGGGCGGGAGTCGCGGCGGGCGGCGGCGCTCCAGGCGCTCTTCTCCGGGTCGCTGCGCCAGTCGACCAGCTCGGACGGGATCTCGGCGACGAATCGGGACGCCGGGTTGAACGCGGGTGAACCCCAGGAACTGCGGACGGCCGCCCTGGAGATGTAGAGGCGCTGCTCGGCCCTGGTGATGCCGACATAGGCCAGGCGGCGCTCCTCCTCCAGCTCCTTGGGCTCACCGAGAGAGCGCATGTGCGGGAAGACCCCGTCTTCCATGCCGGTGAGGAACACCACGGGGAACTCCAGCCCCTTGGCGGTGTGCAGCGTCATCAACGTCACCACTCCCTGACCGCCGTCGGCCGCCGGAATCTGGTCGGCGTCGGCGACCAGGGAGACCTGCTCCAGGAACTCGACCAGCGTGCCCTCGGGGTTGGCCTCCTCGAACTCGGAGGCGACCGAGATCATCTCGTCCAGGTTCTCCAGGCGGCTCTCGTCCTGCGGGTCGTTGGAGGCGGTGAGCTCCAGGCGGTAACCGGTGCTCACCAGCACCTCCTGGGCCAGCTCCGAGGGTGTCATGTCGTCGGCCTTCACCATGAGCTCGTCCATCAGCGCGACGAACTCGCCGATGGCCTTGAGCGAGCGGGTGGCCATGCCCGGCGCCTCGTCCGCCCGGCGCAGCCCCTCCCAGTAGGGGATCCGCTCCCTGGTCGCGAACGCCTCGACCATCGCCTCGGCCCGCTCGCCGATGCCGCGCTTGGGCACGTTGAGGATGCGGCGCAGCGAGACCACATCGTTCGGGTTGGACAGGAAGCGCAGGTAGGCGAGCAGGTCGCGGACCTCCTTGCGCTCGTAGAAGCGCACCCCGCCCACCACCTTGTACGGCAGGCCGGTCCGGATGAAGATCTCCTCGAACACCCGGGAGGCGGCGTTGGTCCGGTAGAACACGGCGACCTGGCCGGGAACGACGTCCTCGTGGTCGGTGAGCCTGTCGACCTCCTGGGCGACGAACATGGCCTCGTCGTGCTCGTTGTCGGCGACATAGCCGATGATCTTCGCTCCCGCGCCCTGGTCTGACCAGAGGTTCTTGGGCTTGCGGCTCGCGTTGCGCGAGATCACCGCGTTCGCCGCGGACAGGATCGTCTGGGTGGAGCGGTAGTTCTGCTCCAGCAGGATCGTCCTCGCCTCCGGGTAGTCGCGCTCGAACTCCAGGATGTTGCGGATCGTCGCGCCGCGGAAGGCGTAGATCGACTGGTCGGCGTCACCCACCACGCACAGCTCGGCCGGGGCGACCCCGCCCTCCCTCACCACGTCCCCGTCGACGGTGCGCAGCTCGGGACGGCCCGCGATCTCGCGAATCAGGGTGTATTGGGCGTGGTTGGTGTCCTGGTACTCGTCGACCATGATGTGACGCCAGCGGAGCCGGTAGTGCTCGGCCACGTCGGGGAAGATCTGGAACAGCGTCACCGTCAGCATGATGAGGTCGTCGAAGTCCATCGCTCCGGCCTCGGTGAGCTTCTGCTGGTAGTTGCGGTACGCCTCGGCGAGCTTGCGCTCCAGATGGGTGGACGCCTGGGCCGCCGCCGTCTCGTAGTCGATCAGCTCGTTCTTGAAGTTGCTCACCTGGTTGGAGAACGACCGCGGCGGGTAGCGCTTGGGGTCGAGGTCCATCTCGCGGCAGACCATCGCCATCAGGCGCTGGGAGTCGGCCTGGTCGTAGATGGAGAAGCTCGAGGGGAAACCGAGGCGCTTGGCCTCGCGACGCAGGATCCGCACGCACGCGCTGTGGAAGGTCATCACCCACATCGCCGCCGAGCGCGGGCCGATGAGCCGGTCGACCCGGTCCTTCATCTCCCTCGCGGCCTTGTTGGTGAAGGTGATCGCCAGGATCTCCTGTGGCTGCACGCCCCGCTCGCCCAGCAGGTAGGCGATGCGGTGGGTGAGCACCCTGGTCTTGCCGGAACCCGCGCCCGCGACGATGAGCAGGGGGCTGCCGTGGTGCACAACGGCCTCGCGCTGCTGAGGATTGAGCCCGTCGAGCAACGGATGGGTCAGGGAAGCGGCTGGGATCGACACGTCCCCTAGGTTAGAGCGACCGACCGACAACCGGGTCCAGCCGTCGTCAAGGAATGCGAGTGGACTCGCCCACAGTTGTGATGACGGAGCGGTACGCGGAAAACGAAAGGGCCCTCCCATGCTTTCGGAAAACGAGATCAACCGCGTGCTCGCGGTCACCGCGCACCCCGACGACGTCGACTTCGCCGCCGCGGGAACCATGGCGCTGTTCACCGAGCGAGGCGTCGAGGTGACGTACTGCGTGGTCACCGACGGTGACGCGGGTGGCTTCGACCGCGAGCTCGACAACACCGGGATGGCCGAGCTTCGCCGGAGCGAGCAGTCCAACGCCGCCAAGGCCGTCGGAGTGACCGACGTACGCTACCTCGGCCACCACGACGGGACCGTGGTGCAGAGTCTGGAGCTGCGGTGCGAGATCACCCGGGTCATCCGCCAGGTCAGGCCCGACCTGGTGATCACCCACAGCCCCGAGCGCAACCACCGGTTCATCGCCCCCAGCCATCCCGACCACCGGGCGGTCGGCGGCTGTGCCCTCGACGCCGTCTATCCCGACGCGCGCAACCCGTACACCTTCCCCTCGCTGCTGCTCGACGAGGGACTTGAGGCGTGGAGCGTCCGCGAGGTCTGGCTCAACGGCGGCCCGACACCCGACCACTACGTGGACGTCACCGACACCTTCGACCGCAAGCTCGCCGCCCTGCGCGCCCACGCCAGTCAGATCGACCACCTGGAGGACTTCGAGGACTTCCTGCGGGGCCGCTTCTCGCAGATCGCCGCGGAGGCGGGCTTCGGCGAGGGTCGCTACGTCGAGGCCTTCCAGCGGGTCATCACCGTCTGACCTCCCCCGCGGAGGCCGGGAGAGCACGGCCGGACCCGTCGGCGCGAGGTCACCTCGGCGGCGGCTCGCGGCCCGAGGCCGGCTCCTCCGGCGGGGCGAGGCGGGCGAACAGGTAGCCCAGGGAGTTGGTCGCGATGTGAAACAGCGCGGGAGCGGTCAGGCCGCCCCTCCTGCGCAGCTCGGTGAAGAGCACCCCGGCGAGGCCCGTCGTGACCACCGACCCGGCCACGACGCGCGCCACACGCCACGCCGGCGCCCTCCCCCGGCCCGGGGGCACGCCCGGCGCGTCCGGCGCGACCAGGCCGCTCAGGGCGGGGTTGGCGGCCGTCATGTCGACGGCGGGCAGGATGTGCCAGAGACCGAAGAGAACCGAGGAGACGGCGGTCGCCGTACCGTGGCCGTGGGAGCGGGCGACGAGGGCGTGCGTCACCCCGCGAAAACCGACCTCCTCCAGCAGGACCGTGCCGAACGGCACCTGGATCAGGGCCTCCTCCAGCGCGCGGGCGCTCGACAGGGACAGGGCGCGCTCGTCGCGGAAGAACCCGCGGGTGGCCGGGACGGCGATGCCGGCGGCGTAGGCCCCGGCCACGGCGGAGGCGAGCGCGCCACCGATCCGCAGGCCCCGCGAACTCCGGTGGAACCCCAGCTCGGCCCAGGAGAGCCCGGAGCGGCGGGCCATGACGACCAGCGCGCCGGTGGCCGCGGCCGAGGTCAGCGGTGCCAGCCTCGGCGCCAGGCGGTTGTTGAGCACGTTCGCCGCCACCAGCACCGCGACCACGCCCGTCAGCACGCCGGGCACCGCCTCGGATCCGGCGCGGGCGGCTCGTCCCGGCTCTCGCTCCATGCCCACGACTCCCTCGGACGTCGTCTCGCGCCCCACCTGCCGGGCCGCGCCGGGGATCGCGACCTCAGGCCCACCCCGCGCTTTCGGTGATCCCCGCCGATCCGGCACTGATCCGGTTCGAGGCTACGCGACGGGGGCGTGGCCCGTGGCGGCCTGGCGCCAGCCGTCGGGGAAGCGCAGGCTGCGGCGTTCCCGCACCGTCAGGCCACCCCAGATCCCCTCGGGCTCGGCCGCACGGAGCGCGTAGGCCCGGCACTCCTTCAGCACGGGACACCGCTCGCAGACCGCCTTCGCCCGCGCCTCGTGCTCGGCCGACTGCGTCAGCGGGAAGAACAGCTCGGGATCGCTCGTAGCGCAGGCACCTCGCGCAGCCCAGCCGATCTCTCGCACCGTCATCCGCATGACACCACCCCCTGGTCGCTCCCCGTCCTCAGAGTAGGTGGATCGCGACGGTCCGGCATCAACCTCCCGGCGGATTCGTGGGTACTCATCGCGGCGTACTCGTCCTGCTTGCGCCGCGACGTCCCGGTGCGCCTCAGCAGACGCCCGTTCCCTGGTTGTAGCCCTTGACGAACAGCTCCTGGCGCTGCCCCGCCGTACCGTGGGCGTCCGGACGCAGCCAGTCGTCGGTGGGGTCACCGGCCTCGGCGAGGTTGAGCAGGAGTTCGTCCTCGTCGCCGGGCTCGGCCTGCAGCAGGCCACCCTTGACCAGCGCTCCCAGGGTTCCGCCCGCGTAGCAGTCGGCCTGGAGTTCCTGCTCGACGCTCAGCCGGAAGGCGGTGTTCAGCTGTGCCTGCACCGCGTGGCCGAACTCATGCGGGATGATCACGTAGACCGAGCCGTCGCCCATCCGCTCGTAGAGATCGTTCATCCAGTTCTCGTCGTAGGCGATGAAGTGCCCCACCGGGCAGTAGAAGGCGTTGTTCGGCACCGAGGGCTGCCCGCCACAGTCGGGACCGTTCTCTCCCTGGTAGGCGGTGAACGCGGCGATCGGGCGGTAGGTCAGCCCTGCCGCGGAGAAGGTCTGTCTCCAGTAGGCCTCGGTGAGATCCCTGGCCAGCTCGACGTCCGACTCGAACGTCTCCCCGCGGACGCTGGGCGTGGCCTTCTCACCGGCGGGACCGGCCTCCGGTCCCGTGTCCTCCCCGGCGCTCCCGCAGGCGGTGACGGCCGCGAGCACGAGCACCAGGAGAAAAGAGAGCGCTTTCATGAATCAATCGTGACGGATTCTCGTTCCCCGCGCGAGGAGTCGGTACGGTCGGGGACGGTCGGCGTGGGATTTGGGCGGCAGGGTCCGAAGAGAGGGGACCCGGCGGCGGAGTTCAGGGGACCGGCCAGGTGTGGACGGGCTCGTTGGTGTGCATGTTCTCGATGTAGCGCAACGTCATCCGGCGCAGCGCCTCGTGCCTTTCGAGGCCGCGGAGCGCGTTCACCTCGTCGATCTGCCAGCTCGCCCCTGTCGTGCCCGTCAGGCAGCGCTGCTCGATGATCCCCAGCAGCCGGTCCCTGGACTCGGGGGCCACGCCCCACAGGTCGAGTCCCTCGTAGGCGAGCGGCAGCAGGCGGCGCAGGACCAGCTCGGAGGCGACCACCTCGCCGAGCCCCGGCCAGAAAAGCCTGGCGTCCAGGCCGTACCGCGCCGCGGCGTGCAGGTTGTCCTCGGCCGCGGCGAACGACATGCGCGTCCACACCGGGCGTTCGGCGTACGGGAGGACGCGCATGAGCCCGTAGTAGAAGGCGGCGTTGGCGGCGATGTCCGCCACCGAGGGTCCCGCGGGCAGCACCCGGTTCTCCACCCGCAGGTGCGGGGTGCCGTCCACGACCGCGTAGATCGGCCGGTTCCACCGGTAGACGGTGCCGTTGTGCAGGGTCAGCTCGCCGAGCTGGGGGGTGATCCCGCGCGCCAGCTCCTCGCGCGGGTCCTCCTCGTCGCACAGGGGCAGCAGCGCGGGGAAGTAGCGGGCGTTCTCCTCGAAGAGATCGAAGACCGAGGTGATCCACCGCTCGCCGAACCACACCCTGGGCCGTACGCCCTGGGTCTTCAGCTCCACCGGACGGGTGTCGGTGGCCTGCTCGAACAGCGGGATCCTGGTCTCCTGCCAGAGCCTGCGGCCGAAAAGGAACGGCGAGTTGGCCGCCAGCGCCACCTGGGGGCCCGCGACGGCCTGGGCGGCGTTCCAGCCGGCGGCGAACGACTCGGGGCTGATCTGCAGGTGAAGCTGCAGGCTCGTGCAGGCGGCCTCGGGGGTGATGCTGTCGGCGTAGGTCTCCAGGGACTCGTCGCCCTCGATCGACAGGTGCAGGTCCTCGCCCCTCGCCGCGAAGATCTGCTCGTTGAGGAGCTTGTAGCGGGGGTTGGCCGACAGCGTGCCCTCGTGTACGTCGCTCTCTCGCAGCGTGGGCAGGATGCCGACCATCACCATGTGCCCGCCGACGGTGCGTGCCCGTCTCTCCGCGTGGTTGAGACGGTCCCTGATCCCCTTCTCCAGCCGGGCCACGCCGTCTCCCTCCAGTGACTCCGGAAGGACGTTGATCTCCACGTTGAACTGGCCCAGCTCGGTTCCCCAGTCGGGCTCGGCGATGGCCTCCAGCACCTCGATGTTCTTCATCGCGGCCTCGCCACGCTCGTCCACGAGGTTGAGTTCGATCTCCAGCCCGGCCTGGGGCCTGTCGAACTCGAACCTGGACTCGCGCAGCATCTGCGCGAAGACGTCAAGGCACTGGCGAACCTTGTCCCGATAGCGTCGCCGGTCCTCGCGACTGAACACCATCGCAGGTACATCGCGTCCCATACTTCGCAGAGTCGCACATAAGTAACTGCTCGTACAGAAGGCGCGAGATACGGATGTGACGGTTCAGACCAGGCGACGCGCCGTGGCCCAGCGGGACAGCTCGTGACGGTTGGAGAGCTGCAGTTTGCGCAGCACGGACGAGACGTGGGTCTCCACGGTCTTCACCGAGATGAACAGCTCCTTGGCGATCTCCTTGTACGCGTATCCCCGGGCGATCAGCCGCAGGACCTCGCGCTCGCGCTGGGTGAGCGAGTCGAGCTCGGGGTCGATCGGCGGGGCCTCGCTGGAGGCGAACGCGTCGAGCACGAACCCCGCCAACCTCGGGGAGAAGACCGCGTCGCCCTCGGCCACCCTGCGGACGGCGTCGGTGAGCTCCCGACCGCTGATGTTCTTGGTCACGTATCCCCTCGCGCCGCCCCGGATCACGCCGATCACGTCCTCGGCCGCGTCGGAGACCGACAGGGCGAGGAAACGGACCGTGGAACCGGAGCCGAGGACTCTGCGCAGCACCTCCTGGCCTCCGCCACCGGGCATGTGCACATCCAGGAGGACCACGTCGGGCCCGAGCGCGGCGATCGCCTTGACCGCGGACTCCACGTCCTCGGCCTCCCCGATCACCTCGATGGAATCGCCGAGCTCGGCCCGCACCCCGGAACGGAACAGGCGATGGTCATCGACGATCAGGACCTTCACCACGCTCATCGGGCCTCTCCCCGCGGCCCCGAAGGCCGCCTTCCGGCAGGCCGCGCCCCCGGGGGCACGACGTCGGCTCGCTCGATACTCACGTCTTCTCCAGCTTCATGGTCAGCATCACTTCCGTGCCCTCGCCGGGCTCGGTCCGCACGCGGGCGCTGCCCCCGTGGCGTTCCATCCTGCCGACGATCGACTGGCGGATACCCATACGATCCTCGGGCACCTCGTCCATGTCGAACCCGGCCCCCCGATCCCTGACGAAGACGGTGACCTCGTCCGGTTCCGTCTCGGCGTACACGGAGACGACCTCGGCCCCGGAGTATTTCGCGGCGTTGACCATGGCCTGCCTCGCGGCCTGCATCATCGCGGACAGTTCGGGGGTGAGCGGGCCGTCGCCGACGCAGACGACCTCGATCGGCACCCCGTGCGCGTCCTCCTCCTCGGCCGCGACCCGCCGCACGGCCGCGGCCACCGACGCGTCGGCGTCCTGCTGGGGCTGGTAGAGCCAGTTGCGCAGCTCCCGCTCCTGGGAGCGGGCGAGCCGCATCACCTCGCGCGGGTCCTGGGCGTTGCGCTGGATGAGCGTGAGCGTGTGCAGCACCGAGTCGTGCACGTGGGCGGCCACCTCGGCGCGTTCCTCCTGCCGGATGCGCTCGCGGCGCTCGCGCTGAAGCTCCTTCCACAGGGCGGCCAGCCAGGGCGCCGCGATCAGCGCGACGCCGCCCACGACCACCAGGGTGAACACGATGCCGGGACGGGCCTTGCCCAGTTCGTCGTTGGCCACCAGGAAGCCGATGGCGCCGACCACGACGAGCACGAGCCCGAGGAACGTGCGGACCCGATTCTGGCGGACCTGCCCGACGGTGTGGTTCATCCAGCGCTGCCGCCGGTCGGGGTCGGCCTGCTGCCACAGGATCAGCGAACCGATGCCGCCCACGGCGATCGGCCAAGCCCCGATCCCGGTCTCCGAGGCACCGGTGAGCCAGCCCAGGGCCATCAGTGCCAGCCCGATCGCACCGTACGCGGCGAGCTGGCTCCAGTCCCTCGCGGGTTCCCTGCCCTCGTGCGGCTCGCGCGGGGTGAACATCCACAGCGCGGCGTACGCCAGAGTGCCGAACCCGCCCAGGACGGTGAGCAGCACGAACGTCAGCCGCAGCACGACCGGGTCGAGCCGCAGCTGAGCGGCGGCCCCCTGAGCCACCCCCGCGACCAGCCGCCCTTCCACCGGACGCACGAGGCGAGGGAAAGGGGCGTCTTCGGGTGTCATGGGCACCGCATCGCGAACTGTCTGTCGGTCAGCCATATCGTCAGCATCGTTACATGAACCGCCTGCCGCCGCATCAGGCGTACCCCTGAAGCGACCCTGAGACAGACGTCCCCCCTCCGGGACGACTCAGGGGTCTCCCGGATGCGTCATAGAGCGGGAAAGGCCACGATAAGGATATGAACGACACCGGGCGAGGCCATGATGCGGCGAGCTCGCCATCCGCTTCCTCTCTCTCGGGGAAGCGCTCCGAGGAGCGTTTCGAAGGGAGTTTCGAGGAGAGCGGGCTGAGACGCGGCAACGAGGGACGGATGCTCACGGGCGTCTGTGCGGGGCTGGGAAGATACGCCAAGATCGACCCCGTGGTGCTGAGGGTCGGCTTCGCGATCCTGGTGCTCGGCTCCGGTATCGGCATCATGCTCTACCTCGCGGCGTTCCTGCTGATGCGCGAGCCCGACGGCGGCCCCGGCTACCTTGAGCAGTGGACCCGGCGCGTCTTCGACAGCGAGACGGTCCTCACCCTGCTCACCGCCCTGTTCGCCCTCGGGCTGGTCGTCAACGTCTCCTCGGACGGTATCGGCACCGGCACGGTCGTGGTCGGCACGGTGTTCGCCATCACCCTGCTCGCCGCCCACTCCCGCGGGGTCGACCTGCTGGCCGTGGCCAGGTCGCTGCCCGACCGGCTGCGCAGGCGCCGCACCCCGCACCCGCCCGGCCGGTGGCCCGGCTCGCCCACCCCCACCGGACCGCCCCCCGTCGGCGAACCGGATCCGGCCACCCACACCGCCACGCCCTGGGCCACCGGCCCCACCGCGTACGCCGGTTCTCCCATGGCCGGTCCTCCCATGGCCGGTCCTCGCGGCACCACCGCGGAAAACGCCGCTCACGCCGCGGCGCGGCCGGGTGGCGAGACCGTCACGGAGCCGTACGCGCCCGGGACCGGGCCGGGATCCACGACGATCAACCCGCTTCCCACCCCGGAAAACCTCGCCGGACGTGCGCCGAGCATGTCTCCCGATTCCGCCATGCCGCCAAAGGAGGCGCCCAGGCATCCCCCGCCGGACCCGTGCCACGCCCCCGCGAGGCCGTCCTACGACTCCTCCGGCGCGCCTTTCTCGCCGTACGGCCCCTACCAGCCTCTGGATCCCCGGAGGCGGCAGCCCCGCTCCCTCTACGACCCGTTCCCGTACGGCGAGCCGGTGGTGGCACCACCCAGGCCGCAGCGGCCCAGATCGCTCGTCGGAAGCATCACCATCTGCCTGGCCATGATCGTTGGAGGGATCATCGTGGCGATCCAGTCCGCCTCGGGATCGGTCAACATGACGGTCGTCGGCGGCGCGCTACTCGTCGTCATCGGCGCCGGCCTGCTGGTCGCCACCTGGTTCGGCCGGGGAGCGGGTCTGATCGCGACCGGCACGGTCCTGTCGATCGCCCTGATCTCGGGGCCCACGCTGGGCGGCATGCCGAAGAAGTTCGGCGACTTCGACTGGCGGCCCGCCACCCTGGGCGAGGTGGCCCGGGACTACTCGGTGGGCGTGGGAGCGGGCCAACTCAACCTGAGCGACCTGGTTCTGCCGCAGGGCTCGCGAACCGTCGTGGACGCCTCGGTCTCGGTCGGCCGGATAAGCGTGATCCTGCCCGCGACGGCCAGAGTCGAGGTGAACAGCTCCACCAGGTTCGGTGACATCAAGATCGACCATGCGGTGGAGGGAGGAGCCGACATCGAGCACAACAAGATCCTGGAGCCCGAGATCCCTCCGCGGGGCGACGTGGCGACCATCGTGCTGAACGTGAAGGCCGGCATCGGGGACGTGGAGGTGCGCCGTGCGGCCTGACATCGACAGGGCCGAGCGCCGTCGCGCGCACCGCACCGACTGGATGGCCCTGCTCAGCGGCGTGGTCTTCGTCACGGCCGGGATCATCTTCATCAGCGAGCCGTCCGTCTCGCCACTGGTCATGCTCACGATCCTGGTGAGCGGCCTGGGCTTCGCGGGCCTGGTCGCCGTCCTGGTCAAGTCCGTCCGGCGCTAGGGTCGTGGGCCTCGCACCCCTGATCCGCCGCCCCCTGGCCTCACGGCAAAAGGCCAGATCAGGCATTAGAGTCAGGGCATGTCCGCCCTGGAGTTCGTCAGCACCGTCCGCGCGACGCGGACCGGTCTCACGGACATGCTGGCCGACGTGGAGGGCATGACCGCGTGGGGCCGGGCGCACGCCGCCGAGCTGGGGATCGACTCGGACTTCGTCGCCTCGGAGCCGCTGCGGCTTGAGGTGGTGGAGCTGCGACAGGCCATACGGGCGCTCTTCGCCAGGGCGGTGAAACCCGGCACCGCGAGCGGCGCGGACGCGCACCGGCTTCCCGGTTTCGCCGAGTCGCTCGACCTGGTCAACGCCGCGGCTCTCGCCGTGCCGCTCGCCGCGCGGCTGGAATGGCCCGCCGAGGGCGTCCCCCGGGCGCACAGTGTCCCCGCCGAGGGGGTCACGGAGTCGGAGCGGATCCGGGCGGCCCTCGCGACGTCGGCGGTCGAGCTGCTCGCCGGACCTCAGCGGGAGCGGCTTCGCACCTGCCCCGCGCCGCGCTGCGTGCTCTACTTCCTCAAGGACCACGCCCGGCAGGAGTGGTGCTCGGTCGGCTGCGGCAACCGGGCCCGCGCGGCCCGCCACTACCACCAGCGCCGCGACGGCTGACCCCTCCCGAGTGACACATGAGCGGATCACACCCGCCCGCGCCGTCTCACATCGAGATTTCTCCATTTGTGATTTACGACACAAATTTATAATGGGAAAAATCCGCGCCATGCGTTAGATTCATCCTGCGGTCAAACTAACGGACTGATCCGTTAGAAAACCTGACGGGAGAGATCAGATGACCTTCCAGATCGGCCACGTCGGCCTCAACGTCTCCGACCTCGACAGGTCCAAGGACTTCTACCGGAAGATCTTCGGATTCGAGGTCCTCGTCGAATCCGGCGAGGCCGGCCGCGGGTACGCCTTCCTCGGTCTCGACGGCGCGCCGGTGCTCACCCTCTGGCAGCAGAGCGAGGGCCGCTTCACCACCGGCCTGCCCGGCCTGCACCACCTGTCCTTCCAGGTTCCGGACATCGAGACGGTCCGCAGGGCCGAGGACGCGATCAGGGAGGCCGGTGCCACGCTCCACCACGACGGCGTGGTGGCCCACGGCGAGGGGATGTCCTCGGGCGGCGTGTTCTTCGAGGACCCCGACGGGATCCGGCTGGAGATCTACGCGACCACGGGCGCCGAAGGTGCCCCCGTACCGGTCGCCACCGCCCCCACCTGCGGCTTCTTCTAACGAAAATGCCCATGGAACACGCCGGGGAGCTCGCGGTCCAGCGAAGGGCCGGGATACGCGCGGTGGCGCTGGGCTCTGCCAGGACCCGGCCGGAGATCCCGGCGGTGGCGGCCGGGTTCCTGGAGCGGCAGCGGATGCTGCTGATCGGGGCGACGGGGCGGGACGGGCTCCTGTGGGCGTCCGTCCTGACCGGACCCGAGGGGTTCGCGGAGGCGGTGGACGAGCGGACGGTCGTGATCGACGCGCTGCCCGGCGAGCACGACCCGCTGACCGGGCTGGACGGGGGCCAGATCGGGATGCTCGCGATCGAGCCGCGGAGCAGGCGCAGGATGCGGATCAACGGCACGGTCTCGCGAAAGGGCGAGCGGCTGATCGTGCGCACCGAGCAGACGTACGCCAACTGTCCCAAGTACATCCAGGCGCGAGAGATCATCACCGAACCCGCGGGGTCCACCTCCGAAACCTCCGGTCCCCACGGAGACTCCCCCGGAGCTTCCGGCTCCCCCGCTCCCCGCGAGGGGGTCTGCGGCTCTCCCGGCACCTCCCTCGCCCCTCCCGGTGCCGGCCCCGCCGGTCTCTCCTCGGCGACGGCGTTCGGCGACGACGACCGGGCATGGATCGAGGGCGCCGACACGTTCTTCGTCGCCACCACCGCGCCCGGCCTCGGCGCCGACCTGTCACACCGGGGCGGTACCCCCGGATTCGTCCGGGTGGTGGATGACCGGCGGCTGGTCTGGCCCGAGTACGTCGGCAACTCCATGTACATGACGTTGGGGAACCTGGAGTTGGACGACAGGTGCGGCCTGCTCTTCCTCGACTGGGAGGGCGGCGACGCCCTGCACCTGACCGGGAGAGCCCACATCGACTGGGACCCGGGGGATGTGCCTGGCGCGCTACGGCTGGTCAGGTTCGAGGTGGACCGGATCGTCCGCGTACGGGAGGCCAGCCCGCTCCGCTGGAGGTTCACCGAGTACTCCCGCCACAACCCGCCGGTCTGACCGCGCGGGTGGGCGCATCGTCCCGGCCAACGAGGGCAAGTACGAAGGAAAGGACACGAATCTGGAGCGTGGACACGAACCGCCGTGAGGGTCCACAGGGACGCCAGGGCGGCATACTGGCGATACGCCCCCGTGTAGTCGTAATGTCGCGAGAGCGGCCAACCGGCAAGGAGCGGAGCGATGGCGATGCGATTCGAGCACGAGTTCACGGTTCCCCTGCCTGTCGAGCAGGCGTGGCCGGTGCTGCTCGACATCGAGCGGATCGCGCCCTGCCTGCCGGGTGCGGCCGTGGACAAGGTCGAGGGCGACTCCTTCACCGGCCGGATGAAGATGAAGATCGGGCCGGTCACGGTGACGTACCAGGGCGACGTCGCCTTCGAGAAGGTGGACGAGGACACCCACACCATGACCATCAGGGCCTCCGGCAAGGAGGCCAAAGGTCCGGGCACGGCCGGCGCCACGGTCGTCGCGCGCCTGCACCCCCAGGGCCGCGACACCCGGGTCACCGTCGACACCTCCTTCGACGTCACCGGCCGCCCGGCCCAGGCGGGCCGGGGCGTGCTGACCGAGGTGGGCGGGAAGCTGATCGACAAGTTCGAGGCGAACCTCTCCCGCCTGCTGGGCGAGGGCCCAGGCGCGGAAACGGCGGCTGGGACGACCGGCGTGGGTGATCAGAGCGCGCCCCGGAAGCCGGGGGCGGCCGGCGACGTTCCAGCGCTCTCGGAGAGCCGGGGTCCCGGCCCGGCACGTCCGGCCGACTCGGACTCTGCGGACTCGACGGCCCCAGGCGCCGAGAGCCCCGGCGCCGGCTCGGCGTTCCCCGGCCCCGCGGGCTCCACCGGCCACGGCGCGAAAGGCCCCGGTGGCCCGGAATCGAGCACGGCGGCCCCTGGCTCGGCGGCGTCCGGGCTGGGCGGCCCCGGCGGCCCGGAAGAACTGAACGCCCCCGGTGGCCCGGCGACACCGGCACGTCACCTCAGCGCGGTGCCCACGCCACCGGGCCTCATCGTCAACGAGAAGGCCGAGTCCCGCCAGAGCCACCCGGCGGGCACCTCACGCACCTCGCTCAGCCCCGACGAGGAGGCCCTGAACCTCCTGGAGGTGGCGGGGGTGCCCCTGCTCAAGCGCATCGGCCCCGTGCTCGCCGCCCTGTCGGGCCTCATCCTGATCACCTGGCTGATCCGCCGCGCCCTGCGCCACTGACAGCCCGCCGACCGTCGGTAAACGCACTTCTCGCCGTCGTCGGACGTGTCGTCACAGCTGCCCGGCCGTGTCCTCGATCACCCTGCGAGAAGCCGCCCGGGTTCCTCGCACCCTGGACGCCTGGTCAGCGGCCCGCGCCACCACCGCTTCGCCCGGCCACCCGCTCTCGCTTCAGCTCCGCCTCGCGCCGCGCCTCATCCGCCGCGCGGCCGGACATCGGGGTGATCTCGACGGTGAGGTGCTTGGTCAGCGGTTGCCCGCTCTGCGGGCTGAAGTCGGTGAGCGCGCAGAGCACGTTCAGTTCGGGCATGTATCCGATCGCGCTGCCGGGCGGGAGGTCGTACGCGAAGGCGCGGTAGCCGTAGACGCTGCGCCTGCTGCCGTCCTTGGCGATGCTGGTGATGTCGACGAGGTCGGTGTCGGCCAGGCCTCGGTCCCGCATGTCGTCGCGGTTCATCAGCACCAGGGTGCGCAGGTTCTCGACGCCCCGGTAGCGGTCGTCGTCGGAGTAGATCGTGGTGTTCCACTGGTCGTGGGAGCGCACCGTGCCCAGTGTCAGGCGGCCCGCCTCCGGGATCACGTTCGGAATCGGGGCGGTCGAGAACTCGGCACGCCCGGACTCGGTGAGGAAGACCCGCTCGCGGGCGGGCTGGCGGATCCGGAAGCCCAGCGGCCTGCGGACCCGGCGGTTGAAGTCCTCGAACCCGTCGAGGACGTGGGCCATGGTCTCGCGGATGCGGTCGTAGTCGTCGACGTAATCCCGCCAGGGCGTGGCACTGCGCGGCAGGGTCGCCATCGCCATCCCGGCGATGATCGCCGGTTCGGAGAGCAGGCTCCGGGAGGCCGGGCGCCTCATGCCGCGCGACAGGTGCACCATGCTCATCGAGTCCTCGACCGAGGTCGCCTGCAGGCCGCCGCGCTGGTGGTCCTTCTCGGTACGGACGAGGCAGGGCAGGATCAGCGCCCGCGCGCCGTGCACCAGGTGACTGCGGTTGAGCTTGGTGCCGACATGCACGGTCAGCTCGCACCTGCGTAGCGCCTCGAAGGTGTACGGGGTGTCGGGCGTGGCCAGCGCGAAGTTTCCGCCCACGCTCACGAACACCTTGACGTCACCTCGGTGCATCGCCTCGATGGTGCCGACGGTGTCCAGGCCCCAGGCCCTCGGCGGATCGATGCCGCACACCTCGGCCAGCCGGGACAACAGCTGCTCGCCGGGGTGGGAGTCGACCCCGCAGGTGCGGTTGCCCTGGACGTTGCTGTGCCCGCGAATGGGGCACGGACCGGCGCCCTCCTTGCCGATGTTGCCGCGGAGCAGCAGCAGGTTGACGATCTCCCGTACGGTGTCGACGCCGTGTTCCTGCTGGGTGATGCCCAGGCACCAGCCGATGATGGCGCGGTCGGCGCGCATGTAGGCGTCGGCGAGCTCGCGGATCTTCGCCTCGTCCACGCCCGACTGGAGTTCCAGTTGCGCCCAGGTGGCCTCGGCGCACACCCGCCGGTAGTCCTCGAAGCCGTGCGTGTAGTTGTCGACGAACCCCTCGTCGATCGCCTTCGGGTCGGTCTCCGCCTCCTCGAACACGGCCTTCGCGACCCCGCGCAGCAGCGCCAGGTCGCCACCGATCCTGGGTTGCACGTTGAGGGTTCCGGTCCTGGTCGCGTGGAAGGTCCCCATCGCGAGAAGCTGGTGAGGGATGATCGCCTTCCTGGCCGCGGCCTCGATCATCGGGTTGATGTGCACGATCTGGGCACCGCGTTTGGCGGCGTTGACCAGCCAGGTGAGCATGCGCGGCGCGTTGGACGCCGCGTTGGCGCCGAGAAGGAACAGGGCGTCGGCCTCGCCCCAGTCGTCCAGGTCGACGGTTCCCTTGACAGTGCCCAGCGCGGCGTTCAGCGCCCGGCCACTCGCCTCGTGACACATGTTCGAGCAGTCCGGCAGGTTGTTGGTGCCGAACTCGCGGGCCCAGAGCTGATAGAGGAACGTCCCCTCGTTGCTCAGCCGTCCGGAGGTGTAGAACGACGCCTGGTCCGGGCTGTCCAGGTTCCGCAGCGCGGAGCCGACCATCTCGAACGCGTTCTGCCAGGAGATCGGCAGATACTTGTCGGAGGGCGGGTCGTAGACCATCGGCTCGGTCAGCCTGCCCGCGTCCTCCAGCGCGAAGTCGCTCCAGCCGGACAGCTCGGTGACGGTGTGCTCCTCGAAGAACCGGCGCCTGACGCGCTTGGGAGTCATCTCCCAGGTGACGTGCTTGATCCCGTTCTCACAGATGTCCAGGCGCAGGCCCTTCCTGTCGTCCGGCCACGCGCATCCGGGACAGTCGAAGCCACCGTTCTCGTGGTTCATTTTGAAGATCGCGCGCGTCCCGTCGACCGGCTCCCTGGTCTTGGCCAGCACTCTCCCGACGCTGAGCGCCGCGTCCCAGCCCGCCGCCGGACGCCGATGGTCACGCCTGGAGAAGGGCTCGCCCGTGTTCGGCCCGCGCCCCCTGGCCGGAACCCCCGGCCGTCCCTGTCCAAGCATCTCCTCTGGAGCGAGATTGTCGTCGGCCATGAGCGATCCCCCGGAATGGCGCAGTCGAGTCCGACATGCGGACACATGCCGGGATATTCCCGGTTTACCGCCCTCGCCCCCACCTCAGCCCCAAACGACCTCACTGCCTTCCCCAAGCTTGGGGTAACGCCTCCTCCGCCTTCTCCTCGGCCAACGGCGTCGCATCCATTCAGTGCCACATAGATTGCATTCCTAACTAGCTTGCTCTACGGTTTAAGTAGCAGAACACAACGGAGGCTCCCCTTGTCATCCCCCTTGACGCTGACCCTGACGATCGCCCTCGTCGGCTACCTGGTCGTCGCCGGTCCCCTGCTCGGCAGGCACACCTACGACAAACTGGCCCGCACCCGCGAGACCGACCCCATGGCCTACCGCCGGATGATCACGTTCTGGAACGCCGAACTGTGGACGCTGGCCGCCGTGGCGCTGCTCATCGTCGCCGTGGAGCCGAACCTCGACACCGCGGACATCGGCCTGGTGATCACGGGATCGCCGGACCACGTCCTCGGCCTGATCGCCGGCTTTCTGATCGCCGCCGTGGCCGGTGTGTTCGTCTTCAGACGGCTGGCCGCCCAGGGCAAGCCCATCCCCGGCCAGCAGGCCGTCACCCACCTGCTGCCGCGCACCGCGGCCGAGCGCTGGTACGCCGCGGGCCTGTCGGTGACCGCCGGCATCACCGAGGAGATCATCTTTCGAGGCCTGCTCATCGCGATCGGCACGAGCGCGCTCGGCCTGAGCAAGGAGGCCGCGGCCTTCTGCGCGCTGGCGGTGTTCGCCGCCGGTCACCTCTACCAGGGCTGGCGCGGCATGCTCGCGGTCACCCTGGTCGGCTTCGGCCTGACCATGCTCTACCTGAGGACCGGCAGCCTCCTCATGCCGATCCTGCTGCACGTGCTGATCGACCTTCGCGGTCTGCTGCTCACCCCGCAGCCGCGACGTGAGGTAGTCGGGCAAACAGGCTAGGTAGGATCACTACCATGACGAGCGACCGACGCGCGAGCTGGCTCAAGGGTGTGCTCGACCTGCTGGTCCTCGCCAGCCTGACAGCCGGCGAGAACTACGGCTACGAGATCGCCAAGGATCTCGCCGAAGCCGGTCTCGGTCAGATCAAGGGCGGCACGCTCTACCCGGTGCTCAACCGGCTGGAGGAGGCGGGGCTGGTCACCGCCGAGTTCCGGGTGACCGAACGCGGGCCCGGCCGCCGCTACTACCGGCTCACCGACCAGGGCAGGCAGACACTCGACGAGCAGAGCGGGCTCTGGCTGGACTTCGACGAGTCGGTGCGCGCCATGCTGGCCAAGGGCCTCCCCGAGGCGCCTCGGCCGACGGGTTCACCCGAAGGAAAACTTCGTTGACCTCCTCCCCACGGCTCAGGCCGGGGGTCCGCACGCTAGAGAAACATCATTGACTTCCTCCCCATGGCTTGAGCCGGGGGTCCGCACGCTAGGGATATGTAATGAACGGCCACGCCGGTGACTATTTCGACGAGCTCGCCGTGATTCTGACCGAGACGGGCATGCCCGCCGACCGGGTCGAGGCCATGCTCGACGAGCTCGCCGGCTACCTCGCCGAGAGCGACAGCGGCGACCCCGAGGAGGAGTTCGGCCCGGCGGCCGAGCTGGCCCGTGAGCTGGCCGTCCCTTCGGCCCCGCCCGCCGCGGACGCCCGCACCTGGCACTGGACCGCCGACCTGTTCCACGATGTCCGGATGCTCAACGAGTACGGCGCCCAGGGCTGGGAGGTCGACGGAATCGACGCGAAGGGGCTGTTCGTCAGCACCCGAGACCCCGAGCACCCCCAGCAGTGGGAGTACCGGAGGGAGCTGGTCTCATCAGGCCGGCGCCGAAGCGTGCTCGACCTGCTCGCCCCCGACGGCTGGGAGCCGTGTGGCAGGTGGATCTGCTTCGAATACTTCAAGCGGCCCAAGGCCGCCAGCGTGGGACCCGCCGCCGAGCTGACCGCCCCACCGCGACCGCCCAAGCGCAGCCTCTTCCTCAGTCCGAAGTTCTACGTCCTGCTCGCCGGCCTGCTGGTGCTGACCCTGGTATTGCTGTTCCGGGCCCCCGAGATGGAGTTCGACGGCAGCCTCGACACCATTCTGGGGCTGCTCACCGGAATGGTCGTGGGCGTGCTGGCCGTGATGACCGCACTGTGGCTGGCCGCCCGACGACGCAACCATTGACACGTCGATCAGGTACGGGGCCCGTTCCCATGCTCCCGGTCGCCGGCCCGCACGCCGCAACCCCCAGAAGCGACAGAGGCACCCACCGGAGATCTCGCGTGACCTCCGGTTGCCGGCCCGCACGCCGTAGGCCCCCTGGCGCCGCCGGTCCGGTGGATGGGTAAGAATGATCCTCGTGACCGGCGTACACGTGCTCAACGGCCCGAACCTGAACCTGCTCGGCACCCGCAGACCAGAGGTCTACGGCACCATGACGCTGCCGGACGTCGAGGAACTGTGCCGCGAGGAGACAAACCGGCTCGGCCTGGACCTTCTCTTCCGCCAGTCCAACCACGAGGGCCGGCTGATCGACTGGATCCACGAGGCCGGAGCCCTCGCCAAGACCGGTGAGATCATCGGCGCGGTCTTCAACCCCGGGGCCTACACCCACACCTCGATCGCCCTGCACGACGCCATCGAGGGCACCGAACTCCCCGTCGTCGAGGTGCACATCTCCAACGTGCACCGCCGCGAGCCCTTCCGCCACCACTCCTACATCTCCCCCGTCGCCCGCGGCACCATCGTCGGCCTCGGCACAGACGGCTACCGCCTCGCCATCGACGCCCTGCACAGGATGTCCCGGAAATAGTCGGAATTCCTGCCCGAACACAGGCCGGATCGAAGTCGTCACGGTCGAGCAGGTCGGCGCTCTGCGTGGTGATCACAACCTGGACACGCTCGCTCGCCTCGGTCAGCGCGTCGGACAACGCCCCGGTGGCGGCAGGGTGGAGCGCGGTCTCCGGCTCCTCGATCACTACCAGTTTTGCCTGCCCATCCAGCACAAGAGGCTGGAACAGCGCAGCGAGCACGCCCGCCGCGTGTAACGTCCCAACCGAGATGGCCTCGGGGCCGAACGGCCGCTCCCCCTCCCGGGTGCGAAGCTCCACGGTCGAATATCTGTCGATAAGCCGCTCGTCCATGCCCAGTGCATCCGGGACGATCGCTTTGAGGTAGTCGTCAACACGAGCCTTGAACACGGGATACCTGAATGCGAGTTCTCCTAGCACAGGTCCGATGTGCTCTCCGGAGTAGCCGATTCTCCCAGTCCGCTTGGCCGAGCACTGGTCGACCAGCCACAGGCCGCGTCCGCCGAAGCTGTCCGGGTCCGGCTCGCGTGGTTCGGGGAAGGTCGCCGCACCGGAGTCGATCATCTCGATGTGGATTGGCAAACCTTCACACAACACCAAAAACAGCGTAATCAGTGCACAAGTGGGACAACTGCCTACTTTTTCCCGGGAATACCTCAGTGCGTGATCAATGTCCCGGAGTGCAGTGTTGTGGTCATCACCTACAACGATGCCCCACGGCTGGCCAGGGCCGTGCGGTCCGTACTCCGGCAGTCCCTGCGCGACATCGAGGTGATCATCGCGGACGACGCGAGCACCGACGACACCGAGAGGGTGGCCCGGCAGCTGCAGCGCAAGGACCCCAGGGTCCGCTACCTGCGCGGGGAGGTCAACAGCGGGGGGTGCGGGGTCCCGCGCAACAAGGGCGTGGCGGCGGCGCGGGCGCCGTACGTGATGTTCCTGGACAGCGACGACGAGCTGACGAGACACGCCTGCAAGAGCATGCTGCTGGAGATCGAAAGGACCGGCGCGGACTTCGTCACCGGGCAGATCACCCGGCTGTACGAGCGGAGCGGGAAGACCGCGCGCTACTACCCCGCGCTTTTCTCCAGGCGCAGGACGGTCGAGGGGATCGCCCAGGAGCCGGAGATGTTCCTCGACTCCTTCAGCACCAACAAGCTCTACCGGGCCGAACTGCTGCGGCAGGTGCCCTTCCGCGAGGACATGCACTACGAGGACCACGTCTTCAGCACCGCCCTGTACTGCGCGGCGCGGCGGTTCGCCGTGGTCCCCTGGGTGGTCTACATCTGGCACCGGGCCTCGGAGGAGAGCGAGGCGCGGCTGTCGATCTCGCTGAGCCTGACGGAGATGGCGAACGTCCGCTCCAGGATCAGGGCGGCCCGCCTCAGCGACGACATCCTGCGGGACAACGGCCTCGGCCACCTGGTGCACGAGCGGCAGCGCCGCTTCATCCGCCAGGACCTGCGGGTCTATCTCAACCCGCTGCCCTCGCGCGACCCGGCGTGGATCGAGGAGTTCGTCTCGGTGATCCGCCCCTACCTGGCGGAGCTCGACCCGGTGGTGTTCGAGACGATCGACCCGCTGATGCGGGTCTGCTGCAGCTTCATCCTCGACGGCAGGCCCGACGAGCTGCTGGTGGCCGCCCGGTCGCTGAACGGCCCGAAGGCCCCGCCACGCGTCGCCGTACGGGAAGGAGGGCGCACCTACTGGGGCGCGGTCGCCGACGAGAGGCGGGAGATCACCTCGCTCCGGATGGCCGAGCTTCCCTACAGCGCCTCCCGGCTGCGCCACGAGGCGGTCGTCACCGGCAAGGGCGCGCTGATCAGGCTCGCGATCACGACGTACGACCCGTTCCACGTGCTCGCCGCCACGCCCGGCTGGACCGCGTACCTGCGGTTCAGGAACCATCGGGTGCGGCTGGAACCGCGCCGGCGGCGGGACCGCGGTTACCTGAGCGAGGCGGCGATCGACCTCACCACGATGCACCATGGCCGCCTGGGCTTCGAGAGCCGCTACGACCCGGTGATCGAGATCGTCAACCCCGACGGGCGGGTCACCTCCGACCGGCTGCTCGTCGACCCGTCCACCGCGCCGTTCGGTACGACCGTCCTGTGCCACGAGGTCGTCGTCAAACCGGAGGGGAACGCCGCCTTTCTGCGGGTGTTCTGGCGCCGCCGGGGGCCGCTGCGGCGGTTGCCCGGGCTCAAGCGGGCCGCCGCCCGCCTGCTGCGGAAGGTGAGCGGGCCGGAGGTGAAGCTCCGCGTCTACAAGGGCCTGATCTCCGTGCTGCCCGCGCGCGGGGACCTGGCCCTGTTCGAGTCCGATGTCGGCACCGGGTACACGGGGCACCCCCGCTACATCTACGAGGAGCTCAGGCGACGCGGCACGCCGCTGAAGATGGTGTGGTCGGCCGCCGGAACGCGCGGGCACTTTCCCCGTGACGTCAGGCTGGTACGGCGGATGAGCTGGCGCCACATCTGGACCATGGCGAGGGCGGGCTACTGGGTCGACAGCCACGGCATGCCGCTCACCTACCCGAAACCGCCGGGCACCCGCTACCTGCAGACCTGGCACGGACAGGGCATCAAGTCGGTCGGTTTCGACGCGCCCGACCTGCGCTCCGACTTCGACGGGCCGAGGGCGATCTGGCGGGCCGCGGTGGATCGCTGGGACGCGCTGGTCTCGCCCAGCGCCGAGTTCGAGCGGGTCTTCGTGCCCTCCAACGGCTACCGGGGACGGTTGCTGCGGTACGGCTCGCCCCGCTGTGACGTGCTCGTGAACGGCGACCGGGACGCGACCGGACGGGCGAGGAGGCACCTGGAGATCCCGCACTGGTCCAGGGTGCTGCTGTACGCCCCCACCTACCGCGACCGGGCGAGAGGGTCCGGGCAGTCGGTCAGGGCCGACCTGGCCGCGATGGCCGAGGCCCTCTCCGGCGACTGGACGGTGATCCTGCGGACCCACCCGGTCGAGCGGTTCGAGGTGCCCGAGCACCTGCGCCACTTCGTCCGGCACGCGGGATCGTATCCCGAGGTGAACGACCTGATCCTGCTCTCGGACGCGCTGCTCACCGACTACTCGTCGCTGATGTGCGACTACGCGGTCACCGGGCGGCCGATGCTGTTCCTGATCGACGACTGGGACGAGTACCGCAGGGTGGAACGCGGGGTCTACCACGACCTGCCCGCGATCGCCCCCGGTCCCTGCCTCACCACGACCGAGGAGCTGATCGAGGTGCTGCGCGATCTCGACGGGACGGCGGCGGCGTTCGCCTCCCGCTACATCGCGTTCCGCAAGACGTGGTGCGCCGACGAGAAGGGGCACGCCTCGGCGAAGGTCGTGGACGCCTTCTTCGAACCTCGGCACGCCCGGGTCCCCCTGCCCACCGGCGGGCGGGAACGCCCCCGCCTGACCCGCCTGCCGCTGCCGGGACGGTCGCGGTGAACGGCGGGCGTACGGGGGCGGTGGTGTTCGCGTGCCTGGACGCCGACACCCTGGGCGGCGTCCAGCGCGTCACCCACACCGTCGCGCAGGGCCTGGCGGAACGGGGCCGCGAGGTGCACGTGATCGGTCTGCACCGGTCGGAGAGGCCGTTCCGTTACGTGGAACGGCCCCGCTACACCGGTCACGTGATCCACCGAACCCCGGCGGGAAGGCTCTCGCGGCTCGGCAGGCGCCGCGAGCGGCAGGCGCTCGACAGGCTGCTGCGGGAGGTGGGGCCGGGGTTCGCGGTGCTCTCCTCGCCCAGCGTGGTCACCCGGATCGGGGGCCTGCTGCCCGAGCGGCTGCTGCCGATCGGTCAGTACCACGGGTCGTACGAGCACGCGTGCGGATCGTGGCACCTCGGCTCGGTCCGCGGTCATTACGGCGCCCTGGAGAAGGCGGTGTTCCTCAGTGAGGAGGACGCGTGGCTGTTCTCCGAGCACGCGTTGCTGCCCAACACCTGCTCCATCCCGAACCCGCTGCCCGCCTGGCCGTCACGGACCGCGGACCTCACCGCCCGCCGGGTGCTCGGGGTCGGCCGGCTGGAGGGCGTGAAACGGTTCGACCGGCTGATCTCGGCCTTCGCGCGGGCGTGCGGCCGTCCAGGCCCCGGAGGCACGGAGGCCGACGGCGATCACCCGCATCTCGTGAGGGCCCGTCGCGAGGCGGGTGAGGGCTGGGAGCTGCACCTGATCGGCGAGGGGGCCGAGCGGGACCGGCTCCTGTCGCACGCCGCGGAGTGCGAGGTGAGCGACCGGGTGGTTTTCCGCGGCTCGGTGCCCGCGGCCCAGATGGCGCACGAGTACATGGCCGGGTCGCTGCTCGCGCTGTCCAGCGAGCACGAGGGGCTGCCGCTGGTGGTCGGCGAGGCGGCCTCCTACGGGGTGCCCTCGGTGGCGTTCGACGTGTCGGGCGGGCTCAGGTCACTCATATCGGACGGGCAGACCGGGGTGCTGGTGTCCCCTGCCGACGTGACCGGGCTCGCCAACGCCCTGGCCGGACTGATCGCCTCGGCCGCGGAGCGGCGGCGGCTGGGAGCCGCCGCCCGCGCGCACGTCGAGGTGTTCCGTCCCGACCGCGTCCTGGACCGCTGGGAGGTCCTGTTCGACCAGATCACCCGCTGACCGCCCTCCGAGCCGGGAGGAGGTCCCTCACCTGCCGGCCGCGACGGGTTCGGTACGCGGCATCGGCACTCCCGCCAGCACGATCTGGGCGGAGGTGAGCCGCGCCCCCAGCGGGTTCGGCTCGCGGAGCCGGATCAGCCGGTCGAACGCGATCCTTTTCACGCGGGCCAGCTTCCGCTTGGCCGCCGTCCGCTCGTAGGACATCAACCGCGAGGTCTCGGCCTTCGGCGCCCCGGTGAGCTCGTACCCGTACGTCTGCAGCCGGTCCCCGAGCACGCTCTCGCACAGCGAGACCTCGCCGGGGTCGAGCCGGTCGCGCCACGAACCGGCCCGCGCGGTGGTCACCTCGCCGAAGGTGCGCGCGTGCCAGGTCTTGCGGGCGGGTACGGCGACGCCGGCCACCGCGCCCGGGTCGCACATGGCGGGGTCGAAGTCCTCGCCGAGGAACTCGCACAACCTGCGCAGGTGGGCCTCCGGCTCCGCGGTCAGGTCCTCGTAGCGCAGCTCGTGGTAGCTGCCGCCCGGCAGCTTCGGCGCTCCGTACCTGGCGAAGTCGATCGCCTCGGCCCAGGCGGAGACCGCGCTGTAGACGGTCCCGTTGTACCAGGGCATCTCCTTCAGCGACGCCACGCAGTCGCGGCCGTCCCTGATCAGGTGCACGAACTGGGCGTCGGGGAACAGGCGCAGCAGCACGTCGGTGTACTGGAAGTACGAGGGCCGCTTGTCACCCCAGCGCGGCTTGCCGTGCCTGGCCGCGTACGCGCGCAGCACGATGCCCAGCGCGGAGCCGAGCGTCGGCGGCCCGCCGACGATCTGCTCAAGCACCTCGTCGCGCTCCAGTTCCAGCTCGTGGAAGCGTGACTGGCGCCGGTCGACCACCCACTCGCCCAGCTCACGCCGGTGCCCGGCGTCGTCGAGGTCTCCGAACTGGAGCCGCCGCTGGTAGGCGGAGATCATGAACCGGGTCTCCGGCGGGATCGCGACGCGCGGATGGGCGTGCAGCATCAGCTGCAGCATCGTGGTCCCCGAGCGGGGACAGCCCAGGATGAAGATCGGGCGATCGGTCTGCATCTCAGACCTTCGCAAGCTCGCCGAGCTGCCGGCTGGTGAGCCTCGCGGCCACCGGGCTCGGCTCGCGGAACCGGTTGACACGGTCGCGGATCTCCTTGCGCCTGCGTGCCCAGCGCCGCTTGGACGCCGCCTTCTCACACGCCTCGACGTGGGCCTTGCTCGCCTTGGGGGCGCCACTCAGCTCGTAGCCGTTCGCGGTGAGCCGGTCGGCGAGCACCGTCTCGCACACCGAGACCTCCCAGGGCTCCAGCCTCGCCTTCCACGACCCCGCCCTCGCCGTCGTGACGTCGCCGTGGGTGTTGCTGTGCCAGACCTTGTGCTGCGGGATCGCCACCCTGGCGACGTGGTACGGCTCGGTCATCGCCGGGTCGTAGTCCTCGCCGAGGAAGTCGCAGAGCTTGCTCAGCTCGGTCTCCGGATAGGCCGTCAGGTCCTCGTAGCGCAGCTCGTAGTAGCTGTCGGCGGGGAGCTTCTTGGCGTGACGGCGGCCGTAGTCGATCGCCTCGCTCCAGTTGACCGCCGCGTGGAAGACGTCCTTGGTGTACCAGGGCATCTCCTTCAGCGACGCCACGCAGTCGCGGCCGTCCCTGATCAGGTGCACGAACTGGGCGTCGGGGAACAGGCGCAGCAGGAGGTCCACGTGGTGGTAGTAGCTGGGCCGCTTGTCACCCCAGCGGCTCTTGCCGTACTGCTCGGCGTAGGAGCGGAAGGTGATTCCCATCGCCGACCCCAGCGTGGGCGGACCCGCGACGATGTCGTCGATCAGCCTGTCCCCGTCGAGCTTGAGCTCCTTGAACTTGGTGTCCTTGTCGCTCACGATCCACCGGCCGACCCTGCGCCGGTTGCGTTCCTCGCGCAGGTCCCCGAAGGAGAACCTGCGGTAGTAGCCGGGCACCACGAACCGTGTCTCCGGAGGCACCGCGATGCGCGGGTGCGAGTGCAGCATGAGCTGCAACATCGTGGTGCCGGAACGCGGACAACCGATCACGAAGATCGGGCGGTCGGACTGCATGACAACGAACCCCCGTAAAGCTTGGTCAAACAGGTATGCGTGGAGCCTTCCCGACGAGCGGCACGACGGGCACCACCCGGGCGAAGAGCCACATTCGATAGATCAGGACGACCTCGTTCAGCAGAAGCAGGACCCCCGCCGCGACCGCGAGGGGCACCAGGGCGACCGTCCCGATCAGCGGGGCGACCACGAACACGGCGGCGTGGAACTCGATACCGCTGATCAGGTGGGTCCGCACCCGGTGGCGGGCGAGGAGGCGGGTGAACCTGCGGGGCAGCCTCGGACGTCTGCCTCCCCTGGGTCCCTGCCGTCCGGCCCTGCCCTCTCCCCGGTTCTCGCCGCGAGCCTCTCCCCGGTCCTCGAATCCGGCGACTCGCAGCGGCTCGCGGGGCGCGACGATCTCGACGGACCTGAGGTGTCCCGCGTGGACGGCGTGCCCGGCGGCCAACGGCGCCTCCCCCGCCCCGGGGGATCCCACGGTCACCACCGGCTCGGCGGGCGGCTGTCCGAGCCGGTTCTCCCTGACCACCTCGCGCACGCGCTTCATCTGCGGCGCGTTCACGTAGCGGAACAGGTCGAGGACGGCCACCCCGGTACCCAGCAGGATGTAGTCGACGTCCCCCGTCGCCACGTACTGCCCGGACGCCAGCCCCGCGGCGCAGCAGAGCACCCTGATCCGGTCGCCCACGTAGTCGAGCCACAGCCCGAAGGCGGTCCCCGTGCCCTTGAGCCGGGCGACCTTCCCGTCCATGCAGTCGACCATGAAGCTCACGTAGAACAGCAGTGCCCCCGCGGCCAGCCGTCCTGACGCGAAGCAGATCGCCGAGCACATTCCGAGGATCAGGGAGAAACGGGTGAGCCCGTTGGGGGTGATGGAGGTGTGGTTGGCGACGAGCAGGGTGAGCCTGCACGCCACCGGGTCGACCAGGAAAACGGTCCACCAGGAGTCTTTTCGTTTCCGGGTCGCGAGAACGTCGTCCAACGAATAGGCCCTCATGCGTTCCAGCATGGCCACGTGGTGTCTCCTGTCATCTACGCTCTGTAACTACTAGAAGATCTCCATGCCACTTCTTGACCGACCCGCGCCACAGGGCCATGCCGCTTGAAGGACACGAAAGGCCGAGGAGGGCCTCCTCGGCCTTTCGTGAGGGCGACGGGCGGCTACCGGAAGATCCGGTCCACGGCTCTGGCCGCCGCGCCGCCGTCCTCCAGCGGGCAGAACCTGGCGGTGAAGGCGTCGTACGCCTTCCGGTACTCGGCGCGCACCTCGTCGGCGTCCCGGACGGCCGTCACGACCTCCTCGGTCGTCCGCAGCAGCGGCCCGGGGGCCTCGGCCTCGAAGTCGAAGTAGAAGCCGCGCACCTCGTCGCGGTAGCGCTCCAGGTCGTAGGTGAAGAAGAGCATCGGCTTGCCGGTCACCGCGAAGTCGAACATCGCCGACGAGTAGTCCGTGATCAGCATGTCCGCGACCAGGTAAAGCTCCTGGATGTCCGGATATATCGATACATCGAGGAGGAAGTCCGCGCCGACCCTGGGCAGCCTGTCCGTGACACTCGGGTGCTTGCGGATCATGAGCACATAGTCCTCACCGAGCTTCTCCGCCATGTGCGGAAGGTCGAGGCGCAGGTCGAGCCGGTAGCGTCCCCTGATGTAGAACTTGTCGTCGCGCCACGTCGGGGCGTACAGGACGACCTTCTTGCCCTCGGGCAGGCCGAGACGCTCACGAATCTCCCTGACCCGCTCGGCTCCGGCGTGACGCAGCAGGTCGTCACGAGGAGAGCCGATCTCCAGGATCTCCCCCTCGAACCGCAGGGCGCCGTCCAGGATCGAGGTGCACCAGGGGCTCGGTGAGATGAGGTGGCTCCACCGGGCGACGGCCCTGGCGAGCCGCTCGTGCTGGTCGGGCCTGGTGAACGGCACCTTCTCGACATCGAATCCGACGCGCTTCAGCGGGGTGCCCCGCCAGGTCTGCAGCACCGTCTGTCCCTGCCTGCGCTCGAACCAGGAGGGCAGGTGGCTGTTGGTCACGATGTACCGGCAGCGGGCGAGAGCATCGAAGAACTCCCGTCCGTACCGGCGGATCGGCGTCACCCCCTCGGGCAGTTCCACCTGCCCGTCCCTCACGACCCACATGAACTCCAGGTCGGAGCCCCGCCGCACGAGCTCCTCGTAGATCGCCCTCGGGTTGTCGGAGAACTGCCTGCCCTCGTAGCTGTCGAAGAGAACGGCGGGCCGCAGCGGCTCCTGACACCTCGCGGGGTAGAAGTCCTCGCGCAGCAGCCGCTGCTGCTTCGGCCTGCCCGAGGCGCGCAGGTCGTCGCTCACCGTGAAGACGGCCTCGTCCATCAGGTCGGTGTCGAAGACGAACGTACGGGTGGCGGAGACATGCTCCAGCGGCGCCGACAGCCGGAACTCCATGCGCATGTCACCGGTGTCGGTGCCGGTACGGATCGCGAAGCCGTGCGTGCCCGCCGGCAGCGGCAGCCACCCGCCGAGCGTCTCGCTCCCCTCGGGCGTCACCGTGGCGCTGCCGCCGACGAGCGGGAAGAGCCGCTCGGTGAGCCGGTTGCGCGAGGTGACGACCAGCCACGCGGGGCCGTCGATCGGGCGCATCGGGGCCCCGGTCACCCTGAGGTGACCCAGGTCGGTCCACTCCACCCGCTCCACGTAGAACGTCGGCCGCTGCTCGCGCAGCACGAGACCGCCCGCCTGCGACCGGTTCAGCACCACGTCGCGCCCGCGGAGCCGGTAGAGGCCACGCTCCACCTCGCGGCCGACGAGCAGCGGCCGGGCCCGCCCGTCGGCGGGGACGACCTCGAAGTGCCATTCGGCCCCGGGATTGAGCGCGCTCATCTCCAGGCTCGCCGGGTCCAGCCCCGGCCAGCGCTCGGACATCACCTCGTCGAGGTCGACCACCGCCTCGAAGGCGCCGTCCGACACCGTCATCGGGTAGCGCCGGTCACGGCCCCCCTGTGGCCGGGTCAGCCGGAGCGTCGGCGCGGCGCCGAGGTCGTCGCACCGTCCGCTGATCCTCAGCTTGCCCTCGGCCACCCGGTGGCCGGTGACCCAGCCCCCCGGCCGCTCCACCCGGAGCCTGAACTCCTCGGCGGGCGTCCACTCCGTCCACACCACGGTCCCCGGCTCGCGCTCGGCGAACTCCAGCCGCCGCGCGGCCGGGCTCGGCCGGCCCAGCCTTCCCCTGCGCAGCAGACCCCGGGACAGCACCCGCAGGTCGATCCGCCAGGACGAGCCGGCGGGGAGCTCGGCGGGGTCGACGGTGAGCCGGAACCCGCACCAGTCCTTGCGCCTGCGCGGGCCGGTGTCGACCAGCGACAGGCCGCGCCTGATCGTGACGGGAAGCCGGATCCTGCGGGGCCGGACCTCGGGGCTCTTGCGGCTCTTGCGGCTTTCGGGGCTCTCGGGGCTCTCCGGCTCCTCGGGGACGAGCCAGGCGAGGAGGTGCTGCTGCATCCGCCTGCGGGGACGCAGGTAGCGCAGCGAGATCCGGCCCTCGACGACCAGCTTGTCGTCCTTCCAGTCCACGCTGTCCACCCGCTGGCGCAGGTCCAGCTCCTCGCGCATCCGCGTGGCGGACCGCTCGACCTGCACGGGGACGTTGAGGTGGTATCCGCGCAGGACGCCCCCGACGACGCGGGCGGTCGGCTTCACCGTCCTGTCCCACTCCAGCAACTGGAGGAGGTCGCTCGTCCTGCGCTCCTTGACGAGAACCCACTTCGCCCTGCGCTGCGCGGGGATGAGCGGGAGGACCTTCGGCCCCGCCCGGTCGAGGTAGGCGCACGCCAGGTCGAGGAAGCGTCCGCGGAACTCCTCCCCCGCCTGGTCGAACACCTGCAGGAAGTTCGGCAGGTCGCTGTCGAGGACCATCCGGTCCCACGCCCTCAGGTGCTCGGTCCGCCCCGTGTCGACGAGGAAGCTCCGCACGGAGTCGACGGCGGCGAACCGGTCCTCGATCCCCTTGAGGTGCCCCCTGTTCTGCGTGATCGAGACGCTCTCCCCCTCCCGCTCCCGCCACAGGTAGACCGGCGTGGACAGCACGTCCACAGCCCCGGCCAGGAAGTGGGCGGGCAGGGCGACGGCGATGTCCTCCCACAGCACCCCCTCGGGAAAGCTCAGTTCCCGCTCGTCCCAGAAGGAGCGCCGCCAGAGCTTGTTCGTGACCAGCCGGTCCTTGAGCAGGATCTCGTGGGCGCTCACGTGGGTCCGCCGGGCGGGGTCGATGAAGATCGCCTTGTGCATCGCCGACTGGCGCACCCCCTGCCCGCTGAAGCGCAGGACGTTGCCCGTCACGAGATCGGACCCGCTCTCCGTCAGGCTGCACACCATCGTCTCGACGGCCGTCAACGGAAGCATGTCGTCACTGTCCAAGAAGGCGAGGAAATCACCGGTGGCGTGCCTTATCCCGGTGTTGCGCGCGCTGCCAAGGCCCCCGTTCTCCTGCCGGATCAGCCGGAACCGGGCGTCACGCTCGACGAAGGTCTCGGCGATCTCCGCGCTGGAGTCGGGAGAGCCGTCGTCCACCATGACGACCTCGATGTCACTCCAGGTCTGCGCGACCAACGACTCCAGACACGCCTCAAGGTACGGCTCCACGTTGTATATGGGCACGATGATGCTCACTGGGGCCACGATCGGTCCTCCGGTAGTCGAAAGCTCACAGTCCGGTCCATCGGCGTGCACGCCGGACATGGCACGCGGGTGAAGATCCACTCAGCGTGGAAGATGTCACGGGCGCGCGGCGGGAAGCCCAGTGATCGCCGGAAAGCGGCGGAAGGAGCCCGTGTGCCCGTCGACACAACCTGGCGGCCATGAACGCGACGTAGACGTCACGTCAGCAGCATGGCTCCGCACCAGGGCGGGCGAACCCAAAATATGACCGCGATGGAGTGAGCTGACCGAGACTTGACCATCTCCGGCACATCCTCCGCGGACGGCCGATCCCTCCTCGGGCCCGCGGCGCGGCAACGCGTCCCCCAAGCCCAGGTCAAGGCTGGGAATGCACACGTCCTAGTAAGACGTGATGACCCTTCGGTCCCCCCTGGCCGTCCGACACGATCGGGTGACCGAGACGGGCGAGATCGCGGCAAACGGCATTCGCGGGGGGAAACGCATGGACTCAACAGTGATCGTGGGGGCGGGGCCCGCCGGGCTCACCGCGGCCTACGAGCTGGCCCGGCGAGGACACCCGTGCGAGGTCTTCGAAGCCGACCGCGTGGTCGGCGGGATCAGCCGGACGGAGGAACGCGACGGCTGGCGCTTCGACATCGGCGGGCACCGCTTCTTCACGAAGGTGCCCCGGGTGGAGGACTTCTGGAACGAGATCCTCGGCGAGGAGGACTTCCTTCTCCGCCCGAGAATGAGCCGCATCCACTACGGGGGCCGTTTCTACGACTACCCGCTCAGGGCGTCCAACGCCCTGCTCAACCTCGGTGTCCTCGAATCCCTGCGCTGCGTCGGCTCGTACGCCTGGGCCAGGATCAGGCCGCCCGCCGACCAGTCCACCTTCGAGGGCTGGGTCGCGGCCAGGTTCGGCCGGCGACTCTACGGGATCTTCTTCAAGACCTACACCGAGAAGGTGTGGGGCGTTCCCGCCTCCAGCATCCAGGCCGACTGGGCCGCGCAGCGGATCAGGGACCTCTCCCTGGGGAAGGCCATCGCCGCCGCGCTGACGCCGGGCGGGAACCGCAAAGAGATCACGAGTCTCATCGAGGAGTTCCGCTACCCCAAACTGGGGCCGGGCATGATGTGGGAGGCCTGCGCCGACCGGGTCCGTGAGCGGGGTTCCACCGTCCACCTCGGCACCCGGGTCGAGCGGATCCGCCGTCACCACGGCCGCCTCGCCGTCACCGTCCGCCACGACGACGGCGGGGGTCCCGGGGACGGCACCGTCCGCCCGGACGAGGCAGGCGTCCGCACGGGAGGCGTTCGCCCGTACGACGGTGACTTTCACGAGGACGGCGCCTTCCGCCGGGACGGCGCCGGGGACGCCACCCGCGAGGTGCACTGTGACAACCTCATCTCCTCGATGCCGCTCAGCGCCCTGATCCGCGCGTTCGGGCCGGACGTCCCCGACACCGTCGCGGAGGCCGCCGCCGGGCTGAGATACCGCGACTTCCTCACCGTCGCGCTGGTCGTCCCCGAGCGGTTCTCCTTCCCCGACAACTGGATCTACATCCACTCCCCCGAGGTCCGGCTCGGCCGGGTGCAGAACTACGGTTCCTGGTCGCCGTACCTGGTGCAGGCCGGACGGACCTGTCTCGGCCTGGAGTACTTCGTCGACGAGGGCGACGACCTGTGGCGCGCCCCGGACGACGACCTCATCGCGTTCGGCACCCGGGAGCTGGAACAGCTGGGCCTGGTGACCCCCGGCTCGGTCCGGCAGGGCTACGTGGTGCGAATGCCGAAGGCCTACCCCGTCTACGACGCCGGTTACGCCGGCAACGTCGAGGTGCTCAGGAAGTATCTCGACGTGGAGTGGCCGGAGATCCACCCGGTCGGCCGCAACGGCATGCACCGGTACAACAACCAGGACCACTCCATGCTCACCGCGATGCTGACCGTGGAGAACCTCGTCGACGGAGCCCGGCACGACGTCTGGCAGGTCAACGTCGACGCGGAGTACCACGAGGAGCACGCGGACCGGAGAGGTGCCACGAGGGGCACCGGCCGTGACGCCCCCGTCCTCCTCGCCGACACGCCCGCCTCGGGTTGAGCGCCCCGTCCAACACCAGCGATCCCACGACGCCTTGCCTGGCCTCCGCCCCGTCGGGCGCGGACCACCGCGGGTCAAGGCTCTCCTCCCAGCCGCCTTGGAGTTGCGCACCATGACAACACAGCCGTACACGATCCCGGACGTCAGCGTGATCGTCATCACCTACAACGACGCGGCCCGGTTACCCCGGGCCGTGCGCTCCGTTCTTGGCCAGACACTCAAGAACCTCGAAGTGATCATCGTGGACGACTGTTCCGGTGACGACACCCCCGCGGTGGCCAAAGCGCTCGCCGAGGAGGACGGCCGGGTCCGCCACATACGGCTGCCCGCCAACAGCGGCGGCTGCGGCGCGCCGCGCAACGCGGGCATGGACGCCGCTCGCTCGCCCTTCCTGATGTTCCTCGACAGCGACGACGAGCTGCCCAGACACGCCTGCAAGAGTCTCCTGCTCGAAGCGGAGGCGACCGGCGCCGACTTCGTCATGGGCACCGTGGAGCGCGTCGACGAGGCGACCGGCACCGTCGCCCTCTGGTACCCCCAGCTGTTCGCGCAACGACGGATCGTGGACGGCATCCGCGCCGAACCCGAACTCCTCTTCAACTGCCTGGCCACCAACAAGCTGTACCGGCGGACCTTCCTCGACGTCACCGGCATCCGTTTTCCCGAGGACATCCACCACGAGGACATCGTCTGGTCGACGGAACTGTTCTGCCGCAGCAAGCTGTTCGCCGTCGTACCGTGGCCCGTCTACCGCTGGCTGCTCGCCGCCACACCCGCCACCAGGTCGATCTCGTCGCGGCGGCACGAGCTGGAGAACGTGCGCCAGCGCGTCGCCGCCGCCGTCCTGAGCGACCGCGCCCTCGTGAACACCCACTCCCTCGACCTCAAGGAGGACAAGGACTTCCGCTTCCTCTCCCACGACCTCCGCCTCTACCTGGGCGACCTGCCCCAGCGTGACCCGGCGTGGATCTCCGACTTCGCCGACATCGTCATCCCGTACGTGGACACACTCGAACCCGCCGCGATCGAGCGGCTGACCCGGGCGGAGCGGGTGTGCCTCCAGCTCGTCCGCGAGCGACGCGGAGCCGAGGCGGCGCTCGCGGCCGTCGAGCTGGGGGGCAGGCACTCCGTCCCGCCCCGGGCGGTCACGACGGACGGCGATCGGGTGTTCTGGGGGACGACGCCCCCCCGGGACGAGCAGGCCCGCGGCGAACTGGACGTCACCGAGCTGCGCCTGGCCGAGCAACCACTGTCCGGCGCACTGCTGCGGCACGAGCTCGTCGACCTGCAGGCGTCGAGGGACCAGATCCGGTTGCGCCTGCGAACCTACGACCCCGGGCGAGTGCTCGACGGCCGCACGCTGACCGCGTGGCTCCGCATCGGCGGCAGAAAGAGGGTGATCGCCTCGATCCCCGTCCAGATGGCACCCGTCGTGATCGAGTCGCTGGAGGAACGCGAGAGCGAGACCCCCAGAGGGCTCGAAGGGCAGTGGGAGCCGGAGGAGACGGAGAGGACGAGAATCCCGCGGATGACGGGAGATCCTCCCGAGGGGACGGGAATCCTGGAGGGGGCGGTGACGATCTCCCTGCCCGACCTGGAGTGGCCGGACAGCGCCGTCAGGCCGCAGGCGGTCATGATCTCGCTCCACGAGGGCGAGCGCGGGAACCTCAGGCCCCTCCTCGCGGTCCCGGGGTTCTCGTTCACCTCCGTGGGCACGGTCGGCTCCGGCCGCCTCGTCCTCGAAGCGTCCGCCCACCTCCCGTTCCGCCTCATGGCGCGCAGGCTCGGACACGCGGCCGAGCGGCGTTTCCCGAGCGTGCCGGAACTCTGGCGGGGCCTGCTGGCCGACCTCGCCACCCCCCGCAACCTGGGCCGCTTCTACCGGCTGGTCAGCATGACGGTTCCGGTGAACCGGAACCTGGTGCTGTTCGAGTCGGCCGAGGGCACCGGCTACACCGGCAACCCGCGCTACATCCACGAGGAGCTGCAGCGGCGTGCCACGGGCCTGCGTGCGGTCTGGTCCCACGCGGACACCCCCGAACGTTTCCCCGAGGACGCCGGTCTCGTCCGGCGCGACACCTTCCGCTACGCCTGGACCCTGGCGCGCGCCGGGCACTGGGTGGACAGCCACAACCTGCCCTACTGCTACCGCAAGCGCAAAAGCACCCGCTACCTGCAGACCTGGCACGGCCAGGTGCTCAAGAAGATGGGCCTGGACGAGCCTCGGCACCGGACGCAGCCGGCCCTCGCCAGAAAGTACGCCGAGGCGGTGGCGCGCTGGGACGCGCTGCTCACACCGGGCCCCGACTTCCTGCGCGACTTCGCCGAGGCGAGCGGGTTCAGGGGCGAGCTGCTCCACGCCGGATACCCGCGCACCGACGTACTGGTACGGCACATGGAACCGGCGCAACGCGAGCGGGCGCGGCAGGTGAGGGAGTTCTTCGAGGTCCCCGCGGGAAAGCGCGTGATCCTCTACGCGCCCACCTACCGCGACAACAAACGCTTCAGCGGCGACTCGATCCGGATCGATCTGCCCGCTCTCGCCGGCGCGCTGTCCCCGGACTGGGTGATCCTGGTGCGCGCCCACCAGTACGACCGTTTCACGGTGCCCGACCCGCTCGGCTGGCTCGTCCGGGACGCCTCGGCGTTCCCCGAGGTCAACGACCTGATGCTCGCCTCGGACGTCCTGGTGACGGACTACTCCTCGATCATGTTCGACTACGTCTGCCTCGGCAGGCCGATCCTCTACTACGTCGACGACTACGAGCGCTACGCCTCCGCCCAGCGGGGGGTCTGCTTCGACCTGGCCGAGGTCGCCCCCGGGCCGCTGCTGCGCGACCCCGATGAGCTGGCCGAGGCGCTGGAGCGGCTCACCGAGATCACCGAGAGGTACAGGCGGCGCTACACGGAGTTTCGCGACCGCTGGTGCGGTCTCGACGACGGGCAGGCGAGCGGCAGGGTCGTGGACGCGTTCTTCCCGGAGGTCATGCGTTGAGATCGCGAGATGTCTTCTTCCTCAGCACCGACGGCGACTCGATGGGCGGGTCCCAGCGGGTCATCCACACCCTGGCCCAGGGCCTCGGCTCACGGGGGCACAGGGTGACCCTGATCAGCATCAACCCCTCCCGGCAGCCGCAGACCTACGTCACCGCCCCCGTCTACCGGCACGCCACGCTGTACGACACGCCCGCCCCCGAGCCCTCCCCTCGCTCGCTGCCGTGGCGCAGGGGCAGGCAGAGAAGGACCCCCGAGGAGGTCGCCGCCGCGAGGCGGAAGCTGCTGCGGCTGACGGACCGGATCGACAGCGGATACATGGTCATCGCCTCGCCCTGGGCCGCCCACTGGATCGCCGAGCTGCCCATGCCGCACATCGCCAAGATCGGCCAGTACCACCAGTCGTACACCGAGGCGGTGGACTCACCGAACCTCAAGCTCATCAAGAAGCACTACGCGCACCTCGACAAGGCGTTGTTCCTGTGCGACGACTACGCCGCGTCCTTCACCGCGCATCGGCTCGCCAACTGCGGCACCATGCTGAACCCGGTCAGCGTCTTCCCCAAGGAGGCGGCCCCGCTGCGCAACCCGCGGATCGTCTCGGCGGGACGGCTGGTCAGGGTGAAGCGGATCGACCTGCTGATCGACGCCTTCGCCGCCGCGGCCCCCGCCGTCGCCGAGCCGTGGGAACTGCACATCATCGGCGACGGCCCGCTTCGGGCGACCCTGGAGGCGCAGGCCGCCCAGACCGGGCTCGGCGACCGGATCGTCTTTCGCGGGCAGGTCGAGAACGTCGAAGCCGAGTACCTGGACGCCTCCATCGTCACCCTGAGCAGCGACTTCGAGGGATGGGGGCTGGTTCTCGCCGAGGGCGCGGCCTGCGGGCTGCCCGCCGTGGCCTGCGACGCCTCGGCGGGGGTGAGAACCCTGGTCGAGAACGGGGGCAACGGCATACTGGCCGAACCCGGCGACACCGGGAGCTTCGCCGCCGCCCTGGAGCGCCTCATGTCCGACGCCGGGCTGCGCCGCAGGATGGGGGCGAGGGGCAGGGAGCGGATGAGGGAGTACCGGCTGCCTCGCGTCCTGGAACGCTGGGAGGCGCTGTTCGAGGAGCTCGACCGCTGAGGGCCGGGCCCGCGCCCCGCGAAGCGGCTGGGGGCACCGCTCATCGACGGGAGAGCAGGATCCCCGCCTCCCGCAGGAGCAGCGGAACGAACAGGACGCCGACGAAGATCGGCGACACCATGAACCGGAAGTCCGGCGCGGTGTTGGTGAGGATCACCCCGACCTGCTGCCCCGCGACGACGGCCGCCCCCGCGAGGGCCGCCCGGCTCCCCGTCCGCCACCAGGCGAGCGCGGCCGTGGCGTAGGTGAGGTAGCACCAGAAGGGCGCCCGCCAGAGCAGCCATTCGAGCTGCCTCACCGTGCTCGCGTCCAGCGCGAACAGCCCGGCGGCCAGCAGCCCGTCGGAGATCGGCCGCTGCCGCATCGCCGAGGCCGCCGGGGTGCCCTCCCAGCCGCCGGGGAGCCGGGGGTCCCTCAGCGAGAAGCGGTAGAGCTCACCGCCGGGCTCGCCCGAGGTCGAGCCGAGCTGCCAGGCGAGCGCGGCACGGCAGATCCGGGCGCTCAAGATCGTGCCGGGCGCGCGGACCAGCAGCCCTCTCCAGAGCTCCAGGATCTCGGATATCCGCTGTTCGGCGCGCGCGTGACCGAATCCGGGATCGAAGAAGACCCGCGCCATGGTCTGACAGGTCGCCCCCCGCCGCCAGACGTCGAGCGGGGCGATCCCCGCGAGAAGTTCCCGTTGCTCGCGGTCGAAGAGGCGGGGCCTCTCCCCGTACGCCACGGCGAGGTCGCCGAACACCGTCTGGTAGGCGAACGAGCGGGACGGCGACGCGATGCCCATCGCCGGATAGCCGGCACTCAGCAGGAGCAGGGGCGCCGCCACCGCTCCTGCCGCCAGTGCCGCGACCCGCCGGCGGGCTCCTGGGCGACCGGACAGGAGCGCGACCAGCGAGACGGCGGCGACCAGCGCCACGAGGAAGCCGTTGTTGCGGAAGAGCCCCAGGCCGAGCAGTTCGGCCCCGAGCGCGGCGAGGCGCGGGGCGCCGGGGCGCGACCCGGGCCGGTTCATGAGCCGTACCGCGGTGCCCGCGGCCAGTACGGCGCACACGGTGAACGGCACGTCCTTCCACATCGACACCGTGAAGGCGCCGAGTGGCGGCGACAGCGCCGCACACCCCACCGCCACGAGCAGCGGGCGTCCTCGCACCCCCAGCGGCCGGATCGCGCCCGCGAGGTGGGCCAGCGCGGCGGCCATCGCGGCCGTCTGCAGGAGGGTGACCGCGGACAGGTCACCGGTCACCCTCAGGGAGAGCCCGAGCAGGGCGTCGTAGACGACCGACTGCCCGGCCACCCAGGGGCCCGTCGTGACGTGCGCGACGTAGGTGACGGAGTCGGGGCTCATCAACCCGGGGTGGAAGCCAAGCCACCAGCCGAGCAGCACGAGCTGCGCGGTGGCGTAGCAGGCGAACGTGAACCGCCGGTCGCGGGCCGGCGCCCTCTCGGCCGTCCTCCGCGTCTCGTCGACCGGTTTCAGGCTCGCCGTACTGATCGTCATTTTTCTCAGCGCGCTCCTGCAGGGGACCGACGCCCATCATCGAGTACGCCCGACGCGCGACCTGGACACCCACGGCCCGATATACACACTCATGACCTGGGGAAACGTCAAGTTTGCGCTGAGCGGAGGCAGCTCGGCCCCACCACGGGAGAACATGCCTTTCACAGGACATCGTGACGCTTCAGCCTCAGAAGACGTCAGGCATCTCGGTAGGATGCCCATTCGACCGACGTCGATTTGACCCGGAGCTCCCCCTCATGAAGTCTCCTGTCCGAATGCTGCTGGCCACATCCTGTGCGCTGGCCATGGTTTCCGTCCCGACCACCGCGTGGAGCGCGGAGAAGCCCAAACCGACCGCCACGACGGCGAGCAAGGCCAAGCCCGCCCCCAAGGCCAAGCCCGCGCCGAAGCCCGTGGACTGCGCGAAGGTGAAATGCATCGCGCTCACCTTCGACGACGGCCCCGGCAAGTACGCGGACAAGCTGCTCGACACCTTCAAGAAGCACACGTCCAAGGCGACGTTCTTCCTTGAGGGCCAGTACGTGAAGTCCCGCCCCGCCTTCGCCAAGCGGATGGTCGCCGAAGGCCACGACATCGGTAACCACAGCTACTCCCACCCGCACCTGCGGGAGATCTCGGAAGAGAAGATCCGCGAGGAGCTCACCAAGACCCAGGACATCGTCAAGAAGGTCACCGGTAAGTACCCGACGACGATTCGCCCGCCCTACGGCGAGTTCGACGAGCGGGTCTCGGCGATCGCCACCGAGATGAACATGCCGATCATCCTGTGGAACGGCGGCTCACGAGACTGGGCGACCAGGAACGAGAAGGCCATCTACGACGAGGTGCTCAAGAACGCCAAGCGTGACGGGGTCATCCTCATGCACGACTGGGTGGAGCAGACCGTCAAGGTGATGCCGAAGCTGCTGACCGCGCTCAAGAAGCAGGGCTACCACATGGTGACGGTCTCCTCGCTGCGCGGTGCCAAGGCCACCCAGCCGGGGGAGGTCTACCCCGTCGGCTCGGAGAAGGACAAGGAGCTGCCCTCCGAGTCACCCACCGGCGACCCCGAGGACTACACCCAGTCCCCCGAGGACGGTCTCTGAGCCCGCGACCTCACCGGGTGGGGGCGACCTCGCTGGACGACGGCCTCCGGGCCAGCCGCCTGCCCAGCCGCTGCATGGGAAGCTCCACGTAGCGGTAGGTGAGCAGGCTCAGGCCGAGCACCACCAGCACGAACGCCACCGACAGTGAGAGCTGCACCACCTGCCCCGCGTCCCGCGCGTCGCCGACGACGACGTGCGCGATCCGCAGCAGCGGGTGGTGCAGCAGGTAGACCGAGTAGCTGACCAGGCCCAGCCAGACGAGGAACCGGGGCAACCGGCGCTCGCGCAGGGCCATCGCCCCCGCGAACGAGGCTCCGGCCAGCGCGATGGTCGTGAACCACGGCCCCGGCCGCACCCACCACCAGCCCGCCTGCTCCGCCCAGACCGGCGCCAGCGCCACGAGCACCGTCGCCGCCGCCACGGGCCACAGCCCGCCCGAGCCCTGCTCCCAGCGGCGGATCGCGGTGCCGGCGAACATCACCGACAGGATCGCCACACCGAACCACGGCACGAAACTCGAAAGGATCAGGAGCACCAGCGCCATCGCGCCGAGGACGTACGCGGAGGTCTTCCTGAACCGGCCACTGATCAGGCCCACCAGGCCCACGAAGAACACCACGCCGGACACGTACGCGGGCCAGGACTCCCGCGTCAGCGGCGCCGACAGCAGCAGCCCCACCGCGACCGCGGCGCCACCGAAGCCCACCGCGAAGGTCCCGCTCGCGCGATGCCACCCGCCGACGAACAGCGCCGTGACGACCAGGTAGAAGACCATCTCGTAGGAGAGCGTCCACATGGTGTCGGCGAGACCCCCCAGCCCCACCACGTCCAGCAGCATCGTGGCGTGCGCGGCCACCGACGACAGGTCCCTCGGCACCTGCTCGCGGACGGGCATCCAGAACGCCATCACCAGGACGAGCGCCGAGACCAGCAGGTAGATCGGGTAGAGCCGGAACACGCGGCTGATCCAGAACGCCCTGACATCTCCGTGCCTCTCCAGCGAGACCGGGATGATGTAGCCGCTGACCAGGAAGAACACCAGGACGCCGTACATCCCGAGGTTGAACCAGTACGGTCTCAGGGCGGGCATGAACCAGGGCAGCATGTGCTCCAGCAACACGGCGACCGCACCGATGCCACGCAACGCGTCGAGCCACGCCAGGCGGGCGACGGCTGTCTTGGGGGAGTCTGCGCCGATGGGGGTGGTGGAAGACACTCAGCCCAACTTACCCCTCGCCCTCCCGTCAAACGGCGTCAATGCCGGAAGATCCCGCCCTCCGCCGCCCCGAGGCGGCTACTCCCACTCGATGGTGCCCGGCGGCTTGCTGGTCACGTCGAGCACCACCCTGTTGACCTCGCGGACCTCGTTCGTGATCCGGGTGGAGACGCGGGCGAGCACGTCGTACGGGACACGCGACCAGTCGGCGGTCATCGCGTCCTCGCTGGAGACCGGGCGCAGGACGACGGGGTGACCGTAGGTGCGGCCGTCGCCCTGGACGCCCACCGAGCGGACGTCGGCGAGCAGGACGACCGGGCACTGCCAGATATCCCGGTCGAGACCGGCGCGCGAGAGCTCCTCACGGGCGATGGCGTCCGCCTCGCGGAGGATCTCCAGGCGCTCGCGGCTCACCGCGCCGATGATGCGGATGCCCAGCCCGGGGCCGGGGAACGGCTGACGCCAGACCATCGCGGCGGGCAGGCCCAGCTGCTCTCCCGCCCGGCGCACCTCGTCCTTGAACAGTGCCCGGAGCGGCTCCACCAGCGAGAACCGGAGGTCGTCGGGGAGACCGCCGACGTTGTGGTGGGACTTGATGTTGGCGGTGCCGGTGCCGCCGCCGGACTCGACCACGTCGGGATACAGGGTGCCCTGGACGAGGAAGTCGACGGGACCGTCGGCGAGGATGGCGCGCTGCTCGTCCTCGAAGACCCTGATGAACTCGCGTCCGATGATCTTGCGCTTCTCCTCGGGATCGGTGACCCCGTCGAGCGCCTTCAGGAAGCGCTCCTGGGCGTCGACCACGCGCAGCTTGACGCCGGTGACGGCCACGAAGTCACGCTCGACCTGCTCGGCCTCGCCTTTACGCAGCAGCCCGTGATCGACGAAGACGCAGGTCAGCCGGTCGCCGATCGCCCGCTGGACCATGGCGGCGGCCACCGCGGAGTCGACACCGCCGGACAGGCCGCAGATGGCGCGCCCCTCGGGGCCGATCTGGGCGCGGATCGCCTCGACCGCGTCCTCGACGATGTTGACCATCGTCCAGGAGGGGCGGCAGCCCGCCGCGTCGAGGAAGTGCTTCAACACGGCCTGGCCGTGCTCGGAGTGGAGGACCTCGGGGTGGAACTGAACGCCGTACAGGCCGAGCTCGGGGTGCTCGAAGGCGGCGACGGGCGTCTGGGCCGTCGCGGCGGTGACCGTGAAGCCCTCGGGGGCGGCGGAGACGGTGTCACCGTGGGACATCCAGACCGACTGCGCGGCGGGCAGCCCCGCGAAGAGCACGCCCTCCTCCTTGACGTCGAGGTGGGTGCCGCCGTACTCGGCGGTGCCGGTCCTCGCGACCTTTCCCCCCAGCTCCTGGGCCATGACCTGGAAGCCGTAGCAGATGCCGAAGGTCGGCACACCGGTCTCGAACAGGCCCGCGGGGGCGGCCGGGGCACCCTCGGCGTACACCGAAGAGGGGCCGCCGGACAGGATGATCGCCTTGGGCTTCTTGGCCATCATCTCCTCGACCGGCATCGTCGAAGGGACGACCTCGGAGTAGACGTGGCATTCACGCACCCTTCGCGCGATCAGCTGCGCGTACTGCGCGCCGAAATCGACGACCAGGACCGTGTCGAACTCAGACACCAAGACCCCCAAAAGGAACAGAGCGGTGACCTCAGTCTATCGGCGCCCGTCAGCCCGCCTGCTCGCAGTCGAAAAGATCTCCCGCCACCCCGCTCGCCCGCGACAGGGAAGGGCCCCTCCCCGCCCGCGCGGGGAAGGGCTCTCCGCCTACTCGTGACCGGAAAGGTCCCCTTACCTGTGACCGGAAAGATCCCCGCGATCGGGAAGGACTCCCTCACCGTCACGCCCGCCCACCCGGTTTTCCTCGCCGGAGAACGAGGGCAGCGCCCCGGCGATCAGTGCCTCGGTGTGCTCACGCAGCATCTCCGCGTAGCCGGGGTGGGTGAGGACCAGGAAACGCTCCTCGCGGATGGCGGTCACCGCGGCGAGCGCCACCTCGGCAGGGTCGACGCCCTCCTCCACGAAGCCGTCGATGATCGCGGCGGAGACCTCCTCGTCCTCGTCCTCGGCACGCCCTGCGGCCACGAGGTTCTCCGGCCGGTGGCGGCCGGAGTGGTTGAGGCCGGTACGCACCCCACCGGGGCACAGCGCGGTCACCCGCAGTTTGGAGCCGGCCGCCGCGAGATCCTGGGCGAGGGACTGCGAGGCGGCGAGCGCGGCGTACTTCGAGACCGTGTAAGGCCCCATGTGGGGCATGGCGAACAGTCCCGCGGCGGAGACGGTGTTGAGGATGTGCCCCTCGGTGTCCTGGTCGATCATGCGGGGCACGAAGGCCCGGACGCCATGGAGGATGCCCCACAGGTTCACCCCGAGCGGCCAGGCGAAGTCCTCAGGCTCCCTCGTCCACATCCGGCCACCCTGGAAGATCCCCGCGTTGTTGCACAGAACGTGGACCGCGCCCAGCTCGCCGAACGTACGGTCGGCGAGGTGCTCCACGGCCACCGGGTCGGAGACGTCGGTGATCTCGGTAAGGACCTTGACCCCGTCGGCGCCCGCCTCCACCAGCGAGGCGGTGTCCGCGAGACCTCCCGGGTCGACGTCGGCGAGCATGAGGGACATCCCCTCCGCGGCCAGGCCCAGCGCGAGCGCCCTCCCGATCCCACCGCCCGCCCCCGTGACGACCGCGACCCTGCCCGACAACTCACGCATGACGCTCCCTCCTAGCCCGACGGTTCACGCATCGTCGTACCTCCGAGGCCGGTGGTTCACACCTGGCGCCCCTCCGGTTCGTGCCGTCCCTGACGATCGATGGCTCCCAAAGCCAACGTGAAGCCCACCACCAGTCAGCGACGAAGCGTCCTTCATCGCCGGCATCCGCCTGGCCTTCAACGGCGCGCCACCGCCGTCGATCATTGAATCCGCACCAGACCGTGATCGCCGTACTGTCATTGATCTTCAGTCATGTCTGTTTTTCGAGTTCCGCCACTCCCTGGCGAAACCGCGCTACAACCGCGGCATTGGGATAGGCACGCTCCAGCGTGGCACCGAGGTCATGGCTTCGGGTGACGATCGCCGCGGCATAACGCGGCGCGGAGATCGCGGACAGACCATGGGCGACCGCCTGCTCGGGGTCGCCCAGCCGGGCACAGGCCACCCCGAGGTCCAAGGCGGTGATCGCTCGTCTCGTCGGAGACACCTGTGGAGCCTGCTCGTACACCTCCATCGCCTGCTTGGCGAAGTCACGAGCCTGCCCGTCGTGACCGAGCCACAGACTGGAGGTCGCGGCGATCGACCAGACCCGTACGGCATCGGCGCTGAACAGTCCGTTCGCATGCGGCGAATGCCGTCCTGCCTGACCCCGGAGCGCCTCCAGCGCTTCAGATGCCGGAACTACGTGACCAAGCCGTGCGTGGGTCCGAGCGAGTTGTCCGGTCAGGCGCGTCTGAGCAGCACTTCCCGCTGGGGCTTGGCCTGCTCCCCGCTGGGCGGCGCGGAGCGCCTCGTACGGTCGGTCGCCGTAGAGCCAGGTCGTCGCCTCCACGTCCCACGCCCACGCCGCCGTCTCATTGTGATCGGCCTCGCTCGCGTGATGACGGGCATCGGCCGCGTACGCGAGCGCTGCGCGTACATCCCCTCGATCATGAGCCGTCCACGCCAGGATCAGCGACAACCAGGCTGCGGCGACGTACAGCTCACGGCGCTGCTTGAGCGTCATACGCAGCTGAAGCAACTCCGCGACGTGGCGGCGATCCGTAAGCGCGGCCTGCCACAGTTCGGCCGCGTCGTACCGAGAGTAATCAGTGCCGTAGTCACCGATGGCCCGATGGAGATGCTCCAGGCTGCTCGGCCCAAGATCGGTCTGTTCGCTGCGACGGGTCAACTCCCGAGCTTCGCTCTCGGCACTCGTGATCAGCAAGCCAGGCACAACGAGGGCTGCCGCCCCCAGACGCAGTGCGTCACGACGATTCGTACGATCACCTCCTGACGGGTGTGGTGTGTAGTCAGTACCGAATCCAAGTTGGACGGGTCCCGTCTCGAAAAGCCTGCCGAGCCGGTCCTGATAGTCATCGTCTGGACGATTCCCTTTCTCCCAACGGCGCCAAGCCCGCTCGTCCACTCCGCGCAGGGGCAGCTCAGCGGCCTCAGCGACCGTGATGAGTTGAGCAACCGCCTCAGAGACAGTCCAGCCTCGGGCAAGCCGAGCACTTTTCAGGCGACTGTGACCACAACAAACATGGATCTCCTGCGCAAGGTCATGAAAGACCTGCGACGAAAACCCGTCACCGTATGCGGCCAGCGCGCGGGCGCGGATCGCGTTGGTACATCGCATGTCGTGAGATGTCGGCACTGATCTCTCCGCGAAAGACGCAGAAGCAGGTGGCAGGACAGTCACGCCTCACCCTCCCCCGATTAACCACATCCAGCAAGAGGGCACACCATGCCCTCACTCCGGACCGTATGCACCCAAGCACAGGGCGTCAATTGCCACTGGTGGTGGGGGGCGGCTACGGCCGACAGTTCATACCCCGCCTCATTTCAAGAAGGGGCGGCCCCGCTGAGCGCCGCTTTAGCCGGATGAACACCTCGGAGGTAGACGTGACCACATCATCAACTCGTGCTCACCACTCCAATCCTGGAGCGATCTTCACAGCCACCGCTGACGCCTACGTCCGTTATCGACCGGAACATCCCGGTGTGCTCATCGACTACATCGCCGAAACCGCCCATGTCGCCGCCGACGACGTCCCCGTCCTCGACCTGGGGAGCGGGCCCGGCGTGATCGCTGTACGCCTTGCTGAACTAGGCATTCCAGTGATCGCAGTTGAACCCTGCGAAGAAATGCTGGCAGCCGGCCGCTGGCGAGCCGCCGACCATGGCATCGGAAATATCGACTGGCGACAAGGGGATTCGTCCACTGTGTCAGACCTTCCACTTATTCGAGGCACGGTGATTGGCGATGCCTTCCACTACATGCCCCGAGATCAGGTCTTGGCGGACCTGCACGAGATCACCGTGTCCGGTGGGTTCGTCGCCATAGTCGTCAGCCACGCGCTCGGCACACCGAAGGCGTGGTGGGAGCCGATCCTGGACCGCATCCGCGACCGATTCCTCGGCACCCACCGCGCCGCAGGACCGGATGCCCCCTTTCAATACCTCACCGAAGATCACGAGACGGTACTGCGCCGGTCAGCCTTCTCCCGCGTACGAGTACTGCGCACCGATTACCGCCTGGATCTCACCACGGAGGAGTTGATCGGCTTGCAGTACACCTATGCCTTCTCCTCAAAGGCAGTACTCGGCGAACTCCGAGAGGAGTACGAACAGGCACTACGGAATGCGCTAACCGCCGTGGAACCGTCCGGAGGATTCACGGCGAACCTGCAGGCTGCCGTGATCATCGGCGAACGTCCGTGAAAGACCTGGCTTCAGCTTCGACCAAGCCGGTGCAGTGTCCAACCGGCATCCCGCCATCGGAATGTATCGAGGACACTTCGAGCGTCGATCATGACCTGTCGGCCCACGACCTTGGCAACGGCTTCCGGATCGAGGTCACGAAACTCCGGCCACGCGGTCATGGTGACCAGGACGTCAGCTCCAATAGCGGCTGTCAGGGCATCTTCGACGTAGTCAAGCTCTGGGTGCACAATGCGAGCATTCTCCACAGCCATCGGGTCGTAGACCGTGACCATCGCTCCAAGCGAGTGAAGACGTGCCGCAACATCCAATGCAGGGGAATCTCTCACATCGTCGGTACCGAACTTGAACGCCGCCCCCCACACGCCGACACGTTGGCCAACCATGTCACCACCGCAGGCTTTTCTTGTCATCTCAACCACTCGCTCGCGACGACCGGCATTGATCCGATCCACCGAGGTCAGCAACTCCGCAGCGCCTTCCACGCCGAGTTCGCGGGCTCGGGCGGCGAACGCACGAGTGTCCTTGGGCAGGCAACCACCGCCATAGCCGACCCCTGCGTCCAGGAACGCCCTACCGATGCGCGGGTCCAGGCCGATGGCATCGGCGAGCTGGTCGACATCGGCGCCGGATGCCTCACAGATGTCAGCCATCGCGTTGATAAAGGAGATCTTCGTCGACAGGAAGGCGTTCGCTGCGCCCTTTACCAGCTCACAGGTGGCCGGGTCGGTAACGACAAGCGGCACCCCGGCATCAGTGATCGGTTTGTACGCCTCCCGGATCTTCTGCTCAGCCTTTGCAGAGGTCACGCCGATAACGATGCGGTCCGGTCGCAGCGTGTCCTGCACAGCATGACCTTCTCGCAGAAATTCGGGGTTCCAGGCGACGGTCACGTCGTCCCCTGCTGGAGCAAGTCCCCGTACCAGTTCCTGGGTCGCCGCCGTCGTGCCGACGGACACCGTGGATTTACCCACAATGACGCAGGCATGGCGCAGGTGCGGTGCGAGCGAGCGCACGGCCGCGAAAACCTGCGACAGGTCGTAGTCGTCGCGATCGGCCATGCCAGGAGTAGCTACTCCGAGAAAGTGCATCTCACCGAACTCACCTGCCTCAGCGAAGTCGCTGGTGAACCGTAGCCGTCCGCAGGCGATGTGGCGGGTAAGCATCACATCCAAATCCGGCTCATAGAACCAGGCCCTGCCTGAATTCAGCGTTTCGATTTTTGCCGCGTCAATGTCGACGCCGACCACTTCATGGCCGATCTCAGCCATCGAGGCCGCGTGGGTCACACCCAGATGGCCACACCCGATCACGGTCATTCGCACGTGTTCATCGTCCCTTTCTGCAAGGAAGTGCAGCATGAAGATCAGCATCATCGGCTGTGGACGTCTCGGCGCCCCGTACGCGGCCGGGCTGGCCCGCATGGGTCACCATGTTCTCGGTCTGGACATTGACCCGAAGACCATGCGCCTACTCAGCGCAGGCCGTACGCCCTTCGACGAACCAGGTCTGGCCGAGGCTATAGCCTCGCACGGTAGCCCAGGAAACCTTCGCTTCACCGACTCCTACGACACCGCCACGGCGTTCGCGGATCTACACATCCTCTGCGTCGGTACGCCACAGCAAATCGGAGCACTCGCCGCCGACCTGGGCGATCTCGAGAGAGCCGTGACCGAGCTGTCGTCACGACTGCGCCGGGACGCGGTGATCGTGGTGAAGTCCTCGGTGCCCGTTGGCACCACAAAGCACCTGGCCGAACTCGCGCGCTCTGTGGCCCCGGCCTATGTGCGGGTGACGGTCGTCTGCTCTCCAGACTTCCTTCGGGAGTCCACCTCCCTGACCGATGTGGCTCGTCCCTCCCGGATTGTGCTCGGCCTCGCCGCTGGCGACGAGCATGCCGAACAGTTGCTACGGCAAGCTTGGAAAGCCCAACTCGATGCCGGTGCACTGATGGTCGTGACCGACCTGACAACAGCGGAGATGTGCAAGACCGCGGCGAATGCCTTCCTCGCCACGAAGATCTCCTTCATCAACGCCATCGCCTCGTTGTGCGAAGCGACGGGAACCGATGTGTCCTCTCTTGCCCACACGTTGGCGCTGGACCCCCGCATCGGCGACGCATACCTCGACTCCGGTGTCGGCTACGGCGGCAGTTGCCTGCCCAAGGACGTACGAAGCCTCATCGCCCAAGGACACGAACATGGTGTCGGCGCGGATCTGGAACTGCTGATCCAGGTCGACAGGGTCAACCAGCGCCGACAGCGCCGTGCTGTGGACTTGGCCCGACATGCCTGTGGCGGCGACCTGGACAACCGCCGTGTCGGAGTATGGGGGTTGTCTTTCAAACCTGGTGTCGACGATCTGCGTGACTCGCCGGCACTTGCCGTGGCCCTGGCGATCCACCATGAGGGCGGCATCGTCACCGCCTACGACCCAGCCGCGATGGCTTTAGCCCGGGACCTGCACCCGCAACTGCACTACGCACTCACCTCCGCTGGGGCCGTGGAAGGCTCGGAGGTGCTTCTACACCTGACGGCCTGGCCGGAGTTCATCGACGCCGACCCCACCAAACTGGTGGAATCGGCCGCCGTTCCGATTGTCGTCGATGGTCGAGCGACCCTCGACCCTGACCTGTGGGGTGACGCCGGATGGAGCTATCGGGCGTTGGGACGGGCCTGAAGGGCGTGGTCGAGGAGACCGAGGGGCGGGGAGCCGAGGTCGAGCATAGCGGTGTGGAAGCGCTTGAGGCCGAAACCGGGACCCCACTCGGCCCTGGCGCGGTCGCGGAGGTCGAGGATCTCCAGCTTGCCCCAGGTGTAGCGGCCGTAGGTGGGGTCGAAGGTGGCCCGCGCCGCCTCCGACAGGGCCGCGGGGCCGGCGAGGTGGGTGTCGGCGGCGAAGCGGCGGGCCCCCTCCTCGACGGTCATCGCGCCGGAGTGCACGCCGATCGCGCAGGCCAGCCGGGTCACCCTGATGAGCGCCTCCAGCCACACGCCGATCTCGAAGCGCGGGTCGCCGGGGGCGAAGTCCTCCTCGACGCAGAGCTCCTCCGCGTAGTGCGCCCAGCCCTCCGCGAAGGCGAGCGACATCAGCGTCCGCCGGACGTCGGAGCGGGCGTGGCGCAGGGCGCGGCCGTGGGAGAAGTGCCCGGGGGCGACCTCGTGCACGTTGATCGCGGGAAGCGTGGTCTCGCTGAAGACCTCCAGCCACTCCTCGATGTCGCGCTCGGGCCACGAAGGGGCGGGCGGGGTGACGTGATACCACGAGGGACCGTCAGGCTCGCCGGGCGCCGACCAGCTCATCATCGCCATCGCCCACCGGCGCGACTCGGGCGCGATGCCGACCAGGCACTCCCCGTCGTGATAGGGCACCAGGTTCTTCTCCCTGGTGAAGGCGATCGCCCTCTCGGTGCCGATCCTGGCCGCCTCGATCACACCGTCGGGATCGGGGTGCTGCTTGACGAGCTCGCGCGCGACCTCAAGCGGCGGCCGTCCCGCGAACCCCAGCGCGGCGCACGCCTCCGCCAGCCGGGCCATCAGGCGGTCACGCTCGGCGTCGGCGCGCTCGGCGAGCCGCCCCAGGTCGACCGGGAGGCCCTCACCGCCGCCCATGAGCCTGGCGAGCCCTTCTGCGCCGAGGGAGGCGTCCGGGTCACCGTCCTGCGCGGCCTTCTCGACGTGCCGCACCAGCCGGGCGTGCGCCCTGAACGCCGCCTCACGCACGCCCTCCTCGGCGTCCCCCGGCACCCCGGAGGCCAGGCCGCGCACCACTCCGAGCAGGGCGGTCGCGACGGGGGCGCTGAGCAGGTCGAGCGAGGCGATCGCGCCGTCCACCGCCTCCGGCCAGCGGGTCAGGTGCGCGAGCTTGGCGGCGTTCCGCTCGGCCTCCGGGGCGTACTCGCGGTCGTAGGTGGCCAGGTCGAGGTTGCCCACATGCTCCAGAGGGTTGCGGCGGTGCAGTTCCAGCTCGCCGAACTGCACCCGCACGGCCTCCTCGAAGATCTGCAGGTGCGCCGCGTCGTACGGATCGGCGGGCAGCGGCCCCCTGCCCAGCGCGGCCAGCCCGGTGCGCACCCCGTCGGGCGAGAGGTCCTGGACGAGGCCGTCGTACTCGTGCCGCCCGGCCATTTCCCTGACGCCTGAGACGGTGAGGTCGCACACCGCGCGCAGGCGGCCGTCGAGTTCGCTCATGACCGCGACGCTATCTCAGCGAACCCTCCCGAACCCGAGAGTTGAGCACTATCCGGACGCCCCTCCCCAGCGCTTCAGAGCCTTGGGCAGGCAGGCAACATCGACCCTGCCGAGCCCGTCCGCGCCCAGTGCCTCCAGCAACGGCTTCCGGAAAAGGACCGCGAGCGCCTCCGCCATGCGATGGCCTGACGCCGATCCATGATCCTCGCGCCGCCACCCACCTTCACGTACCGTGTCGGATGCGGCACTCCCCGTTACGGTGGCCGAAACGATGGGTCAGCTCGCGAAAGAAGATTCGATGCGCCGCCGCACTCTGCTGTCCGCCGCCGGACTCGCCATCCCTGCCCATTTGCTGTCCAAGCTCGATGACGCGCTGGCCATCCCGCCCGCATCCTCCGCTTCCCCCTTGCCCGAGCAGATCACCTCTCGTCTGCCCCGAGCGCGAAGTCGTTTCGACAGCGGTGATCTGGCTCGGCTTGTCGCCGATCTGCCTGACCTTCTGGCCCTGGCTCACGAAGCGGCCGACGGCCGAGAAGCGGGTGCCTGCGCGCGGGCAGCCGCCTGCTACGACCTGGCGACCGCGACCCTGAACAAGATCGGGAGGTATGAGGCGAGCAGGATCACCGCAGACCGCGCCGGCGTGTTCGCGAGCCTGTCCGGCTCCCCGATCAGCATGGCCGCCTCGGCGCGTTCCTTGGGCATCGTGCTCCGCCACGAAGGCCGTCGGAAAATCGCCGACCAGCTCACCCTGCAGGCCACCCACCGCCTGGAGGCCGCAGGACTCGGCACGCCCGCCCACGCTGCCGCCTACGCCCAGATGCTGTGCACCTGCGCCTACAACGCCGCACAGGCGGGAGACCGAGACCGCGCCCTAGAGATGATCAAACAAGCCGCGCACGTCACCGCCCGGCTTCCCACGCGAGCGATCCCCGGTCAGCCCTTCAGCATCGGCCCCGCGCACGTCAGCCTGTACGAGATCGGCGTGCACTGGTCCCTCGGCGACGCCGGAGCTGCCCTGCACGCCGCGCGCGATGTGCATCCCAGCCAACTGCCCACCCCCGAACGACGCGGACGCCTGTACACCGACCTTGCGCGAGCATGGTGGCAATGGGGCAAACCCGAGCAGACCACTGCGGCCCTGTTGAACGCCTTCCGACAGTCGGCCGACGAGGTCCGCACTCGGCCTGCCATCCGCGCGATGGCGGTGACCCTGATCGACCGGCATCCTCGGGTGGCCGGTGTGCAGGCGCTCGCCGCCGCCATCGGCTATCGACGCTGATCTGCGCGGCCCTCGCGCCCTGCGGCCTTCTCGACGTGCTGCATCAACCTGGCATGCGCCCTGAACGCCGCCTCACTCACACTCTCCTCCGCCTTCCGGAACCCCGGAGGCCAGATCACGCACCGCTCCGAACCCGGGAGTCGGCACTATCGGGACGACTTCCCGGTGATGATCTCCAGGGCGGAGCGGGGGGCCGCACCGAGCAGGCTTCGCAGGTCGCCGTCCGTGCCGTCCATGAACCCGTTCGCGATCGAGGAGTAGGTGCCCACCAGCATCGGGACCTGGAAGGACGCCAAACCCAGGACGGTGAACGCCTCGCGGGCCTCGGCGAGGGTGCTCGGCTCGTACGAGACGGTGCTCCCGGTGGCCTCGGTGAGGGCGGCGGCCAGTTCCACGCCGCCGACCGCCTCCTCCCCGACCAGCTCGTAGGACCGGCCCGCGTGCGCGGAGGCGTCGGTCGCGACCAGGGCGGCCACGTCCGCCAGGTCCTCGCGGGCCACCGCGGCGAGCCGTCCGGAACCCAGCGGCGCGGTGATCCTGCCGTCCACGACGGGCGCGAGCGTCGCCAGCAACTCGGCGTAGAGTCCGTTGCGCAGGATCGTCCAGTTCGCGGTCCCCTCACGGAGCCTGCGCTCGGTCCAGCGGTGGGCGAGCGCGTAGGTCAGGTGGTCACCGGCGACGCTGAGGCTGGTGTAGACGATGTGCGAGACCCCGGCCTTCTCCGCCGCCTCGATCGCCGCGCCGTGCCTGGCGATCACCACGTCGTCCTCGCCGTAGCCCGCGGAGATCAGCAACAGCGTGTCCGCTCCGGCGAAGCCCTCCTCCAGCGAGGCGTGGTCCTCGAAGTCGATCAGGCGGCTCGGTGCCCCCGCGGGGACCGTCTCCGGGGCGCGGCTGCCGATCACCACGTCGTCCCGCCCCGCCAGCCGCGCGGCGACGAGCCGCCCCAGTGCGCCCGTCGCCCCTGTCATGAGAATCATGGAATCTCCCCCGCGTGAGTGGTTCTCTCCGGTAACTGGGTCCATCATCGATAACCAGGACGCGTGGCATAAGGAGGCACTTCGATGTCAGTGGGGCACACCGCGGTAACCACGGAGCCGGTCGTCTCCTGCGGGGACGAGGACTGCGGCATCCGTGAGGTCCTCGACCGGATCGGCGACAAGTGGTCGGTGCTGGTGATCGTGGAGCTCGCCCAGGGGGTGCGCCGGTTCCGCGAACTCCAGCGGGCCATACCCGGTATCTCGCAGCGGATGCTCACCCTGACCGTACGCCGCCTGGAGCGCGACGGCCTGATCTCCAGGACCGTCCACGCCGTCGTCCCGCCGCAGGTCGACTACGAGCTGACCTCGACCGGGCACAGCCTCACCCACCTGGTGCGTGCCCTCGCCGACTGGTCGGCCGAGCACCGCGACGGCATCGCCGAGTCGCGCCGCCGCTGGGACGCCGCCCACCCCGACTCCGGCATCCGCTGAGACCCGCCGCGATTTCCGATCTTGGCGTGCATCCGAGACGCATATAGCGCCCTAGACGGATGTGGAAGAGGTTGCTTCCGTCTCTGCAGGCGCGCCTTTGCCGGGCTTCCGCCCGTCGATACCCAGCGTGACCAACAAGCGCCACATGTCGGTGGACGGATCACGCTGGAGGACCTGGCACTCCGGGGCATGTCCGGAACGAGCTGCCCACTCTTGAGGAGACTCCGGTTCGATCTTGAGGTCGACCGGCCCGATCTTCGCACGATCGGGCGCGCAGAACCCCTGTGCGCAGGAAGCCACCAAACTTCGGGCATGCGCCACCGCCTTGCCCTCCCGTCCCTTCAAGGCATCGCGCCGAGCGCCCTTGATGCTCTTCTCTCCCTTCTTGCCATAGTCCTTGAAGGCTTCCGCACCCTTGACCTGCCGTAGCTTCTCGACCACGAGCTTGCCGCTACCGCTTTGTGCCCCTCCGAACGCCTGGAAGTGCAGCAGTAACCACAGGTCGAACGAGGGGTGTGAGAACGCGAGCTCGACCTTGGATTCGGCGGCGGCCTTGACCGCCTGTGGGATGTCATTCCACTGATCACGGTCGAAGAGCGCCCATGCCTCATCCTCACCCGCGACTTTCCGTACGGCTTCGACGATCCCCGAAGGCGTCCTTCCATCCCTGCGGGGGACGAGCTGGATTCGGAACGGTTGCCGGCCTTGATCTCCGCCGTCCCCGAACTGATCGTTCAGGTAGTCCAGGTAGTCCGGTTCGGTGGATTCGCCCTCGCAGGCCACGTACAGCACCCTTACCTCACGCGAGTGCGAGCCGGGTCTCGGAGCCAGCGGGCGCTCGTCTTCCAGGCGTCCGCGTCTTCTCCGCCTTCCCGGCTCGCGCTCTTTCCCCGCCCGCTTGCTCACGCCGTCGCCTTCGCCTCTTGCCTGGACAGTTCACGGACCATTTTTCCGGCGGTTACCCGAGGCACTCCGCCGTAGCGGCCACGTAGGTAACCACGCTCCAGGTTCTCTTCCTTACGTGGCTTGGCCTCAGTCAAGGGGTACAGCTCGGTCTCCCCTGAGCGCTGCTTCACCGTGATCCACACCTGATCACGGTTGAGCGGCCTGTCGAGCACCTCACTGCCCAGCAAGGTCGCGTCGTGCGTCGTGAAGATGAGTTGTGCACCGCGTGGGTTGGACCCGGGGTCCTGGAAGACCCGTACGACCTCGGCCGCGAGTGTGGGGTGCAGACTCGAATCCAGCTCGTCCACCAGCAGGACCGACCCCTGGTCCAGCACGGTGAGCATGGGTCCGAGAAAGGCGAACCAGGCATGGGTGCCCAGGGACTCCTCCGTATGAAAGTCCAACGCGGTCTCTCCGCCATCCGGTGTGCGATGCCACAACCTGATCTCCCCGGTCTCGGGGTCCGTGTCGAAGCGGGTGACCCCCAAGTCGGCCGATTGCAGCAACCGCGTGATCCGTTGGTGGTAACTTTCCGCCTGATCCGAGCTTGTCAGGAGCCGTCTGGTCGGCTCCATCCGGGCCTTGAGATCTATTCCCGGTGTAACCAGCCACAGGTTGTTGAGGAACCACTTGTGTATCGTCGACAGCTGCGGGTCGTTGAGAGTCGCGCCGACGGACAGGAACAGAGCGTTGGGGCGGGTCAACCTGACCAGGGATTCCCGTTCTCCTCTGAATCCCTCTCCCTTGAAGATGAACTCCCCTCCTTCCGACTCGGGGCGGCCCGCCTCCCGGTCGAACCAGACATTGCGGCGACCATGTGGATATGAGTGAAGCCACTCCGCCTCCACCCGCTCGTCCGACAGCTCGAAACCATAGGTGTAGCGGACAGGGTCCCTGCCCAAGGCGAGATCCACCTCGAACAGGGTTGTCTCCTCGCGACACGCGGGATCGAGCTTGAAGGACTGCCGGGGAACCACCTCCGGCGTCTTGGCCCAGTCGGCGAACGAGTCTCGCACCGCATCGCGCATGAGCCGGAAACCACTGAGCAGGTTCGACTTCCCCGACGCGTTGGCTCCGAACACACCCGCCACGGGTTGCACAGAAACATCTCGCCCACGGTGTTTGAGGCCGGTCCTGCGTCCCGCGCTCTCATCGAACTCAGTCGCGATCAGGGACAGCTCATGCTCATTGCGGATGGACCGGTGGTTGGCCATCCGGAAACGGATAAGCACCGTAGACCTCCTACCGAGACAGGGCTTTCCAGGCTGTCATCTGCGTCCTGGCGCACAAAGTCTGCACGTAACAGCCTATGACGCTCTCCCAGTGGATGCCAGCACAGAATTACCATGTTCTCTGGAGTCCGGCCTGATGATTGTACGAACCCGCGGTAGATCGCCAGGCGCGTCGAAGCGCGCGTCGACCCGTCAGGTGATGTCGACGATGGGAAGGCGGAGGGCGCCGGGGGCGGCGGCCGGGACGGCGGGGTTCGCCGGGGCGACGGGCGTGAGGCGGACGTACGGGGAGCCCTGGGCGGGGCGGGGGTCGGGCTCTCCCCGGTTGGGCCACAGCGCCATGGCGCGCTCGGCCTGTGCGGTGATGGTGAGGGAGGGGTTGACGCCCGGGTTGGCGGAGACCGCGGAGCCGTCGACGACGTGCAGCCCTTCGTAGCCGTGGACGCGGTGGTAGGGGTCGATCACCCCGGTGTCGGGCCCGGCGCCGATCGCGCAGCCGCCCAGGAAGTGGGCGGTGGCCGGGATGTCGAACAGGTCGAGCCAGGAGCCCGCGGGCACGCCGCCGACCTCCTCGGCCGCGTGCCTGACGAACTCGTGACCGGCCGGCAGCCAGGTGGGGTTGGGGTCGCCGTGGCCCCGCTCCGAGCGCAGCCCGCGGCCGAACACACCCCTGCGCGAGGACAGGGTGATCGAGTTGTCCTTGGACTGCATGACCAGCGCGATGATGCCGCGCTCCGACCATCGGCGGTGGTGGAACATCCTCGCGGCCCGATGCGGCGCGCGCAGGGCCTCACCGAGGAATCTGAGCCAGCGCGGGGCACCGCCCCCGTCGATGAGCAGGGTGCGCAGCATGCCCATCGCGTTGGAACCGTCGCCGTAGCGGACCGGCTCGATGTGCGTGTGGGCGTCGGGATGGATCGAGGAGGTGATCGCCACCCCCCGGTTGAGCTTCTCCCCCGTGACCGAGAGGCGCTCGAACCCGAGCAGTGCCTCGGAGTTGGTCCTGGTGAGGGCACCGAGGCGGTCGGAGATGCCGGGCAGCGTGCCCGAGGCCTTGAGCCGGTGCAGCAGGCGCTGGGTGCCGTACGTCCCCGCGGCGAAGATCACGTGCTCGGCGGTGAGCACGCGGCGGCGCCAGGGCGCTCCCGTCCTGCGCGCCTCGACCCGGTAGCCGCCCTCGACCGGGGCGACCGAGGTGACCGTGGCCTCGGCGAAGACCCTCGCCCCCGCCCGCTCCGCGAGGTGGAGGTAGTTCTTGACCAGCGTGTTCTTGGCGTTGTGGCGGCACCCCGTCATGCACTCGCCGCACTCGGTGCACCCCCGGCGGCGCGGCCCCGCGCCGCCGAAGTAGGGGTCGTCCACCTCGACGCCGGGGGTGCCGAAGAAGACACCGACCGGCGCGAGGTGGAAGGTGTCGCCCACCCCCATCCGTTCGGCGACCGCGCGCACCACCTCGTCGGCCGGGGTGACGGTCGGGTTGAGCGTCACACCCAGCATGCGCGAGGCCTGGTCGTAGTACGGGGCGAGCTCGTCCTTCCAGTCGGTGATGGACGACCACTGCGTGTCCTGGAAGAACGCGTCCGGCGGCTCGTAGAGGGTGTTGGCGTATACCAGGGAGCCCCCGCCGACCCCGGCGCCCGCCAGGACCATGACGCCGGTGCCCTTCTGGCCCCGCAGCACGTGGATGCGCTGGATGCCCTTGAGGCCCAGCGCCGGAGCCCACAGGAAGTCGCGGATCCGCCAGGACGTCCTGGGCAGCGTGGTCTCGTCGAAGCGGCGGCCCGCCTCCAGCACGGCGACCCGGTAGCCCTTCTCCGTCAGGCGCAGCGCCGAGACGCTCCCGCCGAACCCCGATCCGATCACCAGCACGTCGTGGTCGAACACGGCGGCTCCCTTCGAACGACGACCTCCATCGACCCCGACGGCCCTCGGCGGCCCGGACGCCCCGGGCTCGGCGTCTTCGGCGGGCCGTCCGGGAAACCTCGCGTTCCCGGGCGGCCCGGGTGACTCCACGCCTCGGGCGGCCCCGCGACGCTCATTTCAGGCGGAGCGTCTTCATGACCTTGAAGGCGGTCGCGAGGGTGTCGGCGTACTTCTCGTACGCCATGCCGAGGACCGGTTCGAAGCCCAGCCAGGACGCCTGGCTGGAGACGGTCTGTCCTTCGGTGTATCTCAGCAGTCCCTCGGTCCCGTGGCGGCGGCCGAGGCCCGAGGACTTCATGCCGCCCATGGGGGCGTCGTAGGAGGCGTAGGCCGCGGCGTACCCCTCGTTGATGTTGACCGTGCCCGCCCTGATCCGGGAGGCGAGCGCCCGCCCCCGCGGCACGTCGCGGGTCCAGACGGAGGCGTTGAGCCCGTACGCGGTGTCGTTGGCCCGCTCGACCGCCTCGTCGTCGTCGCCGAAGCGGTAGATCGCGACGACGGGGCCGAAGGTCTCGGCGCGGCACAGCTCCATGCTCTCGTCGACGCCGGACAGGACCGTGGGCTCGTAGAACAGCGGGCCGAGGTCGGGGCGGGCCTTACCTCCCGCGAGGAGCGTGGCGCCCTTCGCGACGGCGTCGTCCACGTGGGCGCCGACCGCCTCCAGTTGCCTCGCGGAGGAGAGCGAGCCCATCTGCACGTTCCAGTCGAGCCCCGCGCCGAGCCGCATGTTGCCGACCTGCCGGACGAACCGCTCCACGAACGCGTCGTACACGGAGTCGTGGACGTAGAGCCGCTCGACCGACAGGCACAGCTGCCCGGCGTTGGTGAAGCAGGCGCGCAGCGCGCCCTGGGTGGCCGCGTCCAGGTCGGCGTCGTCGAGCACGAGCATCGGGTTCTTACCTCCGAGCTCCAGCGAGCAGCCGATCAGCCGCTTCGCCGCCTCCTCGGCGATCTTCCTGCCCGTCCGGGTCGAGCCGGTGAACGCCAGGTAGTCGGCGTCATCGAGCAGTGCCTCGCCCACCTCCGCGGGGTCGCCGAGGACGACCTGCCAGATGTCGCGGGGCATTCCGAGGGAGACGAGCAGGTCGATCGTCCACAGCGTGGACAGCGCGGTCTGGGTGTCGGGCTTGTGGACCACCGCGTTGCCCGCGAGCAGCGCGGGGACGGCGTCGGTGACGCCGAGCGAGAGCGGGTAGTTCCACGGCGAGACCAGGGCCACCGTTCCCCGGGGCCGGCGCGTCTCGACGGTCCTGGTGGCGACGGGCAGGATCCCTGCCCGTCGCCTCGGCTCCAGCAGGCCGGGGGCCCGCCGGGCGTAGTACAGGGTGCAGCCGGCGACGTCGAGGACCTCTTCGAAGGCGTGCCTGCGGGCCTTGCCGGTCTCCCACTGGACCACGTCGAGGATCTCCTCGCGGCGGTCGAGGATGGCGTCGTGCAGGCGCAGGAACGGCTCGGCGCGCTCCCGTGCGGGTCTGGCCGCCCACTCCCGCTGTGCCTGTCGCGCCGAGGCGTGGGCGACGCGGACGTCGTCGGCGGTGGAGACGGGCATCTCGGCGAGGGCCTCGCCGGTGAACGGCGCCGTGATCTCCTGCGTCTTGCCGCCGGAGGTCACGTGCCGCAGGACGCGCTCGATCATGCGGGGGTCGAGGACCCGGGTCATCTTTGCCCGTGTCATTTCAGGGGGAACGGCCATGTTCGCAGCGTAATCGTGGGAGGCGCGCCATGACTACCGGTGAGTAGCGAAGTGTTGAACCGCATACCCTTCCGATCCGTCGTAGGGGCATGAGGACATCGATTCGTACGGCCGGCGCGGTCACCCTCGCCGCGGCCCTGCTCGCCACGGCGTGCAGTTCGACGGAGACGAAGACCGCCGCGGGTCGTACGGCGCCGGTCGAGCTGGGGAGCGTCAAGCTGGTCTCCTACAGCGGCTGCGACGACATGCTGACCGGTCTGCGCGCGGCGACGGCCGGGAGCGTGGGGCCCTGGGGCCTCGGCGGCCCCGTCATCATGTACGCGGAGGCGCGGTCGCTCGACGACTCGGACGCCTCCGCCCGGGGCACGACCGGCGCACCCGAGCACTCCACCACGAACACGCACGAGGCCGGGGTCGACGAGCCCGATCTGGTGAAGACCGACGGCGAACGGGTCATCGTCGTGAACCGCGGCGTGCTGCGGGTGGTGGACGCCGCGACCAGGAAGGTCACCGGCACGCTCAGGCTCGTCGACGCCGAGCAGGCGTGGGCCCCGGCCGACCTGCTGGTCAGCGGCGACCGGGCGCTGGTGCTGTTCTCCGGCGGCGGGATCATCCCGTACGGCGTGACGTCCGAGCACGCGGCGAGCCCCGGACCGCGCTACGTCCTCGTCGACCTGTCGGGGAAGCCGGAGGTGATCGGCTCGCTCACCCCCGACGGCACCCACGTGGACGCGAGGATGGTCGGCTCGACCGTGCGCGTCGTGGTCCGCAGCCGGCCGCGGATCGAGTTCCCCGACCTCGGCCCCGAGGCGTCGGAGAACGAGCGCACCCGGCGCAACGCGGAGGTCGTCGCGAAGGCGCCGATCGAGGCGTGGCTGCCGAAGTACGAGCTGACGACCGCCGAGGGCGTGACCTCGGACCGTACGGTCGACTGCGGCCAGGTCAGCCACCCCGCGGAGTACACGGGGACGTCGATGCTGACCGTGCACAGCCTCGATCTGTCGCGGGCGCTCGCCGAGACGTCTCCGATCAGCGTCGCGGCCGACGGCGACACCGTCTACGGAACGGGCTCCAGCCTGTATGTGGCGAGCAATCCGCGCTGGTGGTGGCCACGGCCGATCGACTCGATGATCGTCGACGACGTTCCCGCGACCTCCGAGCCGTCCGGCTTCGCGACCGTCACCCCCGCCCCCGAGGCGTCGCCGGACACCGCACCACCCTTGACGCCGAACGCCGCGCCGACCTTGACGCCCGCCCCCGCCGTCACCCCGGCGTCCGTCTCGAACGCCGAGCCGGCGCCGAGTCTGCTCCCCGAGCCGGCGCCGAGCCTGCTCCCTGAGCCGCCCGCCTCGCCGGCCCCCGACCCCTCGACGACAGGCACGGTCTCACCGAACGACCCCGCCTCACCGACCGTCGCCCCGCCCGCCCCGGGGACTCCGACGGCCGAGGCGACCCCGGAACAGCCTCCCGAGGAGACCGAGGTCCACCGGTTCGACATCACCGCGGCCGGGGCGCCCCGCTATGTCGCCTCGGGCAAGGTCTCCGGCAGGTTACTCAACCAGTACTCCCTGTCGGAGCACGAGGGGCACCTGAGAGTCGCCACCACCTCGACGAGCGGGCAGGACAGCTCAAGCGCCGTCTACGTGCTCGACGCCGGCACCCTGGCCACGACCGGTGAGGTCGGCGGGCTCGGGCGGGGTGAGCGGATCTACTCGGTCCGCTTCATCGGCCCGGTGGGCTACGTGGTGACGTTCAAGCAGGTGGACCCGCTCTACACGCTCGATCTGCGCGACCCCTCGGCGCCGAGGAAGACGGGCGAACTGAAGATCACCGGCTACTCGGCGTACCTGCACCCGGCGGGTGACGGACGGCTGATCGGCGTGGGTCAGGAGGCGAGCGAGCAGGGCCGTACGCTTGGCACCCAGGTCTCCCTGTTCGACGTGAGCGACCCGGCCGGCCCGCGCCGCCTGTCGCAGATGTTCCAGAAGGATTCGGGCTCCGAGGCCGAGTGGGACCCGCACGCCTTCCTGTACTGGGCCAAGACGGGCATGGCGGTCCTCCCGCTGAACTCGTGGACGGGTTCCGAGCCGGCCAACGGGACCGCTCTGGTCCTCAGGATCGACGACTCCAAGATCACCAAAACCGGCACGATCAGCCACCCCGTGCCCAAGCCGGTGGAGAACACCCGCGTCGCCGCGTACGACCCCGGCATCCGCCGCTCGGTCGTGATCGGCGAGAGCCTGTGGACGGTCTCCGACCTGGGTCTCAAGGTCAGCGAGATGAAGGACCTGGCCGACCAGGCGTGGATCCCCTTCTCCTGAGGCCCTGCCCCCCGGCCCTCTGGAACCGCGCCCCCGGCCCACGCGCCGGGGGCGCGCCCATTCGTCCACCCCGAAAGACCCCATAACACCGACATACACACCTTTACAAGATCTTGTCAGGACACTTGAATCGGTGTTACCTCTTGCCCACCGCACGTGATCCGCGTGTGCCATGGCCGGCGACGGCCAGCTTTCGCAGGAGGATCGGTGTCGACCAAACCCTGGTCACGCGTTACCGTCATCGCCGCCGCCACAGCGGCGCTCTTCATTCCCCTGCCGGGGGTCGCCTCGGGCGAACCCGGCGGCCAGCCTCCCAAGGCTCACGACTTCCAGTCGGAACACAGCACCAAGCCCGACCTGGACAACCGGCGCGGCAGCGTCGCGCCCCCGGCCTCGCTCTCCAGATCGGCGACGGCGAGCACCGCGACGATCCGGTGGAACGCCCTCGGCACCCCGGCCGTCATCGTCGGCTCCGCCCCCCTCGCCGAGGGTCTGGACGCCGACCCCGAGCGGGCCGCGCGAGCCTACCTCAAGGCGAACGAGAACCTCTTCGGGCTCTCCGGCGAGGCCGTGGACACACTGGAGAGGATCGCCGTCAACCCCATCGGTGACGGGTACGCCGTCCTGCTGCGGCAGAAGTTCGGCGACCTGCCCGCGGGTGTGGACGGGCAGGTCGTGATCGGGGTGAAGGCCGGCAAGGTCCTCCACGTCACCTCGACCCTCTCGCGCTCCTCCGAGGCGCCTCCGGCCGCCAGGCTCACCGAGCGGCAGGCGCTGGAGATCGCGGCCAGGGACGGTGGGATCGACCTCGCCACGGCCACCGTGAAGAAGGTCACCGCCACGGCGGTGCCCGCGCCCGACGGGACGCACAACGCGTTCCAGGTCGTCCTGATCGGCGGCGGCGAGGGCGAGCCCGCCGCGTACACGACGCACGTGGACGCGGTCAGCGGCGAGATCCTCACCCGCGAGAACCTGGTGGATCACCACAGCGCGCCGGACGACCCCCGGTGGAAGGGGTTCCCCGCCAATCCCCCGGCCGACTACTCCTCCACCGACACCCGCGCGACCTGGTGCGCCAAGGCGGGTCCCGGCTGCGACGTGATCGGCGCCGACCCGGCCACCGGCAAGGCGTGGGACGTCGACCACGCCACGGACACCCCGACGAACACGAGCGTCGGCAACGCCGCCAGGACCGTGGAGAACCGGGCGAGCGGCGACGCGTTCTCCGTGGGCACCCGCAGCAACGTGACCACCCCGAGCCGCGACTACGTCTACCCGTGGACCAACAGGTGGTACACGGCCAAGTGCGACCCGGCCGTCCTGGACCAGCCGGGCGAGGCCGACCTCGAAGCCGCGATGGCCAACCTGCACGTCATGCACAACCGCATGCACGACTGGTCCTACCGGCTCGGCTTCACCGAGACCGCCTGGAACATGCAGAACGACAACGGCGAGCGCGGCGGCCTCGGCGGCGACCCCGAGCAGGGCAACGCCCAGGCGGGCGCCCGGGTGCTCAGCGTGCGCGACAACGCCAACCAGATCACCGGCCCCGACGGTATCGCCCCCATCACCAACATGTACATGTGGCAGCCGATCGCGGGCTCGTTCTACTCGCCCTGCGTGGACGGCGACTACGACATGTCGGTGATCGGGCACGAGTACGCCCACGCGATCTCCGGCCGCATGATCGCCGGCCCGAACGCCGGGTGGAGCGGCGCCCAGGCCGGGGCGATGAACGAGAGCACCTCCGACCTGTTCGCGATGGAGTACCTCTCCGAGTACGGCTACCGCCCCGCGGGCGACACCCCCTACGTCACCGGCGGCTACGTCACCGGCGACAAGAAGGCGGGCATCCGCAACTACGACATGTCCACATCCCCGCTGAACTACAGCGACATCGCGTACGACATCGTCGGCCAGCAGGTGCACGCCGACGGTGAGATCTGGTCGGCGACCCAGTACGGCGTGCGCAAGGCCTTCGTCCAGAAGTACGGCCAGGGCACCCCCGCCAGGCAGAAGGCGTGCGCCGACGGCAGGACCCCGCTCGGTGAGTGCCCCGGCAACCGCCGCTGGGCGCAGCTCTCCTTCGACGCGCTGCTGCTGATGGCCTCCGGCGCGGTCAGCTACGTCGACCACCGCGACGCGATGCTCGCGGCCGACGTGATCCGCTTCGGCGGCGCGAACCAGGCCATCATGTGGCGCGCGTTCGCCGAACACGGCCTCGGCCAGGGCGCGGCGAGCGCGGGCGGCAACGACCCCGACCCGACGCCGAGCTTCGTCGACCCGGCCGGCAAGAACGGCAGGATCCAGCTCAAGCCGCTGCTTGAGGCGAAGGACGCGGCGCTTCGGCTGTACGTCGGCGACTACGAGGGCCGCGTCGTGCCGGTGGCCGACACCGACCCGGCGACCGAACTCGGCGACACCGTCGAGATGACCCCGGGGGTCTACGACTTCGTGGTCGTGGGCAACGGGTTCGGGCACACCCGGGTGAAGTTCGCGGTGCTGCCCGGCGTGAAGCTGCCGCTGCCGCTCGCGCTGCCGAAGAACCTCGCCTCGGCGGCGTTGGGCGCGACCGCGACCGGTGACGGCGTCAACCAGGCCAAGCTGATCGACGAGACGGAGGCGACGAACTGGGCCTCGCTCACCGCTCCGGTCAAGGGCAGGTCCGTCACCGTGGACCTGGCCGGCACCAGGCCGGAGAAGATCCGCCGCGTGCAGGTCAGCGCCATGCTCAGGCCCCCCGCCCCCGGCGACCCGGCCGACCCCGGCGCCCAGAACCGCTTCAGCGCCCTGCGCGCCTTCGAGGTGCTGGCCTGTGACGCCACCAGGAAGGACTGCTCGTCACCCGCGTCCTTCTCGGTCGTCTACACCAGCCCGTCCAACGCCTTCGAGACGCGCAGGCCGCGTCCCCGCGGCGCCGACCTGCTCATCGAGTCCTTCAAGATCCCCACGACCACCGCGACCCACCTCACCCTGCGGGCCGTCTCCACCCAGTGCACCGGCAACCCCGTCTACGCCGGTGAACAGGACGCCGACCCCAACTCCGCCACCGACTGCGCCACGGCCAGCCCCGCCAGGGACCACCTGCGCGCGGCCGAGTTCCAGGCCTTCGCCCGCTAGTCCCTCTCCCGGCCTCCCCGGGTCCCGAGCCTCTCGGGCCCCGGGGTCCTCCCGGCTCAGACGGTGCCGGTTCTGAGTCCTGTCCTCCGTCGCGGGAGGCCGGCCGCGGGTTTCCCTGTCTCCGGTGGCTAGACGGGGTCCGTCTCGGGAACGGCGACCGGCACGATCTCGGGGGCGCCCAGGCGGATGGCGTCGGCCTCCTGGTCGGTGTCCTGCTCCTGGGACAGGCGTTCCGACTCGACCCGCTTGGTGTAGTACTCCACCTCGCGCTTGACCTGCTCAGCGTCCCAGCCCAGCGGCTCGGCGAGCAGCTGGGCCGCCTCCTGGACCACGCCCAGCCCTCGGTGGAAGGTCTCGATCGAGATGTGCGTACGCCGGGTCAGCACGTCGTTCACGTGACGGGCACCCTCGTGGGTCGCCGCGTAGACCACCTCCGCCCGCAGGTAGTCGTCGGCCCCCGTGAGCGGCTTGCCCAGCGACGGGTCCTGCTCGACCAGCGCCAGCACCTCGTCGATCATCGACCCGTACCGCTGGAGCAGGTGCTCGATCCTGGCCACGTGCAGCCCGGAGGAGTGCGCGAGCCGCTGCCGGGAGTTCCACAGCGCCTGGTAGCCCTCGGCCCCGGCCAGCGGGACGCGATCGGTGCAGGAGGGCGGGACCCGCTGGTCCAGGCCGTGCGCCACGGCGTCGACCGCGTCCTTCGCCATAACACGATATGTCGTGTATTTCCCGCCGGCCACCATCACCAGCCCGGGCACGGGGTGAGCCACCACGTGCTCGCGGGAGAGCTTGGAGGTCTCCTCGGACTCCCCCGACAGCAGGGGGCGCAGCCCCGCGTAGACACCCTCGACGTCCTCGCGGGTGAGCGGGACCGAGAGCATCTCGTTCACGTGGTCGAGGACGTAGTCGATGTCGGAGCGCGACGCCGCCGGGTGTGCCCGGTCCAGCTCCCACCGGGTGTCGGTGGTGCCGATGATCCAGTGCCGGCCCCAGGGGATGACGAACAGCACCGACTTCTCGGTGCGCAGGATGATCCCGGTGAGGGAGTGGATCCGGTCGCGCGGCACCACCAGGTGGATGCCCTTGGAGGCCCTCACGTGGATCTGCCCGCGTCCGCCGACCATTTCCTGGATGTCGTCGGTCCACACCCCGGTGGCGTTCACCACCTGGCGGGCCCGCACCTCGAACTCCCCGCCGCCCTCCAGGTCGCGCACCCGGACCCCGGTGACCCGCTCCCCCTCGCGCAGGAAACCCACCACCTGCGCCCGCGAGGCGACGTTCGCCCCGTACATCGCCGCCGTCCGCAGCGTGGTCATCACATGGCGGGCGTCGTCGACCTGGGCGTCCCAGTACTGCACCGCGCCGGAGAACGCCGTCTTGCGCAGCGCGGGCGCGAGCCGCAACGCCCTCTTGCGCGACAGGTGCCTGTGGCCCGGTACGCCCCTGGCGAGCCCGGTGGAGAAGCCCATCGTGTCGTACAGCACCAGACCCGCGCCGACATAGGGCCGCTCCCAGCCGTAGTGCGTCAGCGGAAACAGGAAGGGCACCGGCCTGACCAGGTGGGGCGCGATCCGCTGCAGCAGCAGGGCCCGTTCCTGGAGTGCCTCCCTGACCAGTTCGAAATTGAGCTGTTCCAGATAGCGCAGCCCGCCGTGGATCAGCTTGGACGACCTGGAGGAGGTGCCCGAGGCGAAGTCGCGGGCCTCCAGCAGCCCGACGGACAACCCCCGGGTCACCGCGTCCAGGGCGACCCCCGCTCCGACGACCCCGCCTCCGATCACCACCACGTCGAGTTCCTCGGCGCCCATCTGCGCCAGTGCGGCGGACCGCTCGGCAGGACCAAGTCGTCCCGTGCCCATTCGCGCCGTCATTGTGCGACCCCCTGGGGTACGTCTTGTCGCCTTACGTGAGGTATCTACCCATCTACCCTAAGCACCATTACTGGTCGGTAGGGAACAGCGATGGCGATTCCCGCCATACCCCCGCGAACAGCGGAAAGGCAATGAACGGTCAAAGTTTTATGGGAACGTCCCTTCGAGATCGGAGGTCTGCCCGGAACGCACCGGCTCCAGCCCGCGATCCTCATACCCGTCGGCCTCGCTCTCGCACTCGGTCTCGGTCTCGCCCGGAGACGGCAGGGGTGGGTTCACGCCATGAGGTCCCGGTCCCGGGAGCGCCGGGAGCCGGTTTTCCCGGGGACCCGCAAGGATGGGGCTCATGAGCATCACACTCGCCGACGCCCGCGTCGTGACGCCCGAAGGTGTCCACGAAGGCTGGCTCACCATCGAAGACGGCCGCATCACCCACGTGGGCCAGGGCTCGGCCCCCGGCGCCGGGCTCGGTCTCGGCGGCCGGTACGTCGTGCCTGGTTTCGTCGACATCCACAACCACGGCGGGGCGGGCGGCTCCTTCCCCACCGGGGACCCGGACCAGGCGAGCCTCGCCGTCGACCTGCACGCCCGTCACGGCACCACCACGCTCATGGCCAGCCTGGTCACCGCCTCCACGGACGATCTGGCCAGGGCCGCCGCCTCCCTCGCCGACCTGTGCGAGGACGGCCTGCTGGCCGGGATCCACTTCGAGGGCCCCTACATCTCCGCCGCCCGCTGCGGCGCGCACAACCCGGCCCTGCTGCGCGACCCCTCACCCGCAGAGCTCACCGGGCTGCTCAAGGCCGGACGCGGCCACGTGCGGATGATCACCATCGCCGCCGAACTGCCCGGCGCGCTGGAGACCGTACGGGAGGCGGCGGCCAACGGGGTGATCGCGGCCCTCGGCCACAGCGACGCCACCTACGAGCAGACGATCTCCGGCATCGAGGCGGGCGGCAGCGTCGCGACCCACCTCTACAACGCGATGCCGCCACTGCACCACCGCGATCCCGGGCCGATCGCCGCGCTCCTCCAGGACGAGCGCGTCACGGTGGAACTGATCAACGACGGCGTGCACCTGCACCCGGCCATGACGCGCCTCGCCTTCGAGGTCGCGGGTCCCGGCAGGACCGCGCTGATCACCGACGCCATGGCGGCGGCGGGCATGGGCGACGGCGTCTACCGGCTCGGCCCGATGACGGTGAACGTCGCGAACGGCGAGGCCCGGCTCGCCGAGAGCGGCACCATTGCGGGCAGCACCCTCACCATGGACGTCGCGTTCCGCCGCGCCGTACGCGAGGTGGGTCTGTCGCTGGCCGAGGCGTCCGAGATCGCCTCCCTCACCCCCGCGAGGGTTCTGGGGCTCGCCGACCGCCTGGGATCCGTCTCGGTCGGCAAGCGGGCCGACCTGGTCGTGCTCACCGACGACCTGGAGGTCTCCGGCGTCATGCGCGGGGGCACCTGGATCACCGAACCTCGCTGACCCATCGGACCAAGGCCGGGGCAGGACCGGTCCCGGCGGATGCCGGCCAGGCCGGGTTCCAGCGACCCGGCCACCGGGTGGTGCACGGCGCTGTGTCAGCCCTGCGGGGCGACGACGACCTCGACCCGCTGGAACTCCTTGAGGTCGGAGTATCCGGCGGTGGCCATCGTGCGCCTGAGCGCGCCCATCAGGTTCATCGAGCCGTCGGCCACCGAGGAGGGGCCGTGCAGGATCTGCTCCAGCGTGCCGATCGTGCCGAACTCGACCCGCTTGCCCCGGGGCAGCTCGGGGTGCTGCGCCTCGGCCCCCCAGTGGAAGCCCTTCCCGGGAGCCTCGGCGGCCCTCGCCAGCGGCGAGCCGACCATGACCGCGTCCGCGCCCACGGCGATCGCCTTGGCGATGTCGCCGGAGGTGCCCATGCCGCCGTCGGCGATGACGTGGACGTAACGGCCGCCGGACTCGTCCATGTAGTCGCGGCGGGCGGCGGCGACGTCGGAGATCGCGGTGGCCATCGGCACCACCACACCCAGCACCGTGCGGGTGGTGTGCGAGGCGCCGCCGCCGAAGCCGACGAGCACCCCGGCCGCGCCGGTCCGCATCAGGTGCAGCGCCGCGGTGTAGGTGGCGCACCCCCCGACGACGACGGGCACGTCGAGCTCGTAGATGAACTGCTTGAGGTTGAGCGGCTCGGCCCTGCCCGAGACGTGCTCGGCCGAGACCGTGGTGCCGCGGATCACGAAGATGTCCACGCCCGCGTCGATGACGGCCTTGTGGTACTGGACCGTGCGCTGCGGGGACAGCCGGACGGCCGTCGCCACCCCGGCGGCGCGGATCTCCTCGATGCGGCGGCCGATCAGCTCCTCCTTGATCGGCGCGTCGTAGATCTCCTGCAGCCGCTTCGTGGCGGGCGCGCCCTTGAGCGCGGCCACCTCTTCCAGCAGGGGCATCGGGTCGTCGTACCTGGTCCACAGCCCTTCGAGGTCGAGCACGGCGAGACCGCCGAGCCTGCCGACCTCGATGGCGGTCTTCGGCGAGACCACGCTGTCCATCGGGCTCACCACGACGGGCAGCTCGAAGCGGTAGGCGTCGATCTGCCAGGCGATCGAGACCTCCTCCGGGTCGCGGGTGCGACGGGAGGGAACGATGCCGATCTCGTCGAGCGCGTAGGCACGACGGCCGTTCTTGCCGCGGCCGATCTCTACCTGAGTCATATGCCTGTCTTTCCCGTTCCGTGCGCGCACAGCGCACGCCGTGTTCCATGCGTGCGCCGCACGCCGGTTCCCTGCGGTACAGCCGTACGCGCGGCGTCTCGTGCGTGCGGGGGCGCACGCCACGTTCTCCCGCGTGAGCGGCGCGCGCCGCTCTAGCGACCGTGGTAGTTGGGCGCCTCGACCGTCATCTGGATGTCGTGCGGGTGGCTCTCCTTGAGACCCGCCGCCGTGATCGGCATCAGCTCGCACCGCTCGTGCATCTCGGCGACCGTACGGCACCCGGAGTACCACATGCCCTGGCGCAGGCCCCCGATGAGCTGGTGGGCCACCGCGGCGACCGGACCTCGGTAGGGGACCTGCCCCTCGATGCCCTCGGGGATGAACTTGTCCTCGTGGCCGACGTCGCCCTGGGCGTAGCGGTCCTTGCTGAAGGAGGTGCCGCCGCGCTCGCGGTTGCGGACCGCGCCGAGCGAGCCCATCCCCCGGTACGACTTGAACTGCTTGCCGTTGATGAAGATCAGCTCACCCGGGGACTCCTCGCAGCCCGCGAGGAGAGAGCCGAGCATGACCGTGTCGGCCCCCGCCGCGATGGCCTTGACGATGTCGCCCGAGTACTGCAGGCCGCCGTCGCCGATCACCGGGACCCCGGCGGGCCCCGCGGCCAGCGAGGCCTCGTGGATCGCCGTCACCTGTGGGGCGCCGACCCCGGCGACCACCCGGGTGGTGCAGATGGAGCCCGGTCCGACACCGACCTTGACCGCGTCGGCCCCGGCGTCGACGAGCATCTGGGCGCCCGCACGGGTGGCGACGTTGCCGCCGATCACGTCGACCCGGCTGTTGGACTTGATCTTGGCGACCATGTCGGCGAGCCCTTTGGAGTGACCGTGCGCGACGTCCACCACGATCACGTCGACCCCGGCCTCGATCAGCGCCATCGCCCGTTTCTCGGCGTCGCCCCCGACGCCGACGGCCGCCCCCACGACGAGCCGGCCGTCGGCGTCCTTGGTGGCGAGGGGATACTGCTCGCTCTTGGTGAAGTCCTTGACCGTGATGAGCCCGCGCAGCCGCCCTCCGGCGTCGACCAGCGGGAGCTTCTCGATCTTGTTCTGCTTGAGCAGGTCGAAGGCGTCGTCGGTGGAGACCCCGACCGGCGCGGTGACCAGCGGCATCGGGGTCATCACCTCGCGTACCGAACGGTTCTGGTCGGTCTCGAAGCGCATGTCACGGTTGGTGACGATGCCGACGAGCACGCCGGTCTCGTCGGTCACCGGGACGCCGGAGATCCGGTACGTCGCGCACAGGCGCTCGACGTCGGCCAGCGTCTCGTCCGGGGAGCAGGTGACCGGGTTGGTGACCATCCCGGCCTCTGAGCGCTTGACGAGGTCGGCCTGCTGGGCCTGGTCCTCGATCGACAGGTTGCGGTGCAGGACGCCGATGCCGCCCTGACGTGCCATCGCCACCGCCATGCGGGCCTCGGTCACCGTGTCCATCGCCGCCGAGACCAGCGGGATCCGCAGGGTGATGCCCCGAGACAGCCGCGTGGTGGTCTCGGCCTGCCCCGGCTGCAGGTCCGAATACGCGGGAACGAGGAGCACGTCGTCGAACGTGAACCCCGGCTCGGTGAACTTGGCCATCTGCAATCCTCCTGCCGCGGCGCTCTCATGACGGGGAAAGGCGCCGACCCCCGGATCACAGTTTAGAGTCTGGCGCCAAACCCGGTGGACCCCGGGGGAAAAAGGCGAGCCAGGAAGACCATGAAGAGAAGAGGGGGTCCGGGAGGCCCGGAGGGAAGGCGGGCCCGGCACCGCGCAGGCACCGTCCGCCCCGGCAGCAGGGGGCCGGGAGGCCCGTGGGGAAGGCGGGCCCCCCGGATAGAACGGGGAGGAAGAGGAAAAGCGAGGGACCGAGCGGTCGGTGATCCGCTCGGTCCCCGGATCACCGGCGTCGGCGCGGGGACGCCTTGACACCACCCGAACCCCCCTCCGCATTCGGATGATGGTGTGATCCGCGCCCTTGTCGACGCTGCGTCAAGAGTGGGTCACGATGCGTTCGTCTCGCAATGTCCAAAGGTGCAATTGCACGAAGCTGCACACGGGGGCATACGAGGGCCATGCGAGTAGAAGCAACGCCCGGACAGGGATGATTCGCCGGGTTATCCTCGCCAGACCTCGTGTCACTTGCAGGAGTCCCTCACCGATGCGTACAGACACCTTCGCACTGCCCGATCCGCTGGAAACCTTAGGGCTCACCCCGGCCCAGACGACTCTCTACAACGCGGTCCTGCGCCTGCACCGCGCCACCTGCGCCGAGCTCGCCCAGGCCACCAACGGCTCGCCCGAGCTGCTCGGCCGCGAGCTGGCCACCCTGGTACGACTGGGGGTCGTCGACGAGCAGGGGGGTGAGTACCTCGCACGTCACCCTGCCGCGGCCCTCGGCCACCTGGTCGCGGAGAGGCTGGACCGGCTCGCCGCCGAGAGCCGCAGGATCGACACCGTGCTCGGCTCGATCCGCGGTTTCATCCACCAGTACGACGCCGGGCGCGACTACCAGACCGGCCAGTTCTCCGTGAACCTGGTCGGAGGGGCCGACGAGCTCTACGAGAGCGTGATCGGCATGGCGGTCCAGTCCCCGCCGTTGAAGCTCATGTCGGGCATCCCCGACAGGCGGACGATGAGTGACTTCGCGCACCGCTACGCCGACCCGTGGATCGCGGCCCAGCGCGCCGGCCTGCTCTCCTGCCGGGTCACCATCCCGGTCCACACCCTGGAGATCCCCGGCCTGCGCGACAAACTGGACCAGTTCGAGCGGGCGGGAGCCGAGGTGCGCACCCTCGACGCGGTGCCGAGCTGGTTCCTCATCGCGGGGGACAACGCCGCGGGCATGCCCGCCCAGTGGGGGAGCACGCTGCCGGAGAACGCCTACAACTTCCACCTGGTGAGAACCCCCGTCGTGGTGGCCGCGCTGCGCTCGCTCTTCGAGGAGCTGTGGGCCCGCGCCGCCCGCCTGCCCTGGACCCACCGCGACGACGGGGTGGTCCGGGTGCTGCGGCTGGCCGCCCAGGGCGTCCCCGACGAGATGATCGCCCGGCAGCTGGGCCTCTCGGTCCGCACGGTGCGTGCCAGGTTCGCCGACGCCATGGCCGAACTCGGGGTGCAGTCGCGGTTCCAGGCGGGGGTGGAGGCCTCCCGGCGCGGCTGGCTCACCTAGGCTCACCTAGGCTCCCCGACACCCCGACACCCCGAGCCTCCGAGGCTTCCGGTGCGTCCGGCTCACCCGGTCCCCCGAGGCTCCCCGTGCCGCCTGGATCTTCGCCCTCGCCAGGGGCCCCTTCGGCGCTGCCAGGGGCCCTTCGGTGCCGCCGGGCTTGCCCGCACTGTCCCAAAGCGTCCTGCTCATGCAGTTCGGAACCCGTCTGTCACATCCAGGCAATAAGGTGGGATCGTGCTCGACGATGTCCCTCGCGACCCGTTCGCGGACGACCCCGATGACCCGGCGGCGGCGCTGGGCGGTGCCGACGACCCCGAGCCGTTGACGACGGACGAGCGTGACGAGGCCATGACCGACCTCGCCGACGTGGAGGTCTTCCGCTCGCTGCTGGAGCCTCAGGGAGTGCTCGGCCTGGTGCTCGACTGCCCGGAATGCGGAGAGCAGCACTACTTCGACTGGGAGTTGCTGCGCGGCAACCTGCGCCAGATGATCGAGAACGGCCGGCCCCAGGTGCACGAGCCCGCCTATCAGCCCAACCCCACCGACTACGTGAGCTGGGAGTACGCCCGTGGTTACGTGGACGGCGTGATCGACACCGAGGAACACCGCTGATCCACGTCGTCGATCAGGGCCGCCAGCAGCGCGACCGCGACGTCCGAGGTGGAGACGGGCGCCCTGTCTGAGAGCGCCTCCAGGAGTTCGTCGGTCTCGGCTACCGCCGGATCGTCGTCCGGCCCGTATCTGCGAACCGGACGGCGCGGGTGAACCGTTGTCATGATCGCTCTTGCTCCGGGTCGTCGCGATCCCCGTCCCGCGCTTCGGGCTTCCGCTCGCGCTCCCTCCTCGACGGCTCCGCGGTCAAGCTATCGACTCCAGCTCCGCCATCGCCCGCAACCGGGCCAGCGCCCTGTGCTGGGCCACACGAACCGCACCTGGTGACATGCCGAGTACATTACCGGTCTCCTCGGCGGAAAGACCCGACACCACTCGAAGCATGAGCAGCTCGCGTTGGTTGTCGGGCAGCCTGGAGAGCAGCCGGCGGGCGTGTTCGGCCTCGATGTAACGCACCACCGTCTCCTCGGGCCCCGGCCCCTCGTCGGGCCCGTCTGGCAGGTCCTGGGTGGGCACGGCGGATCGCACGGAGCTGCGCAGCGCGTCGGCCACCTTGTGAGACGCGATACCGAAGACGAAGGAGGCGAACGGGCGCCCCATGTCACGGTATCGAGGCAGCGCGGACAGCACCGCTATGCATACTTCTTGGGCCACGTCGTCCGCGATGTGATACTGGCCGGACACCCGGCCCAGACGACCACGGCAATATCGGACGACCATCGGCCGCAGTTGCGCGATCAGAGATTCGATCGCGGTGCGATCCCCCTGAACGGCGAGGCTTGTCAGATCCTTGAGATCATCCCTGTGGGCGACCCCATCAGACCTCGTCGCAAGCCTCACCCCATTTTTGGCGTCGGCGACGCATCCCTCGGTCACGTTAGGCATGATGCCCGCCCTGATAGTGACTGTCGTCATCGCAAACGGCTACGGATTGGTCACATTGAGGCGGAGTAACGGGGCGTAATCAAACGGCGACGACAACGACTACAGAATGTGCAAATATTTCATTCGATTGCCAAATACATCGTCTATTCGTTAGAACCGCGTTTGGTCTTCCGTTCGGCATGACGCTTGAGATCGCTTTTGGTTTACCTGGAAACGCGAACGGCTCGCGTCTTCTGAGAGACGCGAGCCGTGCGGAACCGCTGAGGGATCAGTGACCGTGACCGTGGCCGTGACCCTGGCCGGCGGCCGGGGCCTCCTCCTCGGGCTTGTCCACCACGAGGGCCTCGGTCGTCAGCAGCATGCCGGCGATGGAGGCGGCGTTCTGGACGGCCGAGCGGGTGACCTTGACCGGGTCGATGACGCCCTGGGCGATCAGGTCGCCGTACTCGCCGGTGGCGGCGTTGAAGCCCTGGCCGACGGACATCTCGGTGACCTTCGCCGTCACGACGTAGCCCTCAAGGCCGGCGTTCTCCGCGATCCAGCGGGCCGGCTCGACGAGAGCCTTGCGGACGATGGAGACACCGGTCGCCTCGTCACCGGTCAGGCCCAGGTCGTCGAGGACCTTGGAGACGTGGATGAGCGCGGAGCCACCGCCGGAGACGATGCCCTCCTCGATCGCCGCACGCGTCGCCGAGATGGCGTCCTCCAGGCGGTGCTTCTTCTCCTTCAGCTCCACCTCGGTGGCCGCGCCGACCTTGAGCACGCAGACGCCGCCGGAGAGCTTGGCGAGGCGCTCCTGGAGCTTCTCACGGTCCCAGTCGGAGTCGGACTGCTCGATGGCGAGCTTGATCTCCTTGACGCGGTCGGCGATCGCGGCGGCCTCACCGGCGCCGTCGACGACGGTGGTGGAGTCCTTGGTGATGACGACGCGCCGGGCGGTGCCCAGCACCTCCAGGCCGACGTGCTCCAGCTTGAGGCCGATCTCCTCGCTCACGACCTGGCCGCCGGTGAGGATCGCGATGTCCTGCAGCATGGCCTTGCGGCGGTCGCCGAAGCCCGGCGCCTTGACGGCGACGGAGGTGAAGGTGCCACGGATCTTGTTCGTGACGAGGACCGCGAGGGCCTCGCCCTCGACATCCTCGGCGATGACCAGCAGCGCCTTCTTCGTCTGCGCGATCTTCTCAAGCAGCGGCAGGAAGTCCGCGACAGAGGCGATCTTGCCCTGGGTGATCAGGATGTAGGGGTCCTCCAGGATCGCCTCCATGCGCTCCTGGTCGGTCACCATGTAGGGCGACAGGTAACCCTTGTCGAACTGGAGACCTTCGGTGAACTCAAGCTCCAGGCCCATGCTGTTGGACTCTTCGACGGTGATGACACCGTCCTTGCCCACCTTGTCGAACGCCTCGGCGATCAGCTCGCCGATCTTGGCGTCCTGCGCGGAGATCGTCGCCACATTCGCGATCTCCTTCTTGTCCTCGACCGGACGGGCCGACTCGATCAGCCGGTCGCTCACGGCCCTGGCCGCGATGTCGATGCCACGCTTGAGGGAGAGCGGCTGAGCTCCGGCGGCCACGTTGCGCAGACCTTCGCGGACCATGGCCTGGGCCAGGACCGTCGCGGTGGTGGTGCCGTCACCGGCGACGTCGTTGGTCTTGGTCGCCACTTCCTTGGCCAGCTGGGCGCCCAGGTTCTCGTACGGCGTCTCCAGCTCGACCTCACGGGCGATGGTGACACCGTCGTTGGTGATGGTGGGCGCACCGAACTTCTTGTCGATGACGACATTGCGGCCGCGCGGGCCCAGCGTCACCTTGACCGCGTCCGCGAGAGCGTTCACGCCGCGCTCGAGAGCTCGGCGCGCGTCCTCTTCGAACGACAGGATCTTCGGCATGACAATCCTCTCTATAAGTACGTCGGCGCATCAAAGCCCCGGGCGCTGATGCGACCCGGGGCTCGATACGTCATCTTTGTGAAGCGAAAACTACTTCTCGATGATGGCGAGCACGTCACGGGCGGAGAGCACGAGATACTCCTCGCCGTTGTACTTCACCTCGGTGCCGCCGTACTTGCTGTAGAGGACCACGTCGCCCTCCTTGACGTCGAGCGGAATCCGCTTCTCGCCCTCGTCGTCCCAGTTGCCGGGGCCAACCGCGAGGACCTTGCCCTCCTGCGGCTTCTCCTTGGCGGTGTCCGGGATGACCAGACCGGAAGCGGTGGTCTGCTCGGCCTCAAGCGGCTGGACCACAATGCGGTCGCCGAGCGGCTTAACGGGAACCTTGGTGGCGGTCGTCACGTCGGACCTCCCCTTCAGATATGAATGATCTAGAAGAGGCGACCAGCGGTCTGCCGTCGCGGGTGTCAGACCTGCCTCGTCGCATGTATTTGGCACTCTCACCGGGAGAGTGCCAATACGGAACAGTATGCAAGGTGGCCTTGACAGTCAACACGAAGCACCCCTTCTCCGCTTCACGCGAACGTCAAACGCAGGTGGAAGCCCCTCCCGAAGCCCTGCCGCCAAGGCGGTAGCGTCGGCTGATGTGAATCTCGACGCTTTCCGGGAACTCCTCACCCGGCGCGGCCAGGAGGCCCTGGGCGCCGCGGCCGAGACCGCCGCCGACGACCCGGTGACGGCCGTGACGAGGTTAAGGAAGATCTACGACGCGGACCTGACCTCCGCGGCGCTCACCCAGGCCACGCTCCGGCTGCGGGCGAGGGAGAAGTTCGGCGCCGACGCCGATCTCATGTACTTCACCCGGACCGGCCTGGAGCAGGCCACCCGCCGCGAGGTCGCCGACCACAGGGCGCGGCGCGTCCCCGCGGGCTCGCGGGTCGCCGACGTCTGCTGCGGCATCGGCGGCGACCTCCTCGCCCTGGCCAGGGCCGGGTGCTCCGTCGAGGCCGTCGACACCGACCCGCTCACCGCCGCGATCGCCCAGGCCAACGCCGAGGCCCTGGGCTTCGGCGACCGGGTCTCGGTCCGCGCCGCCGACGCCTCCACCCTGGACCCCGCCGCCTTCGACGTCCTGTTCGCCGACCCCGCGCGCCGTACGGCGCGGGGCAGGACCTTCGACCCGATGGGGTACTCACCGCCCTGGCCCGCCGTCCTGGAGATGGTGGCCAAGGCCGGGGCCGCCTGCCTGAAGGTCGCCCCCGGGATTCCCTACGAGTTCGTCCCCGAGGGCGCGGAGGCCGAGTGGGTCTCCTACAGGGGCGACGTCAAGGAGGCCGTGATCTGGTGCGGCACGCTGGCGGGCGAGACGGCGCGCAGGGCCACGATCCTGCCGTCGGGGGCGACGATGACGCCCGACCCCGCCCTCGGCGATCCCGGCACCGGCCCCGCGGGGCGCTACATCTACGAGCCGGACGGCGCGGCGATCCGCGCCCACCTGGTCGCGGAGATCGCCGCGTCGGTCGGCGGGCACCTGCTCGACCCGCAGATCGCCTACATCACCGGTGACGCCGCGACAACGACGCCGTGGGCGTCGCGGTACGAGGTCCACGAGACGCTGCCGTTCTCGCTCAAGCGCTTGCGTGCGGCACTGCGCGAGCGCGGCGCCGGCAATGTGACGATCAAGAAGCGCGGCTCCGCGGTGGACGTCGACCGCCTCAGGAAAGACCTCCGACTTTCCGGCGGGGAATCCGCGGTGGTCATTCTCACCCGAATCGGCGACCGGCCGTTCGCCTTCGTGTGCACCCCCGGCTGACCGGCGGATCATCACCATCTGACCAGCCAAAATGGTCAATTCTTTCAGCTAACCGGCAATTCATTTCTTTTAATCTCGCTGCCAGAAAACCCTGATCCAAGGGCTAAGGTTGCCGGGCGGGAGTTCTCTCCCGCCTGCGTTTCCTTCTCATTCATCAGCGAATCCCATCAAATCCAACCGCGCGGCTGAGCGTCGGCGAGCGAAGGAGCTCTCGGTGGATCACTCCGACCACACTCTGCTCCAGGCGGGCAGCCAGACCGCCATCTCCGACCGGATGCGCGAGCTTCTCGCCCGCGCGGCACAGGACCACGTCTACGAGCAGCGGACCCAGGGGGCCGTGCTCGACGAGATCCGGCGGCGCCTGGAGGGCATGGAGTGGGTGCTGCGCGAGGTCAGGGAGCGCGAGATCGGCGGGCTGAACGGCACGCTGGAGTCCGTCCACGGCCGGCTGGACGACATCGCCGCCCGCCCGCCCTCCTGGGCCGAGGGCCTGGCCCAGCACGTCGAGACGATACGCGACCACGTCGACGCCGTCGGCGAGCGGGTCGACTCCCTCGGCCGCCGCGTCGACACCGTCCGCGACCGGGTCACCCCCCTGGGCGAGCTGCCGAGCCTGTGGATCGACCTCGGCTCCGTGAGCGAGAGTGTGGACGAGGCGCTCACCCGCCTGAGGGCGATCTCCGACGGCACCCAGGGCCTCGACGAGCAGGTGGGGCAGCTGGCCGAACACCTGGGCAGGCTCCAGGCCGACATGGGCATCGCGGCACACCGGTTCAGCCGCCTGGACAGGGCCGTGGCCGACCTCTCCCAGCGCGCCGGGCGCGTCGAGGCGGGGATGCTCGACCTGGTGGCGAGTGTCCAGCAGGCCGTCGGCACGGCCACCGACCGGATGCTCGCCGCCGTCGAGCAGGTCAACGGCAAGGTGGACCTGGTGAGCGGAAGGGTCGAGCAGGTGGGCGCGAGGGTCGACCTGGTCGTGACGAGGATCGACGAGCGCGCCGCCGCCGTCGAGAGCCGCATCGACAGTCGCATCGACAGGCTGGACGGCCATCGCATGACGGCCGGTGGCCGCTTCGACACCCTCGACGAGCGTCTCGACGACATCGAGGGGCGCCTCACCTGCCGGATGGACGTCATCGACTCCCGGCTGTCCACGCTGGACGGGCACGCGGAGAAGTCCGCCGAGCGCCTGGAGAGCCTGGACGAGCGCCTGGAGGACCTGCCGGCCGTGCTCGGCGTCGACGCGCTCATCGGCGTTCAGAGCGGTGAGCAGCGCGAGCGCTTCGACTCCCTGGACAAGCGCGTCATCAGGGCGGAGGCGGCGCTGTCCCCCCTGGCCGAGACGCTCCGCGCCCTGCCCGACCGCGACCAGCTCTCCGAGGCCCTGACCGAGACCGTGGAGCCCGCGCACGCCGACCTCGTCCGCCGTCTGGGCGCTCTGGAGGAGACCATGCTGGCCCTCGCCGAGGCGCTGCTCCGCCCCACCAGGGGCGACAAGGACTGACCTCGACCTCCCGCCCGCGGGGGCCGTCAGCCGGAGCATGCGGCGTCGGCCGCCGTGCGCGTCCCCGCGCCTTCGACGACCCTCGCCTCGCGGCACAGGTTGTCCCTGACCGCGGAGAGCAGGAGCGACAGCTCGCCGGTCTGCTCGGCCGTCAGCCCATGGGTCATCCGCCGGTGCACCTCGGCGAGGACCCGGTCCACCTCCGGGCGGAGCGCGTGCCCCTTGGGCGTGATGTCGACGATGCTGATCCGCCGGTTGGCGGGGTCGGGCCTGCGGCTGACGAAACCGCTGCGCTCCAGGCGCTGCAGGGTCTTGGTCATGGTGGACACGTCGATGCCGACGATTCTCGCCAGGGCGTTCTGCGGCTGGGGGCCGTTGTCCCACAGCGCGCCCATCACGCGCTCCTGTCCCGGGTAGAGGTCGATCTCCCCGAGGAGGTCGGCGAGCAGCACGCGGTGGCCGCGGGCCGCGTAGGCCATCAGGCAGTTGAGGTCGTTGTCGTAGTCGCCGCAGTCACCGATCGGCGCGGAGAGCGCCCCGGCCACGCCCGGATCCTCGCCGCCTTCCCCGGACGGTGCCTCGGGGGTCGCGCCACACTCCTCGGGCACGTCGCGTTCTTCGCCGATCGACAACTCCACCATGGCCGGGTCCTTCCGCTCCCCTCGAGACTACCCTCTTGCATATTGGCCGACCAAGTTGTAGAACTTCTTATTGGCTAGCCAAGTTGGTCGGCCAACAAAGGAGCTCACCATGCCGTTCTCCCCGTTCACACTCGCCGGCCTCCAGCTGCCCAACCGCCTGGTGATGGCACCCATGACCCGCTCTCGGGCCTATGTCGACGGAATCCCCTCCTCGCTGACCGCCCTCTACTACGCCCAGCGGGCCTCGGCGGGCCTGATCATCACCGAGGGGGTGCAGCCCAGCCCGGCGGGAAAGGGATACATGGACACCCCGGGGCTGCACACCGACGACCAGGTGGCCGGATGGCGTGAGGTCACCGACGCCGTCCACGCGGCGGGCGGCAGGATCTTCGCCCAGATCATGCACTCCGGCCGGATCGGCCACCCCGACAACACCGGCGCGCTCCCCCTCGGCCCGTCCGCCGTACGGCCGGCGGGGCAGATCTTCACGCCCTCCGGCCCGCAGGACTACCAGACCCCGCTCGAACTGACGACCGCCCAGGTGGAGTCCACCATCCAGGACTTCGCCGACGCCGCCGCACGCGCCGTGGAGGCGGGCTTCGACGGGATCGAGTTACACGGCGCCAACGGCTATCTCATCCAGCAGTTCCTGTCGCAGAACGCGAACCTGCGCGAGGACCACTTCGGCGGCTCTCCGGCGAACAGGATCCGCTTCGCCGTGGAGACCGCGCGGGCGGTCGCCGACCGGATCGGCACCTCCAAGGTCGGCATCCGCCTCTCACCGGGCAACGGCGTGGCGGACCTGGTCGAGGACGACATGCACGAGGTCTACCCGGCGCTCGTCTCCGACCTCGCCGCGCTCGACCTCGCCTACCTTCACCTGGTGACGAGTTCCTCGGAGGAACTCAACCAGGAGATCCGGGCGCTGTGGCCGAACACCCTCATCGTCAACGACCCCTCGATCGGCGACCCCGCCGAGAGGGCCACGCGCTCGCTGGAACGCGGCGCCGACCTCGTCTCGCTGGGCCAGTCGTTCCTCGCCAACCCCGACCTGCCGCTCCGCCTCCGCCTCGGCGCCGAACTCAACCAGGCCGACTTCGGCTCGGCCTTCGGCGGCGACCACCGCGGCTACACCGACTACCCGATGCTGACCCTGCACTCCGTCTAGGGGCGCCCCCGGCGAGGGCCTCCGACATGGGCCTCCGAGAGGAGGGAGTCCTCAAAGGAGGAACCCCCGGCGCGGCCATCGGAGGAAGGGCCCCGCGGGGGCCCGAGGGCCGGCGGGCACGCACGGACACCGTCAGCCGGGCGTCCCCCCTCCCCGGACGAGAGCGGAACCCATCAGACGTGGACGGTGGTGATGGGCATCGAGGAGTCGGCCGGGATGTCCAGCCGCGACGGCGCGACGCCGGCCGCCACCAGGTCCGAGCCCAGCGCCGCCACCATGGCGCCGTTGTCCGTGCACAGCCCGGGGCTGGGGACCCTCAACCGGACACCGGCCGCGTCGCAGCGCTCCTGGGCCATCGCCCGCAGCCGGGAGTTGGCCGCCACCCCGCCGCCGATCAGCAGGTCGTGAACGTCGTACTTGGCGCACGCGCGCAGCGCCTTGCGGGTCAGCACGTCGACGACGGCCTCCTGGAACGACGCCGCCACGTCGGGCACGTGAACCGGCTCACCCGCCTTCTCCCGCGCCTCCACCCACCGGGCCACGGCGGTCTTCAGGCCGGAGAAGGAGAAGTCGAGCGTCCCGTCGTCGTACTTGCCCCGGGGGAACGCGATGGCCGCGCCGGAGCCGTCACGGGCCACCCTGTCGATGTGCGGCCCGCCGGGGAACGGCAGGCCGAGCACCCTCGCCACCTTGTCGAACGCCTCGCCCGCGGCGTCGTCCACCGTGGACCCCAGCGAGATGACGTCCCTGGCGACGTCGGGCACCAGCAGCAGTGAGGAGTGCCCGCCGGAGACCAGCAGCGCGATGCAGGGCTTGGGCAGGGCCCCGTGCTCAAGCTGGTCCACCGCGACGTGGGCGGCGAGGTGGTTGACGCCGTACAGCGGCACGCCCAGCCCCAGCGAGTACGCCTTGGCGGCGGCGACGCCGACGAGCAGCGCGCCCGACAGGCCGGGCCCGGCGGTGACCGCGATCGCGTCGACGTCGGCGAGACGCAGGCCCGCCCGTTCCAGTGCCCGCTCCACGGTCGGGGTCATCGCCTCCAGGTGCGCCCTGGAGGCGACCTCGGGCACCACCCCGCCGAAACGGGCGTGCTGCTCGACACTGGAGGCGATGGCGTTGGCGAGCATCGTGTGCCCTCTGACGAGGCCGATTCCCGTCTCGTCGCAGGAGGTCTCGATGCCCAGGACCACCGGTTCGTCACGCATGGAGATCCTTCCTCATCATGATCGCGTCAGTGCCGTCCTCGTAGTAGCGGCGGCGCAGGCCGATCCGCTCGAATCCGAACCTGTCGTAGACGGCCTGCGCGCCCAGGTTGTCGGCGCGCACCTCCAGGAAGACCGACACGGCGCCCCTGCGGGCGGCCTCGGCCAGAAGCTCGGTCAGCATGGCGCCGCCGACGCCGGTCCCGCGCCACTCGGCCAGGACGGCGATGGTCTGCACGTCGGCCTGGTCTCCCGCCGCGGCGAGGCCCGCGTAACCGACGATCACGCCGTCGACCAGGGCCACCACGTAGTGCCTGGTCCTGGGCTGGTCGTCAAGCTCCCCCCTGAGCATGCCCTCGCTCCAGGCGTCGGCGGGAAAGGTCTTCCGCTCGACCTCCATGACCGCGGGCAGGTCGTCCGCGGTCATCTGGCGCAGCACGGCCCTCACGTGGAGACCCTCTTGGGTGCCGAGGGCACCTTGGCGTCGGGCCGGCGCAGGTAGATCGGCCGGGGTGGGCCGAGCACGGGGTGGGTGCCGCTCTCCACGGCCTCGCGGACGCCCGGGTCGCCGAGTATCCCGGCGGCGAGCGCCGCCATCGCGCCCGCGCCGGGATACTCCGGCACGTCCAGGATCCGGGAGGCACCGACGATCTCGGCGTACATCCGCGCGCCCGCGCCGACCAGCGGGAGCTCACCCGGCAGATCCTGGGGCCGGTCCACCGCGGGGCCCGACAGCCGGGTGCGCGGGTCCCCGTAGTGGCCCCAGAACACCTCCTTGCGCCGGGCGTCGGTGGCCACCAGGAACGGCTCGTCCGGCCCACTGCCGTACGCGAGGGCGTCCAGGGTGCACACGCCGTACGCCGGGACGCCCAGCGGTGCCGCGAGGGCCTGGGCGGTCACCAGGCCGACCCGCAGACCGGTGTAGGGGCCGGGACCCGAGCCCGCGACGACGGCGGTGACGTCACGGAGCGAGACCCCGGCCTCGCTCAGGACCGTCTCGATCGTGGGGACGAGGAGCTCACCGTGGCGGCGCGCGTCGATCGTCGTCGACTCGGCGAGGACCCTCTCACCGTCGTGCAGAGCTGCGGTGACGGCGGGGGTCGCGGTGTCAAAGGCCAGGACCAGCACGAACACTTAGCCTAGCCCGTCCCGCGAGAACTCAGGTCTTGACCAGGGTGGCGTAGACGATGAGGTTGTCGCGATATTCCCGGCTGTCCCAGTCGAAGGGCCCGCCACAGGTGATCAGCCGCAGACCGTCCTCAAGGTAGACCTTGTCGGCGGGGAACCGGTTCTTGCCGATCTGCTCGACCTCGTCCACCCGGTACTGGGCGACCTTGCCGTCGCTGCGCACGACCTTGATGACCTGCCCCTCCCGCATGTCCTTGAGCTTGTAGAAGACCGCGGGCGCGGTCTTGGTGTCCACGTGCCCGAGGATCACCGCGGGCCCCTGGTCACCGGGGACCGCGCTGTCCTTCACCCAGCCCGCGACGTTCGGCTTCTCGTACGGCGGCAGATCGACCCGGCCGTCCGTCACGCCGAGTTTCATCAGCGGCGCCTTGATCCCCAGTGACGGGATGTCGATACGACTGGGCGAGACCGACGCGCGGGCGGGCGCCTTCTCCTTCTCGACCTCGCCGCCCCTGTTGCCGAACACGACCAGGACGGCGCCGGTGATGACCCCGGCCAGGACGATCCTGGACCAGCGGGTGGAATCGGCCATCGGGGACTACGAACGGCGGCGACGCACGACCGCGATGCCGATGCCGCCGGCCAGGGCGAGAGCGAGCAGGACCCCGGTCGTACCGATCGGGGCGCCCGAGTCGTCGGGGCCTCCGGCGGCGGTGCCACCGCCGCCCGTCTCCGGCGCCTCGGTGCTGATGATCGTCCTGGTCGGCTTGGAGGTGGGGGTGGAGTCGGGGGTGGAGGTCGGCTCGGTGTCGGCCACGATCCTGAGGTTGGCCTTGCCGGTGTCGTTGGTCCCCTCGCACCGCGCGTTGATCTCGTGGATCCCGGGGGCGGTGCCCTCGGCGACGGTGGCCTGGCCACGGACCCACGGACGCGGCGTCGGGGTCGCGGTCGAGGCGGGGTCGGGCGTGGGCGTCGAGAGGATCGGGTCGAGGGTCACCGGGGTGCGGAAGATCTTGGAGGACGCGGTACCGCGATGCTCGGGACCGCCCTGCGGGATCGGGCAGTTGGCCAGGATCCATACCTTCTGCCCGGCCTTGGCGCGGGCCGGCTGGAGCTGGACCTCGATGTCCTGCCGGCTGATGCCGGAATCAGGTGGGGCCGGGGTGGGTGCGCCCGACGGGTCGGCCGATTCGGCTCCCGCGGAGCACCCGACCAGCCCGAAAAGGAGGATGACTCCCAGAATCGCGACACGCTTGACGCTTGGCACTGTCGAGCTCCACTTCACCCTCCGGCCGACGACCCTCGCCCGGCACGATTTCCCACCTGTTCCCCATTAAACATGGGCAAACCCGCAAGAGTCGATCATCACGCCTGACGATCTAGACCAATGGTGCGTAGTCCGAGCGTGCCAGGATTTTCCCGTCTCCGTAGGTGCATCAGATAACACCGTCCCAGCGCGGCCCGACTCCCCTGAGGGTCACCGTCCGCTCCTCTCCCGGCTCACCGGACGCGCCCCTGCCGATGAGGATCTCCAGCCGGTCGTCGGCGAGCCCCTCCACCAGGCCCTCGCCCCACTCCACGACCGTCACCGACTCCTCAAGCGAGGCGTCCAGGTCCAGGTCGTCGACCTCCAGGTCGCCTCCGAGGCGATAGGCGTCGGCGTGGACCAGCGCCGGCCCGCCCGAGAGCGAGGGGTGCACCCGGGCGATGACGAAGGTCGGCGAGGTGATCGGGCCGCGCACCTTGAGCCCCTCGGCGATCCCCTGCACCAGGGTCGTCTTGCCCGCGCCGAGCGGGCCCGACAGCACCGCCAGGTCCCCCGGGCGCAACAGCGCCGCCAACTCCTCGCCCAGCCCCCGCATCTCCTCGGCGGTCGCCACGATTCTCACCGCTTCGTCACCCCTGTTCCATGCCTTCCCTGGCCTCTCGGGGTCTTTCCGGACTCCCGCCGCCCTCACGGCCCCGCGACCCCGGTCTCACCGGGTCTCGGGCTCACCGTACGCCGTACGCGCGCCTCCGGCTCACCGGTCCGCGTCATCGGTGCCGCCCGCGGCCACCCGCTTGATCAGCTCCCTCAGGGCGTCGCTGACCACGGTAGGCCGCTCCAGCTGGACCAGATGCGAACTTTCCGGAATCTCGGTGAACCGGGCGCTCGGCAGCGCCGCCGCCATCGCCCTGCTGTGGTCGACGGGCGTGAGCCAGTCCTTGTCGCCGACCATGATGGAGGTCGGGACCTCGTCCAGCACGCGCAGCGCGCCCAGCTTGTCGTGCGACATCAGCGCCGGGTAGAACTCGGCGATCACCTCGAAGGGGGTGGAGCGGATCATCGACTCGGCGAAGTCGACGACCGTGGGGCTGATGTTCTTGGAATCGCCGAAACCCAGGTGGCGCAGGGCCAGGAAGGCCACGTCGTTGCCGACCTGCCGGCTCTTGTCGACCAGCGAGCCGCCACGTCTCAGCAGCGACACCGTACCCGGCGTGACCTTGTGCACCGCCTTCGACAGCAGCGCGGGCAGGCCCAGGGAGATCTCGCCGAGCTTGCCGGTGGAGGTGGAGATCAGCGCCACCCCCCTGATCCTGTCGCCGAACAGCTCCGGGTGCCGGTCGGCCAGCGCCATGATCGTCATACCGCCCATGGAGTGGCCGACGAGCACACACGGGCCGGGCACCAGCGCCTCGATCACCTCGGCCAGGTCGTCGCCGAGCCGGTCGATCGAGCAGTCCTTCGTCGGGATGCGCGGCGAGCGCCCGTGGGAGCGCTGGTCCCACAGGACCAGGCGGTGCTCGCCGCCCAGATCGCGCCGCTGGTAGTGCCAGGAGTCGAGGTTGAGCGTGTAGCCGTGGCAGAACACCACGGTCAGCGGAGCCTCCTCCTGCCCGTCGACCTCGGCGTACAGCGGGACGCCGTCGGAGGTGGTGACCGTGGTGGGGCGGCCGCGCAGCTCTCCGAGCGGCTCGCTCGCCTCCAGGTCGGGGCGGAGCCTGATGCGTCCGACGGCGTACCGCTTGGCGAGTGCCCCAGCGGCCACTGAGGCCGACGCGGCACCGACGACCGCGCTCGCGATACCGACTCTGCGCCGTCTGGTACTACTCATGCGCCCCCCTGAACGTCCTTCACCGGTAAACGCGCGGGACCCGCGAACCGATTCTGGTCACGATCTCATGAGTGATCGTGTCGAGGGAATCCGCCCACTCCTGAGCGGTGGGCTCGCCACGAGAGCCGTCGCCGAAAAGGATCACCTCGTCGCCCTCCGTCAGCGGGTCGTCCCCTACGTCGATCATGAACTGGTCCATGCAGACCCGGCCCGCGATCCGTCGCCTGCGTCCGCCTGCCAGGACCTCCGCCACATTGGTGGCGTGCCGCAGAACCCCGTCCGCATACCCGAGGGGGACGAGACCAAGCGTCGTTTCCCGATCCGTGACGTACAGGTGCCCGTAGGAGACACCCGACCTGGCGGGCACCCGTTTGACCAGCGCGATCCGTGCGACGAGCGTCATCGCGGGACGCAGCCCGAAACCTCCGAGCCGGGGCACGGGACTCAGGCCGAAGGTCGCGATGCCCGGACGGACCAGGTCGTAGCGCGCCTGCGGCAGCGTCAGGATGGCCGCCGAGTTGGCGATGTGCCTGATGACGTGGGAGCCCCCGGCCCCCGCCTTCTCCGCGATGAGCAGCGCCTCGTCGAAGGCCGCCAGCTGGGTCGCGATGGACGGGTCTCCCGGGATGTCGGCACAGGCGAAGTGGGACCAGAGCCCGACGATCTCGATCACACCCTCGGCCCGGTGCCGCAACGCCCGCTGGACGAGGGCGGACCATTCCGCCGCCATCGCACCGCCGCGTGACATACCGGTGTCGACCTTCAGGTGCACCTTCGCCGTCCCGCCGACCGCCGCCGCGGCGGTGGCGATCACGTCGATCGCCGAGAGGGAGCTCGCCGACAGCTCGATGTCACCCCCGATGGCCTGCTCCAGCGGCTCACCCGGTGGAATGATCCACGCCAGGATCGGCGCGGTGATCCCGGCGGCCCTCAGCTCCAGGGCCTCGCGGATGTAGGCGGTCCCCAGCCGTCCCGCACCGGCCTCCAGGCATGCCCGGGCGACGGGAATCAGCCCGTGCCCGTAGGCGTCGGCCTTGACCGCGACCATCATCTCGGCACCGGGAGCGTGGCTCGCGAGCTGCCTCACGTTCTCACGAATCGCCGAGAGGTCCACCCGTGCCTCGGCGGGAGTCATCGGGAAACTCATGACCCCAGTTTGGCAGGTGGGGGGCGATGCTGAGGTCCGCCGAGCAGGGAGCGCGTCACCTCCGGCAGGGCCTCGGCGACGTCCCCGGCGGTAAGAGGGCCTTTTCCGCCGGCGACTCCGTGCAGGTGGGCGGCGCAGGAGGCCGCGTCGTACCCGCTCAGTCCCGCGGCCAGCAGCGCGCCCGCCAGACCTGCCAGCACGTCACCGGTGCCGCCCGTCGCGAGCCAGGGGCTGCCGGTGAGGTTGATCCTGACCGGCCGGTCCCCCTCGGCGACCAGCGTGGTCGAGCCCTTGAGCAGCACGGTCACGCCCAGTTCCGCCGCCGCCCGCCGTACGCTCTCCAGGCGCCGCTCCTCGATCCGCTCCCTCGGCACGCCGATCAGGCGGGAGAGCTCGCCCGCGTGCGGGGTGATCAGGACCGGTGCGTCCCTGCGGAGCAGCTCCCTGTCCTGGGCCACCAGGGTGAGCGCGTCGGCGTCGACGAGCACGGGGACCTCGCTCGACAGCACGGAACGGGCGATGGCGCGGGCCTCGTCGCCGGTGCCGAGGCCGGGGCCGAGCACCCACGCCTGCACACGGCCCACCCTCTCGACCCCCTCGCCGGGGGCGAGCGTGGTGATCACGGCCTCCGGCCAGCGGGCCCGCACCTGGGCCACCGGCTCCGCGCCCCCCGCGTAGCGGACCATGCCCACCCCGGCCCGCAGTGCCCCGCCCACGGCCAGCACCGCGGCGCCGGTGTAGAGCTCGCTGCCCGCCGCGATCCCGACGACGCCCCGGCGGTATTTGTCGGAGGAGGCGTCGGGCCTGGGCAGCATCGCGGCCACGTCGGCGTCCGTCGGCGCGACCGCCCCGGGGCCGGGCAGGTGGGGGCCGAGGCCGATGTCCACGAGTTCCGTCCGGCCCGCGTGCCGGCGGCCGGGGTCGACGAGCAGCCCGATCTTCCACGCCCCGAACGTGACGGTGGCGTCCGCGGCGACCGCGGGGCCCTCCACCCGGCCGCTGCTCGCGTCCACTCCGCTGGGCACGTCCACCGCGACGACCTCGCCGGGAGCGTCGTTCGCGAGCCTGGCGAGGGTCGCGTACGGCTCCCTGAGCGCCCCGGTCCCGCCGATCCCGAGCATCCCGTCCACGATCAGGTCCGCCTCGTTGAGCAGGCCGCGAACGCGCGCGCCCGCCGGATCGGCCGTGGCCACCGCGGGACCGGGCCCGTTTCCCGCGCCGTGACCGGAGCCGTGGCCGGGAACGGGGCCGGGAACGGGGCCGGGCGCATGGCCGGAGCCGGGGTCGGAGGGGTGGCCGGGATCGGGGCGCAGGCCGGTCGCGCGGCCGCCCGCGCGGCGCAGGGCCTCCAGACCCGCCGCGTGGACGCGCGTACCGGCCAGGAGCGCGTCGACCCTCGCCCCCCTGGCCGCGAGACGGGCCCCGGCGTACAGGGCGTCACCGCCGTTGTCGCCACCGCCGACGAGCAACACGACGCGGGAACCGTACACTCCGCCGAGCATCCTGGCGCAGACCACCGCGAGCCCGGTGGCCGCCCTCTCCATCAGGGTGCCCTCGGGCAGCGTCGCCATCAGTGCCGCCTCGGCCGCCCTGATCTGGTCGGAGGTGTACGCGGTCCGCATTCCACCGAATCTATCCCTCGGCGATCACGTAGGCGATCGCGACGCCCCCGTCATGGGTGAGGGAGACGTGCCACCGGGCCACGCCCAGGGCCTCGGCGACGTCGGCCGCCCGGCCGGTCACCCGCAGCTGCGGCCGCCCGTGCTCCCCGCTGAGCACCTCGGCGTCCAGGTGTCGAAGCCCGGGAGGGGCGCCCAGGGCCTTCGCGACGGCCTCCTTGGCCGCGAACCTGGCGGCGAGGGACTCCGTGGCGAGCCCGCTCTCCCCCTCGGTGAACAGGCGTCCCCGCAGCGCGGGCGTCCGCATCAGCGTCGCCTCGAACCTCGCCACGTCCACGACGTCGACACCGATACCAACGATCACCCTTCCAGGCTAGTGGCGGCCCGCCACCGGCTCGCGTTCCCGCCGCTCAGAAGCCGCCGCGCTGCCAGGGGCCCCAGATGGCGAAGCTCGTCCCCTTGGCGGACTGGACGTTGACATAGAGGGTGTGACCGCCGGGGCCGAAGGTCGAGCCGGCGAACTCGGCTCCGGAGTCGCCGCGGCCGGGGGCGAGGCGGGAGAAGTCGAAGATCTCGCCCTGGCGGGTGAGCCCGCGCAGGTAGTTGCCGCCCGCGCCGTCCTCACAGAGGACCAGGGTGCCCCTGGGACTGGCGGTGACGTTGTCGGGCAGGTCGAGGGTGACCGCGCCCGGCGACTCGTAGACGAGCTTGAGCCGCCCGCTCCACGTCTCGTACCCCCACACCTGGCCGCGTCCCTTGCCGAAGCCGCCGGGCGGGGTGTCACCGGACGCGGTCGCGCCGCCCTGGGTGGAGACGAAGTAGATCGTGCCGTGGTGGTTGATCGCCCCCTCCAGCCGGGAGAAGAGCGCCGCGCCCTTCGCCCTGCCCTGGTTGCCGACGGCCTGGAGGGCGAGGCTGTTGGCGGGGGTACCGGTGAAGGTGGGGTCGGGGTCGTCGATGTCCACCCAGGTCGTCGCGTACGAGGCCCCCTTGGGCTGGCCGAGGGAGAGGTCCTTGCCGGGGGCGCCCCGCACGGCCAGCATCTGGAGCCGGCCGCCGTCGAGGATGCGGCCGGCCGCCAGCGGGTTCTTCGGGGGCAGGTAGCGGTAGAAGCCGGAGGCGAAAGCGAAGTTGTCCTCGGTGAGGTAGATCGCGCCGGTGCACCTGTCGAACGCGACCGACTCGTGGGCGAACCGCCCGGCGTTCCTGATCGGTCCTCCGGCCGCGCCGTCGAGCGGGACCTCGAAGATGTAACCGTGCTTGCGCGTGAGCCTGCCGTTGTCCTGGCCGGTGAAGTCGTCGCCCACGTCCGGCCCGTTGACGGTCTCCTCACAGCTCACCCAGGCGCCCCAGGGCATCGGGCCGCCCGAGCAGTTCATCTGGGTGCCGGTCAGGCTGGGGGCGGAGGTGAGCACCTTGCCGTAGCGGGTGACCCGGAGCGTCGAGGTGCCGCCGCCGGCCGCCGGATCGTAGGCCTTGGCCGGGTTTCCGAACGCGCCGACCGGGCCGTTGACCTCGTGGTTGCGGATGAGGATCGCGCTGCCGCCCGGCCCGCGGAACGCGGCCATGCCGTCGTGCCTGGAGGGGACGGTGGATCCGTCGCTGTACTTGTCGCCGGCCGAACTGAAGGACCGGTAGTGGAAGCCGTTGGGCAGGTGGAGGCGCACCACGCCGTCCCGCTCGTCCTTGACCGGCCTCAGCGGGCCGTACCCGGCTCCCTGGAGGATCTCCCCGTTCGCTCCCGCCCGCGCGACTCCCGTGAACGGCCCTGCCACCCCCAGGGCGGCCAGCGCGCCGCCTCGGGCGAGGAAACGACGACGATCCATCGTGCGGCTCCCTTGGATCCGGTGGATTCACGCCACGTTAATGCGCCTCAACAAACCCTTATATGGCATATATCCATATTTATTGAGACAAGAAGGCGGGCAGGCCCTATACCCACTTACGGCTGCGGGTAATCCATAGACTTTATCCACAGGCTGTGGACAACTCGCGGGGAGAACTTACTCCACCGTGACCGACTTGGCGAGGTTGCGGGGCTGGTCGACGTCATGCCCCTTGGCCGTGGCCAGTTCGCAGGCGAAGACCTGGAGCGGCACCGCGGCGACCAGCGGCTGGAGCAGGGTCGGCACGACCGGGATCTGGATCAGCGTGTCGGCGTAGCGCCCGACCGCGACGTCCCCCTCCTCGGCGACGACGAGGGTCCTCGCGCCCCTCGCCCGGATCTCCTGGATGTTGGACACGATCTTGTCATGGATCACCCGCTGGCCTGACGGCGAGGGGACGACGACCACGACGGGGAGCCCCTTGTCGATCAGTGCGATCGGGCCGTGCTTCAGCTCACCCGCCGCGAAGCCCTCCGCGTGCATGTACGCCAGCTCCTTGAGCTTCAGTGCCCCCTCCAGCGCGACGGGAAAGCCCACGTGCCGCCCCAGGAAGAGCACGCACCGCTCGTCGGCGAGCGACCTGGCCAGCGCGCGGACCGGCTCGACGGTCGAGAGGACCTCACTCACCTTGGACGGCGCCTCCGCCAGCCGGTCGACGATCTGGGTGATCTCGTCGCCGTACTTCGTCCCCCTGACCTGGGCGAGATAGAGCGCCACCAGGTAACACGCCACCAGCTGGGTGAGGAACGCCTTGGTGGAGGCCACGGCGACCTCCGGGCCCGCGTGCGTGTAGAGGACGGCGTCGGACTCGCGGGAGATCGTGGAACCGTTCACGTTGCAGACCGCCAGCACCCGCGACCGCTGCCCGCGCGCGTGCCGTACCGCCATGAGGGTGTCCATGGTCTCGCCCGACTGGCTGATCACGATCACCAGCGTGTCGCGGGTGAGGATCGGGTCGCGGTAGCGGAACTCGCTCGCCACCTCGACCTCGCAGGGCAGCCTGGCCCAGTGCTCGATGGCGTACTTCGCGATGAGCCCCGCGTGGTAGGAGGTCCCGCAGGCGACCAGAATGATCTTGTTGATGTCGCGCAGCTCCTGGTCGGACAGCCGCATCTCGTCCAGCACCAGCCGCCCGTCCTCGCCGACCCTGCCGAGCAGCGTGTCGGCGACGGCCCGGGGCTGCTCGGCGATCTCCTTGAGCATGAAGTGGTCGTAGCCGTCCTTCTCGGCGGCGGAGGCGTCCCAGTCGACGCGATAGTCACGCGTCACGGCCGGGAGGCCCTGGAAGTCGGTGACCGTGATCTTCGAGGGACGCAGCTCGACCACCTGGTCCTGGCCCAGTTCCACCGCCTCACGGGTGTAGGCGATGAACGCCGCCACGTCCGAGCCGAGAAAGTTCTCCCCCTCGCCCCTGCCGATGACCAGCGGCGAGTTGCGCCGCGCGCCCACCACCACGTCGGGCTCGTCCGCCGAGATCGCGAGCAGGGTGAACGCCCCCTCCAGCCGCAGGCAGACCCGGCGCATCGCCTCCGTGAGCCCTCCGGCGGCGAATCGCTCCAGCAGGTGCGCCACCACCTCGGTGTCGGTCTCGGAGACGATCCTGTGCCCCGCGTTCTCCAGCTCGGCCCTGAGCGCGGCGAAGTTCTCGATGATCCCGTTGTGGATGACCGCGATCCGCCCCTCGCAGTCGGTGTGCGGATGGGCGTTGCGGTCGGTGGGGGCCCCGTGGGTGGCCCACCGGGTGTGCCCGATCCCCGTCGTCGCCGCGGTCGGCGGTGTGGGACGTGAGACCAGCGCCGAGCGCAGGTTGGCCAGCTTCCCCGCCCGCTTCTCCACGACCAGGCCGTCCGCCCCGACCAGAGCGACCCCCGCCGAGTCGTATCCCCGGTACTCCAGCCGGCCCAGCCCTTCGACCGCGACCTCGATCGCCCCGCGCTGCCCCGTATATCCCACTATTCCGCACATTGTCATACCCCCTCCCTGAAAGGTCGTCCGGTGCGTCTATGGCGAACCCCCAGGACAGGCCAAGAATCCCGCTCACCGCCCGCCGGGGATCGCTCCCGGCAACTCACCACACATCGGACTTCCTTCCGCGGGGCCGACACCCGCCGGGACCCCCTTCCACGGACCAGCACCCGCCAGGAACCCGCTCCCGGCGGATCAGTAGGCTCTCGGAGCATGGCCAACGGTTTGGACACCGCGACACCGTACGTGCAGCTCAGCCGGGCTCAGTGGAGCGACCTCCGCAAGAACACGCCCCTCACGCTCACCGAGGACGAGTTGAAGGAGTTGCGCGGCGTCGACGACCCGATCGACCTGGCCGAGGTCACCGACATCTACCTGCCGCTCACCCGGCTGCTCAACCTCCACTTCACCGGGGCCAGGCAGCGCAGCGCGGCGCTCAACACCTTCCTCGGCGGGGGACGCAGGACGGCCCCCTACGTCCTGGGCATCGCGGGAAGCGTCGCGGTCGGCAAGTCGACCACGGCCCGGCTGCTGCACACCCTGCTGGCCCGCTGGCCCGAGCACCCCCGGGTGGACCTGATCACCACCGACAGCTTCCTGTTTCCCAACGAGGTCCTCACCGCGAAGGACATCATGCACAGGAAGGGCTTTCCCGAGAGCTACGACCGGCGGGCCCTGGTCAGGTTCGTCGCCGACGTCAAGGCGGGCCTTCCGGAAGTGACGGCCCCGGTCTACAGCCACCTGGAGTACGACATCGTGCCCGGCGCGGCCCAGACCGTGCGCCGCCCCGACATCCTCATCGTCGAGGGCCTCAACGTCCTGCAGCCCGCCCCGCCCACCGCCCTCGCGATCAACGACTACTTCGACTTCTCCATCTACGTGGACGCCAAGGTCGAACACATCCGCGACTGGTACGTGGACCGCTTCCACAAGCTCCGGCGCACGGCCTTCGAGGACCCGAAGTCCTACTTCAGGTATCTCGCCGACCTGTCGGAGGAGGAGGCGACCGACTTCGCCAGAAACATCTGGCGCGACATCAACGAGCGCAACCTCGTCGAGAACATCGTCCCCACCAGGGGCCGGGCCGATCTCGTCCTCCACAAGGACTCCAACCACTCCATCCAGCGCGTCCGTCTCCGCCGCATCTGACCTTTCGAGGTGCCGTGACCGTCGGAGGGCGGAAAACCCTCGTCACCGACCCGGGCACGAGCGAGGGCGGGCAAAGACCGGAGGGCGACCGCACGGCTTCCGGCTTCAGCGGCCGGGATCCAGGTCCTAGGGTTGGCCCGTGCTGCATCTACGTGTGATCACTCCGGCGGAGCTGACGGACCAGGTGCTGAAGGTGCTCGACGAGTGCGTCGGCGTCCTCAACATCGTCCTGTTCCGCGGTGTCGCGCGCTCCCCGGCAGGGGATCTCATCCAGTTCGACGTCGCCCGTGAGGCCGCCAACCAGGCGATCGACCGGCTCCAGGAACTCGGTCTCCACACGGAGGGTTCGATCGCGGCCGAGCAGATCGACCTGTCGATCTCGACGGCGGCCGAGCGCGCCCAGGAGGAGGCCCCCGGCGACGGTGACGACGCCGTGGTCTGGGCGGAGTTCGCCCAGCGGGTCGACGAGGACACCCGGCTCACCTGGGCCTTCCTCGCGTTCCTCACGATCGCCACGCTGCTCGCGGCGATCGGCGTGATCGTCAACTCACCGATCCTCATCATCGGCGCGATGGTGCTGGGGCCTGAGTTCGGCGCGATCGCGGCCGTCTGCTTCGGCCTGCTCCGTGCCGACGGGAAGCTCATCGCCCGCGCGGCCAGGACCTTCGTCCTGGGTTTCGCCGTCGCCATCGCGGTCGCCTTCGTCTGCGCGCTGGCCACGCGGGGACTCGGCTGGATCGGCGCGGGCACGCTCGCGACCGGGCACGAGGAGATCGAGTTCATCGTCAAGCCCGACAGGTGGTCGTTCATCGTCGCGCTGCTCGCGGGGGCCGCCGGGGTGCTCTCGGTCACCGCGGGCAAGTCCTCGGCCCTGGTCGGCGTCTTCATCTCGGTCACCACGGTCCCCGCCGCCGGATACTTCGCGGTCGCCGCCGCGCTCGTCCGCTGGGACGACATGGCCGCCTCGGCCGTCCAGCTCGGGGTGAACGTCGCGGGCATGATCATCTCCGGTGTGGTGACGCTGCTCGTCCAGAAGGTCTACTGGTCCCGGTTCGGCATGCGACTGCCGGCGCGTCCGGGCGGGAGATAGCGGCTGAGAATTGACCTTTCGGACGAGGGGAGACTCCTTCGCATGACGGAGGTGCGCACCTGTGGCGACGGATAGTGTCCGAGCATGACTATCCTCGCCACCGAGGGACTAACCAGACGTTTCCCCCGGGTGACGGCGCTCGACCAGCTCACCGTCACCATCGGCTCCGGTGTGACCGGCCTGGTCGGCGCGAACGGCGCGGGCAAGTCCACGCTGATCAAGATCCTCCTCGGCCTCCTCGAACCCAGCGCGGGCAGTGCCCAGGTGCTGGGCATGGACGTGACGACCAAGGGCGCGGAGATCCGCCGCATCGTGGGCTACATGCCCGAGCACGACTGCCTGCCACCCGACCTGTCCGCCACCGAGTTCACCGTGCACATGGCCCAGATGTCCGGCCTCCCGCGCACCGCGGCCCGCGAGCGCGCCGCCGACGTCCTGCGCCACGTCGGGTTGTACGAGGAGCGCTACCGGGCGATGGGCGGCTACTCCACCGGCATGAAGCAGCGCGTCAAGCTCGCCCAGGCCCTGGTGCACGACCCGCGCCTGGTCCTGCTCGACGAGCCCACCAACGGCCTCGACCCCCGGGGCCGCGACGAGATGCTCGCCCTCATCCGCAGGATCGGCTCCGAGTTCGGCATCAGCGTGCTCGTCACCTCCCACCTGCTGGGCGAGCTGGAGCGGGTCTGCGACCACGTCATCGTGATCGACGGCGGCAAGCTGCTGCGCTCCTCGTCCATCGGGGACTTCACCCAGATCACCCAGACGGTGACCGTCGAGGTCGAGGAGGGCCAGGAGGCACTGGCGGCCCGCCTGACCGAGCTGGGCGAGACCGCCACCCCGCACGGCAGGATGCTGCTCGTCCACGTCCGCGCGCCGGAGACCTTCGACGCGCTCCGCGACGCCGTCTGCGAGCTCGACCTCTGCCTCGTACGCGTGGAGCAGGGGCGTCAGCGCATCGAGGACGTCTTCAGGGAGCCCGTCAATGTCTGAGTCCGTCTCCGAACCCACGGGTGTCATCCACGACATCGGATACCGCCACTACGAGGGAGCGCGGCTCGGCCGCGGCCAGGCCACCGCGGCGCTCACCGTGCACAGCCTGCGAGGGATCTTCGGGCTCGGCCGCACCGCCCGCTCGAAGATCATCCCATTCGTGCTCCTGAGCGTGATGCTCCTGCCCGCGGTCGTCTCCATCGCGGCCATGGCGCTGATCAAGCAGGAGGGGATTCGCTACAGCGAGTACGCCATCGTCATGCAGGCCGTACTCGCGATCTTCCTCGCCTCGCAGTCGCCGTACACCGTCGCGCCCGACCTGCGCTTCCGGGTGCTGCCGCTCTACCTGTCGCGCCCGGTGACGATCTGGGACTACGTCGGGGCGAAGCTCGCCGCGATGACGATCGCCATGTTCCTGCTGCTCGCGGTGCCCCTGACCGTGCTCTACATCGGCGAAGTGGTCATCGACCTGCCCGGCGACACGCACACCTTCGAATACCTCACCGCGATGGCCGGCGCGCTCGGCTACGCGCTGCTGCTCGCCTGCCTCGGCGTGGCCATCGCCTCGTTCACCCCCAGGCGCGGCCTGGGCGTGGCCTCCGTCATCGCCTTCTACCTGCTCGCCTCCGCCGTGTCGACCGTGCTGTTCGCGACGCTGGAGTCGATGGGCAACGACGCCGCCGCCTCGTGGGCCTGGCTGATCAACCCCTTCTTCCTGGTGGACGCCGCCATCCACGTCGGGATCTTCGGGGCCTCGCCCAGCGCGGGCGTCATCTACCCCGAGAACGGCGGAACCCTCGCCGCCGGAGCGATCATGATCGCACTGATCGCCCTGTCCCTCACGGCCCTGATCGCGCGCTACCGTAAGGCGGCCTCCCGATGAAGATCGAACTGGCCCAGGTGTCCCGCTGGTACGGCAACGTGGTCGCCGTCAACGACATCACCATGACCGTCGGCCCCGGGGTCACCGGACTGCTCGGCCCGAACGGCGCGGGCAAGTCCACGCTGCTGCACATGATGGCCGGTTTCCTGGCTCCCTCGGGCGGCACCGTCACCCTCGACGGCGACCGCATCTGGCGCAACCACCAGATCTACCGCTCCATCGGCCTGGTCCCCGAACGCGAGGCCGTCTACGGCTTCCTCACCGGCTGGCAGTTCGTGCTGTCCAGCGCCAGGCTGCACCGCCTGCCCGACCCGGACGACGCCGCACGCAAGGCACTCGCCCTGGTGGAGATGGAAAGCGCCAAGGACCGCAGGATCGAGACGTACTCCAAGGGCATGCGCCAGCGCGTCAAGGTGGCCGCGGCCCTCGTCCACGACCCGCAGGTCCTGCTGCTCGACGAGCCGTTCAACGGCATGGACCCGCGCCAGCGCCTGCACCTGATGGACCTGGTCCGCGCCATGGGCACCGCGGGCAAGACCATCCTGTTCAGCTCGCACATCCTGGAGGAGGTGGAGCGGGTCGCCCAGCACATCGAGGTTCTCGTCGCCGGACGCCACGCCGCCTCGGGGGACTTCCGCGAGATCCGCCGCCGGATGACCGACCGCCCCCACCTGTTCAAGGTCCGCTCCAGCGACGACCGCCGCCTCGCGTCCGCGCTGATCGCCGACGCCTCCTCCGGCTCCGTGTCGCTGACCGAGACGGGCCTGGAGGTGCACGCCGTCGACTTCCGGCGCTTCACCTGGCTGCTGCCCAGGGTCGCCAAGGACGCGAACGTCCGGATCATGCAGGTCTCCCCCGCCGACGAAGACCTGGAGAGCGTCTTCTCCTACCTGATCAACAGGAGCAGCTGACCGTCAACGACCCCCTCCTGAAGGAGGGGGCTTGAGGCGCAGCGATGCGCTTTGAAGCCCCGCGTTGACCAGCCCTAGTCATCAGCTCAAGGAGGTGCATTTTGATGGCTACGTTGAACACAAGATCGCAGACCCACCGGCGGGTGCTTCCTCAGCCTGCCGCTCTGGAATCCGTGGGAGCAGACACGCCCGAGGGTGGGCACGAAACGGCTCACGGAGACCGCCGCCAGGCGGTACCTGGTGTTCAACCCGGGCGAGGGGAGATCGAACGGATCAGCAACCTCGCCCTGGCCTGCATCGGCTGTAACCAGACCAAGAACGCCACCCCGGTCGAGGAGTTCCTGAAGGGCAGGCCCGCCCTCCTGACGAAGATCCTCAAGCAGGCCGAAGCGCCGCTGCGCGACGCCGCCGCCGTCAACGCCACCCGCTGGGCGCTGTGGCAGGCACTGCAGGCGACCGGCCTGCCGGTCGCGACGGCCTCCGGCGGGCGCACCACGTGGAACCGGTCCCGGACCGGCGCCCCGAAATCGCACACGTTGGACGCCCTGCACGTCGGCCACCTGGAGACCGTGACCGCCTGGCCGTCGAAGGTCCTGGTGGTCGCGGCGACCGGGCGCGGCACCTACGCCCGCACCCGCACCGACCGCTATGGCTTCCCCCGCCTACGGCTACCCCGGACCAAGCAGGTCAAGGGGTTCGCCACCGGCGACCTGGTCCGCGCGACCATCCCGACCGGCAAGAACACCGGAGTCCACACCGGACGGGTCGCGGTCCGCACCACCGGCAGTTTCAACATCACCACCCGGCACGGCACCGTGCAGGGCATCGGCCACCGCCACGTCCGCCTGCTCCAACGAGCCGACGGCTACGGCTACACCACCCACCCAGAAGCGCGGCACCGTGCCGCGTTTCCTCCCCCGCCTGAAGGCGGGGGTATCCACGATGGAGGTATCTGATGAACGGTGTCATCGCCGGAATCTCCTACCGAGCGCTCCTCGGCCGCCGCCGGATCTGGCTGCTGATCATGCTGCCCGTGGTGCTGATCGCCATGGCCGCGCTGATGAGGTTCATCGGCGCCGCCGACGAGCGGACCGCCGTCGCGCTCATGCAGACCTTCGCCATCGGCACCATGCTGCCGCTGCTCGGCCTGATCGCGGGGACCGGGGTGATCGCCCCCGAGATCGACGACGGCACGATAATCCACCTGCTGTCCAAGCCGATCTCCCGCCCGGTGATCGCCCAGACCAAGTTCGTGGTCGCCGCCTCGATGCTCGCGCTGTTCGCCGCCGTGCCGACCTTCGTCGCGGCCTACCTCCTGGTCAACCTCGAATCCGGCATCGCGTACGGCTTCGCGCTCGCCTCCCTCGTCGGCGGGATCGCGTACGCGGCGGTGTTCATGCTGCTGGGCGTGCTGACCAGGCACGCGGTCACGATCGGCATCGTCTACGCGCTCGTCTGGGAGGGCGTGGTCGGCAACTTCGTCCCCGGCGCCCGCAGGTTCTCCATCCAGCAGTGGGCCCAGACGGTCGCCGACCAGCTGTCGTCCTCCGCGTTCTTCTCCACCGAGATCACCCTCGGCTTCGCCATCCCCGCCCTGATCGTCGTCACCGTCGGCGCGGTCGTCTGGGCGGGCATACGCCTGCGGAGCTTCTCCCTCACCGGCGACGAGTGACCACGTGCGCGCCCTCTGTCATGGAGGGCGCGTGTACGGTTTCCTTATGAAGCCTCGCCTGCTGGAGCTGCGCCTCACCGAGTTCAAGACCTTCCGTGACGCGAAGCTTCCGCTGGGCGAGATGACCACGCTCATCACAGCGGTCATCGAGACCGGCAACCACATCGCGCAACTCGCCGACGGGCAACTCCGTAGGCAGCTTGCCGACAAGCTGAGCGATCTTCTCAAACTGGTCGTCACCAACCAGGCCCCCTGGTGCTACACACCGTCGAATGGGGGGAGGACTTTCTCCGATCGCTTCTCGCGGGCGCGGGAACCGGGACAACATTCGCCGACCATGTCATGACCAAACTCGGTCTGGGCGACCTCTGCATCCTGACCGAGCGGGAGCTCTACCGTGCGAGGGTCGTCAATGTGGAGGTCGGCATCTGGACCCTGGACGCGCAGCTCCGCTCATATTCCTGAGCATCCTCCGACGCCGCTCGAACGCAAGCACGGCCCGCACCCAGCGGGTGCGGGCCGTGCTTGGATCGCTTCAGACGCAGGCGGTACGGACGACCTCGGCCAGGCGCCCGGCCAGCTGCTCGGCCTGGTCCGCCGAGGCGGCCTCGACCATGACGCGGATCATCGGCTCGGTGCCGCTGGGCCGGATCAGCACGCGACCCGTCTCGCCCAGCTCCGACTCCGCGGCGCTGACCGCGGCGGCCAACTCGGGAACCGAGGCCTTGGACCGGTCGACGTCCTTCACGTTGACCAGGACCTGCGGCAGGCGGGTCATCACCGAGGCCAGCTCGGCCAGCGACTTCTTCTCCCGCGCCATGACCGCGAGCAGGTGCAGCGAGGTGAGCAGGCCGTCCCCGGTGGTGGCGTGGTCGAGCATCAGGACGTGGCCGGACTGCTCGCCACCGAGGTTGTAGCCCCCGGCCCTCATCGCCTCCAGGACGTAGCGGTCGCCCACGGCGGTCTCGACGACGTCGATACCGGCGTTCTTGAGCGCGATCTTGAAGCCCAGGTTGGACATGACCGTGGCCACCACGGTGTCGCCGATCAGCTTGCCCTCGGCGTGCATCGCCATGGCCAGCACGGCCATGATCTGGTCGCCGTCGACGATCTCGCCGGTGTGTGAGACGGCGAGGCAGCGGTCCGCGTCACCGTCGTAGGCGATGCCCACGTCCGCGTTGCGGGAGATCACGATCTGCTGGAGCCTGTCCAGGTGGGTGGAACCGACCCCCGCGTTGATGTTGAGACCGTCGGGGCGCGCCCCGATCGTCTCCACGGTGGCCCCGGCCCGCAGCAACGCCTCGGGAGCCACCATGTGGGCGGCGCCGTGTGCGCAGTCGAGGACCACGTTCAGGCCGTCGAGACGACCCTCCACGGTGGACAGCACGTGGGACACGTAGCGGTCGGCCTCACCGTACGCCTCGCGTACGCGGCCGACCGAGGCGCCGACAGGACGCTCCCACTTCTCGCCGAGCCGCTGCTCGATCTCGTTCTCCACCGTGTCGGGCAGCTTGTGGCCGCCCCGGGTGAGGAACTTGATCCCGTTGTCGGGCGCGGGATTGTGGGAGGCGGAGATCATCACGCCCATGTCGGCTCTGAGAGCCGTCGTCAGATAAGCGACCGCCGGGGTGGGCAGCACGCCGAGCCGGAGAACGTCCACACCAGACGACGCGAGGCCGGCGACCACCGCGGCCTCCAGGAATTCTCCTGAAGCCCGGGGGTCCCGGCCCACGACGGCGACGGGACGGCCTCGCCGCCCGACGCTGGCGTTGAACGCCCCGGCATCGCCGAGGACATGAGCCGCGGCCACGGACAGGTCCATGGCGAGCTCGGCCGTGAGGTCGCTTCCGGCGACCCCACGTACCCCGTCGGTGCCAAAGAGGCGCCCCAACGCTTAACGCTTGCTGTACTGCGGAGCCTTGCGGGCCTTCTTGAGACCGTACTTCTTGCGCTCGGTGGCGCGGGCGTCACGGGTCAGGAAGCCGGCCTTCTTCAGCGGCGGGCGGTTGACCTCGACGTCCAGGGCGGTGAGCGCGCGGGAGAGACCCATGCGCAGGGCACCGGCCTGGCCGGTGACGCCGCCACCGCTGATGCGGGCGATGACGTCGAACTGGTCCTCGGCGCCGAGCACCACGAAGGGCTCGTTCACGATCTGCTGGTGGACCTTGTTCGGGAAGTAGTTCTCAAGCGTACGGCCGTTGATCGTCCACTTGCCGGTGCCCGGAACGATGCGCACCCGGGCCACGGACTCCTTACGGCGGCCGGTGCCGTACGAGTTGCCGGTGGTAATGGGCTTGCGGGCGGCGGCGGCGTCGCCGCTGGCAGTGGACTCGGAGGTGTACTCGGAGGGGAACTCCTCCGCGGAGTACGCTTCCTGAGCGCCCTCGACGGGCGTCTCGACACCGGTGGGCTCAGCCACGGTTCTCCTCTAACTTTCCTACTCGGCGTCGGCCATCGGCCAACGCTGCTGGCGACAAGCAGCTAGTGACTACTGGGTGATCTGGTTGAGCTCGAAAGACACCGGCTGCTGCGCCTGGTGCGGGTGCTCGGAACCGGCGTAGACCTTGAGCTTCTTGATCATCTTCCGGCCGAGAGCGTTCTTGGGAAGCATGCCCTTCACGGCCTTCTCGACGGCGCGGTCGGGACGCTTGTCCATGAGCTCGCCATAGGTCATGGAGCGCAGACCGCCCGGGTAGCCCGAGTGGCGGTAGGCCTTCTTCTGCTCAAGCTTGTTACCGGTCAGCGCGACCTTGTCGGCGTTGATGACGATGACGAAGTCACCGGTGTCGACGTGGTTGGCGAAGGTCGGCTTGTGCTTACCGCGAAGCAGGATCGCGACGTGGCTGGCCAGCCGGCCAAGCACGATGTCGGTGGCGTCGATGATGTGCCACTGACGCTCGACTTCGGCAGGCTTGGGTGTGTACGTGCGCACGGTCGTATGCCTTCTTTGGTCGCGTCTTCGGCGCTGTCGGAGAGGACAGCAACATGGTCGGTAGGTGCGGGCACACGACAGCCCGGACCTTCCGTCTCCAGAAAAAGAGGAGATGACGCCGGACGCGCCGCGTATCGGTCTGCGAGAGGAGACCAATTCGCACACAACGAACTAGCAGGATACCGGTGCGGAGGGGCGCATGCAAAACGGCATGGCTCTCCGGCGGTGCCCCCGGCAGTCTACCCGGTGCGGGACGATGCCCGGCAACCACCACGCCCGAGACGCCAGAATGATTACTTATCCCGATATACGGCGCTATACGCCAGATATCGGAAACTGTCGCACGCGGAGCGCCGAGACCTGGACGATCGCGAGAAAGGGGTGTTCACCGTTTGTGAGAACCCTGGGCGCGGGGCCGGAAACCGGTGACGGGGCGTTCTCCGAGAGAGGCGCCGGACGACGAGTCCGGGGCGACCGCGCCGGGAACCTCCGCAGAACGGTTCCAAGATGTTCTCAGCATTCCCTTCTTCCCCACCGCAAACATCTCTATCTTTGATAGCGGTATGTGGCAGCTTCCTCACCCCGGGCACACCCAGCGAGCGCGCCTGCGCCGCACGGGGGTGTTCGTGTGCCTGCTCGCGGTCCTGCTCGTCGGCTTCATCATCGGCCGGGGCAGCCGCGACGAGAAGGCCGGCGACCAGATCTACCTGAACGACACCGGGCCCGTGAGGCCCACACCCAGCGGCGCGCTGGCCGGCCAGGTCGAGCGCGCCCCGCTCTCCCGGGTCGCCCGCTCCACCCCCGCCCCCGAGGACCGGCGCCCGCGCCCCACCCCGAGTCCCGGCACGTCACTCGGCGACGCCGGCGGCTCCGGCGACGACGGCCCCTCCCGTCTTCTCCTCAACGGCGACGGCGGCGGCGTCACCTCCGCCCTCGGCGCGATGGAGCGCGAGGTCGTCCGGCTCATCAACATCGAGCGCAGGCGGGCCGGATGCGTACCGCTGCGGATCGACAGGAGGTTGACCCTGTCGGCCAGGAGGCACTCGGCCGGGATGGCGTCAGCGGGCAGTCTCTCCCACACCTCCCCCGACGGCACCTCACCCTGGGAGCGGATGGAGGCGACCGGCTACCGCGACGGCGGCGCGGAGAACATCGGGCGCGGCTACACCTCCCCCGACGACGCGGTGCGCAGCTGGATGGGAACGAGCGGCCACCGGCGCAACATCCTCAACTGCGAGCTCAGGGCCACCGGGGTCGGAGCCGTGCGAGGGTCCGACGGCCCCTGGTGGACCCAGGACTTCGGTTACTCCTGAGCAAAACGGCCCCGATACCGGGCTACGCTCGGCGCATGGGTTTTCCCGTGGAGCCGCCGCGCCGCCAGCCTTACAACCGGCCCGAAGCGTCGCCGCCCGCACAGGGCCAGCACTGGTTCGACGCCTCGCCGAACAACCGCCCCCCCGCCCCGCCCTCCCCTGCCCCCCAAGCCGCCCGGCCGCAGGGACCGCCCACCGAGCCGCCCAATGCGCGGCCCCGCAAGGAGATGTGGAGCCCGTACGACGAGGGGCCCCGCTCACGCCGCCCGATCTACATCGCGGCCGGGGCGTTCGCGGCGCTGGTCGCCGCGGGCATCGGCCTGGCCATGCTGGCCGGCTCCGACCCCGATCCGGTGCCCGGCTCGACGGAGCCCACCGCCGCGGCCCCCCTCATTCCGCCCGCCAGCACCGCGAAAGGCAAGTTCGGCTTCGCCTCCTCCCGCACCAGCGACCCGCACCCTCTCACCCTGAACGAGGTGTTCAAGCACAGGAAGATACGGATCGGCGGGCAGACCTACCTGATGACCACGCGCAGGACCGACAAGAAGTGCGACAAGGCGGTGGTCGGGGAGAAGCTCCAGAAGGCCCTCACCTCGGCGAGGTGCAACCAGCTCCTGCGCGCCAGCTTCCGCGACGCCTCGGGGAAGATCATCGGCACCGTGGGGGTCGCCAACCTCAAGACGTCGGCGGGAGCGTCCAAGGTCGTCTCGGCGAGCACCGGCAAGGAGCGGGAGGAGTACATCAAGCCGCTGCCAGGTAAGGACAAGGTCACCAAACTTCTCGGCACCGGTGAGGCGTTCGTGGGCGAATGGCGCCACGGGCACTACGCGGTAATGGTCTGGTTCCAGTACAAAGACGGCCATATGCCGAAAAAAAGCGAGGTCAAGAAGCTGAACCAGGCGGCCTTCGGCGCGGCGGACGCGACCGTCACTCCCGCCCTGGAATCACGGTCACTGACCGGAAAACGTCCCTGACCGTAAGCGCATACCGCTACTTCAAGGTATGAATCCGACAGACGATACCGCCATACTCGCATGACGATCTCCGGCTGTCGCTAGGCTGCGTCCTATGCGTGGGCAGGAATCCGGGTCCGAGCACCAACGTGAAGCCGAGGGTTCGGCGGCACCGGCGACGCCGCCGCCGAGTTTCGGCCAGCCCTCGCCCCACGTGCTGCGGACCGATCTCACAGACGACGAGCAACCACCCAGTCCCTCCGCGTGGCCGGAGACGGCCCCGGGGGCGGCTCAGCCATGGACGGTCCCCGGCGACGGCACCCCCTACGACTGGTACGCCCAGCCGGAGGACGACCCGCCCGCCCCCTGGCCCGGCCCCTCGCACCCCGCGTCCCAGCCGGAGCCGCTCTCCTACCCGGAACCCTCCGGCCCTCCACGGCCCGAGTTCTCCCCCGACTCCCCTGGCCCCGCCAGGCCCGAGTTCCCCGCCGGCCCCCCCGGTCCCGCCAGGCCCGAGTTCTCCCGGCCGGAACCGCCCCCTCCCGCGTGGATCAACTCACCCACCCCCCCGGAACCCTCCCCTCCCACCTGGCCCGCCCCGGGGAACCCGGGCGTCCCACCGCCGCCCGGCGGGACGCGCGAGGACGAGCGCCACGCGCACGGGGGGTCCGCGCCAGGAGACGACCGGCCGCTGTCCACCGCGCCCATCGTGCCGGGTGCACCGCCCTGGCAGCCGCCGCCCGCCTTCACCGCGGCGGCCGCCGGCATGCAGGTCTGGCCCTCGGCGGGCCAAGAGGCGGCCCCCTGGCCCGCCGCGACCGGCGAGCCCGTGTGGACCGACCCCGAGGAGAGCACCGCTCGCCCGGGAGAGCCCGGTGACGTCGCCGTCTGGCCGCCGAACGCCACTCCCCCTCAGGAGTCGTACGAGAGCGACGACACCACGGCCGACGTCCGCACCGCCATGGCCGGCGCGCCTGGGCACCCCCAGGGGGGAGACCTCCTCGCCCCCGGCCCCCTCCCTCCGCCTCAGCGGAATCCCCAGCAGGAGCCCGCCCAGCAGGCCCTCGCGCAGCCCTCTCCCGCGCAGGCCGCCCACCAGGTTTCCACGCCCTCACCGGCGGCCGGTCCACAAGACGAGAGCCCTCCCGCCCCGTCCGGTCCCGCCCCGTCCGGCCTCACCCCCGGGGCTCCACCCCCCATGGCCGTGCCCATCTCCACGCCCCTGCCCCAGCCCTTCACCCGACCGGAACCGATCCCACAGGTGCCCGCGCCTCCCCTCGGAGAGGACACCCGTGACCGGACACCGTCCCAGGCCGCCCAGCCCTCCCCCGCCTCGGACCACACCCCACCCGGCGGCATCCCCGTCGTGACCGGCATCGCCCCCTCGTTCCCCGTTCTCCCGCCCCCGCCGGTGACCTCCTCACCGGCGGGCAAGCCGGCGGCGTTCCCCGAGAGCGGACCGGCGACGACGCGCGGGGCGTTCACCCCTCTCTCGGAGTTCACCCCCGAGCCCCCGCCCTCGCCCCCGGAACCGACCCGCAGCAGGGCCAGTACGACCCTGCTCGCCGCCGTCGTCGCGGTCGTGGTGGTCGGCATCGGCACCGGGGCCTTCTTCACCTACCAGTCGTTCAACGCCGAGCAGTCGGCGAACGCGACGGATCCGATTCCCCGGTCAGGAACCCTCGACCCCACCGACGACCTGGACATCACCGGCGAGCCCGAACCGATCAACACCACGATGCTCAACTCCGAGAAGACCGACCCGGGCACGGTGACCGTGGCCGACGCCTTCGGCCAGAAGGTGTCCGTGGCCGGGACGACGTTCAAGCGGGTCAAGACCGACGTCACCGAGCAGTGCCAGAAGGCCGCGTCCGGCAAGTTCGCCAGCACCCTGCGCAGCCAGGACTGCCGCCGCGTGCTGCGGGCGACGTACGTGGACAGCAAGCGGAAGTACGCCGTGACCACGGGGATCGCCGTGCTTCCCACCCGCGAGTCCGCGGTCGCGGTCGACAAGGCCAAGAAGCTGGACAGCAACCTCTGGTTCCGCGGCCTTCCCTCCGCCGCCGGCACGGGAGGCGAGCGGGTGCACATCGCGGGCGGCTACGCGGCCGGGATGGTGTGGGGCCGCTACATCGTGTTCAGCTACGCCACCTTCAGCGACGGCCACACGCCGACCGCCAAGGAGAAGTCCCTGGGCAAGGTGAGCGGCGCCTTCCGCGACCAGACCGCGAAGGTCGTGGAGCGCCGCGTCACGAACTGATCGTCCGAACCCGGCGGGTCTCCGCGGCCCGCCGGGCGAGCTCGCCCGCGGCGGGGTAGCACACCTCCTCCAGGCAGAGCCCGTGCGCGGGCGCGACGTGCACCCCCGAGTCCCGTACGGCCCGCGACAGCACCTCTTTCGGCCAGCCGACCGGGAGCCGGCCCTCACCGACGGGCAGCAGCGACCCGACGAGCGCCCGGACCATGGAGTGGCAGAACGCGTCGGCCATCACCGTCGCCACGACGAGGCCGTCCTCACGAACCCAGTCGAGCCGCTTGAGCTCCCGGATCGTGGTCGCGCCCTCGCGTCTCTTGCAGAACGCGGCGAAGTCGTGCTCGCCGAGGAGAGCGGCGGCGGCCGCGTTCAGCCTGTCCACGTCGAGGGGCCTGTTGTACCAGACGACCTCGCGGCGGCGGAGCGGGTCGACACCTCCCGGGGCGTCGGAGATCCGGTAGGCGTAGCGCCTCGACAGCGCGGAGAACCGCGCGTCGAAGCCCTCAGGAGCCACCGTGACGTGATGGACCCGGACATCGGGGGGCAGGACTCCAGCGAGTCTCCTGCGCATGGCAGAGAGCCTCTCACCGAGTTTCTCCTCGGATCCCGGCCCGGGGCCCCCGCCCGTGGCTCCCCTTGTGCGCTCGCGACCGTCCAGCGCGCCGAGCGCATCGGGATCCACATCGACATGGGCCACCTGGCCACGGGCGTGCACGCCGGCGTCGGTCCGCCCGGCCACGGTCAGCGCCGGAGGCTCGGGAAGCCGCAGGATCCTGCCGAGCGCCTCCTCGATCTCCCCCTGGACCGTACGCCGCCCAGGCTGCTTGGCCCAGCCGGAGAAGTCGGTGCCTTCGTAGGCGAGATCCAGCCTCAGCCGTACCACGATGGTTCCCCATGGGACTTGGCGAGCCGCCATCCGGCGGACTCGGGAGGGTTGACGTGCTCTGAGGGTTCTGCCCGTGCCGCCGCGACAGACGGAAAGGGTCCGGTGTCCGCCGGCGTCGCGATCCTTCGCGGTGGCGGCGCTCGCGAGAGACGGAAAGGGCCCGGCGCTCCCTGTGGAGGGAGTGCCGGGCCCTTTCACGGGGCCTGAGAGATCAGGCGTTGTCCTTCTTGGCCTCGGTCTCCTCGGCGGGAGCCTCGGTCGTCTCCTCGGTGCTCTCAGCCTTGGTCTCGTCGGCCTTGGTCTCCTCGACCTTGGCCTCCTTGGCCTCTTCCGCCTTGGGCGCGGCGGCCTGGGCGGCAGCCGGAGTCCGGCTGGTCGTGACCGTGTTCAGCGGCTCGGACACCAGCTCGATCACGGCCATGGGGGCGGCGTCGCCCTTGCGGAGGCCGATCTTGGTGATCCGGGTGTAGCCACCGGGACGCTCGGCGAAGGTCGGGGCGATCTCGGTGAAGAGGTGGTGGACGACACTCTTGTCCCTGATGACCGTCAGCACCTGGCGACGGTTGTGCATGTCGCCCTTCTTCGCCTTGGTGATCAGCTTCTCCGCCACCGGACGCAGACGCTTCGCCTTGGCCTCGGTGGTCTTGATCCGGCCGTGCTGGAACAGCTGGGTGGCGAGGTTCGCCAGGATCAGCCGCTCGTGGGCCGGGCTGCCGCCGAGACGGGCACCCTTGGTGGGCCTAGGCATAACGTTCTCCTTGGGAGTAAACCCGCCACGGCCGTACGAGGTACCGGGGTCGGGCCGGGGGCCTGAAGGCCCCCGTCATCGTGAAACGCGGTGACGCCCGAGGTGGCACGGGGCCACCCGGTGTCGCGGAACGCCGCGAGGCGTCCCGGTGACTCAGTACTGCTCGGTCTCGACGTAGGCGCTGTCGTCGTCGTCGTAGCCGCCGCCGGCCACCGCGCTCGGGTCGAACCCGGGCGGGGAGTCCTTGAGCGCCAGCGTCATCTCGTGCAGCTTCTGCTTGACCTCTTCGATGGACTTGGCGCCGAAGTTCCTTATATCGAGAAGGTCCTGCTCGCTGCGGGCCACGAGCTCACCCACGGTGTGGATGCCCTCGCGCTTGAGGCAGTTGTAGGAGCGGACCGTGAGGTTCAGCTCCTCGATCGGCAGCGCGAGGTCGGCGGCGAGGGCCGCGTCCGTCGGCGACGGGCCGATGTCGATGCCCTCGGCCTCGACGTTCAGCTCGCGGGCGAGGCCGAACAGCTCGACGAGGGTCTTACCGGCGGAGGCCACCGCGTCGCGGGGCTTCATGCACGGCTTGGTCTCGACGTCCAGGATCAGACGGTCGAAGTCGGTGCGCTGCTCGACTCGGGTCGCCTCGACCTTGTAGGTGACCTTGAGCACCGGGGAGTAGATGGAGTCGATCGGGATACGACCGATCTCCTGGCCCGGCTGCTTGTTCTGCGCGGCGGAGACGTAGCCGCGACCGCGCTCGACGGTCAGCTCCATCTCCAGCTTCGCCTTGCCGTTCAGGGTGGCGATGCGCAGTTCGGGGTTGTGCACCTCGACACCGGCCGGAGGCGCGATGTCGGCGGCGGTGACGTCACCGGGGCCCTGCTTGCGCAGGTACATCACCACGGGCTCGTCGTGTTCGGAGGAGACGACCAGGTCCTTGAGGTTCAGGATGATGTCGGTGACATCCTCCTTGACGCCCGGCACGGTGGTGAACTCGTGCAGCACACCCTCGATGCGGATGCTGGTCACGGCCGCGCCCGGGATGGACGACAGCAGCGTGCGGCGCAGCGAGTTGCCGATGGTGTAGCCGAAACCCGGCTCCAGCGGCTCGATGATGAACTTGGACCGGGTCTCCTCAAGGGATTCCTCGAGGAGGGAGGGACGCTGAGCGATCAGCATGTGAAATCTCCCTTGCATGGCGGCGCCCGCTATTTGACGCCGCTCGAACAACAGCATAGGTGCCGTACGGCGAATCGCCGCACGGCACCCACAGGAGCCGCTACTTGGAGTAGAGCTCGACGATCAACTGCTCCTGGACCTGGGTGTCGATCTGCTGACGGACCGGGAGCTGGTGGACCAGGACACGCAGCGCGTCCGGGATGACGCCGAGCCACGCCGGGTACGTCTTGTCACCGGCGGTGGCGCGGGCCACCTCGTAGGGCAGAAGGTTGCGCGACTTCTCGCGGACCTCGACGATGTCGTGCTCACGCACGCGGTACGACGGGATGTCGACCTTCTTGCCGTTCACCAGGATGTGTCCGTGACGGACCTGCTGGCGGGCGGCGTCGCGCGACTCCGCGAAACCGGCGCGGTAGACCACGTTGTCGAGACGGCTCTCCAGGATCTGGAGGAGGTTCTCGCCGGTCTTGCCGGTCTTGCGGTTGGCTTCCTCGTAGTAGTTGTGGAACTGCTTCTCGAGGACGCCGTAAATGCGGCGGGTCTTCTGCTTCTCACGAAGCTGGAGCTGGTACTCAGACTCCTTGGGACGACCGCGGCCGTGCTCACCCGGCGGGTAAGGACGGATCTCGATGGGGCACTTCGCGGACTCACACTTCTTGCCCTTGAGGAAGAGCTTGGTCTTCTCCCTGCGGCAGAGCTTGCAGTCCGCACCCGTGTAACGAGCCATTTTCTATCTTCTCCTGGGCTCAGACGCGCCGGCGCTTGGGCGGACGGCAGCCGTTGTGCGGCACGGGGGTGACGTCCTGGATGGACCCGACCTCAAGCCCGGTCGCCTGAAGCGAGCGGATCGCGGTCTCACGGCCGGAGCCGGGGCCCTTGACGAAGACGTCGACCTTGCGCATGCCGTGCTCCATGGCGCGGCGGGCGGCGTTCTCCGCGGCCATCTGCGCCGCGAACGGGGTGGACTTACGGGAGCCCTTGAACCCGACGTGGCCGGCGCTGGCCCAGGAGATCACGTTCCCACTCGGGTCGGTGATCGAAACGATCGTGTTGTTGAACGTGCTCTTGATGTGGGCGTGCCCATGAGCGACGTTCTTCTTTTCCTTGCGGCGCACCTTCTTGGGTGCACCCTGGCGGCTCTTAGGAGGCATTCTTTGCCTTCACTCCTGAGGTCTTCGGTCCTGCGGCTACGCGGACTACTTCTTACCGGGCTTCTTCTTACCGGCCACGGTCTTCTTCTTGCCCTTACGGGTGCGCGCGTTGGTCTGCGTACGCTGACCGTGCACGGGAAGGCCACGGCGGTGCCGAATGCCCTGGTAACACTGAATCTCGATCTTGCGACGGATGTCGGCCTGAACTTCGCGACGGAGGTCACCCTCGATCTTGTAGTTGGCCTCGATGTAGTCGCGCAGCGGCACCAGCTCTTCGTCGGTCAGCTGGTGAACCCGCAGGTCGCCGTTGACGCCGGTGGCCTTGAGGGTTTCGAGCGCACGAGTGCGGCCGATTCCGAAAATGTAGGTGAGAGCGATCTCCAGCCGCTTGTCGCGGGGGAGGTCTACACCAACCAGGCGAGCCATGGTCGGGCATTCTCCTTCGTTATGGCGGAGGTCCTGCGCCTCACTTCCCCTCCCCATGCCCGGGGTGAGGGCCCCGGCCTCCGACCGGGGGTCTCCTGCGGGGTACGGCGTGAGCCGCCTGCGCAGGTGTGAGACACGATTACGTGAAAGCCCCACATGAGTCGAGCCCGCCTCTTGGAGCGGACTCTCATGGGGCCTTGTTGGGAGCGACTAGCCCTGACGCTGCTTGTGGCGCAGGTTGTCGCAGATCACCATGACGCGACCGTGCCGGCGGATCACCTTGCACTTGTCACAGATCTTCTTGACGCTCGGCTTGACCTTCATAGTCCTATTCGTCCCTCAGACGCGCTTACTTGTATCGGTAGACGATCCGCCCACGACTGAGGTCGTAGGGGCTCAGTTCGACGACAACCCTGTCGTCAGGAAGGATTCGGATGTAGTGCATCCGCATCCGCCCGCTGATGTGGGCCAGGACCTTATGGCCGTTATCGAGCTGCACCCGGAACATCGCGTTCGGGAGCGACTCAACCACAGTGCCCTCGATCTCGATGGCGCCGTCTTTCTTGGCCATGTCCCTCGCGTTTCACTGATCGGTCGTCTGAGGCTTCGGAACACTAAGCAGCCGCGACCCAGCGCTTCGATGAGAGCGGCGGTTGCGACACCGCCGATGCGCAATGGTCATAGTGAACCGAAAAAGGAGTGTACGGCACCAGGCGAGGAAATGCGAAACACCCGGCAGGTGCCTTGACACAACTGCTACGAAGGATACCGCAGATCCTGAGCGGGGGCGGACGGCACGGCTTGACACGCGAACACTCGCGGCCTCATTGTGACACGCCCGACCAGGTCAGGCCAGCATCCCGCGGCCGAGCCGCGCAGGCCGGATCGGATCGCGCCCGGGCGGCCGGGCGACATGGGAAGGTCCCCGGCGCCGATGCGCCGGGGACCTGCTCGGCCGACCTCGCCGATCAACGTTCGTCGACCGGTTTTCCCTGATCAAGGCTTCTCGGCCGGCGTTCCTCGGTCACGTCCCGCTGAAAGGCCCCCCCGCCCTCACCGGTGCCCCTGAGGCCCGTCTCCGCGGAGACCTCAGAAGGCGTCACCCCAGCGGCCGCAGTCGTCGAACTTGTTGCCGCCCTCGCAGACCCTGATCTTGAAGTCGTTGAAGCCGCTGCTCTTCTTGAACCCGCCGAACTTGGTGAAACCGGAGTGGCCGAAGGTGTTGAACACCTTGGTGTGCGAACCGAACCTGTCGCGCCACTTGAACCACACGTAGCTGCGCTGGCGGTCGCGGTCACGGTCGAACAGGTCGCCGTAGAACCAGTAGCGGCCACCGCTGCTGGTCCAGTAGCCCTTGAAGTAGGAGCGCCTGCCGAAGCTCTCGCCACCGCCGAAACCCGAGTAGTACGGGCCAAAGAAGTGCTTGCTCGGCCCCTGGGTCTCCTGGGCCACAGTGGTGGATCCCGCGGAGGTCTGCACCGAGGCCGTCGCCGACGGAGCGGCGACCACACCCGCGGCCAGCGAACCTGCCAGCGTCGCGCCGACCAGGGCTGTACGGATCTTGCTCATCGAATCTTCCTCCTGCGAACCGGGGTCCTGTCGTTCGGACACCGCTCACGTTAGGAAGATTCAGCAGGACCTTCTGTGGAGGAATGCACACTCAACGCCCAGAGTGCATTATTACTGCTTCTTGTCCCGCCCCAGCCCGCCGGCGATCGTCGCCACCAGCAACGCCACACCCCACGGGCCCATCACCCACAGGGGCCACGGGTAGACGAAGTCCCCGGTCACCCCGATGATGAGCCAGATCACCCAGTTGATGCCGCTGGCCGTCCCCCAGGCCGCCCAGGCGGCCGTCAGGCTCTTTTCCCGCACACTCTTCCCCGCGACCGCCTTGGAGCCCTCAGAGACGCGCGAGGGGGCCTCGGGGAGCCGGCGCAGGTCGACGTCGGGAAGGTCGGAGGTCAAAACGGCGAGTTCGCCGTACGTCTTGCTGGTGTAGAGCGTCTCAAGACGCTCGTCGAACTCCTCGGTGGTCAAACGGCCCTGCGCGTAGTGCTCCCTCAGGACCGAGGCGACCTTGTCACGATCTCCGTCGGAGGCTCGCATCTCCGGACCAGCCGCCATCTCAATTCCATCCGCTCGCCGGCGGGCCTGAACTAGCCCGCGTCTCCCAACAGATCGGCAAGCCGCTCTCTCCCCCCGTCAAGGGCGGTCAGTACCCAAGGACCATTATGTGTCACGGCGACGCTGTGTTCGAAGTGTGCGGAGACCTTCCCGTCGACCGTGACCACGGTCCAGTCGTCGGCCAGCACCTTGGTCCTGTCCGTCCCGAGGTTCACCATCGGCTCGACGGCGAAGCACATGCCGGGCTCGAACTTCGGGCCCCGGCCCGGCTTGCCGTGGTTGGCCACCCACGGGTCCATGTGCATCTCGGTGCCGATGCCGTGGCCGCCGTACTCCTGCGGGATGCCGTAGCGTCCCTGGGAGCGGACGTATTTCTCCACCTCGTGTCCGATGTCGGACAGGTGACGGCCCACGGTGAGCGCGGCGATCCCCCGCCACATGGCCTCCTCGGTGACCCTCATCAACTCGGTCAACGCGGGGTCGACCTCGCCGACGGGGACCGTGATGGCCGAGTCGCCGTGCCAGCCGTCCAGGATGGCTCCGCAGTCGATCGAGATGATGTCGCCCTCCTCCAGCGGACGGCGGTCACTCGGGATGCCGTGGACGACCTCGTGGTTGACCGAGGCACAGATCGTCGCGGGAAATCCCTGATAGCCCTTGAAGGAGGGGATCGCCCCCTCGTCCCTGATCGCCTTCTCCGCGATCGCGTCGAGATCCAGGGGGGTCATGCCCGGCCGGACGCTCTCCCTGAGCAACTGCAGGGTACGGCCGACCACGAGGCCGGCCGCCCGCATCTTGTCCACCTGCTCGGGCGTCTTCAGCTGGATTCCGTGCTTGTTCTTCTTGAACACCTGCGCACCCCCTGGGGTGGTTCAACGGGCGGTCCGGGACCCCAATTCCCCCGATTCTGCCCTAAATGACGGCACACCACCCATGAGAAACCCATGGGTGGTGTGCATCGTGCCGTGGTTTCGCTGGTTTCGCTAACCGATGAAGGGACTCAGGGCCTCCATCGCACGTTGGGTGACCTCTTCCACCGGTCCCGTGGCGTCGACCCCGACCAGGATGCCCTCGTCGGCGTAGAAGGACACCAGCGGCGCCGTCTGCTTCTGGTAGACCTCCAGGCGGTGCCTGACGGTCTCCTCCTTGTCGTCGTCCCGCTGATACAACCGGCCGTTGCAGGCGTCGCAGATGTCGTCCTTCTTGTCATCGAAGTCGACGTGCCAGATGCGGCCGCACTGGCTGCAGGTCCGGCGGCCCGCGAGCCTGCGGACGACCTCCTCGTCATCGACCACGAGTTCCAGGACGATGTCCAGACCGACCTGGAACTCGGCGAGGATCTTCTTCAGGATCTCGGCCTGGGGCACGTTCCTGGGGAAGCCGTCGAGCAGGAAACCGTCCTGCGCGTCGTTCTCGGCGAGGCGGTCGCGAACCATCGCGATGGTGACCTCGTCGGGCACGAGGTCACCGCGATCCATGTATTCCTTGGCAAGCTTGCCGAGCTCCGTGCCGCCCGAGACGTTGGCGCGGAAAATGTCACCTGTCGAAATTTTCGGGATCGACAGGTTCGATGCGACGAACTGGGCCTGTGTCCCCTTACCCGCTCCGGGGGGCCCGACCAGGACGAGGCGCACTACTTCAGGAAGCCTTCATAATTACGCTGCTGCAACTGGCTCTCGATCTGCTTCACGGTGTCGAGGCCGACACCAACCATGATCAGAATGCTCGTTCCTCCGAACGGGAAGTTCTGACTCGCGCCGACGAGCGCCAGCGCGACGATCGGCACCATGGAGATCAGGCCCAGATACAGCGCGCCGGGAGCGGTGAGTCTCGTGAGCACATAGTTCAAGTACTCAGCCGTCGGGCGACCCGGGCGGATGCCCGGGATGAACCCACCGTACTTCTTCATGTTGTCGGCGACTTCAACGGGGTTGAAGGTAATCGACACGTAGAAGTATGTGAAGAAGACGATAAGCAGGAAGAAAGTGATCATGTACGTCGGGGTGGTCCCACCGCCGCCGAACTCCTGCGAGATCCACTGGATGATCGGGTGCGGCTCTTCCTGGGTGTTCGAGAAGAGCGTGGTGATCAGCTGCGGAAGGTAGAGCAGCGAGGAGGCGAAGATAACCGGGATGATGCCGGCCTGGTTGACCTTGAGCGGGATGTAGGTCGACGTCCCGCCGTACATTCTGCGGCCGACCATGCGCTTGGCGTACTGCACCGGGATCCGGCGCTGTGCCTGCTCCACCATCACGACCAGGGCGATCATCGCGATACCGACCACGATGACCACGCCGAAGACGAAGGCACCCTTCTGGCGGGCGATGTTCAGCAGCTCGGACGGGAAGACCGCGATGACCTGCGTGAAGATCAGGATGGACATGCCGTTGCCGATGCCGCGATCGGTGATGAGCTCGCCCAGCCACATGACGACGGCGGTGCCGGCGGTCATGGTCAGCACCATCGTGACGATGGCGAAGACGTTGTCCTTGTCGAGAAGGATCTCCTCACGGCACTGCGGGAACAGCTGGCCGCTGCGGGCGAGCGCCACGAAGGCGGTCGACTGCAGGACCGCCAGGCCGACCGTGAGGTAGCGGGTGTACTGCGTGATCTTGGTCTGCCCGGACTGTCCCTCCTTCTTGAGGGCCTCCAGGCGCGGGATGACCACGACGAGCAGCTGAAGAATGATGCTCGCGGTGATGTACGGCATGATGCCGAGGGCAAAAACTGAAAGTTTCAGAAGGGCGCCGCCGCTGAACAGCTGCACCATTCCGTAGATGTTGCCCGCGTCCCCCGCCTGCGCCTGGGTGAGACAACGGCCGATGTTCTCGGTATGCACACCCGGAGTCGGCAGGACCGACCCAAGTCGGAACAGCGTGATGATGCCCAGAGTGAAGAGCAGCTTCTTACGCAGGTCCGGCGTACGGAACGCTCGGGTAAATGCGGTCAGCACGGTCCCTCCTGCGCGCCTGAAAGGCGAGGTCGGTCAGCGATGGTGCGGGGGTATTCCATCTTTGCCATATCCAGTCAATGAGCCCAAGGAAATGAGTCGAGGCCCACTGTCCAGCGAACTCTAACGCACTACGGGCGCGGGAGCCCATTACGAGCCCCCGCGCCGCGTGATGATAACGCCTACAGCTCGGAGACGGAGCCCCCGGCAGCGGTGATCTTGTCCTTGGCACTGGCCGAGAAGGCATGCGCCTCCACGTTCAACGCCACGGAGATGTCACCGGTTCCCAGAACCTTGACGAGTTGGTTCTTGCGAACCGCGCCCTTCGCGACGAGCGTGTCGACGGTGACGTCGCCACCCTCGGGGAACAGCTCGCCGAGCTTGTCAAGGTTGACGACCTGGTAGGTCGTCTTGAACAGGGCGTTGGAGAAGCCCTTGAACTTGGGCAGGCGCCGCTGCAGCGGAACCTGGCCACCCTCGAAACCGAGAGGGACCTTGTTCCTCGCCCTCGTGCCCTTGGTACCACGACCCGCGGTCTTGCCCTTGGACGCCTCGCCGCGGCCCTTGCGAACCTTCGACTTGTTGGCGCCGGGAGCCGGACGCAGGTGGTGGATGCGGAGCGGAGTGTTCTCTGCCATGTCTAGTCGACCTCTTCCACGGTGACGAGGTGCGTCACCACGGTGACCATGCCGCGGATCTCCGGGCGGTCCTCCTTGACGACGACATCGCCGATTCGCTTCAGACCGAGCGAGCGCAGCGAGTCACGCTGGTTCTGCTTGCCACCGATCTTGGAACGGACCTGGGTAATCTTCAGGCGTGCCATGGACTAGCTCACCGCCTTCGCGGCCGCGGCCTCCGCGAGGCCCTCGGCGCGAGCCTTGAGCATCCTCTTGGGGGCGACGTCCTCGATCGGGAGGCCGCGGCGGGCCGCGATCTCCTCGGGGCGGCTGAGGCCCTTCAGGGCCGCCACGGTGGCATGCACGATGTTGATCGGGTTGTCCGAGCCGAGCGACTTGGACAGCACGTCGTGAATACCGGCGCACTCCAGCACCGCGCGCACCGGGCCACCGGCGATGACGCCGGTACCGGGCGAGGCCGGACGCAGGAAGACGACTCCCGCGGCCTCCTCACCCTGCACGATGTGCGGGATGGTGCCCTGGATACGGGGCACCTTGAAGAAGTGCTTCTTGGCCTCTTCGACACCCTTGGCGATCGCCGCGGGCACCTCCTTGGCCTTGCCGTAGCCGACACCGACCATGCCGTTGCCGTCACCGACGATGACGAGGGCGGTGAAGCTGAAGCGACGACCACCCTTCACGACCTTGGCCACTCGGTTGATCTTCACAACGCGCTCGATGTACGAGACGCCCTTGTCAGCGTTTCCACCGCGGCGATCGTCACGACGACCGTCACGCCGCTCGCCACCGGCGGCGCCACCGCGACGCGGAGCTCCGGCCATTAGTGGTTCCTCTTCTCATTCGTAAGACGGGCCATCGGGTGCGATCCTGGATTGCGATCCTGGGATGGAGTCATCAGAACTCCAGTCCGCCTTCGCGAGCGCTGTCTGCCAGCGCCGCGATGCGGCCCGCGTAGCGGTTGCCACCCCGGTCGAACACGACCGCGGTGATCCCGGCTGCCTTGGCCCGCTGAGCGAGAAGCTCGCCGACCTGCTTGGCCTTGTCGGTCTTGGCGCCCTCCGCCGAACGCAAGGAGGCGTCCATGGTGGACGCGCTCACCAGCGTGTGGCCCTGGGTGTCGTCGACGATCTGCACGAAGAGGTGCTTCGTGGAGCGGTTGACGACCAAACGCGGACGCGTGGCCGTACCGGCCACCTTCTTGCGGACTCGGCCGTGGCGGCGGGCCCGCGAGACGGCGCGGGCGGCCGTGTGCTTGCCGAACGCAGTCTTGCCAGCCATGCCTACTTACCAGCCTTTCCGACCTTGCGGCGGATAACTTCACCCTGGTAGCGCACGCCCTTGCCCTTGTACGGGTCAGGCTTGCGCAACTTGCGGATGTTCGCGGCGATCTCGCCGACCTTCTGCTTGTCGATGCCGTCCACGTGGAACAGCGTCGGCCTCTCGACGCGGAAGGTGACACCCTCGGGGGCGTTGATGATCACCGGGTGGCTGAAGCCGAGAGCGAACTCAAGCTGAGTCGGGCTCTTGGCCTGCACGCGGTAACCGACGCCCACGATCTCCAGGGTCTTCGAGTAACCCTGGGTGACACCGGTCACCATGTTGGCGACCAGGGTGCGAGACAGGCCGTGCAGCGCACGGACCTTGTTCTCATCGTTGGGACGGGTGACGGACAGGTTTCCGTCGTCACCCTTGGCGATCGCGATGGGTTCCGCGACCGTGTGTGAAAGCGTGCCCTTGGGGCCCTTGACCGTGACGTCCCGGCCGTCGATGGCGACGTCCACTCCGTTCGGTACGGGGATGGGCAGCCGTCCGATTCTTGACATGCTGTTCGTTCTCCCCTCTACCAAACGAAGGCGAGGACTTCCCCGCCCACTCCACGCTTGCCGGCCTGCTTGTCCGTCATGAGGCCGCCGGACGTCGAAATGATCGCGACGCCCAGTCCCCCCAGGACGCGGGGCAGGTTGTCCTTCTTTGCATAGACCCGCAGACCGGGCTTGGAGACCCGGCGCAGACCCGCGAGGGAGCGCTCACGGGTCGGCCCGAACTTCAGCTCCACCACGAGGTTCTTTCCGACCTTGGCGTCTTCGACGCTCCAGGACTGGATGTAACCCTCCTGCTGGAGGATCTCGGCGATATGCGCCTTGATCTTCGAGTACGGCATCGCCACGCTGTCGTGGTACGCCGAGTTCGCGTTTCGCAGACGCGTCAGCATGTCTGCGATCGGGTCGGTCATCGTCATGGCCGGTGGCCTTCCTCACCGCGGTTTCCACAGGGGACCTACGGTGCGGTCATGGGCGCCTGTAGGCGGCGCCCGGTGAATACGACTTCTATGTGCGGCCGGTGGCCGGGCGCGGGCCCGTGATCGCTCACGGGGCCGCGCGGAGGGCTACCAGCTCGACTTGGTGATGCCGGGCAGCTCGCCCCGGTGCGCCATCTCGCGGAAGCAGATGCGGCACAGGCCGAACTTCCTGTAGACAGCGCGGGGACGACCACAGCGCGAGCACCGAGTGTACGCCCGGACCTCGAACTTGGCCTTGCGAGCAGCCTTGACCTTGAGCGACGTCTTCGCCATGATCAGGCCTCCTTGAAGGGGAAGCCGAGCTGCTTCAGCAGTGCCCGGCCCTGGTCGTCGGTCTTAGCGGTGGTCACGACCGTGATGTCCATACCACGCTGGCGGTCGACCTTGTCCTGGTCGATCTCGTGGAACATGACCTGCTCGGTGAGACCGAAGGTGTAGTTGCCGTTGCCGTCGAACTGCTTGGGCGACAGACCGCGGAAGTCACGGATACGGGGCAGCGCCAGCGAGAGCAGCCGGTCGAGGAACTCCCACATGCGGTCACCGCGCAGCGTGACGTGCGCACCGATCGGCATGCCCTCGCGCAGCTTGAACTGGGCGATGGACTTGCGGGCGCGGACGACCGCCGGCTTCTGGCCGGTGATCACGGTGAGGTCGCGGACGGCGCCTTCGATGAGCTTCGAGTCGCGCGCGGCCTCGCCGACACCCATGTTCACCTTGATCTTGGTGATGGTGGGTACCAGCATGATGTTCTCGAACTCGAACTGCTCGTTCAGCTTCGCGATGATCTCTTCGCGGTAGCGCTGCTTGAGGCGCGGGAGGGCCCGCTGTTCGGTCTCAGTGGTGTTCGCGGTCATCAGTTGTCCTCACCCGTCTCCTCGGAAGCGGCCTTGGCCGACTCCTTCTTGGCGGGCTTGTCGTCCTTGGCAGGCTTCTCATCCTTGAGCTTCTTGACGTTGCTCACGTGGATGGGAGCCTCCATGGTCTGCACGCCACCGGCCTTGGCACCGCGCGGACCCTGGTTGGTCTCCTTGCTGTGCTTCTTGACCATGTTGACGCCCTCGACCACCACGCGCTCGTCGCGCGGGTGGGCGGCGATCACACGACCCTTGGCACCCTTGTCCTTGCCGGCGATGACCAGGACGAGGTCACCCTTCTTCACGTGAAGCTTCGGCATTACAACACCTCCGGCGCGAGCGAGATGATCCGCATGAACTTCTTGTCACGCAGCTCACGTCCGACGGGACCGAAGATGCGGGTGCCCCGGGGGTCACCGCTGTCCTTGATGATGACGGCGGCGTTCTCGTCGAAGCGGATGTAGGAGCCGTCGGGCCGGCGGCGCTCCTTGACAGTGCGGACGATGACGGCCTTGACCACATCGCCCTTCTTCACGGTACCGCCAGGGATGGCGTCCTTGACCGTGGCGACGATGATGTCACCGATTCCCGCGTAACGTCGGCCCGAGCCACCGAGAACACGGATGCAAAGGACTTCCTTCGCACCGGTGTTGTCGGCGACCTTGAGCCGCGACTCCTGCTGGATCACTTGAACTCCTGTTTGTCTCGCCGGTTCTCACCCGTGGGTGAGCCTTGCGGAACCTGCTGGTCTTTTTCCCCCGGCGACAGCCCTCGCGGACCGCCACCGCAGGCGGGGCGAAGATCGCTTCGCCCCCTTGGACGCCATCGTGGGGGGTGACGGTGTCACCCCCCACGAGGCGCGTTACCTACTTGGCCTTCTCGAGGATCTCGATGACCCGCCAGCGCTTGCTGGCGGACAGCGGCCGGGTCTCCATCAGGAGGACGCGGTCACCGACACCACAGGTGTTGGCCTCGTCGTGCGCCTTGTACTTGGTCGTCCTGCGGATGACCTTGCCGTACAGGGGGTGCTTGACGCGGTCCTCGACAGCGACCACGACAGTCTTGTCCATCTTGTCACTGACGACCAGACCCTCACGGGTCTTGCGGTAGTTCCGCGTCTCGGTCGTGGTTTCCGTGGCCTCAGCCATCGATCGACTCCTTCTCTACCGTGACGATTCCGAGCTCCCGCTCGCGCATCACGGTGTAGATACGGGCGATCTCGCGGCGGACGGCACGCAACCGCCCGTGGCTCTCCAACTGGCCGGTCGCTGCCTGGAAGCGGAGGTTGAACAGCTCCTCCTTGGCTTCCTTCAGCTTCGTGACCAGGGTGTCCTGGTCTTCCACCCGCAGCTCACCGGCGGTCAGGCCCTTAGCCATCACGCCTCACCCACTTCACGCTTGACGAACCGGCACTTCATCGGCAGCTTGTGCATCGCACGACGCAGGGCTTCGCGAGCCACCGGCTCGGCGACACCCGACAGCTCGAACATGATGCGACCGGGCTTGACGTTGGCGACCCACCACTCCGGCGAACCCTTACCGGAACCCATGCGGGTCTCGGCGGGCTTCTTGGTGAGGGGGCGGTCCGGATAGATGTTGATCCAGACCTTTCCGCCACGCTTGATGTGACGGGTCATCGCGATACGAGCCGACTCGATCTGGCGGTTGGTCACATAGGAGTGCTCAATCGCCTGAATGCCGAACTCGCCGAACACGACTCTGGTGCCACCCTTGGCGGCGCCGTGACGGTCGGGCCGGTGCTGCTTGCGGTGCTTGACCCTGCGCGGGATCAGCATGGTCAGCTCCCTTCAGCACCCGGCTGCGCAGCCGGGCCGGTCTCGGGGGCGGCCTGCGAGGCCGCCTCGTTCCTGGGGGCGGCGGAGCCACCCGAAGCGCGGTCGCCACGGCCGGCGCCACGACGGGCGCCACCGGCACCACGACGGGGACGGTCGCCGCCACCGGCACCGGGGCCACGACGGTCGTCGCGGTCACGGCGCTGGCCCGCGCGAGCACCGGCGGCGGCCGCCTCGCGCTCGGCGCGGCTGGTCGGAGCCTCACCCTTGTAGATCCACACCTTCACGCCGATGCGGCCGAAGGTGGTGCGAGCCTCGTACAGGCCGTAGTCGATGTCCGCACGGAGGGTGTGCAGGGGCACGCGGCCCTCGCGGTAGAACTCCGAACGGGACATCTCCGCGCCGCCGAGACGGCCGGAGCACTGCACCCGGATGCCCTTGGCGCCGCTCTTCATCGCCGACTGCATCGCCTTGCGCATGGCACGGCGGAACGAGACACGGCTGGACAGCTGCTCGGCCACACCCTGGGCGACGAGCTGCGCGTCGATCTCAGGGTTCTTGACCTCAAGAATGTTCAGCTGGACCTGCTTCTTGGTCAGCTTCTCGAGGTCACCGCGAATCCGGTCCGCCTCGGCGCCGCGGCGGCCGATGACGATGCCCGGACGGGCGGTGTGAATGTCGACCTGTACCCGGTCGGTGGTCCGCTCGATCTCCACCTTGGAGATGCCGGCCCGCTCCATGCCCTTCTTGAGCATGCGGCGGATCGCCACATCCTCGGCAACGTACGACTTGTAGAGCTTGTCGGCATACCACCGGCTCTTGAAGTCGGTCGTGATGCCGAGGCGGAACCCGTGCGGGTTGACCTTCTGACCCACTAGCGGGTCCTCCCCTTCGGCTCGCGGGACTCCACGATCACGGTGATGTGGCTGGTCCGCTTGTTGATCCGATAGGCACGACCCTGAGCACGGGGACGAAACCGCTTCAGCGTCGGGCCCTCGTCGACCCAGGCACGGCTCACGAAGAGCGTGTCACGGTCGAGCTTGAAATTGTGCTCCGCGTTGGCAATGGCGCTCGAAAGCACCTTGTACACGGTTTCGCTCGCCGACTGGGGAGCGAACTGCAGCACGGCCTGCGCCTCCGAAGCGGGCAGCCCGCGAATGAGGTCCACCACACGGCGGGCCTTCATGGGCGTGTGGCGCGCGAACCGCGCCTGAGCCCTGGCTTCCATCGCTTACTCCTCTTACCCTTCGTTTTGGTCGAGTCCGTCTCACCCGTGACGATCGTTTCCGATCGTTTTCGGTCCGACGGCCTCTTCCTGAGGCGCTTATCGCCGGCTGCGGCGGTCTTCCTTGACGTGGCTGCGGAAGGTTCGCGTCGGAGCGAACTCACCCAGCTTGTGGCCGATCATCGACTCGGTGACGAACACCGGGACGTGCTTACGGCCGTCGTGAACGGCGATCGTGTGACCAAGCATGTCGGGCACGATCATGGAGCGCCGCGACCACGTCTTGATGACGTTCTTGGTGCCCTTCTCGTTCTGGACATCCACCTTCTTCTGAAGGTGGTCGTCCACGAAGGGACCCTTCTTAAGGCTACGTGGCATTTTGGCTGCTCCTACCGCTTCTTCCGCTTGGTACGACGGCGGATGATCAGCCGGTCGCTGGCCTTGTTCGCCGCACGAGTACGTCCCTCGGGCTTGCCCTTGGGGTTGACGGGGTGACGACCGCCGGAGGTCTTACCCTCACCACCGCCGTGCGGGTGGTCGACCGGGTTCATCGCGACACCACGGACGGTGGGGCGCTTGCCCTTCCACCGCATGCGTCCGGCCTTACCCCAGTTGATGTTGGCCTGCTCGGCGTTGCCGACCTGGCCGATCGAGGCCCGGCAGCGGACATCGACCTGGCGCATCTCACCGGAGGGCATACGCAGCGTGGCGTACTGGCCCTCCTTGGCGAGGAGCTGAATCTGCGCGCCGGCGGACCGGCCCAGCTTGGCGCCACCGCCCGGACGGAGCTCCACCGCGTGGATGAAGGTACCGGTCGGGATGTTGCGCAGCGGGAGGCAGTTACCCGGCTTGATGTCGGCCGCGGGGCCGTTCTCGATGTGGTCGCCCTGCTTGAGGCCGGTCGGGCAGAGGATGTAGCGCTTCTCCCCGTCGGCGTAGTGCAGCAGCGCGATGCGGGACGTGCGGTTCGGGTCGTACTCGATGTGAGCGACCTTGGCCGGGATCCCGTCCTTGTCGTGACGCCGGAAATCGATGATCCGGTAGGCGCGCTTGTGGCCACCGCCCTGGTGACGGGTGGTGACTCGGCCGTGGACGTTACGGCCACCCTTGCTGTGCAGGGGTGCAAGCAGCGACTTCTCGGGCGTGCTGCGCGTGATCTCGGCGAAGTCCGAGACGCTGGCGCCGCGGCGACCCGGGGTCGTCGGCTTGAGTTTACGGATGCCCATCTTTTTCGTTCATCCTTCGTCGGTTAATCCGGTCGAATGCCCCTCACCAGACGGTGAGAGGCTTTCTCCCTGTACTTACTGAGCGAGCGCGTCAGCCGATCTGGCCGAAGATGTCAATCCTGTCGCCCTCGACCAGGCTGACGATGGCTCGCTTGGTGGCCGGGCGCTGGCCGTAGCCGAACCTGGTCCGCTTGCGCTTGCCCTGGCGGTTGATGGTGTTGACGCTGGCGACCTTGACACCGAAGATCTTCTCAACGGCGATCTTGACCTGCGTCTTGTTGGCCGTCTTCCGCACCAGGAACGTGTACTTGTTGTGCTCGTCGATCAGGCCGTAGCTCTTCTCGGAGACAACCGGCTTGATGATGATGTCGCGCGGGTCGGCGATCTTCTCCATCAGGCGTCTTCCTTCCCGCTCTTGCTCAGACGCGCCACGGTCTGGTCGTACGCGTCCTGAGTGAAGACGACGTCGTCGTGGCAGAGCACGTCGTAGGTGTTGAGCTGCCCGGCGTCCAGAAGGTGGACCTCGGGAGCGTTGCGCAGGCTCAGCCAGCTGAGCTCGTCACCCTCGTCGACAACGACCAGGACGCTGCGGGCCTCGGTGAGCCTGCGAAGCGACTCAAGAGCCGCCTTGGTCTTCGGGGTCTCCCCCTCGACCAGACCGCTGACCACGTGAACGCGGCCGCCGGTCGCCCGGTCGGACAGGGCCCCGCGCAGAGCGGCGGCCTTCATCTTCTTGGGAGTCTTCTGCGAGTAGTCTCGCGGAACCGGGCCGTGGACGGTGCCACCGCCGGTGAACTGCGGTGCGCGGGTCGAACCCTGGCGGGCGCGGCCGGTGCCCTTCTGGCGGTACGGCTTCTTGCCACCGCCTCGGACCTCACCGCGGGTCTTCGCCTTGTGGGTGCCCTGCCGGCGAGCGGCGAGCTGGGCCACGACGACCTGGTGGATCAGCGGGATGTTGACCTTCGTGCCGAAGATGTCCTCCGGCAGGTCGACGGTGCCGGCCTTCTCGCCACGCACGTCGAGGACGTCAATGGTGCTCACTTGGCAGCCCCCTTCTTGGCGGCGGTGCGGACCAGGACCAGGCTGCCGTTGGCGCCGGGGATCGCACCCTTGATCAGGATGAGGCCCTTCTCGGCGTCCACGGCGTGCACCTTGAGGCTCTGGACGGTGGTGCGGACATTGCCCATCCGGCCCGCCATGCGCACGCCCTTGAAGACGCGGCCGGGGGTGGCGCAGCCACCGATGGAACCGGGCGAGCGGTGCTTGCGCTGCGTACCGTGCGAGGCGCCCAGACCCTTGAAGCCGTGGCGCTTCATGACACCCGCGAAGCCCTTGCCCTTGCTCTTGCCCGTCACGTCGACGAACTGGCCGGCCTCGAAGGTGTCGGCGAGGAGCTCCTGGCCCAGGGTGTAGTCGCTCGCGTCGTCGGTGCGGATCTCCGCGAAGTAACGGCGCGGGGTGATGTCGTGCTTGCGCAAGTAGTCGCCGAGCGGCTTGTTGACCTTCCGCGGGTCGACCTGGCCGAAGCCCAGCTGGACGGCGGTGTAGCCGTCCTTCTCGGCGGTGCGGACGCGGGTCACGACGCACGGGCCAGCCTCGACGACGGTCACCGGGACCATCCGGTTGTCCGCGTCGAAGACCTGGGTCATGCCGAGCTTCTTGCCCAGGACGCCCTTGATCTTGTTAGCCATGTCAGTGCGTTCCCTCAGAGCTTGATCGAGATGTCAACGCCGGCGGGAAGGTCGAGTCGCATGAGCGAGTCGACCGTCTTCGGCGTCGGGTCGATGATGTCAATCAGCCGCTTGTGCGTGCGCATCTCAAAGTGCTCGCGGCTGTCCTTGTACTTGTGCGGCGAGCGGATGACGCAGTACACGTTCTTCTCGGTCGGCAGCGGCACCGGGCCCGCGACCTTGGCGCCAGTCCTTGTCACCGTCTCGACGATCTTCTTGGCCGAGACGTCGATGACCTCGTGGTCATAGGCCTTGAGCCGAATGCGGATCTTCTGTCCCGCCATAATGGCCTCGGTGTCCTTCACTGTCGTCTGAAAAAGTTACGTGCGGCCTGTTGCCGCTATGTCGTGGCCGGCCCGTCTGGGACGGTCCCGCCACGTCGTGCCGGAGCACGTCTCGCCCTGGGGCGGCGTCTCCGCACATGCCCCACGTAGCAGACGCTGTGAGTCCGCGCTTTCTTCCGTGATCTGGCAGTTAGTTCGGTCATCCTTCGGCCGAAACAACTGCGAGATCACGGTTCGTGGGGTCCTGCCGGGGTTCGCGCCCTGCGACGTGGTCCCCTCGTGGGGAGGCGGCCGACCCTGTTTCGAGGGCCGACCGCCACTCCGCGATCGTACTACTTGATGATCTTGGTCACTCGACCCGCACCGACGGTGCGGCCACCCTCACGGATGGCGAACTTGAGACCGTCCTCCATCGCGATGGGCTGGATCAGCGCGACGTTCATCTCCGTGTTGTCGCCGGGCATGACCATCTCGGTGCCCTCGGGGAGGTTCACCACGCCGGTCACGTCGGTCGTACGGAAGTAGAACTGCGGGCGGTAGTTGTTGAAGAACGGGGTGTGGCGGCCGCCCTCGTCCTTGCTCAGGATGTAGACCTGGGCCTCGAACTCGGTGTGCGGAGTGGTCGTGCCCGGCTTGATGATGCACTGGCCGCGCTCGACGTCCTCGCGCTTGATGCCGCGCAGGAGCAGACCGACGTTGTCACCCGCCTGGCCCTCGTCGAGGAGCTTGCGGAACATCTCGACACCGGTGACCGTGGTGGTGGTCTTGGTCTCCTTGATGCCGATGATGTCGACGGTCTCGTTGACCTTGACGACACCGCGCTCGATACGGCCGGTGACGACCGTACCGCGACCGGTGATCGAGAAGACGTCCTCGATCGGCATGAGGAACGGCTTCTCGGTCTCACGGGTGGGCTCGGGGACGTTCTCGTCCACGGCGGTCATGAGCTCGATGATCGAGTCGCCCCACTTGGTGTCGCCCTCAAGCGCCTTCAGCGCCGAGACGCGGACGACCGGCAGGTCGTCGCCGGGGAACTCCTGGGCCGAGAGAAGCTCGCGGACCTCAAGCTCGACGAGCTCCAGGATCTCCTCGTCGTCCACCATGTCGGACTTGTTGAGGGCGACGACGATGTAGGGGACGCCGACCTGGCGGGCCAGGAGGACGTGCTCCTTCGTCTGCGGCATCGGACCGTCGGTGGCGGCGACCACGAGGATCGCACCGTCCATCTGAGCCGCACCGGTGATCATGTTCTTCACGTAGTCGGCGTGACCGGGGCAGTCCACGTGGGCGTAGTGGCGCTTCTCGGTCTGGTACTCGACGTGCGCGATGGAGATCGTGATACCACGAGCCTTCTCCTCGGGCGCCTTGTCGATCTTGTCGAACGGGGTCGCCTCGTTGAGGTTCGGGAAACGCTCGTGGAGCACCTTGGTGATCGCCGCGGTCAGAGTGGTCTTGCCGTGGTCGATGTGCCCAATGGTGCCGATGTTTACGTGCGGCTTGGTCCGCTCGAACTTGGCCTTGGCCACTGCTCTCTCCTTAGAGATTCTGACGTGACTTGCGTCTTCATAATCGGGATTGGGGAGGCCTGCCCCTTTCGGAACCGGCCGACGAGAAAGTTCTCGCCCCGCACCCCTCCGGGGGCGGGGCGACGATCTTCTCGCCTCCCCCGCACCCGGAACAGTGCTGGACTACTCGCCCCGCACCTTCGCGACGATCTCCTTGGCGATGTGCGCGGGCACTTCGGCGTAGGAGTCGAATTGCATGCTGTAGCTCGCGCGTCCCTGCGTCTTGCTACGGAGGTCTCCCACGTAGCCGAACATCTCGGAGAGCGGCACGAGCGCCTTGATGATCCGGGCGCCGGAGCGCTCGTCCATCGCCTGAATCTGTCCGCGGCGACCGTTAAGGTCACCGATGACATCACCCATGTAGTCCTCGGGCGTGGTGACCTCAACGGCCATCATCGGCTCCAGGATTACGGCGTCCGCCCTGCGCGCGGCCTCCTTGAAGGCCATCGAGCCGGCGATCTTGAAGGCCATTTCGGACGAGTCCACCTCGTGGTAGGCGCCGTCCTGCAGGGTGACCTTGACCCCGACCATGGGATATCCGGCGAGAACACCGAACTCGGCCGCCTCCTGGGCACCCGCGTCGACCGAGGGGATGTACTCCCTCGGGATGCGGCCACCGGAGACCTTGTTCGAGAACTCGTAACCGTCGTTGCCCTCGCCCAGCGGCTCAATGTCAATGATGACCTTGGCGAACTGGCCGGAACCACCGGTCTGCTTCTTGTGGACGTAGTCGACCTTCTCCACCTTGCGGCGGATCGTCTCCCGGTAGGCCACCTGAGGCCGGCCGATGTTGGCCTCGACCTTGAACTCGCGGCGCATCCGGTCGACGAGGATCTCCAGGTGGAGCTCGCCCATACCCCAGATGACCGTCTGCCCGGTCTCGTCGTCACGACGGACCTGGAAGGACGGGTCCTCCTCGGCCAGACGCTGGATCGCGGTGCCCAGCTTCTCCTGGTCACCCTTGGTCTTGGGCTCGATGGCGACGCTGATGACCGGCGCCGGGAAGTTCATCGACTCCAGGACCACGGGGTGAGCCGGGTCCGACAGGGTGTCACCGGTGGTGGTGTCCTTCAGACCCATGACGGCGACGATCTGACCGGCCACGGCCGACGAACGCTCTTCGCGCTTGTTGGCGTGCATCTGGTAGATCTTGCCGATCCGCTCCTTGCGGCCCTTCACCGAGTTGACCACGGCGGTGCCGGTCTCGAGCGTGCCCGAGTAGATGCGGATGTAGGTGAGACGGCCGAGGTGCTGGTCGCTCATGATCTTGAAGGCGAGCGCGGAGAAGGGCTCGTTCACGTCCGCGTGACGCTCGATGACCTCCTCTTCCTTGCCGACCGCGTGGCCCTTGAAGGCCGGGATGTCGATCGGGGCGGGAAGGTAGGCGACGATCGCGTCGAGCAGGGGCTGAATGCCCTTGTTCTTGAACGCGGTGCCGGTCAGGACCGGGTTGATGGCGCTGGCCAGCGTCGCGCGGCGAATGGCCGCGACCAGCTGCTCCTCGGTGGGCTCGACGCCCTCCAGGAAGAGCTCCATCAGCTCGTCGTCGTGCTCGGAAACCGTCTCGACGAGCTTGTCACGCCACTCGCGAGCGGCCTCGGCGTGCTCGGCCGGGATGTCGACGACCTCGTACATCTCGCCCTTGGCCGCCTCGGCGCTCCAGAGCAGACCCTTCATCCTGACCAGGTCGATGACGCCCTTGAAGTCGGCCTCGACGCCCCAGGGAAGCTGGAGCACCGCGGGGGTCGCGTTCAGGCGGCTGATCATCATGTCGACGCAGCGGTGGAACTCCGCACCGACCCGGTCCAGCTTGTTGACGAAGCAGATCCGGGGCACTTCGTAGCGGTCGGCCTGACGCCAGACCGTCTCGGACTGCGGCTCGACACCGGCGACGCCGTCGAACACGGCGACGGCACCGTCGAGGACGCGGAGCGAGCGCTCCACCTCGATCGTGAAGTCCACGTGGCCCGGCGTGTCGATGATGTTGATCGTGTGGCCGAGCCATTCGCAGGTCGTGGCAGCGGAGGTGATGGTGATACCACGCTCCTGCTCCTGCTCCATCCAGTCCATCGTGGCTGCGCCCTCGTGGACCTCACCGATCTTGTAGTTGATACCGGTGTAGAACAGGATGCGTTCGGTCGTCGTGGTCTTGCCCGCGTCGATGTGGGCCATGATCCCGATGTTGCGGACCTTGGCCAGGTCAAGAGCGGTCGTGGTGGCCACTTCTCTCGCGTCCTCGTCGTCTCGTCGAACCCGCTGTTACCAGCGGTAGTGGGCGAAGGCCTTGTTGGACTCGGCCATCTTGTGGGTGTCCTCGCGCTTCTTGACGCTTGCGCCGAGGCCGTTGCTGGCGTCGAGCAGTTCGTTCATGAGGCGCTCGGTCATGGTCTTCTCGCGGCGGGCGCGGGAGTACTGCACCAGCCAGCGCAGGGCCAGGGTGGTGCTACGCGTCGCGCGCACCTCGACCGGGACCTGGTAGGTCGCGCCACCGACACGGCGGCTGCGGACCTCAAGGGTGGGCTTGACGTTGTCCAGCGCGCGCTTCAGGGTGACGACCGGGTCGTTGCCGGTCTTCTCCTTGGCGCCTTCGAGGGCGCCGTACACGATGGACTGGGCGATGGATCGCTTGCCGTCCAGGAGCACCTTGTTGATGAGCGCGGTGACCAGGGGCGAGTTGTGAACCGGGTCAGCCATGAGCTGACGACGGCCAGGAGAACCCTTGCGAGGCATTCCTACTTCTCCTTCTTCGCGCCGTAACGGCTACGGGCCTGCTTGCGGTTACGGACACCCTGGGTGTCGAGCGAGCCGCGGATGATCTTGTAGCGAACACCCGGCAGGTCCTTCACACGACCACCGCGGACGAGCACGATGGAGTGCTCCTGGAGGTTGTGGCCGACACCGGGGATGTAGGCCGTGACCTCGATGCCGTTGGTGAGCCGGACACGCGCGACCTTGCGGAGGGCGGAGTTCGGCTTCTTCGGGGTCGTGGTGTAAACGCGCATGCAGGTGCCGCGTCGCTGAGGGCTGGCCTTGAGCGCCGGGGTCTTGGTCTTTGTGACCTTGTCCTGGCGGCCCTTGCGGACCAGCTGCTGAATCGTGGGCACCGCGTCTCCGTTCGTGCTAGCCGGTAATTCGAATGTGGTGCTTTTTGCAGGTGCTGCCGGTGTCATGACCTGCGGTTCTTTCATCTCCTCCGACCCACGCGGTCGGGCGTGTCGCGTAACTTTCACGCCACATCCCGATTAAGGCCGGTCCGCTGGAGGAGGCCACACGGCGCTTCTGCCGACCCTTGCCGGGAACTGGCGACGCGCACGCATGAAGACCCATGAAGACATGGGCACGAAGGGAAAGACTACCCAGCGCAGGGCAACACGTCAAAACGGTTGCACTCGCCAGGCGTCGGCGTTCGTGTCATGACTCCCGCGACCGGTTTCCGACCGACCGCTTCCGGGTCCGTGTCGAGTTTACCCGCCGCGAAGCACTTCTCCGGCCGTTCTCCGCATTAACGTGTGGCTTTCGCCGCAACATTCCGGTCAAGAAAGGTCCACATCCCCAGCTACCGGATCAACGGGAAGAGAAGACGGCGGTATGGGAGGGAAGGCGACGGCGCCCGGTCCCTTGCGGGGACCGGGCGCCGTCGGCGACCACTCGGTTGTTCAGCGACCGCTCAGCGGTTGTACTGACCGAAGTCGTACTCCTCCAGCGGCACGGCCTCACCCGAGCCCGAGCCGAAGGTGTAGTCGGCCGCGGAGCCGTCGTAGCCACCGACGGTGTACATGGCGGCCTTCGCCTCCTCGGTGGGCTCGACCCGGATGTTGCGGTACTGGGGCATGCCCGTACCGGCCGGGATGAGCTTTCCGATGATGACGTTCTCCTTGAGGCCGAGCAGCGAGTCCGACTTGGCGTGGATCGCCGCGTCGGTGAGCACTCGGGTCGTCTCCTGGAAGGACGCCGCGGACAGCCAGGACTCGGTGGCGAGCGAGGCCTTGGTGATGCCCATCAGCACCGGGCGTCCGGAGGCCGGCGTGCCGCCCTCCGCCACGCACTCGCGGTTGATCCGCTCGAAGCGCGGACGCTCGACGAGCTCACCGGGCAGCATGTCGGCGTCGCCGGACTCCAGCACGTTCACGCGCTTGAGCATCTGCCGCACGATGATCTCGATGTGCTTGTCGTGGATCGACACACCCTGCGAGCGGTAGACCTGCTGGACCTCGGCGACGAGATGCAGCTGCACGGCCCGGGGGCCGAGGATGCGCAGCACCTCGTTGGGGTTCACCGCACCGGCGATCAGCTGCTGGCCGACCGTGACGCGCTGCCCGTCGGAGACGAGCATGCGCGACCGCATCGACACGGGGTACGCGACCTCCTCGGAACCGTCGTCCGGGACGATCACGATCTTCCGGGTCTTGTCGGTCTCGTCGATGCGGACCCGGCCCTCGGCCTCGCTGATCGGGGCGACGCCCTTGGGGACGCGCGCCTCGAAGAGCTCCTGCACACGGGGCAGGCCGTGGGTGATGTCGGCACCCGCCACACCACCGGTGTGGAAGGTCCGCATCGTCAGCTGGGTGCCGGGCTCGCCGATCGACTGGGCGGCGATGATGCCGACAGCCTCGCCGACGTCCACGAGCTTGCCGGTCGCGAGCGAACGGCCGTAGCAGGTGGCGCAGACACCGATCTTGGCCTCGCAGACGAGGGCGCTGCGGGTCCTGACGGTCTCCACCCCGGCCTCGACCAGCGCGGTGACGTGGATGTCGTTGATGTCGACACCCATCGGCGCGATGATCTTGCCGTCCACCTCCACGTCCTCGGCGAGGATGCGGCCGTGCACGTTGCTCTCGGCGTTCTCCGCCTTGACCAGGTTGCCCTGGGCGTCGCGGTCGGCCACGTGCAGCGGGACGCCGCGGTCGGTGCCGCAGTCGATCTCGCGGACGATGACATCCTGCGCGACGTCCACCAGACGACGGGTCAGGTAACCCGAGTCGGCGGTCCGCAGCGCGGTGTCCGCCAGACCCTTCCGCTGACCGTGGGTGGAGATGAAGTACTCCAGCACCGACAGGCCCTCGCGGAACGAGGCCTTGATCGGACGCGGGATCGTCTCGCCCTTGGTGTTGGACACCAGGCCACGGATGCCGGAGATCTGCCGGACCTGCATCAGGTTTCCTCGGGCGCCCGACTGGACCATCATCCAGACCGGGTTGGTCTTCGGGAACGCCTTCTGCATGTCGTCGGTCACGTCACTGGTCGCGTGCGTCCAGATCTCGATGAGCTCCTGACGACGCTCCTCGTCCGTGATCAGACCGCGCTCGTACTCGCGCTGGACCTTGTCGGCCCGGCGCTCGTACGTCTCCATGATCTCGGCCTTGTTCGGCGGCGCGATGACGTCCTCGATGGAGATCGTCACACCGGCCCTGGTCGCCCAGTAGAAACCGGCGTCCTTGAGGGCGTCGAGCGCCGCGGCGACCTCGACCTTGGGGTACTTCTCGGCGAGCTCGTTCACGATGACCGAGAGCTGCTTCTTGCCGACCTGCGAGTTCACGTACGGGTAGTTCGCAGGGAGGGTCTGGTTGAACAGGCAACGGCCCAGGGTGGTCTCCAGGCGGTAGCTGTCGCCCGGCTCCCAGCCCTCGGGAGCGGCCCAGCCGCGGGGCGGCGGGACGTCGCCCTTCATCCGGATCTGGATCAGCGACTGGATGTCCAGCTCGCGGCGGTCGAAGGCCATGAGCGCCTCCGACACCGAGCCGAAGACCCGGCCCCTGCCGGCACCGTTCTCGTCCTCGTCCTTGAGCGTGGTCAGCGAGTAAAGACCGATGATCATGTCCTGGGTGGGCATGGTCACGGGCTTACCGTCGGCCGGCTTGAGGATGTTGTTCGTCGACAGCATCAGGATGCGGGCCTCGGCCTGCGCCTCGGCCGACAGCGGCAGGTGCACGGCCATCTGGTCACCGTCGAAGTCCGCGTTGAACGCGGTGCAGACGAGCGGGTGGATCTGGATGGCCTTACCCTCGACCAGCTGCGGCTCGAAGGCCTGGATGCCCAGGCGGTGCAGGGTCGGCGCGCGGTTGAGCAGCACGGGGTGCTCGGTGATGACCTCTTCGAGGACGTCCCACACGACCGGCCGGGCACGCTCGACCATCCGCTTGGCCGACTTGATGTTCTGCGCGTGGTTCAGGTCGACCAGGCGCTTCATCACGAACGGCTTGAAGAGCTCCAGCGCCATCTGCTTGGGCAGGCCGCACTGGTGCAGCTTCAGCTGCGGGCCGACGACGATGACCGAACGGCCGGAGTAGTCGACTCGCTTGCCCAGGAGGTTCTGGCGGAACCGGCCCTGCTTGCCCTTCAGCATGTCGCTGAGGGACTTCAGGGGACGGTTGCCGGGACCGGTGACCGGGCGTCCGCGGCGGCCGTTGTCGAACAGCGCGTCGACGGCCTCCTGGAGCATCCGCTTCTCGTTGTTCACGATGATCTCGGGGGCGCCGAGGTCGAGAAGTCGCTTGAGGCGGTTGTTCCGGTTGATCACCCGGCGGTACAGGTCGTTCAGGTCCGAGGTCGCGAACCGGCCACCGTCGAGCTGCACCATCGGGCGCAGGTCCGGCGGGATGACCGGGATGCAGTCGAGGACCATCCCGTTGGGCGAGTTGCGGGTGTTCAGGAACGCGGAGACGACCTTGAGACGCTTGAGCGCGCGGGCCTTCTTCTGGCCCTTGCCGCTGCGGATCGTCTCGCGCAGGTTCTCGGCCTCAAGAGCGAGGTCGAAGTTGGTCAGACGCTCCTGGATGGCCTGGGCGCCCATGCCGCCGCGGAAGTAGCGGCCGAACCGGTCGCGCATCTCGCGGTAGAGCAGCTCGTCGCCCTCAAGGTCTTGGACCTTGAGGTTCTTGAAGCGGCTCCAGACCTCGTCCAGCCGGTCCAGCTCGCGCTGGGCCCGGTCGCGCAGCTGCCGCATCTCACGCTCGGCGCCCTCCCGGACCTTGCGGCGCTGGTCGCCCTTGGCGCCCGCGGCCTCAAGCTCGGCCAGGTCGCTCTCCAGCTTGCGCTGGCGAGCCTCGATGTCGGCGTCACGGCGCTGCTCGATGTGCTGCCGCTCGACGGAGATCTTCGCCTCAAGCGACGGCAGGTCACGCTCGCGCATTTCCTTGTCGACGTGCGTGATCATGTAGGCCGCGAAGTAGATGACCTTCTCAAGGTCCTTCGGGGCCAGGTCGAGCAGGTATCCCAGACGGGACGGGACACCCTTGAAGTACCAGATGTGCGTGACGGGCGCGGCCAGCTCGATGTGGCCCATCCGCTCACGACGCACCTTGGCGCGGGTCACCTCGACGCCACAGCGCTCACAGATGATGCCCTTGAAGCGGACGCGCTTGTACTTACCGCAGTAGCACTCCCAGTCGCGAGTCGGACCGAAGATCTTCTCGCAGAAGAGTCCGTCCTTCTCGGGCTTGAGCGTCCGGTAGTTGATGGTCTCCGGCTTCTTCACCTCACCGTGCGACCACTGGCGGATGTCGTCGGCGGTCGCGAGGCCGATCCGAAGCTCGTCGAAGAAGTTGACGTCGAGCACTATGTAATCCCCTCCTCAGCTTCTAGATCAGACCTCTTCGACACTGCTCGGCTCACGCCGGGACAGGTCGATGCCGAGCTCTTCCGCGGCGCGGAAGACGTCCTCGTCGGTGTCGCGCATCTCGATGGACATACCGTCGCTGGAGAGCACCTCGACGTTCAGGCACAGCGACTGCATTTCCTTGATGAGCACCTTGAACGACTCCGGGATGCCCGGCTCGGGAATGTTCTCGCCCTTGACGATCGCCTCGTAGACCTTCACCCGGCCGAGGACGTCGTCGGACTTGATGGTGAGCAGCTCCTGCAGGGCGTAGGCGGCGCCGTACGCCTCCAGCGCCCAGACCTCCATCTCACCGAAGCGCTGGCCACCGAACTGGGCCTTACCGCCGAGCGGCTGCTGGGTGATCATGGAGTACGGGCCGGTCGAACGAGCGTGGATCTTGTCGTCGACCAGGTGGAGCAGCTTCAGGATGTAGATGTAGCCGACCGAGATCGGGTGCGGGAACGGCTCCCCGGAACGGCCGTCAAACAGCTGGGCCTTTCCGTTCGCGCCGACCATGCGCCCGCCGTCCCTGTTGAGCAGGGTGTTGTCGAGCAGCCCGATGATCTCTTCCTCGTTGGCACCGTCGAACACCGGCGTGGCCATGTTGGTGTGCGGCTCGACCTGGGCGAAGCCCTTGTCGCGCAGCCGCTCGGCCCACGCCTCCTGGATGCCGCTGATGTCCCATCCTCTGGCGGCGATCCACCCGAGGTGGGTCTCCAGGACCTGGCCGACATTCATTCGGCCGGGCACACCCAGGGGGTTGAGGATGATGTCGACGGCCGTGCCGTCCTCAAGGAACGGCATGTCCTCGACCGGGAGGATCTTGGAGATGACACCCTTGTTGCCGTGACGGCCGGCCAGCTTGTCGCCGTCGGTGATCTTACGCTTCTGGGCCACGTAGACGCGGACCAGCTCGTTCACGCCGGGGGGGAGCTCGTCGCCCTCCTCGCGGCTGAACACGCGCACCCCGATGACCTTGCCCTGCTCGCCGTGCGGCACCTTCAGGGAGGTGTCACGGACCTCGCGGGCCTTCTCACCGAAGATCGCGCGGAGCAGACGCTCCTCGGGGGTCAGCTCGGTCTCGCCCTTGGGCGTGACCTTTCCGACGAGGATGTCGCCGGGGACGACCTCGGCGCCGATGCGGATGATGCCGCGCTCGTCGAGGTCGGCCAGGACCTCCTCGGAGACGTTCGGGATGTCCCGGGTGATCTCCTCGGGGCCCAGCTTGGTGTCCCGGGCGTCGACCTCGTGCTCCTCGATGTGGATCGAGGACAGGACGTCGTCCTGCACCAGACGCTGGGAGAGGATGATCGCGTCCTCGTAGTTGTGGCCCTCCCACGGCATGAACGCCACGAGGAGGTTCTTGCCCAGGGCCATCTCGCCCTCGTCGGTGCAGGGACCGTCGGCGACGACCTGGTTGACCTCGATCCGGTCGCCTTCGGCGACGATCGGCTTCTGGTTGAAGCAGGTGCCCTGGTTGGAACGCTTGAACTTGGCGACCCGGTAGGTCGTACGGGTGCCGTCGTCGTTCATCACCGTGACGTAGTCGGCGGAGACCTCCTCGACCACGCCCGCCTTGTCGGCGGTGATGACGTCGCCGGCGTCGGTCGCGGCACGGTATTCCATGCCGGTGCCGACCAGCGGCGCCTCGCTCTTGAGCAGCGGCACCGACTGGCGCTGCATGTTGGAGCCCATGAGCGCGCGGTTGGCGTCGTCGTGCTCCAGGAACGGGATCATCGCGGTCGCCACGGACACCATCTGGCGTGCCGAGACGTCCATGTAGTCGACCTCGGTGGCGCGCAGGGACTCGAACTCCCCGCCCTTCCTGCGGACGAGCACGCGCGATTCGAGGAACGTTCCGTCGGGACCGATGGGCGTGTTCGCCTGGGCGATGACGTGCCGGTCCTCCTCGTCTGCGGTCAGGTAGTCGACCTGGTCGGTGACCCTGCCGTCGACGACCTTGCGGTAGGGGGTCTCGACGAACCCGAAGGAGTTGACCCGGCCGAAGGAGGCCAGCGAGCCGATCAGACCGATGTTCGGTCCTTCCGGGGTCTCGATCGGGCACATGCGACCGTAGTGCGACGGGTGAACGTCACGGACCTCGAAACCGGCCCGCTCACGGGACAGACCACCGGGGCCCAGCGCGGACAGACGACGCTTGTGCGTCAGTCCGGCGAGGGGGTTGGTCTGGTCCATGAACTGGGACAGCTGGGAGGTACCGAAGAACTCCTTGATCGACGCCACGACCGGGCGAATGTTGATCAGGGTCTGCGGCGTGATCGCCTCGACGTCCTGGGTCGTCATCCGCTCACGGACGACGCGCTCCATACGGGCCAGGCCCAGGCGGACCTGGTTCTGGATGAGCTCGCCCACCGTGCGCAGACGGCGGTTGCCGAAGTGGTCGATGTCGTCGGTCTCGACGACGATCGGACCGTTCGCGCCGGGCATCTCCGTCTCGCCGGCGTGGAGCCTGACGATGTATTCGATGGTGGCGACGATGTCGTCTTCCGCGAGCGTGCCCTGGGTGATCTCGCTGTCGACCCCGAGCTTCTTGTTGATCTTGTATCGGCCGACCTTGGCGAGGTCGTAGCGCTTGGAGTTGAAGTACAGGTTCTCCAGCAGCGTCTGCGCAGACTCCTTGGTCGGCGGCTCGCCCGGGCGCAGCTTGCGGTAGATGTCGAGCAGAGCGTCGTCCTGGCCGGCCGTGTGGTCCTTCTCCAGGGTGGCGCGCATCGACTCGTACTGACCGAAACGCTCAAGGATCTGCTCGCTGGTCCAGCCGAGCGCCTTGAGCAGCACGGTGACGGCCTGCTTGCGCTTGCGGTCGATGCGGACACCGACGCTGTCGCGCTTGTCGATCTCGAACTCAAGCCAGGCGCCCCGCGACGGGATCACCTTGCATCCATAGAGGTCCTTGTCCGAGGTCTTGTCGACACTGCGGTCGAAGTAGACGCCCGGGGACCGGACCAGCTGGGAGACGACGACACGCTCGGTGCCGTTGATGATGAACGTACCCTTGCCGGTCATGAGCGGGAAGTCGCCCATGAACACGGTCTGGCTCTTGATCTCACCAGTGGTGTTATTGATGAACTCCGCCGTGACGAACATCGGGGCGGAGTAGGTCATGTCCTTGTCTTTGCACTCATCGACTGAGTACTTGGGCGGCTCGAACCGGTGATCGCGGAACGACAGGGACATGGTCCCGGAGAAGTCCTCGATGGGACTGATCTCCTCAAAGATCTCTTCGAGGCCCGACTGGGCCGGAACGTCCTTGCGCCCGGCCTGGCGAGCCGCCTCGACCCGCCCCTTCCACTTCTCGTTGCCGAGCAACCAGTCGAAGGACTCGGTCTGAAGAGCGAGAAGGTCAGGAACTTCGAGCGGCTCCTGAATTCGTGCGAAAGACACACGACGGGGACCGGCGGGTACGGCGAAGGCGTTGCGCGAGGCTGCCAACAGATGTCCTTCCGAGGGCTCGCGGCGGACTGACTACACGCACGCCAGACGACCATGCATCAGAGCACCAAAAGAAGCGGGTCGTCAAAGGGCAGCGCAAAGGGGCAGTGTAGCCGAACGGCACACACCTGTCCACTTCAGTCTCGCTGTAAGCTCCACGCTGGTCGCAGCATCACCCGTCAGCGCCGAAACGTCAAGCCCGGGAGCCGACATTTCGGCCGGGAAACAGCCGAGCCCTTGGGAGTTTTCCCACCGAGTGACCCGCGTACACCACCACGGCGAAGACAATGTCCGACCTGGTGTGGCTGACGCTGAGTCACACGGCGGATCGAACGCTAGCCGAGGGATCGACCGACGATCGACGCTGCCATGGCCGGTGTACCCAACCGTGCACCCAACCCAAACCAAGGCTTTACTAACAATTGAATAAAGCGACGCGCCCGATCACGGGGGCGGAGGGTCTCCGAGCAGCGTGGAGAGCTCCGAGACCAGCCACCGGGAGTCCTTTTTGATCATGATGAACCTGGCCCGGTTCTGGCTGACGACCCGGCGGGGCTCCTTCTCCCCCTCGGGGGTCCTGACCGTGCTCATGCTCATGAAGAGCAGCACCTCGACCCGGCCGGAACCTCCGGACTCCACCGACTCCACCCCGGCCCCGGTCACCGTGGCCTGCTGCACCGTCTTCTGTCTCCTGGCCTGTGGAGCGATGCTTTTGGCCAGCTGCCGGTAGTGCAGGCTGAGCGCCCCGACGGTGTACTCACTCGCTCTCGCGAAATCCTGTTCGATCGTCCGATAGTCGTACGACAGCATGTCGGGAGCGACCGAACGGGCCGCGGCGAGCGCCTCCAGGCCCGCCGTCTCGTCCGCGCGCAGCCGGCTCAGGTCGGTGAACATGATCCAGACGGCCGCCGCGAGCGCGAGCGCGACGGCGACCATGAGCCCGATCGCCAACCGGGAGGCACGCCTCACAGCACCAGCTCCGCCTTCGACACGAGCCACGATCCCCCGACCTTGGTCACTTCCATGTTCCACCGGTAGAACCGCTCCTGCGGGACGTCCTCGCTCCCGTCCCGCCGGATCACCGCGTCGCCCACCACCATCACCTGGGCCGTGCTCCCCTTCAACGAGACCAGCCCCGAGGCGCGCAGCGCACCCGTCTGGAGGATCTTGTCCTTGACCGTGCTCCTCTTGAGCTCCTCGGCGGTCCTGGCGTACTCGGCCCTGGCCACGCCCGTGGAGGTGTCGAGGATGCGCCCGATGTCCTCGTCGACGCTCCTGTAGCCGACGGAGAGCAAATGCACGGCGTGAGCCCCCGCCGCCCTCAACGCGGCCTGCCGGTCGTCAGCGGCCGTCTGGGCGTCGCGCAGAGCGGCTCCGATCCAGAACGCGGCGGCGAGCAGCGCCACGATCAACGCCCCCAGCATCGGCCCCACGATCCTGAGAGGGCGACGGGAGCGGCGCGAGCGACGGGAACGAGTGGCGTGCACTGCCATGCGTTCTCTCCCATCGCACGGTCTGCGGAACGCGGGCCGGCGAGCGCGAACGCTTCGCCGCGCCGGACGGCACGCTCCCCGATCGCCGGATCATAACCCGCCACGCAGATCCGCATAACGGCCTTCGCCCACATGCCCGGGCCATTTCGCCCGGCCCCCACCCGTCCCTCGAACGGTGAGGCGCCCGGCCCCCGTGACCGTCGCCCTCCCTCGCCACCGCCTCCCGCCCCTCTCCCGCGGGTGCGAACTCACCCGCGGGAGAGGGGCAAAAGGGCGGGAACGCAAAAAAGAGCGGGCCACCGGCACCAGGTGGACCCGCTCTTTTCCGATGAAACGAACTACTTGACGGTCACCGAAGCGCCGGCGCCCTCAAGGGCGGCCTTGGCCTTCTCGGCCTGCTCCTTGTTGACCTTGCCGTCGAAGACGGACTTGGGAGCACCGTCAACGAGGTCCTTGGCCTCCTTGAGGCCCAGGCTCGTCAGGGCGCGGATCTCCTTGATGACCTGGATCTTCTTCTCGCCGGCGGCCTCGAGGATGACCTCGAACTCGTCCTGCTCCTCGACCTCTTCGACAGCGGCCGCGCCGGGGGCGGCGGCGGCGACGGCGACGGGGGCAGCGGCCTTGACGTCGAAGGTCTCCTCGAAGAGCTTCACGAAGTCGGACAGCTCAAGAAGAGTCATCTCCTTGAAAGCGTCGAGCAGCTCGTCGGTGCTGAGCTTCGCCATGATGGTTCCTCCATACGGATCTGAACTACTAAAGAAAGTCGGGACCGCGGTTTGCGTTAATCCCCTGTGACCGCCTGCGCGGACCTACTCGCCGGCGCCTTCGCGCTTGGCGCGCAGGGCCTCGGCCAGCTGAGCCATGTTGGTGGGCAGCGCGTTGAAGACGGCGGCCGCGTGGCCCTGCTTCGCCTTCAGGGCGCCGGCCAGCTTCGCGAGGAGAACCTCACGCGACTCAAGGTCGGCAAGCTTGCTGATCTCGTCCGGTGTCATCGACCTGCCGTCGACGACACCGCCCTTGATGACCAGGAGGGGATTGGCCTTGGCGAAGTCACGCAGACTCTTGGCAGCCTCGACCACGTCGCCGTTGACGAACGCGATCGCCGACGGACCCGCGAGCAGGTCGTTGAGCTGGTTGAACCCGGCCTCCGTGGCCGCGATCTTGGTCAGCGTGTTCTTCACCACGGCGAACTTCGCATTCTCACCGAGAGAGACGCGCAGCTGCTTGAGCTGAGCGACGGTGAGACCGCGGTATTCGGTCAGAACGGCAGCATTGGAGCCGTCAAAGCTGCTCTTCAGCTCAGCGACAGCCGTTGCCTTTTCTGCCTTCGCCATGGGCCTCCTTCCAGATGTGCCGCCGGGGCAAGTGCCCAGAAAAGCGAACAAGCCCCAGCGCAGGTGCACGGGGCTCACATAAGGAGGCTAGTCCAGATGAAAACTCACATCACAACCTACGCGGGCCGTCCACTGACGTGGATCCTTAAGTCATCAGGCCATGCGGCTTGACGACGACCGGCGGTCTTCGGCGTTGACAGCTTACGCGCCGGCGCCACGAATGCCAACTCGGCACCGCCCGCAGGGGTGGGGCGGAAAAAGGCTCGCGCCCCCGGCCGGTGGGCCGGGGGCGCGGACTTCGGGGAAACGTCAGTTTCCGCCGCGGTGCCGGGGCAGGTCGCCCACCTGGTCGGCGGGCGGGGCCGTGATGTCCACGGGCTCGTTGAACCCCTTGAAGAGCGCCGTCATGTTGAAGGTCGCGTCCTTCTCGGAGCCGCTGAGCGTGACCTTGCGAGGCAGACTCTGGGCGTCGGCCCAAAGGTCGAACTTCACGTCCTTGGCCTGCGAGAGCTGCTCCTGAAGCCTCTCACGCTTGGCCGGGTCGGCCAGCTGAGCGGCTTCGGCGACCGGGAAGGTGCCGCTGTAGTGGGTCGTCTCGACCCCGCCGACCGTCTCGGTGCCGACCGCCTTGACGTCCTTGGACGCGGTCAGCAGCTTCACGGTGCCCGCCAGGTCGAACTGCTGTGCCTGGTCCATGAACTTTTTGATCTCGGACTGCCCCTCGGCGTCCAGTTCGTTGAGCGGCAGCTTGATCCACGGCTTGCTGGTGCCGGCGAACCTGTTGACGAGCTCGGACTTCACGTAGACCGTGTCACCCGCCAGGATGGCCCGCGCCCCGCCGGGCACGTTCTGCCCGCCGAAGGTGATCGTGTCGAGCCTGATGTCCGTCGCCAGCTGGGGCTTGCTCTGGTAGAGCACGCTGCCCTGGATCTTGCCCGCCCCCTTCTCGCCACCGGAGGCGTCCAGAACCAGGTCCGCGGAGTAGGAGGTGACCTTCTCGGCCTTCTGAGCGCTCTGCTGCACCGCGTCCGCCGCGGCGAGTTTGACGTTTCCGAGGGAGCCGGTGCCCTGCGCACCGCATCCCGCGACCGCGATGAGCACGGCCGCTCCCAGTGCGACTGTGGGAGCCAATCGGCGCATTTTCGTCTCCACCCTTTCGTTCCCCCGGCGATCCATGACTACGACACTACGCGTCGGTAAAGCCGGGCGCGTCGTCCGGGAGAACGAAGAAAGGCCCCAACCGAATGGCCATTCGGTTGAGGCCTTCCTCGGAAGACGTCTGCTATCAGGCGTCGAGCTCGGCGGTCAGCGTCCGCGTCTGGTTGGGGTCGACCTGGATGCCAGGCCCCATCGACGTGGAGAAGACGACCTTCTTGACGTAGCGTCCCTTGGCCGCGGACGGCTTGAGACGCAGCACCTCTTCGAGGGCGGCGGCGTAGTTCTCGATGAGCTGGCGCTCACCGAAGGACACCTTGCCGATGATGAAGTGCAGGTTCGCGTGCCGGTCGACACGGAACTCGATCTTGCCGCCCTTGATGTCGGTGACGGCCTTGCCGACGGCCGGGGTCACGGTGCCGGTCTTGGGGTTCGGCATCAGGCCACGGGGGCCGAGCACGCGGCCCAGACGACCGACCTTGCCCATGAGGTCCGGGGTGGCGACGACGGCGTCGAAGTCGAGGCGGCCCTTGGCGACCTCGTCGATCAGCTCGTCGGCACCGACGATGTCGGCGCCCGCGGCGCGGGCCTCCTCGGCGCGGTCACCGGTCGCGAAGACCAGGACCCGGGCGGTCTTGCCGGTGCCGTGCGGGAGGTTGACGGTGCCGCGGACCATCTGGTCGGCCTTGCGGGGGTCGACGCCCAGCCGCAGGGCCACCTCGACGGTGGCGTCGAACTTGGCGACGTTGGTTTCCTTGGCCAGCTTGGCCGCCTGCGCCGGGGTGTACAGGGTCTCGCGGTCGATCTGCGCCGACGCGGCGCGGAATCCCTTGCTGCGCTTCATGTGATCACTCCTGTGAATCCGAGTGTTCGTGGTGCGGGCCAGCGCCTGACCCCTCCACTTACTTCGAAGTTTTCCTGCCGGACGTCGCTCGTGCTCCGCCCGTTGTCGGCCCCCGGCGGTCACGCGGATCATGCTCTCGCGCTCGTGCCCGCAGGGCCAGGTCAGCCGTTTCGGCTAGTCGACGATCGTGATGCCCATCGACCGGGCGGTGCCGGCGATGATCTTCTCGGCCGCCGTGATGTCGTTGGCGTTGAGGTCCTGCATCTTGGTCTCGGCGATCTGGCGCAGCTGCTCCTTGGTGAGCTTGCCCACCTTGTCCTTCTGCGGGACGGCCGAACCCTTGGCGACACCGGCGGCCTTCTTGATCAGCTCAGGCGCCGGGGGCGTCTTCGTGATGAAGGTGAAGGTGCGGTCCTCGTAGATGGTGATCTCAACGGGGATGATGTTGCCGCGCTGGGCCTCGGTGGCAGCGTTGTACTGCTTCACGAATTCCATGATGTTGACACCGTGCGGACCGAGGGCGGTACCGACCGGCGGCGCGGGCGTGGCCTGGCCAGCGGGGAGCTGGACCTTGACCAAGGCGGCGAGTTTCTTCTTAGGAGGCATGCTTCTCTCCGGGTCCTTGCTTCTCTGAACGATGTTCCTGCTGGCCCCGCGCAGCGGGACCCACTCCGGCGGCTGGACTCTGACCGGCGTGAAGAAGGAACCATCCCCGCGACCGCGGGGCAGACTGGTGAAGTCTACGCGACCGGCTTAGATTTTCGAGACCTGGTTGAACGAGAGCTCGACCGGGGTCTCGCGGCCGAAGATCGACACGAGCACCTTGAGCTTCTGCGACTCGGCGCTGATCTCGCTGACCGTGGCGGGCAGCGTGGCGAACGGGCCGTCCATGACGGTGACGGACTCGCCGATCTCGAAGTCGACCGTCGCGGCGGAGGCCTTCGCGGTGGACTTCTTCTCCTCTTCCGAGGGCTCCGGCGCGAGCAGCTTGGCGACCTCTTCGAGGCTCAGCGGGCTCGGCTTGTTGGAAAGGCCCACAAAACCGGTCACACCGGGCGTGTTACGCACCGCAGACCAGGACTCGTCGGTGAGCTCCATCCGAACCAGCACGTATCCGGGCAGCACCCGCTCCTTGACCAGCTGGCGCTTGCCGCTCTTGATCTCGGTCACGTGGTGGGTGGGCACCTCGACCTGGAAGATGTAGTCCTCCATGTTGAGGGACTGCGTGCGGGTCTCGATGTTCGACTTCACGCGGTTCTCGTAACCGGCGTAGGAGTGGATGACGTACCACTCGCCGAACAGGCCCCGCAGGTGCCGCTTGAACTCCTCGACCGGGTCGACGTCGGGAAGGACGTCACCGTCCTCGTCGACGGCGCCGACCGGGGCCTGCTCGGCCTCGGTTTCGGCGTCGGTGTCGGTCTTGGTGTCGGTCTCGGCGTCGACATCACGCCCGTCGGACTCGCCGAGCGAATCCTCGGTGACGTCGACGGCCTTCTCCAGCTCGTCCTCGCGCTCTTCGCGGGGCTCGCCGGCCGACTGTGCAGACTCGGACACGGTGCTCTTTCTCTTTTCGTCGATTGGCTTGTGGACTCGTCAGCGAGGCTATCCGCCCGCCGGAGACCGCGGCTCAGGCTCCGCCGAAAATTCTCAGCACGCCCTCGGTAAACAGCGCGTCCAAAGCCGACACGATCCCGACCATGATCAGAACGAAGACCAGGACGATGATGGTGTACGAAATGAGGTCTTTGCGCGTAGGCCAGATGACCTTACGCAGCTCGGCGACTACCTGCCGGTAGAAGAGGGCGGGAGAAGTGCGCTTGGTCTTCTTCTCACCGCTCGGCTTGTCTGCGGTTTCGCCGCGCGTGTCGATCGCCACAGTCCTCACCTGAATCCATCGAGTCCAACGCACATAAGCGGCGCGCTGGACGCCTGATGCGCGGACCGCTCCTAGCAGGGCACGAGGGACTCGAACCCCCAACCGCCGGTTTTGGAGACCGGTGCGCTACCAATTGCGCTAGTGCCCTAAGACATGAACCACCATACATCGGTTGGACCGAAGTTTGTCCGTGGCTCACGGTCTTGACCGCCGGTTCACGCATGCGGCGGAAAGACCATGCCGGAGTCTACGTGTGAATGGCCACCGCGTCGAACCGGCGGACGACCGTCCAGCTCAGAGACTTTCGCCGGCGCCACCCGGCTCGCGGGGTCACGTCCGCATGGTGGATACGCGGCGGAAACATCGGCACAGGTCTGTAACCATGGAGGCATGACCCGTCCTCGCATCTCAGCGCGCATCTCCGCGATCTCCGAGTCCGCCACGCTCGCCGTGGACGCCAAGGCAAAGGCAATGAAGGCGGCGGGCCGCCCGGTCATCGGCTTCGGTGCCGGTGAGCCGGACTTCGCGACCCCCGGTTACATCGTCGAGGCGGCCGTCGAGGCGTGCAGGAACCCCAGGTTCCACAAGTACACCCCGGCCGGTGGCCTTCCCGAGCTGAAGCAGGCCGTCGCCGACAAGACGCTCCGCGACTCCGGCTACCGGGTGGACGCTGCTCAGGTCCTGATCACCAATGGCGGCAAGCAGGCCGTCTACGAGGCGTTCGCCACTCTGCTCGACCCGGGCGACGAGGTCCTGGTCGTGGCCCCGTACTGGACGACCTACCCTGAGGCGATCAAGCTCGCCGGCGGCGTCCAGGTCGACGTGGTGACCGACGAGACCACCGGATACCTCGCGAGCGTGGAGCGGCTGGAGGCGGCGCGCACCGACCGCACCAAGGTCCTGCTCTTCGTCTCCCCGTCCAACCCGACCGGCGCGGTGTACACCCCCGAGCAGGTCGCGGAGATCGGCCGCTGGGCCGTCGAGCACGACCTGTGGGTCGTCACGGACGAGATCTACGAGCACCTCACCTACGGCGACGCGACGTTCGCGAGCATCGCCACCGCGGTCCCCGAACTGGGCGACAAGGTCGTGATCCTGAACGGGGTCGCCAAGACCTACGCGATGACCGGCTGGCGCGTGGGCTGGCTGATCGGCCCCAAGGACGTCGTCAAGGCCGCCGCCAACCTGCAGTCGCACGCCACCTCCAACGTCTCCAACGTCGCCCAGGCCGCCGCGCTCGCCGCCGTCACCGGCGACCTGTCGGCGGTGGCGGAGATGCGCGCCGCCTTCGACCGGCGCCGCCGGACCATGGTCAGGATGCTCAACGAGATCCCGGACGTGCTCTGTCCCGAGCCGCTGGGCGCGTTCTACGCCTATCCCTCGGTCAAGGCGCTCCTGGGCAAGGAGTTCGGCGGCAGGCGCCCGGCGACCTCCGCCGAGCTGGCCGAGATCATCCTGGAGGAGGCCGAGGTGGCGGTCGTTCCCGGTGAGGCCTTCGGCACCCCGGGATACTTCCGCCTGTCCTACGCGCTCGGCGACGACGACCTCGTCGAGGGCGTGAGCCGCCTCGCCAAGTTCCTCGGCCAGGCCGGCTGAACGCGACGGCCTTTCCGCGCGGCCGTTGAGCACGCAAGGTCCCCCGGCAGGGCCCGCCGGTCAGAACGGCCTCCCTGCCGGGCCCGCCGAGCGCGGCCGCATCCTCGCCGGCTACGAGGTTTCCCGCGGGGACCGCTGATCGGGACGGCTCCCCCGTCTGGTCGGACACGGCCTCCGTACGCGCCGGACGGGGCTCAGTCGCGCAGGGCGTAGGCCACGGCGGCCTCGAAGTGGGAGGCCGAGCCCTCGTTGAAGGCCCGCGCGTAGGCGGTCTCGCCGATCAGGCACGCGGCGCGGGCCCCGGCGGCCCCGCGGAGCGCGGCCATGGTGTGGGCCTCGGCGGCGGGCGGCCCGAAGGTGGTCCAGATACGCTGCGCGGCGCCCAGGAGCCAGGCCGCGCGCCCGCCGTCGCCCTCGGTGGCGGCGATCCTGGCGAGCTGGTCGATGGCGAGAGCGCCGCCGAGCGTGTCCCTCAGCCGCCGTTTGACCTCCAGGGCCGCCCTGGCCGCCGCCGAGGCCTCCGCGAGGTCACCCCGGCCGAAAAGGGCGAGGGAGAGGACGTAGTCGTCCAGGGCGCGCTGTGACAGCTCCCCCCGCGCCTCGTGGCCGGGACGCGCCTCGCGCAGGATCCTCACCGCCTCGTCGAAGTCGCCGCGGAACGTGGCGGCCAGGGCGAGGAAGGAGGGCAGGAAGAACGTCCCCGGCGAGGAGGGGTCCAGCCCGGCGGCCACGCGCAGCGCGTACGCCCGCGCGTCCTTTCGATCCAGGTCGCCGGTGAACAGGCGGACCTCGGCGAGGGCGAGAAGAGCGTGCGCCTCGGCGTCGCCGTCACCGTACCGCCGGGCGCTCTCGACGGCCTCCTCCGCCCGGTCGCGCGCGAGGGACATGTTCCCCTGGATGAGCGCGAGCTGGGCGACGACCCAGAGCGGCCTGGACCTCGCCCGGTCGGGGGCGGGGGCGGCGGCCAGGGCGCGATCGAGATAGTGGCGCCCCTCCCTGACGAACCCCAGATGGCACCAGAGCACCCACAGGGCTCCCGCCAGCTCCAGCGCGCCGCGGTGGTCGCCGTCGCGGAGACATCGGTCGAGGGCCGCGCGGATGTTGGGCAGCTCCCTGTGCGCCCAGCAGGCCCATTCGAGCTGGCGGGGGCCGTGCCATTCGGCGCCCATGCGCCGGGCGGTGGACAGGTAGTGATCACGATGCCTGCGGATCATCAGGGCGCCCTCGCCCAGCTCGCCGAGCCAGTCCCGCCCGTAGTCCCTGATGGTGTCGAGCAGGCGGTAGCGGTCACCCACGCGGGCGACGACGGATTTGGCCGCGAGCCCGGCGAGGGCGCCGGGGACGTCGGGCAGGCGCTCGTCCTCGCACACGCCGCGCGCCGCCTCGGCGTCGAAGGCCGCGGGAAAAACCGACAGACGTGCCCAGAGCAGACGTTCCGCGGGGGTGCACAGCTCGTGGCTCCAGCCGGCGGCGGTACGGAGGGTGTGGTGGCGGATGGGGAGTCCCTCGCCGTCGGTCAGCGGCTTGAAGTGGACGTCGAGCTGGTCGGCGAGCTGGGTCGCCGACAGGCCGCGCATCTGGCTGGCGGCCAGCTCGATGGCGAGCGGCATGCCGTCGAGCCTGCGGCAGAGCCTGGCGATCGCCATCATGGCCCGCTCGTCCGTACGGAATCCGGGGGCCACCGCCCTGGCGCGGTCGAGGAAGAGGCTCGGCGCGTCGTGGTCGGCGAGGTCGGCGGCCTCGGGCGGGGGGACGGGGAAGGGTTCGACGAGCATGACGACCTCCAGTGGCAGGCCGAGCTCCTGGCGGCTGGTCACGATGATCTGAACGTCGGGCGCGCCGGTCAGGAGGGCCACGACCAGGGCGGCGCAGGAGTCGATCAGGTGGTCGCAGGTGTCGAGGACGATGAGGAGGCGCCGGTGGGTGAGGTGCTCGACGAGGGAGTCCAGGGCGGGACGTTCGGCCGGGGTGTGCAGGCCGAAGAGTCCGGCGACGCCGTGGATGAGCAGGCCGCCGTCGGTCTCGGCGGAGAGCTCGGCCACCCAGACGCCGTCGGGATAGTCGTCACGGATGTTCCTCGCGGCCCTCAGGGCCAGGCGCGTCTTGCCGACGCCTCCGGGGCCGCGCAGGGTGAGCAGGCGCGTCCGGGTGAGGAGTTTCGCGATCTCGTCGAGCTCGGTGGCGCGGCCGACGAAACTGTTCATCTCAGCCGGCAGGTTGCCGCAACGCGTCAAGGAAGCTCCCCTTGAAGCGCGTGTTCCACGGCGTCGCGCAGGGTGATCGAGCTTCCCCGCGCCTCCAGCCGCTCGCACTCCGCCCTGCCCATGCGCCCGCGCAGCCTCAGTTCGGCCGCGCGCAGCTGTGTCGCGATCACGGGTGAGCGGCTGGGCGGCACGTCGGCGTTCCTCCACGCGGCGCGGGAGGCTCCCAGCATGGTGGCGGCGAAGGTGTCGTCGGCGCACGCCTCGGCGATCACGACGAACACCTCCAGCGCCTCCATCAGGGAGATGCTGTCGCCGAACAGGCGGGCCCCGCGCAGGGAGGCGCGGGCGGAGTCGACCGCGGAGACGGTGTTGCCCAGGGAGTGCTCGGCCTGGGCCAGGAGGAGCTCCAGGCGGATGAGGGTCCAGTAGTCGCCGCAGGACTCGCAGAGCTCGCGTCCCTCGCGCAGGACGGAGACGGCCTGCTCATGGTGGTCGGCGAGCATCATCGCGGTGGCGACCACGGTGTAGGTGGGCAGGAAGCCGGGGAAGACGTTGCCGGTGGAGCGGTGGCGCACCCTGGCGTGCTTGATGAGCCTCAGCGCCTCGCCCACATCGCCCTTGACCACGGCCAGGTGGGCCTGGAACTGGCTGACGTAGGCCGTGGCGTAGCCGTCGGCGTCCTCGGCGGCGCATTCGGTGAGGATGCGTTCCGCGCGTTCGAGGTCGCCTCGCTGGATCGAGACCCAGGCGTGCACCCAGAGTGCCTTGACCCGCTCGGGGCTGGGGGTGTGATCAAGGTCGAGGCCGCGCTGGAGGAGGTCGTCACCGGGCGCCTGCATGCCGCAGCACGCCCACAGGAACCACAGGTTGCCGACCAGGTCGAGGCCTCTGCGGTATTCCGAGGGCCGGGAGTAGCAGTATTCGATGGCACCACGCATGTTGCCGCATTCGAGGACCAGCCTGCGATACCACTCAAGCTGGCGGCCCTGCCAGCTCATCTCGGCGCGGGCGGACAGGACGAGGAAGTGGTCGCGGTGACGGCGCTGGACCTCGTCGGTCTCGCCGAGCCGGTCGAGCCAGACCACCCCGAACTCGCGGACGGTGTTGAGCAGGCGGTAGCGGACTCCGCCCTCGCCCTCCTCGCGGACGAGGACGGACTTGTCGAGCAGGCCGAGCAGCCCGGCGAGGACGTCCTTGGCGGCGAGGACGCCGCCGGCGCAGACCTCCTCGGCGGCCTCGATGTCGAAGGTGCCCGCGAAGACCGAGGCCCGTGCCCACAGCAGGCGTTCCTGCGGGGTACAGAGTTCGTGGCTCCAGCCGAGGGCGACGCGCATGGAGCTGTGCCGCCGGGGAGCGACCGCCCGCCCGAGCGGGGCGGCGCCGAATCCGACGGCGTGGATCTCGCGTTCGGCCGCGGGGATCGCGCGGTCTTCGAGGGCCGCGGCGAGCTCGTCCGGGGAGGTGACCTGGCCGTCGAAGGCGGTGATCCCCGCGGTGGAGATCGGGTGGCCGCCGAGGGTGGAGGCGAGCCCGTCGAGGGTGCCTTCGGCCACGGCGAGCCGGATCGCGAGCGGCAGGTTGTCGAGGCGCCCGCAGAGCTCGGCCGGATCCGTGTCGCCGAACCTGTCACCGGCGAGGGTGGTGATCAGCTGGACGGCGTCGGCGTCCGGCAGGCCGCCGACCGGGTAGAGGTGCTCGCCGGGCAGGCCCAGCCGCTGTCTGCTGGTGGTCAGGACGCGCAGTCCCTCGACCGAGCGCAGCAGCAGGCCGACCAGGATGCCCGTCGCGGCGACGACGCGGTCACAGGTGTCGAGGACGAGCAGGGTCCGGCGCGGGAGGAACTCCTCGACCAGGGTCCGCAGCGCGGGGGTGCCCGGCCTGCGGCGGGCGCCGACCGTGTCCGCGAGCGTCTCGGCCAGGGAGTCGAAGTCGGCGGGCGCCTCCGACAGCTCCACGATGTGGACGCCGCCGGGGAACGCGGGTTCGAGGGTGCGGGCGAGCCGCAGGGCGAGACAGGTCTTCCCGACCCCCGCGGGGCCGGTCAACGTGACGTGCCGGACCCTTTCGAGCAGCGCGGATACGTCCGCGAGTTCTGTCTCCCTGCCGACGAAGACGTCCGCTTCCATGGCAGCCCCAGCATCCTGACAATGTGTTCCTCCACGGTCGCACGGAGGGATGGTCCACTGAAAGCCCGTTTCCCGAATTTCCTAGACATAACGGGGGATGGGATATAGGCGAGTGTGTCCCGGCCCCGGAGGCGTCTGTCCGAAATAACACCTAGAATTCCATAAATAACCAATCGGGAAAAGTAATGGGAAATGCCGGGCACAGGGAGCGGGCCCTGTCAGCGGGTCCCCCGCGCGGTCCGGGCTCATCACGATCTCGACGGCGAGGCCCCCGCGCTCCGTCCACGCGGGCGTGAGCGTACCCGGCCCGCCCTCACCGGACCTGTCCGAGGCCGCCTTCCGCCCCTCGGACTTCCGCGAGGCCGCCTTCCGCCCTCCCCGAGGCGTGAACGAACCTTCAGGTTGCACCAAAAACATCGGGAGCGTCGATCGGTCCCCCCGAAGGTGCGGCACCATATGGAAATGCCACGCCCCCTCAGCGAACTGCCCAAGGCGCACCTGCACCTGCACTTCACCGGCTCCATGCGGCACTCGACCCTCGTCGAGCTCGCCCGCGAGCACGGATTACACCTTCCCGACGCGCTTGAGGAGGACTGGCCGCCCCGGCTGCGCGCGACCGACGAGCGAGGCTGGTTCCGCTTCCAGCGGCTGTACGACATCGCGCGCTCGGTGCTGCAGCGGGAGAACGACGTCTACCGGCTGCTGCGCGAGGCCGCCGAGGACGAGGCCGCCGACGGGTCGGGCTGGCTGGAGATCCAGATCGACCCGTCCGGGTACGCGTCGAAGTTCGGCGGGCTCACCTCGGCGATGGAGCTGATGCTCGACGCGACACGCAGGGCGGCGGAGCACGCGGGGATAGGAATCGCCGTCGTGGTGGCCGCCAACCGTACCCGCCACCCTCTCGACGCCAAGACCCTCGCGCGTCTCGCCATGCGCCACATGGACGAGGGCGTGGTCGGGTTCGGGCTCTCCAACGACGAGCGGCGCGGCCGGGCGCGCGACTTCGACGGGGCCTTCCGGCTGGCCAAGCGCGCCGGGCTGCTGGCCGTGCCGCACGGCGGAGAGCTGCTGGGCGCGGCCAGCGTGGCCGAGTGCGTCGACGTGCTGAACGCCGACCGGGTCGGGCACGGGGTGCGGGCGGCCGAGTCGGCGAGGCTCATGGAACGCCTCGCGGCCCGGGGGATCACGTGCGAGGTCTGCCCGACGTCCAACGTCGGCCTCGGGGTGGCCGAGCGCGCCGAGGACGTACCGCTGCGGCGCCTGTTCGAGGCGGGGGTGCCGATCGCGCTGGGCGCCGACGACCCGCTGCTGTTCGGCGCCAGGCTGCTGCCCCAGTACGAGCTCGCCAGGCAGGTGTACGGCTTCTCCGACCCCGAGCTGGCCGAGCTGGCCCGCCAGTCGGTGAGGGCGTCGGCCGCTCCGGAGGACGTGCGCAAGAAGCTCCTCCAGAGGATCGACGACTGGCTGGCGTCGCCGGGCTGAACGAACCGGCTCGCTCCGACACACCTTCAGTGGAGGGCATGGGCGACGGCCTCGTCCGGGGTCGGCCCCGTAGCCCTGCGGCCGGCGGGAGACGGCGACGATCCGTACGCCGAGGGCCCTCGCCAGGATCTCTCCGACGAGGTCGCGGCAGGCGGGCAGGAGACGCTCGCAGGCGGGCAGGAGACGCTCGCAGGCGGGCAGGATCAGCAGGACCCTCCTTCCGTCGAGGAACTCGACGAGCGTCTCGGTCCGCGACCGCGCGGACCGCTCGGGAAGGTTCAGGAGGGCCGTGACCGTGTGGGCGAGCAGATCGCCGTTGCGCTCGCCGGAGAGTTCCACCGGCCAGGTGCCGTCCGGGTGGTGTTCCCGGCGCTCCCGCGCGGCCCTGACCACGATTCGTGATTTGCCGATGCCACCGGCGCCGGTGACCGTGACCAGCGGCGTGTCGGCCAGGAGTTTCAGCAGCCGCCGCACCTCGCCTTCCCTGCCGATGAAGTCATTCGTCTCCGCAGGCAGGTTCCCGCGCCACCACTGGGACTGTTCCATTGATCGGCGTTCCTTTCTCCACTCATCGGGAATCGCACCGTTTTTAAATCACGAACGGGTCGGCCGCCTATTTCTCAGGAGGGTTTCTTTGTCCTTCGGTGCAAATCTCACCGCCGGGTCGAGGTCGGAGTTCCCCCGTTCGACGTGAAGCGCGGAAATTCCGGTGCTTCATGGCTGATTCGGTGGAGCCGGTGATCGAGGTGGGGCAGGGCCCGCCGTCCGCCGCCGACGGCGCCGGCCCTCGCCGCGAAAGATCGCTCGTCACGGGGGCGCGGCACCGGCCGTGCAGCGTTTGAGGGGTCGCCCCGGGGGAAGCGCCACTAGACTCTGGGCTGTCCCTGGCCGTGGCCTCGCCCCGGCCTTTCCGTAAGCGAGCTGGACGGAACCGCATGTCTGGGTATGACCGCGTAGTGCAACCCGCGGCCGGTGACGAGGCCCTGGAGAACCACCTGGGTGGGGACGAGGCCAAGAACTACCGGCAGTACGAGCTCGACATGGTCGCCCCGCACGTGGGCCGCTCCATGCTGGAGATCGGCTCCGGGCTCGGGCACTTCGCCGAGGCCTTCCTGCCCCGCCTCGACCGGCTGGTGGTCAGCGACTTCGACCCCTACTGCGTGGAGCAGCTGCGGAAGCGTTTCGAGGGCCGCGACGACATCGACGTGCTCCAGTTCGGCCTGCCGACCGAGATCCCGATCGGTGAGAAGGTCGACACCGTCGTGATGATGAACGTCCTGGAGCACATCGAGGACGACGTCGAGGCCCTGCGCTCGCTCGCCAGGGTCACCCTCCCCGGCGGCCGGATCGTGATCTGGGTGCCCGGCTACATGCAGCTGTACGGAGACTTCGACCGCAAGGTCGGCCACGTCACCCGCTACACCCCCGCCACCCTGCGCAGCACGGTCTCCAAGGCGGGCCTGGACATCGACGTGCTCAAGCCGATCAACTTCCTGGGCGGCATCGCCTGGTGGGCCGCCGTCCGCCGCGGAGGCGTCGGCTACCCCGACCCCCGCCTGGTCAAGATCTACGACCGTACGGTGGTGCCCCTCACCCGCCTCATCGAGCGCTTCGTCCGGCCGCCGTTCGGGCAGACCGTCTTCTGCGTCGCCCGCGTCCCCGAATAACCCGCTGCTCGGATAACCCTCGTCACCGCGCGCGGTGCCGCTCCCGGACTTCCGGGGCGGCACCGCGCGGCTTTTAATGGGTTGCACGCCTCAACGACGGCACCGTATGTTCGTCCGCATGTGGATCAACTCCTAAGAGCCGGCGTCGATCAGCCCTCGCTGATCCGCCCGCACTCAGCCTTCCGGCCCCGTTCGTCCGACGTGGCAGCTGAGTCTTCCGACCCGGGATCGCGCCGCGTCGTCACATTCCTCAAGGAGTCCTCATATGCGAATTCATCCTGTCCAGAAGTCCGCCCAGAAGCGTGGCGGTAAGTCCAAGACCGCCAAAACTCCCCCGCTCCCCGAGCACGTCGTGCCCGCGTCTCCGCGGCGGATGCCGATGCCTCCGATGCCGACCGGGCCGACCAGGCAGCCGCGCCGGATTCCGGGCAAGGGTGGCCGCTGACCCGCGGGCCATTTCGAGAAAAGCCCTCGGCCCTGGAAAGACGTCTTTCCAGGGCCGAGGGCTTTCTCGAATCTCACGGACGTCCCACGGACGCCCCGGGTGTCTCGGCGAACCGGGTCGTCGCGGGCACCGGCGTCACAGACGCTCGATGATCGTGACGTTGGCCTGGCCGCCGCCCTCGCACATCGTCTGCAGTCCGTACCGGCCGCCGGTCCGCTCCAGCTCGTGCAGGAGCTTGGTCATCAGGATCGCGCCGGTGCCGCCCAGCGGGTGGCCCAGGGCGATGGCGCCGCCGTTCGGGTTCACCTTGGCCGGGTCGGCGCCCAGATCGTTGATCCACGCCAGCGGGACGGGGGCGAAGGCCTCGTTGATCTCGATGACGTCGATGTCCTCGATGGACAGTCCGGCCCTCTTCAGTGCCTTCCGTGTCGCGGGGATCGGCGCGGTCAGCATGTAGACCGGGTCGTCGCCGGTGAGCGCGAGGGTGACGACGCGTGCCCTGGGGGTGAGGTCGTGGTCGCGGACGGCCTGCTCGGAGGCGACCAGGAGCGCTCCCGAGCCGTCGGAGATCTGCGAGGAGGTGGCGGCCGTGATCATGCCGTCCTCCTTCAGCGTCTTCAGCGACGCCATCTTCTCCAGCGTGGTGTCCGGGCGCGGGCCCTCGTCGTCCTCGACACCGTTGAGCGGAGCGATCTGATCCTTGAAATAGCCGTTCGCGATGGCCTTCGAGGCCCGCTGGTGGCTCTCGTAGGCGAACCGCTCCAACTCCTCGCGCTTGAGGCCCCACTTCTGGCACATGAGCTCCGCGCCGCGGAACTGGGAGATCTCCTGCTTGCCGTAGCGCTCCACCCACTTCTCCCCGAAGGGGAAGGGCATGCCCTTCTCCAGGGCGGTGGTGATGCTCGACCCCATGGGGACGATGCTCATGGATTCCACCCCGGCCGCCACGACGAGATCCTGGGTGCCGGAGAGCACGCCCTGCGCCGCGAAGTGGATCGACTGCTGGGAGGAGCCGCACTGCCGGTCGATGGTCACACCGGCGACGTTCTCCGGGAGACCCGCCGACAGCCACGCGTTACGCGCGATGTCCATGCTCTGGGGGCCGAACTGCATGACACAACCCATGATCACGTCTTCGACCGCGGACGGGTCGACGCCCGTACGCTCGATGAGCGCGCCGAGGGTGTGCGCGGCCAGATCGGTGGGATGGACGGTGGACAGACCGCCCTTCTTCTTGCCGACGGGTGTGCGGACCGCCCCGACGATGTACGCCTCTGCCACAGTGCCTCCTGCTCGCGAACCCGAGCCGCCTACGAAACCGAGCAACATTCGGTTGATAGGAGGTTACAACAGAACCTTCGTCCGTGCCCCGAACGAAAACCGGCCGTCTCGGGAGCGAGGTTGATCCCGCCTCGGGAAGTGGGGCCGGTCAGGCCCTGCGCGTGCTCGTCATGGTCGCGTAGGCGATGACGTTGTCGGTGTAGTGACCGGTCGCGCGGTCGTAGATGCCGCCGCACGTGATCAGGTGCAGCTGGGGGGTCTGCGACCGGCCGTACACCCGCTCCGTCGGGAACACCGACTTCTCCGCCTGCTCCAGCCCGCCCACGGTGTAGACGGCGATGATCCCGTCCTTGCGGTGCACCTCGATGACGTCGCCGTTGCGGATCTCGTCGAGACGGCTGAACACCGCGCTTCCCGCGCGCGTGTCCTTGTGCCCGAGCATCACCGCGGGGCCCGCCTCACCGGGGGTGGGACCCGAGCGGTACCAGCCGACCAGGTTCGGGTTGCCGACCGGTGGCACCTCGATCGCGCCCTCCTTGTCGAGCCCGACGGACCTCACCGGCGCGTTGACCCCCAGCCGCGGGATGACGAGGCGCACCGGGGACGAGGGCTGCATGGCCGGGGCCGCGGGCAGGCTGGGCAGGGGTGGCGGCACGGTCGGGGGCGCCTGGAAGTAGGGGTTCGCCGGCGCCGCGGCCAGGTCGCGGGGCGGCAGTGTGGTGCGCTGGTCGGCCAGGCCGTACTCCTCGGGCGCCGCCAGCATGTAGAGCAGCCCCACCAGCACCGTGACCACCCCGGCGATCCCGGCCAGGATGAGCACCGAACGCATCATCCGGCCGCCGCCGAGAGGCTCCTGTCCCGGCGGCCATCCCTCGTACGGCGGGCCGGACGGCGGGTGGCCGGACGGCGGGTACGGCGGCTGGACGGGAGGAACCGGCCGATAGTGGGGCACCGGCCCCTGGGGATGCCCGGAGGGCGGCCAACCGCCCGGAGGTGGGGTGGTCATCCGGCCACCCCGATCAGCCCCGGCCGACGGTGCGGCGCCGCAGCACGAGCCCGCCGATCCCGGCGAGCGCCACCATCAGCGCACCGCTGAACATGATCATCCGGGCGTCGGGGCCCGCGTCGCCGCCACCACCGGTGGAGGCGGCGCCCTTGGGAGTCTCCTCGATCTGTTCGTCGGGGTCGGAGGGCGCCTCGGCGGTCTTGGTCTGGGTGACGGTGATCGTCGGCTTGGGGGTCGTCGGAGTGGTCGACGGAGAGGGGGTGACCGACCGCGAAGGGGTGGCCGACGGCGACGGACTGGGACTGACCGAAGGGCTGGGAGCACCCGTTCCCACGGTCACCCGCAGCGCGGCGACGGACGCCTGAGCGGAGTTCGGAAGGGTGCAGTCGAGAAGTTCGGCCTCGCCCGCGGTGCCCGTCCCCGCGCCGGTCACCAGGCTCAGGGTGAACGCACCGGGCTCGAAGACGACGACACCTGTCGCGAGGGGGGTCACCGTGACGAGGACGGGAGGCGCGCTGACCGCCTGCCCGACGACGGGAGGCGCGGCGGTGACCAGGACCTGGCGGAGCTCGGAGGGGACCGCCAGAACTCCGCTGGGACTCGCGCTGATCCGCACCTCCGCGTCGGCGACGAGGTTCGCACCCGCCGGGGCGGGCGCGGACGGGGTGAGGGTGGGGATGGTGGCCGGCTGGCCGATCTTCCAGGTCGCCACGAGGGGGGCGTTCGTCACCGCCGACGCCGGGCCGGTCAGATCCATCTGGAACGTGTGCGTCGTCGACGGTGCCGCCGCACCGGCGAGCGTGCAGTTGTAGGTGACCGGTTGAGGAGCGGCGTACATGGAGGCGAGCGCGGGAAACGCACCGAAGACACCCGCGCCCACCGTGGCGATCACGGCCGTCTTGGCCGCGACACGCAACCGCGTCCTGGACTTCAGCACGGTTTCTCCCCGTTCCAGATTGACCGACCGGCGCACCGGCCGACCGAGGCTTACAGATTGCGGTCAAGGTTCGGCATAGATCCTACGAACAGAGACCGGGCCGCGCGAGCAAGTCGGCTAAACGGACACAAATTCCCATCTATCCCACAGCAAACGACACCGTACATGGGTAAAGCATCCAACAGCGGGCCGGACGAGCACCTGCCGGACGTCGAGCAGGGGCGGAGGCGTCCCCCGAGGTCCGGCCGAGACACCCGCCGCGCGCCCGGCCGCCCGATGAACCGGCGGTCCGGCATCGGCGACCAGCATCCGGACATCCAGGAAAGGCCAGGTCAAAGCTGGTGGTGCCGGGCCTGAGATCACCGGTTACGGAGACGTCGCAGGGTGGGCCGGGGCCTGCGGGAGGTCGATTTGGGCGCTCCGAAATCCCATCTTAAGTACAGAAATATTTCACCGATTCGGACATGGTGATCCACAGCCCTACCGCCCGCGCCCCGCACGGCAACGGGCTGGAACGGCCTCCGGCGACTCGATCGGCCCCGTTCGGAGAAGCACCGTCCGGGACCCTGACCTGCCGCGCGTCAGCCTCCCCCGCGCAGCCGATCCCGTATGGCGCGTGCCAGCCCCGGGTCGTCGGCGATGACCCCGTCCACGTTGAGCCTGTACAGGCGCTGCAGCCACCTCTTCACCCCTTCGGTGGCGCGCCCGCCGGAGGCGTCGCCCTTAAGGTCCGCCCTGAGCCGCGCGGCGAGCCTGCGAACCGTCGTGGCGTGGACGAGGAGCCCTTCCCTCTGGGCGTTCCTGACGAGCGTGCCGGGTGACATCGATCTCCCGCCGAGACCGCCGGAAGCGCCGGGACCCGCGGGACCGATCCGCTTGGTGACCACACCGATGCCGTCGGCGTACGTGGCGATCTCCCGCAGTCCCGCCGGGGTGACCATGTCGTCGTAGGTGAGCGGGTCACCCGCGCTCGCGAGGTCGTACGGGGCGCCGGCCGCGCCGACGAACTGGATGAGCCGCACCCGGGTGAGGGAACGCAGCCGCCGGAGATTCCCCGTCTCGAAGGACTGGATGAACGCCGGGTCCCGCTCGTCGTCCCAGCCGTACCGCGCGAAGGTCTCCAGGAGCGGCCCCTCCAGGGGCAGTCCGATCGAGGCGAAGTAGGTGGGGAACTTGGTCTCCGCGTAGACGCCCACCCCGTGTTTCCGTGCGAGCTGGACCACCTCGTCGAGTGTCGGGATGCGCTCCATCCCGTCGTAGGCGGTGTTCTCCCGCCGTTCCCTGGGAAAACGCTCCCTGGCGCGCAGGGTACGCAACTCTTCCAGAGTGAAGTCCTCGGTGAACCAGCCCGTGTGCCGGATGCCGTTGATGACCTTGGACGTCATGCGGTCGGCGAACTCGGGATGTCTGGCGATGTCGGTGGTCGCCGAGAGCTCGTTCTCATGCCGTGCGACCAGCACGTGGTCCTTGGTCGAGACGAGGTCCGGCTCGATGTAGTCGGCACCCATCGAGATGGCGACCGTGTAGGCGAGAAGCGTGTGCTCGGGCCGGAAGGCGCTGGCTCCGCGATGCGCGATGATGATCGGCGCGACCTCGTGACGGCCGAAATGCCTGGCCTCCGGGTTCGCCGGAGAGCTCACGGCCCGCCCGTCCACGGAGCTCGCGGGTCTCTCGGCCGCCGAGTCACCGGATCGCCCGTCCGCGGTGCTCGCGGACCGCGTGCCCGTCGGATCGACGTGGTGAAGGACACCGATCACGGTCATCCCCATGAATACGGCCAGCACACCGGCCCACACCCTGTTCACCCGCGTACACCCCCCGCTCTGGTTCAGCAGGGGGACACATCCGCATAAGCGGGTATACCCACACCGGAGATGCAATTAACGATCAGAAGCGATTTATAGCGTAGATAACACTACATAACCACTTCATGGGATATTTCGCCCGATATGCTCTAATAACGGTGTCCACAAAAAAAGAGTGAGCGACCAATCACTCACTCCTCAACGAAGAGAAACGCCGGCCGGTCGACTGCCGGGCACCCACCCCCCGCCGTCAGCCCCAACAATCCCCTCGTCATCAGGCCCGCGGACCCCGATGCACGAGACTCCCGCCCCCCGGCCGCTCACGGTCCCCCTCGTCACCGCCCTTCCGCGCCCGGGCCCGGCCGGGAATCCCGGTCTCCACGGTGTCCGAACCCCCGCCCCGCGCGGCGTTCACCGGCCGGATCTCGACGCCAGAAACCGCGATTGTCCCGGTGTTTCCACCCCGGATACCGCCGACCGGCCTCCCACCCCCTGTGCCGCCCGCCGTTCGAGTGTCTCGGCCGCCCGAATCCCCAGTTTCCCCTGCGCTGGACGGTCGTCTTCGAGCGCTCGGCCGTCCGCCCGCCGTTGCCCCAGTTCTTGGTCGTCCAGCCCCCGGCGTGCTTCGGCGCCGAATGCGCGAAGCGTTTGGCCCCCCACCCCGTGGGTCGATCGTGCCCCTTCGGGTGCTGTGCCGCGCCAAGAGCGGCCACCCCTATGAGTACGGCTACGACCCCGGCCCGCACGATGCTCACCTGGGCACACCCCCACCTTCTGATCATCCGGGGGGATGCCTCTTATCGAATGACTTCCTACCCGGATCGGCAGGGAGGCTAACGAACGGCGAAAACGTCGCGACCCGCGGATTCGCGGCGCGCCGCGCCCGGACCACGGGCCGGGCGCGGTCCGCTCAGGTGCGACGGGTCTTCGACAGGGTCGCGTAGACGATGATGTTGTCGGTGTAGTGGCCGGTCGCGCGGTTGTAGACACCGCCGCAGGTGATCAGCCGCAGGGTCGCCTCACCGGTGTTGCCGTAGACCCGCTTGGACGGGAAGGCCGCCTTGCTGACCTGTTCCACACCGTCGACCGTGAACTCCGCGAGGCTTCCGTCTGACCGGGAGACCTTGATCTTGTCCCCTCGGCTGATCTCCTTCAACCTGCTGAAGACCGCGGCACCCTTCTTGGTGTTCACGTGCCCGAGGACCACCGAGGGCCCCTGCTCGCCGGGGATCGGACCGTGCTTGTACCAGCCCGCCTGGTTGGGCCTGCTCAGCGGAGGTGTCTGGATCTCTCGCCTGGAGTCGACACCGAGTGCCATCAGCGGGGCGAGCACGCCGATCTTCGGGATGGCCAGCCGCCGGGGCTTGACGCCGTCACTCTCCAGCGGCTCCGGAGGCATGATCACCGGCAGCGGCGGCGGCGCCGTGGGCGCGGCGGCCGTCAGCGGGGCGTCCAGCCCGCCCGGCCCCACCGAGGACGGCGTCACTCCCACGGGCTGCTGCCCGGCGGCCGGGACCTCCTGGATCTGGATGTTGCCGTCCGCCGCCTGCGGCACGGGCGGCCCGTACGGCTCGTCCTCTATCGCGGGGGTCAGGTACGCGAGCAGGCCGGCCATGATCACGGCCACTCCGCCGAGCGACCCCACCACGAGGAGCCCGGCCATCAGCGTGTTCCCCTTGGGCTTGGGAGCGGGACCGGTGCCGTGATGGGGGTCAGGGCCGCCCTGACCAGGTCCTTGATACATCCGGGCTCCTCCTTCAGCTGTCCCTTTGGCCGCGTGCGTGTGCCGCCCGCCGCCTCATCAAGGCCACACCGCCCAGCGCGCTTCCCGTCACCATCGCCGTACCCGCGCTGAGAAGCCCGAGCCCGTAACCACCGCCCTCGGGAGCCTCACCCGTCTGCGCTCCACCGCTGGGCGTGATGATCACCTGCGGTGCCGTGGGGGTGGGCCGGGTGGGGGTGACGGTGGCGGTCACGGTGAGGGTCGGCTTGGGCGTCGAGGTGGTGGTGCTCCTGGTGGTGTTGTTCGGCCCGGGGGTCTGGTTGCCGGCCCCGCTGGGGGTGACCGTCGGGGTGGGGGTGATCGTCGAGGTGCCCGTCGGAGTGGTCGTGATGGTGCCCGTGGGCGTAACGGTGGGGCTGACCCCGGGGTCGGGAGTGTCGGAAACCGTCCCGCTGGGCGAGGGGGACACGCCCCGCTCGGAGATCGTGACGTCCACCGAGACCGGCGCGCTGACGAGCGTGCACGTGGCCCGGTAGGCGGCCGGCGGGTTCTGCAGCTCCCTCGTGATCACCCGGAACGCGTCGACCTGCGCGAACTTGCCGGCCTCCAGGTTCGTGACCTTGATGGTGTGCTCGCCGTACTTGAGGCCGTTGAACCTCCACAGCGTGAGCCCGCCCCGGTGCGCGGCGTTCGTCGGCGTGCCGTCGGCGTCCTTCGAGGCGTCGACGAAGGACGGCGTGGCGTCCTGGTCGTCGATCTTGAAGCCGACCTTCCCCGCCTCCGTGCTGCGCCGGGCGATGTACTCGATCCCGGTGCCGGTGAACGTGAAGGTGGTGAAGGAGTTCACCCTGTCGGTGCGGTGGAGGTCGCGCCCGTAGTCGCCGATGCTGAGCGCCTCGTCGTTCAGCTCGTACCAGTCGGCCTGCGCGTGGTACTTCACCCGGGGGTCGTCGTTGTTGACCATGACCTCACCCGCCGGGGGGATGAAGTCCACGAGCAGCCTTCGGGGCGACACCTTGAGCGTGCCCGCCTGGTCGGTGTGGGCGGCGTCGGAGATCCCCTCGGGGAGCCTCAGGATGCCGCCCGGCTGCAGCCCGCCGGGCTGGTCGACGACGCCCTTCGGCTGGAGGACACCGACCCAGCTCCCGGACACCTGCGCGTTCCCGGTGACCAGGACCTTGCTCCCCGGCCCGAAGTGGTCCGGCGAGCCGAACCTGGCCGGGTTGTCGTTCTTGTAGTTGAGGGCCCAGCCGATGTTGAGCGGTTCCCCGACGGTGAGCGTCGTGGGAATCGACACCTTGGTCCGCAGATTCACCACGCTGCCTTCCAGGGCGATGCCCCCGGTGCATTGGTAGTCGACCACGAGTTCGGCGATGCCGGTACCGGACGCGCTGGACGCGCCGGAGGGCAGAGCGACGAGCGCACCACCCAGAAGGCACAGGGCCGAAACCGCGAGGGACCTACGGAGCCCAGATCGCCACCGAACCACTACATACTCCGATCACGAAGGCTGCCGTCAACGGGCATACCCATAGCACACCGAGGGTAGATCGTACGGTTTGAACCATCTTCGGCGCAGCGAGATCGCGGGTGGATTCGAAGACCGTGGCGTACTTGTGATCTGGATATACATCTACATACAACAACAAGCCGTACTAACAGCACGATATCGGCTGTAACAGAATTGTATTCTGTACCACGAGCCGTCAAGAGCCGCCACGAGTCCCAAGGAGGCACACCATGAAGCGAGACCTCTTCGAGGAGGAGCACCAGCTCTTCCGAGAGACCGTGCGCGAGTTCCTGGCCCGCGAGGTCGTCCCCCACCACAGCCAGTGGGAGAAGGACGGCATCGTCCCCCGCGAGGTGTGGAAGAGCGCCGGAGAGATCGGGATGTTCGGCTTCGGGGTGCCCGAGGAGTTCGACGGTGCGGGAATCACGGACTTCCGCTACAACGCCGTGATCGTGGAGGAGGTGGTGGCGATCGGCGCGACCGGCCTGGGCTACTCCCTGCACAACGACGTGATGGCCCCGTACTTCGTGGATCTCACCAACGACGAGCAGAAGGCCCGCTGGCTGCCCGGGTTCGTCTCCGGCGAGCTGATCACCGCGGTCGCGATGAGCGAGCCCGGCGCGGGCAGCGACCTGCAGGGCATCAGGACGACCGCCGTACGCGATGGCGATCACTACGTGGTCAACGGCCAGAAGACCTTCATCACCAACGGCATCAACTCGGACCTGGTCGTCGTCGTGGCGAAGACCGACCCCGACGCGGGCGCACGGGGCATCTCCCTGCTCGTCGTCGAGCGGGGCATGGAGGGCTTCAGCAGGGGCCGCAACCTGGAGAAGATCGGCATGCACGCCCAGGACACGGCGGAGCTGTTCTTCGACAACGTCCGGGTCCCCTCGGCCAACCTGCTGGGCCCCCAGGAGGGACAGGGCTTCTTCCAGCTCATGGCCAACCTGCCGCAGGAACGCCTCTCGATCGCGGTGATGGCGGTGGCGGCGGCGGAGACGGTCCTGCGGACGACGATCGAGTACTGCAAGAACCGTACGGCCTTCGGCCGGAACATCGGCGGCTTCCAGAACACCCGTTTCGTCCTGGCCGAGCTGGACACCGAGGTGGACATCGCCCGCCTCTACGTGGACAGGTGCATCCTCGCCCTCAACGCCGGGGAGCTCACCGCCGTGGACGCCGCCAAGGCGAAGTGGTGGACCACGGAGCTGCAGACCAAGGTCATCGACCGCTGCCTCCAGCTGCACGGCGGCTACGGCTACATGATGGAGTACCCCGTCGCCAAGGCCTGGATGGACAGCCGCGTCCAGACCATCTACGGCGGCACCACCGAGATCATGAAGGAGATCATCGGTCGCTCCTTCGGCTTCTGAGACACCCCGTCCTCCGGGACACCTCCGACGTCCGCGGCTCCCCGCGGGGGGCCGCCGTCCGCGCCCTCGCGGGACGGCGGCCCCCCGTGACCGGCCGGAACATCACCCCTCGGTGATGTCCTCCACCTGGATGGCCACCCCGTCCTTGATCGTCACCTTGGCGAACAGCACGCCCCTCTGCTTGATCGCCGCCTTCAACTCCTCCATCGAGCAGCTGGACGGGGCCTTCCCCTCCCGACAGACCAGCCCCCGCGCGTCGTACACGACCGTGAACGGCAACAGGAGTGCCTTCACCTCCCGGTCGCTCTCCGAGGTCACGGTGATCCCGTCCACCCCACGCAGGGCGATCTTCCCCCTTACCGTGGCGTCGACGTCCCGGCTCCCGGAGACGCTCACGGACGGCGACGCCGTGGCGGGAGTGCCGGGGTCCGCCGACTCGGAGGCGGCCGGGGTCTGAGCGGGGGACGGAGAAAGGGTGGTGGAGGCCACCGGGGACGGAGTGACCGAGGCGGTCACGGTAACGGTGGCTGTGGCGGTCGCCGGCGCACCGGAGGGCTCGCTCCCACCGGAACACGCGGAAAGGGCTGTGGCCAGAGCTGCCACCAGCAGGGCACGCGTTGCCTTCGAGGTCCTGTTCACGAAAGGTAACGATCCCATGGGTCGGGGATTGCGGTTACCGGCCGCGAAGACGGCTTCGGCGACGCATACTGGTTAGCGGAGACTCCCCGAGGTGGTGACGATGAACAGCGGACTGATTCTGCTGATCTTCCTGGCCTTCCTGTTCGCCTGGGGCCTGAACCGGGTGCGGCGCGCCTTCCGGCTCGGCCCGGTCGCCTACCTCGGCGTCATGGCCGTGTTCGTCATCGCGATGCTCGCCATCTGGGGACAGGCCGTCCGCTGACCTCCCCCTGCGGCCCCGGACGCCTCGGGGCGCCCTCCCCCGCGGATCCCCGGAACCCCCGCCTACCGGGAGCCCTCCAGAAGCACGCTCGCGACCAGCTCGGGGTCGTCGGTCATCGGCAGGTGTCCACAGCCCTTGAGCAGCTTCACCCTCTGCCCAGACCATCTGGCCGCGCGGATGGCCTGCCGGCGCGGGAGCAGGCGGTCGCGCTCGCCCCAGGCGATCGTGACCGGAGCCTTCGGTGGCGCGGGAGGCATCAGCCCCGCGAACGAGGCGAGGGTCTCGTCGAAACCGGAGGCGTCCCCCAGCGCCTGGAAGCCGGCGAGCAGTGCCTCGGAGGAGATCCTCCTCGGATGGGCGACCATCACACCGGCGCTGAGAAGGCGGCCCAGCGGATCTTCCACAAAGGCGGCGGCCCACCGGGGAGAAAGGTCGCGGGCCGAGGCCCTGCAGGCGCGGAGGACGGCTCGCGCGTACATGAGCTCGCTGCGGTTCCAGAATCCGGCGGGAGAGAGAGCGGTGGCCGAGCGGACCACCCCGCGCGAGGCGAGGTCGAGAGCGACGTAACCCCCCAGGGAACTACCCGCCACGTGGGGGGCGCGCAGGCCGAGCACCTCGAAGAAGGACTCGATCGCGTCGGCCAGACTTTCCGCCGTGGACGGCGTGCCGGGCGGCAGCGGCGGCGAGATGCCGAAACCGGGGAGGTCGACCGCGATCACGTCCCGTTCGGCGGCGAGCCTGTCGAGCACCGGCAACCATGCCTGCCAGTGATGCCCGATGTCGTGCAGCAGGACGAGGGGAGGACCTGTCCCGCGCCGTTCGAACGCCAGCTCCATGCCTCCGAGTCAACCATCGATCGGGAACGGGTGCCAGTCGCGCCGCTTACGGCTCAGCGCGACCTGGTGGGGATCTCGAACCAGACGGCCTTGCCCTCCTGGGTGGGACGGGAGCCCCAGCGCCTGGCGAGCTGGTCGACGAGGTAGAGACCCCGCCCGCCCTCGTCGTTCTCCCCCGCGCTGCGGATGCGTGGCAGCCGGAGATCCTGGTCGAAGACCTCGACCCAGACGGACTCCCCGCCCCGGCGGAGCCTGAGCGTGAACTCCTTCTCGTTGACGATCTCGTCTTCGAAGCCGGGGACGTCCCAGGACTCGTCGAACGGCAGCGGAGGGCCGCCCATCGTCAGATCCCTGCGAGGGATGCTCGCGGTGGCGGCGTGCAGCACGACGTTGGTGACGACCTCGGAGACGAGCAGGCAGGCGAGCTCGGCGCGCTCCTCCGGGACGTTCCAGCCGATGAACGCCTCCGAGGCCATCCGGCGCGCCTCCCCGACCATGATCGGCTGAGCGGGGAAGGTGCGCTCCTCGACGGCCAGGTCCTCGGAGGCGGATCTGAGGACAAGGATGGCCATGTCGTCGTCGATCTCACCGGGCACCGCGACGGTGGCGGCGTCGGCGATCTCCTCGACGGAGGCGTCACTGATCTTGATGAGCTTGCCGCAGAGCTGCGCCAGCGCCTCCTCGACGTTGGGCGGCCTGCCGTCGGCGTCGCGGACGGGGCGGCGGTCGACGAGCCCGTCGGTGTAGAGGAGCAACGAGGCCCCGGGGGGCAGCGTCCGCGTCTCCTCCTTATAGACCAAATCGGCGTGCATGCCCTTGGCCCGCACTCCCAGCGGCTGGCCGACCTCGCGGATGTCCAGCTCGGTGCAGGTGTCGCCGATCAGCAGCAACGGGGGGGCGTGACCGGCGTTGGCGAACGACAGCTGCCGCGACCAGGCGTCGTACACCAGGTACTGGCAGGTGACGATGGGCGGGACGCTGATGTCGGCGCCGCTCTCGTCCCGCTCGGGGGTCGCGATGATGCGCGTCCACTCGTCGAGCCTGGCGAGGATCTCCGCGGGCGGCTTGTCGTCCTGGGCGAAGGCCCGCAGGGCCGCCCGCAACTGCCCCATCACCGCCGCGGCCTTGGCGCCCCGGCCCTCGACGTCGCCGATGACGATGCCGACCCGGCCCGCCGAGAGCGGGATGACGTCGTACCAGTCGCCGCCGACCTGGGTCTGGATGCCCTGCCCGTGGCTGGCCAGCGGGGCGGCGGGAAAGTAGCGGACCGCGATCTCCAGCCCGTCGAGCTGCGGCAGCTCGCGGGGCAGCAGGTGCTTCTGGAAGGACTCCGCGGTGTGCCGCTCCTCCTCGAACAGCAGGGCGTTGTCGACGGCGAGGGCGACCCTGGTGGCGATGGCCCCCACGAAGTCGCGGTCGAAGGCGTCGTAGTGCGGGCTGCGCCGGTCGGTCAGATTGGACAGCCCCAGATAGATGAGCCCGAGGGTCTCTCCGCGCACGCACAGCGGTGCGGCGATGGCCGAGGTCATGCCGATCTCGGCGGCCAGGCGGGTGTTGGCCTCGCCCGGACTGGGATAGTTGGTCTGGGAGAAGTCCTCGACGAGGATCGTCTCCTGGCGGCGCAGCGCGATCTCGGCGTAGTGCCCCACCGGGTAGTGGATCTCCGCCCCGATCGGCGCCCAGGTGTCGGGCGGCGGGCTCCAGCCCTGCACGTGGGTGGAGACTCTCCGGATGAGCCGCCCCTCTTCCACCAACTCGATGAAGCAGTGGTCGGCGAACTGCGGGACGAGCATCTCGGCGACGCGCTTGAGCGTCTCCTCGACGTAGAGCGATCCGGCGAGACGCTCACCGATCCGCTCCAGCAGGCCGAAGCGGTCCTTCTCCCGCTCGTTGCTGCGCATCGCCTCGCGGGCGGTGATGACGATGCCCGTCACCGCTCCCGAGGGGTGCCGCAGCGGCACGGCCTGCGCTCGTACGTAGATGATCGTCCCGTCACCGCGTCTGACGTCGAACGTGCCCTCCCAGACGCCACCCTTGAGGACGTGCTTGGAGAGCTCGACGGCGAGCGGGTGGTCCTTCTCCATGATGCCCAGGGAGAGCGACCGGTCACGAGGCCCCGAGGTGCCGGGGCGCCCGAACAGCTTTTCCGCGTACGGGTTCCAGTAGAGGAGATTGCTGAACCTATCGGTGACCACCACCGCCATCTCGGCGAGATCCAGGACGGAGCCGGCCGTGAGATGATCAACGGCGTCCTGGGAAACATCCCCCCACCGCTTCATCCGGTGACCGCCCCTCGTGGGCAGGTGTGTGCAAAGCGAACCACGGTTGCTCCTGCAGTCTCGGCCTGGGAGCGGGGGGACTCCCGAACGGGATCCAACTGAGCTAAGGGGCCTCGGTCAGCGTGTGGAGACGAAAACGTGCGCGGCGATCTCTCGCGGGAGATCCGCAAGAAAATTGTCCGCCTCGTCGTCACCTGTCACCCGCACACCGTCGTCGCTCGCCGCGAGCGTCACCTCGCGTCCGGGTTGTATCCCAACTTGCTTGAGTTTAAGCATCACAGCCGGATCGCTTTGCACTTGTTCGCTAATTCGCCGCACGACAACGGGTATATCTCTGGGTCCGGCCATCGCGGCCATCGACGGCAGCGACTCCGGCCTCCCGTCGGGACTGCCGACGACGCCGAGCTCCTCAAGGCCTGGGATCGGGTTGCCGTGCGGATCCTCCGTGGGATTGTTGAGCAGGCTGATGAGCCTGGCCTCCACGGATTCGGACATGACGTGCTCCCAGCGGCACGCCTCGATGTGCACCTCTTCCCAGGGAAGACCGATCACCTGGGTGAGCAGGCACTCGGCGAGGCGGTGTTTGCGCATGACGCGGGTCGCGAGAGTGCGTCCCAGCTCGGTCATGGTCAGGTGGCGGTCACCTTCGACGCGGACCAGCCCGTCGCGCTCCATCCGGGCGACCGTCTGGCTGACGGTGGGACCGCTCTGCTGGAGACGCTCGGCGATGCGCGCGCGCAGGGGGACGATGCCCTCCTCCTCCAGCTCGAAGATCGTACGAAGGTACATTTCCGTCGTGTCGATCAGGCCGTGTGCGGTCAAGGTTCCTCCCGTCCTCTCGATGCTATGTCCATCGCGCGGTGTTCCCGGGAGGGCGGCGCGGGACCTCGGAAGTCTGAGAAGACGACCCTATTGGGAGAACAGCCCACGATGACAAAGAAGGGCAACGTCCGAGGACACCAAATCCTTCCCTAGCTGCTCAAACGCTGCGCGCGAGCGGGCGATATTTTCTGAAGGCGGGGACGGCCAGCCCCACCGCGACCACGGCCACCGCGCAGGCGATCCCGCCGCCCACCCAGGCCCACGTGGCGCCGAACCACGAGGCGGTGCCCCCGGCCCGCAGATCGCCCAGCCGGGGACCTCCCGCGACCACCACCATGAACACCCCCTGCATCCTCCCGCGCATGTCGTCGGGCGCGTGGGTCTGCAGGATCGTCTGCCGCCACACCGCGGAGACCAGGTCGGCGGCCCCGCCGAACGCGAGCAGGGCGACCATCAGCCACAACTGGTCGGCGAGTCCTGCCGCGGCGACGGTGAGCCCCCACACGGCGATCACGTATGTGAGCGCCAGTCCCTGTCGCTGGACCCGGCCCACCCATCCCGACAGCAGACCGCCGAGCACCGAGCCGATGGCGATACTGGCCGACAGCCAGCCGAACGCGATCAGAGAGCCGCCGAACCGCTCGTCCACGATCTCCGGGAACAGCGCCCTGGGCAGCGCGAACGCCATCGCGATGAGGTCGACGACGAACGACATCAGCACGACCGGGTGCCCGGAGATGTAGCGCAGGCCGTCCACGACCGACCGCAGCCCCGGGCGGGTCACCTCTCCGATCGGTTCGAGCTTCGGCAACCTCACCGCGGCGTAGAAGCCGGCGCCGAACAGCAGCGCGTCGATCAGGTAGGCGGCGGTGAAGCCGCTGCGCGCGAGCACGACACCGCCGAGCAGTGGCCCGATGACCGTGCCGAGGCCGCCCACCAGGAAGTTGAGGGTGTTGGCTGCGGGGACGAGGTCGACGGGGACCAGCCGGGGGATGATCGCGCCTCTGGTCGGCCCGGTGATGGCGAATCCGGTGGCGTGCACGGCCACGGTGGCCAGCAGCAGGCCGACGCTCGTCGAGCCCAGCGCGGCCTGGACCAGGAGCGCGAGCGTCCCCGACCAGGCGATCAGCGCGCCGACGATGAGGAGCCTGCGCCGGTCGACCGCGTCGGCGATCGCGCCTCCCCAGAGGCCGAAGACGATCAGGGGGATCAGGTTGGCCGGGCCGAGCATGCCGACCCAGAAGGACGACCCCGTGATGTCGTAGATCTGGGCGCTGACGGCCACGGAGGTGAGCTGGAAGCCGATGAACGACACACCCTGACCGGCCCAGAGCCTCCGGTAGGCGGGTATGGCGAGCGGGCGCGTATCAGCCGCGTGCCTACCAACGAAATCCCCGAAACTCACCCCGACACCCCTCTACCTGACACAAATGGATATATCAGCAGAGAGGGGGGAGGGTTCTTCAGGGGGCCAGACGTTCGACGACCCAGGTGGCGCCGGAGCGCCGGTAACGGAGGCGGTCATGCATGCGGTCGGTGCGACCCTGCCAGAACTCCACCTCGGACGGCACCACGCGCAGCCCGCCCCAGAAGTCGGGGACGGGCGGATCCTCGGGCCAGCGCTCCGCCAGTTCCTCGTAGCGGGCGTCCAGCTCGTCCCTGGAGTGCACGACCGCCGACTGCCTCGACGCCCACGCGCCGATCCGCGACCCGTAGGGCCGGGACCTGAAGTAGGCGGCCGACTCCTCGCGCGGCAGCCGTACCACCGAGCCCTCCACCCGCACCTGACGGCGGATGGAGTGCCAGGGGAACAGCAGGGCGGCACGCGGGTTCTCCGCCACGTCCCGGCCCTTGCGCGACTCGTAGTTGGTGTAGAAGACGAATCCGTTCTCGTCGTAGCCCTTGAGCAGAACCGTCCTCGCCGTCGGCCGCCCACCCGCCGAGGCGGTCGCGAGCACGGTCGCGTTCGGCTCGGGAAGCCCGGCGTCCACGGCGTCGCCGAACCAGAGGGCGAACTGGGAGAAGGGGTCGAGGGCGAGATCCGTCTCGATCAGGGGCTGCCCCTGGTATGTGCGGCGAAGGCCCGCCATCGAAGGCGGTCGCGATGTGGCATCCACGGGAAGGTATTCTCCCGTGCCGAGCAGGAAGCCCGCGCGGCGCCCCCCACCTGGGGCGATCGCGTTCCGGCGGGTCCGGCGGCACACCGCTTCGGCCCAGGGGGTTGAATATGACCCGCCGGTATCTCGACATCAAGGCTTTGACTTCAAGAAAGGGAGGCAGCCGAGAATGTCCAACTTCAAACCCGGGCTCGAAGGCGTTGTGGCTTTTGAGACGGAGATCGCGGAACCGGACAAAGAAGGGGGCGCCCTTCGCTACCGGGGCGTCGACATCGAAGAGTTGGTCGGTCGCGTCTCTTTCGGACACGTGTGGGGCCTGCTCGTCGACAACAAGTTCCAGCCGGGCCTGGCCCCGGCGGAGCCCTTCCCCATTCCTGTCCACTCCGGTGACATCCGCGTCGACGTGCAGAGCGCGCTGGCCATGCTGGCCCCCGCGTACGGTTTCAAGCCGCTGCACGACATCGACGACGAACAGGCCCGCGCCGACCTGGCCCGCGCCAGTGTGAACGCCCTGAGCTTCGTCGCGCAGTCCTCGCGCGGCCTGGGGAAGCCGATGGTCCCCCAGAGCGAGGTCGACAAGGGCGAGAGCATCGTCGAGCGGTTCATGATCCGATGGCAGGGCGAGCCCGACCCCAAGCACGTCAAGGCCATCGACGCCTACTGGACGTCCGCCGCCGAGCACGGCATGAACGCCTCCACCTTCACCGCCAGGGTCATCGCCTCCACCGGAGCCGATGTGGCCGCGGCGCTGAGCGGTGCGGTCGGCGCCATGTCCGGCCCGCTCCACGGCGGCGCGCCCGCGCGCGTGCTGCACATGATCGAGGGCGTCGAGCAGCTCGGCGACGCCAGGAAGTACGTCCAGTCGGAGCTCGACAAGGGGCAGCGCCTCATGGGCTTCGGTCATCGCGTCTACCGTGCCGAGGACCCCCGGGCGCGTGTGCTCCGCCGCACCGCCAAGGATCTCGACGCGCCGCGTTACGAGGTCGCCGCGGCGCTGGAGAAGGCCGCGCTGGAAGAACTGCACGCCCGCAAGCCCGACCGGGTGCTCGCCACCAACGTGGAGTACTGGGCGGCGGTCATCCTGGACTTCGCCAAGGTTCCCTCCTCCATGTTCACCTCGATGTTCACCTGCGCCCGCACCGCGGGCTGGGCCGCCCACATCCTGGAACAGAAGCGCACGGGCAGGCTCGTCCGCCCCAGCGCCGACTACGTGGGTCCGTCCCAGCGCTCGGTCCAGGACGTCCCCGGCGCCGCCGAGGTCATCCACCCCTTCTGAGGTTCCCCTCCCGTACGGCTGTCGCGCGATGTCTCGCGCGACAGCCGTTGCCCGTCCCGGCGTCCTTGATCGCCCTGGAACATCACGGCGACGGCGACACATCCGGCTGTCCCGGTGCCCTTGATCGCCCCGGAACCCCGAAGAACCCGCGGCATCCCGCGTGATCGTCCCGCCCTGCCCAAAACCCCTCAACGGCTCGTCTCGAAATCCGGACCCCGTCCTAGATCGACCCCCGGGCTCAGTAGGCTGGTCAGGTGGCTGACATCGTGATTCCCTCTGACATCAAGCCCGCCGACGGCCGTTTCGGCTGCGGGCCCTCGAAGGTGCGCCCCGAGCAACTCTCGGCTCTCGCGGCCTCCGGGTCCGGTCTCCTGGGCACCTCTCACCGCCAGAAGCCCGTCAAGGCGCTGGTCGGGCGCGTTCGCGCGGGGCTTTCCGAGCTGTTCTCCCTTCCCGCGGGGTACGAGGTCGTCCTGGGCAACGGCGGCACCACCGCATTCTGGGACATCGCCGCCTTCGGGCTGATCCGCGACAGGTCCCAGCACCTGCACTTCGGTGAGTTCTCCTCGAAGTTCGCCTCCGTGGCGGCCAAGGCCCCGTGGCTGGGCGACCCGACCGTGATCAAGTCGGAGGTCGGCAGCCACCCCGAGGCCCGCCTGGAGGAGGGCGTCGACGTCTACGCGCTCACCCACAACGAGACCTCGACCGGTGTCGCGATGCCGATCAGGCGCGTGGGCGAGGAGGGCTCGCTCGTGCTGGTCGACGCCACCTCCGGTGCCGGCGGCCTGCCCGTCGAGGCGAGCGAGTTCGACGTCTACTACTTCGCGCCGCAGAAGAGCTTCGCCTCCGACGGCGGTCTCTGGATCTCCCTGATGTCCCCGGCCGCGCTCGCCAGGGTCGACGAGATCGCCTCCAGCGGGCGCTACGTCCCCGAGTTCTTCAGCCTCCCGGTGGCGATCGACAACTCCTCCAAGGACCAGACGTACAACACCCCGTCTGTCGCCACCCTCTTCCTGCTCGCCGAGCAGATCGACTGGATGAACGGCAACGGCGGCCTCGCCTGGACGACCGCCCGCACGGCCGACTCGGCCCGGCGCCTCTACACCTGGGCGGAGAAGACCTCCTACACCACCCCGTTCGCGGCTCCCGAGTTCCGCTCCAACGTGGTGGGCACGATCGACTTCTCCGACGACGTCGACGCCTCCGCGATCGCGAAGGTCCTGCGGGCCAACGGCATCGTCGACACCGAGCCCTACCGCAAGCTCGGCCGCAACCAGCTGCGCGTCGCGATGTTCCCCTCCATCGACCCCGATGACGTCGAGGCCCTGACCGCCTGCGTCGACTACGTCGTCGAGCGCCTGTAGTCTCCCCGCTTTCCCGGGGCGGGGGCATCCGTCCTCATCGGCCAGGCGAGGACGGCCCGTGAGGACTCGTTCCCCTTCCCCCGCCCCGGAAGCCGGACTCCCCGCGTCCGGGGCGGGAGCTCAGGGCAGCGTGCTCGGGGTTCCGCCCGCCGCCGAGGCGTGCGCGCGCTCTCCCGTGAGCCGCGCCAGCTCGTGCAACAGGCGCAGGGCGTCGTCGGGATCCACGCCCTCGGCGAACCGCGAGAGTACGGGAGCCCGATCGGGGCTGCCCGCCAGTGCCGCGAGCATCAGTCCGGCCACGTGTTCGTCCCGTGAGCGGCTCGCGGTGTAGCGAAAGGCGTTGCGCACGGGCGCCCTCTCCAGAAGACCCTTCCTGACGAGACGTTCGGCGACGGTCTGCACCGTGGTGTAGGCCAGGCTCCGTTCGGTGTTCTGATTCAACATGTCCTGCACCTGGCGAACCAGCATCGGTTGTTTGCAGCCCCACAGCACGTCCATGATCGCGCGTTCCAGGGATCCCAGGTTCACCCGCGGCCACCTTTCGAGGGTCGCGCCCGGCTGTGATGGCCCAGGAACATGTACGGGCACGCGGCCGGGCAGGTTCACACATGAAATTTTGTCATATTGTCACTTAAATCAACCGATGCATCCATAGCTGGCCAATTACAGCAGAATCTTCTGTTGCGCGGTCACAGGAAAAACTCCCCGGGAATGGTGGCCGAAAAGAACTCACCGGCACCGGGCTCGATCACCCCGGACCACCGTCACCCCGCCGACGGACGGCCCCTGGAGCGGCCTTATCCGCCCCCGGAGGCCACGAACCACCCCGCCCGGTCCCGTTTGATTCCCAAGGCACTACCAAGCGCCACATAGCGCTCACAGCCCCGTACAGCGCCCTTTTCACATTGAAGCCCTCGAAGTCGTGCGGACACCCGCCGTCGAGCCAGGCCCCGGTGTCCGGAGGTCCGGCAAACGGAGGCGACGGCTTTTCTGGAGGCGACTTTCCGGGGAAGCTCCCGGAGGCGGACCGACGCGCCTTCGGGACAGGCCGATGCCCCGAGGCTCAGTAGGCCGCAGTGACGGCCGCGGGGCGCCTGCGGCGCACGATCCAGGCCGCGATGATGCCGCCGATCAGTCCGAACAGGTGCCCCTGCCAGGAAATGCCGGCCTCGCCGGGAAGCACGCCCCAGATGATCGAGTAGTAGGCGATCGCCACACCGACACCGATCACGATGTCGAGAGCCCGGCGATCGAACAGCCCTCGGGCGACGACGAGACCGAAATAGCCGAAGACCAGGCCACTGGCGCCAACCGTGATCGTCAACGGCGAACTGGTGAACCAGACACCAAGGCCGCTGACCAGGACGATGATCAGGCTGGCCCCGAGGAAACGGGTGATCCCGCGCAGCGCGGCGAGGAACCCCAGGACCAGCAGGGGCAGCGAGTTGGCCATCAGATGGCCGAATCCGGCATGCAGGAAGGGGGCGAGGAAGACGCCACCCAGACTGTCCGGATCCCAGGCCCGGATCCCGTAGACGTCGAACTCCCCCGGCAGGACGTAGTCGGCGATCTCGACCACCCACATGACACCGACCAGAAGGACATTAATGATCGCGGCGCCCAGGGCGCCCGCCGCAAAATCTCCCGCCCTGCGCTTCAGAAGATCGCTGGAAGATCGGCCGGTAGGGGTCATTCCGGTCGCGTGGTCGTTCATGCACTCTCCTGGCCCTTGGAGCATCGGCGTGAATGTCAAGTGCCCTCGGCACACCTGTCCACACCTTTACCGTACGCACTCCTGGCCGTGAATGCGCCGGGCACGACCCCCTGGGATCGCGCCCGGCACGTGGATTCCTCGATCCCGGCGCTATTCGCCCCTCCACCGGGGGGCGCGCTTCTCGGCGAAGGACGCCGCCCCCTCCATCGCGTCCTTGGACGCGAACACCGGGTTGATGATCTCCCCCTGCCTCGTGAACATCTCGTCGCGATTCCAGTCCGCCGACTCCACGATCACGCGCTTGGTCGCGGCGAGCGCCAGCGGCGCGTTGGCCGCGATCCTCTTCGCGAGCTCGACGGCCGTGGCCAGGGCCTCGCCCACGGGGGTGACGTGGTTGACCAGGCCGAGCTCGTACAGCCGGGAGGCGGCGAAGTGGTCGCCGGTCAGGGCGATCTCCATCGCGATGTGGTACGGGATGCGCCGCGGCAGCCGCATCACGCCACCCGCCGCCGCGACCAGCCCTCGCTTGGGCTCGGGGAGCCCGAACTTCGCCTCCTCGGAGGCGATGATGATGTCGCAGGCGAGCGCGAGCTCACAGCCTCCGGCCAGGGCGTAGCCCTCGACGGCGGCGATGAGCGGCTTCTTCGGCGGCGCCTCGGTGATGCCGCCGAACCCCCTGCCCTCCACGACCGGGAGGTCCCCGGTCAGGAACCCCTTCAGGTCCATGCCCGAGCAGAACGTTCCGCCCGCGCCGGTCAGGACGTAGGCCGCCACCTCCTTGCGCTCCTCCAACTCGTCCAGCGCGGAGGCGAGGCCCCGAGCCACCGCGCCGTTGACCGCGTTCCTGGCTTTGGGGCGGTTGATCGTGATGACGGCCACGCCGCCGTCGACTTCGACCAGAACCTCGTCAGACACCAGATGACTCCTACTTGGGCTGGAAGCGGATACCGCCGTCGAAACGGATCGTCTCGGCGTTCATGTAGTCGTTCTCGATCAGCGAGCGGACCAGGTGCGCGAACTCGGAGGCGAGCCCCATGCGCTTGGGGAAGACCACCGGGGCCACGAGCTTGGTCTTGAACTCTTCGGCGTTGGGCGAGAAACCGTAGATCGGGGTGTCGATGATGCCGGGGCAGATGGTGTTGACGCGCACGCCGATCGCGGCGAGGTCACGCGCGGCGGGGACGGTCATGCCGACGATGCCCCCCTTGGACGCCGAGTAGGCGACCTGGCCGACCTGCCCCTCCAGCGCCGCCACCGAGGCGGTGTTGATCACCACGCCGCGCTGGCCGTCCGCGTCGACCGGCTCGGTCTTCGCGATCGCGGCGGCGCCGATACGCATGAGGTTGAAGGTGCCGATCAGGTTGACCTCGATGACCTTGCGGTAGGAGGCCAGGTCGTGGGGCGAACCGTCACGGCCCACGGTCCGGGTCGCCCACCCGATGCCCGCGCTGTTCACCACGACACGCAGCGGCCTGCCGGTCGCCACGGCCGCGTCCACCGCCGCCTGCACCTGGTTCTCGTCCGATACGTCGGTCTTGACGAAGACACCGCCGAGCTCGTCGGCCAGTGACCGGCCACGCTCCTCGTTGAGATCGGCGATGACGACAAGGGCACCCTGCGCGGCGAGGTCGCGGGCCGTGGCCTCGCCGAGACCACTGGCACCACCCGAGATGATTGCTGCTGCTCCGTTCAAGTCCATGTGCGGACTTTAACGCGCGGACCGAATGAAGTTCTACTCAGGGCAGGGTAAAAGTCGCCGACGCTAGATCTCCCCAACGGCGCTGCTCACGTCGGGATAGACCTTGATCCGCCGGTCAAGGCCCGTCGTACGGAGGATCCGGGCCACCGGAGCCTGGGGTGCCGCCAGGGAGACCCCGCCGCCCTCGCCCGTGGCCAGCCGCCATGCCTCGATCAGCACGGACAGGCCACTGGAGTCCATGAAGGACAGGGCGGTGAGGTCGAGGACGAGCCGCGCGCCATCCAGCTTGATCGCGTCGCGGACCTCGTCTCGCAGGAAGGGGGCGGTGAACAGGTCGAGCTCGCCCTCGACAGCCACCACCACAGCGTCCCCGACGGCGCGGCGAGCCAACCGTAGCTTCATCAGTCCTCCTCGCGCCTGAAGGGCAGATCCACTTTACTTCGCCCTCACTCCCCGTGAGGTCATGCGCGATGGTTCACAGGAAGTTGATGTGGCATGGAGCCCCGGAAACCGAAGGCGCCGGAGTCAGGGGACCGCGAAACCGTACGGCAGTTCGAGCCGGTGGGCGGCGAGGAGACTCGCGTCGGCGAGGATCTCGCGGGTCGGCCCGTCCGCGACGATCACGCCCCCGGAGAGGATGAGCGAACGTTCACACAACTCCAGCGCGTACGGCAGGTCGTGGGTGACCATCAGGACGGTCACGTCGAGCCCTCGCAGGATCTCGGCCAGCTCGCGCCGGGAGGCCGGATCCAGGTTGGAGGAGGGTTCGTCGAGCACCAGGATCTCCGGCTCCATCGCCAGCACCGTCGCCACCGCGACCCGGCGGCGCTGACCGAAGGACAGGTGGTGCGGCGGCCTGTCGATCGTCTCCAACATGCCCACGCGCCCCAGCGCGTTCCTGACCCTCCGCTCCAGTTCCTCGCCCGCCACCCCCATGTTGGCCGGGCCGAAGGCCACGTCCTCGCGGACGGTCGGCATGAAGAGCTGGTCGTCGGGGTCCTGGAAGACGAGCCCGACCCGCCTGCGGATCTCCCTGAGCGACTCCTTGCCGACCGGCAGTCCCGCCACGGCCACCGTGCCGTGCCCGGCGGCCAGAATCCCGTTGAGGTGCATCACCAGCGTGGTCTTGCCCGCGCCGTTGGGCCCGAGCAGCGCGACCCGCTCACCGCGCTCCACCCGAAGGTCCACGCCGAACAACGCCTGTGTGCCGTCCGGGTACGCGTACGCCAGGCGGCTCACCTCAAGCGAGAGCGGAGGAGAGGGCGCGGAGGAGGCCGGCACGGGCCATGAGGACGACACTGTCACACGAACCCCCAGCTCCCGAGTAGCACGGCGAGCGCCGCACCCGGCAACATACCGGCGACGAGCCACTGCCGCGAGGCTGCGGAGAGGTCCTGGATGACCGGCATCGCGCCGGTGTAGCCCCGGCTGAGCATCGCGAGGTGCACCCGTTCGCCCCGCTCGTACGAGCGGATGAACAGCGCCCCCGCCGACCTGGCGATCACCGGGATGTGCCGCACGTCCCTGGCCGTGAACCCGCGTGACTCCCTCGCCACCCGCATCCGGCGCATCTCGTCCAGGATCACGTCCATGTAGCGGAGCATGAACATCGCGATCTGCACCAGCAGCGGCGGCAACCGCAGGCGCTGGGCGCCCAGCAGTATCAGCCGCGGCTCGGTGGTGGCCGCCAGCAGCACGCTCGCGACCACGCCCAAGGTCGCCTTGGCCAGGATGTTCCAGGCGGCCCACAGGCCGGCGACGCTGAGCGAGAGCCCCATGAAGGTCACCCTCTCGCCGTACCCGATGAACGGGATGGCCAGCGCGAACACCACGAACGGGACCTCGACCACCATCCGCCGCAGTACGAACCCCGCCGGGACCCGGGCGAGGGTCGCCACGGCGGCCAGGAGCACGGCGTACAGCCCGAAGGCCCAGAACCACTCGCGCGGGGTGGCGACCACCACCAGGGCGAACCCGGCCACCGCCGCCAGCTTGCACTGGGGCGGCAGCCGGTGCACGAGCGTGTCACCCGGCCGGTGGAGCTGGTGGTGGCCCGATCCCACTAGACGGACACCTTCTTGTCGCCGTCGTCGGAGCCGATGCCGTCACCGTGGCCGTCCCGGCGGCGCACGGCGTAGAACATCCCGCCGCCGACGGCGAGCGTCACCCCGACGCCGATCACCCCCGCCACACCCACCGGGATGCCGCCCACGTCCCCGTAGTCGGCGAGCGGCTGCTCGCCCAGCGAGTGGTCGGTCGCCTGGTCGCTGAAACCCTTGTCCTCGGCGACCCACTCCAGGCCGTCGGGCGAGGAGGAGGCGTAGAAGCTGACGACGCCCGCCAGCAGCGCCGCCACCGCGATTCCCGCGGGCAGGAACCAGCTCCGGCGCCGGGCGGCGACCGGCGCCGGAGCCGCCGGGGACTCGGGGGTGACGGTCACGTCGCCGTCCGCGCCACGCAGGACGAGCGGCGCGACGATCCCGCGGGCGCCGTAGACCAGGTCGGGTCTGATCGCGAGCACGGTGCTGACGGTGACCGCGGTGATCAGGCCCTCTCCCACGCCGATGAGCAGGTGCACGCCGCCCATCGCCGCAGCGACCGTACCGATCTCGATGGGCGCGGTGCCGCCGATCCAGAACAGCAGGGTGAACGCCAGCGCCGAGGCGGGCACCGAGAGCAGCGCCGCGACGAACGAGGCCACCACCACGACACCCCTGTTCCGAACGCTCCGGGTGATCAGGAGGAAGACGCCCCACCCGATCAGCACGGCGACGAGGCCCATCAGTGTGATGTTGACGCCCAGCGCGGTCAGCCCGCCGTCCGCGAAGAAGAACGCCTGTACCAGGAGGACCACGGCCACGCATAACACGGCTGTGTAGGGACCGACGAGTATCGCGGCCAGCGCACCGCCGAGAAGGTGTCCGCTGGTGCCCGCGGCGACCGGGAAGTTGAGCATCTGGACCGCGAAGACGAAGGCGGCGACCAGCCCGGCCATCGGAGCGGTGCGGTCGTCAAGCTCGCGGCGGGCGCCGCGCAGGCAGACGGCCACACCGGCGGCGGCCACCACCCCCGCCGACACCGAGACGGCGGCGTTGAAAAAGCCATCGGGTACGTGCACTACAGGCCTCCGAGATGCGGATTTACCCCTAACTTTAGGCCATGGTGTTGTAGTTGCAAGAAGGTGGCATTAACGCACGATACGTCTGATGAAAGTTCTGGGGCCGAGAGTTCTGACCACCGTGCTGAGCCTGCCCTTCCCCGCCGTGGCGTACGGCCTGACACTCCACCGGACCGCGCCGCGCCACCACGTACGCGGATGCTCGATCACCTCGGGCACCGCCTCGATCCTGAAGCGCGCGGGCGGCCCGCCCAGGTCGAGCTCCAGGTAGGCGTCCCAGGTGCCGGGCCCCAGCCGCCCCATCGCCTGGGAGGCCGTGAACGTGCCCCCCTCACCGGCCCTGACCGGCTCGCGCCGCTCCTGGCTCGACTCCCGCTCCCGCCAGACCAGAAAGCGCACCGCATCCGCCGCCGGGGCCTCCGCGCCCACGCTGACCTCGCCGTCGAGCACCAGCCGGTGCCCGGCGGCCCAGCGGGCGTGCACCAGCCTCACACTCCCCGGCACCGCGACCACGTGCCCGCCGATGTCGAGGCTGAGGTTGCCGTACGGGTGGGTGAAGTACGGAAGGGCGACGATATCGCCCACCACGCGAGGCACGGGCGGCGCGGTCGGCCCCTCATCGTCGGTGCCCAGACGCGCGAGCCGGGGAACGCCCTCGAAGACGACGCTCACGTGGACGTCCCAGATGCCCGGGGACAGGGTGGTGACGTCGACGCTCCCGGTGAACCCCGCGCAGTCACCGGTCACCGGGACCACGGCCTCGTCGGAGGGGCCGGGGCCCGCGTGCCTGCGCCGCAGCACCAGGGCGAGGTCCCCGCCGGTGATCTCCGGGCAGCCGTGGCGCTCCAGCGTGCTCAGCGCCACCTTGCCCGAGATCGCGAGCCGCCCCTCCCGTTCCCGCTCCCAGCACAGCCCGGTGAGCTTCCGGCGGACCGAGGCCGACTCGATGTGCGCCAGCCGCACCAGGCGGTCGATGTCCTGCAGAGCGGCGATCCTGCTCCGGTCGATCGCCGGGAGCCGCTCACGGACCCCGTCGGTCAGCCACCGCTCGCACATGTCGGCCACCTCGGCGACGATCTCCTTGCGCGCGACCTCGCCGGCGTCCAGGAAGGGCCTGCCAAGGCTGCCGAAGGCGTCCATACGGAAATGACGCCGCAGGAGGTGGTCACGAAGGTCTCCCGGGCGCACGTGGGCGAGCATCAGCTCGATCGGCCGTTTGATCATCCGCAGCCAGGAGACCGGATCGCGGCTCCCCTGCCGCTGCATGATGCTGGTGCCGTCCGGCCGGGCGACCAGGTGGTAACAGTCGTAGTCGGCGACCACCGAGATCACCTCCGCGTGACAGTAGGCGTGGGTGGTGAAGACGACGTCCTCACCCACCAGGAGCGTCTCGTCGAAACGGATGGCGTGCCGCTCCAGCATCTCCCTGCGGAACAGCTTGAAGCAGCTCAAGCTGTTGTAGACCGCGCTGTCGCCGAGCGGCACCCGCTCGGCGTTCTCCTTGAACATCGAGATCGGCACCTTGCGGTCATGCCCGACGATCTTTCCGAGCACGATGTCCGAACCGTTGCGGTCGGCCATCGCGAGCATTCGCTCCAGCGCCTGAGGGCCGAGGTAGTCGTCCGCGTCGCAGAAGAAGACATATCTGCCGCGCGCGTGGGAGAGCCCGACGTTGCGCGGGCGCCCCGCGCCGCCCGACGCCTCCTGCCTGACGACGCGGATCACGCCGCGGTGGCAGGAGGCGTAAAGGTCCAGCAGCGCGACACCGCTGTCGGTGGAACCGTCGTCGACGACCACCACCTCCAGGGCGACGCGCTGGATCAGCAGCGAGGTCAGGCACCTGTCGAGATAAGGGCCGCAGTTGTGAAGAGGAACGATCACGGTGACGTCGATGTCGGACCGGAGCGCCTCCTCGCTCGTGATGTCATGGCCACCCCGCTCCACACTCTTGATGCCATGGCCGCCCCGCTCCATGCTCGTGATGTCACAGCCACCCCGCCCCGTGCGGACTCGCTGGAGGATCGTCACTGTCACCGCCGCGCCCCTCGTCGGTCACTCTCCGCTTATCTAGCGTCTCAGTATGTGACGAAGGGGCACCCGTACGGGGCGAATCCCCAGGGTTGCCTCCCCGATCCACCGGCGCGAGCGAGCGTCCCGGGAGGTAAACACCCGTTTCCTCCGCCTTGCGCCCTCCCCCGTCAACCATCCGGTGGATTCCGAAGGGGCCGCCCGCCGATGACTCCCGGAACATGACGGTCATCGAGATCGACGGCCAGGCCCGGCGTCAACCACCGGTCGGCCGCGGTCGCGGCGGCCTACGAGACCGGCCTGCTCAAACCGGCCGTTTCAGAATGAACTCCGCTCCCCGACTCCGAGGTTTCGCGACCGGTGGACGTCCTGCGCCCGCCGAAGCTCGCGCGGGAACCGAGCGGGAATCCTCCGAGAACCGCGACGTGCCGACGCCCGCATATTGATCGCACGCCCGTCAGGACCGGGACAAGGCCATCGCCGAGGCGTTCGGGCAGGCGTTCAAGCGGGCACGGGAAGCCATCGGGCACGCGACGGGCACGGCAGATCATAAAATTCCGCTGAACAGCGAAAGGCCAGGTCAATCGATATCGATTGACCTGGCCTTTCGCATACGAGCCGACGAGGGGAATCGAACCCCTGACCTACAGTTTACAAGACTGTTGCTCTACCGATTGAGCTACGTCGGCGTGGTCGCCAGTCGAGTGTAGTCGGCTCACTCCCCGTACGTCACCGAGGTATGCCCTGCCGATTGCGAACCGTTAGGAACGACGATGGCGGGCGACCTCGTAGAGGGCGATGCCCGCGGCGACCCCGGCGTTGAGCGACTCGGCGGCGGCCCGCATCGGGATGCGGACGACCAGGTCACACGCCTCGCGGACCAGCCGGGACAGGCCCTTGCCCTCGGAGCCCACGACGACGACCAGCGGGCCGTCGAGGAGGTTGGCCTCGCCGATGTCGATCGTGCCCTCGCCGTCCAGGCCGACCACGAACAGACCCGCCTCGCGGTACTCCCGCAGGGTGGCGGTGAGGTTGGCGGCGCGGGCGACCCGCAGGGTGGCGAGCGTGCCGGCCGAGGTCTTCCAGGCCCCGCCCGTGACCCCTGCCGAGCGGCGGGAGGGGATGACCAGGCCGTGGGCGCCGAAGGCGGTGGCCGAGCGGGCGATGGCGCCCAGGTTTCGAGGGTCGGTGACGCTGTCGAGGGCGACGATCAGCGGGACCTCCGCGCTCTCCTGGGCGATGCGGACCAGGTCGTCGGGGTGGGCGTAGTCGTACGGGGGGATCTGCAGGGCGATGCCCTGGTGGATCGCGCCCTCGGTGAGGCGGTCGAGTTTCTCCCTGCCGACCTCCAGCATCGCGATGCCCCGGTCGGCGGCGATGCGGACCGACTCCTTGACGCGGTCGTCATTGTCGATGCGCAGGGCCACATAGAGCGTGCTGGCCGGAACACCGGCCCGCAGCGCCTCCACGACGGGGTTGCGCCCGCCGATGTGCTCGGGCGCGTCGTCGCCGCGCCGGGTGCGGACCGGGGTGCGCGAGGAGGGAGACCTGCCGGTCTTCTCCTCGCGCTCGATCCGCTCGGTGCGCGACTTGTCCTTGTGCCAGTGCCGCATATGCGCCGGCGGGGTGGCTCCCCTGCCCTCCAAGCCGCGGCGGACGTTACCGCCCGTGCCCTTGGTCGGACTCTTCTTCTTCGCGGGTCGCCCGGACCCTTTACCCCCACCAGCCATGGTCTATAGCGTACGGCCTGGTTTCACCGCGAGAGTTCCCAGCGCGGCCCCTGGGGGGTGTCCTCGACGTGGATACCCGCGTGGGAAAGCTGGTCACGGATGCTGTCGGCCGCCGAGAAGTCCTTGCGCGCCCGCGCCGCCTGCCGCTGCTCCAGCGCGACGGTGACCAGCGCGTCGACGGTCGCCCGCATGCCGGTCTCGCCGCCCGAGGAGCGCCACTGCTCCGAGCGCGGGTCGAGACCGAGCACGTCGAGCATGTTCTGCGTCTCGGCGAGCAGCCTGGCGACCTGCTCCTTGTTGCCCTGAGCCAGCGCGACGTTGCCCTCGCGGACCACCTCGTGCACCACGGCGAGCGCCTGAGGGGTGCCCAGATCGTCGTCGAGGGCGTCGGAGAACGCCTGGGGAAGCGGCGCGTGCGCGTCGACGTCGTGGATGACCTCGGCCGCGCGGGTGACGAAGCCCTCGATCCGCTGGTAGGCCGAGGCGGCCTCGAACAGCGCCTCCTCCGAGTATTCGATCGAGGATCGGTAGTGCGGGGCCGCGAGGTAGTAGCGGAGCTCGACCGGGCGGACCTTCTTGGTGACCTCGGGGACCAGCAGGGAGTTTCCGAGCGACTTGCTCATCTTCTCCGCGCCGATCTTGAGCATGCCGTTGTGCATCCAGTAGCGGGCGAAGCCGTCGCCCGCCGCCTGTGACTGGGTCAGCTCGTTCTCGTGGTGGGGGAAGATCAGGTCGACGCCGCCGCCGTGGATGTCGAAGGTGGCGCCGAGATACTTGGTCGCCATGGCGGAGCACTCCAGGTGCCAGCCGGGGCGGCCCCGGCCCCACGGGGTCGGCCAGGTCGGCTCCCCTGGCTTCTCGCCCTTCCAGAGCGCGAAGTCGCGGGGGTCTCGCTTGCAGGAGTCGGTCTCGGTGTCGCCCGCGGCTCGCATGTTCTGGAGCTTCTGGTTGGACAGTGAGCCGTACCGGTCGGCGTAGGACATGACGTCGAAGTAGACGTCACCGCCGGAGGCGTAGGCGTGACCGGCGGCGATCAGCCGGTCCATCAGCTCGATCATCTCGGGCACGTGGCCGGTGGCACGCGGCTCGACGGTCGGGGGCAGGCAACCCAGCACCTCGTAGGCCCAGGTGAAGGCCCTCTGGTTGCGCTCGGCGACGGCGAACCACGGCACTTTCTCGGCTGCGGCGACCCTAATGATCTTGTCGTCGATGTCGGTGACGTTGCGGCAGAAGGTCACCTCGTACCCGGACCTGATCATCCATCGACGGAGCACGTCGAAGTTGACGCCCGAGCGGATGTGCCCGATGTGCGGGGGAGCCTGCACGGTGGCACCACACAGGTAGATCGAGGCCCTGCCGGGCTCGACGGGGACGAATTCGCGGACGGCGCGTACGCTGGTGTCGTATAGCTGCAGGCTCACGAAGGCAAGGCTAATGCCTCACCTCGCCTCACAAACCGAGTTGTGGGACGTTGAAGACACTCAGCAGAGTGTTTTATGACCACTGGCGGCGAATGTCGCCCAACTAGTCCGTCGAAGCGGCACCGTAATAGACCACACGTTCGGGGACGATCCTGGCGATCGACCTCTCCACCTGTGGCTTCTCCCCGACCCGGCCCTCAGCGCGGTATTTTTGCGACATCTCCCGGATGAGCGCCCCACCGGGATCGCCGGCGAGGGTGACCGTCCCCTTCGCCTCGACGTGGCGGTACGGGCCGACGGGATCGGACATCGCGATGGCCGTACGCGGGTCGCGCGCGAAGTCGAGGCTCCTGCGCCTGCCCCTGATCGTCGAGAACACCACGTCGTTCCCGTCCGTCCTCGCCCAGACGACGCTCGCCTGTGGACTCCCGTCTTCGTCGAGACTCGTCACGGTCGCGAAGTTCGCGGCGTCGAACATCTCGCGCACGGGAGCGGACGGTTCTGCCATCTCTTCGCCTCGATCGTTCTCCGGTTCATCCTCGGAAAGCTTCCCCGATCATGCTAGATGTCGATTCTGTAGGCTCAAAGAGCCATGGACGTCAAATCCCCCGGGGCGGCGGGCTCGATCTCCCGCCCCTCCCCGCCCCCGCCACTGACCATCGCCGCCCCCGAGCCGAGCCGGGTGGCCGTCGCCCTGCGCCATGCCGGGATCGCCGTCACCGGAGTCGGCGTGGCCGCCCTCACCGCCGCGGCCTGCGTGCTCTCCTTCGAGGATCTACGGGCCCTCGCCGTCGCGGGCCGGGCACCCGCCGACCTCGCGTACCTCTACCCCTCGGCCTTCGGCGCCCTGCTCGTCATCGCGATGATCGGCGTACTGCTGCTGAGGGGCGGCAGGTGGCCGGTACGGCTGCAGGCGGGCGTGATCCTGACGCTGCTGTTCGCCGGTGCGGCCGCCGCCGAGGTGTCCACCGCCATGCGGATCGCGGTGGACGAAGCGCGAGCGGCCCTCGTGGTCGCCGTCGCCCCCTGGGTGATACTGACCCTGGCCCTGTGGCTCTGGCTCCTGCTGATCAAACACGCGGCTGCCCGAAGGGCCGCGACCGACGCGGCCCTGTCCGGCCTGTCGTCAGAACGCGACATCGTGCCGTTCCCCGCGGCGAACCAGGCGGCCTCGGAGTATTCCGGCGCGCCCGACCTCGGGGAGGAGCGGCGGGGGCAGGCACCGCCCGCGCATCCCGAGGAGGAGCCCGCCCACCCCGACCACGAAGCCCGTCCGGGCCACCCGGGACAGCTGGTGCACCATCCCGCGGCCGAGATCATGCTTGATCCGCATGCCGCGCCTCCCCTGGAGGACGCACCGCACCACGACCTCCCGGTGGGCGAGCCGGTGGTCGGCCCCACGGCGGCACCGGAGACACCCGAGGTCGCCGACGTCCCGCAGGCCCCGCGGGAGCCCGCGGCTCCCCGCCCCGGCAAGCCGATGCGCTGGGGCGACCTGGTCAGGCCCCGCCAGGGCGACCTGCTCGTCCACCCGCCCCGCCCCGCCGTACGGACATCGAACGAGGAGCCGGAGAGCGGGGGCAGGGTCAGCGAGCGAGTGGAGACCTGGGACAGCGACGCCGGCCTCTCGCCCGAGCAGGCGGCGGGAACGGGCCACCCCGAGGAGTCCGGTACGGCCGGGGCCGGCCCGCGCGCCACGGCACGGCGCGGCACCGCCAGGAGCACGGCGGCCGGCGGAGGCGACCCGGACGAGGAGAGCGAGCGCGATGAGGACACCCAGCCGTTCCTCGCCGTGAAGGACCGCGAGGAGGACGGGGAGGACCGCCCGGCGAATGTTCCGCCGGGGGCCGCCACGAAGACGACCGCGGGGAAAGCCGCGGGAAGGACGAGGAAAGCCCGGGGGGCGACGACCACCGAGACACCCGAGGAGACGGCCGCGCAAGCGTCTGTAACGGCGCGAGGGGCACGCACGAGCGGCGGAAAGCCCGGAACCCCCGACGACCCCGCGCACGGCGCCGAGGCCGCCGATGGGGCCACGGCGCGCTCCTACGATGACGAGAGCGGCATCGCGGCACCGCCCTCCGGGCGGATGCGCAGCACGCCCGTACCGCCGGGCGAGTGACGAAGGAGGGCAGGCGCGCGTCGTCTGTCGTACGCCCGTCGGGTCAGCTCCGGGGCCTGGGAGGAGCTGACCCGGTCTTCGGGCCGTCGGCTCAGCCGGATCTCCTCGCGGAGATCGCCGAGCTCGGCTACGTGGTCGGCGTCGTTTCGGCCCCGCCGTACGCGCTGGGGGACCCAGGCGTTCGAGAACCACGTCTTCGGACGGTGTCCGTTCAGGCCTCGCGGCCGGGCCGCGAGGCCTGAACTCACCCTTCGGACGGTGAACGGCGCGGTCTCCGGGCAGGACCGCCGTTCACCGTCCGGCGTTGGACCGGCCCGCAGCTATTCGCTCACACATGTGTGAGCGGCGCCCCGCTGCGGACCGGCGATTTACTCCTCTCCGGGCCCGTGTCCGGGATCGGCAGGAAACCGGTTCGGCACGTTGTCCCGAATCGGCCAAAAACGGCCAAGACCCGCTCGGCATGCCAGAGGGGGCCGAACGGGTCTTCTCCTGGAGCACGGTGACATCGTCGGCACCGTGAGCACCTCCGGGCCGGAGGGGGTCCAGGCGAGCCTCGGCGAGATCACCGAGATCTTCACCCTGGTGTTCGCTTAAACCCGGGAACGCTTGAGACCGGCGACCAGACCGACACCGACGACGGCGAGACCCACCTGCATGACAAGTTCGATCCAGTCGATACCACTCGTGGTGGTAACGCCGAGAGTCTGGGCGATGGCGGTGCCGATAAGCGCGGCGATGATGCCGACGACCACGGTCAGGATCACTCCGATCGCCTGCCTACCAGGAAGCAGGAGACGACCGAGGGCTCCGACGACCGCGCCGATAACGATTGCCCCGAGAATGGATGCGATAGTCATTTCAACCTCCCAGTGAGGGTGAGACCTTCACTCTCATTGGGAAGCTGGCTACCCCCTGGGTCACGGATATGCCTGTCGGTGGCAAAAAATCCGTCAGTGCGTCTTTCTCGCCTGCATCTGGACGACGAGAAGCACCCCCAGCACCGCGAGCGCCAGCTGGATGATGTGCTCCCACCAGTTGATCCCTCGCGTGTTGACCAGACCGAACGCCCCGGCGATGGCGGTGCCGATAAGCGCGGCGACGATGCCGACGATGAGCGTCAGGCCAATGCTGATGTTCTGGCGTCCGGGAAGAATAAGTCGCGCCAGGGCGCCGATGACGGCGCCGATGATGATTGCGGAGACAATCGAGACGATCATGTCTGGCTCCCCCTGTTACGAGACACGGTCACCAAGGGGTTACCCAGAGCATTCACTGATCACGCTAAAGAAATGATCACGTCGAAAAAAGGGGTGGCCCGTACCGCGCCAGGAAACGGGCCACCGCCTCGACATGAATTGACGAGCATTCCGCGCCGCTCGCCGGAACGTTTTCCACGTTCCGTATAGGAGACGTCCGGCACCGGCTACAGGTTCACCACTATCGCGGTCGCGACGGCGGCCACGCCTTCGCCCCGCCCGGTGAGGCCCAGCCCGTCGGTCGTGGTGGCGCTGACGCTCACGGGAGCCCCCACGGCGGCGCTGAGAGCCTTCTCGGCCTCGACACGCCGAGGGGAGAGCTTGGGACGGTTGCCGATCACCTGGACGGCCACGTTGCCGATCTCGAAGCCCGCGGCGCGCACCTTGCGTGCGGTCTCCTCAAGCAGGGCCGCGCCCGAGGCGCCGGACCACCGAGGGTCGGATGTGCCGAACAGGCCGCCGAGGTCGCCGAGACCCGCCGCGGAGAGCAGTGCGTCACAGGCGGCGTGGGCCGCGGCGTCACCGTCGGAGTGGCCGGCCAGGCCGGTTTCGCCTGGCCAGTGCAGACCCGCGAGGTGAAGCTCGCGACCGGAAGCGAACGGGTGGACGTCGACTCCGACGCCCACCCGTGGAAATGTCTTGTTCAGGAGTTGAGAACCTCGTCCAGCAGGGCCTCGGCCTTGTCCTCGTTGGTCTTCTCCGCGAGCGCGAGCTCGCTGACGAGGATCTGCCTGGCCTTCGCCAGCATTCGCTTCTCTCCTGCGGAGAGTCCGCGCTCCCTGTCTCGCCGCCACAGGTCGCGAACGACCTCGGCCACCTTGTTGACGTCGCCGGACGCCAGCTTCTCAAGGTTTGCCTTGTAGCGCCTGGACCAGTTCGTGGGCTCTTCGGTGTGAGGCATTCGAAGCACGTCGAAAACGCGCTCAAGGCCCTCTTGTCCGACGACATCGCGAACACCCACGAGTTCTGCGTTGTCTGCCGGCACCTGGACGGTAAGGTCGCCCTTGTCGACCTTAAGAACCAGGTAGGTCCTTTCCTCACCCTTGATGGTTCGGGTCGTGATCGCCTCGATCCGAGCAGCCCCGTGGTGGGGGTAGACGACAGTGTCGCCGACCTGGAAAGTCATGTGACAAGTACCCCTTCCGCTGTACTCAAGAGTACCACGTATCCACAGCCTCTCGGAACAGTGAAATCACCATAACTGCAGGTCAAAGCCGCATCTTATGGCTTGACAAGTGGCCAAGTGTATGAATCAGGGGGGCAAAAAGCACTTATGACCTGCGTTCCCCGGTCTTCGGATGATGAGGCGGGTCGGCGGGAAACCCGGTAAACGTCGCCGATAGGGTTGCCCTTGCCCTATCTCACGCGTGACAAGGAGAACTCGCATCGTGACCCGCAACATCCGCCACCGGACGATCGTCGCCGCGGCGTTCCTCGCAGCCGCTTCGGCACTGGCCGGCTGCGGTGCCGGATCCGACGCGATCACCAACAAGCCCTACTCGCCGACCGAGGCTCTCACGGTCAAGGCGAACGGCATCGACATCTCCCAGGCCTTCTTCCTGGGGCCCGACTCGGGCGGGACGCTGCCGGTGGGTGCGGCCACGCCGCTCTACATATGGTTGACCAACACCAATCCGGGCTCCGACCAGCTCGTCGGCCTCGGCGTCGACCCCGCCCTCGGTACGGCGAAGGTGAGCGCGCCCGTGACGCTCCCTCACAACCAGATGGTGAGCATCGGCAAGCCGACCCCCACCATTCTGATCGAAGGGCTCAAGAAGCCGCTCAGGGGCGGCGAGGCCATCAAGGTGCAGCTGCAGTTCGCCAACGCCGGGATCGTGCCCCTCACGATTCCGGTGATCACCCGCAGCCGCGAGTTCACCGCCTACCCGCAGGCTCCCGGCGCCTCCGCGGCGCCCACGCCGTCGCCCACCCCCTCCGCCACCGAGGAGCACTCCTCCCACTGATCGCCGGGCCTCGGTGAGGGCCTCCGGACACGCCGAGGGGACGTACGGCGCGGGCACGCCGTACGCCCCCTCGGATCGTCCGGAGGCGAGCGACCATCCCGAGGCGGGCGTCGCGGAAGCCGTCGCCTTCACGGAGGCGAACGGGCGCCGTGAGAGGGGGGCGACACCCGCGAGGGGGCGCCCCTCCCAGGGCGGCGGGGAGGCTCAGATCTCGGCGGGGTCGAACTTGTATCCCAGGCCCCGGACGGTGAGAATGCAGCGCGGGTTGGACGGATCGGACTCGACCTTGGCCCGCAGCCGCTTGACGTGCACGTCCAGGGTCTTGGTGTCGCCCACGTAGTCTGCGCCCCAGACCCGGTCGATGAGCTGGCCCCGGGTGAGCACCCGCCCGGCGTTGCGCAGCAGCACCTCCAGCAGCTCGAACTCCTTCAGCGGCAGCTGCACCGCCTCACCGCGTACGGCGACGACGTGGCGGTCGACGTCCATCCTGACCGGACCGGCGGCCAGCACCGCCGACTCCACCTCCTCCACGTCGCCCTGGCGGCGCAGCACCGCGCGGATGCGGGCCACCAGCTCCCTGGAGGAGAAGGGCTTGGTGACGTAGTCGTCGGCGCCGAGCTCCAGCCCGACGACCTTGTCGATCTCGCTGTCCTTGGCCGTGAGCATGATGACGGGCACGTTGGAACGCTGGCGGAGCGAGCGGCAGACCTCGGTGCCGGGAAGGCCGGGAAGCATCAGGTCGAGCAGTACCAGGTCGGCGCCGTTGCGGTCGAAGGTTTCCAGCGCTTCCGGCCCGGTGGCGGCCACGGCCACCTCGAAGCCCTCCTTGCGCAGCATGTATGACAGGGCGTCGGAGAACGATTCCTCGTCCTCGACAACGAGCACGCGGGTCACTGCGCGGCCTCCAGGGGGATCGTGGTCGTAGCTGGTTCCGTAACCGCCATGCCGCCGAAGGCGGGCAGGCGGAGGGTGAATGTGGAACCGGAACCTTCCTTGCTCCACACCGTGACCGCCCCGTTGTGGGAGGCGGCCACGTGCTTGACGATGGCCAGGCCCAGGCCCGTGCCGCCGGTCGCCCGCGAGCGTGCCGCGTCGACGCGGAAGAACCGTTCGAAGATCCGCTCCTGGGCGCTCTCAGGGATGCCGATCCCCTGGTCGCTCACGCTGATCTCGACGGATTCGGTGTTGGGGCCCGCCGCGCGGGCGCTGACCACGACCCGGGTGTGTTCGGGGCTGTAGGCGACCGCGTTGTCGATGAGGTTGCGCAGGGCGGTGACGAGAAGCTCGTCGTCGCCCCATATCCGCAGGCCCTCGACCCCGCCCGCGACGAGGGTGATGTCCTTGGCCGCCGCGGTGGTGTTGCAGCGGTCGATGGCCTCGTGGACCGCGTCGTCGATCAGGACCGGGCCGGGGGTGGGGATGGGCTCGGCGCCCTGGATGCGGGAGAGGGTGATGAGGTCCTGAACCAGGTAGGTGAGCCGGGCCGCCTCGTGTTGCATGCGCCCCGCGAAGCGGGTGACGGCCTCGGGGTCGTCGGCGGCGTCCTGGATGGTCTCGGCCAGCAGCGAGAGCGCGCCGACCGGCGTCTTGAGCTCGTGGCTCACGTTGGCCACGAAGTCGCGGCGGACCGCCTCGACGCGACGGTGCTCGGTCTGGTCCTCGGCGAGGACGAGCACCTGGCCGTGGGAGCCGAGCGGGGCGACCCGCACCGCGAAGCTGGTCGACTCCTGGCCGAACTTGTGGCCGGCCACCTCGATCTCGCTCTCGCGGATCTCGCCGTCCCTGCGCACCTTCCTGGCCAGCGCGAGCAACTCGGCCGCCATGAGGCGCTCTCCTTTGACCAGGCCGAACGCGCGCGCCGCCGAGCTGGCGCGCAGCACGCGATCCTCCTTGTCGAGCACGACCGCCGAGGACGGCAGTACGGCCAGCACCGAGGCGACCCCCTGTGGCAACGCACCGGGCTCGACGACGTGGACCGGTGTCATCGCTCTCCGCTGTCCGTGGTTCTGGCGGACGACCATCACGGCCAGCGCTCCCACGACGAAACCGGCCAGTGCTGCCAGGCTCGCCATCAGCTCACTCACGTGATCCTCCCGTAGGCTTCACGTCCTCGATGGTAGGTCGGAGTTTTCACGTTGAGGACGACTAAAGGGGCATGACCACGGGCTTTCCCATAAAGTTCACTTTACGGTCGAGGTTCGTTCACCGTCACCGCCCTACCGTGAGTGTCATGCGCGACGCCTACCACGAAGACCTCGACGCCCTCACCGAGCGGCTGGTCGAGATGACCCGACTCGTTAGATCGGCGATATCGCGGGCCACCACCTCCCTCCTGGACGCCGACCTCCATCTCGCCGAGAGCGTCATCTCCCGGGACGAGGAGGTCAACCGGATCTTCGCGGAGGTCGAGGCAACGATCTTCGACCTGATGGCCCGGCAGCAGCCCGTGGCCGTGGACCTCAGAATGATCATCGCGGCGCTGCGGATGGGCACCGACCTGGAACGGATGGGCGACCTCGCCGAGCACGTGGCCAAGATCGCCAGGTTGCGCCACCCCGACTCCGCGATCCCGCCCGAGGTCCGCTCCACCATCCTGGAGATGGGCCAGATCGCCGAGCGCCTCGTCACCAAGACCGGCAGCTGCATCGCCTCGCGCGACGTGGAGTCGGCCTTGGAGCTGGAGTCCGACGACGACGCCATGGACAGGCTGCACCGGAGGCTGTTCAAGATCCTGATGGCCCCCGACTGGAAGTACGGCGTCGAGCCGGCCATCGACGTGACGCTGATCGGCCGCTACTACGAGCGCTACGCCGACCACGCGGTACGCGTCGCGCACGACGTGGTCTATCTGGTGACGGGTTCCCGCCCTCAGGACACCTCCGTGTCCTGAGTCCCCGGCGGCCGGCCTCCGCCGATCCTCACGAACGTCTTCACGGAAACGCGAACAGAGAGAAGAGGGAGGGTTCCGCCGGATCCGGCGGAACCCTCCCTCGTTTTTATAATTTTTGGACTTTTCTCTGCTTTTCAGGACATAGGGGCTACTTGCCCTGATTGGCCACGGCCTCGATGGCGGCCTCGGCCGCGGCGGGGTCGAGATACTGCCCGCCCCTGGTGACCGGATGGAAGTCGGCGTCCAGCTCGTACCTGAGCGGGATGCCCGTGGGGATGTTGAGCCCCGCGATGTCGTCGTCGCCGATCCCGTCCAGGTGCTTGACCAGCGCCCGGAGCGAGTTGCCGTGCGCGACGACCAGCACGCTCCTCCCCTGTGCGAGGTCGGGCACGATCTGGTCGTACCAGTACGGCAGCATGCGCTCGACGACGTCCTTGAGACACTCGGTCCTCGGCATCAGCTCGCCCGGCAGGAGCGCGTAGCGGGCGTCGCCGACCTGGGAGAACTCGTCGTCGTCGGCGATCGGGGGCGGCGGGACGTCGTAGGAGCGGCGCCAGAGCATGAACTGCTCGTCACCGAACTCGGCCCGCGTCTGTGCCTTGTCCTTGCCCTGCAGGGCGCCGTAGTGGCGCTCGTTGAGCCGCCAGGACCGGGAGACCGGCAGCCAGAGCAGGTCCGCGGCGCCCAGCGCGAGGTTGGCCGTCTGGATCGCCCTGGTCATCAGGGAGGTGTGCACCACGTCGGGGCGCACCCCCGCGTCGAGAAGCAGTTGCCCGCCGCGCCGCGCCTCCTCCTCGCCCTTGGCCGAGAGCCCCGCGTCCACCCATCCGGTGAACAGACCCTTCGCGTTCCACTCACTCTCACCGTGCCGAAGCAGCACCAAAGTCGACATGCCGACAAGCTTAGTGGGCGCCCGCCCGGCGTCTCCGGCGCTCCATCCGCCCCGGAAGCGCCCGGCGTAGCGGGTGACCCGTTCTCGGGACGGCGTTCTCAGCGTTCGGGGTCGGCGAAGCGGGCGAAGGCCTGGAGGTTGGCGAGCGACTCGCCGCGCTTGGCACGCCACTCCCACTCACGCCGGATCGAGGAGGCGAAGCCCAGCTCCAGCGCGCGGTCGAAGCCCTCGTCCGAGTAGGTGAGCACGCACCCGAGGAGGCGGTCGATCTCCTCGTCGGTGACCGCGGCCAGCGGGACACGGCCCACGAGGTAAACGTCGCCGATCGAGTCGAGGGCGAAGTGCACCCCGTACATGGAGCCGTTCTTGGTGAGGAGCCAGCGGTAGAACTCGGCGTGGTTCTCGTCGGGTTGACGGCAGAAGAACGCCTCCACGTGCAGGGCCTGGTCGCCGACGATCAGCCAGGTCATGGTGGCGAGCTTGTGCTGGCCGGGGAGCCTCACCAGGAAGGCCCCCGGCCGGGGCTGCTCGTAGGAGGCGTCCGCGCTCTTCAGCGCCGCCTCGATCACTTCACGCATGGGCCCAGCTTACGAGCGGCTCCCACGCGCGGGCCTTCGCCGTCTCACGAGCACCCCGGACGAGGTGCCGGCGTCCGGCCGCACCCGCCTCATGAGCGGGATCCGGGAAGGGCCGCGTCACCCGCTTCGCGAGCGGGTGCCGGAGGCGGCCGTATCCGCCTGCCGGGTGGTCCTCACAGGTTGACCGCGACCGGGAACCGGTGCAGGTCCGCCATCGCCCCGGCGTAGACCTCCGCCAGCCTGGCCGCGGTGGCCGACCAGCTGAAGGCCGCCGCGTGGGCCACCGAGCCCGCCGACAGCGTCTCTCGCCATGCGGGCTCGTAGACGAACCTGCCGAGCACCCGCGCCCAGTCGTGGGGGTCGTGCCCCTCGACGAGCACCCCGGAGACACCGTCGCGTACGGCGGTGCGCAGCCCGCCCACGGAGGCGGCGGCGACCGGGGTGCCACAGGCCTGGGACTCCAGGGCCACCAGGCCGAAGGACTCGTTGTGGGAGGGGACGACGGTCACGTCGGACGCGCGGTACCAGTCCACCAGCTCGTGCTGGGGCGCGGGGGGAACGATCCTGACCACGTCGGAGATCCCCAGCGAGGCGGCCACGTCGTTGAGGTAGGAGGGCCTGGCCAGACCGTTGCCGCTGGGGCCGCCGACACAGGCGACGACCAGCCTGGGCCTGAGCGAGGGGTCGTCGATGAGCATCCTGGCCGCGGCGCGCAGCAGCACGTCCGGGGCCTTGAGCGGTTGCACCCTGCCCACGAACAGCAGCACGTGCGCGTCCTGCGGCAGCCCGAGCCGGCGGCGGGCCGCCCCCTGGGAGGCGGGCTGGAAGACCCTGAGGCTCACGCCGGGGGTGACGACCTCCACGCGGGCGGGAACGGCTCCGTACAGCTGGACGAGCTCCTCGGCCTCGGTCGGGGTGTTGGCCACCAGGCGGTCGGCGATGTCCACGACCTGCTGCTCGCCCAGTACGCGGGCGGCGGGCTCCGGCCTGTCGTCGGTGGCGAGCAGGAGGTTCTTCACCTTGGCCATGGTGTGCATGGTGTGCACCAGCGGCAGGCCCCAGCGTTCCTTGGCCAGCCAGCCCACCTGGCCGGAGAGCCAGTAGTGGGAGTGGATGACGTCGTAGCGGCCCGGCTCGTACATGGCCTCGGCGCGCAGCACACCCGACAGGAAGGCGCACAGCTGACCGGGCAGGTCTCCCTTGTCCAGCTCCTCGTACGGTCCGGCGGTGATGTGGCGGACGGAGACACCCGGAACGATCTCCGCGACCGGTGGCAGGTCCCGGGACGTCTGCCGGGTGAAGATCTCCACCTCCACCCCGCGTTCGGCCAGGCGTTTCGCCACCTCGACGATGTAGACGTTCATCCCGCCCGCGTCCCCGGTCCCCGGCTGATCCAGGGGAGACGTGTGCATGCTGATCGTCGCGACCCGGTTGACCCGCCGTCGCCTCACCGACACCACCTCCGAGAGGGCTCAACCACTGGATAATCCGCAACATTCCCGACACATGGCCCCTCCGAGGACGGGCGGACGGGTCCCGAGGGCTCCTGGCAGGATGAGAGACCATGAAGAGGACAGCTGTGGTGACAGGGGCCAGTAGCGGAATCGGCGAGGCGACGGCCCGCAGGCTCGCCGCCGAGGGCTTCGACGTGGTGGCCGCGGCGCGGCGCGGGAAGCGGCTCGACGCACTGGCCGCCGAGGTGCCCGGCATCCGCCCGGTCATCCTGGACGTGACGTCGCAGGAGTCGGTGGACGAGCTGGCCGCCTCGCTCGACCGCTGCGACGTGCTGGTCAACAACGCCGGCGGCGCGATCGGCCTGGAACCCGTGGCGAGCGGAAAGGTGACCGACTGGCAGTGGATGTACGACGTCAACGTGCTCGGCACGCTTCGCGTCACCCAGGCCCTGCTGCCCAGGCTGCTCGCCTCGGGTGACGGCGTGCTGCTGATGCTGACCTCGGTGGCCGGGTTCGTCTCCTACGAGGGCGGCGGCGGATACAACGCGGCCAAGCACGCGCAGACCTCGATGACCGAGGTGCTGAGGCTGGAGCTGGTCGGGCAGCCGATCAGGATCGTCGAGGTCGCCCCCGGGATGGTCCACACCGAGGAGTTCTCACTGAACCGCTTCCGCGGCGACTCCGCCGCCGCCGACCAGGTCTACGAGGGCGTTCCCGACCCCCTCTCCGCCGACGACGTGGCCGACGCCGTCGCCTGGTGCGTGACCCGCCCGGCCCACGTGAACATCGACCGTCTCGTCATCCGCCCCCGGGCCCAGGCCGCCCAGCACAAGGTCCACCGCGTCTGATCGTGCCGAAGCCGATAGGAGAGATCACCAGGGGGACCACGGGGCACAACCGCCTGCGCCGGGCCGACCGCTGGATCGTCGCCGCGCACGGCCGCGCGCTGCGCTCCGCCGTCCGCCCTCTGGTCGTCGACCTCGGGTACGGGGCCTCGCACACCACGACCCTGGAGATGTTCCTGCGACTGCGCGCGGTCTGCCCCTCGGTCGAGGTCGTCGGCGTCGAGATCGACCCGGCGAGGGTGGCGGCGGCCAAACCGTACGAGCGGCCCGGGCTGTCCTTCACCCTGGGCGGCTTCGAGCTGCCGGTGGCGAGGCCGCCCCTGCTGATCAGGGCGTTCAACGTGCTGCGACAGTACGGGGAGGCGCAGGCGTGGGGATACTGGGCGATGCTGTCCGAACGGCTCGCGCCGGGCGGGATGATCGTCGAGGGCACCTGCTCGGAGGTGGGCCACCGCGCGGCCTGGGTGGGGCTCGACCGCTCGGGGCCCAGGACGCTCACCCTCTCGGCCCGTTTCGACTCCTTCGAGCGCCCCTCCGACCTGGCCGACCGGCTGCCCAAGACGCTCATTCACCGAAACGTCCCCGGTGAGCCCGTCCACGCCTTCCTGCGCGACTTCGACCGCGCCTGGGCGGTCAACGCCCCCTTGAGCTCGTACGGCTCCCGGCAGCGCTGGATCGCCGCCGCGCAGACGCTCGCCGGGACCTGGCCGCTCGCCGAACATCCCCCCCTGGGCGGCCGGTCACGCTGGCGGCTCGGAGAGATCACCCTGCCCTGGTCCGCGGTCGCCCCGCGATGACCGCGAGGTGCGCCCCCGGCGACGACCGGGATGGGGTGACGTACGTCACTCGACAACCCGTAGTACTACCCCTCGTGGTGCGGGAGTTAGGCTTGGACGCGTGAAGGGTCTCGGCGAGCTTGAACGCAGCATCATGGATATCATCTGGGCACAGCCATCCTCAGTGACGGCGCGGGAGGTCGGGCGTCTCATCGCCGACCGCGACCTGGCGCCCACCACTGTGATGACCGTGCTCGACCGGCTCACCCGCAAGGGCTTTCTGCTCCGGACCCGCGACGGGCGCGCGTGGCGGTACGCACCGGCGGAGAGCCGCGACGCCTACGTCGCGGAGCTTATGCTGGAAGCACTGGATTTGACCGGTGACCGGTCGGCGGCCCTCACCCGGTTCGCCCAGGCCGTCACCGGCACCGAGGCCGACATCCTGCGCAGGGCCCTGACGGACCTGGAGGAGCTGGAGGACGAGTAGATGACCGCGGCAGCGCTGGCGACGCTCGCCCTGGTCTGCGCGGTCGGCGCCTGGCGGTTCACCCGGGCTCGATGGACCTACCGCTCCCCGCACGTGGCCATCGTCCTGTGGCAGGCGCTCGGGGTCACCTGGGGCCTCGCCGGGACCGGCGCCCTGCTCGGTTACGCGCTTGAGCCCTACGGCGAGGGTGTGCTGCACGGCCTGTACGAGTTCGTGATCTCCGCGTTCGGCGGCGGGCAGGGGCTCCCCAAGCCGTACGACATGCCGAGGATCCTCGCGCTCGTCGCGGGGCTGACCGCACTCGCCGTGCTGATCCTGGTGCTCCTCGCCGCGGGCGCGCAGACACTCCGCGCCCGCAGGCGCCACCGCGTCCTGCTCGCCCTGACCGCGAGGGAGGACCCGGAGGTCCCCGGCGTGCGGGTGCTCGACCACCCGGGCGCCACCGCCTACTGCGTGCCGGGCCTGCGCTCACAGGTGGTGGTGAGCGAGGGGGCGCTGAAGCTGCTCTCCGCCGACGAACTGAACGCGGTGCTCGCCCACGAGGCCGCCCACGTGCGTGAGCGGCACGACCTGGTTCTGCTGCCGTTCGCCGCGCTGCGCAGGGCACTGCCCTGGTCGCGCGTGGTCAGGGCGGCGCAGGGCGAGGTCGGGCTGCTCGTGGAGATGGCCGCCGACGACGTCGCCCGCCGCGGCTGCTCCGCGCGCCGCCTGGCGACCGCCCTGCTGCGCTTCGGCACGGCGGGTGCCGTCCCGGCCCCGCACGGGGCGCTGGGCGCCGCGAGTTCCGCCGCCGCCGTGATGGCCAGGGTCGAGCGCCTGGTGAACCCGCTCCCGGTCCTGCCGCGCGGGGTGCGCTACGCCATCATCGCCTTCTCCGTCGCCCTGACGTCGTCGGCGCCGCTCCTGTGGCTGGCCCCCTACTAGAGGGGCCCCGCACCGAGCGTGGTCCCGCGTTGAGCCTCCTTGAAGGTAGGGCGGGTCCGCATTCCGGAATCGAGGCCCGTCCTGGAGCTACGGCCGGTCGTATCCAGCTTTGACCAAACTCACCGCAAAGTGCTTGCAAGTGTTAGCCATCGTGTTTGCAATTGCAAGCATCGTGGGGCAGACTCGAAGTCATGGCACTACCCAAGGTCGGTTCGATCGGTGAGTACATCCGGGAGCAGCGCACGCACGCGAAGATCTCCCTTAGGCAGCTCGCCGCGGCGGCGGGGGTCTCCAACCCCTACCTGAGCCAGATCGAGCGCGGGCTGCGCAAGCCCAGCGCCGAGATCCTGAACCAGATCGCGAAGGGCCTGCACATCTCGTCGCAGGCGCTCTACGTCCAGGCGGGCCTCATCGAGGAGCGCGAGCCGGACAGCGACGTGCTGACCGCGATCAGGGCCGACCATCTCATCACCGAGCGCCAGCGCCAGGTGCTGATCGACATCTACGAGTCGTTCCGCAAGGAGAACCAACAGGCCGAGGCCCCGGACGACGACGCGCAGACCTCCCAGAAAGCGCCTCTCGCACCGGAGCCCCGGCGAGGTGACGCGGACTCCTCGTCTGACGACGAGGTGCCGCTCCCGAAGGAATACCTCACCGCGTTGAAGCCCTACGCGGCCCCTCCGAGCAACGGCCACATCACCAAGGAAACCAAGGAAGGTTAACCCATGCCCATCACCACCGAAGTCAAGAAGCTGGCCGACTCCAAGCCGTTCTACGCCGTCGCCGGGGCCGGTGACTTCGCCGTCGAGAAGCTCCTTGAGCTTCCCGAGCAGCTCCAGAAGCTGCAGGGCCGCCGCGAGGAGATCCGCGAGGCCGCGAAGGACCTCCCGGAGAAGGCCAGGCAGTTCGCGGGCAAGGCCGAGGTCTACGCCAAGGACTTCCCCGTGAAGGCGCGCGACTACGCCGACCACATCGCGGGCAGGGCCAACAAGCTGTACGAGGAGTTCGCCAACCGCGGCCGCAAGGTCGTCTCCAAGACCAGCGGCGAGATGGCCCTGGAGCTGGAGGAGGTCTCCGAGGCCGCCGAGCCCGCGATCGCCTCCGCCCAGACGCCCAGGAAGGGCACCCGCACCACGACGTCCGGCACGACCAGGACCTCCAGGACTCCCGGCACGCCCAGGAGCTGAGCGAGTCCCTCGGCGGAAACCTTCGGACCGGCCCGGCGGACCTCACGAAAACCCCAGACCGGCCCGACCTCCACGGACTCGCCACCGCCTCGCGCGGCCGGGGCCGCGCACGAGCTCGCGGCCACCTCCGTAAACCTCGCGAGGTGGCGACCGGACGACGCTCCGGTTCCAGGACCCACTCCGGCACGGCCGGGGCGGGTCCTTTCACGTCCGGGGCCATGCCCCGCGCCGGGGGCGAGCGAGATCGACGCGAGGGCAGCCACCGGCTCCGGCCGGTACGGACCCCGCCGACACGGGCGCGGGACGAGCCGCCCCGGCCGGCATGGTCCGGGAACGGACCGCCGAGTCCAGCCGGTACGAGACGAGGGCGGCACGAACGGGGCTTTCGGCATTAGGCTGAGGGAGACCGGCGAGGCGAATGTTCTGGAGAGACGATGATCGAAATCCACGGTGCTCTGGACCTGGTCTTCTGGATCCTGGCCGTCGGAGTGTTCGCGCTGTCGGGCTGGGCGCTCATCCACGCGGCGAAGACCCCGGCGCGGGCGTTCGCGGCCACCGGCAAGCAGACCAAGAAGCTGTGGCTGGTCATCCTCGGGCTGGCGGCCCTGTTCGGCTTCGCCGCCGCGGTGCAGTATCTCAGCGTCCTGAGCATCTTCACGATCGCGTCCGTCATCGCCTCGGGCATCTACCTCGCCGACGTGCGTCCCGCCGTGGGAGAGATCGGCAGGGGCGGCGGCAACCAGGGACCGTACGGGCCCTGGTGACCACCCCCGGCCGGGGATGACCGCGCCCTCGCGCGGCAACCGGCTTGCCCGGCGGGATTCCTGCCGGTAGACACGCCGGATGATGTTCGCGCGCAAACCCACGCTCCCCGGAGAGCACGTGACGCTCCGGCCGGTCGGCCCCGAGCACGTGGACGGCCTCTGGGAGCTGGTCAACGACCCCGAGACCGTCCGGCTGACCGGCTCGCACGGCAAGCCCGACTATGAGGGGCTGAAGGCCTGGTACGGCTCGCGGGGCGACCTCGGCGAGCGGCTGGACCTCGCGATCTGCACCACCGGTGACGACGCCTACGTGGGCGAGATCGTGCTCAACCAGCTCGACGCCGAGAACCTCTCCTGCAATCTGCGCATCGCGCTGATCGGCCCTCGGGCCTACGGGCGGGGGTACGGCAGCGAGGCGATCCGGCTCACCCTCGACCACGTCTTCCGCACCACGCCGCTGCATCGGGTGAGCCTGGAGGTTTACGCCTTCAACGAACGGGCCGTGCACGTCTACCGCAAGCTCGGGTTCACCCAAGAGGGGGTCTGTCGTGACGCCCTGTACTTAAACGGGGAATGGTATGACTCCGTAATCATGTCGATACTTGCCCCTGACTGGGTTGTCAGGGAAATTTGACATACACAAGGTGATTTTTCGGAAACATCTTTTGACACTTCCGAAACAATGCTAGGTTCAATGGGAGCGCTCCCACCTGTGCGGAATCTTGGTGTGGAGGAAGTTATGACCGATCTACCCACACTTGCCCAGGTCGCGGCAGAGGCAGGGGTTTCCCCTGCCACCGCGTCCCGGGTACTCACCGGTTCAGTCAGAGTCAGCACGTCGGCTCGTAGGCAGGTGCATGACGCAATATCGCGTCTTGGTTATGTAAGGCATCGCGCTCCCCGTGGCGGCTCCGGTCGCCGATCCGACCAGGTCGTGGCCATCGTGGTCTGCGAACCCGCGCACCGGTTGTTCACCGAGCCGTTCTACGCGCGGATGATCACGGCTGCGGAGGAGGTCCTCACCGGGCACGGCGTTCCCCTCGCCGTGATGACCGCCACGGCGGCCACCTCCACCATCGCCACGCCACCGCTCGTCGCGGGAGGCATCGACGGCGTCCTGCTGATCGCCGCCCGCGACAGACATCCGCTCGTGGTGACCCTCGCCGCCTCGGGCATTCCCGTACGGAGTGCGGGCCGTCCCCCAGACGGCATCGACCTCCCCCACGTCGACATGGACAACCGCGACGGCGGCCGGCAGGCGGCGGAACACCTGCTGCTCGGCGGCCGGAAGTCCATCGGCGTGATCGCGGGCCCACCCGCCCTTCCGGCCGCTCGCGACCGGCTCGACGGGTTCCTGCAGACCCTCGCCCTCGCCGGGATGACCAACGTGCCGGTCGCGTACGGCGACTTCAGTCACTCGTCGGGGGTGCACGGCATGCAGTGGCTGTTGCGCAGGATGCCGCACGTCGACGCGGTCTTCGCCGCCTCCGACGTGATGGCCGCCGCCGCGCTGCAGACCCTGCGCCGCGCCGGGCGCCGGGTGCCGGAGGACGTGGCCGTCATCGGGTTCGACGACGCCCCTGCCGCCCGGCGAACCTCACCCACGCTCACCACCGTCCGCCAGCCGGTGGAGGAGTTCTCCGCGCTCGCCGCCCGGCTGCTGCTGCTCTCCATGGGCTCGGCCGGCTCCCCCCGTGACAATCCCGTCCTCCCCACTGAGCTGGTGGTCCGTGAGTCAGCCTGACCAGCACGTCGGGCTTCGCGCGGGAGATGTGCTCACCCGCAGGTATCTGTTGCTGGAGCGCATCGCGTGGGGTGGCATGAGCGTCATCTGGCGCGCCTTCGACCAGTCGCTCCAGCGGATGGTCGCCGTCAAGCTGCTGGACGGCGAGCTGGGCCTCGATCGAGGGGAGCGCGAGCTGATCCGCAGGGAGGCGCGTGCCACCGCGCGCCTCATTCACCCCGACGCGATCGAGGTCTATGACTACGGGGAGACCGTGACCTCGCACGGTCGCCTCGCCGCGTACGTGGTGATGCGCCTGCTGGACGGACACCCGCTGGCGGACCGGATCGCCGAGGGCCCGCTGCCGTGGGCGGAGGCGGTAATGATCGCCGCCAGGCTGGCCACCGTGCTGGCCGCCGCCCACGAGCGGGGCATCGTGCACCGGGACGTCACCGCCGAGAACGTGCTGCTGACCTCGACCGGCGCCAAGCTGCTCGATTTCGGCATCGCCGCCTTCATCGGAGAGGACGGCGACGACTGGGCCTCCAACTACGGGACGCCTCCCTACGTGGCTCCTGAGCGGCTCACCGGCACGGTCGCGGATCCGGCGAGCGACGTCTACGCGCTGGGCGTGCTGCTGTTCGAGATGCTCACCGGCGACCCCCCGTACCCGGAACGGACCTGGGAGGAGATCGAGAACGTCCGCAGGGAGGGACCTCCGCCGGTGGCGGAGGTCCCGGGTATGCCCGCGCGGATCAGCGCGCTCTGTCAGGTCTGCCTGTCGCACCGGCCCGAGGCCAGGCCCAAGGCCCAGGAGGTGGCCGACGGCCTGACCGCGGCCCTCAGGACACAGGCCGCGCCCCTGGCTCCGATGCACTCGGCGGGCAGGGGCGGGCTGGCGCGCTGGGTGGTGGTCGCGACGGTGGCGGCCCTGCTCGCGGGCCTGCTGGTGTGGAGCCGGGTCTCCGGCTCACACAACGAGCAGGTGGCCGGTCCGCAGGGGCGCGGGACGCCACCGTCCACGGCCCTCGACCCCACCACCGCCTACCCGGAACCGGGCACGACTCCGCGTCCCAGCCCTTCTCCTACCCGAAAGTGGGGTGGGCAGGTGGCGGAACCGGTGCCCGAGGCGGAGACGATCCACTCCTACGCACCCAACCTCAACCAGAGTGTGCGGCACTTCAACGCCGTGCTCGCGAAGGGGGAGGACGAGGGCAGAATCCGCCCGGACGTCGCCCTGGACCTGCGGCAGGTGCTGGCCAACAGCGTCTGGGGCTCCGGCGACCTCAACCCGATCCGAAGAAAGATCGCCGAGCGCAACCGGGAGGGCTCGCTCCCCGACGACTTCCGCCATGCTTTGGAGGCCCAGTTGATGCTCGTGGCGGTCGCGTTGACCGGTTAGAAAACCAACCTGCAGAAAATTCAAAATACGCACCCAGGTCCTCTCGGATCAAGAGGATCTGGGTGCGTATTTTGGGATTAAATCGAATCCGCCGCTTCCGGCGTCGTCGACGAAGGTCACCCATTCGCCTCGGTGAATATCCCGCGCCGGACCGAGAGCGATTCCCGTGACTCCTCACCGCCCTTACCTCTGAAAAAACCGGCGACGCCGAACGGCCGCCGCGGTTTTCACCGGGCGGTAAGAACGGGCGCCATGCGGCGGCGGCGCGTTCGGCGCGCACGTCACCGGGCTCTCACCGACGGTCGCCGCCGCACGAACCGCGCTGGACGCCGGGTGCGGGCAACCCGCCCAGGGCGAGATATGTCGGGCGCCCTCCCGGGGAAACAACACGCTCACGCCTCTCTCGCATGAGCAAATAATCACACGACAAAGCATCCCGCATGTCGTGGAACAGGCACGACACCCCCGGTCGGTAGGGTCAGAGAAAACGGCGCGCCATTGGCATTGCGCCTGGACGGAGAAATACCAAAAAGAAAAGGAAAGAATTGTGACAAGAGTTGGTCACCCGCATACCGCTTCGCGAATCACCGCTCGTTTCTGGCCGGCCGGGGTCCTGACCGTCGCGGTCACACTGGGCTGTGTCGCCGCGACCCCGCACACGGCGAACGCGGCGACGCCGCCACCGCTCGGCACCGCCGCGAACTTCGCGGTCCTGGCGGGGACGATGGTCACCGACACCGGCCCCACCGTGGTCACCGGGGATCTCGGGGTGAGCCCGGGATCGGTGGTCACCGGCTTTCCGCCCGGCATCGTGGTCGGCGCCGACCACGCCGCCGACGCCACCGCCGCGCAGGCCCAACTCGACCTGACCGCCGCCTACGACGACGCGGCGGGCCGGCCCGCCGACGCCACCCTCCCGACGGAACTCGGCGGGACCACCGTGACACCCGGCGCCTACGACTCCGCCACGGGCGCCTTCGTGATCACCGGGGAGTTCACCCTCGACGGGCAGAACGACCCGAACGCCGTCTTCATCCTCAGGACGACCTCCGACCTCGTCACCGCGTCCGCCAGCGCGGTGAACCTCGTCAACGGCGCCCAGGCACGCAACGTCTTCTGGCAGGTCGGCGGCTCGGCCACCCTGGGCCCCGGCTCCCGTTTCGCCGGGAACATCCTCGCGCTGACCTCGATCACCGCGGCCACCGGCGCGAACGTCGCCGGCCGCCTCCTCGCCCGTGAAGGCGCCGTCATCCTGGACACCGGCATCGTCACGACGGCCGGCCACGCGGTCTCACCGCCGAGGAAGACCGCCACCACGCTGGCCGCGACGTGTTCACGGAGGGGGACGGGCCGACTCGTCCTCACCGCGACCGTCGTCCCCTTCGGGCCCACCGCGCCCACGGGATCGCCCGAGTTCTTCTCCGACGGAGTGAGCCTGGGCAGTGCCCCGATCGGAGCGAACGGCCGCGCCCCGCTGACCGTGACCGGCCTCGAACCGGGAACCCACCTGCTCGTGGCCGCCTTCCCCGGCAACGCGGACCTGGATCCCAGCGCCTCGGCACCGCAGCCCCTGGTCGTCGCCCCGAACAGCCTCTGCCCGGCACAGGCGCGGACGGAGACGGCGGGGAAGAGGAAGGACAAGGGCGGTCAGAGCATCGAAAACAGGTAGTCACCGCGGCAACGCGATCACGATAAAGGACCGTGAGCACGGGCGTCATCGCCGCCACCCGTGGGCCAGGTGCCGCCGCCACCCGCGCCGGCACCCCGAGCGGGGAGTTCGCCCGCCGCGTCCGGGCACCGGGTCGCGTGTCGTCTCCCGGGCCGTGTCCGGCCTTCCCGTACCCCGGGACCATCGAGGGCGTGCCGCCTGGCGGCACGCCCTCTCGTGACGGGCGGGGGCGCCCTACGACGATCATTCAGCGGGAACACGTCGGGCGTGAACGCCCACGACCGAGGCGCGAGGTCCACGGACGCCACCGGGCCCACAACTCGGACCACAGCATTCTCGTATATATCCACACAAACAATAGCATGACCGCATTTTCATGACACTCATTCACGGGTAACGCGACAGACCAATCCGCATGTCGTACGACGACTACGACGTCGAAGGTCAGTAGTGTCGGAAAACGGCGCATCATCAGTAATGCGCCTGGACGGAGAAATACCAAAAAGAAAAGGGTATAACTGTGACAGGTATTGGTCACTCACGTATTGTCGCTCGAAATACCGTCCGTTCCTGGCTGACAGGGGCCCTGACCGTCGCGGTCACGATGGGCTGCGTCGCCGCGACCCCCCGCACGGCCCACGCGGCGAACACGACACCTCAGACGAACACGGCGACCACAGCGCGCGCGACGCCCGAGAGGGACGCGCTGGCACCGGTGCCGCTCGGCACGGCGACGAACTTCGCGGTACTGGCGGGAAAAACGGTCACCAACACCGGCTCCGGCGTCGTCACCGGCGAGCTGGGGGTGAGCCCCGGATCGGTGGCCGCCGGCTTCCCGCCCGGTGTCATGGCCGGCACCGTCTACACGGCCGACCCCGTCGCCGCGCAGGCGCAGATCGACCTGGCCACCGCCTACGACAACGCGGTGAGACGGCCAGGCACCGCCTCCCTCCCCGCGCAGCTCGGGGGGAGCACCCTGAAGCCGGGCGTCTACAACTCCGTCTCGGGCGCCTTCCAGCTCACCGGAGAGCTCGTCCTCGACGGACAGGGGAACCCGAACGCCGTCTTCGTCCTGCGGGCACCCGGCCTGGTCACCGCGCCCGCCAGCACGGTGAGGCTTGTCAACGGCGCCCAGGCGTGCAACGTCTTCTGGCAGATCGGCGGCTCGGCCAAACTGGGGGCCGGCTCCAGCTTCACCGGGAACCTCCTCGCGCTGACCTCGATCACCGCGGCCGGCGGCGCGACCGTGAACGGCCGCCTGCTGGCCCGCGAGGGCAGCGTCAACCTGAACGCCACCACCGTCACACGATCCGCCTGCGTGGTCATGCCGCCGAGGAAGACCTCCACCAAGCTGGCCGCGTTCTGCGATCCGGAAGCGCCAGGTCATCTCACTCTCGTCGCGACCGTCGCCTCCTCGGGGCCGGCCCCTCCGGCAGGCCCTGTCGAGTTCTTCGCCAACGGGCTGAGCCAGGACAGGACCCAGTCCGACGCCAACGGCCGCGCGACCCTGATCGTGTCCCAGGTACCGCCACGAACCCATGAGTTCGTGGCCACCTTCGCGGGCACGAACCGGCTCGATCCCAGTTCCTCTCCGGTGCTGACCCTCGCCGTCGGACCCAAGGGGGTCTGCCCCGCGTCAGCGGTGACCCCGGCCTCCGCCGACGATGCCGGCACCCCCTCCGCGGGCAACGCCGGCGACAACAAGAAACGCAATCGGAACACCATTACGTATCCGCCCAGGAAAAAGACGTTCAAGGCAAAGAACCGGGAACGTGCCCATCACCGGAACCCGCGGTCCAGGCACTATCGCCGTTAACGCTGAAAATACAGGAGAAAAACATATCATCGGGCTCCGGAGACACCGGAGACATCGAACAAGCCGGAGGTTTCCGAGGGGTAGAGCGATCGGCCGGGGTGCGAAACACAGCGGGTTTCCGGAGGACGACGTCCTGGAATTCTCGGGAGACAGGAAAGCGCATCGCCTTTTCCTGTCCTGTTTTTCCTCGCCACCGCCTCTCCCCGTCACCTTCACCGTTCGCCGGCCGGGCTGAGGCCCCGTGAGAGCCGTCCGGCGCCGGCGATCCGCCCCATCGGCCACCGGCCGGTGGGGCGGATCGCCTCGACGGGGGAAAGGGCGGACCGTCACACAGCCGTAACGACCACCGGACACCCCGGATGCGCGGCCCGTCACACGCCCGCAGGAGACGCGGGAACCCGGGTGGATCGACGGCCGCCTCGGCTCGCGGGGGCCTGGTTGGGGGCACTCGAACAAACAAGCACTCGGCTGGGAAGATCAACCGTTCTGAAACTTTCACGATTCGCGAAAAAGGCCGACCGGATCACAGCAGCCTGGCGGCATAGGCCGTGAAACATCGGCGTAACCGAAGGCACATGCCATTGACATCCCGTTCGCCGTCTCCAGAATTCTTTATGGGAGCGCTCCCACCCTTTCTCTCCTTTGCTTGATCCGATGCGGTGCCACCACCAGCGGATTCGCATCGATCCCCACTCACGGAGGCCCATTTCATGCATCTGTTCCCCATCAAAGCGGGAGCGCTCCCACGCTTCCGGAGACGGATCGCCGCGCTGGTGTTACTCAGCCTGGCGGCCGGGACGACCACCGCGCTGGCGGCCTCCCCCGCCCTCGCGGCCGTCTCCTGTGATGTGACGTACACCACCAACGACTGGCAGGGCGGCTTCACCGCCAACGTGACCGTCAAGAACCTGGGCGACCCGCTGACCGGGTGGACCCTCGGATTCGCCTTCCCGACGAGCACCCAGAGGGTCTCCCAGGGCTGGAGCGCCACCTGGGCGCAGAGTGGTCAGAACGTCACCGCCAGAAACCTCGACTGGAACGGCAACCTGGCCACCGGTGCCTCGACCAGCATCGGCTTCAACGGCAGCTGGTCGGGCACGAACCCCAAGCCGACCAGCTTCACGATCAACGGCACCACCTGTGGGGGGACCACCCCCGTCAACCAGCCGCCCACCGCGAGCATCACCAGCCCGGCGGCCGGGGCCACCTTCACCGCTCCCGCGACGGTGGCGATCGCCGCGAACGCGGCCGACAGTGACGGCACCGTCGCCAAGGTCGACTTCTACAACGGCACCACGCTGCTGGGCACCGACACCACCGCGCCGTACACCTACAGCTGGACGAACGTCGCCGCCGGAAACTACTCCCTCACCGCGAGGGCGACCGACGACAAGGGGGCGACCACCACCTCCAGCCCCGTGGGGATCACCGTCTCCGCCACCTCGGCTCCCGCCGTGCTCGTCACCCCGGCCACGATCGCCGTCCCCGAGGGCGGCACCTCCGACCTCGCGGTCAAGCTCTCCAGGGCCCCGTCCTCGAACGTCACCGTGGCGACCGCCAGGACGAGCGGTGACACCGACCTGACGGTCACCTCCGGCGCGTCGCTGACCTTCACCACCTCCAACTGGAACACCGCGCAGACGGTACGGCTCGCGGCGGCCGAGGACGCCGACCAGACCTCCGGCAGCGCCGTGTTCACCTCCAGCGCCACCGGCCACACCTCGGCCACGACGACCGCCACCGAGGTCGACAACGACTCGGGCGGCGGTGACAACGAGTACATCGAGCGCTTCATCACGATGTACAACAAGATCAAGGATCCGGCGAACGGCTACTTCTCGCCGCAGGGCGTGCCCTACCACTCCGTGGAGACCTTCCTGGTCGAGGCCCCCGACCACGGGCACGAGACCACCTCGGAGGCCTACAGCTACTACCTGTGGCTGGAGGCGGCGTACGGCAAGGTGACCGGCGACTGGACCAAGTTCAACGAGGCCTGGGCCTCGATGGAGAAGTACATCATCCCGGCCACGGCCGACCAGCCGACCAACGCCTCCTACAACCCGTCCAAGCCCGCCACGTACGCCGGCGAGTGGGACGACATCACGCAGTACCCGTCCAGGCTGGACGGCAACGTGAGCGTCGGCGTCGACCCGATCGCGAACGAGCTCAAGACGGCGTACGGCACCAGCGACATCTACGGTATGCACTGGCTGCTGGACGTGGACAACACCTACGGCTTCGGCCGCTGCGGTGACGGGACCACCAAGCCCGCGTACATCAACACCTACCAGCGCGGTCCTGAGGAGTCGGTCTTCGAGACCGTTCCGCAGCCGTCCTGCGACACCTTCAAGCACGGCGGCCCGAACGGGTTCCTGGACCTGTTCACCGGCGACAGCGCGTACTCCAAGCAGTGGAAGTACACCAACGCTCCCGACGCCGACGCCCGCGCCGTCCAGGTCGCCTACTGGGCACACACCTGGGCCACGGAGCAGGGCAAGGCCTCGCAGGTCTCGGCCACGATCGCCAAGGCCGCGAAGATGGGCGACTACCTGCGCTACGCGATGTACGACAAGTACTTCAAGAAGCAGGGTTGCACCAGCACCTCCTGCCCGGCCGGAACCGGCAAGGACAGCTCGGCCTACCTGCTGAGCTGGTACTACGCCTGGGGCGGCGCCTACGACACCGCCGCGAGCTGGTCCTGGCGGATCGGCTCCAGCCACAACCACTCCGGTTACCAGAACCCGATGGCCGCGTGGGTGCTGTCCAGCGTGGACGCGCTCAAGCCCAAGGGTGCGACCGCCGTGCAGGACTGGACCACCAGCACCAAGCGGCAGATGGAGTTCTACCGCTGGCTGCAGTCGAGCGAGGGCGCGATCGCCGGTGGCGCCACCAACAGCTGGCAGGGCCACTACGCGGCCCCGCCGTCGACGCTGCCCACCTTCTACGGGATGGCCTACGACTGGCAGCCGGTCTACCACGACCCGCCGTCCAACCAGTGGTTCGGCTTCCAGGCGTGGTCGCTGGAGCGGGTCGCGGAGCTCTACTACGCGACCGGTAACGCCGACGCCAAGATCGTCCTGGACAAGTGGGTCAAGTGGGCCACCGACAACACCACGATCAACGCCGACGGGACCTACCAGATCCCCTCGACGCTGATCTGGACCGGCCAGCCCAACACCTGGAACCCGACCAACCCCACTGCCAACACCAACCTGCACGTGAGCATCAGGGACTACACGACCGACGTGGGCGTGGCGGGCTCGTACGCCAAGGTGCTGATGTACTACGCGGCCAAGTCCGGTGACGCCACGGCCAAGACCGTCGCCAAGGGCCTGCTCGACGGCATGTGGCGCAACAACCAGGACGCCAAGGGCGTCTCGGTCGCCGAGACCAAGGCCGACTACAACCGCCTCAACGACCCGGTCTACGTGCCCCCGGGCTGGAGCGGCACGATGCCCAACGGCGACGTGATCAACTCCGACTCGACCTTCCTGTCCATCCGGTCCTTCTACAAGAACGACCCGGACTGGCCGAAGGTGGACGCCTACCTGAAGGGCACGGGTCCCGCCCCGTCCTTCAACTACCACCGGTTCTGGGCGCAGGTGGACGTCGCCGTCGCTCTCGCCGAGTACGGCCGCCTCTTCCCCTAACCCCTGCCCCCGGGTCCGGCTCTCCCCCGGGCCGGACCCGGGCCTCACCCCCCCTAAGACCTCGGGGCGTGACGGTACCCCTGACCTGCCGTCACGCCCCGAGCACCACCTCCGAGAGGCGCACCCCCCATGAAGAAGACCCTGGCGGCGCTCGCGCTGCTGGCGCTGACGGCCGTGCCGGTGACGGTGTCCGCCACCGGCGCCCAGGCCGCGGCGCCCGCCTTCGCGTACGGCGAGGCGCTGCAGAAGTCCATCTGGTTCTACGAGGCCCAGCAGTCGGGGCCTCTGCCGAGCTGGAACCGCGTCAGCTGGCGTGGCCCCTCCGGGCTCACCGACGGCCAGGACGTCGGCCGTGACCTGACCGGGGGCTGGTACGACGCGGGCGACCACGTCAAGTTCGGCCTGCCGATGGCGGCCAGCGCGACGATGCTGGCCTGGGGCGCTGTGGAGTACCGTGACGCGTACGTCTCCTCGGGGCAGCTCACCCACCTGCTGAACAACCTCAAGTTCGTCAACGACTACTTCATCAAGGCCCACCCGTCGGCGAACGTGCTGTACGGGCAGGTCGGCAACGGCGGCAAGGACCACGCCTGGTGGGGCCCCGCCGAGGCGATGCAGATGGAGCGGCCCTCGTACAAGATCGACGCCTCGTGCGGAGGGTCGGACCTGGCCGGGGAGACGGCGGCGGCGATGGCGGCCTCATCGATCGTCTTCCGCCCGACAAATCCGACTTATGCTGACACGCTGGTGACGCACGCCAAGCAGCTCTACACCTTCGCCGACACCGTGCGGAAGAAGTACAGCGACTGCATCACCGACGCGTCGGGCTACTACCAGTCGTGGAGCGGCTACAACGACGAGTTGGTCTGGGGCGCGATCTGGCTGTACCGGGCCACCCAGGACGCCTCCTACCTGTCCAAGGCGGAGTCGTACTACGACAACCTCGGCACCGAGCCGCAGTCCACCATCAAGTCCTACAAGTGGACGATCGCCTGGGACGACAAGTCCTACGGCGCCTACGTGCTGCTGAACAAGCTGACCGGCAAGCAGAAGTACCTCGACGACGCCAACCGCTGGCTCGACTTCTGGACGGTCGGGGTGAACGGGCAGCGGGTGAGATACTCCCCCGGCGGCCACGCGGTGCTCGACAGATGGGGGTCGCTGCGCTACGCGGCCAACACCTCGTTCGCCGCGCTCGTCCACTCCGACTCGATCACCGACGCGACGCGGAAGGCCCGGTACCACGACTTCGCGGTCAGGCAGATCAACTACGCCCTCGGTGACAACCCGCGCAACTCCTCGTACATGATCGGGTTCGGCGTGAACCCGCCGAAGAACCCGCACCACCGCACCGCGCACGGCTCGTGGACCGACCAGATGACCAACCCGGTCGAGACCCGGCACACCCTGTACGGCGCCCTCGTCGGCGGCCCGCCCGACCCCGACGACAAGTACACCGACAGTCGCGACGACTACGTGATGAACGAGGTCGCCACCGACTACAACGCGGGCTTCACCAGTGCCCTCGCCCGCCTCTACCGCGAGTACGGCGGAGCCCCGGCCGCGAACTTCCCCGTCGCCGAGACCCCCGACGGCCCCGAGATCTTCGTCGAGGCCGGGGTGAACGCCACGGGCTCGACGTTCACCGAGATCAAGGCCATCGTGAGGAACCAGTCGGCCTGGCCCGCGCGCGTGCTGGACAACGGCTCGTTCCGCTACTACTTCACCCTCGACGGCACCACGACCGCGAGTCAGGTCTCCGTGACGTCCGCCTACAACCAGTGCAAGGCGCCGACCGGACCGACCCTGCTGTCCGGGAGGACCTACTACGTCACCGTCGACTGCTCGAACACCTCGATCGCCCCGGCGGGCCAGTCACAGCACCGGCGCGAGGTGCAGTTCCGCATCGCCAGCACCGGGACGTGGGACCCGTCCAACGACTGGTCGTACACCGGCATCCCCACCACGCCGGGCGCGACCCCGGTGCGGACGCAGAACATGACGGTCTACGCCGGCACGACGAAGATCTGGGGCAACCCGCCCGGCGACGAGCCTGAGGACACCGTGGCGCCGTCGCGGCCGGGCAAGCCCACCGCCTCCGCGATCACCGCCGGCGGCGCCACCCTGACCTGGACGGCCTCGACCGACAACGTGGGCGTCACCGGCTACGACGTCTACCAGGGGACGACAAAGGTCGCCACCGCCACCACCACCTCCCACACCCTCACCGGCCTCACCCCCGCGACGGCCTACACCGTCTCCGTCGTGGCCAAGGACGCGGCCGGCAACTCCTCCACCGCCTCGGAGAGCACCACCTTCACCACGACGACGGCCCCGGTGGGCGGCTGTACGGCCACCTACACGGTCACCAACAGCTGGCCGGGCGCCTTCCAGGGAGACGTCACCGTCACGAACACGGGCACCTCGGCGATCACCGGCTGGACGGTGACCTGGAAGTTCCCCAACGGTCAGACGATCAGCCAGCTCTGGAGCGGCACGCACACCCAGACGGGCACGGACGTTTCGGTCAAGAACACGGCCTGGAACGGGGCCCTCGGCCCGAACGCCTCGGCGTCCTTCGGCTTCACCGCGAGCCAGAGCGGCACCAACGGCGTCCCCACCCCGGTGAACTGCACCACCGGCTGATCTCCGACCGCCCGCACCACGAACCGATTCCCGCCAGCCGGGCGTCCGTCTCTCCCCCACGGACGCCTCCTCGCCCCCGGCCGGGCGCGACGACCCCTCCGCCCGGCCGGGCACCCCCCAAACCGAGGTAGGTCATGCGAATCAGACTGGCGTCGCTCCTGGCGCTCCTTCTCCCGTTCATCGTCTTCATACCGCCCGCCCACGCCGCCGTGGGCCTCCACGTGAGTGGGACACGGATCCTTGAGGCGAACGGCAACGCGTTCGTCATGCGGGGAACCAGCCACGCGCACACCTGGTACCCGACCCAGACAGGCTCGTTCGCGGGCATCAAGTCACTCGGCGCGAACACCGTCAGGGTGGTGCTCAGCGGCGGCCGGTGGACCGCCAACGGCGCCTCCGACGTGGCGAACGTCGTTTCGCTCTGCAGGCAGAACAAGCTCATCTGTGTCCTGGAAAATCATGACACCACCGGGTACGGCGAGCAGGCCGGCGCGTACACCCTCGACCAGGCCGTGGACTACTGGATCAGCGTCAAGAACTCGATCGTCGGCCAGGAGGACTACGTCGTCCTCAACATCGGCAACGAACCCATCGGCAACAACGCGACCACCCCGGGCTGGACCCAGGCCACCTCGGCCGCGATCACCCGGCTGCGGAGCAACGGGTTCCAGCACCTGATCATGGTGGACGCGCCCAACTGGGGCCAGGACTGGGGCTTCACCATGCGTGACAACGCCTCCACGGTCTTCGCCTCCGACCCGCAGCGCAACACGGTCTTCTCCGTCCACATGTACGGGGTGTTCGACACGGCCGCCGAGGTGACCTCCTACATGCAGGCGTTCCAGACCGCGGGACTGCCGCTGGTGGTCGGCGAGTTCGGCTTCGACCACTCCGACGGCAACCCGGACGAGGACACGATCATGGCCCAGGCTCAGGCCAGGGGCATCGGCTACCTCGGCTGGTCCTGGAGCGGCAACAGCGGCGGCGTCGAGTATCTCGACCAGGTGACCGACTTCAACGTCGCCAGCCTCACTCCCTGGGGGCAGCGCCTGTTCAACGGGGCGAACGGCATCGCGCAGACCTCCGTCGAGGCCACGATCTACGGCGGCACCGGCACCCCCGACACCCAGGCGCCGACCAGGCCCGGCACACCCACCGCCTCGGACATCACCTCGACCGGTGCCCGGCTGTCCTGGACCGCCTCCACCGACGATCGCGCGGTCACCGGCTACGACGTCTTCCGGGGAACCACCAGGCTCGGTTCGTCCGCGACCAACTCGATCACCCTGACCGGGCTCACCCCGCAGACCGCCTACACCGTCACCGTCGTCGCCCGCGACGCCGCGGGGAACACCTCCGCCGCCTCACCGGCGGCGACCTTCACGACCACCGCGACCCCGCCGAACGGCTGCACCTCGACGTACCAGACGACCAACTCCTGGCAGGGCGGTTTCCAGGGCGAGGTCACCATCCGCTGCACCTCGGCCGTCACCGCCTGGCGAACCGTTCTCACCTATCCCTCGGGGGTGAACATCAGTCAGGCGTGGAGCTCCACCCTCTCCGCCGCTCCCCCGGTCTTCACCTTCACCAACGCCGCCTGGAACGGATCCGTCCTCGCGGGAGGATCCACCACCTTCGGCTTCATCGGCAGCTGGTCGGGCACGGGCACCCCGCCCACCCCCACCATCTCCTAGCCGTACCCCGGGGCGTTCTCGTCCGGTCCGCGACTCCCGGCGCGGACCGGGCGGTGAGACCGCCGTCATCGGCGCCCTCACCGCGACCCCGTGGCCGGTTCACACCGGCCACGGGGTTTTCCGCGCCGCGCCCGAGATGAGGTCGCGAGCGTGGATCCGGCGATCGGGAGTCCGATCAGTCGTCGAACGCGAAGCGTCCGCTGGTGTTCCTGTTCACCAGGCTGTTGTGGTTGTGGTTGTGGTTGTTGATCCGCAGCTTGACGCGATGGTGACCGTGCCGGCCCCCGCCGCCCCAGCCTCGGCAACCACCGCCGCAGCCGCAGCGGCGGCCACAGCCACCGCCGCCCCAGGTCGGGAAGGCCGCCGCGGTGACCGCGGCGGTCGACGCGGCGGCGCTCACGGCGGTGGTCGTCGCACCCAGGCCGACGACCCCTCCGGTCAGCGCCACGCTGAAGGCGATCCCGGTGATGACACTCTTGAACTTGGGCATTGCTTTTCCCCTCGAAAGGTTCAATTACCCCGATTACCGACATTTCTTGATCAGTCGGAAATCACTAGAGATGGATAGATGTAAGCCATCCCGCTTGTCATACTTTCCTGCCGTGTCCGCCCATAAACGGTAATTCAATCCTTTTACGCAGCGATTGTCCGTTTATGGTGGTCATTAAACTCTGTCGGATTGTTTTATGGCGAAATGTCCTTTATGTTCCACGAGGGGTTCGGCGCCGTCCGCCGCCGGAACGCCTCCTTCTCAGGAAGGACGGGCGTCGATGCCGTACCGGTGCAGCGTGGAGACCATCCAGCGCGAGAGGCGCACGTGGCCGAGGAGGGTGGGGTGGACGCCGTCGGGCAGGACCGCCCCGCGCCCCCAGCCCCGGCCGTGCGCGCCGAGGGCTTCGAACGGGTCGAGGAAGGGCACCTCCTGCCGGTCGGCGGCGAGCGCGACGGCCTCCCTCACGCCGTAGGCCCACCGGGGGGCCCTGGTCATCCAGATCGGCCCGACCAGCACGATCCTGGTGTGCGGCCATCTCCGCCTGACCTGCTCCACCAGCCGGACGGCCGCGTTCTCGATCCTCGCGGCTTCGACCCGGCGGTCGTTGCGCCCGCCGGAGATGATGAGCATGTCGGGCTCGGGACGCCAGGAGAGCTCCGCGACGAAGGAGTCCTGGAAGGTCCGGCCCACCCTGCCGGGGTTGACGAACCCCGTCCCCGCGGCCCCCGCGATGATCAACTGCCAGCCCAGCTCCCGCGCGGCCCTGGCCGCGTAGCCGTCCCACCCTCGTACCGGACCCGACCCGACCGTGAAACTGTCACCGACGATCATGACGAGTGGGGCCCGGGACTGCCAGACGGGCGGGGATTTCGTACCGGCGGTCATTGGCCCGGCGACACCGCTTCCAGCGCTACATCCCGAAATAAGGGAAGAAATCGCTACAAGAAATGCGGCCGCGAACGCCCACGGTCGTCTACGTATGGGCGCGCGCATACCACCTCAGGAAACATCAGGCTCCCGACATGATGGCAGATGTCCATCGGTGGTGGGGAGAGGTCAACTGACATCGGAAGGGCCGACGGACCAGGTGTTGCAGTAGGCGATCCTCGCGTACTTCCAGCCCTGGTTGAGCCAGGCGGCGTAGTTCTCCCCGCTGCCGTGGTCGCGCCGGGGGTTGCCGTTCTGGTCGTCACCGCGCCCGTACTCCGTGCGCAGGACCTCCTGCCAGCGAGCGTTGGTGACTCCCAGCGGGACCCGTACGGTGCGGACGAAGGCTCCGGCGAAGCACTGCGCCTGGAGTTCGTGGCGGCGGGAGTGGGAGTCCTGGGCGGCACGGGACCTGTTGGAGACCTCCCACCACCAGGCTCCGCCGATCCCCGCCATGTTCTGCACGTGGTGCGCGTACTCGTGGGCGAGCACGGCCATGTAGGGCACGTGGTTCCTGGCGGGGTCGAGGCCGTCGCTCTGCTCGATCACATGGCTCAGGCCGATGTACATGCCCCGGTTGGACGGGCAGTAGTAGGCGGAGGCGTCTGCCTGGGGGTACGTTCCGCAGGGCCCTCGTCCCTGACGGGACCAGTAGACCTTGCGCGCGGGGAGGAAGACCGCGCCGGCCTGGGAGAACTTCGCCGACCACGCCCGATCCAGGCAGTCGGTGACGGCGTTGAGATAGGAGAGCATCTCCCGGGGCTGGGTCGAGGGCCTCGGGGCGCGGCATGAGGTGGGACGCATCAGGCCCGTGCCGTACAGCGGGTTGCGCTTGAGCCGGGCCGCGGTGTCGGAGCGCCGCATGTAGCGGAGGTCGACGGCGGTGTTCCTTCCCGCGGCGACCGGCGTGATCTCGACGTCGCCGAGCGAGCCGAGGTTCAGTTTCTCCGGCGGGGTGAAGCCCGGCGGGGTGATCTCGGTGTCCCCCGTCTGCTGGGGGACGGCGCTCCTCGTCGCCACCGGGGCGGTCCCCGGCCCGGCGGGAGCCTCGGCGTCCTTCTCACCTGCCAGGCTCGCGATCACCACGACCGCGGTGAACGCCGCGGCGAGCACGCCGAGCACGCCGAAGGCCAGCGGGTTCGCCCCCCGTGAGCGCATGCGACCGCCCTCTCCAAAGAGTTGATCTACGGGCGGCAATCTAGCCGATATAACCACATATACGTTTATGCGCAGGAAAAAATGGATATGGGGTGGAGCGTCACGGGTCGGTGGATCTCGCTAAGCTCCCGACACATGGCGGCATCTTTCTCGCACCGAGCGGCTTCCTCGCGCAGAGCAGCCGGGAGTCTGGCCGCGACGGCCATCCTCGCGATCGTCACGTCCCTCACCCTCGCCTCCCCGGCCCTGGCGAACGGCCCGACCGGCACGGAGTCCTCCCAGGCCGGGCGAGCCGCGACGGAGCCCCTCAAGGCCGGGTGGACCGGTGCGGAGTCCCACTCCTCCCCGGCCGGACGGAGCATCCAGGCGGCACGGCCCGCGCAGGCCGTGCACTCCGCGCGGGACGGCAAGGTGACGAGCACGACGGTCCAGCTGGAACTCCGGCAGGACGGCGTGCTCCACGTCAAGGAGGAGGTCGTCTTCGAGGGCGCCGCACCGTCGCGCGACCTCGTCCACCGGACCCGCTACGACGATCGCAGCGACCGCCTCTACCAGGTCACCGGCCTCAAGGGCGACGCCACGCTGACCGGCGAGACCATCACCCTGAAGGGATCGGGAAACGCCACCCTGGAGTACGACGTCCAGGGCACCGTCACCCCGCTCGCCGACGCCCAGGAACTGCGCTGGTACGCGGTGGGCGCCTGGTCCGTTCCCGTGGAGCAGGCCAGGGTCAGCGTGAGCGGGCCGGCCACGATGCAGAACCTGTCGTGCTTCGCCGGCCCCCTCACCTCGGCGATCGCCTGCACCGAGGCCTCCATGGACCACACGGGCGTCACCGCCGAGTTCGGGCAGCAGGACCTCGGTGCCGGGGAGGTGCTCACCGTGGTCGTCGGTTACCCCGTCGGCGCCACCAAGGGGGCGCCGGTCCTGGAGCGACGCTTCGAGCTGTCCAACTCCTTCACCCTGAACACCGTCACCGGCGGCGCACTGGCCGGCCTGCTCCTGCTGCTGCTCGGCGGCCTCGGCCTCCTCTACTGGACCAGGGGACGCGACGCCCGCGTGGTCGGCCACGAGTCGGGCTCGCTCAGCGGCGTCGAGAACGGTCACTTCGCGCCGCCGGACGGTGTCCGCCCCGGCCAGATCGGCACCCTCATGGACGAGCAGGCCGACGTGATCGACGTGACCGCCACGATCGTCGACCTGGCCGTCAGGGGTTACCTCAGGATCGACGAACAGCCCCGGCAGACGTACGAGACCCCCGACTGGAGGCTCGTACGGATGCCCGCGGCCCAGGTCACCTCGCTGCTGCCCTACGAGCGGGAGCTCTACGACGCCATCTTCGACGGCCGTGACGCGGTGCTGCTCTCGGAGCTCCAGGGGTCGTTCGGAGCCAAGCTGGGCAGGGTCCGCGAGGCGCTCTACCGCGACGTGGTCACCCAGGGCTGGTTCGCCCGCCGCCCCGACACCGTCCGCACCCGCTGGACGACCCTCGGGGTGGTCCTCACCGGACTCGGCGTCCTCGCCACCGTCGGACTGGCCTGGCTCACCACGTACGGGGTGCTCGGCCTCGCCCTGATCATCGCCGGTGCCGCGCTCGCCGTGGGCGGCCAGTACATGCCCGCCAAGACCGCCAAGGGCGCGGGCGCCCTCGCCCACACCCTCGGCTTCAGGGAGTATCTGTCCAGCGCCGACCTCGGCACGAACGTCCCCGAGGCCCAGCGGGTGGAGCTGTTCTCCCGCTACCTGCCCTACGCCGTGATCTTCGACAACGTCGACCGCTGGGCCCGCGTGGTCTCCTCGGTCACCGGCGACGGACAGCAGGCCGACAACCTGTACTGGTATCACGGCCCGGCGGAGTGGGACCTGTCCAGGTTCGCCGACTCGATGCGGACCTTCACCATGACCACCTCGGGCGCGATCTCCACCACCCGCCAGTTCCGCTCCCTGTGAGAGGCGCCGTACGCGAGATCCGCGGGCGACTACCGCACGCGGATCTCGCCCACGGGCCGCCCTCCGCCGAGCACGACCCCGGTGGCGAGCTCGTCGAGTCCCGGGGCCTCGAAGCCGAGGGCGGTCAGGGCCGCGACGGTGACCGGGACGCGGGCGCGCTGGCCGCCGTCCTCGATCTTGACGGTTCCCGAGCGCCCGTCGCTGAAGACGAAGGCGTCGAAGGCCTCGGCGCCGACCTTGACCAGCAGTCCGGGGACCGCCCGCATCAGCCGGGCCTCGGCGCGGGTGGTCCCCGACGTCCACTCGGGGTGGGCGCGGAAGGCGTCGGCGACGCGGCGCTCCGGGGAGTCCGGATCGGCCAGGACCAGGGCGCGGAACGCCCGGGTCACCCCCAGCATCGAGACGAAGAACAGCGGTGCGCCGCAGCCGTCCACCCCACCGGCGGCGACGCGCTCGCCGGTCAGCTCCTCGACCGTGGCGCGCACGGCCCGCTGCAGCGGATGCGCCGGCGCGAGGTAGGTCTCCAGGGGCCAGTCGTTCACCGCGCAGGTGGCGAGCATCGCCGCGTGTTTGCCCGAGCAGTTCATGTAGACCCTGGCCCTGCCCCCTCCTGAGCGCAGCACCTCTTCGCGGGAGACGACGTCCTCCGGCAGGTCCTCAGGACAGCCGAGAGCGCTCTCCTCCAGCCCCGCCCCGGCCAGGATCCTCCGGACCCCGTCCACGTGGAACGGCTCCCCCGCATGACTCGCGCACGCCAGCGCGAGCAGTTCCCCCTCCAGGGGAAGCCCGGCGCGGACCATGGCGAGCGCCTGCAGGGGCTTCATGGCCGAACGCGGCGACGCCAGGGCGTCCACCGCCCCGTGAACCCTCACCAGCGACCCGTCGGCGGCCACCGCGAGCATCCGCGCCCGATGGGTGGACTCCACGAACCCCGAGCGGACAACCTCGACGAACAATGACTCAGCAGACACCTTGTCTCCTTTCGCCCGCAGTCTAGGGACGCCCGGGGACACGGGATGATGGAGGTATGCGTGCGGTCGTACAGCGGGTGAGTTCCGCGTCGGTGGTGGTGGACGGCGTGACGGTCGGGGCGATCGACGAGCCGGGACTGCTCGTCCTGGTCGGCGTGACCCATACCGACACGCGCGCCGAGGCGGCCAGGCTCGCCGCCAAGCTCTGGGGCCTGCGGATCCTCTCCGGTGAGAAGTCCTGCTCCGACATCGGCGCGCCACTGCTGGTGGTCAGCCAGTTCACCCTGTACGGCGACGCCCGCAAGGGCCGCCGCCCCACCTGGCAGGCCGCCGCCCCGGGGCCGGTCGCCGAACCATTGGTGGAGGCGGTCTGCGCCGAACTGCACGCTTTGGGTGCCCGCGTGGAGACCGGGGTGTTCGGTGCCGACATGAAGGTCGGGCTGACCAATGACGGCCCGATCACCCTGATCCTGGATATCTGAACCCCCGCGCCCCGGCCGGGGTGCCGGGTGTCAGCGGATGCGGCGGCGCAGGCTCGGGTCGATCTGGACGTTGCGCCCGGCGTCCGGCGGCACGATGACCTCCTGGGACGCGGCCACCCCCGCGGCCTCCAGCGTGGCGTCCACCGGCACGGTCCGCTTGACCACGGCGAGCGCGACCGGCCCCAGCTCGTGATGGCGCGCCGAGCTTCCCACGAAGCCGACCTCCGTGCCGTCGAGGGTCACCGGCGCACCGTGCTTGGGCAGGGTGTCGACGCTGCCGTCCAGATGCAGGAAGACCAGGCGGCGGGGCGGGTGGCCCAGGTTGTGGACGCGGGCCACGGTCTCCTGGCCCTTGTAGCAGCCCTTGTTGAGGTGGAGGGCCGAGCCGATCCAGCCCACCTCGTGCGGGATCGTCTTGTGGTCGGTCTCGAAACCCAGGCGGGGACGGTGCTCCTCGATCCGCAGCGCCTCGTACGCCCAGAGCCCGGCGAGCCCCAGCCCGAGCCGCCCGGCGAGCAGGTCGCGCGGGAGTAGGATGTCCTGCCCCACGGTGACGGCGCCCTCGGGCAGGTCGGGGCGCGCCTCCCCCGCCACGGAGACCACGGCGTAGCGGTCCGTCACGTCGGCGACCTCAACCCTGAGCATGAACCGCATCTTGTCGAGGAACGCGGCGACCTCCGCGCCGGTGCCGGGCTCGACGTGGGCCCACACCGCCTCGCCGTCGTCGACGAGGACGAGGTGGTGCTCCACCCTGCCCTGGGCGTCCAGCAGCAGCGTCTCGGTGGACTGCCCCGGTTTCAGATCGTCGAGTTTCTGCGAGCTGAGGCTGTTGAGCCAGCTCAGCCGATCGGGTCCGGAGATCCGGACGACCTCGCGGTTGCTCCGGTCGACCATCGCCTTCCCGGCGAGCAGCGCGCGCTGCTCGGCGAACGGGTCGCCGTAGTGTCCGGCGACGTCGGCGTCGGGGCTCTCGGCCGCGACCGCGCCGGGAGTGTCCAGCAGAGGGCTTCGCATGAACACAGCCTACGAGGCTCCGCGCAAGAAGGCTGCGGCGACTCTTACTCCAGACGGGTCCCGGTCCATGCGGCGCGCCCCGGCGGTTCAGTGATCGAGGTGCGACGAGCCCCGGCGGCTCAGCGGTCGAGGTGCGACGAACCCTCGGCACCGGGTTCCGGTGACCCGGCGACGATCTTCCCCGCGGCTCAGCGGCATTTGCGGCAGCGGCCGAAGACCGTCAGATGGTGCACGTCGGTGAGGAAGCCGAGCTTGTCGTCGAGGTTGGCGACGAAGCTCTCGACCAGGTCGGGGCTCACCTCGCTGATCTCCCCGCACCCCCGGCAGACCAGATGCACATGATCGGCCTCGGAGGCCAGGTGGTAGGTGGGGGCGCCGTGCCCGAGATGGGAGTGGGTGACCATGCCGAGCTCCTCAAGGAGCTCAAGGGTGCGGTAGACGGTGGATATGTTCACCCCGCGAGCGGTCTCCCGCACGCGGGCGCAGATCTCCTCGGGAGTGGCGTGCTCACAGGCCTTGACCGCCTCAAGCACCAGCTGGCGTTGCGGAGTGACCCGGTAACCACGCGCCCGGAGTTCCTCGTGCCACGACGTCTCGGTCATATCCAGAGTCTATGAGCACCGAGACTCCCTACGGCCTGAGAGGCCGGAGAACAACGGAGCGGGACGACTCGCCCGGTTCCGTGCGACCTTCGCCGCACCCGTCTCCCAATCGATCGATTGATCGACCACGCTGGATCCGGATGGATCAAGGCGGTCGAATCATCGACATCGCCTCGTCGGGAGGCCAGAAACACCCTGTTCGCAGGAGTTCGCGCCCCTTCGAGGGGTCGATGACCGCTTGACCCGATCCTGAGCGGCTAACTACCATCTCCCAATCGATCGATCGGGAGCGTCGATGACACATAAAGAGATCCAGCAGGCGGCGGTCTGGCTGTTCGCCCGGAAGGGGTACGCCGCGACCGGCATCCGCGAGCTCGGACGTGCCGCGGGCGTCAATTCCGCGACCCTGTACCACTACACAGGGGGGAAGGAGGAGCTCCTCTCCGGCATCATGCGCTCCTGCCTCGACGAGCTGCTGCGCGCCGCGATCGACGCGGCCGGCGGGTCGGCCGATCCGGCCATTCAGCTGGCGCGCCTGGTCAGGGCGCACGTGGGACTGTCCGCGCTCAATCCGTTGACGGCCAAGGTGACCGACCAGGAGATGCGCGCCCTGACGTCGAAGGAGCGCGACGCCCTCCTCGGCATGCGCGACGACTACGAATCGATCTTCACCAAGGTCATCGAACGCGGCGCACGCACGGGTGCCTTCCACCTCGCCGACCCGCACCTCGCCCGGCTGGCGCTTCTGGAGATGTGCAACGGGGTCGCCAACTGGTACCGGCCAGACGGGCGACTCGATGTCACCGACGTTCAGGACCGGTTCGTCGAGTTCGCCTGCCGTCTCGTCGGAGTGCCGCCGGTGAGTCGCGAGGAGTCCGGAGATCTGCCGGTTCCCGTTCGGCTGGACAGCGAGCCTCCCGCCGATCACACACTCACAGCACGCATGGAGGTCGCGGGATGAACATCATCGACGCCCGGGTACGGCTCCCCCAAGAGCTCCGGCCCCGTTCCACCTATGCCGCCCCCAGCCTGCAGACCGAGCAGTACGACAGGGTCCTGCAGCTGACCGACAAGATGAACACCGGCCGTCTGGCCGACCTGCTCCAGGTCATGGACGCAGAAGGCATCGGCCAGGCGGTCATGCACGCCGAGTCCGAGGGAGGGGAGTCGGCCGACGCGCTCAACGAGGCACTGTGCCAGGTCCTGGCCGAGCATCCCGACCGGTTCGTCGGCATCGGATGTGTCGACATCGCCGCTGCCCGGCCGACCCGTATCGCTCGGCAGGCGGCCTCGATCGCCGACCTCGGCCTGCTCGGGATCACGTTCCAGCCCGCGTTCTTCGGGCTCGACATCGACGATCGCAGCCTCTATCCGATGTACTCACGTGCCGAGGAGCTCGGCCTGATCGTCGCCGTGCACACGGGCATCACCTACAGCCGCATGCACCCTCTGCGCCACGAACGGCCGGAGCTGCTGGACCAGGTCGCCTGCGACTTCCCCGACCTGACGCTGATCGCCTGCCACGCCGGCTGGCCCTGGGTGACCGAGTACTGCGCGGTGGCCCGTCGTCACCCGACGGTCTATCTGGAGTTCGGCGCCCTGGCGCCGAAGTATGTCGCCAAGGCCGGGACCGGCTGGGACCCGCTGTTCGGCATGATGCCGAACGTCCTGCGTGACCAGGTGCTCTACGGCAGCGACTGGCCCGTGATGTCCCCCACCCGCGCCGTCGCGGAATGGCGCGCCTCGGGACTGCCGGACGCGGCGCTCCAGGCCCTCCTGCATGACAACGCCGCCCGGCTCTTCGGACTTGGAAGCCCATCGCGGTGACACACGGATCCGCCGGTAACGGCGACGGAGTCACCGTCACCGCCATGCTCACCCGGGCGGCGGCCGAGACCCCCGACGCTGTTTTCCTGCGAACGCACGAAGGAGACCTCACCTACCGCGAGGTCGAGCGGCGGTCGGCCCGGCTCGCGACGGCCTTCTCCCAGACCGGGATGGGTCCGGGCAGTTGTGTCGCGCTGCTGATGCACAACAGCCTCGATCAGGTTCTCGTCTGGTTCGCCCTGATGCGCCTGGGCGCCGTCCACGCTCCCCTCAACACCGCCCTGCTCGGGGATCACCTCGTCCACGCCCTGACCGTGGCACGGGCCTCGGTGCTGATCGCCGATGCCGAGCTGCTGACGGTCCTCACACCCGTGCTCGGCCGGCTTCCCGAGCTGGATCGGGTCATCGTGAACGGCGTTTCGAGCGACAGGCGGTTCGAGGACCTGGCCGACTATCGACGCGGCACCGGCCCGGCCCCCGTCGCCGAGGTGGACGAGCTGGCCGCGGCGACCATGCTGTTCACCTCCGGCACGACCGGTCCGTCCAAGGCGTGCGTCCTTTCCCACCGGTACCTGGCCAGGCAGGGGCAGTTGCACGCCGAATACATGGGGTTGCGGGCCGACGACGTCCTGTACTGTCCTTTCCCGCTGTTTCACATCGACGCGGCCACCCTGACCGTCGTGGCGGCTCTGGCGTGCCGCGGCACGGCCGCGCTGGGCCGCCGCTTCAGCGCTTCGCGGTTCTGGGAGGAGGTCCGCGCCTTCGACGCGTCCGTTTTCAACTTCATGGGCGCGACGCTGACGATCCTGTGGAAACAGCCTCCCGGTGCCGGGGACCGCGATCACCGTGTCCGGCTGGCGTGGGGGGTGCCCATGCCGGAGTGGCAGCGCGGCTGGGAGGAGCGCTTCGGCATCCCGCTCAGGCAGGTCTACGGCCTGACCGATGGTGGCATACCCGTCTACGACCCCATCGACGGCCCGCGGAAGCCGGGGACCTGCGGCCGGGTGATCCCGGAGTTCGACGTTCGGATCGTGGACGACCGTGGAAGGCCGTTGCCCGGCGGGAGCGTGGGGGAAATCGTGATACGCGGCCGCGAGCCGGGGTTGACGATGAACGGCTACCACGCGATGCCCGAGGCCACGGCGCGGGTCTTCGAGAACGGCTGGCTGCACACCGGCGACCTCGGCACGCTGGACGACGAGGGATATCTGACCTTCGAGGGCCGGCTCAGCGACTCCATCCGCCGACGGGGCGAGAACATCTCCGCCTACGAGGTGGAACAGGTGCTGATCAGGCATCCGGAGGTGCTTGAGGCCGCCGCCATCGGCGTACCCAGCGAGCTCACCGAGGAAGACGTCAAGGTCGCCGTCGTTCTCAAACCCGGCACGCGGCTGACACCCGAGGAGCTGCACGCGTTCTGCCGTGCGACGGCGCCGGGTTTCATGGTGCCCCGCTACATCGAGGTGGTGCCGGCGCTCCCGAAGACGCCGACGCAGAAGATCGAGAAATTCCGCCTGCGGCAGGAAGGGATCACACCGGCCACCTGGGACAGCGAGGCGCGACAGCGCTGACCCCACGGATCGGACCTCCCCCGCTCCGGGCCGCCGTGGCGTCCCACCGGCCCTCTCCGAGCCGCGTCAGGGCTGGCCGGAGGGCGGGATCTGGAGGGCGACGGCGGGCCTGGAAAATTCATTTGCCCCGGGGGCGCGGAGTTTCATAACGTAAAAGCACGCCGAAAGGAGGTGGTCCGAACAATGGTTGATCATAGTTGGGCTAGCGAGGTGGCTGTCCGCTAGGACGCCGCGACCGGACTCTGTCCGGGCGTCAGGCGACGTTCGGCGAATCCACGACAATCACCGGAACCCCGGGCCGCCGGAGGCGGGCGATCCCGCCAGTAGTCCACCGGCCCTCCTGCCAGGCAGGGGGAAGTGGCCCGGGGTTCTTCCCTTTCCCGGTTCTTCCTTCTCGGTCGCCTTCTCCCCGTTCGGGAGGAGCCCGTGGGCGAGATCTCCCGGTCCGGAAGGAGCCGGTGGGCGAGATCCGGCCGACGGCCCTCGTACGGCGGGGATCCGGCGGTCAGTGCTCGCCGCGGGCGGGGAGGCCGAGGGCCGCGCAGGCGTCACGATAGAGGCGGACGACCTCCGTGCGGACCTGGGCGCGTTCGGTCAGCGTGGTGCTCCAGGGCACCCGGACCGGAACGTCCCGCCCGTCGACCACGGCGGCGAACTCGATCGCCTCGGCGTCGACACCGGTCGTCGTCGCACCGGTGGCCTCGGGCTGCCCGCCGAGGCCCTTGCAGATCAGCAGCGCGTCATCGGCGTGGTCGTCGTTCATGTGGCGCTTGATGGCCTCGACCACGTCGGGGGTGAAGGGAGTGCTCATGCCTCCAGAGCGTAACCAGCGCCCCGTCTCACCCGATCGCGGGTGCCGGCACCGAGGGCCACGGCCCCGTCCGGTGCCGGAGCGCCCCCTGGCACCCCGCCTCGCCCCCCGCCGAGACGAACCTCACCGTCGGGACGAAACCCGCCGTCGGGGCGAACCTCGCCGTGCCCCGCGTGCGGACCTCACACCTCGTCGGGTACGAAGTCGCCGGCCCTCTTGAGCTCGGCCGAGATGTGGGACTGGAGCGGCTGCCCCATGGCGGCCATGTCGTAGGCCCACATCAGGTTGCCGTTGACCAGGCCGTAGAGGCGGTGGCCGGCGGTGTACTCCTTCGCGGTCGCGGTGCGGGCCACCACGTCGGTCTGGAGCTCGATCTTGTTGAAGACCACCTCGCCGACGTAGATCTCCACGATGCCCGTGGGGTGTGACAGGCACACCTCAAGCTGACGGCCGGGGAGCTGACGCCAGAAACCGGTCTCGGTGCCCAGCGGGCGGACCTTGCCGCCCGCCTCGTCGAGCAGCCAGGTGCGACTGCTGTAGGTCAGGAACGGCTTGCCGTTGTGACCGAAGACGATCTCCTGGCCGAAGTTGAAACTCTCGATCGTCGGATATCCACCGACCCCGGCGCCTTCCCATCGACCCACGAGGAAGGAGATCGGCTCAAGATCGGGATGCAGTTCGGGAACGTCCATGGAAACGAGCCTAGAGCCGCCGCGCCATGGTTCGCGCCGGTGACGCCGGGCCGCATAGGCTGCGAACATGGCACGATCACTGGTGATCAAGGTTACCGCGGGCGAAGACTCACCTGAGCGCTGCAATCAGGCCTTCACGGTGGCCGCGGCGGCGTTGGCGAGCGGCGTTCCCGTCTCGCTCTGGCTGACGGGCGAGTCCGCCTGGTTCGCCCTTCCCGGGCGGGCGAAGGAGTTCACCCTCCCGCACGCGGCCCAGCTCGGCGACCTGCTCGACGCTGTGCTCGCGGGCGGCAGGGTGACCCTGTGCACGCAGTGCGCGACCCGGCGGGACATCACGGTCGACGACGTCATCGAGGGCATTCGCATCGCGGGCGCCTCCACCTTCGTGGAGGAGGTCCTGGACGAGGGCGTCCAGGCCCTCGTCTACTGAGACCGGGGCGACGCCTGATCAGCGGGGCAGCACCGCGGCGAGGCGTTCCTCGCGAAGACGGTCGAACCAGACGTCGTCGATCGGCGGCAGCTGGGAACCCACCGCCCAGGTGAGCAGCAGGTCGGCGAGGCCGGGATTGCGGGCGAGCGCGGGACCGTGCAGGTAGGTGCCGACGATCTTGCCTGTGTGGCAGCCCTCGGTGCCGTCGCCGTTGCCCGTGCCGACCGCCGTACGCGCGAGCGGCCGGACCCCCGCCCCGAGCCTGGTGACGCCCATGTGGTTCTCGAAGCCGGTGAGCGTGGAGATGCCCAGCGCCGGGTCCGCCTCCCCCGCCAGCTCTCCGACGGCCCGGCCCTGGCCGCGCCCGCTGGAGATGTCGATCAGGCCGATGCCGGCGACCGGCTGGCCCTCCTCACCTCCGAACGTGGTGCCCATGATCTGGTAGCCCGCGCACACGGCCAGCAGGGCCGCGCCCCGCTGGATGGCCCGGTGCAGGCCACCGTCGCGCCGGAGCCGCTCGGAGGCCAGGATCTGCGGCCGGTCCTCACCGCCGCCGATGAGGTAGATGTCGCCGCTCTCGGGAACCGGGTCGGCCGAGCGCACGTGCACGGTCTCGACCGGGATGCCCCGGCGCTTGGCGCGCTGCTCCAGGACCAGGACGTTGCCCTGGTCGCCGTACGTGCTCAGTAGGTCAGGATAAATCCAGACAAGGCGCAGGGCGCTGTCAGACTGCACGACCGAACTCCGATCGGATCTGCTGGAAGGCGGTGTAGTTGGCGATCACGTCGACCTTGCCCGACGGCTGCGCGGCGAGCGCCTGCTCGAACGAGTTCGCCAGTTGGAACGGCACGTCGGCCACGTCCAGCCGGAGCGCGAGGTCGAGCCGCCGTTCGCCGGTCACGAAGACCGGCCTGCCGCGCAGCACCCGGTAGTCGACGTCCCACAGCCATGAGGTGTCGCGGCCGTCGGGTCCCTGGGCGTTCACCGAGAGGATCACCGGGAGCGAGGTGTCGAGCACGTCGAACGCCTCCAGCCATCCGGCCGGGTTCTTGGCGAGCAGCAGCCTGGCGTGCCGGCCGTCGCGCTCCACCGTGGTGTATCGGCCGGCGACCGACCTCACCTCGCGCAGCCGGGGCAGCGCCCGCTCGACCGGCAGGCCGAACACCTCCGCGGTGGCCAGCGCGATCGCCGCGTTCGCCCGGTTGGCGCGCCCGGGGAGCTGGATGTCGAGCACCCAGCGCTGCCCGCGCGGGTCGATCACCGCGTCGTCGTCGAGGATCCAGGACGGCTCGGGCCGCCGGAAGGTGCACTCGCGGCAGGCCCAGTCGTTCTCCCCCGCCGTCGAGGAGGCACCGGCGCCGACGCTGCCGGGCGGGACGTACTCCATGCCCTTGCGGTCGAGGGGGCCGCCGCACTCGGGGCAGCACCAGGAGTCTTCCTTCCACGGCTGTCCCGCCGACACCCAGGTGACCGAGGCCGCGGTGGAGGCGCCCCAGGTCACCAGCGGGTCGTCGGCGTTGGCGATCACGTGGGTGTGCTTGCCGGCCAGGGCCCGCCGCCACTTCTGGGCGAGCAGCCAGATCTCCCCCGCCCGGTCCATCTGGTCGCGGCTGAGGTTCATCAGGCAGATGACCCCGGCCCCCGTGGTGTCGATCACCTCGGGCAGGTATTTCTCGTCGACCTCCAGCACGCCGTACGGGGCGTGCTTGGCCGACGACAGCGCCGAGACGTGCCCGGCGGGCATGTTGGCGCCGAAGGCGTTGGTGGCGACGTCGCCGAGCTCCGACAGCGCGGAGGTGATCAGGCGGGTCGTCGTCGTCTTGCCGTTGGTCGCGCTCACCAGCGCGAGCTTGCGATCGTGCGCGAGCTTGCGCAGAAGATCGGGCTCCAGGACCAGGCTGATCCGGCCCCCGATCACCGATCCGTCCCCGCGCCCGGTGACCCGGGACAGGGTCGCGGCCGTCCGGCCGAGAGCGGTGGCGAGCTGCGCCCGCAGCGGAAGCTGAGTCATGCCGTCTCCTCGCTTGGCGACCCGTCACGGGACGACCCGGCGGCCGACCGGCCCGGCCGCGGGACCGGAATCACCGAATCGTTCATGCCGCAGATCTTAGCCCCGCTTCGGCACCGTAACCCCCGGAGGCGCGTCACACGCGCCCCTCGGTGACGGTGAGGTACGGAAGCCTTCTCATCCGGGAAGAAAGCACCGAAAAAAGCTGACAAACCAGGCCGTCCTCACCCCTCGGCGAAGGCGAGTTCCGCCGACTCCGGCGAATCCGCGTCGAAGGGCAACACGAACCGGCGCGGCCACGACAGCACACTCTCCAGCCAGCCCGCCCCCATGGACTGGGACACGTGCCGGAGCCGCTCCGCCGGGTCGAGGCCGATGGTGACCGTGAGGATGTCGCGCTCCACGCTCTCGCGCTCGTCGTCACCGAGGATCACCCGCCAGGCCAGCTTCCGGTTCCTTTCCACCTCCATGGACAGCGGGTGGTGGCGGAGCGCCTTGGCCCGGTGGCCGAGCAGCTCGGTGCCCCCGGCGGGACGGTTGAACAGGGCGTACTCCATGACCGGCGCGGAACCGCGCGGGTTGGGCGCGGGCTGGCCGTGAGGGAAGAGCCTGTCCACCTCATGCAGCCACCGCACCTGCGGGATCACCCAGGCGGGCCCCGGCCGCTCGCCGGGGTCGCGGTCGGGGCCGAGCAGCCTGGTCGCGACCACGGCGACCTGCTCGGTCAACGTGGTCGGGTCGTTCACGGTCCGCAGCGACCACGCGCGACGGCCCACGCAGCGTTCCACCGCCGTGGCCAGCAGGCACTCGCGCCGTCGCGGCGGGAGATCCGCCCAGAGCTCGGCGAGCGCCCTGGGCACTCCCGGCAGCGACCGGTTGGTGCAGAACGCCAGCACCAGCGTGTCGGCCCAGATCCGCAGCCAGGCCCAGTCGGACGCCCCGGCGAGCAGGTCCGCCTCGCGCAGCTCGACCAGCGTGCACGCCCGGCCGGTGCGGCACTCCTGCCCGCAGGCCGCCGAGCGCCGGCCGCAGATGGGCGGCATGTGGCCGGGAACCGGACGCTCGCGGTCCTCGCCCAGCGGCACCTGGACGCGCAGCGGCCGGTCCATGCCGTCGGCGAAGACCGCGGCGACACCGGGAGGGAGCGAGACGACCTGCCGGGACTGCTCCTCGCTCAGGTTCGTCGCCGCGCCGACCAGCTGGCGGTCGTCCTCGGCGGGGAGCCGGTGGATCACCTTCAGCGCGGTGTTCTTCACCACGTCGGAGACGAGCTTCGTGGGGATCTGCTCGGCGACCACGATGCCCTCGCCGTACGCGCGGATCTCGGCGAGCATGCCCGCCAGGAGTTCGACGGCGTGCGTGCTGGCCCGCCCCGCGCCCCGGTCGCGCAGCAGCCGGTGCGCCTCCTCGATCACGATGACGTGCTTGAGCCCGTTGCTGCGCTCCTTCCTGGCCCGCATCCGCAGGTGCTCCACGATCCGGATGATCAAGGTGCCCATCAGGAACGCCTTGTCCTCGTCGTTCGCGACGTCCTCGATCGCGAGCACCACGTTGCGCTGGAGCAGGTCACCGATGTCGGCGGGGTGCCCGCCCTCGAAGAAACGGCCCGCGGAGCCCACCCGCAGCGACCGCAGCCGCAACGAGATGAAGCCCTGCACGTCGGCCTGGACCTCCCGGCCGTAGCCGATCTCCTTGATCACGTCCATCGCGTGCTGCTGGAGCTGTTCGAGGGTCGGCACGGCGGGCCTGACGGCGGCGCCGGGGGCGGCCCAGCCGGTGACCACGTCCCAGCCGTTGGCCTCGTACACCCGCTGCAGGGCGAGCGACATGATCTGAGGGAACGGCTCCTCGGCGTCGAAGGCCGCCATGAACAGGGCGCGGACCATGTCGATGTGAGCCTGGACCGGGTATCCGGGCTCGGGGGCCAGCGGGTTGACGCTGAACGGCACGCTCTCCGGCGCCGACGGGTTGATCACGGTCACCGGGGCGAGGTGCTCGATCCTGCCGCCCATCGAGGCGTACTCGGACTTGGCGGGCTCGATCGCCAGCCACGGGATGCCCGCGCCGGTGAGCTGTTCCAGCAGGTGCCTGACCGTCTGCGACTTGCCGGAGCCGGTCGCACCGGTGATGAACGCGTGCCGGTTGAGGGTGGCCAGTGGGACCTTGAACGAGCCGACCGGCCTGTCCTGGCCGTCGAGGATGGACCCGAAGTCGACGGTGAGCGCGCCGGGCACGGTGTCCGCCTCGCTCGTCACGTCGAAGAAGCCCGCGTCGAGGACCCGTACCCCCGGCACCTCCCGGTGCGGCAGCCCGGCGAGGGCGGCGAGCGCCCCTGCGGTGGCCGCGAACGGGGAGGCCGCGCCGTCCGCCGGGTCCTGCAGGGTGGTCGCGAGCGCCTCGGCGAAACCGTAGACGGGTCCGGACAGCGCGCTGCGCAGGCGGTAGGGGTGGTGGCTCATCTCGGCGGAGCCGACGAGCACCGGGGCGATCTGGCGCAGCTCCTCGGGACCGGCGGCCCCGGCGAGCACCCGCACGTTCCAGAGCCCGGCCTCGCGAAAGGCGTCCAGCTCCTGCATTCGCCGCTCGGCCCGTTCGGCGTCATAGCGGGAACGCTCGGAGGCGTCACCGTACTGCCGCAGCACGTTGAGCTGGGTGCGCAGATGTGCGACCTCGGCGTCGAGCAGGTCGGTCTGCTCGGCCACCACCAGCCAGGCGAACGGCCGGGACATGAGCGTGACCAGCGTCGACTCGAAAAGCGTGGGTCGCCTGGTCTCATCCGTGTCCGGCTCGCGGCGTCCGCCGAGCGGAGGTGCCTGCCGTCCTGGGCAGACGGTCCAGGCGAGGTCGGAGAGGTCGCGAAGCCACTCGTCGCCGATCCGGACGCCACGGGCACCGCTGGGGAACAGCAGCGGTTCCGGACCGCCTGGAACCTGCTCGGCCTCGGTGGCGGCCCGGCGGGGCGGGCGCGGCGGGGTGAGCGGCCCCGCGTTGGTGATCAGCTCCAGCGGGGCGCCCGACCCTCGCGAGAGCCAGCCGACCACGAAGGGACGGTTGCGCTGGGCCGTGGAGAGCACCGCGGGCAGGACCGTGACGAAGTCCCACTCCGCGGAGGAACTGCGCGAGGGCGCCGTGATCGCCTGGATTCTGTACCAGGGCCCTGTCAGGGCGTTGGGCGGACGGGACACACTTGGCTGCATTTGGTCTCCACCCGGGGGACCCGGCTCCAGGCCGGAGGGTTGACGCTTCACGGATCGCTCCGTCGTACCGGCCGACGCATGATCGAGATCGAGGGTAGGTCACCCCCGCGACCACGGTCGAACCTGACTCGGGGCTCGCACCCCGGCATTGACCATCCCATTACGACATACGAACGCCCCGTTGACGTCCGAACGATCCTCACCTCACGTTTCGCCCCCCGAGCAGGCCCCTCGGCGTGGACCGGGCTCTCATCAGCGACGGCGCCAGTCGAGCCTCGCCGGAGGCGGGCCGAGGTTGGGCGGCGCGTCCTCGAACGCGCTCGGCGCGTGCGGCTCCGGCTTCTTCTCCTGCGCCTGCGCCTGCTCCAGCGCGGCGTCCTTGATCTCGTCGAACTCGCCCAGGGTCGTCTTGGGAAAGGTCAGTATGGCCGGGTTGGCGTCGGCGAGGCGGACCCTGCGGCCCTCGGAGGTGGCGTCGGTGACGATCACCGAGGTGGTGGGGAGCTGCTGGAGCTGATGGGGCTCGACGAGGAACTCCCGGGAGCGGTGCAACACCCGCTCGGTCTCCCCCATCGCCTTGGTCGCGCGACGGCCCCACTCGGTGGAGGAGGTGATGTCCTCCTTGAGGTCCGTGTGGTTCACGTCGCGCTCCTCGTCGCCCTCCTCCGCCTGGCCGACCGTGGAGACGTAACCACCGTCCATCCCCACCCCCGCGGCACTGATCGTCTCGGTGAGCTGGGCGAGCTCCAGGCGGTGCTCGGTGCCGACGTGCTCGCTCGCGACCCGGGCGTCCTCGGCGTTGCCGAGCCGCATGAACGTCACCGCCGCGTGCCCGCGCCCGAGCCGCTCCCGTACGGTCGGGGTGAGCGCGCGGTAGGTGAGCACGAGGCCGGTCCTTGAGGTCTCGCAGGCGTCCATCAGCCGGTCGAGCACGTCGCCACGGAGCTTGTCCGCGCCGGCGACGATGATCGTGTGGTACCACGGCCGCTCGGAGGCGGGCGACTGGCGCAGGATGTGGGTGAGCGCGGTCGCGACGTACGTGCCGAGGACGCGGTTGCCGAACACCCCCGCCTGACGGTCCATCGACACGACCCGCAGGCGCGCGGGCGGCAGGCGCACCGCCTCGGAGCCGAGGGTCTCCAGCTTGCGCAGCTGCGACTCCAGTGCCCAGGCCCGCTCGATCACCACCCGGTCGCTCACGCCCCGGCCGAACAGCGTGCCGATCCGCTCCAGCTGGGTGGCGGTGATCAGGCCGAACCGCAGGTCCTCGCGGGGGTCGCCGACCTGGGCGAGGGCACGCAGGGCTGCGGTGACCTGGTTGATCGTGGCGCTCTCGCCGAGGACCTCCAGGACCCGCTCCAGGATGGCGTTGTCGAACGACAGGTCCCTCGTCGTGCGGTGCTCCTCGCTCACGCTCACGACGTGGGCGAGAACGTCGGCGAAGGCCTCCGGGGCCAGCGTGGCGCCCAGGTCGAGCCGGGGAAGGTCCACCGGCAGCACCCAGACCAGCGGGTCGTCGCCGCCCCTGCGCGCGAGTTCGATCAGGTCCTTGGCGATCGCGCCCTCGGACAGGTCGAGCACGGTCAGGTGGCCGCCGCTGTAGAGGCGGGTCGCGCCGAGCAGGGTGATCAGCGCCGACCAGCCGGGCAGGGTGCCTCCGGCCACGTCGATCCGGTCGATCTCGTCGGGCACGGCCACGGCGTACCAGGTCAGCTGGCGATCGTGGCGCTCCTTCTTCTCCGCCCACTCCCGGTATCGGGCGGCGTGCTCCTCCTGGGCGAGGAAGAGCTCCCGGTCGCGTTCCTCCCGCAGCCGGTCACCCACCGCCTCGCGATCCTTGATGCGCTGGCGTACCGCCCGGTCGCCCTGGTAGACGGCGTAGCTGCAGAACGCCGCGATGCCACCGGCGGCGATCACCCCGACGGCGGCGAACGACCAGCTGAGCATCCCGGTGAGGCCGAGGAGGAGGATCAGGGTGGCGAGCGCGGCCATGAACCCACGGACGATCTTGACCGGCCGGTTCAGGAGGTCCTCGTTGAGGCGTTCCCTGCGTACCCACTCGGGGTCGATCGGCTCGGGAGGATTCTCGACGGGCGAGGGTCGCTTAGGAGCCGGACCCGGATCAGGGTGCAACAAGGCGTACTGCCAGCCCAGGTAGATCCGGTCCGCCTGGAGCTGCGCATGCTCGGGATGCACGTCCGCCACGGAACCTCCGCCATCGGGCTCATCGAAAGCCTCGCAGACAGCGTAAGAGTTCACCATCGTATCCGGGCAGCGTTCCCGTCAATCCACTGTATTTTCCCCAGCTTTACTCGTACTTAAGGGACAGATGGTGCATATAAGGCGGACATCAGCGTTTACCATCGTTTCTCATGACTGCCCTTCCCGAGGGTCCCACCAGACGGCGGCGCCCCGTCGCGGTCCCGCTCGTCGCTCTGGTGACGGCCGCCGGTCTGGTAGTCACCGCCGCCCTCGGCGGCTTCGCCACGGCCCCGGACAAGCCTCCCGAGCAGCTGGGCCAGGGCGCGACCGTGGACCAGGAACAGTTCACGACCACATTCGTCGGGTCCCGCGCCGTGAGCGAGCCCGGCCTGTTCGGCGGCCCGGCCAAGCGTCTCCTGGAGATCGAGTTCCTCGTCACCAACAAGGGCGAGGAGACCGCCGGCATGGGAGTCCCCTACCAGGAGGGCCTGGGCGGCGGGTCCTTCGGCACGTCCCTGCTCAAGGTGACTCCGGAGATAAAGGGCGAGTACGGCGCGTCGGTGTTCACCCCCACAGGAGGGGGCGAAAGCAGCCAACTGCATCCGGCCCTGCCGACCAGCGTCGTGGTCCGGTACGAACTGGAGGACGGGCAGCGGCCCCCCAGGCAGCTCACGATCGACGTCGGCACGTACGAGTGGCGTGACGGGATCACCCTCACGCCGGGCTGGTTCCTGGTGACGAAGGACGACGAGGGCAAGGAGAGGCCCGTGGTGACGGCCCAGGTCACGCTGCCCGTCACGCCGGGGGGAGCGCGCTCGTGAACGTCTCCTCCCACCGGTCAGAGACACATTCCCGATCCGGGACACATCCGCGGTCCGAGCCTCCTTCGCGATCCGGGACACGTCCCCGGCCCGAGGCGCCTCCCCGATCCGGGAGACATGCCCAGCCCGAGACGCGTTCCCGGCCCGAGGAGCGCCCCCAGACCGAACCCCGCTCCCGGCCCGAGGCGCCCGCCCGACGCAGAGGCACCGCGCGGCCGAGCCGGTGGCGCACCGCGGGTGCCGTGCTGGCGGGGATCGCGCTCGCGGCCTCCGCCGTGGGGCTGCAGGCATTCGGCTCGGGAATCGCCGACCACAACGCGCCCCTCACCACGACCGGCGCCATCGGCGAGGAGGTCACCGGCTCGCGGATCTCCGCGCGGGTCAAGGCGGTCCACGCGGCCAAGGCCATCGCGACCAGGAAGGCGAGCGGCGAACAGGAACGTGTGACCGCCAAGGGGATCTTCATCATCGTCGAGGTGGGCGCCACCGCGACCCGGGAGCCGCAGCGCTTCGGCCCTCCCCGGCTGCTCACAGCCGGCGGGCACCGCTACGTGGCCTCCGACCGGGTGGACCAGATGCTGACCATCACCCATCCCTACATCCAACCGGGCTGGTGGACCGAGGGCGTGACCGTCTTCGAGATCCCGCCCGGGGAACTCCCGGACTCCCGGATCCTGCTCGCCCCCTCATCGGGTTTCATCGTCGAGCCGAACGGACCTGAGATCGAGATAGACCTGGGCCTGGACGAGACGGCCGCGCGGCGACTCACCTCCACCGCGAAGGACGTCCACGAGTTGGCGAGCGGAAACTGATGGGGACGTCACATCGGGGAGGCCCCGAGGACGATCAGGACCGCGCCCGGTTCGCCTCGCGGGAGGAGCGGCCCGCGCACGAGGAACGGCACGCGCGAGAAGGCCGGCCCGCGGGGGTGAACCCCGCGACGGAGAACCCGTCCGCAGGGGAGAACCGGCCCACATGGGAGAACCCCGCGACGCGGAGCAGGCCCGCGCCGCAGGACAGGCCCGTCCAGGAAGGTCCCCCTTCCGTGTCGTCCCCTGATCCTTACCGAGGCAGCCCCTGGCCATCCGCCCTCGGCACCTGGCCCGCGCCTCCGGCCGCCCGGCAAACACATACCGGACAGAACCAGACTCCTCCTCCGCTCTCGCCGCATACCGGACAGAACCAGGGCCCTCCCCCGACCCCGCCGCACACCGGACAGAAGCCGGAACGGCCCCCACTTCCCCGGGCCCGGAGGTTGAACCCGCCGGAGCCGGGGAACCGCCATCCCGGACCGAGGCTCCCCCCTTCAGGACAGGTGGCCCCCTCAGCACCCCAGGTCCCCTCAGCACAGGCGGCCCCCGCCACCGGAGCGCGGCCCGCCGCCCCGTCGGCGTCCACCGCACCGACACCGGATCTCCCCGCGGCATCTCCCGCGCCGTCCCCCGGTCTCCCCGCCGCGCCCCCGGCCCGGAACCGTCCCACCTCGCCTCAGCCGCGGCAACCTCCGGGCGGCGGCCTGTGGACTCCCGGTCCCCCGCGGATATTTCCCGACGAACAGGTCTGGCCTCCCAAACCACCCGCGGAAGAGCAGGCGGGAATCTCGACCCAGCCGTTCCCGTCCATCTCCGGGCCCCCTCTGCCCCGCCCCTTCGTCACCGCCGCGGGAACGGGAACAGCCGCAACCGCCGCCGTACCGGCCGACGACGTGCCCGCGGAAGAGCCGTCCGCGCCGAAGATCCCGCCGAGGCGGGGCCTCCGTACGGCACTGCGGGTCGGTGGGGCGATCGTGGCCGTGGGGCTCGGCATCGTGGCCTCCACGTGGAGCGGTTACACCGTCTACAGGACCGGCAACCCCGCCGACATGGTCCACACCGTCGCCGCCGGGGGCGACATGACGCTGAGGCATGTGTCGTGGAAGGTCTCGGTCGAGCAGGTGGACGACCTGCCCGGCCAGAAGCCCCTCCCACCGGACCGCCAGTGGTTGAAGATCAAGGTGATGAGGACCGCGCTGGACGCCGAGGGCGTCAGCCTGCGTGGTGATCCCGAGGTCGAGGTGAGGCATCCCGACGGCCGTGCGTGGAAGGTCCTCCCCGAGAGCGACGACATCCCTGACGAGGTCAAGGACCACCGGGTCGGCACCGCCTACACCTACAACATGATCGGTGTGGTGCCCAGGCAACTGGCCGGGCAGGTCGAGGTGCACGTCCGTCCCGCCACGTTCCACGTGGTGGAGAACCAGCCCGTGGAGGACATCCTCAAGAAGGCCGCGAAACAGAAGGACCCCGTCCAGGACCAGGTGCTGCGTTTCAGGCGGTGAGCGTCTCCTCCGCCTCACGGCCGCGGGTGGCCGCGATGTCGAACGTGGCCGCCAGCAGGCAGACGGTCAGCGTCATCACCACCAGGTCCCTGACGAACGCGACCGGCCCGCCCAGCGCCACCCACATGAACGGGTCCTCGTTGCCGATCAGCATCCGCACACCGCGGTCCGCGTAGTCGGTCACCACGCGGATCGCGACGTAGCAGAGGCACAGGACACCGAACAGCGCGGGACCGCCCCTCGCGGCGAGCCGGAAGGCGTTCGCCGGGGGGATCCAGCGCTCCTGGAACCCGGTCGTGGCGCGGGTCATCGTGCTCCGGGTGAGAGTGTGGGTCCGTTCCACGCGGGTGGCCACGTCCTCCAGCCTGGTTCCCCGCACGACGGCTCGGGTGTCCTCGGCGAAGACGCCGTAGACGAGCGAGGCGACCGTCAGCCAGGTGAGCGGGACGATCAGCCCGTCGACCACGTGGGGCCAGATGTCCCCGATCGCGTCCCAGACGGGTTTCCACCACGGCAGGGCCTCACCCGCCGCCTCGGCCCATTCCTTGAACGTCACCACGACGACCCGCTGCTCCAGCCAGTCCGCCCGTGCCTCGGCGAAGGCGAAGACGGCGTTGACGCCGTAGAAGGCGAAGGCCAACTCGAAGAAGGTCGCGAACACGCCGCTGCCCCTGCCCTTGCCGTTGACGTGCCGCCAGCTGAACAGCATCTTGAGCAGGTACGCGACGACGGCGACCCCGATGGAGACCCGGACGTCCAGCGTGGAGAGCCCGGTACCGCCCTCTATCTCGTTCCCCGCGAGGCTCGACGCGAAGTCCTGGTCGACCCGCCTCGCGGTGTCGACGGCGATGAACTCCCTGGCGTCCGCGATGTGGAAGCTCCAGGCGAGGTAGATGGTGGCGAAGACCAGGGTGGCGCGGTTCAGCGCGCCGAACATGCTCTCGTCCGCCTCGCCCGCCTCCCGCCGCGCCCGGATCTCCCGAAGCGCGCCGCGCACCGAGTGCAGCATGCCGACCATCACCACGAGTTCGTTCAGCACGATCAGCGTGAAGACGAACATCGTGATGACGAGCCGCACCTGCCGGTGGTCACCGTGGGAGACCTCGCTGGCGGCCACCATCAGCAGTGCCCGGACCACCCTGCCCGCCGAGAACCAGAGGATCAACGTGAGAGCACAGGCACCGAAGATCTTGAGTGTGTGCATGGGGAGCGAGGCCGCGGAGAGTGAGGAGGACCTCCGGCCGGCTCCCGGCGACTGTATGGGCATAACAGGCATTTCAGGCACCGACGCATGCTAACGACTCCCCTGAAGGAGCGCAGCCCGGTCGACGAGGCCAGGACACCCGTCGAATAAACGACCGGCCCCGTTTGTTGCAGCGGCAATGAAGCGCATGGAAGTCTGGGCCGACATGGCCTGCGCGTGGGCCTACATCGGCAAGCGACGCCTGGAGCAGGCGAAACTCGGCGAGGACGTGGAGATCGTCTGGCGCCCGTACGTCATCGATCCGATGGCTCCGGTGCCGTCGGAGCCGCTGGAGGAGGAGCTTCGCGACCAGGTCGCCGAGGGCATCACCACCTCGCCGACCTTCGTGGTCGGCGGCACCGCGGTCACGGGCGCGCAGCCGCCGGAGGTCCTCGCCGATCTGGTACGGCACGCCGTTCCTCGCGGGGAACTCCCCGACGAGGTGAGGTGGCTGCGCCAGGCCGAGACCCTGCTGGGCGCGCGAGACCCCCTCGGCGCCCTGCGAACCCTGCGTCCGCTGCTGGCCGATCACGGTGACGACCCCGCCGTCCGGCTGCTGGCGGCCCGCGCCTACTTCGGCTCCGCCCAGCTGGGCAGGGCGAGGGAGACGCTGGAGGCGCTCCTGGAGCGCACCCCCGGCGATCACTACGCCCGGTTCCTGCTCGGCAGGACCCTCGAACGCGCCAACCGCCACCCCGAGGCCCTGCCGCACCTGCGCCTGGCTGCGGCCATGTCCCCGGAGCCCGACTACGTCGACGCCGTCGACCGCGTCGAGAGCCGCCTCACCGTCTGACGCGAAAAGGACCGGCCTTCCCGAAGGAAGGCCGGTCCTTTCAACGTGCTGGTTCTTACCGTTCCCGCCGGTCGAGCGACGTACCGGTTCTTACTGTGGCGCGGCCGGACCCGAGAGGTCAGACGGTCACGGCGAGCTGGGTGACCTCACCCAGGCGGGCCTGAGCCGGGATGTCCTTGGTGACCCCGCCGCCCGCGATGATGCGGACGGTCCAGTCACCGGGGGCGGCGAAGAAGCGGAAGACGCCCTCCTCGGACACCACGACCTCGCCGGTGAACTCTCCCGCGTGGTCGAGCAGGCGGGCGTAGGCCGTACTCGTGCCCGAGACCACACCCTGTATGACGGCCTGGCTGGAAAGGTCGACCCCGGCCGGAAGGGCGACGGTTTGTTCCGGAGCTGCGCATCCCTGAGTCATTATCGAGCCTCTCCCAGTTCGATCGGCACGCCGACAAGCGAGCCGTACTCGGTCCACGATCCGTCGTAGTTCTTGACGCTGGCCTGGTCGAGGATCTCGTGGAGGACGAACCACGAGTGCGCCGAGCGCTCCCCGATGCGGCAGTAGGCGATGGTGTCCTTGGTGAAGTCGATGCCCTCACCCTCGTAGAGGGCCTTGAGGTCCTCGTCCGTCTTGAAGGTGCCGTCGTCGTTGGCGGTCTTCGACCACGGGATGTTGCGGGCGGTGGGAACGTGGCCGCCGCGCTGCGCCGCCTCCTGCGGGAGGTGGGCGGGCGCGAGCAGCTTGCCGGTGAACTCGTCGGGCGAGCGCACGTCGACCAGGTTGAGCTTGCCGATCGCGGCGACGATGTCGTCACGGAAGGCGCGGATGGACAGGTCCTGGTCCTTGGCCTTGTAGCTCGTCTCGGGACGCGAGGTGGCGTCCTTGACCAGCTCGCGGGAGTCGAGCTCCCACTTCTTACGGCCACCGTCGAGAAGCTTGATGTTCTCGTGGCCGTAGAGCTTGAAGTACCAGTACGCGTAGGCGGCGAACCAGTTGTTGTTGCCACCGTAGAGAACCACGGTGTCGTCGTTCGCGATGCCCCGGGCGGACAGCAGCGCCTCGAAGCCCTCACGGTCGATGAAGTCGCGGCGGACCGGGTCCTGCAGGTCCTGCCTCCAGTCGATCTTCACGGCGCCACGGATGTGGCCCTTGTCGTACGCGCTGGCGTCCTCGTCCACTTCGACGAGAACGACACCGGGGGTATCGAGGTTGGCCTCAACCCAGTCAGCGTCGACCAGGACGGCAGAGCGGCTCATGGTGTGATCCTCCAGGATCATCGTGCGGCGGGTAGTAAACGGCGAATGATCAAAAACATCTCGCAGCCGAGACAGAAACCAAAAGCGGCATTGAGAAAAGCGGCAAAAAGTGCCGCTGCGACGGCGCCGAGGGCCAACGGCGTGATCTGTGCGACGTATCCGACCAAGCCCACCAGGGCGAAAGCGAGTCCGACTCCCTGCGCGAAACGCGACGGGGCTGCGTCCTCGACTTCCTTCGGTGGACTCTTCACTATCCCTTTGAAAATCATCCCGTACGGCGAGGTGCCGAGAACGCCCTGTGCGAACACGACGGCCTGCGCGACCAGCAGCCATGCGTTCCCCGTCACGAGGACGAGTGCGAGCACGACGGTGGTTACGGCAGCCGCGAAACGGAGAGCTCGGGAATCAACCTGCATCGCTTGATGCTCCTGAAGGGTTGTGCAGATCGGTGCGGCTCGACGGCCGCTTGAGATCGCCCTTAGGAAATGCGACAGAGAGCGGTGTTCACGCGGCAGAAATCAACCGCGCGCCGCTTCGTGAGCAGCTCTGTCGTGGAGTTCATGTCCATGACATTACCCCGGCGTCCCGCCATCTGTCACATCCCTGTCCAATTTCTGAGACATGACCGTTCAATGGCAGGTAGGGTGCCCGGCTCATTCGCCCACCGCCAGGCCGAGGGCGCCGATGACGTCGGCTTTCCTGGGTTGACCCGAGGCACGCTTGACGATCTGCCCGGACGCGTCGAGGACGAGGACGGTGGGGGTGCGCAGGATGTTCAGTGATCGGACCAGGTCGAGGCGGGACTCCGCGTCGATCTCCACGTGCGCGACGCCGGGCACCATCTCGGCCACCTCGCCGAGGATCCGCCGGGTCGCCCGGCACGGCTGGCAGAAGGAGGTGGAGAACTGCACGAGCGTGGCCCGCTCCCCCAGCTCCGCGTGGATGTCGCCGGACGTGAGCCGCTCCACCTCACCCCTCACCTCTCGCACCACGCCGTCTCGCCGCCGCATCCTCACGCCCGCGAGCGTGGCGAGGACGAGGGTGACGACCACCACCGTCAAACCTGTCACGGAACACGACAACAGGCGCGCGTTCCCGGCCATTCCCCCACCGTCCCACCCGGTTCACGCGAGCGCGGCCCCCGGCACGTTCAACGGGTGGGGATCGTGAGCAGCACCCGTCCGTCAGCGGTGGTGATCTCGAACGCGGTGATCCGTTCCGGCGGGATCGTGGTGGTGGCCGTGAAAGAGCCTGACCTGTCATAGGCGGCCCGGTTGACGACCCAGTTGCCCGCCGTCTCCTTCAGCCCGCCTTCACCGATCACCTCCAGCCGGCAGCGCGTGCCCTTGGCCACCCCGGTGAGCACGACCTTGATCGTGGTCGTCCCCTCCCCCGCGGACGCGGTCACCACCGCCCGGACCGTGCCCGTGTCGTCCGCCCCCTCGAATCGCAGCGCGCTCGGGGCGAGCAGGATCTCCGGCGCCGGACTGGAGATCGGGGAACGGGAAGCCCTCTCCCCGGCGTCGCCGTCGGGCGCGGCCGAGTCCGCGAAGGACCGGGTGCTCTCCTGGCTGTCCCCCTCGTCGGTCGCGGCCCCGTCCCCGGACGACGACTGGGGCGCCGACACGGTGGCGACGTCCTGAGATGACTGGATGACGACGGCCCACAGGGTCCCGCCGCCGAGACCGACCACCAGGACCGAGGCGGCGAGCGAGAGCATCAGGCGGTTCGTACGGCGCCGCTTGACCTTGGCGCTGAGCAGCCGGTCGAGCACCACCGTGGGCGGGCTGGCCACCTGCGCCACGTCGCCCTCGGACACCCTGCCCAGGAACGTCGCCACCCCGGCCAGTTCCTCCAGCTCGGCCCGGCACTCGGCGCACTCGGCGAGATGGGCCTCGACGAGCACCCGCTCGTCCGGCTCCAGGGCGCCGAGCGTGTAGACGCCGAGCGACATCCGTACTTCTTCACAGGTCATCATGGCGCGAGCCCCCGCTCCTCCAGCGCCAGCTTGAGCGCTCGAAGCGCGTAGTACGTGCGTGACTTAACCGTCCCGGCGGGGATGCCGAGCGACTCGGCGGCCTCCTTCACGGATCTCCCCCGGTAGTAGACCTCGGCCAGCACCTCGCGGTGCTCGGGCCTCAGCGCGGCCAGCGCCTCGGCGATCGCCCACGACTCGACGGCCCGCTCCAGCTCGTCGTCGGCGGGCACCACGGCGAGCGCCTCGTCACCCGTCTCCGGGGGGCGCGCCTTGCGCGCGCGATGCTGGTCGACGACGAGGTTGCGTGCCACCGTGAACAGCCACGCGCGGATGGAGCGGCCGGCGAACGCGTCGGGATGGCGCCAGGCCCGCAACAGCGTTTCCTGCACGACGTCCTCCGCTCTCCCCGAGTCGCCCGTCAGCCGCAGCACATAGCCGTACAGTGGCCCGCCGTGCTCGTCGAAGAGCGCCCTCACGAGTTGCTCGTCGGCGGTTCCGGCTTGGCTCACATCCTCACGACGTACGGCGGGACGGTCCGGTTCAGACACGGGTCACGTTCAGCCTCGGAGGGGTACGTCGGTGGCCTCGCCCGAGATGCGCAGCCCTTCTGGAACGACCTTCACCTCGGTCAGCTTGAGGTCGTACGGCAGCTTCCCGATCGGGATGCGGTAGTTGATGAAGCGCTCGGGATTGGGAACGGGGATGCCGCCGCCCAGGGTCACCTTCCCCGGGGTGAGCTGCAGGCCCCCCTTGGCGATCTCGACTTTGAGATCCGCCTTCACGGGAACCTTCTGCCCCAGCACGGTGATCTCCCCGCTGATGTTGAGCGCGTCGCCCGCGACCTTGACCTCGATCCCCTCGGGGGCCCTCTGGTTGAGCGTCTCCACCGGGACGACCACCGTCCCCTCCACGCGCTCGGCGCGCATGTCCACCTGCCGTGGACGGAGCACCAGGTCCTCCAGCGGGGCCGTGACGCCGTGCAGGGTGAAGTCGACGCTCGACAGGCGGATACCCGAGACGGTCATCGCGCCCGCGGCGACGTTGACCTCCTCGTAGCGCCCGGCGATCGCCTGGGTGAGGAAGGGGATGCCCTCGATCGTGACCTCGGGCGGGGCCGAGAGGTCGTACCTGGCCGTCGCCTGCGTGGCGATCTCGCGTTGGACACCCGCGACGGCGACCCTGTCGAGGATCACGACCAGAACGAGAAGTAGGAGGAGAAAACCGATCAGCTTGCGCATTCGACTCCCTTTTCGTTCTCCGGCCCAAGGGGTGCCATTGGCGTGACCTCCCCTTGCAATCCTGTCCGAAACTCCGCGCCGGTGGTAGCTGCCGCCCCGCTCATCCGCCCGCGAAGGGGGGGAGCACCTCTACCGTCGCCCCGTCCGTCAGGATGATCGTCTCGTGGGCTCTCCTGCCCACCGGATCCCCGTTCACCAGGAACGACGACAGGGTCATCACCCGAGCCAGCCTGTCACGGTCCGATGTGATTTTCGTCATCAACTCGGCAAGGTTCGCGGCCTCCACACGCTCCTCGGCGACCCCCGCCGCTTCCTTTGCCGCGGCCCAATATCTGACAATGACCAACGCCATCTGTGAATCAACTCCCCAAACACACGTAGGGTTACCGTCCCATTACGGCGAATTCACATGGAGAACGGGTGTTCACCAGGTGGACGTTCGCTGGACGCTACGGCCTTGTGGGTTATCCTCACCTACTACGGGACCTGGGCAACGTAGCCCCCGGGTCCTTACGTGTTTGTACGGCTATCGCCGGCATGACGCGGGAAGGAGGCATCGTGAGCAATCTCCTGCTGCTCACCAACGCCCTTGAGCCCTCGACTGAGGTGCTTCCGGCGCTGGGGCTATTGCTGCACTCGGTACGGGTCGCGCCCGCGGAGGCATCCGCCCTGCTCGACGCCCCGCCCGCCGATGCGATTCTGGTGGACGCACGTCGCGAGCTCGTCCAGGCCAAAAGCCTGTGCCGGCTGCTGCGCACCACGGGCGTCGCCTGTCCCCTGGTGGTGATCGTCACTGAGGGCGGTCTCGCCGGGCTGACCGCGGAGTGGGGCGCCGACGACGTCATCCTCGACACCGCCGGACCCGCCGAGGTCGAGGCGCGGCTCAGGATGGCCGTGGGCAAGCTCAACCTGTCCGCCGCCGAGGAGGTGCCGGACGAGATCCGTAACGGTGACCTGTCGATCGACGAGGCCACCTACACCGCCAGGCTTCGCGGCCGCGCGCTGGATCTGACCTTCAAGGAGTTCGAGCTCCTGAAGTATCTGGCGCAGCACCCCGGCAGGGTCTTCACGCGCGCCCAGCTCCTCCAGGAGGTCTGGGGGTACGACTACTTCGGCGGCACCCGCACTGTGGACGTCCACGTCCGGCGGCTCCGCGCCAAGCTCGGCGCCGAGTACGAGGCGCTGATCGGCACGGTACGCAACGTCGGTTACCGGTTCGTCCCCGAGCGCGGCAACGAGGCCGTCGAGGAGCGCGAGCCCGTCCGCCACTAGGGATCATTGGAACTCCCCTTCTTGGGCTTCCTGGAGTCACCGGGAACGATCCCTGGCACGTTCCCGTCTTCGCGACGGCTCTCGCGAGGGCGGGAGTCAGGTCTTCCCGTGCCCGGACCTCCCTGGGCGTCACGACGCGGCCCACCGTGATCGTTCCCATGTGATCGTTCCCACGGGTGGCGGCGCGCTCCGCGGGAGTACGGAACCTCAAAAGAGAGGCCCACCGGACGCGTCCGGTGGGCCTCTCTCGCGTGTCACACCCTTACGGGTGCGTCAACGCCTCGCGACGTACCGCGGCCTTTACGGCGTGGCGTGCCTTTCGCCCGCGTTACGTTTCGCCCCCACGTCAGGGAACGACCGTGATGTGGTCGGGCACCGGGGGCGCGATCAACGGGTTCGCCGCGAGGTAGGCGGCGAAGGCGTCGATGTCCAGCGGGCCGCTCCACAGGTCGGTGCCGTCCCTGAAGGCGAGGAACGCGTCACCGCCGCCGACGAGGAAGTTGTTGGCCGCGACCCTGATCGTCTGGGTGTCCGTCACGGCGACACCGTCGATCTTCATGTCGGAGACCTTCGAACCCCACGGCGCGCTCGCGCTGTAGGTGTAGGTGAAGTTCGACGACGGCTGCAGGATCTTGGTGAACGCCTGGGCGTTGGGACCGCCGACGAACTGCTCCTCCAGAACGGTCTTGAGCTGCGCGCCGGTGAGCGTGACCACCTGCATGAGGTTGTTGAACGGCTGGACCGTGAACGCCTCGCCGTACGTCACCACGCCGTCCCCCTCACCGGCGGGCGAGCCCGCGTAGTTGAGGCCGGCCCGCACGCCGCCCGGGTTCATCAGGGCGATCTCGGCGTTGCCGCCGGTCCTGGTCGAGGCGAGCTGGGCGTCCGCGATGAGGTTGCCGAGGGAGGACTCCCCCGAGGCCACGGCGACGTTGGTGATGTCCGCGGTGATCCTGCCGATCGGCCTGTTCGCCACCGTCGCGACGCGGTCCTTCCACGTCTGGACGAACGCGGCGATTCCCGGGTCGGGGGTGACCGTCCTGGTCACGACCTGGTTGTCGGCCACGACCGAGGAACGCACGACGTCGCGGGTCTTGACGTCCACCCGGAAGTCGACCTTGGTGATGACCCGGCCGAAGGAGCCGCCCTGGCTGTAGAGGCGGGTGCCGCCCTTGGGGTCGGTCACATTGCACAGGTACGCCTGGTGGGAGTGACCGCTGAGGATCATGTCGATCTCGGCGTCGACCTGCGTGGCGATCCGGTTGCCCACGCCGGGCTGGGCGCTGCACGCGTCGGGCGACTGGCCCGCGGTGACCTGGTCGCCCTCGTGCACGAGCACGACCTGGGCCTTGACGCCGACGCTCCGGAGAAGCTTGGACGCGACGTTCGCGGCCTTCACCTCGTCGATGAACTCCAGGTTCTTGATGCCCTCGGAGGTGACGATGTCCGGGGTGGACTTGGTGACGAGGCCGATGAAGCCGATCGGCACGCCGTTCATCCAGCGGATCGCGACCGGGGGCAGCGCGGGGATGCCGTAGTCCTTGAGGAGGTTGCGCAGCGAGGAGCCGTTCGTCATGCCCAGCGCCTTCAGCACCTGACTCTCCGCGCCCTTCTCCGGCCGCTTGAAGATGACGTTCGCGCCGATGTAGCTGTACTTCGCTCCCTTCCACCTACCGGCGGGCGAGCAGCCGTCCACCGGATGGCAGCCACCGTTCATGATGCGCTTGAGTTCGGCGTACCCCTCGTCGAACTCGTGGTTGCCCACGGCGGAGGCGGTGACGCCGACCTTGCCGAGGAACTCCACGGAAGGCTCGTCGTGATAGGCCGCGGAGATCAGGGGGGTGGCGCCGATCAGGTCGCCCTGGGCGACCTTCAGGGTGTTCTTGTCGGAGAGCTGCTTGAGGTGGGTCGCGACATACGCGGCACCACCCGCGTCGACCGTCGCGCCGGTCTCGTCGACCATGCGCCCGGACGAACCGGTCGGAGGCTCAAGGTGGCCGTGGAAGTCGTTGAGGGAGAGCAGGCGGACCGGCACCGTCTTGGCGGGCTTGACGGGCTTGTTGGCCGCCTGAGCCGGTCCAATCGCGAGCACGAGACTGGTCCCGGCGAGCACGCCGGCCATGATCAACCGCTGAAAGGAACGAGACGTCATGGACCACGACACTAAAGGGCCTGTCTGGGCAAGGAATGGCCTACAGGTAACGATTCACCGGGCGAGCACATGGCGCCTTTTGCCAGTCCCCGATGAGCTCGGGAAAGATCTGCTCGCTTAGAGTCCACACCATGAACGTGCGTGTGGAGTATCGGGGAGCGCTCGGCGCCCAGGAGGTGTCCGGCGTTCTCGCGGTGGTGGAGGCGGCCACCGAGGCCGACAAGGTCAGACCGCTCAACGAACATGTCATGCTGCACCTGCGCTACGGCGGCGACGAGCGGGCCGGAGCCGTCCTGCTGTACGTCGAGGACGACCTCGCGGGCTACGCCCACATCGACCCGACCGATCCCGTCGAGGGACCCAGCGGGGAGCTGGTCGTCCACCCGGCGTTCCGCGGGCGGGGCTACGGGCGCCGGCTGCTGGAGGCCGTGCTCGACCACACCGGCGGGCACCTGCGCCTGTGGGCGCACGGCGGGCATCCGGCCGCCGAGGCCCTCGCCCGATCGGCGGGTTTCGACAGGATCAGGTCCCTGTGGCGGATGCGCCGCTCCCTGTCCTCCGACATCCCCCGCTTCGAGCTTCCCGAGGGGGTGCGGCTGCGCACGTTCGAACCCGGCACCTCCGACCGGGAGGCGTGGGTGGCGCTCAACGCCAAGGCGTTCGCCCAGCACCCCGAACAGGGGGCGTGGACGATGGAGGATCTGGAGCGGCGCGAGCGGGAACCCTGGTTCGACCCGGCCGGATTCTTCCTCGCCGTCCGTCCGACCGGTGACGGCGACCGGCTGGTCGGCTTTCACTGGACCAAGGTCCACGGCGACGGCGACCACGCGCACGACCCTCTCGGCGAGGTGTACGTCGTCGGCGTCGACCCCGCGGAGCGTGGAGGCGGCCTGGGAAGATCGCTCACCCTCGCGGGCCTGGCCCACCTGCGGTCGCGGGGCCTGAGCCAGGTGATGCTGTACGTGGACGAGAGCAACCCCTCGGCGATCCGCCTGTACGAGAGGCTGGGCTTCACCCGCTGGGACGTCGACGTGATGTACCGGAAGTAGGGACATCCCTCGCATGCCCCACCGAGGGCGGATGCGTCCTTCCTGACATACCGGGGATGTCCCTTAAAGCGGGAACATCCCCGTGACGTACCGGAGACGCCCCCGGAGGCGGGAACATCCCGTGTGAGGTACCGGAAGATGTCCTCGGAGGCGGGCCCCTCCGCGTGACGTACCGGTACCGGAGGGGGATCGCGGGGACAGGACGCGCCGGACCGGGAGCACCCCGGTCCGGCGCGGTCTCCGGAGGATTACTCGACCATCCAGTGGAGCGCGAAGTAGGACAGTGCGGCGACGAACGCGGCGGCCGGGATCGTGAGGACCCAGGCGGTCACGATGTTGCCCGCGACGCCCCAGCGCACGGCCGACAGGCGCTTGGTGGCGCCGACGCCCATGATCGCGCTGGTGATCGTGTGAGTGGTCGAGATCGGGGCGCCGAAGCCGATGGCCGCCGTGTAGAGCACAGTCGCGGCGGCCGCCTCCGCGGCGAACCCCTGCGGCGGGTCGAGCGCGATGATCCGCCGTCCCAGCGTCCGCATGATCCGCCAGCCGCCCGCGTACGTGCCGAGCGAGATGGCCGTGGCGGCGGCGAGAATGACCCACTGGGGAATCGGGTCACCGTCGTTCTGGTAGCCGCCGACCACGAGGGCGAGGAAGATGACCCCCATGGTCTTCTGGGCGTCCTGGAGACCGTGACCCAGCGCCATCGCCGCCGCGGACACGGTCTGCGCGAAGCGGAAGCCCCGGTTGGTCTTCGTGGGCTGGGAGCGCCGGAACCCCCACAGAATCCCGATCATGATGAGCCCGGCGAGGCTGAAGCCGATCAGCGGAGACAGGATCATCGGGATGACGACCTTCTCGAGCACCCCGTCCCAGTGGACGACGCTCGCCGAGGCGAGCGCGGCACCGACCAGGCCGCCGATCAGCGCGTGGCTGCTTGAGGAGGGAAGGCCGAAGTACCACGTGACCATGTTCCAGGTGATCGCGCCGATCAGACCCGAACCGACGATGACGAGACCGTGGCTCCCTTGCGGGGCGTCGATGATGCCCTTGCCGACGGTCGCAGCCACCTGCGTACCGAGATGCGCACCCAGGAAGTTCATCGCCGCGGCCATGAACAGCGCGGCCCTCGGCGTCAGCGCGCGCGTCGAGACGGAGGTCGCGATCGCGTTCGCAGCGTCGTGAAAGCCGTTGGTGTAGTCGAACACCAACGCCACGACCACCACGCTGATGACGAGTGCGAGCGTGAGATCCACTTAGCTTTCCTTGACCGCGATCGACTCGATCGTGTTGGCCACGTGCTCGAAGGCGTCGGCGGCCATCTCCAGCTGATCGATGACCTCCTTCATCTTGAGGACGGTCAACGCGTCGTACTCCCCGCCGAAGAGCTTGGCGAGAAGGCGGCGGTAGACCTGGTCGGCCTGGTTCTCCAGCCGGTTGATCTCGATCCAGTACTCGTTGAGGTTCTTCATCGAACGCAGCCGCGGCATCGCCTCGGCGGTGAGCTCCGCGGCACGCTCCAGGACCTCGACCTGCCGGACGACCTCCTTGGGGAGGTGGTCGATCTGGTACAGGACGATGAGGTCGGCGGCCGCCTCCATGTAGTCCATGACGTCGTCGAGGTTCGAGGCGAGGCGATAGATGTCCTCGCGGTCGAAGGGAGTGATGAAGCTCTCGTTGAGTCGATTCATGATCGCGTGAGTACGCTCGTCGCCGGCGTGCTCACACGCGCGCATCTTCTCAGCCAGGGCTTCCCTGTCAGATCCGTCACTGATGATCTCTACTAGCAGGCGGGACGCTGTGACGAGGTTGTTCGCCGAGTCGGCGAACAAGTCGTAGTAGCTGTCCTCACTAGGTGTGAGACGCAGGCGCACGTCGTTCTCCAGATGTGCGGGGATGGTCCGCAGAGAAGGGTAAGGGTTACCAGCGGAAATACGAACTTCACCCACTAGACACGCACTCTTCCCGATGTCGCTACCCAGCGACACGCGGCTTGAGGCAGCCTTGAGGGCATCTTTCCGATGACCGTTTTGCTGGTTTTCGGCCACAGTATGACGAAGACAGGCCAAGTATGAGACTTCTCTGCCCCTGAACGCCATCCGGCATCTTCCCCGGGTTCACGCCGGAAACCTCCGCTTCTGACGTACTTCCCGCGCCGTTCACCAAGGTCATCGGAGGCCGTCGCCCCGTCTCGGAAGCCTTGAGTGATTTCCGTCACGATCGCCCGTCAAACCGCGTTTTACCTGCTCACAGTACTCCTGCTCGCAGGCCCGCCCCCTCGGCCCTTCGCCTCACGAGCCCCGGGGCGTTCCCTCTCTCCGGCAGGCTCACCCCGTCGAGACCGCCCGGCCCGGCGGGAAAGTTCACCGTGAATTCACCGTCAGTTCATCTTTGCCGGGAGTCCGTCTTGGGGCCCTCAGATCGGTGTCCGGTGGAAGTTGAGGTAGGAACGACTCGGCGTCGGGCCCCGCTGCCCCTGGTAGCGGGATCCGTACTTCTCCGAACCGTAGGGATACTCGGCCGGAGAGCTGAGCTTGAACATGCAAAGCTGACCGATCTTCATGCCGGGCCAGAGCTTGATCGGCAGTGTCGCGACATTGGAGAGCTCCAGCGTGACGTGCCCGCTGAACCCCGGATCGATGAACCCCGCCGTCGAGTGCGTCAGCAGCCCGAGCCTGCCCAGCGAGCTCTTGCCCTCCAGCCGCGAGGCGATGTCATCCGGCAGCGTGACGACCTCGTACGTGCTCGCCAGCACGAACTCCCCCGGATGCAGGATGAACGGCTCACCCTTGTCCGGCTCGACCATCCGCGTCAGATCGGGCTGCTCGACCGCCGGATCGATGTGAGGGTATCGATGGTTCTCGAAGACCCGGAAGTAGCGGTCCAGGCGCACGTCGACACTGGACGGCTGGATCATCTCCGACTGGAAGGGGTCGATCCTCACCCTTCCGGCCTTGATCTCAGCGGTGATGTCACGATCGGAAAGCAGCACGTGTGGAACCTACCAACGCCGGAGGCGTGAAGCTCGCCGCCAGGAGGGAGCGCACGAATCTGGCCGCCCTCAAGGGGCGAGAGCCGCTCAACTTTCCGCTAGAGTAGTGACGCGCGGTGCGCCGCACGCGGGTGTAGTTCAATGGCAGAACATCAGCTTCCCAAGCTGACAGCGCGGGTTCGATTCCCGTCACCCGCTCCAGGAGCGAAGGCCCAGGTCAGGGATGGATTCCCGACCCGGGCCTTACTCGTTTCCAGAGGTGTTCGATCTTCTCGGGCCATTAGCGGGCCATTAGCTCCGTGATCACCCTGCGGGCATCTCATCGGCGTCGCCGTCGTTCCGCTTCTCCAACTGCCTGTCGATCGCGTCCGTGATCGCCCTGTCCGCACCCCGCACGGCGTGCTGGTAGATCATCGCGGCGCGCACGTTGTCGTGACCCATCCGGGCCATCAGATCCTTGAGGCCCGCGCCCGACTCGGCGGCGAGCATGTTGCCCGTGTGCCGAAGATCATGGAAGTGCAGGCCCGGCATGCCCATCTCCTTGACCACATCCACCCAGCGCGTGCGGGTGTTGAAGCCGCTCCGCCGCAGTGGCCCGCCCTTCGCACCCGGGAACAGCAGCGCGCCCGGCTCGTCCTGGACGTAGGTGGCGATGTGCTCGCGCAGCGCCGAAACGATGTCCTTGGGGATGCCGACCACCCGCCGGCCCGCCTTGGACTTGGGCGGACCGAGGACCAGGCCACCGGTCGAGCGCTCCACGAAGACCGCCCGGATGCGTACCGTTCCCGCGTCGAGGTCGACGTCCGTACGACGAAGCGCACTCACCTCACCCCATCGCAGACTGGCGAAGGTGGCCAGGAGCACCAGGGCGCGGAAGCGTCGGTCATGAGTGCAGTCGGCTCGTCCGCCCGTCCCCATCTTCCACAGCGCCCTTTCGGCGTCGGCGCGACTGATGAAAACCTCGGGATGAGTCCGCATCTCGCCATGACGTTGGAAGCGCAACCGGTAGACGTTGTCCTTGAGCTTGCGGACGTTGCCGACCGGACGACGACCCACGAGGTCGGCCAGCTCGAAGACCTGGGCCACGGTGAGCACCGGGCGTTCCTGGGCGTGCTCGTCGCCGGCCCCACGGATCCGGCACGGGTTGCGCGAGATGATGTGGTCCTCTTCGACCGCCGTCATCAGCACGGCCCGCAGCAGGCGATACGCCTTGGCCGCCACGCTGACCGAGACCCCGTTGCCGAGCAGGTCGGCCCGCCACTGCCGAACCATCGCGGTGGACATCTTCCCGACTGCGGCACTGCCGAGATACGGAGTGATGTGTTTCTTGAGCAGCCAGCGATAGAGATCGACCGTACGCGGCCGGAGGCCGGGACGCTGGGAGATCCACGTCTCGGCGTACTCCTTGAGCTTGATCTTGCCGCGTTCCGGGTCGGTCCACTCGCCCCGGATGATCTGTGCCTCGATCAGCGACAGTGCCCGTTCCGCGTCTGACTTGCGTTCGTAGGTGTCAGTACCGCTGCGCATCTGTCCGTCAGGGCCGGGGTAGCGGATCTGGTAACGGCCGGACTCGCGCTTGCGGATGTTGCCGAAACGTCGGTGACCGTCTCTGTTGGCCATCAGGCCGCCCTCCCGGTGATGTCGGAAGCCGCCAGGGGTTCGACCGTCCCCGCAGCGACGAAAGCGAGTAGTGCGGACTCTCGGATGCGGACGTGACGGCCGATCTTCACGAACTCGATCCGGCGTTCCGCGATCAGTCGACGGATGAAGCGCTCCGAGGTGTGGAGCAGTGCGGCGGCCTCGTGCGCCTTGAGTAGTTCGTCCAATGGGTTCTCCTGTCAGGCAGCCAATGAAGTTGCCGAAAGATCTGGAACAGGGAGGCCGTCCGCTCTGGCCTGGAGTTCGATCAGGCGTGCGCGGGTGCGCTGACGGTTGGCGACCTCACGCAGCAGCCGTTTGGCCAGCGGGGTGCGGTTGGGATCCTTGGAGGAGACCGGCCGCCAGACGTAGCGGTGTGGGTCGGTCACTGTCTCGTCGGGAAGCCCGAGCATGTCGAGCACCCAGGCCCGCCGGTCCTGCTTGTGCTCCCGCAGGGTCTTGTTCGACCACTTACGCGAGACCAGAACGCGACGGCCCGCGTAGCCGAGGTGTTCGGCCTTGTGCGCCTTGCCCTTGCACCGGCCCGGCAGCATGCCCGCCTTGGCACCCTTGGGCTGCACGCCGTACCGCAGCCAGTTCGGACAGGTCGGCGAGCACGGTTCGTAGCGCAGTGCCTCGACCATCCGGGTCGCGTGGTCGCGACGGGCGTGGTTGTCCGGGTCCTCAGGGTCGAGGGTGTCGCCGAGGCTCTTGGTCAGGTACTTGGACAGGTAGCCGATGCACTGGTCAGCGTCCGGCGATCCGGCGAGCACGCCCTGAACATCGACCTGAGCACCGAAGCGCATCACGTGCAGCGGTTCGGCCGCCTCGTCGGTGCCGAGCTGGTCGAGTGCCTCGTCCCAGGTGGGCAGGAGTTCACCGGTGGCCGGGTCGAGGTAGTCGCCGGCCTGCCCGTCCGGGTAGGGCTCAGCCCGTTCGGCCCGCTCACTCCAGACCGGCAGTCGGTCACCGTCGAAGCGGACTTCATCGACGGACGGCCACCACACTTGGTGGTAGGTGGCGGCGGCGATCGCCTTGACCTCCGCACGCGGCATGGTCCCGCGGATCGCCATATGCAGATGAGGAGCGAGCCGCTTCTGTGGTTCGACGGAGGCGAAGTACTGCACGTCATAGCCCGCCACCCGGCGAAGGTTCTGCACGAACCGGTCGACGAGCTTGGAGAAGTGCAGGGCATCGCGGGCAGCCGCCGCGTAGTCGTACGTGCTCGGGTTGACCGGGACACCGTTGCGAACGCGTCCGTACGAGGGAAGCGTCAGCGTGACGAACAGGGACGGCCGGTAGACCTTGCCGTCAGAGGCGATGAAGGTCCGCCCGAGGGTCGTGTCCTGCTTGGCCCGCTTGGGCAGATCCGGGGCGTCCTGACGCCGTCTCGTCGAGCGCGAGCGCTTGGGAGTCGATCGCCCGCCCAGGACGTTGCCCCGCATCCCGGCGGCATTGATCTCCGCGTCAATCCCGGCGATCGCCTCGTCCCAGTCAAGGGTGTCTTCCCCGTCCCTCTCGGCCTCGTCCCGCTTGGCCTGCACGTCGGCCCGGAACTCGATCAGCCATCGCTGGTCTTCGGTGGAGGGGTTGGGTTCGGCGATCGGTTCGTGGTCGAGGTGCCAGCCCTCCCGGCACTGTGCCCGGCGGAGCTGGCGGTTGCGGTTGGCACACGGCGGGCACTTGGCCTCCTGCGTGGCGCCGCAGGGGATGTTGAACGACTCGGAAGTGCCGGTGTGGGTGTCGAGGCGCCGCAGCTCGATCGGGCGGATGCAGACGCCGTTGTTCTTGGCGACCTCGATCGCGACGTCCAAGGCGAACGGCAGGGTGTCACGGACGAGGCGGGGCAAGGTGCGGTCGGAGCCATCGGGCGGGGTGGTGGACGGTGGAGCGGAAGGGGTGTCGGTCACATGGCCTCCTCTCGGTCGACCACATCAGCGGTGATCCGGCAGGCGTCGCTATAGGGGTGTTTGCGGAGCCGGGCAGTGTCGAGATCGACGATCACCGTCACCTCGGCGAGGTCGGAGCCGTTGAACGTCCGCAGCCGCCGGAAGGGCAAGCCCTCGATCTCGGCCGGGGTGCCGTGCAGGGTGACTCTCATCAGGCCCCCTCAACCGTCAGCGGCAGCGTGTCAGCGGTGAACACGGCGACCATGTCGCGGATATCCGCATCGGAGACGTAGCCGGCACGGGCACGCATCGGCTCGGGTGAGGTCTCCAGGCGGGTGTAGGCGATGCCCGCGCCGAGATCCGGCTGAGGTGAGATCAGGTCGGCCAGCGCGCCCCGATCCCGAGCGCCGTCGCCGAGGACCATGTCCACCTGTTCGGACTCGTCCAGCCGCAGCGCGATCTTGTCGGGGAACAGGTTGCGGATGCTCAGCACGTCCTTGCGCGGGTCCTGCAACGCCGCCAGGACGCCGACCCCCACCGCACGGCCCTGCGTGGTCAAGGTCGCCAGCGCCGCCGAGATGCGGAGCTTGAGCCCCTTGTCGGACTGATAGGCGGTCAGGAACGCCACCTCGTCGACCACCACCAGGACGAACGGGTCATCGACGGTAGGAACGTGGTTGCGCTGGACTCCGGCGAACCGGCCCGCCCTCTCCTGCATGATCTTCACGGCGGCTTCCAGCAGATCGGCGCACGCGGCCGGGTCGGCGGCGTAGCGGTCGAACAGGTCACGGCCGAAGGACAGTTCCATGAGCTTGGGATCCAACGCCCAGATCTGCGTCAGGCCCGAACGGACGGCAGGCAGCAGGCCCCGGATGGTGGACCAGATGATCGAGCCCTTGCCCGCCCCAGTGGCCCCGGCGACCAGGACGTGAGTGCCGTGGACCTTGAGCCGCCACGGGGTGCCGTCCTCCTGCTTGCCGATCTCGACCGGCCCCACCGATGCCACGGCGGGAATCGGTAGAGCGGGTAAGAGGACGGCCAGCGGATCGCGCCGGGGGAAGGCCAGCAGCAGACGACCCGACCGAGCTACGGTCACCCGGCACGAGGTGGCGCCGAAGCCATGGGCCAGGTTCTCGATGCGGTCGGACCAGTCCTTGACCGACTGTCCGGCGAGCATCTTCACCGTGACCAGGTCCGCCCACGAGGTGCAGGTGACGCGAACGAGGCGGGGCAGGTAGTCACGGCCCCGCAGGTGACGGCCGAGACCAGAGACGATCATCACCGGTTGCCAGTGCCGCCGGTAGATCCACACTCGTCGCCACCAGGCCAGAAGCCGCCAGCCCACCAGGCGCAGGAACGAGGCCCGATCGACCAGCCGCCACGTGGTGAGAGCGACGGGCACCAGGACGAGAAGCGCGATGCCCCACTGCCAGCCGTACAGCCAGCTCAGCGCGCCGGGAGCGACGGCGACGGGTGAGGCGATCGGGTAGCGCCAGAGCAACCGAACGGCACCGGCCAGCAGTCGCCAGGTGAAGATGACGATGGTGACGATGGCGGGGGTCTTGAGGACGGCCGGGCGGAACACCACAGCCGTGTCGGGGGTCGTGGTGACGAGGTGTTGCGCCTCGTCACCGGGCAGTTTTTTGAACATAGGCTTGAGCCCTCTCTTGATTTGCTGTCTGGGGAGACGAGGGGCCGCCGGAATGCCAGTTCCAGCGGCCCCGCTTACGTGTCAGGCCGCTTTGCCCTGGTCGGGCTCGTTGGCCTGGTCGGAAGAGTTGGCGGACTGTTCGGTGTGGAGGCGCTCGCAGTCGGCCAGGTAGCGCGCGGCGGCATCGGCGATCTGCCGGGCGAGGTTCACGTCCTGCACGGTGACAGGTCCACCACCGGTGGTGGAGATCGACATCTGCGCTTCGACGGTGGACAGGTTCAGGCACGGCCGTTCCCGCTTGCCGCCCAGCACCAGGACCGAGATGTCGGGGGTGTAGAAGGAGACATCGAACCGGGTGAGGCCCTCGTGGATCGACGCGGTGACGTAGGTGTAGGGCTTGCTCATGCGGCCACCCCCGAGCCACCGGCCGAGGTGGTGAACTTGCTCTCGACCGAGCGGGCGAACTGGTCGGCCTCGTGGGCGAGCTGGCGGGCGAACTCGACGTCGGAAGCCGTCACGAGGTCGCCGGCCGAGGTGGTGACCAGGAGCGAGACGGCGCCGAAGTCGAGCGCCAGGACCGGAGTGCGAGCCGGGTAGGGGTGGTTGGTGGCGCGGGCGCCACGGCCGGTGTTGAGGGTGATGGTGCTGATGCGGTGAGTCCTGCGACGCGTCATCAGGCGACGTCCTTTCCAGCGGTGGAGGTGTGCTTGGCAGGTGCGGGAGGAGGGGCGACGGGGCCGGTGCGCGGGGCACGCATCTCGCGGACCTTGATGGAGTAGGCGAGGCGTCCGGCGCCGTTGACGTACGGGGTGGCGGTGACGTGGTCGAACTCGACCGGGGTGAAGGGCAGGTTCGGCATGGGGGCCGGCGGAACGGGCTGGACCGGGGAGAGGATCTTGACGGCCACGGTCTTCTGTCCGGGCTTGACGGTCGGATCGGCGTCCATGACCGCGACCTGCCAGACGAGTTCTCCGGTGGTCTTGTCGCGGGACTGGACGAACCGGCCGTTGGTGGAGGCGTCGAAGTCCTTGACCGCCTCGACCTCCCCGACGACGTAGCAGCCGTGCGGGAAGACCTGGGCGAAGGTGACGGGGATGGGTCCTTGCAGGGCCATGATGGAGCTCCTCTTATCAACTGACAGGCACTTAACCTATCAAGTGCTTTGAGAATAAGAGAGCCCGCTTGGTAGGTCAAGTACCTAAGCGGGCTCGCGGGGTGAGACTGAGCTAACCGATCGGATAGGCGTCTTCCAGCTCATGCCGATCGGCCGGAAGAAGCACCTCGGCCACGACGAGGGCATGACCGGTCGCATCACGTACTGCCGCGTAGACGCACAGCAGCGGGACGTTCTTCGGCATGCCGAGCCGCTTGACCTCCTCGGTCGTGGGCATGCGCGCGACGATCTGTTCCACGATGTGATCGAAGCGCACCCCCACG